>JAESFR010000014.1_pt1 | contig 559678 bp, 527 predicted proteins | sample 9266191 | NCBI WGS metagenome assembly JAESFR01 (sample SAMN14503063, study PRJNA617104) | algae metagenome | isolation source: Pleurocapsa minor HA4230-MV1 and co-occurring heterotrophs from cement on... | place: USA: Nuuanu Pali Lookout, Hawaii | collected 2009-07-20 | reverse complement strand
CATGCTGCTGGCTGACATAGTTCAGTGACTGTACCAGGCCATCCAGGGTCTTTTGCAAGGTGCGGATAGAATAAGCCACGCTGGTCTTGTCAGTGGGCGGCAAGTTGATCTTCTGGTTCAGGTTACCTTCAACAAAGTTATGCGCGATCACGCTCAACTCGGCAGGTTCCATACCCAGCTGTGCACGCAGGCGTCTGGTGATCATTACACCGGCAACGATAATCACGGCCAGGCATAGCAGTGCGATGGCAGCGGACTGCCACAATGCTTTCTGTTTGATGGCAGCGGCATTCTTGGCGTGAACCAGGCTGATCTTCTGGTTATACACCATGTGATCATCCAGCTTGTCTGCCAGATTGACTGCCAATTTATCAGCCTCCTGCAGGCGGGCAGCGGCTTCTGGAGAGCCCGCATCCGATAAGGCCAGTACACGAGACATCTGGTCAAAATAACCAGCAAGCAAAGTCTGCTCCTGCTCGAACATTTCCTTGTCTGTGCTATCGGTGGTCAGGTCTTTGTAATTATGCAAGGCCTCTTCAACCACTTTCCGGCGCTCCTGGATCTGTGAGGCGAGTTTGGCCTTTTCTGCAGGCGTAGTCGCATTCACGTGACGCAACAGGTTCAGGCGCAATCTCTGGTAGTAATTCTCAGCTTTGGAAAGCTCCAGGATACTGGGAATGCTATTCGCATTGGCCTGATTGGTAAATTCATATACCTTGACGACCTGATTCAGGGTAAACCCGATCAGGATCACCATTGCGATCGCGCAGGAGGCGATCAGCAGATACATACGTTTCGCTATTGTCATAACAAATTCCTAACCAAATTAACTGACAAATTCAGTGTTATATCGCTGAATTATGGCAAAAATACAATGAACAACATGCGGCCATGAGAGAGACTTTTCCCTGTCAAATCCCAGTCACGCCGGCTTAAAAATTACCCCTGTTAAATACGAAAGCAGAGTTAACTATCACACATCGTTTATATCGACATTTTTATTGGAAAACTTGAATGCAAATTGCATGAATTTAATGAATGAATTCAACAGCTTTGATTAATAAACAGCCATCCTTAAAAGACACTATTTTTCCATTAACCGCTAACGGGGAAAGGCCCGCAACAACATCAGAATCAACTACCTTTTTTTGCCGGATATCCGCAGCAAAATGTAAACGCTACCAGACTGGCTGGTAGCGTTTTTTCAAAGCGGGTAACCGATGATCGCGGATGCCCATAACAATAAACCTTCATGCAATACATTCAGAACTTCACGTAGCTTTGTTGCCATGATGCACCCCTTTCATCACATATTAAAACTCTTCCCAATCACTGTTATCGGTACCGGTTTTAGCCAGTTTCGGCTGTGGTTGCTGCACGCTGTTGTGATTGCTTGCGGCGGCTGGTTTTGGCTTGTTAGCCAGAGGTGTTGCAGGCGCAGGCTTTCTTGCCGGTGTGCTGGTAGCACGAGCGTATTGTGTAGCATTGTGCAGTTTGTATTTGTTGACTGAATCCATCAGCGTCGCAGCCTGCTCAACCAGTGATTCAGCAGCGGCGGCCGCTTCTTCAACCAGGGCAGCATTCTGCTGGGTGGTTTCATCCATTTCTGTCACAGATCTGTTCACCTGGTCAATGCCTGAGCTTTGCTCGGCAGAAGCGGCGGTGATTTCACCCATGATATCGGTCACGCGTTGTACTGAAGTAACGATCTCGTGCATGGTTTCACCAGCGCTTTCAACCAGCTTGGTGCCTTCTGCAGTTTTGCTGACAGAATCAGTGATCAGTTCTTTGATCTCTTTTGCTGCGCTGGCTGAGCGTTGTGCCAGGTTACGCACTTCACCCGCTACCACTGCAAAACCTCTGCCCTGCTCACCTGCACGTGCAGCTTCCACCGCCGCGTTCAGGGCCAGGATATTGGTCTGGAAAGCAATGCCGTCGATCACGGTGATGATGTCTTCGATCTTGCGGGCACTCTCGTTAATGGCGCTCATGGTAGTCACTACATTACCTACCACTTCACCACCGCGTACAGCTACTTGCGAAGCCGCTTCCGCCATCTGGTTAGCCTGGCGTGCGTTATCCGCATTCTGTTTCACGGTTGATGCCAGTTCTTCCATGCTGGAAGCAGTTTCTTCCAGGCTGGATGCCTGTTGTTCAGTGCGGCTGGAAAGGTCATTGTTACCGCTGGCGATTTCCTGCGCAGCGGTATTGATGGTTTCGCCTGCTTCACGCACCTGCATCAATAACTCTGTCATGTTCTCAAGCAGGTTATTCACGCCTTTGCAGATTTCCGCAGTCGGGCCGCTCTTGTCAGATAAATCAATACGGTCGGTCAGATCGCCATCGGCAGCATTAGCAATGATAGAAGCGATCTGGTCGCTGACGCGGCGTTCCTGGGTGATATCCACCCATTCCAGGGAAGTCCCGGAACGAGCGCCGGCTTTATCAAAAATCGGCATGGCTTTCAGGCGCACAAACATGTCGCCCAATGGCATCTCTATCACGTGCTCTTTAGTCAGGCCAGCAAGCAGGTTGCGTTGGTGAGCCGGATTCTTATGGAACACATCAAAATTCTGGCCAATGATCTTGCCGGCATCGAAATGCGGCAATACCTTGCGGAAATTGGACTCTGAACTGCGCATCAAACGCTCGGTAGACGCATTCATGTAGCGGATCACACCATCATTGTCTGCCATCATCATGTTGGTGGAGGCAGAATCCAGGGTGGTCTGGATCATGAAGGCTTCAGCAGATTTAATGCCCTGCTCTTTATCTGCCAGCACCGCTTTGGTGATATCAGTCGCATAATTGACGACTTTCACCGGTTTGCCATCCAGGCCGATAATCGGGTTGTACGAAGCCTGCAACCAGATATCCTTGTTGTTCTTGCCATATAGGTGATACACGCTTTCGTCAGGTTCACCACGGTTCAATTTTGCCCAGAACTCTTTGTATTCAGGACTGGCTTTATGACGCTCGCTGACAAATACGCTGTGATGTTTGCCGACAACTTCTTCCAGGCTGTAACCGGTCACTGCCAGGAAATTCTGGTTAGCAGTGATCACATTACCGCTAAGGTCGAATTCAATGACAGCCTGTACTTTGGCAATGGCTTGCACCTTGCCCTGGTAATCCAGCTCCAGCTGTTTTTCTGCAGTGATACAGAAAGAGTAGATCTTGATCTTCGCCACTTTGTTATCGTCATCCAGCACTGGCACATAGTTGGCGCTGAACCAGTATTCATTACCGGATTTGGAAACGCGGCAGACTTCCTGTTTGCCGCTTTCGCCACGGCCAAGTTTTTCCCATAGCTGTTTGTATTCAGGGCTTTGGGCAGAATGCGGTTTCAGCAGGAATCCGATATGTTTGCCAATCACTTCTTCCCTGGTATAGCCTAAAGGCGCTACCAGCAAATCGTTGCAGCCAAGGATCTTGCCGCCAACATCACATTCCAGTACACCAAAAGTCTGGTTCACGGCCTGGCCGTCTTCCTGGAAGGAGAAATTCTGTTTTTTGTCATGCGTGATATCGGTCAGGTAAGCCACTGTTTTACGCAGCTTGCCGTTTTTATCCAGCACCGGGGCATAGTAACCCTGGAACCAGGCGTCCTTGTCCGATTTATTGACCAGTTTAAAGGTGCCTACAGAGGATTTGCCGGCGCCCAGGTCTTTCCAGAAGTCCTGGTATTCCTTTTTGGCTGCATCTTCACCAGATAACAGGCTACGATGATGTTGTCCAACCAATTCACTGGCGCTGTAGCCTAATGCCGCACATAAATTCTCATTTACATGAGTGATCTTGCCGTCAGCATTTAACTCAATGATGGCTCTTGCCTTGTTGATCTCAGTTTTAAGGGCTGAGAATTCGGCATACTCATCCTGAATATGCTGATACTGCTTAGTACCTGCTGCCAATTTATTTAAAATTGTTGAAAACATAATGGGCCCCTGGGAAAAAGAAGTTCCTGTTTCAAATTCTGTTTTTGAAAAGTGCAGCGCTTAATGCACTGCAGCGTCCATCAATTCCATTTCATTGCTGGTCATCAACTTCTCGATATCCACCAGGATCAGCATTTCCTGTTCAATGGTGGCCAGGCCGACGATGTATTTGGTATCGATGCGTGTCACCAGTGATGGCACTTCACGCAAATGTTCTTCACGCAACTCACGCACATCAGACACGCCATCGACCACGATACCGACGATGCGGCCGTTTAAATTGAGGATGATCACAACCGTGAATTCGTTGTACTCAACCTTGCCCAATTTGAACTTGATGCGCAGATCGACGATAGGGACGATCTTGCCGCGCAGGTTGATCACGCCTTTGATAAAGGGTGGCATATTGGCGATCTGCGTCACCGCGTCATAGCCGCGGATCTCCTGTACCTTGAGGATCTCGATACCGTATTGTTCATTGCCCAATACAAAGGTCAGGTATTCGCCGGCGGCAGTTCTCATGTTGCCTGCCGCGTTTCCGCCATGGTTATTTGTCATTTCTGTAGTAGTCATTGCATATGCTCCTTATGCATTGATGTGATTCTGTAAATTGGAATAGTTGTGATCGGCAAATGCCCGGCCACCGGTAATGTAATTCGTTGTCTGACCCATCTGCGTGATCGCCGGTACATCCAGGATCAGTGCCACTGAGCCATCGCCCATGATGGTGGCGCCGGAAACGCCCGGAATACGTTTGAAGTTGGTTTCCAGGCTCTTGATCACTACCTGTTGCTGGCCTACCAGACGATCGACGAACAATGCGGATTTCTTGCCATCGGCTTCCAGGATCAGCAATACACCATCGGTAGGTGTGGTGATCTCTGTCGGATGGTTGAATAAGGCATGCAAGGCGATGATAGGCAGATATTCGCCACGCACATGTACCATCAGGCCTTCTCCGGTCACGGTTTTCAGGTCTTCGGCACGTGGTTGCAAGGTTTCCACGATCAGATTCAGCGGTACCACATACAGGCTCTTGCCCAGTGAAACCGACATGCCATCCAGGATCGCCAGTGTCAGCGGCAATGAAATGGAAATGGTGGTGCCATAACCGAGTGCCGAGCGGATCTCGATATTGCCGCCCATGGCAGTGATGTTACGTTTTACCACGTCCATCCCCACGCCACGGCCAGACACATCGGTCACCACTTCTGCTGTGGAGAAACCAGGTGCGAAAATCAGGCTGTAAACCTCGCTGTCGCTCATGCTTTCATTCACCGGCAAGCCGTTGGAAGCAGCTTTAGCCAGGATACGGTCGCGGTTCAGGCCACCGCCATCATCAGTCACTTCGATCACGATGCTGCCGCCTTTATGCGCAGCAGACAGTGTCAACGTACCATTTTCAGATTTGCCCAGTTCACGGCGCACTTCCGGCTTCTCGATACCGTGGTCCACACTGTTACGTACCAGATGCGTTAACGGGTCTACGATGCGTTCGATCAGGCTCTTATCAAGCTCTGTCGTCGCACCGTTGGTGACAAATTCTACTTTTTTACCCAGTTTACCTGCCAGGTCACGTACCATCCGCGGGAAGCGCGAGAACACGAAGTCCATAGGCATCATACGGATAGACATCACAGATTCCTGCAAGTCACGGGTATTACGTGTCAGCTGGCTGACACTGTTGATCAGGCCTTCGTTATTGACCGGGTCCAGCGCATTCACGCGCTGCTCGATCATGGCTTGTGTGATCACCAGCTCGCCCACCAGGTTGATCAACTGGTCGACTTTTTCAATGCCGACACGGATGGAACTGCTTTCTGCATTCTGTGCAGCCGGCTTGTCGGATTCACGGCGTGATTGTGCACGGCGCTCTTCCTTCGCTTCCGGTGCCGGTGTATTAGCAACAGGAGCGGCCGGGGCTTCAGCAGAAGCTTTAGCCAGTGCTGCAGCCGCATTATCATCACCGATCATCTGTGCCTTAGGCGCATCCGGGTGCGGAACGAATGGGGCAAAGAAGCCGTAGCCTTCTTCCTGTGGCTCTTCACCGTTATTGGTAAAGAAGCCGTAGCCGACTTCTTCAGCGACGGCTACTTTGCCATTATCTGCCACTGCGGCCGGTGCTGCTTGAGCAACTGGCGCGGCACTGGCAGGTTCACTGTCAAAAAAGCCATAACCAGGGTCAGCTTCAGCCGGCGCGGCTGGCGCTACTGCTGCCTCTACAACGGCCGGTGCCGGTTCAGCTGCGGGTGCGCCTGCACTGGCCTCTGTGATCACCAGTGCATCCGGGTCTACAATAAAGGAACAGATAGAAATGATGTCGTCAGCGCTGGAATCGGTTTTCACCAGTAAGGCATGCTTGCCGGCACGCTCATAAACGGCGACTTCGCCCAGCAGGGCCAACTCATCTTTCAGGTTGTTTAAATCTTTCTCGGTGACTTCAGGCAGGCCCACATCGAATACCTGTATGCCTTTTGCCTTCTCTTCAGCAGAGGCCACCAGCGCCGGTGCCGGTGCACTCGCTGGCGCGGCGGCAACAGGCTCAGGGGCGGCTGGCGCAGCAGCAGGTGCCGGTGCGGCAGTTTTGCCTTCGGATAATGACTTCAGGGTGGCCGAAACGTCTTCCACCTGTCCGGCATCCACATCAGAGCCGTGACGGTGACCATCCAGCTGCATTTTGATGACGTCCTTGGCCGCCAGGAATGCATCTACATGCTCCATGGTCAGCGCCATTTCCTGCTTGCGGATCTTATCCAGCAGGTTTTCAAGCACATGGGTGATTTCCGCCATGTCCATGAAACCAAACGTAGCCGCACCACCTTTGATAGAATGTGCCGCCCTGAAAATAGCGTTCAACTCCTCGATATCGGGAGAGTCCACATCAATATTCAGCAGCAGGCGTTCTGCCTCGGCGAGTAATTCCTCTGCCTCGTCAAAGAACACCTCATAAAACTGGCTCATATCCACTGTCATTATTTTCTCCAGTCGCTTAGCGGGCGCTTAAGCACCGATTACTTTTTGTACAACTTCGATAAGGCGTTTAGGATCAAAAGGTTTTACCAGCCAGCCATTGGCGCCGGCAGCTTTACCTTTCGCTTTCATTTCATCTGATGACTCGGTAGTCAGCATCAGGATAGGTACTTTCTGGTAGGAAGCCAGGGTACGCAGATTGGTGATCAGCGTCAGGCCATCCATCACAGGCATGTTCTGGTCGGTCAGCACCAGGTCAACGGTCTTTTCCTTGGCCCTGTTCAAGCCATCCTGACCATCTACTGCCTGCACGACATCATAGCCAGCGGCCTTTAAACTGAACGCTACCATTTGACGCAAAGAACCTGAATCGTCTACTGTTAAAATTGTCTTCGCCATTTTCACTCGCCTTTTTGACTAATTGTGTTAAACATGCTGTGATTTAGAATAAATCGATATCACCGGTTGCCATATCCTGCTGATTCACCGACTTGCGTAAATTGCCGGTCAGGTGATGGCTGGCCTGATCAAAATTCTGGTTAAGTTGCATGATGAAATTCCTGATCTCTTCATGCTCGTTATCTGCCGCCATCGGAAACTGGTGGCTGGATAACTCCTGCAATATTGCTTTCAAGCCATTGACGCGGTTGATCGTGCGTTGCAACAGCTGGTTGGTCATGTCCTGGAACTGCATGCCGGTCACGACTTTGTTCACTTCCTGGCCGATGTTGTCCTGGAATACCTGGAACTGCTCCACGACTTCTGGACCCAGCTTCCCGGAATCTGCCAGCACTTCAACCACCGTCTGCTGCTCCATTAACTGGGCGTAGACGGTCATGAAACTGGCACTCAGTTTTTCAATCGCTTCGTTCAGCAAAAAGGTCGTTTGTTGCAAATCGGTTTCGATTTCCAGCAAATGCCAGTCGCCATGGCGAGAAACTGCAGCCAGTAATTCTCTTAACTCTTCGATGGGCAATGTTTTCATAGTGGTCCCTATCTTGCCTGATACCCCGGTTTTTCAATCAAGAAATAAAGATTGTAAAAATCGTTTATTTCTTGGGCTTCTTGGTATTACGGTTATTTCTGTCGCACTAGCTATAACGTATTTCATTTGTAAAACTGAATCTCTTTAAACTGTTATTTCTCTTCTGTACTGCTTTCCTGTTTGTTTTGTAGCGATTGCACTTGTGACTGGTCTTTTTCGCTAACAGAGATCTGTTCATTGTCTTTCAACAACTCTTCTTCGGTTTCCTTGTTCATGATGATCAGGCTGATCCGCCGGTTGATCGGGTTGAACGGGTTCTCTTTATCCATCATGATGGCTGAACCCATACCGACTACGCGCATCAGCTTGGTGTCATCCATGCCGCCTGAAATCAGTTCCCGACGCGAAGCATTCGCCCGGTCTGCCGATAACTCCCAGTTACTGTAGCCATGTTCGCCATTGGCATAACCGGCAGCATCAGTGTGCCCCGACAGGCTGATCTTGTTGTCCACGCCATTCAGTGTCTTGCCGATCTCGTGCAGGATCTGCTTGGCATATGGCTGCAACTCGGCCTTGGCATTTTCGAACATGGGCCGGTTCTGCTCGTCTATGATCTGAATGCGCAGGCCTTCACTGGTGATATCCAGCTTCAGCTGTGACTTGAATTGCTTCAAGGTCGGGTTTTCTTCAATCGCCTGCTCGATCTTGGCTTTCAGCGATTCAAGCTTGATCTTCTCAGCCTTTTTCAGTGCCTCTTTCACATCCTCGATCTTGACCGTTTTCAGCTTGCCAGGATCGCCATCCACCGGCTTCACCTGACCTTGCTTTTTGGTGACATCCCTGCCGCCGGTGTTTTTCAGCGCAGAATCACTCTGGCCCACAGAAGGCCCCATCAGCACCATATGCAATGGTGTCTGGAAATATTCTGCGATACCTTCTTTTTGTGCCTTGGAAGTGGAGCCGAGTAACCACATCAGCAGGAAGAAAGCCATCATCGCTGTCACAAAGTCAGCATAAGCGATCTTCCAGGCGCCACCATGATGGCCGCCACCGCCTTTTTTGATCTTCTTTACAATAATCGGGGCAACTCGATCTTCTGCCATGATGCTCTCCAGCGATGCGCTGTTTAATTAGTGACGCTGATTATTTCGACTTGGCCTGTTTCACGTGCTCTTCCAGCTCGGTGAAACCAGGACGCTCGGTGGAGTACAGCACTTTACGGCCGAATTCGACCGCAATCGGTGGTGCATAACCATTCAGGCTGGCCAGCAACACGACTTTCACTGTCTGGAAGCTTTTGCTGGACTCTTCCAGCTTTTGCTCCAGCAAGCCGGATAGCGGGCCGACAAAACCATAAGCCAGCAAAATACCGAGGAAGGTACCTACCAGGGCGTGGGCGATCAGGATGCCCAGTTCAGCGGGTGGCAAAGCCACGTTTTCCATGGTGTGCACCACACCCATCACCGCCGCCACGATACCGAACGCCGGCAAGCCATCGCCCAGCTTGGCGATACAATGTGCCGGCACATGGCCTTCCATGTGATGCGTTTCAATCTCGTTATCCATCAGGTTCTCTACCTGGAAGGCATCCATGTTGCCGGACACCATCAGGCGCAGGTAATCGGTGATGAATTCCACCAGGTGGTGGTCATGCAGGATGCTGGGGTATTTGCCGAACAAGGCACTGGATTCCGGGTCTTCGATATCTTTTTCGATCGCCATCAGGCCATCCTTGCGGATCTTGGTCAGGATCTCGAATAACAGCGCCAGCAGATCCATATACAGCTGCTTGGTGTATTTGGAACCCTTGAACAGGGTAGGCAGGGCCTTGACAGTCGCCTTGATCGCTTTACTGTCGTTACCGACAATAAACGCACCAAACGCGCCGCCGAAAATCATCATGACTTCCAACGGCTGCCACAAGGCGCCCAGGTGACCGCCCGCGAGCGCATAGCCCCCGAAAATCATGCCGCATACGACCACATACCCAATCAGAACGAACATGCCCTACTCCACTTTTAGCATTGAATACCTACAGCATAGCAACCGCCAGCTGTTTTCAATTTTTCAAATAAAAGGGGTTTAGCAGGTTAATTAGTTTGCAGTAATAACCGTCTTGCTCAGAAGACGATATGCAAATGGCGGGGATAAAACAGGTAAAACAAGGCAGGAATGGCAGCGGATAAACCTTGCCTGGACTACACCTTACAGCGTATATACATACAGTGCCGGAGAGTTCGACGATGGATAGATGATACGCCCGGCAGTGACATCTGCCACCGGGAACTCCAAACTGACAAACAGGCTGCCGGGACGCATCTCGCTACTCACCTTTTGCCAGACATCGACCATCACTGCCGGGGACAGGTAGGCGAAAACGACATCCAGCTGAGTGAAGTCAGTCTGGCGGTAATCACCCAGTACGAATTTAGTGCGGGTGGCAGAAAACCTTGCCCGGATGGCACTGACCAGCCACGGCAAAGGCGCGATCTCGATACCGTCTATCTGGTCCTGCGGCCGTTGCCTGGCTAAAAACAGCGAAACATCACCAAGCCCGCTGCCGATATCCAGCACGCGCAAAGGCTGCTCACCGGCATGCTGTTCAAGGAGTTGGTGCATGGCCCGCCAGGTCACCGGGAAAGACGGGTAAAAAGGTACGCGGGTATTGTGCACCGACCAGTACAGCGCCAGTGTGATGACAAAACCGGAAAGATAAACAATGGTCGGCAATGCAATCTGTTGCATGACCAGCACGGCTAATGGAAAAGCCACGTGGATCCAGCGCCACCAGACCGGCATATTGACCGCCCTGGAGAGTACGCTGACCAGTAATACATGCGGGATCAACCAGAACCAGACCGAGTCCAGGCTTAATCCCAGGCTACTACGCAATTCGAAAGCGAATACGCTGTTGATTACGTTGGGAGCGATGCTCGCAATCAACAACAGACTCATACACTGTATCAGCAAGGCCTGGCACCATAGCTTTCTTGGCAACCAGCTTTGCAACCTGGATATTTTCAGGGAGGGTTTCAGCCATGCCTGTTGCGTTAACTTTGGGGACAGGAGGCGTTGCGCAACGCTATCTTGTTGCAACGCTCCTGCCGAAAGTTTGTTAGAACGCATGCTGAATCTTTCTTTTAATCTCAGGCTAACTCATGCCTGATCATGATCATTCATTACCAGCTTAAGCCGCACTCGACTTAAGCAGACATTGAAACCAGTTTGTAGCTGAGTTCTTTGGCTTTTTTGGTTTTACCGGCGCGTGATGGTACGTGGCACAGGTTACATACATAGTTCTGGTTCAGGTCGTAGCTGTTCACGATGTACTGGCCGCCGCAGCAATGACAGACTTTGGTTGTCAGCATTTTGCTTTCGATAAAGCGAACCAGGGTCCAGGCACGTGTCAGTGACAGTACAGGCTCTTCGTTCTGTGCTTCTGCAGTTTGTACTTGCTGCATATACAGGGTGTAAGCCTTGATGATCGCTTGTATGCCATCAACCCCTGCGTAATCCACCATGAAACGATAGATGTTATAGAAAATTGAAGAGTGAATATTCGGCTGCCAGGTCAGGAACCAGTCGGTCGAGAATGGCAACATGCCTTTTGGAGGTGAAACACCTTTCATCTCTTTGTAGAGCTTGATCAAACGCTCACGGGACAAAGTTGTTTGTGATTCCAGCAATTGCAGACGTGCACCTAATTCAATCATTTGCATCGCCAGTTTAATTTGTTCTGCTTCGTTAACTACACTCTTCTTTTGCATGATAAACCCTCTTTTCTATTCTTTATCGCCAGATGGGAAATACAACTTATACTGTAGATTCTGCAGCTTGGGCGGACATCAATACCGCTGTGTGCAAGTGTGCCTGTGCAGGATCTTTAGTGTAGCTGGTCAGCATGCCCAGGATTTCGCTGTCATCGAAACGGAAGCGGGTCAGCAGCATGTTTGTGTTGCACAGTTTCAGGAGTTGCAGGTTGGTCAGGTTTTCCAGCAGATCAGCAATTTCCTTGTTGATACCCAGACGGAAAATTGCGGTGGCTTTATCAGCGCGGATCAATTGTTGTGCCAACATCAGGTAGTTCAGATTGGCATCTTTGATTTCAGCGAGTAAATCGTTTTGCATGACATTCATGATCTTTCTCCATTTATTTGCGGTTCATTTAAGTACGCATTTGCGTTAGGCGTACTTTGCGCGCAATCATGATTGCCTACAATTAGGGTTTGTCGGTTAATTTTGTAAGACGGACGAAAGCAGCCATGTAGGTGTTTGTCTTACAAACCTATACATGGCAGGACGCATAACCATACAAAACAGTTGGTTATGTCATTTATTTAATGTTCAACTCTAATAAATTCAGGTCTATTTTCTCAGTAATGATCTGCTTTCAATTCAAAAAATAATTAAAGTTTTCCCGTTGTATTCCGTTAACAACCGATTTTTTCCCGCTGCGGGAGCATCCATTCAAAATATAACGGCACTTTTAGTCATAACTCGTTTACGGCAGCCCTTACTAAAACTTTAGGGTTTTCTTTAAAAAAACTTCATTTATTTTTTAAGTTATTGTTTTTAAATGATAAATATTTTTTGTTTTTGCATTTATTAACAATGCTCAATTCAAAACGAATAGATTGCGGTCAATAAGTCCCTTTATTCCATCTATAAAAAAGCGTTTCTCTGCTGAATAATCACTCATGTCCGAAACGCATGGTGTGTTTCTGGAATTCACGAGTGAGTGTTATGGCAGCTGATGACAGCGATATGGAGAAAACCGAGGACGCGTCCCCCAAGCGATTGGAGAAGGCACGCGAAGACGGCGATATCCCCCGCTCCCGTGAATTGGCAGCCTGTGCAGTATTGTTCACCAGCGGTATGGCGATCATGATGTTGGGCCGCCCTATGGGTGAAGCGTTAAAGGACGTATTGAGGCAAGGACTGAGATTCGACCAGGCAATGGCGTTTGAACCACAACTGCTGATCGCTCACTTAGTCAAAGTGGTGGAACAGGTGATGTGGGCTTTCCTGCCCCTGGCAGTGATCATTGTGGCAGTGGCGGTCGCCTCTCCTATATTAGTAGGTGGCTGGGTGATGTCGCAGAAATCCCTGATGCCTAAATTCGGCAAGCTCAATCCTATTAAAGGCTTAAGCAACCTGTTCTCGAAGAACTCAGCAGTTGAACTGGTGAAGTCGATTGCAAAAACAGTGCTGGTGGCCTCTGTGGGTTACACCATCGTGAAAAAAGACCTGCAACCTATGCTGGGTTTATCAGCGATGCCGCTGGAATCAGGTATCAACGCCATTAACGATTATATGGTGACCGGTTTCCTGACTATTGCTTCAGCACTGGTGCTGATCGCGGTGATTGATGTGCCTTACCAGCTCTATCAATATGCGCAAAAACACAAGATGACCAAGCAGGAACTGAAAGACGAAGCCAAGGAAGCTGAAGGTAGCCCTGAAGTGAAAGGCCGTATCCGCCAGCAGCAACGTGAAATGGCCCGTAGAAGAATGATGAGCAATATCCCGACTGCGGATGTTGTGATCACCAACCCGACCCACTATGCGGTGGCCGTGCGCTATAAAGAAGGTGAGAACGGCGCGCCTGTTGTAGTAGCTAAAGGTGTGGATACCATCGCACAGAAAATCAAAGAAGTGGCAGCCGAACATCAGGTGATGGTGCTGGAATCCCCGAAACTGGCCCGTGCCTTGTATGCACATACGGAACTGGAACGTGAGATCCCGCAAGCCTTATATGCGGCTGTGGCCGAGATCCTGGCTTATGTGTTCCAGTTGCGCGTATTCAAGCAACACGGTGGCGTGCGCCCTGCCACACCGGGCAATGTACCGGTACCGGACGCACTGGATCCACATGCACTGGCAGCTAATCCGCCCAGCGCTACAGATATTGAGTAATTAAAGCAGATATATAAGGAGCTGATAGATGAACAACTGGCAACAATGGATGGGAAAAATGGACGGCCGCTCAATGGCTGCGCCACTCATTATTGTATTGCTGCTGGCCATGATGATCCTGCCGTTGCCGGCCATCATGCTCGATGTGTTCTTCACTTTTAATATCGCACTGTCTATCCTGGTATTGATGGTGGGCTTGCAGACCAAAAAGGCACTGGACTTTATCGCCTTCCCTACCGTATTGCTGATGACCACCATGCTGCGCCTGGCATTGAACGTGGCTTCTACCCGCGTGGTGCTGACTGAAGGCCATGCCGGCCCGGATGCTGCCGGTAAAGTGATCGAAGCTTTCGGCCACTTCCTGATCGGCGGTAACTATGCAGTGGGTATCGTGGTGTTCGTTATCCTGACCATCATCAACTTCACCGTGATCACCAAAGGTGCCGGCCGTATTGCTGAAGTGGGCGCACGTTTCACCCTGGATGCGATGCCTGGTAAACAGATGGCGATCGATGCTGACCTGAATGCCGGCCTGATCGCCGAAGAGGAAGCCCGCCGCCGCCGCAAGGAAGTCAGCCAGGAATCCGAATTCTACGGCGCGATGGACGGTGCCAGTAAATATGTACGTGGTGACGCGATCGCCGGTATCCTGGTGATCATCATCAACATCGTTGGCGGCCTGATCGTCGGTATGGTGCAGCATGACCTGAGCTTTGGCGATGCGGTGAAGAACTACACGTTGCTGGCGATTGGCGATGGCCTGGTAGCCCAGATCCCTTCCCTGGTGATCTCTATCGCTGCCGGTGTGGTGGTTTCCCGCGTAGCTAACAACGAAGACATCGGTGGTCAATTGATCACCCAATTGTTTGAGAATCCACGCGTATTAAGTTTCACTGCAGCCATTATTGGCGGCATTGGCCTGATCCCTGGCATGCCACACCTGGCTTTCCTGGCATTAGGCGGCATGCTGGGTGGTTTAGCTTATTCCTTAAAGAAAAAACAGGAAAAGGCTGCACAACAAGCAGTACTTGAGCCACAACCTGAAGACAAACTGGCACCTGCCAGCGAAGCTGAAGAAGCGACCTGGAACGATGTGCTGCCAGTAGACACCGTAGGCCTGGAAGTCGGCTACCGCCTAATCCCGCTGGTGGACAAGGCCCAGGGCGGCGAACTGCTGAAACGTATCAAAGGTATCCGCAAGAAATTCGCGCAGGAGATCGGCTTTCTGGCCCCTACCGTGCATATCCGCGACAACCTGACTTTAAAACCGAATGCCTACCGCATCACCATGAAAGGTGTAGAGATGGCCAGCGGTGAATCCAACTTCAACCAGATGCTGGCGATAGACCCGGGTGCGGTGACCGGCGAGCTGGATGGTACAAAAACCACTGACCCGGCATTTGGCCTGCCAGCGGTCTGGATTGAGTCCGAGCGTAAAGAATATGCACAGAGCCTGGGCTACACCGTGGTGGATGCCGGCACTGTGATCGCCACCCACCTGAACCATATCATTTCACTGAATGCCGGTGAACTGCTGGGCCGCCAGGAAGTACAGCAACTGCTGGACCACCTGGGCAAGGATTCCAGCAAACTGATCGAAGAGATCGTGCCTAAACTGATCACGGTATCTTCACTGCAAAAAGTATTGCAGAACCTGCTGAATGAAGGCGTGCATATCCGTGATATGCGTACTATCCTGGAAACATTGGCTGACCATGCACAATATAGTCAGGATGCGAATGATCTAACTGCGATGGTGCGTGTCAAACTAGGACGCGCGATTGTGCAGGACCTGTTCCCTTACAGCGACGAAGTGACCGCCATGACCCTGGACGGCCAGCTGGAGCGCCTGCTGTTACAGGCTTTACAGAACAACCAGTCCGCCCAGAGCGCGATTGAACCAGGCATAGCTGAAAGACTGTCACAACAGACAGAAATGGCTGCCAGACAGCAGGAACAGATGGGGCTGACACCGGTATTGCTGGTAGCCGCCCCGCTACGCCAGGCTTTATCAAGATTTTTAAGAAGGACTGTCCCGCATCTCAGAGTGCTGTCGCATGAAGAGTTGCCAGACAACAAATCCATTCGAGTGACCAGTTTAATCGGAGCGCAATAACATGAATATCAGAAGATTTTTCGGCAAGAATGCACGTGAAGCATTGGCTCAAGTCAAGCAGGCATTAGGTGAAGACGCTATTATCGTGGCTAACCGCAGCGTCAATGGCGGCACCGAGATCATGGCCATGCTTGAAACTGATATCGAGAATTCCGGTAACAGGACGGTTGCCGAGACACAACAGGATGCACGCAGCCTGCTGGACTTTGTCACCGGCAAGGAACAGCCGCCGCGTATGGCAGCACCGCAGCCGGTTGTCGCCCCTGCGCCGGCACAGGCAATGGTTGAAGAACCGGCCATGAATGACCATGCGATCATGGACATGTTCAAACAGCATACCGAGCAGCAGGAACAGGCTTACCAGATCGCTACGCAGACGCTGGAAGAAAAAATGCAGGGCATGATGCAGGAAATGCGTCATATGCGCAGCAATTTTGAGACACAGATGAGTGCCATGACCTGGCAGCATCATTTACAACATAGCCCGGCCAAATCAAAAGTATTGAGCACCCTGCTCTCTGCCAGCTTCAGTGCCGCGCTTTCCCGCCAGATCGCAGAAAAAATGCCACAACATATCGATGTGCAGAAAGCACCGATGTGGGCTAAAGAAGTGATCAGCCGTAACCTGCATACGCTGGACGATGAAGATGCATTGCTGGATCGCGGCGGTGTGTATGCCCTGGTCGGCCCTACCGGCGTGGGTAAAACAACGACAACGGCCAAACTGGCAGCGCGTTATGTGATGAAACATGGCACGCAGAACCTGGGCCTGATCACGACAGACAGCTACCGTATCGGCGGCTACGAACAGTTACGTATCTACGGCAAGATCCTCGGTGTGATGGTACATGCAGTGAAAGATGAAGAAGACCTGAAGATCGCCTTGAACGAGCTCAAAGGCAAGCACATGATCCTGATCGACACCGTAGGCGTCGGCCAGCGTGACCATGCCGTGGGCGAGCAGTTATCCATGCTCAGCCGTGCCGAAACCCCGATCCAGAAATTATTGTGCCTGAATGCAACCTCTACAGGCGAAACCCTGACAGATGTGATGCGCAGCTACAAGAAACATGATCTGGCTGGTTGTATCGTCACCAAACTGGACGAAGCTGCAGCCACCGGCAATGTACTGGATGTACTGATCCGCGAACGCATGCGCCTGTTCTACACCACCAGTGGCCAGCGCGTGCCTGAAGATATCGAAGTAGCAAACAAAAATTCTCTGGTGGAAAGAGCGCTGACACCGCACCAATCCAGCCTGCCTTACCAGTACCTGGATGAAGAGTTGCCACTGGTGATCTCCAGCATGATGCAGGCGCAAGGAGAGCAGCAGCATGTTTAACTACCATGACCAGGCTGATGGTCTGCGCCGCATCATGGCCAGGTCATCCGCACGCATCATCACTGTCATGGGTGCAGACGGGCAACCTGCTGAAGCCTGGCTCAGCCATCTGGCAGCCAGTATGGTCAGCCCCAGCCAGAAACTGCTGTTGATCCAGGCCACCCAGCGCCCCATGACCAAACATACATTACAGGCAGTGGCCATGCGCAAAAGCATATTGAGCCGCGCCATCGTCAAGCACCCGCAAGGTTACGACCTGGCAAGCCTGACGGAAATAAACGCATTAACCCCACCTTTATCGGGCGATTTAAAAACACAACTGGACGGTATAGTGAGTCAACTTGCATATGACTACGATACTGTCATGATTGAAGCCTTATTAGACCCTGACGACCATACATTCATACTGCCGGCCATGGCGCAACATACACTGGTGATCCAGATGGCGCGCAATGAAGCCGCGATCAAATCTGCTTACACTACGATCAAGCGCATCTGCCAGCAGCATGGGCAATTGCCATTGAGCGTGGTGGTCACGGATTCGAATCAGGAACAGGGCCAGCAGTATTTCATGCGCCTGAATCAGGTCTGCCAGCAGTTTTTAGGCATTAGCTTGCGTTTCCTCGGAGCGATCCCGGTACGCAAGACAATACCGGAAGTCGAAGCCGGAAAAACCGCCGGCTTGAAAAACCGTCATGGCGTAGCGCCATCCCCGGCAATGCAGTCTGCAATGGCATTTAAAGCCGTTGCCAGCAACCTGGACAAGCAACGCGTCAACGCGCCGTCTCTGGCTGCTGCCTAAGTAAAAAGGGAAAACATGTATACCGCTAAAGGCAAAACCAACAATACCGACCAAATGCTCAAGCAGCATAGCGGCCTGGTCAAGAAAATGGCTTACCAGCTCAAATCAAAACTGCCGTCCTGTGTGGAAGTCGATGACCTGGTGCAAGCCGGCATGATAGGCCTGATGGACGCTATCCAGCGCTATGAAGACACCCATGGCGCACAGTTTGAGACCTATGCCTCACAACGTGTACGTGGTGCCATGCTCGACGAATTACGCGGCGCTGACTGGCTGCCGCGCGGCATCCGCAAAAACATGCGCGATATCGAAGTCGCCGTGCAGCAGCTGGAACAGAAGTTCGGTCGCCCGCCTACCGAATCCGAAATCGCCAAACACATGAACTTCAGTCTGGAAGACTACTATGATGTATTGAGCGACTGTCAGGGTCACCAGCTGATCTATTACGAAGATTTCCATGACGATGAAGGGGGTGGCGAACACTTCCTGGACCGTTATGTAGACGATGACACCAGTGATCCGGTGAAATCCCTGCTGGAAAGTGATTTCCGTGAGGCACTAATTGACTCTATCGACCGCCTGCCAGACCGCGAAAAAATGCTGATGGGCCTGTACTACGAACAGGAACTGAACCTGAAAGAGATAGGCGCCATCATGAATGTCTCTGAATCCCGCGTCTGCCAGCTGCATAGCCAGGCCGTGGCCCGCCTGCGTGCTTCCATGCGCGATAAATCCTGGACCGGAGTGGCTTGATGGATTGGGGTAGTCTGGCCGGGCTTTTCATAGCGCTCGCCGGCCTGGTGCTGGGGCAGACTCTGGAAGGTGGCCACCTGAAATCATTGCTGCAACCGGCAGCGTTCGTGGTGGTGATGCTGGGTACCACCGGCGCGGTGTTGTTGCAGACAGAATTAAAATTATTCGTCAAAGGCCTGCGCATGCTGCGCTGGGTGTTTGTACGTCCGGAAGATGACCGCCAGCGGCTTGCCCAGCGCATCAACCAATGGAGCCAGCAGGCACGCAAGGAAAGTGTTTTGTCGCTGGAGAACCAGATCAAGCGCGAGCAGGATCCTTTCGTGCGTAAAGGCTTGCAGCTATTGGTGGATGGCACACCGGCTGACCGTATCCGCGAAGTGTGCGCCATTGATATGTACTACTTTGAAGTACAGGAACGGGATGCGGCCAAGATCTGGTCTGCGGCCGGCGGTTATGCGCCTACCGTAGGCATCCTGGGTGCGGTTCTCGGCCTGATCCACGTGATGGAGAACCTGGCTGACCCCGCCAAGATCGGTAGCGGTATCGCCGTGGCATTTGTGGCGACTATCTATGGCGTGGCACTGGCCAACCTGGTGTTCCTGCCTATCGCCAACAAATTGAAAGGCCATATCCAGCACGAGATCTCACGCCGTGAGATGTTGCTGAACGCCTGGGTATCCATCGCCAGAGGCGACAATCCTAAATTAGTAAGCGAACGTCTGGAAGCTTATCTGCGCCTGCGGGAGTCGTAATGTACCGCCGCAAGATACACGATGACAACGACGACGGCCACGACAGGTGGCTGATTTCGTATGCGGACTTCATCACGCTGCTGTTCGCTTTTTTTGTGGTGATGTATGCCACCTCTACCATCAACCTGAATAAATACCAGGCATTGTCGAATGCCGTGGTCACTGCTTTCCAGGGCCAGCCGGGGCAAACCCCGTCCATGAACACGCAAAACCCGTCTGCATTACAGAACCAGAGTGCAGTGCTCAAACCCTTGCCGCTCAGTTACCTTTACCAGGTAAAAAAACAACGCGACCTCGAGAAAGTACGCGCCATAGGCCAACAGCTGGCTAATGTGCTTTCGGTATGGATAGACCAGAAGACACTATCGGTGCAGCAAGGCGATTTTGGTATCGATATCACTATCCAGAGCGGCTTACTGTTCAAGGCTGACCAGACTAACCTTTCCGATCAGGGGCCGTATATCATTAAACTGATCAGTGAAGAACTGAAGAACGAATCCCGCACCATACAGGTGGAAGGCCATATTGACCGCCATATGTTCAGCACTGACGCCAATCCCGATATCCGCCGCTGGGAAACGACTGCCAGCCAGGCTGCACGCGTAGCCGCCATCCTGGGCTCAAGAGGCATCAACAACAAACGGCTGTCAGCGATTGGCCTGGCGGATACCAAACCGGCTTCCATCAGCGAAAATGAGCTGGCACAGACTATCAACAACCGCGTCATCATCCGCATACTGACGTCTGAAAGCAATGCGCAGCAAGCTGCCAACAACGCCAGCACCAAGCAACTGGAGATCCTGCCAAAAACCACCGAAGCGGCGGAAGAAGCACCCGCAGCGACATCCTCTGAATCCGTCAATGAAGCAGTGAAGGAATCGGCGCAGGCAGAACCAGCGATCGTCTCGGCTAATCCCTAGCCTTTATTAAGCTGCAAGTTGCTCAGTTGAATACCGGCAAGATTTGGCCTGGCTAAAAGCAATGGCTGCAATGCCTGGTGTCAACCTGGTAAGCATCATTCTTCCGTATATCCCTGCTGATACGCCATCGACTTGAACGGTTGGCGATCACGCCGGCAAATTTACCGGCGTGATTGTCTGGTGCCTGACCAGCGCGCCAGCATCAGGCCGGCAAAAACCATGCTGTAAATCACCGGTTCGGTCACATCTTTTTTGACCAGCCACCAGAAGTGCAACAAGGCCAATATGCCTATCACGTATACCAGCTTGTGCAGGCTTTTCCAACGCTGTTTCAACGCCCGGATGGCACGCTGGTTGGAAGTGACCGCCAATGGCAGGCTTAACAGAAAAGCGGACGCGCCGACCAGTACATACGGGTGCTTGGTGATGTCTTTGACGATATCGCTCCAGTCAAACGCATAATCCAGCCATAGGTAACTTAGCACATGCAGGCAGGCATAGGCAAACATCCACAATCCCAATAAGCGGCGCACGGCGATCAGCCATGCCTGTCCGGTCCAGTACCTTAACGGCGTGATGCTCAACGACAACAGCAAAAACACCAGTGCCCAGGTGCCGGTGGAGCGCTCTATGAATTCCACTGGATTGGCGCCAAGGTCATCTGTGAACCCCAGATAGACAAGCCGTGATACTGGCAGCGCCGCGCCCAGCCATATCAGTGCTTTAAGCACCCGGATATTGGTGACAGGGTTTTTAGACAGCACAGCGATTGGACGCATGATGAGTGAAGGCGAAACTATTTTTTGCCATATTAAAACGCAGTATGAAAATACAGCTGGTGTTTCTAAAAATTCTTTTTCAGATCCATCCCGGCATATAAGCGCCCTACTTCATCATAGCCATTGAACATCCTGGTTTTGATCCGCCCGGCAAACAGCCCTGCGCCTATGCGTTTTTCAGAAGACTGCGTCCAGCGCGGATGATCCACTTCCGGATTCACATTGGCATAGAAACCATATTCACGCGGCCCGGCCTTGATCCAGGTGGTCGTCGGCATCTGTTCGACAAAGCGGATTGTGCTGATCGCCTTGGCGCCTTTGAAGCCATATTTCCATGGCACGACCAGCCGCACCGGCGCACCATTCTGGTTGGGCAGGACTTTACCGTATAAACCCACCGCCAGAATCGTCAGCGGCTGCATGGCTTCATCGATGCGCAGGCCTTCCACATACGGCCAGTCCAGGATAGGCATGCGGGCACCCGGCATATGGCGCGGGTCATTGTAAGAAATGAATTCCACATATTTGGCGTTGCCGGTTGGCTGTGCCCAGTCTATCAGGGCTTTTAACGGCAAGCCTACCCACGGGATCACCATGGACCAGCCTTCCACACAACGCATGCGGTAAATGCGCTCTTCCAGTGGTGCCAGTTTGAGTAGCTGCTCTATGCCGAGCGTTTTCGATTGTTTGACCGCACCTTCGATCCTGATGGTCCATGGTGTCGGCTTGAACAGCACGGCTTCGCGCGCCGGGTCTTCTTTGCCGGTGCCGAATTCATAGTAATTGTTGTAACTGGTGACATCTTCGTAACTGGTCAGCTTTTCATCTTTGCCATAAGCAGTTTTCTTGTAGTCAAGTGATGCAGATGCGGCATAGGCGCCTGACGGCAACAAAAGCCCTGCAGTCACTGCACCGGCCACCTTCAGTAACGACCGCCGTTGTTCGAACACTTCCTGCGGGGTGATTTCGAAAGACCGTATGTCACTGGGGTTACGGCGATTGTTATCCAACAACATACACAGGCTCCTGTGATATTCAATATTTATGCTACTCAGTAGACATAATGGTGAGATAAAGAATTCAAAAATGTTGCAAGCATAGCTTATGCGCAAAGTAACACTCACATATTGAAAACGCTGCAGCCTCAGGTTTTGACGGAGTACCAAGAAAAAGGCCAAAGCCACTATCGACTTTAGCCTCTTTTTGCATACCTGAAACAGTTATGCGCGTTTTTTGGATCTTCTTAAAACTATGCCTGCCATCAAGCCAAAGCCAGCCAGGAACATGGCTGATGTATCAGCTTCGGGCACAGCTGCGGCATTTCCGATACCGGTCAGGCCGTTAAAGGTACCGTTCAGCGTAGTCAGATATGTAGCGGCACCGGTTGACAAGTTGATCGAGAACAATTGTGAGTCCAGCGTACCGTCATCAAGATTGAACAGCGCATAGGCCTTGCCATTACCCAGGATATCAAAGCCATTGGCGGATAAAATATCCACATTCAGTGAACCTACATTTTGAATGCCGCCATTGGTGGCCGGGCTATTGAAGCCTGTATTCAGGAAATGTACGGTATCGGTGGCGGCGTTGATGTAATACAAATCAGTGGTATCGCCTGCACCAGGGCTGACGCCTGGGTTGGAGTTGGTATACGCCACAGCAGTGAAACCATTGCCGATGTTGTTTGCTGTGTTGCCTATGACACCGGTGTCGGCATTGACCGCGTAATTATTACCAGTACCAGTAACCAGGCGCAGTGAAGGGTTGCCGGCAAAATCTGCTGAAGGATTAAAATCTATACCTACAGACTGGCCTGTCAATGAAGCGCCAGTCAGACTGGTTTTCAAGGTGGCAGCACCGGTGACGGTATTAAACGTGTACAAATTGTTGGCGCTGGTGACACCATATACCAATCCATCTGTTGGACGCAGATCAACACCCAGCAAGCGTTCACCGGCAGACAAACCGGAAATATTGATATAGGAAACAGCACCCAGATTCAGCGTATCTATCACCGCCAGTTGATTACTGTTGAATGTGTACAAGGTATCAGCGTTTGCCTGGAAAGCACCTGTCAGCATGACCGTCGCAAGCATAGCCTTGGAAACAAAGCGTATATTCATAGTTAACCTCTCATCAATAATTATTTATGTGAACCTAACGGCGCCGATAAAAAATATCACGATAAATAATGATGAGTTCAACAATCAACAGTAGCGACTGACGCCGTGATAACCATTTGATTTCATGTATTATTATCTGAAAGCTATCGACAGCATTGCGCTTCGTCAGGTGTATTATGGCATACGAGTGAAGCTCTGAACTAGGCTCACTCTTACACAGAGACCGTTGTCATTCCCTACTAGTTCTGGAGAAGACACGGACAGCGATGTAAAAAAACATTAAGGATGGGAAGTACGGGCCTGCGCTAATAAAGTAGTTAATTCTGCATCCTGAATTTGCCGGGCGATGATTTCGGCCTGAGCCAGCAAACGTTCTGCCCCCGCTGTATCACCTTGTTGACGCTTGACTTCCGCCCACAGGATAGCTGTTTTTGCTTCATAAAAGCTGCCGCCATTTTCATGCGCAAATTCAAGCAGGCGCTGATAGGTTTTTTCAGCACCGACATAGTCTTTCCTGGCGGTAAACATGCCAGCCAGTGCCAGGCTGGCTTCAGCAAACTGCTCAGGCGCACCGGACTTGCGCAGCATCATGACACCTTTTAACTGGTATTCGATCGCCTGGTCCGGTTGCTGCAATTTCTGGTAGCTCATGGCCTCATGCACATAACTGTCAGCGCGCTCATCGTCATTGGCTGCCAGTTTTTCACCCGCCTGGAATGCCTGCAGGGATTCTGCATACTGAGCATTCTCATACAACGCTTCGCCGATCAGGTTGTGCGCAATACGCTCATAACGCCGCATATTCTGCTGCTCGCTTAAATGGCGCGCCTGCTGGTAACTCTCTACCGCCACGTTGGTATTTTTCAGTTCCAGCTGGCTATTGCCCAATAACAGATAGGCAGAAATCAGCTCCAGCCCTTGCGGTTTCAGGGCGATCGACTTTTTAAAACTTTCTTCTGCGGCGGCTGGCTGGTTCAAAGCGGATTGGGCACGACCTTTACACAGCCAGAACTCCGGCTTGGCAGCATATTGCTCGGCAATCTTGACTGCTTGCGCGTACTGGCGATTCTGCAATGCAGCATCGCAAGACTCAAGTGCAGCATCCCTGGCATAAGAGTTGTTAATAATCATTAGATTAAATAACAAAGCTAAAGTGATTTTTGAATACATCAGAATAGATCCGTTTGTTTTTGAGTCGTTGCAGAATCATTTTTGTCTGCCGCCAAGGTTGCCTGCACCATTTCCAGCAATGCAGCTTCATCCAGGATAGCCACGTTCAGTTGCTGTGCTTTTTCGAGCTTGCTACCTGCTTCTGCACCAGCCACCACATAACTGGTTTTGGCCGAGACACTGCCACTGACCTTGCCGCCCTGCGCTTCGATCAAGGCCTGCGCCTGATCGCGCTTCAGGGTAGGCAGTGTGCCGGTCAGCACAAAGGTTTTACCGGCAAATGCTGCCGACTGTGTCTTTTTCTGGATATCTGCCCAATGCACACCGAGACGGCGCATTTCGGCAATCACCTCCAGGTTATGCTGCTCCTGGAAAAACTGGTATACCGCATCCGCCACCACCGGTCCAACATCATTCACTTGCATCAGGCTCTCAATATCTGCTTTGAGCAGCGCATCCAGGTTGCCGAAGTGTTGCGCCAGGTCTTTGGCCGTGGCTTCACCGACATTGCGTATACCCAGTGCATAGATAAAGCGCGGCAAAGTGGCTTTCTTGCTTTTTTCAATCGCGTCCAGCACATTCTGTGCAGACTTGTCCGCCATGCGGTCCAGGCCGGATAGCATAGCCAGATCCAGTCGATAAACGTCATCCAGATGGTTCACCAGGTTACGCTGCACCAACTGATCAACCAGTTTTTCACCCAGGCCTTCGATATCCATGGCGCGGCGTGATGCAAAATGCGTGACAGCCTGTTTACGCTGCGCCGGGCAGATCAACCCACCGGTGCAACGCGCGATGGCCTCATCCTGCAGGCGAACTACGTGCGACCCGCATTCCGGGCAAACCGCAGGCATCACGAACACGCGTGCATTTGCCGGCCTTAATTCCGGTTTAGCCGCCACTACTTCGGGGATGACATCCCCTGCCCGCCTGACGATGACGGTATCGCCGATATGAATATCCTTACGGCGTAATTCATCTTCATTATGCAATGTGGCATTAGTCACGGTGACGCCGCCAACAAACACCGGCTTCAGCCTGGCGACTGGCGTGATGGCGCCGGTGCGCCCTACCTGCACGGTGATATCTTCCACAGTGGTGATCGCTTCTTCAGCGGCGAATTTATGGGCGACGGCCCAGCGTGGTGCGCGCGAGACAAAGCCCAGCGTCCTCTGCAGGTCGAAATCATTGACTTTGTAAACCACACCATCGATGTCAAACGGCAGGCTGGCGCGCTTGGCACCGATATCGGCATAATAGTCGCGCAAACCTTCTGCGCCTGTCTTGACTGTGCGTAATGCAGTCACCGGGAAACGCAGATCGGCCAGGTATTGCATGGCTTCCGCATGTGAATGCAGGTCAGGAATGCCTTCACTGGCTCCCAGGCCATACGCAAAAAAGTGTAATGGCCGTTTGGCGGTGATACTGGCATCCAGCTGGCGCAAGCTGCCGGCAGCAGCATTGCGTGGATTGGCGAACAATTTCCCGCCTGCAGCGGCCTGTTGCTGGTTGAGCTTTTCAAAGTCTTTCTTCAGCATCAGCACTTCGCCGCGAACTTCCAGCAATGCCGGCGGATGCTTGATCGTCAGACGGGTAGGAATGGCACGTATGGTTTTCAGGTTGTGGGTGACATTCTCACCGGTATAGCCGTCGCCACGGGTAGCCCCCTGTACAAATACGCCATGCTCATAGGTCAGGGTGATCGCCAGGCCGTCGAATTTAGGCTCTACTGCGTATTCTATATTTTCTTCATCAGTGGCTTCACGAACGCGGCGGTCAAATGCTTCCAGCTCCTGCTCGGAAAACGCGTTATTGAGGGAAAGCATGGCTTGCCTGTGCTGCACGCTTTCAAAGGCCGATGACGCCAGTCCGCCTACGCGCTGGCTGGGGGAATCAGGAGTCACCAGTTCTGGATGCTGCTGTTCTATCTCCAGTAGCTGGCGGTAGACGCCGTCATAGGTACTGTCATCAATCAGCGGTGCATCGAGCACATAATAATGGTAGTCGTATTCGGCAATACGCTGCTTTAGCTCTTGTAAAGCCAGCTCAGCATCATGGGCAGGCATCATTTAAGAGAACAGGCGTTTGGCATGGCTGCTGCCGGGAGCGATCCCCTGTTCGGCCATGGCATTGGAGATATTCTTCAATTGCTGACGGATCTTATCCAGTTGCAAATCACCGATAGGTTTACGGTTGACATCGATCAGGCCTGCACTCAGGCTACCTGCCATATTGCGTGCCAGATCCACCATACGGTCGAACACCTGCAAACTGTTGGCGGTGGTGGGAATATCCAGCTGGAAGGTCACGCCGGTCATTACCGCTGTTTTCAGCATTTCACCGGAGAACGGTTTACCTTCATAGTTGCGCACCGAGAATTCAAGTTCGCCTTCGTTGCTGAACAGCTCGAAACGGCCTTCGGCACTCAGTTGCATGCCGCTGGCCTCGGCGAGGCCGCGTAGCTTGGTCGCATGAAACATGCCCTGGTTAGCCAGTAAATGGAATTCAACTGCTTTGTCCACTTCGATACAGAACGCGTCAATTGACTGCGCCTGCTGTGAAGGCTCGTAACCGCCCTGCCATTGAATGCTCAAGCCCAGCGCACGTGCCAGTGTCTCCATCGATTTCTGGAAGCGTTTAAGCGTTTCCTGGTCTACCGGGCCACCACGGTCTGCCAGTTGCAAGCTGCAGACCACTTCACTGAGCGGGATCTGGCCTTGCATCGCTGCGGCATCCATCTCCAGCACGTTCAGCCAGCTTGAATCAGAGGCTGTTTGTCCCCATAGTGTCGCGTGATGCGGAAAGGTCCTGGCTTCTGCCTGCAGGTCTTCCAGCTCAACCAGCATGACGCCCAGCGGCGCATCGATCACACCGACCCAGTCCATCGCTGTGTGCAATACCGGCGGTAGTGTTACGGGTGCGGCTGGTGCAGCGGCTGGCACCGTAGTTACAGGCTCCGGCTCAGCAAATGGCTCTGCGTAAGCTGGCATGGGTTGCTCGGCTGCAGGTTGTTTTGGCTCGGCAAAACGGTCAGAAGCCTGGAACTGGGTTTCAGGCGGTGCTTGTATGTCCGCGATTGAAGGCTCGACCTTGGGCTGTACCGGACGCACATCCGGTGCTTGTTTGGGGGTATTTAAAGGTGAAGTGGCGGCTTTTGCCTTGTGGCTATCGCCTACGCTGAATTCCGGCTCAAATTTGGCTGACTGGCGTACACGGGGTTCGGACATCCAGCCCTCTTCGTCCTCGTCACTTTTTTCAGGCGTTTTGCGGGTAGCTTCCTTAACCGGATTGCCAGAAACATCACTATCGAGGATATCGGTACGCGTATGGCTGAAACGATATTCAACATCTTTGCGGTATTTTTTTTCTTGCCACCAGTTAAAAACTACCACTGCCAGAACAATGCTGACCCCCAGCAATACCAAAATCATCCATAAATCAGACATGTATGCCTACTATCCCTTAAAACTCCGCGATATGATACAACAAAACATGCTTTACGCCGCATGCATGCGTATCGCCTCATCAATATCCACATCTACAATCCGCGACACGCCGGATTCCTGCATTGTTACACCTATAAGTTGTTGAGACATTTCCATCGTGATTTTGTTGTGGGAAACGAACAAAAATTGCGTTTTTTCCGACATCACACGCACCAGCTGGCAGAAACGTTCGGTATTGCTGTCATCGAGGGGCGCATCCACCTCATCCATCAGGCAGAAAGGCGCCGGATTCAGGCGGAATAACGCAAACACCAGCGCCATGGCGGTGAGTGCCTTCTCGCCGCCTGAGAGCAATTGAATCGTGGTGTTCTTTTTGCCTGGCGGCTGCGCAAATACCTGTACCCCGGTATCCAGAATCTCATCGCCTAACAATTCAAGCTTTGCTTGACCGCCATTGAACAAGGTCTGGAACAGCTCGCCGAAATTGCGGTTGGCTTCCTCAAACGTCGCCCGCAGCTTGCCACGCGTTTCGCGGTCTATCTTCTGGATCGCTTCTTCCAGTGTTTCACTGGCGGTGAGCAGATCCTTCAGCTGGCTATCCAGGTAGCCCTTGCGTTCCTTTTCAACCGATAGCTCTTCGATCGCCGCCATATTCACCGGCCCCAACTGCTGTATCTGCTGCTGCAGTTTTTGCGTGGTCTGTGCCAGCACCTGCACTTTACTTTCCGGATCCAGCCCTTGCTGTATATGCGCTTCATCCAGGCCGGTCTCTGCCAGTGCCGACTGGCATTGCTCCACTTGCAGCCGGCATTCCTGCTGCTTGAGCCGCCGTTGCTCGACTGCGTCTCTCAAGGGATGCAGCTGCTGTTCCACCTGCATACGGTTGCGCTCTTGCGTCTGCAATGCCGTTTCGTGTTCAGCCAGCTGGTTTCTTGCCTGCGCCAGTGCCTGTTCGCACGCATGCTGCTGTGTCAGCGCGTGCGCCAGGTTAGCCTTCAGCGTTTCCATATTGCTGATCGCCAATGTCTGCTCAGTTTCTACCAGGCGATGCTGCAGGTTCTGGCTTTCCTGCTCGTTATTCGTTAATCTCTGCTGCAGATCATTGACTGCATTCTTGAGCAGAGTCTGCTCAAACACTTGGGATTGGTGCGCTTTTTCTGCCTGTTGCACAGACTCGCGCAAATTGAAATAAGCCTGCTCCGCCTGTTGCTTTTGCGCCTGGGTTTCACGTGCAGTTTGTTCCAGGGCAGCAAATTGCGATTGATGGCTGGCAATACTGGCTTGCGCCTGCGCAATTTCTATATTCAAGCCTGCTTGCCGGCTTTCGGCCTGTGTGATCTCTTGCTGCAGCGCAGTCTGTCTGCGCAAGGCATTGTCATGGGCCTGTTGCAAGCGCGAGACCTGCATCTGCATCTCGTGCATACTGCCGGTCAGTTGTTTGATACGCTGGTGAGTCTGCTGCTGTTGTTGCCTGGTGTTCTGCAGGCTGGATTCCAGCGATTGTGACTGTTGTTGCGTGAGCGAGACTTTATCCTGTGCCTGGCCCAGGCCTGATTGCAGGTTATCTAACTGCTGTTGCCGCTCCAGCACCCCTTGCATCTGGTTCTGGCGTCCATGGAAGACGGCACTGTATTGCTGGTAAACATCACCCGTTTTAGTCAGCAAACTGATGCCAGCCGGCAATCTGGCCTGATACTGCGAAAGGTGCTCCAGATCATCCAGCACATACACACCCTGCAACCATTGCTGTACTGCCGCGGCAATGTCAGGCTGCTTGATCGTGAGCAGGCTGTACAAGCTGGGTAAACCTTCCCATTGCGCCTGTAATGTATCCGTAGATTCCGATGCAGTCCGGGCTATCGCCAACGCTGCCTGCGGATGAGGCAACTGTGCCCAGTCCGGCAGGCTTTCCGGCAGCAATGCATTTAATCTGTTTCCCAGGAACGCTTCCAGGGCCGGTTGCCATGCTGCATCAATCTGGATCGCCTGCCATAAGCGAGGCGCGGATTGCAGCCCGGTCTTTTGTAACCATGGCCCTAATTGCTGATCCTGTTTCATGCTTTGCTGCAATTTTTGCAGGGACTGCAGCTCTGCTTCTAACTGATGCAGTGCACGCTGTGCCTGTTGCCAGTCACTGCGCGCCTGCTGCAAGGCTTGCTGCTGCGTATTCTCTTCTGTACGGGACTGCACCAGTTGCTGTTCTTCGTGCTGCAGGGCGGATTGCTGCTCAACCAGTTTTTGCTGCAGTTCGCCCAAAGCCTGGGTGTCAGGCAATGCCCATTGCGTCAGCTCATTCTGTAATTGCTGCAACCGCTGTGCAATGTCCGTCAGGTTGCGCTGTATATAGTTGACGTTATTCTGTTCCAGCTGCATTTGCTGACGGCTTTGCTGTACCACCTGCTGCGCCTGGTTAGCCGCCTGCTGGATCGCCTGCAGCCGGGTAGACTGTTCCGGCAAGCCTTGCTGCAGGGTCTGCAAATTCAGTGTGTGTTGCGCCACTACATCTTGAGCCGCAGCCGTTGCCGCGGTTTTTTCAGCAAGCTGCGACTGTAATTGCTGTTGCTGCTGTGCCCTGTGTTCCATTTGCCGTTGCAATTGCTGTTGTTCCTGCAACAGGCGGTCACGGGCTTCTTCCGATTGTTTCACCTGCAAGCCGAGGTTGGATACTTGCGCATTCGCCTCATAAAAAGCAGCCTGCGTCGTGTGCAAGTGGCTGGAAGCTTCCTGGTGCAGCTGGCGTGATTGTTCAAGCTGCAATTCGTTGCTGCGCAGGTTGGCCATTTGCGCTTCCAGGGCGTTCACCGCCTGCTCAACCGCTTGCGAGGCGGCCTCATGTTCCAGTACGGCATCGCGCTTGCGCAGCCACCACCATTGCGCCTCGGCCAGTTTGTGCGCTTCCTGCAAGGTGTGAAATTTCTGCGTGACCAGCGCTTGTGCTTCCAGCTTGATGATCTGCTTGTTCATCTCCCGCGAGATATCTTCCACCCGCTCCAGATTTTCGCGGGTATCGCGCAGGCGCAATTCAGTTTCACGCCGGCGTTCTTTATATTTGCTGATGCCTGCTGCTTCCTCAAGGAAAACACGCAGCTCCTCCGGACGCGCTTCTACGATACGCGAGATGGTGTTTTGGCCGATGATGGCGTAAGCGCGGCCACCGAGACCCGTCCCAAGGAACAAATCGGCCACATCGCGGCGGCGCACCGCAGTATTGTTAATATAGTAGGTAGAGCCTTTGTCACGCTCGATCACGCGCTTTACCGAGATCTCGGCATACTGGTTCCATTCACCGCTGGCACCGCCCAGGCTGTTATCAAACACCAGCTCCACGCTGGCACGCGAAATAGGCTTACGGTTACCTGAACCATTGAAGATCACTGCATCCATCGCATCTGCACGCATCTCACGGGCCGAAGATTCGCCGAGCACCCAGCGTACGGATTCCATCACATTGGATTTACCACAGCCGTTAGGCCCGACCACGCCTACACGCTGGCCGTGCAGATGAATGGTAGTCGGATCGACGAAAGACTTGAACCCCGCAAGTTTTAGATGAGTGAGACGCAAAGTAAGAAAACCGCTTATAAGAATTTGAATGGTGGCTTAAGCGTTATAATACCCATTTTTACCAAGAAACATAGCCTGCAATGAATGAACAATTACTCGGTGGCAAACCAACAGCTGAACCCACCAAAGCACTGGAAACCTTTGATAACCCGAATTCAAGCCGTGATTTTCATATCCATATGGAGATTCCGGAGTTCACCTGCCTGTGTCCGAAAACCGGCCAACCTGATTTTGCGGTGATCTATCTGGACTACATCCCCAACAAATTGTGTGTGGAATTAAAAAGCCTGAAACTATATATGTGGTCATTCCGCGATGAAGGCTGTTTCCACGAAGCCGTGACCAACCAGATCCTGGATGACCTGGTGGCTGCGATTGACCCCAAATTCATGCGCGTCACTGCCAAGTTCTATGTACGCGGCGGCATTTTCACCAATGTAGTGGCAGAGCATCGCGCAGCTGGCTGGCAACCGCAACCCTATGTTGAGCTGTCACAATTCAGCGCCAGCAGTAATATCCGCGGTTAAGCGTTGCGATTTTGGCAGGCGCCACCACTAAATGACAGGCAATCGCAGTTTTTTAAATAATCCTGCGAAAAAGCGTTGACAAGATATGTGCCCGTCATTAATATGGCGCCTTCTTTGATTTGCAGCGCAAAACAAAGAAATGCAGTACCAGGATTAGGGGGTATAGCTCAGCTGGGAGAGCGCTTGCATGGCATGCAAGAGGTCAGCGGTTCGATCCCGCTTATCTCCACCAAGTAGTTGAAAATATTGAGTTTTTTGTAAAAAATATTTTTCGATTGCGCGATTTAATGGTATACTGCATAGGTTGTTAAATTTCTTAGGTCCCCATCGTCTAGAGGCCTAGGACACCTCCCTTTCACGGAGGCGACCGGGGTTCGAATCCCCGTGGGGACGCCAAAATCCACTAAGTGGTTGAGTCTATAAAACATAGATTCATATAGAAAAACCTCAAGTGTCTCACTGGAGGTTTTTTCTTTTGTACTAGGCATCATATTCAAAAATGCAAACTGGGCGCTTAGTAGCTCAATTTCAAACCCTCATAAATACACACACTAAATTTAATTAAGGTAAGTGCAACGTGGGCCTTTCTGGCAAAAGCATGAAGTTATACTACGTTGAGGTTTTTTCATTTATTAAAGTTGAATATCGTGATGCTCTTTGGAGTCGTAAATTTGCTCCTCGCCATAAGCTGATTCATATACAACTCGGATATTAAGTCTTTTGAGATCATTGGGGTCCAAAGCTCTCGTGGGCAATATCACAAGTTTCCCGATCATAGTTCTTTCATTAGCGGCAACAACATGTTTTTTTCTTAACAAGCCGTAATAGCATTTTGCTGCATCAAATTTGTAATGAGGAAATGCTTGTTGAATAGCGTCATGAATATCATCAAATGTGGGCATATAAATTGGTTGTTCATCAATCAATATCTCATAGCTTTTGATATATGCAGGTCCTAGGCCAGCATTCATTAGAGTAGCCTCAAAAACGATGCACTTAATTTCTTCATCAAAGGAAGTTTCAGACCAAGTTGAAAGGGAAGGTTTGACCGACAATTTATTATGCTCTCTGGATAAGTAAGCTTGATAAGCTGTGTATCCTAATGCACAAATTGAAACTATTAATCCTGCGACCGCTACTATGATCTCTGGCTTATCGGTCATAAAATTAAGAAGACAACTCATTTTAATACCCCTCTAAACTCTTATAAAATGCATTAATAATAGCCTAAAAAAACCTTGTAAATTATTCAGAGAGGTTCCCATTCTCATGGGTATGCCAATAATCATTGAAATGCCATTCAAACTCTTTACCCCATGTTGCTTTATCTGCTATTACGACACTTACACATAGTAATTCAGACTGGCAATTCAGAAACGATTCCGGCATTCGGCTTTAGTCAAGACACTTATGAACTAATGACCTCAATTAGCTATCAACGATAATTAAACAATGCTGCTAGAATACGCCAGACCTTATAATCACGTTTTAACCTAACCAATTTCAATAAAAGAGTTATATGACGGAAAACACTGCTTTACAACTGGAAGTCGCCGAATTAATGGTTCAGGCATTGAACCTGGATGTTGCTGCGGATGAGATCGAACCTGATGCACCTCTATATGGTACGGGTTTAGGCCTGGATTCGATCGATATCCTGGAGATTGCGTTAGTCGTTTCCAAACGCTATGGTCTGCAACTGAAATCCGACAACGAAAACAATCATGTGATTTTCAGCTCTCTGCGTAGCCTCACCGATTACGTAGCCGCCAACAAAACCAAGTAACGTTGCCATAAGTCAGGTACCAAAGACGCTATGTCTCAAGCTTTTAAAGTCGTGCGTGGCCTGTTGATAGCATTAGTCATCGTCTGCTTTGCGGTACTTGTCCATCATGTAAACACACTGGGACACGTCAGCCTGTTAGGTGCCCTGCTCGCTTTAGCGCCGCTGCTATTGATTGCATTCGTGTTTGCGATGAACCTGGATTCCAGATTGCTGGGCGTCAGCTTTATGTTGATTGTTTTAATCGCTAGCTGGTGGGCCTTGCCGATGATCAAACAGCATACCGGTTTGATATTCTGGCTGCAGGACATGAGTCTGTTGCTGATGTTGCTGATCACTTTTGCCAGAACGTTGCTGCCTGGTCGCAAACCTTTATGTGTAGGTTTTGCCGAGATCATGAATGGTGGGCCACTGCCAGCTGATCATGAGCGCTATACCTATCACGTAACGATAGCCTGGGTGATTTTTTTCGGTTTGATGATAGTGACCTCCACCCTGCTTTTCTTCCTCGCTCCGCTCGCTACCTGGTCCTTTTTTGTGAACTTCCTGACGCTGCCTTTGGTGGCCCTGATGTTTATTGCAGAATACCTGGTACGCCGCAGTGTGCTCACTGACCTGCCAACCGGCAATGTGCTGGATGCAGTCCGCACCTACATTGACTCAACACGGGCGTGACGTTTTAACTTATTCTCCCATGCAGAAACTTCCTTTAGTCAGCCACGCCAGCCTTGATGATACGATCGCGTGGCGCAAAAATACTGCGATCACGGTGAGCCAGTTTCTGGCCGACGTAGCCGCACTGGCAAACTTACTTCCTGAAGGTCAACACGTATTAAACGTATGCCGTGACCGCTACCACTTTGCCGTGGGCTTTGCCGCTGCATTGGTAAGCAACAAGGTGAGCCTGCTGCCGCCTACGCACACGGTTGAGATGGTGCAGCGGCTGCAAGCTTTTGCGGCGGATGTTTTCTGCCTGCATGACAATCCGGATTGCGATATCGCGTTGCCTAAATTGTGCTATCCGCCAAGCCCGGCGTTGCAAAATTCCATTAAAGAAATTCCATTGATAGACGCACAACAAGTGGCGGCTATCGTATTCACTTCCGGCTCAACCGGCGCTCCGCTGCCACATATAAAAAGCTGGGGTTCTCTGGTGCACAATGTGCAAGCGCAAGCTGAAAGCCTGTGTTTGAAGCCCGACACATCTTATACTTTCCTGGGCACCATCCCGCCGCAGCATATGTATGGGTTTGAATCGACAGTGCTATTGCCGGTGCAAAGCGGCAACATCCTGCACAGCGGGCAACCGTTTTACCCGGAAGATATTGCAGAAGCGCTTAACCAAACCAATGGCGACCGCATACTGGTTTCGACCCCACTGCATTTACGCTTGTTGTTAGACGCAGAACTGTCATTGCCTGAAATAGAATTAGTGTTATCAGCGACTGCCCCATTATCGGAAGCACTCGCCCACAAAACAGAAGCATACGTCCACGCACCCTTGATCGAGATCTACGGCAGCACCGAGACCGGCCAGATCGCGACACGGCGCACTACACAAACTGATGAATGGCAGTTAATGCCTAATATACGCCTGAAAACTGTAGATGACAGGTTATGGGCGGAAGGCGGCCATGTAGAGATTCCCGCTGCGCTTAATGATGTGATTGTGCCGACGGCGGATGACAGGTTCCTGTTGCAGGGCCGCATGCAGGACATCATCAATATCGCCGGGAAACGTAATTCCCTGGCCAGCCTTAACCATCACCTGACCAGCATTGATGGCGTGATTGATGGCGCGTTTTTTATGCCAGACGAGCTCTCGCACGACCATGTCACTCGCCTGAGTGCCTGTGTAGTGGCGCCTACGCTGACTGCGGCACAGATTTCAGCTGAATTACGCAAACGTATTGATCCGGTATTTTTACCCAGGCCGTTATTGTTTGCTAAATCGTTGCCTCGCAACAGCACCGGCAAGCTCCCGCGCCAGGCATTACAAGCCTTGATAACTGAGCTCACGCGCGGCAATACCAAAGTCAATGAATATTAAGCTCATGAAAAAACAGTCAGTTCTCAACATTCCCTCTGATCATCCGGCTTTCGCAGGGCATTTTCCGGGTACGCCTATCGTGCCAGGCGTGGTACTTTTGGATAAAGTACTGGATGCTTTAAGCAACGAGATTGCTTTGACTGTCACGGATTGGCAGATCAGTTCAGTTAAATTCCTGAGCCCGCTGACACCGGGCGAAACTGCCAGCCTGGAATATGAGCAGCTGGCCAATGGCAGCATTAAATTCGAAGTATTGTGTCCGGATAGTGACAATCAACGCCAGATCGTCAATGGCAGCCTCAGCGCAATAGTGAAGGCTTGATTCATGTCCGAACCAAAAGAAAGCGGTTACCAGAAATCTGCCGCATGGCTGCAGCGCAAAGAACGCAGCAATATGCTGATGCTGCATATCATGAGCTGGATATCGTTGCGCCTGGGTCGCACGGTATCGCGCTCTGCCTTGCATCTGATCGCCTTTTATTTTGTATTGTTCTCACCGGCCAGCCGTAAAGCCTCCCTGGACTATCTGCCGCGCGCATTAGGTCGGCCGGCTACCTGGCGTGATCTGTACCGGCATTTTTTCAGCTTTGCTGCCACCATCCATGACCGCATTTACCTGATCAATCGCGAGTTCGATTTATTTGATATAGATATCCAGGGTAAACATATCATCCATCCCCTGATCGATGCCAAAGAGGGGGTATTGCTGATGGGCGCACACCTGGGCAGTTTTGAAGTTTTGCGTGCCATTGGCCGGCAACTGCCAGGCTTGAAAGTGTCTATGGTCATGCACGAAGACAATGCGCAAAAAATCAATGCCATGCTGGCAGCCATCAACCCGGAAGCCTCGATGGGCGTGATCCCCTTGGGCCATATCGATTCAATGCTGCAATTCAAGCAGCACCTGGATGAAGGCATGCTGGTAGGCATGCTTTCTGACCGTACCCTGGGCAACGAACCAATGGCAGAAGTCGAATTATTGGGCGATATTGCGGCGATTCCAACCGGGCCATTCCGCATGGCGGCCCTGTTGCGCCGGCCTGTAGTATTTATGGCTGGTTTGTATATGGGCGACAACCGTTACCAGGTCCATTTTGAGACGCTGGCTGATTTCTCAAACGTACCGCGTGGTGAGCGTGAGCAAATGGTCAACGCCGCGATTGCGCGTTATACCGAACTACTGAACCAATATACGCGTTTGGCGCCTTATAACTGGTTTAATTTTTTCGATTACTGGCAATCGACACCTGCTTCACTGGTGGAAAGGAACAAATGAATAACGCCATGTCTTTTATGAACAAACGCTGTATAGCAATCGGGCTATCAGGCTTATTGCTATGTTTGCTGTCTTTTGTCAGCCATGCCGAAAATACCTGGGACCTGGACCAGTTGATGCGGGCATTGGCAAGTACACCCAGCGGTCATGCCAGCTTTATCGAGAAGAAAAATATCGCCGTACTGGATAAGCCGGTCGAATCTTCAGGCGAGCTTTTTTATACCGCGCCAGACCGCCTGGAAAAGCGTACTTTAAAGCCTAAACCGGAAAGCATGCTGCTTGAGAAAGACAAATTAACGGTTGAACAGCGCGGCAAAAAACACGTGCTGTCTTTGCAAAGTTACCCTGAAATCGCTGCCTTTATTGATAGCATACGCGGCACCTTGGCTGGTGACCGCAAGGCCCTGGAAAAGTCTTATAAACTAAGTCTGTCCGGCAGTCAGGAAGACTGGAAACTGAATCTATTGCCGAGTCAGGACAAGATGAAAAAAGTGGTGAGCAGTATCATCATCAGCGGCGCGAATCAGCTGGTGCAGACCATAGAGATCAAGCAGGCCGATGGGGATAGCTCAGTGATGACCATTACACCTGTGCCTGACACGCCTGCCGCAATTGAATAGCACATAGCACACCTACTCTCACGTGACCAAACCTGCTCTCTTTAACAAAAACAGCCCGGCCCGCACTGCAATAGTGCTATGGCTGCTAATGGTATTGCTGTGCCTGGGCGTGATTGCCCGTAGCCACTTTACTGCGGACTTATCGGCATTCCTGCCCAGACATCCCACAGCCGAACAGCAAATGCTGATGGACCAGCTCAAGGATGGGCTGGCTTCACGCCTGATATTGGTTGGTATTGACGGTGCCGATCCGCAAACACGGGCTACGCTCTCTAAAACCATCGCCAAAGCACTGCGCAGTAACCCTGCATTTGTCAGTGTCAATAATGGCGAAGAGGTGACGGCAGAACGTGACCGCAAGTATCTGTTCAATAACCGCTACCTGCTAAGTCCGGCGGTCACGCCTGAGCACTTTAGTACCGAAGGCCTGCGTGCGGCCATCAGAGACAGCATAGACCAGATCGCCTCCCCGGCCGGCTTGCTGACAAAGTCTTTGTTACCGCATGACCCTACCGGCGAGATGCTGCAATTACTGGATGCGTTAAGCGGAGCTAGCCATCCGGATATGTTTGAGGGTGCGTGGGCTTCGCGGGATGGCAATACGGCATTACTGCTATTCCAGACCCGTGCTGAAGGTTCTGATACAGATGCGCAAAAGCTGGCGATGCAGGCCATCCAGACCGATTTCGACCATGCGGTAAAAGTCAGTACAGTCAGCGCTCAAGCTAAATTAGTCATGTCCGGACCGGGCGTATTTTCGGTGATAGCTCGGGACACCATTAAAATGCAGGTCAGGATTATTTTTATCGTCAGCTCGGTGCTGATCGCATTGTTGCTATTGGCGGTATATCGCTCCAAGACCGCTTTGCTGTTGGGTTTTCTGCCCGTCGCGACCGGTATCCTAGCTGGTATTGCGTCGGTAAGCCTGGCGTTTGGCGTAGTGCATGGTATCACCCTGGGTTTCGGCACGGCATTGATAGGCGAAGCGGTGGATTATTCCATCTACTTATTCATGCAAACCGAACATGGTGGCGACAAGGAACAAAACCGTAAAAAGTGGGTGGCGACAGTATGGCCTACCGTCAGGCTGGGCGTACTCACGTCAGTGTTTGGTTTTGCATCACTACTGATGTCCGGCTTTCCCGGTTTGGCACAACTTGGCCTGTATTCGGTTGCAGGCTTGATAGCTGCGGCGGCCATGACACGTTATGTATTGCCCTATTTGCTACCGGCTAATTTTAGTATTCAGGACTTCAGCAAAAGCGGTGCGCGGTTGGCGCACTATGCCAAATCCGCAAGCATATTACGCTGGCCAGCCATTCTGCTGGTTTTAGCGTCTAGTGTCATTGTCTACCAGCACCATGATCACTTGTGGAATACAGAGCTATCGGCACTCAGCCCGGTGAGCGCCGCTGATCAGGCGCTTGATGCCCGCTTGCGGACCGGCATGGGCGCGCCAGATGTGCGTTATGTCATTGTTCTGTCTGGTGATAGCCAGGATACAGTACTCGGCAATACCGAGAAAATATCGCTGACTTTGCAAGACCTGGTTGATAGAGGCCAGCTTGCCAGCTTTGATACAGCCAGTCATTACCTGCCTAGCCAGGCTACCCAGCAAGCCCGGTTAAACAGCTTGCCTGATGCTGCCGAACTCAAATCCAGGCTCAATACCGCAGTGAAAGACCTGCCGATCAAAGCCGCTTCACTGGATCCATTTCAGCAAGATATAGCAAGCATCCGGACAAAACCGTTATTGCAGCGCAGCGACTTGCAAGACACCTCAATGGCGATGGCATTAGACGCCATGCTGTTGCAACAAGGCCAGCGCTGGAGTTCACTGATCCCGCTGACTGCGCCTGCTGGCAGTGACATCGATGCTGCGCAGATACGTCAGGCATTGAGCGATGCCAAAGTGGCTAACGTGTTATTCGTTGATATGAAGGCCGAGTCAAACCGGCTTTATTCCAGCTACATGCAGGAGGCGATCTTGTTATCATTGGCCGGCGTGCTGGCGATCATCGGGTTGTTATTATTCGCGCTGCGCTCATTCAAACAGTTACTGGCAATTATTATTCCGTTGGTTGCCGCAGTATTAACCGTGATGGCTGGCCTGGCTTTAGTTGGCCAGCAGCTGATCATCCTGCATTTGATCGGTTTACTGCTGATTGTGGCGATAGGCTCCAACTACGCACTGTTTTTCAACCCGAACCACCCTACCGAAAAACAATCTATTTCATCCCAGACCTATGCTTCACTGCTGTTTGCCAACGTCGCCACCGTACTCGGCTTTGGCCTGCTGGCGTTCTCCACTGTGCCGGTATTACAGGCAATGGGCGTGACCGTAGCGCCAGGCGTCATTCTGGCACTGATTTTCTCCGCTGTATTCGCACGGAAAGCAGCCGCCTGATGCGATACCTGATTGACTCAGCAAATCCAGGACAAACAGCCAGTACGCTGATGATCCTGCTGCCAGGTGCCACCTACCTGCCTGAAGACTTTGTCAGCCAGGGCTTTGTGCAGGCGGTGCGGGAACGTGATCTGGATATAGACCTGATACTGGCGGAATTACAGTTTGAGCAGATTGCTGACCAGACTGCGCTGCGTGATTTAAACCGTGTAGTGGTCGCCCCTTCCATTTCGTTATACCAGACCATCTGGCTGGCTGGTATTTCCATAGGTGGCTACATTGCGATGGCGCATGCACACTGTTACCCAGGTCAGGTACAAGGTTTATTCCTGATGGCGCCTTATCCCGGCAACCGTATGACTACCGGCGAAATCGCCAAGGCCGGCGGTTTACATGCGTGGCAGCCAGGTGACATCGCCGAGGATGATGTTGAGCGCGGTAACTGGGCCTGGCTCAAACAGTCGCAACAAGTGGAAATACACCTTGGCTATGGCTCGGAAGACCGTTTCGCTGATGGCATCGCGCTGATGGAACAGGTCATACCTGCAACGCACGTGGATAGAATTCTAGGTGATCACACCTGGCCGGTGTGGCAGCAACTCTGGTTTAACTTCATGGATAAGCAACAGGTACACTGGAAAAGTAAATGCAACCAGAAGGCGACGGCAAGATCATGACTGAGTTGCAAGCCAAGTCTCACAGCCTTCTTTTCCACTGGAAGCAAATGCCGCTGTTTATCAAAACTTCAATCTTGCTGCATATGGCATTACTGATCTGCCTCGTAAGTGACCCAACACTATGGCGCTGGTGGCTGGCTATTTTCCTGGCGAACCATTTGGTGATCTCACTGGTAGGTTTATGGCCACGCAGTAGCTGGTTAGGGCCAAACTGGACCAAACTGCCGCCGGCCGCCACAGCGCGAAATGAAATCGCCCTCACTATAGACGATGGGCCTGAGCCTGCAGTCACCCGCCCAGTGCTGGATATACTGGATACTTACCAGGTTAAAGCGACGTTTTTCTATATTGGCAATAAAGCAGCCCAATATCCTGAGCTGTGCCGCGAGATCATTAAACGCGGCCATGCCATAGAAAACCATAGCCAGCACCACAGCGTCTTTTTTTCGATGTTCGGTTACCAGAAGATGAAAAACGAAATTCTTGCCGGGCAGGAAACCCTGCAAACTATCACGGGTATACGCCCGCAGTTTTTCCGTGCGCCAGCAGGATTGAGAAATCCGTTTTTGGATCCTGCCCTTAAACAATTAGGATTGCATCTGGCGAGCTGGTCTGTACGCGGATTTGATACCCGTGTAAATGACGCAAAAAAAGTGCAGGCCAGGCTGATCAAGGGTCTACGCCCGGGCGCTATCGTTTTAATGCACGATGGCAATGCTGCCAGAACCTCAGCCAATGAACCGGTTATCGTTTCCGTACTGCCAGCTGTACTGGAGGCTGCCAAAGCAAAAGGATTACGATTTGTAACCCTGGCCGACGCCGCTCACTGATAAATGTACAAATATGACAGTCATAGCGCTTTAGTCTGCAGGGTCTCAGCTATACTGAACTCATGCACGGTTGGGTGGTGTTAAAGCTTTATAAATGAACGCTGCAAAGAACTTTTGATCCATGCATTAGAAATGCGTACTACTAACTCTAGTAACGAAAGCAGAGATTTTTTGAAACCATTATTACTTTCACATTACACCGTGACCAGCTGTATAGGCAAAGGCCTGCAGCAGACACTGGATGCTTTGTTACAACAACGGCAGGTGCTTAAACCCTGCGATTTCGAAACCGTAGATTTACCGACTTTTATTGGTGAAGTTGAAGGGCTGGATGATGTCGCTATGCCAGCGGGTATGCAGGAGTATGACTGTCGTAACAACCGCCTGGCGAAATTAGGCCTGGAGCAAGATGGTTTTGACCAGGCTGTCAAAGCCGCCATCAGCCAGTATGGTGCTGACCGTATCGGTATATTTTTGGGCACCAGTACTTCTGGGATACTGGAAACGGAGCTTGCTTTCCGTAACCGCGATAAAACCACCGGCAAACTGCCTGAAAGCTTTATATATGGCAAAACCCAGAATACTTATTCTGTCGCCTATTTCACGCGTGACTATTTCCAGCTCACCGGACCTGCTGCCGTTGTATCTTCCGCCTGCTCTTCCAGTGCCAAAGTATTCAGCATTGCGCGGCGCATGATAGAAGCTGGCTTGATCGATGCCGCTATCGTTGGCGGCGTAGATACCTTGTGCCTGACCACCCTCTATGGCTTCAACTCACTTAATCTGCTTTCCACCCAGGCGTGCCGCCCTTATGACAAAGACAGGGATGGCATTTCGATAGGCGAAGCGGCTGCTTTTGCTTTGGTTGAGCGCGCGCCTGATGCCGGGACTTCCAGTCCAGCTCAATCAACAAGCGCTGCTGATGCAATATTGTTGTTAGGCATAGGTGAATCCAGTGATGCCTACCATATGTCATCGCCGCATCCTGAAGGCTTAGGCGCCAGCATGGCGATGCAGCAAGCATTAAAAACCGCTGGTTTGAAACCAGCCGATATTGATTACATCAACCTGCATGGCACAGCGACACCAAGTAACGATGCCGCAGAGGCTAAAGCCGTCAGGGCGGTATTTGAGCAAGAGAATAAACATGTGCCATGCAGCTCCAGCAAAGGTGCTACCGGGCATACGCTAGGTGCCGCCGGCGCGGTGGAAGCGATCATCTGCGCCCTCGCCTTGCAGAATGACTTTATCCCAGGCGGCCAGAACACCCAGGCGATAGATACTGAGCTGCACTTAAATTACCAGTTGCAAAACCGCCCGCAAGCTTTACAACGGGTCATGAGCAATTCGTTTGGTTTTGGCGGCACCAATTGCAGCTTGATCTTCGGTCTGGCCAGCGCAACAGATGCAGAAAAGAGTGACCAGCCATGAGCTCCAGATTAACCGTATATATAGATGGCATAGGCTTGATCGCCCCGGGATTGAATGACTGGGCTAGCGGCAGCCAGGTCCTTGCCGGCTTGCAGCCTTATCAGTCCGCGAAAGCAGTGATCCCTACACCGGAATTATTGCCGGCTGCAGAACGCAGGCGTGCCAGTGATATTGTAAAACTCACGTTGGCCACTTCGCTGGAAGCGATCTCCCAAGCCGGTTTACAAGACCAGAACCTGCCCAGCGTATTTTCATTTTCAAATGGTGATGGCGTGAACTGCCATAGCATTTGTCAAATGCTGGCGTCTGAAGACCGGGAAATATCCCCTACCCGCTTCCATAATTCAGTGCACAACGCGGCTGCCGGATACTGGAGTATCGCCACCAAAACCATGGCGACCTCATCAGTGCTGTGTGCGTTTGATGCCAGTTTTGGCGCCGGCCTGCTTGATGCGCTGACACAAGTAGTGGTTGAAGGCACGCCTTGTATCCTGATGACCAGTGATACACCTTATCCGGAGCCGATGTTCAGCAAGCGGCCGATTCCTGATAACGGCGGTATTGCGCTGCTGCTCACCAAAGAAAAAAGTGTATCAAGTATGGCGCAGATCACAGTGAATGTGACGGATCAGCCTGCGTACGCGTTTGATAATGCCGGGCTGGAAACTTTAAGGACCACCATGCCCTCCATGCGCGGCCTGCCATTACTGCAACTGATAGCACGCAAGGAAAACGGCAGTGTAGTGGTGGACTACCTGGATAATTTACGCCTGGCGGTAGAGGTACAACCTTGCTAGATCAATCACATACACCTGAGGCGGGAAAACCATTAGATCACGCCTGGATCGCCAGTCATATCCCACATCAAGCGGACATGTGCCTGCTAGACCAGGTGCAAGCCTGGGATTCAACTAATATAAACTGTACTGCTGTGAGCCATCGCTCAGCAGATAATCCTTTACGGGCAGATCAGCAACTGGGTATTGCCAATGGTATTGAATATGCTGCACAAGCCATGGCTGTGCATGGCGCGTTGACGGCATCCAAAGACCAGTCAAAGCCAAAACCAAAAGTCGGTTACCTGGTCAGCGTGCGTGGTGTGAATATGCATGTGGCTCGCCTGGATGATATCGAGGCGGATCTGCTGATCCATGCGACTTGTATCATGGCGAATGAAAACAATATGCTGTACGAGTTTACGGTAAGTGCGGCTGGGAAAGTATTGCTTGATGGCCGTGCAGCGGTGGTACTAGATGCAGCTGCCTTGATCGCTTAAACAATTGAATCCAGGGAATCACTAGAAAATCTATGAAGGTTGCATCATGAAAAGAGCTTTGGTAACGGGTGGTAGTGGCGGCATAGGCGCAGCGATTTGCCAGCGGCTGGCGGCAGATGGCTATCACGTGTTTATTCACGCCAACCATAACAAGGCGACTGCCGAGCAACTGGCACAGGAAATCAAGGCAGCAGGCGGCAATGCGAAAGCACTGCAATTTGATGTCACTGACCAGGCTGCGGTTAACACGGCATTAAGTGCGCTTGTGGAAGATGCGCCCATACAAGTATTAGTCAATAATGCCGGTATTCATGATGATGCAGTGTTCCCGGGCATGAGCCCGACGCAATGGCACCGGGTGATTGATGTGTCAGTTAACGGATTCTTCAATGTGACGCAGCCCTTGATGATGCCTATGATACGCAGCCGCTGGGGGCGCATCATTAATGTATCTTCCATTTCAGGCATCACCGGCAACCGCGGCCAGACGAACTATTCAGCGGCCAAAGGCGCGCTGAACGCTGCGACCAAATCGCTGGCGCAAGAGGTCGCCAGCCGGGGGATCACCGTGAATGCCGTCGCGCCTGGCATTATCGAAACATCAATGACTGAAAATACCTTTGATGCGCAAGCCATCAGCAATATGGTGCCTATGAAGCGTGCAGGTACCACAAAGGAAGTGGCTGACCTGGTCAGCTTCCTGGCTTCAGACCAATCTACCTATATTACCGGGCAGATTATTTCGATTAACGGCGGGATGATTTAAATCGAAATGACGGTGTCTGCGATTTGAATATTGGACTAGCCTCGCAGGCGCCGTACTACCAAAACTGGCAGTCTCAGAACAAACCCCACGAACAAACGTGTGTACATCCAGGTAAGCAGTATATTGTCGCGTAAATAACGGAAGTGCGACACGCCACCTTCATCTGAACTGAAATAACGTACCGGTGCCGGCAGGTTAACTACTTTAACTCCAAGCCAGCTTAGGCGTACTGCGGCCTCAGGGTCAAAATCGAAATGCCGCATCCACGGATTAAACCGCATCACTTTTCTTAATGGCTCTATCGGGTAGACACGGAAGCCGAACAGGGAGTCGCCTATATTTCCGCCCAGCGTCTCCAGGTTAGCCCACATATTGGAGAGTTTGCGCCCCTGCACCCGAACATTAGGCGCGCTGGCGTCGAATATAGGTTTGCCTAGTACCATAGCCGACGGTTGTGCTATGGATGACTCCATGAACCGGGGGATCAGCTCTGCAGGATGCTGACCGTCCGAATCCATAGTCAGCACATGTGTGTAGCCTTCCGAGCTCGCCTTGTGCAAACCCTGCAATACCGCTGCGCCTTTGCCCTGATTCTGCGGAAGATGTATCACCCGCAAGCCGGGGTCTGCTTTGGCCATCTCTTTTAACTTGATTTCCGAACCATCAGTACTGCCGTCAATGACCACCCATACCGGATTCCAGAACTGGCGTGCGGCCTGCACGGTTTCATAAACCTTGATGCCCGGGTTATAACTGGGGATAAGCACGATATGCGTTTTGGAAGGATTCATAGGAAAGCTTAATAATGTGGTCGCTTGATCAATACTTATGGGCGAATCACAATTGAATGGTGGAGTCAAAATTTGAAGTGACAATAGTGGGCGCCCCGCTATTTTCTGATAAAGACATACTCGCTGTATCCTGTTTGAGTACATCTTTGAAGTAATCTTCAAGCTCGGTCATGAACTGGTGCGTGTTCTCCGGCGGGGAGAAGCGCTTTCCAAGGCGGACCTTGTACCTGACCGGCATCACTGGCTTGCGGAACAGAGACCAGCCCTTGCTCAGGTACGGAGAGTTGGTTTCAATGATCACCGTCTGCACCGGTACTTTTGCTTTCTGTGCAATCAGGGCTATGCTGCCTTTCAAGGCATTGATAGGTGCCCTGACGGTGCGCGTACCTTCAGGGAACAGCAATAAATGACTGCCAGTTTTAAAGTCTTTGGTCGCCTGGATGACCATATGGCGTATCGGTTCGTTAGGGATATAGCGCGCCAGGCGTGCCCCTGCACCTAAAAAAACATTATTCATCAGAGCAGACTTCATCACGCAGGCGACATTGGGCAACCTGGAAATAATCATGACCGCATCCAGCAAGCACGGATGGTTAGGTGCGAGGATCAATGGCGGCTCATTACGCAGTGAGTCCAGCTCCGTCAGGTCAAAACTACAACGCTGCGACAAGCTGAGGCTGGCCAGATACAGGCGAAAAGAAATCATGATGACGTAGCGCCCGAAATACAGCGCCTTACGTTCGGGAAGTAATGGATACAGCACACTGGCGATCAGTGTCCAGCATAGACTCAGGAACCCTAGCCAGATCAGGCCGGCATACAGCACAAAGTAGTCATAGATGCGCAGTAACAGCGCAAATAGTGGGAACGCGGAGATATGCGCAGTCTTCATACCGTGCGCACAGCCTGTACATCAGGTTGAAAGACTGCTGATTGCAGAGTGGCCTCGATCTCGATCAGCAATTCCTCGCGGCAGATATCCGCCTGCACAAATACAGCCTTAACCTCATGCTTGAAGTAATCGCGCAAGGTTTCACGGATGCGTTGCAGATCAGCCGCATGACGGACATACACCCTGAAACAGGCATTGGACAGGCTGAACATGGTTTCCCCTTGTACACGGTTGGCTTCGCTGACCACCGCCTCAAGATTGATCAAGGTCTCATTGGTTTGACCAACAATATCCTGGTCATGCAAAGTTTCATGGCCCACGATACTCGCAGTCCCTGAGATGAACAAGCAGAATTGTTGCCCAATCTGCGCCAGCGTCGCACGTGAAAAACTCGGTGTACGCGGGCCGTATTGCTGCGGATAGTGATAAGCCTTAACCTGGCGCGGGTTTTCAATCGCTGTTGCCGGGGTTTTGCCTGCCAGAAACGCTATGCTTAATGGCCCTGCCTGCAAACCAAGGGCACACGCAGCCGGCAATTGCTGGCCATGCTCCCTGCCTGCCCTCTCGAAAACGTTTTTACGGCCAACATTGAATTCACGATAACGCTCCAGGCTACCGTTAATTTCACCACCATTGATATCAGCCATGTAGTTCCAGAACCGGTAAACCTGGGGATAACCCAGCTCTTCTATCAGGGAAAAAATCTGCTGATATGCTGTTTCTGTCGCCTGCTGCAACGCTGAAATGTTATGGGCCTGGTCCAGGTCAAGAGGCTTATTTACCAATGCAGAAGATTCATCGATATTGATCACGCCAAACAGCAAGTCTTCATTGACCCGGTAATGGATCAAATCTTTTTTGCCACTCAGGAGTGGCCGGGATGTATCAGCCAGTAAAGCTTCACACTCAAAATCACTGCCGGACAATACAGGCGTGTTGAGATGGATAACCGGGATATTGCCGTCAATGTATTGGTCTGTAAGATTGCCAAAGCTGACAGCCCCCAATACCTGATCTTGCCATGACTGAGATCGACGTTTTAACTCGGCAAGTGGCATGTATTCAATTTGAATGCCCATTAGATTATTTCATTTATTAATTGCATGACCCACCACATTGGCATCACAAACGGAATCAAATGTAGCTAGCTCGATACTGGGCAAAAAGGAAGTTTGCGTCAATACAAAAGCTAGCGCTTTCTAAAAGCGGATTATAAGGGGTTTAGTGATTTCACGCTTATATGATTAAGGAGTATTTAATCAAGCGCCCGGAACGCCATGAAAATTGAGAATGAAAGGTGCTTTGCTTGAGTCTGCTTGATAAAGGCAGTCCTTGAATTAGCTTAAGAGCTGCCTATGCCTGATACGCATCATTTAAGATAAGGTTTTATTTTGCCCAATATCTCTTCACTGTCGGGGCGGGTCATACTATTAAATGAATACACTTTTTGCCCGCCAGGCAAAATGACATACTTATAGAAATTCCATTGTGGCGCTTTGCCGGTCTGCGCGATCAGTTGTTGATACAGCGGATTTGCGCTGGCACCTGTCACACTGGTTTTTTCCATCATGGGAAACTTGACAGAATATGTCAGTTTGCAAAAATCCCCTACCTGCTTGTTGGTGCCCGGCTCCTGCTTGAAGTCATTCGAAGGGAAGCCAACGACCACCAGGCCTTTATCCTTATATTGCTGATAGATGGATTCAAGCGCTTCAAATTGGGGCGTGAATCCGCATTTGCTGGCGGTGTTCACCACCAGTATGGGTTTATCCTGGAATTGACAAAAATCGACAGTTTGACCCTGTAAAGTCTTGAATTGATGCTGATATATAGGTGGACACTCAGCGTTCGCCATCGAAGAAATTCCCAAAGTGCACAATGCGATTATCAAGCCACGCATTTCTAATCTCCTGATGTGATTGATAATATTATTTGTATTATTTCTTTACAGACAACCAGTTAGCCCGATTGTTCTGTACGCAGACTTGCATTTTATATTTTTCACTACAACTTCGCGTGCCATTTGCAGGAACTAAAACCTGCGTTGGCACAGTCTATGCTAATGAATACGGTAAGAATGTCATGACTGACATGTTTGAGCAATATTAACTAGCTACGAGGAGTGAATTATGTTGCAAAAAGCAGGACCTACCGACAAATTTAAACGTATTGACCAGATGCTGGAAGACTTTGCCGGCGATGAAGTGGATGATTTTGACACTGGCTACGGCAGCTATGAAAAAAGCCACAAGCATTATTCCGCAGATGAAGATGCATTGATGGATATTGACGACCTGTATTAATGCCGTAAATGGTTTTCGTGCGGAGTGTAGGCGCATGGATACTGATATAATATCCGGATGGAAATTACTACACGCTTGGAATTCGATGCCGGACATCGTATTCCCGATCACAAAAGTCAATGCCGCAACTTACATGGTCACCGCTACGCGATAGAGATCACTTTATCCGGTGACATCATTCAGGCTGAACACGCTTCAGAAAATGGCATGGTGATGGACTTCGCTGATGTCAAACGGATTGCCAGGGAGACTATCGTAGACCGTTGGGATCATGCATTCCTGGTTTATCAGGGCGACACCGCTGTTCTGGAATTTTTGAACAGTTTACCCAACCATAAAACCGTTATATTCCCGACTATTCCCACTGCAGAAAATATGGCTGCCGAAGCTTTCAGGCTGCTGAAAGCGCAATATCGTGGCACTTTTGACAATCATCTCAAACTGATCAAGGTCAGGCTGTATGAAACACCGAACAGCTGGACTGATGCATTCGATCAGGCCTAGGCTTACTTTTAATACTTTACACCGTTCAGAACCGCCTGCTTACCAGGGCGTTGCACCCGATTTCGCCAGGCTTTCGATGTATTGGGCATGTGCTGCCGCTTCTTCCACATCGGCAGTGACCAGTTTTAAGCTATTGAAATCCACCACGATGCTGGAGTGACTTACCTGCTCAACCGTGCTGGTCAGCTCCATCAGCAGGCTCTCCTGGCCGCGCGTCATCGCGATATACACTTCACCCAGCAACTCCGCATCGAGCAAAGCACCGTGCAAAGTACGTTTCGAGTTATCAATGCCGAAGTGGCGACACAAGGCATCCAGGTTGTTACGTTGGCCGGGACGCGATTCCTTTGCCATCTTGAGGGTATCGATGATGCCACTCACCGCGGTTTCCAGCTTGTCCATGCCCAGTCTGGATAATTCCATATTCAGGAACCCGACATCAAACGGTGCGTTATGGATGATCAACTCCGCACCACGCACAAAATCCAGGAACTCGGATGCTACCTGTTCGAATAATGGCTTGTCCTGCAAGAACTCCAGCGAGATGCCATGCACTTCCTGCGCACCGGCATCAATCTCGCGCTCCGGATTGATATACACATGGAAATGGCGCTGGGTAGGCCTGCGGTTAAAAATCTCGACTGCCGCGATTTCAATGATCCTGTGCCCCTGGTCGGGGTAGAGGCCGGTCGTTTCAGTATCCAGAAAAATCTGTCTCATATTTATTTGATTCTATTTGCCTGAAAAAATCATCACGCGACGGTTAACACGCCCTGGTTCGCGAGCGCATCAGCGCGTTCGTTGCCGAGGTTGCCGGCATGGCCCCTCACCCAGATCCACTCTATGACATGAGGCGTTGCCAGCGTATCCAGCATCTGCCATAAGTCTGCATTCTTGACCGGTTTTTTATCTGCTGTACGCCACTGCTTCTGCTTCCAGCCGGCCAGCCATTCGGTCATGCCTTTTTGTACATAGCTGGAATCGGTGTAAATCTTGATATAGGAAGGTTTTTTGAGTGCCTGCAAACCCTGGATGACTGCCGTCAGTTCCATCCGATTATTGGTGGTCAGCCTCTCCCCGCCATACAGTTCTTTTTCATGCGGCCCGGCCTTAAGCCATACGCCCCAACCACCTAAACCAGGGTTTCCTTTACAGGCCCCATCGGCATACATTTCAATCCAGCTTTGTGTCGACATCCGCGCATTTTAACTGTTTTTGCACTTTGTTTTGAATCCGCGTCCGGCTTTTTTGCGCCTGCAAGGCCTGGTTCAAAGGGGATTTTTTCCAGTCCGGCTTGAGCAGGCGCACATTCAGCACACGTTTTTTGGCTATCAGGAAGTACACGCCGCCAGTCAATCCAAAAGTACATGCGCCCCACTTCTCAAACCGCGCCTGCCGCTCCAGCCACGAAAGGTCATTGATAGGTAATGCATGGATCAGGTGATTGCATTGCACCACTTCAAAACCGAGCACATTCAACCAGTCACGGATACGCCAGGCGGTAAACAGGCGCTGGAATGCGCCGGTTTTCTTGTAACGCCCCGCCTTTGCCCGCAATCCAAGGCAACTGAACGGTGTCACGCCGGTCAGGATCAGCGTCCCTTCCGGCACCAGTACACGGAATGCCTCGCGCAATGTCTGTTGTGGATCATGACATTGCTCCAGCACATGCGGCAAACAAATCAGGTCGACCGAATTTTCGGTTAACGGTAAATATTCAGGCTCACACAGCAGGGAGCTTTGTTTGGTTTGATGTTCATGCAGGTAGTGCTTGTAAGGGATACGGCATTGCGCGAGCAGATCATAGCCATGCCAGCCGACCTGCAGGGCATGAAAGCCGAAAACATCTGCCACCGCCTGTTCGTAAACGGCTGTTTCGCGCTGGGCTATGTAATGGCCCAATGCGGTTGCATCAAAGGTGACTGGCTGGTTGGCTTGCAATATAGACTCCAGGAAAATTAAACCATCAATTGTGCTTGCAGCAGCTATGCACCAGTCTTGACAACAATGATCGTTTTCTCAATGATGCGTGATGCAAGAAACTTCCGCAAGTATCCAAATCACTCCGTTGCCGGCGTTCAGCGATAATTACTTATGGCTGATACACGCCGGCAAACATGCGCTGGTAGTTGATCCCGGCGATGCAGGCGTGGTACAGCAGGCCCTGGAAGCCGGTGGCTACCAGCTTGAAGGCATATTGCTCACTCATCATCATGCCGATCACGTCGGTGGTGCGCTGGTTTTGCAGCAACGTTGGCACTGCCCGGTATATGCTCCCGACAATCAATATCCGCCATACGACGCTTTAAATGCAATTCGTGTTAAAGACGGTGATTTTATTGAATTGACGGCTTTTCCCGGATTATCCTGTGAAGTGATGGCCTTGCCCGGGCATACTCTGGACCACATAGCCTACTACATCGACCAGCAGCATCTGTTCAGCGGCGATGTATTGTTTGGCGCCGGTTGTGGCCGCCTGTTTGAAGGCACTGCCCCGCAAATGTATGCTTCCTTGCAGCGCATCGCGGCATTACCAGCCACCACCAGTATTTACCCGGCACATGAATACACCGCACATAATATTGCCTTTGCACTCACCATAGAGCCTGATAACAGTGCCTTGCAACAGCGTGCACAAGACACTACGCTACTCAGGCACAAGCAGCAACCTACGTTACCGACGACGCTGGCACTGGAGCTGGCGACCAACCCTTTCTTACGTTGTGATTCACTTTCCCGACAAGCTGGTTTTGATGGCCAGCCTGCGGTAGATATTTTTGCCGAGCTGCGTTCACGGCGGAATATATTCTGACCTTGCCCAATGCTTACGCACAAATGCAGTGGCTGTGCAAGGGCTTGTCTCACATTGAAATTAACGTAGAATGATGTCCTCCTTTAAGCGCGCTTATACGTTACGTCAACCACATGCTGTTTGACCGGGCCAACGGCCGATCAAGTTTTATCAATGCATGCACAAGCTTTCATGCGCAGATAGCCACGCTGGCTGATGCTGCATTGTGCGTCAGTCTCAGGATTTAGAATTACCGTCATGCGTTTTAACGAATTACTGCTATGTATTACTTTTTCAGCTTTGCCCATGCTGGCGATGGCTGAATACGTAGAACCGGCGACCTTGTCGAATGACAATGGCAGTTATGACCAGAGTTTTGGCGAGACGGAATCAGAAACATATAGCTCCAGTTACCAGTTTGAAGATGCCCTGACGCTGGAAGAAAGCCTGTGGGACCGCGTGCGTGACGGCTTTAATATGCCGGACATAGATTCGGACTACACCAACAAGCATGAGCAATGGTATGCCTCACGCCCGGATTATGTATCGCGCATGCTGGAGCGCAGCAAAAAATACCTGTACCACATCGTGGTGGAAGTAGAAAAACGCGGCATGCCGACTGAAATCGCACTGCTGCCCATGATTGAAAGTGGTTTTAATCCCAAGGCTTTATCCACCAGCAAGGCTTCCGGCATCTGGCAATTCATCCCTTCCACCGGCAAGGATTTCGGCCTCAAACAGAACTACTGGAAAGACTCACGTAAAGACGTCACCGCTGCCACCCAGGCAGCGCTGAATTATTTGCAAAAACTTTATACCATGTTTGGTGCCTGGGACCTGGCGCTGGCTGCCTATAATGCCGGCGAAGGCACAGTGGCACGGGCGATCGAACGCAACCAGCGACTGGGACTGCCAACCGACTACCAGCATTTATCTTTGCCAGATGAAACACGTAATTACGTACCTAAACTGCAGGCGATCAAAAACATTATTTTCCGCCCTGAACAATACGGGCTGACCTTGAACGAAATCCCCAACCAGCCCTACTTCACGACAGTAGAGGCACCGAACAAGATCGATGCCAAGCTGGCGGCTGAGCTGGCAGGCATTTCGCTGGAGGAGTTCAGCGCATTGAACCCAAGCTTTACCCGCCCGGTGCTGATCACCGAAAAGAGTTACCAGAAACTGTTGTTACCTACCTGGGCTGCCAGCAACTTCACCAATAACTTGAATGCTTACACGCGGCCACTATCCAACTGGCATAGCTATCACCCTAAACGGGGCGAGCGCCTGGGTGATATCGCCAACCGTTTTGATATCAGTCTGTATGAGCTGAGCGCGACCAACAACCTGAAACCTAACCGCAACCTGATCGTGCGCAGGACATTACTGGTACCGGCCGGCAATCATTCGACCCTGACCAAGCCGATTGATGCGGTGGCGATGGCGCAGATACCGATTGAAGTGGCGGTGGAAAAGGCATCCTCAAGCCGAAACACCACTATTTCGCATAAAGTCAAACAAGGCGAAACCCTCTCCAAATTAGCAAAACGTTACGGCGTCAGCTCTAAACAGATCATGCAGCAGAACCATTTGAAGAGCAAAAGCCTGTCCGTAGGCCAGGTATTGCAATTTGAGCAGCAGGAAAGCATGACCAGCGTCTCAGGCAGAAAGAACTCGGGTGCGCACATCACCAGGGCAAGCCATAAAAAAGCGTCATCAAGCAGTCAACGCGCTAAAGCGTCTTCTTCCAGCAAGAAAAAGACCACCACATCCTCAGCAAAAAAAAGCAAAACCAGTCATAAATAACAGAATTTGTATATGATGAGGGGTCTGCATCACTTTCGCGGACTCTCCCAACCAGTAAACTTGCCACACAAATAAACTGCACATGGCTTTTCGTCGACTGTTAATCCTCTTTTTATGCGGCTTGCTGGCAGCCTGCGGCCCGGATGTGTCCGACAAAAAGTATGCGGCTTACGATCAAACTTATCCATCCCAGCCGGGAGGGACTTTGGTAGGTGCCATGCCATCTGACCCCAGCGGACTGATTTTCATGGTGGCTGGTGAGTCCGCTTCCAGCGCGATTGCTGCCAACTTGTTTAACACCCTGCTGACCTATAACCAGGATCTTGACCTGGCCGGGGAACTGGCTGAATCATGGCAGGTGGCTGAAGACCAGAAAACCATCACTTTTCGCCTGAAGCCTGGTCTGGTATGGGCGGATGGCCACCCGCTGACCAGTGAAGACGTGTATTTCACCTGGCAATTGATTGTCGATGAAAAGACCCGTAGTCCTTATGCCTCCGATTTCCAGCTCGTGACCAAAGCCGAAACACCGGACAAGCTCACTTTTGTCGTGCATTATGAAAAGGCGTTCTCGCCGGCCCTGGATAGCTGGGCCGGTTTGCAGATATTGCCCAAGCACAAACTGGCCGGGCAAGACATCCACACCACCAGTTTTGCGCAACGGCCTTTAGGTAGCAATTATTACCAGCTGAAAGAATGGCGGCACGGCGAGCATATAAAAATGGTGCGCAACCCGAGATCCGTGCTGGGGCCAGCGCAGATAGACACACTGGTAGAACGTATCATCCCAGATCCGGGGGCACAATTTCTGGAGCTGATGGCGGACCATATCGACAGCATGAATATGGACCCTATCACTTACGCGCGTATCATTCCCTCACGCCCGGAATTACAAGCAAGCTTGAATCAGTACAAAGCACTGGGTAACAGTTATACCTATCTGGGTTTCAACCTGAAGCGCAAACCATTTGATGACGTGCGCATCCGTAAAGCGATCAATTACGCCATCGACAAACAGGAAATCATTGATGGCGTCTACCTGGGACTGGGTGAGCAGATCGCTTCACCTTACAAGCCTGGCACACGCTGGAGCAACCCCCGGTTAAAGCCCTACCCGTTTGACCCGGAGCGTGCGCGTGCTTTACTGGCTGAAGCCGGCTACAAAGATAGTGATGGCGATGGGTACGTTGAACGAAATGGCAAAAAGCTTTCTTTCGAGGTATTAACCAATCACGGCAACAAAGAACGCGAAAAAACGTCGGTGATCATTCAACGCCGCCTGAAGGAAGTCGGCATTGATATCCGTATCCGCTCCCTTGAATGGGCCAGTTTTATAACCCGCTTTATCAAAACAGGTGACTTTGATGCGGTGGTGATGGGCTGGCAATTAGGCCTGGAACCAGACCAGTTCTCCATCTGGCACTCCAGCCAGCAAAAACCCGGTCAGTTCAATTTCATTGGTTACGAGAATGCCAAGGTCGATAAATTGCTGGAACAAGGCCGTAGCGAATTTGACCCTGACACACGCATGGGTATCTATCACCAGTTTGCCGAAGCCTTATATGAAGACAGCCCTATCGTGTATTTATCTGCCGGTTACGGCCTGACCGCCATCCATAAGCGCGTACAAGGCATTATGAATCCGGTGCCGCCAGCCGGCGTGAGCTATGACTCCCAAAAATGGTATATTCCACTGCCATTAAGACGCACACAGATACAAGCGGAATAACATGTTAAGTTACCTCATCAGACGACTGTTATGGATGGTGCCTATGCTGATAGGCATCAGTCTGATCTCATTCTTTATCATGCATCTGGCCCCTGGCGATATCACCAGTACTGAAACTGCTTTTGACCCCAAGTCTTCCGAAGAATCCAGGCAGAAGTTACGTGCCCTGTATAACCTGGATAAACCGGTCATTGTGCAATATGGGCTTTGGATGGAGCGCATGGTACGCCTTGATTTCGGCCATTCGTTTGCCAGCCACCAGAAGCCGGTATTCTGGTCAGAAAAAGACAAAGACGGCAATGTGACGCCAGGCATGATCCAGGAAGCTCTACCTATCACTCTGCTGATGAATATGGCCGGTTTGCTGATCACCCTGTCGCTCGGTATACCGCTAGGCGTATTGGCGGCCAAACGTTACGGGCAGTGGCCGGATCGATCGATCACGCTGTTTAACTTTATCGGTTTTTCCATTCCCGGTTTCTGGCTATCTTTGCTGCTGATGTACTGGCTGGGCGTCATCCACCCCTGGTTTCCGATTTCAGGCATGCATAGCCTGAATTACGAACAACTGGATTTCTGGGAAAAAGGCCAGGACCTGTTCATGCACCTGTTCCTGCCTGTGGTGATCCCTTCTATCACCGGCCTGGCCGGCATCACCTTGTTCGTCAAGAACGGCATGCTTGATGTGCTGAACCAGGACTATGTCACGACTGCACGCGCCAAAGGCCTCAGTGACCGTACAGTGACTTACCGGCATGCCCTGCGCAACGCCCTGTTACCGCTGATCACACTCATCGGGCTGTCTTTGCCCGGGCTGATTGGCGGCTCTGTGATCGCCGAGACGATATTTGCTATCCCCGGCATGGGCAAATTATTCTATGAAGCAGTGATGATGCGTGATTTCCCGGTGGTCATGGGTATATTGACCATAGGCTCAGCGCTGACACTGCTGGGTAACTTGCTGGCAGACCTGGCCTATGCATGGGCTGATCCACGTTTACGTAAAGGCGTGATGCCTGCCCGGTAACCGCAAAGCCAATATGAAAAAGATACTGCACAATCCCCTGGCTGTTACCGGCTTATGCCTGATCAGCATCATATTGCTGCTGGCCCTGCTCGCTCCCTGGCTGGCACCGTATGACCCGGATGATATCAACGTGAAACAAATCCTGCTCGGCCCTTCCATGCAGCACTGGATGGGCACCGACGGGCTGGGCCGCGATGTCTGGAGCCGCATGCTGTATGGCGGCAGGGTCTCATTGCTGGTGGGACTGGTGGCGGTAGGTATCTCGACTGCCATTGGCGTGGTGTTAGGCGCGATTGCAGGCTATTACCGCGGTTGGGTGGATACCATCATCATGCGCCTGGTAGACATCATGCTTTCCATCCCCAGCTTCTTCCTGATACTGGCCGTGATCGCCTTTTTAAGCCCTTCTATCACCAATGTCATGATAGTGATAGGTCTGACTTCCTGGATGAGTGTGACGCGGCTGGTGCGTGCAGAATTCCTGAGCCTGACCCAGCGTGAATTCGTCATGGCCTCCGCTGCACTGGGCGCACAAGACTGGCGCGTGATATTCAGGCATTGCCTGCCTAATAGCCTGACGCCAGTATTAGTCAGTGTTGTACTAGGCATCGCCAGTGCGGTATTGCTTGAATCCGGCCTCAGTTTCCTTGGTCTGGGTGTGCAAGCGCCGCAGGCTTCATGGGGCAATATCCTTACCGATGGCAAAGAGTATATCCAGTTTGCCTGGTGGCTATCGCTATTCCCCGGACTTGCGATCTTAATTACCGTGTTAGGGTATAATCTGCTCGGTGAAGGTTTGCGTGATGTGTTTGACCCTCGCTCTCACGCTAACCGTTAACCCAATTTATTACCAAATTACTAACAGGATCAAGCATGGCATTTCTTGCTGGAAAAAAAATTCTGATCGCCGGTTTGCTCAGCAACCGCTCAATCGCATATGGCATTGCTGCCGCCATGAAACGTGAAGGCGCCGAACTTGCCTTCACTTATCAGGTGGATAAACACGAAACACGCGTCCGTGACCTCGCAGCCGACTTTGGATCCACACTGGTGTTACCCTGTGATGTTGCCGAAGATGCACAGATAGACAATTTATTCGTAGAGCTGGCTAAAGTATGGGATGGCCTGGATGGCCTGGTACACTCCATCGCCTTCGTTCCTAAAGTGGCGCTGGCAGGAGATTACCTGGATAACATCAACCGTGAGTACTTCCGCATTGCCCACGACATCAGCTCTTATAGCTTCTCTGCTATGGCTAAAGCAGCCTACCCGATGATGCAAGGCCGTAATGGCAGCCTGCTGACATTGAGCTACCTTGGCGCTGAGCGCACCATGCCTAACTACAATGTCATGGGCGTAGCCAAAGCCAGCCTGGAAGCCAACGTACGTTACCTCGCACAAAGCCTGGGCCCGCGTGGTATCCGCGTGAATGCGATTTCAGCAGGCCCGATCAAGACATTGGCTGCTTCAGGCATCGCCGACTTCGACAAGATGATAGGCTTTAACGAGAAGCATGCTGCCTTGCGCCGTAATGTGACCATTGATGAAGTTGGCAACGTTGCTGCCTTCCTGTCCAGTGACCTGGCATCCGGCGTCACTGGCGAAATCACTTATGTTGATGGCGGGATGAACATCACTGCTGCCGGCCAGATCGACTAAGGTTTTCCAGTAAATAAAAACGCCTGCACTATGTATTAGTCAGGCGTTTTTTATTATTTATGTGCGGGTTTTTTGTTATTAAGATTGCTGTATAAAAACAAAATATCAGACTTATAAATATATTTTAATATGTACAAATAGGTGTACTAAATAAATATTAAAAATTGAATTTAAATGACTAAATAAACAATAAAAACATTTATAAATATTACTTCATAAAAAATAATCGCATTATTATTTTTCAGAATTTCTTTAGGAATAGATGATGCAGATGGGACGGAAATGAGAAATGAGAGAATAGACATACTCAGGTTCATAGGGCTATCGATGATCATTTTTGCGCATGTCGATCCACCCGGTATTCCATTTCAGTTACGTAATTTTGATGTACCGTTGATGATATTGGTCTCAGCCATGTCATTCAGCCTGAGCTACAAACCTGATGAGCCTTACCAATCTTATGTATGGAAAAGGATTAAAAGGCTGGTATTGCCTGTCTGGATATTCCTCACCGCCTATTTTGCAGCCCTGTTCATTTTAAATCCCGGCCATGAAGAGCTTGCAGCCAATACTTTACTCACCTCTTACGCATTACTCGAAGGGATAGGATATGTCTGGGTGATCAGGGTATTCCTGCTGGTCGCACTGGTATCACCCTGGTTATTCACCTGGCAGCAGAACACAGTAACTGACAGCAAATATTATGGCCTGCTGGCGGCCTGCTTCGTCCTGTACGAATTAATACGTTATTTTTCCATGCCGTACATATGGCAAGGTGCGGGAGAAATAATCTCAGCCATCATACTTTACGTGATTCCCTACGGAATCCTGTTTGCAATCGGTTTGCGTATGCCACAAGCCAGTAAAAATCAATCATATGCCATTGCCCTGCTTAGCTTGACGATCTTTTTAATTGCCGGTGCGGGACTTTATATAATGAATGGCCAGTTCGTCCCTACACAAGAGCTCAAATACCCTCCTTCAATTTACTATTTCTCTTATGCACTATTCGTCTCCAGCCTGTTGTGGATACACAGCGGCAAAATTGAATGCCTGCTAGAGAAGCTACAGGTAAAAAATGTCGTGCTGTTTATCGCCAGCAACTCCATCTGGATCTATTTGTGGCATATCCCCCTGATTAAAAACATCCATACCTACTATGTACTTAAGTTTTTCATCGTTTTCATCACGGCAGTGTTGATTACTTATATGCAGACCCTGCTTGTCAGCGCTCTGGTGAAACGTATTGATAGCGTTGAGTGCAAGAAGAATATAAAAGTCCTGTTTACCGGTTAACCGTTTTGCAGGTAACCGCGGCCTGGAACCATATGAGCCAATAAATCAGCGCCTGGCTGATAGCGTATGTAATTAATCAAGTAAAAGTTCTGGTACAAACCAATCATCATGTTTCGATATTTGCTTTCATTCGCTTTTCTCGGTGGCATGGCTGCTTCAGCTGCTTTCGCCGGGTTTCCTGTTTTTATTGCCTATCTTTACATCGCCTTAAGCAGTATCACCTTTATCGCTTATGCGCTCGATAAATCCGCTGCCAGGCACGGCCATAGACGCACGCCCGAGCCAACATTACATTTACTGGCGTTATCCGGTGGTTGGCCCGGGGCATTGATTGCACAAGCATCTCTTCGCCATAAGTCCAAAAAGCCATCTTTCCAAGCTACTTTCTGGCTGACCATACTGTTTAATCTGCTTGCACTTGTTTTATTACTTTCGTTTAATAGCTAAACCTGATCTACACTGGAAACTCTTTTAAACGCTCCTGTTCAAGGAAAAAATCATGATACAGTTTTTAATTGCGATTCACAGACCGCATGGTTATGACCCGGTGGTTGAGGAAGATGCTGCGATGGCACTGGAAATCGATATCCTGAACCAGGAAATGCAAGACTTGGGCATTGTTAAATTCGTGGGCGGATTAAAACCGCCAGGTACTGCGCGGTCAGTCACGATTCAGGCAAACGGCGACATAGCCATCCGTGACGGGCTGTATTTAAACAGCGATGAGCACGTAGGTGGATTCTGGGTAGTGGAAACAGGCAGTATTGACGAAGCATTAAGTTGGGGCCATAAAGCCGCTATCGCCTGTCGTGCGCCTGTAGAGGTAAGGCCATTTCACGAACATTGACCGATAAAAAATAACCTATCAGGAATAAGCGATCGTAAAAACAAAAAAGGAGGGCAATGCCCTCCTTTTTTTTATTTCACCCAACCAGTTAATTATTGCCGTTAGACAACAATACTTTGGAATTGAACTGAATATTCTTGTTTGACTTGAGTGATTCCACATAAGCATGCGACATCTCAGCGCCTAGAGCCGCCTGGTATGCTTTATAAGCCCTGTCAGCGACATCCGGGCTATCTTTCAGCTTCTGGTTCACGGAAATCACTTTAATCAGCGTATAACCCTTGTTTGCCTCATTAAAACCGTAATAGGCAGGCAAGTTATGCGTATACACCTTGAATACATTCTTCATCACGGAATCAGTCAGGCCTTGAGCATTCCTGCGGTCTATCGTCACCGGTGTAATCCAGTCAGTATCGACGGCCTTGCCAGCTTTCAGGTCTGCCAGCAGTGCTTCACCCTTCTGTTTTGCCAGCTTGCTAGCTGCTTCAGACTTCAGCAGGGCTTCGATACCGCCTTTTACTTCATCAAAGCTGCGCGGTGCTTCCGGAGTGTATTCCACGGCTCTGGCAGCGATCAGATTGTTAGGAGAAATCTCGACGGCTTCGGTATTGCGCTTTTCTTTCAACACTTCATCCGAAAACACCATGGAAGCCAGACGCTCATTTTTGAAGAACTTGGCAATCTCATCCTTGGTCATTGCCGGCGTGCTTTGCACCTGCACATTAAACTTCTTGGCAACCGGTTCCAGGCTACCTGACTGTTCATAGACGGTGTTACCAAAATCATCAGCCAGCTCTGCATATTTGGCTTGGGCTTTCTGGAAAAGCAACTCAGCCTTGATTTTGAGCTTCATAGCGTCGAAATCCGAAGACTCGCCGGTGATGCCGGTCAATTTGATGATGTGGTAGCCGAACTCGGACTCCACCAGGTCACTGATATCGCCGACCTTCATAGAGAAAGCTGCATTCTCAAAAGGCTTGACCATAGCGCCACGGCCAAAGCTGCCCAGATCGCCGCCTTTGGCAGCAGAACCGGTATCCTGTGAAAACTCGATCGCCAGTTTCTCAAAGTTTTTCGGGTTGGCTTTCACCTGTTTCAGGATAGATTCGGCCTTTTCCTTGGCAGCGGCTTTTTCTTCAGCGGTAGCATTGCCATTGAAACCGATCAGGATATGGCTAGCCTGGCGCTGTTCATTCCCCTGGTACTTGGCAGCATTCTCTTCGTAATCCTGCTTCACTTCTTCATCAGTGACACTCACCTGCCCCACCAGACCGGCTGCAGATAACAAAGCAAACTGCAACTTAACCTTGGCAGGCGCGATGAATTTGGTTTTATGCTGGTTGTAATAAGCCTGAACCTGTTCCGGGGTGACATTCACCTGATTCATGAAATCCATCGCCTTCACTTCGGCAACAGTCACTTCACGCTGCTCGAACTCGGAGACCAACGCCTGTTCAGCAACTTTTTGTGGCATGAATACCAGGCTGGATAGCCCTTCACGTACTTGCTGGACAGCCATATCCTTACGGATGTTTTGCTCAAACTTGGCAGGAGTCAGTTTGTTCTGTGAAAGCAACTGATTGTAGGTATCTTCGGAAAACTTACCATTATTCTGGAATTCAGGCTTGCCCAGAATATGCTGGCTCAATTGCTCATCGCTGATTTTAAAGCGGTAATCCTGAATCGCACCCTCGATTAAACGGCGGGTAATGATGCTATCCAGCACCGATTGCTTGAATGCAGGACTTTCCAGCAAGGTCGCATCTACTTTTTGACCCTGGGATTGCAGGTAGTTACGTGCATTCTCAACTGCATTGGAATACTCCTGCAGCGAGATCTTCTGGCCATCCACTTTAGCCACTGCAACCTGGCCACCGGCCTGGTTAAGATATGAGTCGATCCCAAACAATGCAAATGGCACCACAATCAGCGCCAGAATAATTTTGGCCATCCAGCCTTGTGTATGTTTTCTTAATGCTTCTAACATTTTTTAATTTCCATTACCTGATTTTTTGCAACAGCAAACTATACCATAAACGCGTCAACATGGCCTGAATCCAGCATATGCAAATGCGTTTGGAAGCAGATAGTTAAACAGATTTGTGTACATCATCAGCTTGAGAAAAATCGCCAGGAATATCGTCCTAGAATCTTAAAGACTGCTTGTATTCCAATTCCAGATTCGAGTTTCCGAATAAGATTGCGGATTCAAAAGCGCAGGAATCAGTTTGATCAGAATCTATTCAGTAATCCGGCTGTAAATTATCCAAGCGTAAAACCAGCCAGCGAGTCTTATAAATACACTTAGGGAAACTATTGATAGTTACAGACAAATATCCATATCCAAACGTTAGGAATATGCCCTAGCGCATGTAAAGGTAATCAGAGAAGCAAAAAGAGAAAAGCCCTGATTTTTCAATCAGGGCTTTTAAGTTGGCGGAGCGGACGGGGCTCGAACCCGCGACCCCCGGCGTGACAGGCCGGTATTCTAACCAACTGAACTACCGCTCCAGTAAGTCGTCGTTAAGCTGAAATTATAACACGATATTTTTTACAATTTCAACAACTATTTTCTAACTATTTACCGTCACTTATTGTTACTTATTAATGTAATTTATTAAGTGTGGCAAGACTCAAAAAATTAAGAGCGCAAACTTCGCACTCTTAATCTCTGATTGTCTGGTGGGTGCTAACGGGGTCGAACCGCTGACATTCGCCTTGTAAGGGCGACGCTCTACCAACTGAGCTAAGCACCCGTAACAACAGTAAGGTCGCTACAGTTGGCCGAGCATGTTAGCGCTCAACCAAAGCACGCTAGTTTACAGCATCTTTCAAACCTTTGCCAGCCCTAAATTTAGGAGATTTAGCGGCTTTGATGTTAATTGTTGCGCCAGTACGAGGATTGCGGCCAGAACGGGCTGAGCGCTCACCTACATAGAATGTACCAAAACCAATTAATGTTACCAAATCACCTTTTTTCAGTGCACCAGAGATTGCCTCTGTTGTTGCGTCCAGAGCACGAGCGGCTGCGGCTTTAGAAATACCGGCTGCATTAGCAATATGATCTATCAATTCTGATTTGTTCACGTGTTTCCCCTATCTAGTTAAAAAAACAGGTACATCCTGTATTGACTTTATATCAAGCCGCAAAACGAGCTGTCAAGCGCTAATCCAGCCTTTTGACAATAATTCGCATCAATTTGCCTAATGCGTGACCGCTTGTTCAGGATTTGCGTCCCCAGCAGCAACAATTTCGACTGCTTCAGTGTTGACCGCAAGAGGCTTGGGTGCACTTTCCAACGCCAGATCCAGCACCTGATCTATCCATTTTACGGCGTGGATTTCCAGGTCTTTTTTGATATTCGCAGGAATATCGACCAGGTCCTTTTCATTGGCTGATGGAATCAACACCGTTTTAATGCCACCCCGGTGAGCTGCCAGCAACTTCTCTTTCAAGCCACCGATAGGCAACACTTCACCGCGCAGGGTGATTTCGCCGGTCATTGCCACGTCAGCACGCGCAGGAATGCCTGTCAGCACTGAAACCAGTGCAGTCGTTAAGGCGATCCCTGCACTTGGGCCATCTTTAGGCGTCGCACCTTCAGGCAAGTGGATGTGGATATCCTTTTTCTCGTAGAAATCAGGACTGATGCCCAACCCTTCGGCACGGCTACGTACCACACTCATCGCAGCAGCCACGGATTCCTGCATCACATCCCCCAGTTTACCCGTAGTGATGGTTTTACCTTTACCCAGCAAAGTAACGGCTTCAATGGTCAGCAATTCACCACCTACGGATGTCCAGGCCAGGCCGGTCACCTGCCCTACCTGGTTTTCCTTGGCAGCTACACCAAAGTCATAACGCTTAACACCAAGGTATTGCTCAAGGTTCTTGCTGGTAACGTTGATCTTCTTAACCGTTTTGGTCTTGCCTTTGGCCAGCAGCTGCTCCTTTACCGCTTTACGGCAGATCTTGGCTATTTCCTGCTCAAGACGACGAACGCCGGCTTCACGAGTGTAATAACGCACGATATCGCGTAAAACACTCTCTGCCACCGCAATATCGGTGGTTTTCAAGGCGTGCGCTTTTAACTGCTTGGGCAGCAGGTAACGCTGAGCAATATTGATTTTTTCGTCTTCGGTATAACCCGACAGGCGAATGATCTCCATACGGTCCAGTAACGGCTCCGGAATATTCATGCTGTTAGCGGTTGCCACGAACATCACATCGCTCAAGTCATAATCCACTTCAACATAGTGATCGGCAAACGTGTGGTTCTGCTCCGGGTCCAGCACTTCCAGCAATGCGGAGGATGGATCGCCGCGCATGTCCTGGCCCATTTTGTCGACTTCATCGAGCAGGAATAACGGGTTTTTAACGCCGACTTTGGTCATGCTTTGCAACACTTTGCCAGGCATGGATCCAATATAGGTCCGGCGATGGCCACGAATCTCGGCTTCATCGCGTACGCCGCCCAGTGCCATACGCACGAACTTGCGGTTGACTGCTTTGGCAATACTTTGTCCCAATGATGTTTTACCGACACCAGGTGGCCCAACCAGGCACAGGATTGGCGCTTTCAGCTTGCCTACGCGCTGCTGTACCGCGAGATACTCGACAATACGCTCCTTGACCTTATCCAGGCCATAGTGATCAGCGTCCAGAATATCTTCTGCAGCTTTCAGATCCTTGCTGATCTTGGTCTTTTTCTTCCAAGGCAAGTTGAGCAAGGTATCAATGTAGTTACGCACCACAGAAGCTTCTGCGGACATCGGTGACATCAGTTTCAGCTTCTTGAATTCTGCAGTCACTTTAGCCAAAGCCTCTTTAGGCATGGCTGCGTTTTTAATACGCTGCTCGAGCTCATCCATCTCGGCGTTTTCATCCTGCTCGCCGAGCTCTTTCTGGATAGCTTTCACCTGTTCATTCAGATAATACTCGCGCTGGCTTTTCTCCATCTGGCGTTTAACACGGCCACGGATACGCTTTTCAACCTGCAGGATATCGATTTCGGATTCCATCAGGTAAAGCAAATGCTCCAGGCGTTCAATCACGCTCAGCATCTCCAGTACCTTCTGCTTTTCTTCCAGCTTGAGAGTCAGGTGGGCAGAAATGGTGTCCGCCAGGCGACCAGGCTCATTAATGGTCGCCAGTGAGGTCAGAATCTCAGGCGGAATCTTTTTGTTCAGTTTGACGTATTGGTCAAACTGGGTCATGACAGTACGCATCAGGGCCTCAGCCTCTTTATCGTCCTGGTCTGTTTGTTCGACTTCTTCGCCGATGGCCATGAAGCATTCATCTGTTTCTGTGAAATCAGACACACGCACACGATGCAGGCCCTCAACCAGCACCTTCACGGTACCGTCAGGCAGCTTCAGCATTTGCAATACAGTAGCCAAAGTACCAATTTCGTACAGATCTTCAGCGACAGGGTCGTCTTTATTTGCAGACTTCTGGGCAACCAGCAAAATCTTTTTATCACCCTCGGATGCGCGTTCCAGGGCTTTCACTGATTTGGCACGTCCTACAAACAGGGGGATGACTAAATGTGGGTATACAACGACATCACGCAATGGCAGCAAAGGAATCAAAGTAGCTTCTTCCGGAGTCTGGGCGTCAAACAAAGTGTGTTCAGTCATAGCTTCTTTCAAAAAGTGTCAAAGGCTAGATACCTTTGCATTTAGATGGGAACGTACTTTGAAAATTCAAGGGAACAGGCGTACTACTGTCGTAGATAGTATCTTGCAATAGCCGGGCGGCTATTGCAAGTATGATTTAACTGGCGTTTTCAACGCGCTTTTGTGCATCCTGATAAATCAGGATAGGTTCGGAGGTGTGTTCGATTGCACCGGCATCCACGATGACTTTGGACAAGTCCTTGAGTGAAGGCAGTTCGTACATCAGATCCAGCAACGAGTGTTCAAGAATAGAACGCAGACCACGGGCACCGGTTTTTCTTTCCAGTGCTTTTTTAGCGATCAGACGTAATGCTGACTCTTCAAACTCCAGCTCCACGCCCTCCATCTTGAATAACTTCATGTACTGCTTGGTCAGTGCATTGCGAGGCTCAACCAGAATCGTCATCAATGCAGCCTCATCCAGCGACTCAAGCGTCGCTACCACTGGCAAACGGCCAATGAATTCAGGAATCAGGCCGAACTTGATCAGATCCTCAGGCTCTACATCGCGCAATACTTCACCAACGGCACGGATGTCTTCCTTGCTCTTCACTTCTGCGCCGAAACCGATGCCGCCTTTTTCAGAGCGGTGACGGATCACTTTTTCCAGGCCATCGAACGCACCACCGCAGATGAACAGGATATTAGTGGTATCCAATTGCACAAACTCCTGGTTAGGATGTTTGCGGCCGCCCTGTGGCGGTACAGAAGCAATGGTCCCTTCTATCAGTTTCAGCAAGGCCTGTTGTACGCCCTCGCCTGAAACGTCGCGGGTGATGGACGGGTTATCTGATTTACGGGAAATCTTATCGACTTCATCGATGTAGACGATGCCACGCTGCGCTTTTTCCACGTCGTAGTCACACTTCTGCAGCAATTTCTGCATGATGTTTTCCACGTCTTCACCTACGTAACCAGCTTCGGTCAAGGTTGTCGCGTCAGCCATCACAAACGGCACATCCAGCAAGCGTGCCAGGGTTTGCGCCAATAGTGTTTTACCTGAACCTGTAGGGCCGATCAGCAAGATATTGCTTTTCTGAACCTCTACATCGTCTTTACCGGTTTGTGAACTCTCGGAAAGCGGGTTGTAGCCCAAACGCTTGTAGTGGTTGTAAACCGCCACCGCCAGGTTCTTTTTGGCGCGGACCTGACCAATCACGTATTGATCGAGGATAGCGCAGATTTCCTGTGGGGTCGGCAGCTTTTTGTCTGCTGACTTGATCTCGTTCAGGCTCTGTATTTCTTCGCGGATGATGTCATTACATAAGTCAACACATTCATCGCAAATAAACACGGATGGGCCTGCAATCAGCTTTTTCACTTCATGCTGACTTTTGCCACAAAACGAGCAATACAAAAGCTTTTCGCTATCTGACTTGTTGGCCATATTATTCCCCTGCTATTCGCATTTACCGTCGGTTAAACAGTGCGTGCGGCAATCACCTGATCTACCAAACCATATTCCTTGGCAGCATCAGCACTCATAAAATTATCACGGTCGGTATCGTTGGCAATCCTTTCCACCGGCTGACCTGTGTGATGTGCCATGATGCCATTCAATTTGTCTTTTAAATACAAGATTTCCTTGGCATGAATCTCGATATCGGATGCCTGGCCCTGGAAACCACCCAGAGGCTGGTGGATCATCACACGTGAGTTAGGCAGGCAGAAACGCTTGCCTTTAGATCCAGCCGTCAGCAGGAATGCACCCATACTGGCCGCTTGCCCGATACACAAAGTGCTTACATCAGGCTTGATGAACTGCATGGTGTCATAGATGGACATACCCGCTGTCACCGAACCGCCTGGTGAGTTGATGTACAAAGAAATATCCTTATCCGGATTTTCAGCTTCCAGGAACAGCAACTGCGCAACGACCAGGTTGGCCGTCATGTCATTTACCGGGCCCACCAGAAAAATAACACGCTCTTTCAGCAAGCGGGAGTAGATGTCATATGAACGCTCACCTCTACCACTTTGCTCAATAACCATTGGGATATACCCAAGGCCTTGCGGCTCCATCCTCTGCTGCATCATGTCTACGCTTGCGTTCATATAATTCATGGTTTAAGCACCCATCATCAATTCATCAAATTTAGTTTTTTTGTTGGTCACTTTGGCTTTTTCCAGCACCCAGGCCACCACATTTTCTTCAGTAGCCAACGCAGCTGGTTCATCCAGGCGTTTTACGTCTGCATAGTACCAGTTAACCAGTTCTTCCGGCTTCTCGAAGCTCAGCGCGAACGTATCCACCATTGCACGCACCTGGTCAGCATTGGCTTGCAGGTTGTTACCATTCACCACTTCAGTCAGGATCAGGCGCAATTTGGCATTACGCTGTGCCTGTGCTTCAAATACGGAAGGCTCCATAGGCACTGTTTGCGGATCTACACCACGCTCGCGCAGGTTTTGTGCTGCTACTTGCATCAGGCGATTGGTTTCAGCGGCTACTATCGCTTTCGGCAATTCAAATGTGCTTTCGTTCACCAATGCCTCAAACACGCTTTCTTTCACACGTGAAGCAATACGCTTGGCCACTTCCTGCTCCAGGCTTTGCTTGATTTCAGCTTTCATGGTGTCAAGATTGCCATCTTCAACGCCCAGGTTCTTGGCGAATTCCGCGTCGATTTCCGGGTAAACAGGCTGTGAAACCGAGATGAACTTCACTGCATAACTCACTGTTTTGCCAGCCAGCTGTGCAGGATTATGATCTTCAGGATAAGTGATATCGAAAGTTTTCTCGCTACCAGCTTTCCCGCCGATCAATGCATCATCAAATTCCTTGACACGGCCAGGCTCACCGATCACCAGCTCGATACCACGGTCGCCGGTAGTTTCCACTTGCTGACCATCGATAGACGCAGTCAATGTGATATTGATACGGTCAGCTTTTTTGGATGCACGTTTCACAGGCTCGTAACTCACGCGCTGTTTTACCAATACGTCCAGTGTTTTTTCCACATCAGCGTCAGCCACTTCCAGTGTCGGGCGCTCGATTTTCACTTTGCTCAGATCGCCGATCACCACTTCAGGGAAAATCTCGAAAGTAGCTACATATTCCAGCTCTTCAGCCGCTTCCTTGAATGGAAGGTGCTCAATGTTAGGGAAGCCGGCAACACGCAGTTTGTTTTGTTCAACAGCGTCACCAAAGCTGGTTTCAACCGCTTTGGAATAAACCTCATCACGTACCTGGTTACCATAGTGCTGGTTAACCAGACCTACAGGTGCTTTACCTGGACGGAAACCAGAAAATTTGGCTGTGCGTGAAATTTGTTGCAAACGTTGTCTGATTTGCCCTTCCAGCGGAGCTAAAGGGACTTTAATTGTCATGCGACGTTCCAAGTTGCTGACTGTTTCAACAGATACTGCTGCCATGCTGCACTTCCTGTAAAAATCGTTTGATAACGATGGGTTATGTGAGTGGACGCGCCGTTGCACGCCTCAATGAATGTTTAACACAACCTGACCATACTCTATAAGGTTTACAAAGTGATCAAATCATGAAAAAAGAGCCTAAAAATATAACACAAGTCTGAATTGAAATAAACTTCAAAACAACACAGGGTTTTATTGAGCTTGCAAAGCCCGCAGAGTGCCTATGAAACAGCAGATCTGCAAGCCTGGGAGCACAAAATCAGATTTCGCCCAATGCCACGATCGCTTCAATTTCCACCAATACGTCGCGCGGCAATTTGGCAACCTGCACGGTTGAACGGGCCGGTGTGTGTGCACCGAACACTTCGCCGTAAACCTGGTTCATGGCAACAAAATCATCCAGGTTCTTCAGGAACACAGTGGTTTTGACAACCTGCTGCAAGTGGCCGCCTGCCGCTTCAATGATCGCCTGCAGATTCGCCAGCACCTGTTCGGTTTGCGCTACGACATCGCCATCATTCAGGCTGCCATCCGGACGCAGTGCAATCTGCCCCGAGGTGTACAGCGTATTACCGACGATAACGCCTTGCGCATAAGGCCCGATGGCCGCTGGTGCATTTGGTGTTTGTACGATTTTCATGATTTTTCCAATCTGTTGAGTCAGCATGCTGATTACGGCATGCACAAACAATAAAGGCTTCCTGCGAAGGAAGCCTATTGATCTTAAAATTACTGCCATGCACATTATTCAACATGCATGACTTTCAATGTATGGTGCGAAAGGAGAGACTCGAACTCTCACGCCTCGCGGCGCTGGAACCTAAATCCAGTGCGTCTACCAATTCCGCCACTTTCGCATTTGCCGCTACAGACATTTGAGTGCTGCACCGACTTCGTTATTGTAGCGCATTCGGGGCGGACTCACAATCTGAAACAGCAATCTGCCTGACATCACATTGACAAGCCGGGCATTCGACTGCAAGATGCGGAATTGATTATCGTAAATAAGTTAGCGTCAGGACAGGATATGCATTCAGCCGAAGAAAACATGCTCAGAGCGGAACTTGAGCTTTTAATGAGGGAACGTGAAGTATTACTCAAAATTGCGGGCGTCGCCGCAGGTTTGATCGCAGAGTTGAATTCGGCAGACCTCCCTATTCGCACGGTCGAAGCAGCCGACCTGCTGGCGACCAGCATCAACCAGTTACCAGAAGACCTGCTCCAGGATGCACTGGATGCAGTGAACGCCACGATTGTCGAATAATCCCCAGGCGTGCCGAGTAATACTTTTGCGTTGAGTATCGTGGTCACGCTGCGTCATTGCATCGCAAGCCTACTTTTTTAACTACTGTTGCCACCATGCGCTACCTAGCCTGCTTTTGCCCGCTACTGCTTGCAGCATGTGGGATTGCCTATCAGGCCAAGCCGATCCAGCAGCAGCAAAATGTGGATACAATCCAGCAGGCATCGCCCACACAAGACGGCTTCCGGCAGTTTGTACAAACACAATACCCGCAGACTGCCTGGCCTATCACTTCATGGGATATCGACAGGCTGACCTTATCAGCACTGTACTTCCACCCTGCCCTTAAAGTAGCCAAATCTGATTACGCTGTGGCACTGGCAGGCATCACCAGTGCCGGCCTGCGCCCGCTGGTAGGTTTGAACGGGCAGCTATCCCATAGCAACCAGGCCAATGGCGACATCAGCCCATGGTCTTACGGGCTGCAGGTAGACATTCCTGTCATCACCGCCAATAAGCGCCAGATCAATATCGATATTGCGCAACACCAGGCGGATATCGCGAAGATACTGATTTCGGAAACGGCGTGGATGCTGAGGCAGCAACTCAGCCTGGACCTCATACTACTAGCCGAACAACAGGCAATACATGCCAGCCTTGCCAAGCTGCAGAAGTCTCAGGCAGATTTATTGAATGCTTACCAGAAAAGGCTGGACCTGGGCGTCGCTGGCAAGTCGGATGTGCTGCCTATCCGTTTGCAGCATGACCAGGCCGCCTGGCAACTGCAGCAGCTGACTCTGCAAATCAGGCAGACCCAGCAGAAAATCATGCACGACGCCGGCCTGACCGACCAGCAGAACGTAGCGCTGAACATCGCCCCGGTGAACATCTCGCAGGTACTAAAGGCCAGGTTTGAACAGTCACAAGCCTACCAGGATACTAAAGCCATACAGCATTATGCGCTGACCAACCGTATGGATATCCAGCGTAGTCTGGCACAATATGCCAAAGCCGAATCGCAATTAAGGCTGGAGATGGCAAAACGTTACCCCGATATATCGCTGAGTCCGGGCATTTTGTATGAGTACGGCGACAGGATCTGGGCGTTGGGTATCGGCGGCATGTTGAATCTGCTGAATAAATCGTCAGACCTGTGGGCACATGCCGAGCAGGTACGCCAGAACGAAGCCACCCGCTTTTATGCCTTACAGCACCAGGTGATCCAACTTTCCGAACAAAGCTATTTAAAATACCGCGATGCAGCCAACCTGTTGATCACAATGACACAGGAATACAATCAGCAGTCCGGCCGCAAACAGCAACTGGAAAGCCAGTGGCGTAAAGGCCTGATAGACAAGACTGAATACCTGCAAACGGAAATCCAGTTTTATGCTGCGCAGCAACGGCTGGTGATCCAGCAGGCAAATGTGCTGCGTGCGCTGCAGGAAATTGAAAATGTCATGCAAAAACCATTGCTTTTATCAGGACAATCCGTGACATTTGCCATTAAGACACAAGAGGCACCCTTAAAATGAATAAAAAAGCACTCTGGATTATCGGGGCTCAGATTGCGTTAATTATCCTGTTGATCTGGGCCATCGTGCTGGTGGGCCGTGATGAATACGAAACCATGCAGGATGATAATGAAGAGGAGATCGAAGGACCGGTGCACGTGGTTGAGCAAAACGGCCTGCAGGTCGTGCAATTGAACCTTGCCACCCAGCAAAACAGCGGCATCAGTGTAGAACCCCTGCAAGCCTATGATTATCATGGCAATATCAAGGTATTGGGAACCGTGGTCTCCATCCAGACCCTGGTCGATTACAACAGCCAGTACCAGCAACTGAAAACCCAGCTGGCAGTGGCGGAAAGCGTACTGCCCAACCACCAGTTGCAATATAACCGCTATAAACAACTGAATGAAGACGATAAAAACGTCTCGGACAAAGCAGTACAGGAAGCACAGGCGCTGGTGATTAATGACCAGACACAGATCAAATCTGCCCAGGCACAGTTAAAAGCATTGACCGATACCATAGTCGCGCAATGGGGAAAACCACTGGCGACATTAATTACACAGCATCCTTCAAACGGCCCGCTGCATGATTTACTGACTCAGAAAAAAGTACTGGTGCAAGTCAGCTTCCCGCTCGACTACAAAGAACCTGAAGCGAATTCAACGATATTAATTTCGCCTATCCAGGATGAAGTCAAACCGGTACGCGCCGATTATGTGTCTCAATCCATTCAGACGGATATCAGCAACATCGGTAAAACCTATTTCTATAGCGCTCCGGCAGACTTCCTGCGCGTGGGTATGCGCGTGAACGTGGTCCCGGCCCAATCATCCGCCTCTATGCTGAAAGGCGTGACAGTGCCTAACCAGGCCATCGTCTGGCATGGCGGCATGGCATGGATCTACGTCAAAACCAAACCGGATACTTTCCTGCGCAAACCGGTGGCCTCTGATGTGGAGCTGGATAATGGCTGGTTTGATAACAGCCTGCGCCCGGGAACCGAAGTGGTCACCCATGGCGCGCAACTGCTGCTATCGGAAGAATTTAAATTCCAGATTAAAAATGAGAATGACGACTAAACCACGTCCATACAAGCGCCGGAAAGAGCCACAAGCATGATGTCAGCGCTGGTCAGATTCGCGATTCGATTCTATGGCGTCATCATCGGGCTCGCGTTGCTGGTACTGGGTTATGGTACTTACAGCCTGACCCAAAGTGATTTAAACGTCTTCCCTGAATTCGCGCCTACCCAGATCGTCATCCAGACAGAATCTCCCGGCCTGTCAGCCGGGCTGGTGGAGAAGCTGGTCACCCAGCCTATCGAGAACATTATCTCCGGTGCCATCGGCATCAAAAGCCTGCGCTCCCAGTCCATTCCCGGCCTGTCGGTGATCACGGTCATTTTTCAGGACAAATCGGACATTTACCGCAACCGGCAAATCATTGCCGAGCACCTGAACATGCTGGGCAACCAGTTGCCACCGGGCATCATACCCAACATCACCCCGCTCACCTCTTCTGCCAGTACCGTGCTTGGTCTGGGTGTCACCTCGGACAAACTCAGCCTGATGCAGTTGCGTACCCTGGTCGACTGGCATCTGACACCACATTTGATGGCGATTCCCGGCGTGGCGGATATCAATGTCTTTGGCGGGGAAGTCCGCCAGTTCCAGATCAAAATCGATCCGCGTAAACTGATGCTGTACCAGTTGAATGTGCAGGATGTGGTGAATGCCGCCAGCCGGGCTACCGGTGTACGTGGCGCCGGCTATATCCAGAACGATAACCAGCGCATCATCGTGAACAGCCAGGGCCAGACCACCACCCCGCAGCAGCTGGGCAATATCACTTTGATACGCAAGTTGGGGCGTACCATACGCATACGTGACGTCGCCGAGGTGGTGGAAGGTGCGGCGCCTTCCATCAGCTCTGCCGCTATCAACGGCAAGCCTGCGGTGTATCTGTCAGTGCAGGGGCAACTTGGCGCCAATACCTATGCACTTACAAAACTGCTGGAAAACAAGCTACGCGATATCAAACCCAGCCTGACCAGCCAGCAGGTGACCCTGCATGAAGGCTTGTTCCGGCCGGCAAACTTTATTGAAACCGCGATCCAGAGTTTACGCTCTGATATCCTGATAGGCTCTACGCTGGTCATCGCCGTGCTATTCGTATTTTTGTTCAATGTGCGCACGGCAGTGATTTCGGCCACCGCGATCCCTCTTTCCCTGCTCTCCGCCATCGTCGTCCTGCACCAGTACGGTGTGGGACTGAATATCATGGTATTGGGCGGCTTAGCGATTGCCCTGGGCGAAGTGGTCGATGACGCCATCATCGATACTGAAAACATCTTCCGTCGTTTACGCGAAAACCGGCAGCTCGCACAGCCTTTGCCTGTGACGCAGGTGGTATTCCAGGCTTCGATGGAAGTTCGTGGCTCTGTGGTGTATGCCACAATTATCGTTGCGCTGGTATTTCTGCCGTTGATCACGCTTACCGGCGTGGCAGGCAAATTGTTCGCGCCCCTCGCCTATGCGTATATCTCGGCCATCCTGGCGTCACTGGTAGTAGCTCTGACATTAACACCTGCACTCTGTTACGCCCTGCTCGGTAAAGCACGCCTGGACAACAATGAATCACCGTTACTGCGCTGGCTGAAACAGAAGTACGTCAATCTGCTGCATCATATCGAACACCGCTACCAGCTGATCCTGGTCACCAGCTTTGTCTGTATCGCGCTGGGGCTGGTACTTCTGCCCTTATTCAGGAGCCAGTTCATTCCCGCCCTGCATGAAGGCCATTACATCCTGCATATGACGACGGTGCCGGGTACCTCTGAAGTACAGTCATTGAAACTAGGCAACCAGGTGACGAAAGTCCTGCTGGAGATCCCCGGTGTGAAAAGTGTCGCCCAGTGGGTAGGCCGCGCACCCAACGCCGCTGATACCTTTGGCACCCATTACAGCGAGTTTGAGGTTGAGATCGGCACTGTGTCCGGCGCGGACCAGGAACGTATTTACCGCAGCATCCGTGAAGAGCTCTCAGGGGAAACCGAGGATGATGATCATGATGGCAAAGTGGAATTAGGATTCCTGGGGGCCAACTTTGCGATTAATACCTTTTTGAGCGAGCGTATAGAAGAGACCATTTCCGGCTATGCCGCCGGTTTAGTCGTGAATATTTACGGGCAAGACCTGGATGCGCTGGACAGGGATGCCCAGAGAGTGGCGAATGTCCTGGGTAGCATACGCGGGGTACGCGATGTCATGGTGCAATCGCCGCCGGAAACGCCGGAGATAGCCATCCGGCTCAAACAGGAGAAACTGTCACTGTGGGGCCTGCAACCGGTGGATGTGCTGGATACGGTCAGGGCCAGCTATGAAGGCGTGCCGGTCAATCATGTGTTTATGGGTAACCGCTCTATCGGCGTCAGCGTATTGCTGAACGACGCCAACCGTGATGATATCGCAGATATGCGTAATATCCCGCTATTCAACCCTGAAGGCCAGATGCTGAAGTTATCCGATGTCGCCTACATCGCGCAGGAAGGCGGCCGCTCCAAGATATTACACTCAGGCGCCAAGCGTATCCAGACCATAACAGCCAACATTGCCGGCCGCGACCAGGAAGTGGTGCTGAGCGAAATACGCAAGATATTGCACCAGAAAGTCACCCTGCATACCGGAAACTATATGGAGTTTTCCGGCGAGGCCGAGGCCAATGCTGAGTCACGCCGCGACCTGATCGTTCACTCGCTGGTCGCCGGGGTGGCCATTTTCCTGATGCTGTATATCGCTTTCGGCAGCCTGCGTAACCTGTTACTGACTTTTGCCAACCTGCCCTTCGCGTTGATAGGCGGCGTTGTAGCGACCTTTTTCGCCGGTGGCTGGATTTCTGTAGGTACGCTGGTAGGCTTTGTCACGCTGTTTGGCATCACCCTGCGCAACTCCATCATGATGGTGTCGCACTTTCAGCACCTGGTGGATAAAGAAGGTTGCGAATGGAACCTGGAGACATGCATACGCGGCGCGTCTGAACGCTTGCCATCGGTGCTCATGACAGCCTTGGTGACTGCACTTGGTTTGCTGCCGCTGGCGATAGGCAGCGGTGAGCCAGGCCGGGAGATTGAGGGTCCTATGGCGACGATTATTGTTGGTGGCTTGATTTCTTCAACGATCCTGAACTTGCTGATCTTGCCGACCATCATGCTGCATTTCGGCCAGTTCCAGAAAACGACGGCATTCGAGATTAACGAATCAGACGCCCGCTAAGTGACTGGGCGTCCAGGCCCTGTTCAAACAAACGCCATTCGCTTTGATGGACGACACAGGACTGACATTGTGCCTGCGGCAGGATTCTGGAAAATCCCGCATCCAGTATCTCCATAGCCTGCAAATCGGCCAACGCAAATGAGGTATCCGGCTGCAATACCCTTTCATCCGATTTCACCAGCAGTAAATGCTGCGCTTCCAGTTGACAGGCCAGCCATGCCGCGAGGCTATCCGAAGTAGTCTCCCAGTTTTCCGGCAAGGCAGTGTCGCCCCATAATTCGGGGTTCAACACCATCTCACTGGGTAACCAGACAACTCCCCTGTGCTGCCAGCCCCGCTCTGCGATCTCCAGCGGGTTACGCGCCAATGCCAGCTCAGGCACCATGGCGACGAAGCTGCGTGCCATCTGGTCCATGGCATAAATAGCCAGGGCGTGTGCATGCGCATCACTGATATGGCCGTCAGGCATACCTGCTCGCATTTTTTGAAATTCACGTACCGCATCGGCGTAAATCCCGCCACCGGGCACAATAATGACTTTACCATCCCCCCAACGGACAACCAGCTTTAACCACTTCAGCAGGCTGTCATGGTGAGTCACGCTTCCTCCAAGCTTGATCACCCACATGATGATTTCCCGAGAATTAAGATTGAGTTTTAAATTGAGTCACCAGTTTAAGGAACTGGGAAGCTTTATCCAGTGTTTCCTGGTACTCCTTATCACAATCAGAGTCTGCCACCACCCCACCACCGGCATAAAAAGTCATGGTCTGGTTGCAAATCACCGCTGTGCGTATTGATATATTGGTATCCATACTACCATCAAATCCGATGTAGCCTATACTGCCGCAATAAATTCCGCGTCTGTGCGGTTCCAGTTCTTCAATGATCTCCATGGCCCGCAATTTCGGTGCGCCAGTGATTGAACCACCGGGGAAACAGCCGCGTAAAAGATCCAGCGCATGATACCCTTTTGTCAGCACGCCACGCACTATACTCACCAAGTGGTGCACATTGGTGAACCGTTGCAAGCGGAACAAGGCATCCACCCTGACCGAGCCGATTTCGCATACTTTACCGATATCGTTGCGTAACAAGTCAACAATCATCAGATTCTCGGCCCTGTCCTTGATACTGTTTGCCAGGGCCTGAGCTTCCAGCCTGTCCCGTTCTGCATCCACGTGTCTGGGCCGCGTACCTTTGATCGGGCGCGTTTCCACCTTATTATCACTCACCTGCAAAAAACGTTCTGGTGACATGGAAAGCACTTCAAATGGCAAGCCTTTTCCATCATCTAATTCAAGGTAGGCCATAAATGGCGCTTTGCTCAACTGCCGGAACTGGTCATAAGCCTGCCAGGCATCACCTTGCACCTTGACTGCCAGCCGCTGAGCCAGGTTGATCTGGTAGCAATCCCCGGCACTGATATACTGTTTCACTTTCTGAAAAGCCTGCGCATAACTTGCTTTATCCATATTATGCGTAATTTCGCCAGTAACGCTGAATGCCCGCCTTTCGGGCTGAGCTCGCGGTTGCAGCAGATTCTGATGTAGATCCTGCAAAAATCCATCCGTGATAAAGCGGGTATGCGAAACCAGATGGCAACACCGTTTATGGTGGTCTACCAAGATCGCCCAGTCATAAATACCCACCACTGACTCTGGCACAGGCATATCCAGCGCGGCCAGTTCCGGCATGGGTTCGATTGTGCGCCCCAGATCATAGGAAAAATAACCCAGCGCGCCACCGGCAAAAGGCACATCGACTACGCGATCCGCATGCTGCGGTAGCAGCCAGCGCTTGATGATGGCGAAAGGATCCTCTTTATATTGCTGAATCTCACCGTTGGCATGCACTTCGGTATAAGGGCGACGGTGAATAATCTTGGCTATGGGCCCGGCAACCACAATATCGAACCTGGCACCCAGGCTGACCTCTTCATCTACTGTAGACAGTTTTTCCTGCGAGTCTACCCGCCCGCTTTCAAGCAGCATGGGCCACGGCAAATGCCGAACTTGTGTCAGCCAGTAAGCGCCTTCGTGATACGGTAGCTCAAACTGAATCAATGCCATGCTTGCCACAACCTCGCCACGGCATAAGCAGGAAAACACACTTCTGCGTCGTTTTTCAATGAGGGATCATCTGCCGCTATCCATGCAGATGCGGGTGTATAAGACAGATTCAGGCTCTGCGCTATTCCAGACAGCAAAAAACTGCCTGCGCCCAAGCCCGTTAACATGTGTGGTTGCATATCTTCTTGTTTTAAACTGGACTCAATCGCTTGGACCAGGACAGATACCTGTTGGTGCCTGAATGCTTGCGCCAGCGAATGCCAGGCGCTTTCATCAGCATCTTCCAGGTCATGCCCTACCATACGCGCCAAACGCCGCATACTGGCTGGCAAGGTGCGGTCCTGACCATCCGCAGTATCAGCGAGATCATGTCTGGGCGGCAACTCCCCGGTTATGCGATACACATCGGCGGTAGTGGCAAAATATTCTGCAGCAATATGCCGTGCCTGCTCCTGCCAATCGATATATGGCCCCAAAGCCATCAGAGGTGTGCGCACCACCCCGGTATACAGCAAGCCATGCCGGGCCATGCGTTCTGCATCTGTCCAGCCGTTAGGCGATACCTGCCCCGCGTTGCAAACAGTGATATCACTGGTGGTACTGCCGATATCGACTATCAACATGGATGACGCCTGATTAAACTCTGCAATGCATTGTGCGGAAGCATGCCAGTTCATGGAAGCAATAGATGACTCATTGCCCTCTACCGATGCCGTGAATGAAGCTTTATGTACCTGGGAAGCCATATAGAACATCGCCTCTGGCAAGTGTTTTTTAACCGCGCCTGCAATGGCACGTACACCTTGTGTCCGGTTCTCAAATAAATCCACCAACTCGCCGGTCATAGTGACCACATGCAGGCATTGCGTTGATTCCAGCGACCACGCATTTAATACCGCTTGCATTGAGGATTCGAGCAGGTGCAGGCCTTTCCATAAAGCACATCCCTGCTGTGAAACCCTTATCACCGGCCCGTCAGCATCCAGCATGACTGCTTTCACATGCGCGCCGCCGATATCCCAGCCAATGACAGCACTGCTCATAGCGCCGCCCCTTTACTAAATCCAATATTGGCATCGAATTCCACATCGGTAGCAAACTTACCATCTGCAGCTGGTTGAACGTGGTCAGATGACAATGTTAATGCAGCAGATGATTGTGCCTCAATCGCTGTCAGCCTGTTGTTTAAAACGGCATCCAGAATGTACTGGGCTGGGCTCTCAGTGAACAATTGAGATAAGGCAATGTATGGCGTGGTTAAACGCGGGTTGATCTCCACCAGTGTGAGTGCATCGTCATCAGTCAATATCATGTCCGCACCCCAATAGCCAACCAGGCCTGGAACAGTCGCATGTATGCGCTCAGCCAAAGTTTGCATCAATGGCAGATATTGAGCTGCTTTATTCACCTGTGCGCCTGCAAAATGAAACCGCCCGTCTTTGATATTGATATCCTGCTGATGCGCTGCAATCACTTTCACCTGGTCCTGGGTAGATAGAACAGACATACTCAGCGCCTGCCCTGAAATATACGGCTGAAGCAATAATTTATCATAAGGCGCTAAATAATTTGAATTTATTTTATTATTAAATTCAATAACTTCAATTTCATTATTAAAGTAATAAGTGAATTCACATCCCGCTCCATCATCTGGCTTTATTACCCAGCCGGCGTGAGCATGTGGATACCAGGGTAAAGAAGATATTGGCAACGCATGTTTCAAATAAGCATATGGAACCACTGCAATACCTGCCTGCTGGCAAATATCAGTCATTGCAGACTTGGAGGTGGTTATGCTGATAGCCTCTGCACTACATCCTATCCAGCGCTTCCCCATGCCCTGCACCCACTCACACATACATTGCAGCGTGCCATCTGTCTCTGGTGCTATCACCCAGCATGCATCTACCGCATTGGAAACTAACTGACGGCGCCAGGTAGCCAGCACATCATCCCCAGGCTGTACAGCCACGCTAGTGGCATGCTCTGGCGGGTTCACCCTGGCATCATGGCTGGTGATACAATCCACATCGAGCACAGACAAGTCAGCCAGCAAGGCATCGCGCATCAACAGGCCCTCTTGCAGCAAGCTGGCGGGCAATGATTCAGACGCCAGGCCACCGGCACTGACAAACTCACAAACCCAGATTTTCAAACGAGATTTATTTTGCATATTATTCCCGTCATCGATTTGATGCATGGCCAGGTGGTACAGGCCATCCAGGGGCAACGCCAATCTTACCGTCCTATACAATCGCAATTAACGGATAGTCACGCCCTGCTCGATGTCGTGGCCGCTATTTTACAAGTTTATCCATTTGACTGTGTGTATATTGCTGATTTAAATGCCATTACACATGATCAGACATTGGCGAATCACAGAACGCTTATCAATGAAGCTATTGAAGCGTTCCCGTATATTGAGTGGTGGGTGGATGCCGGGCTTGGCAATGTCACAGCTCTTGAACCTTGGCTGCATAGCGCAATCCGGCCGATCATCGCCAGCGAATCGATGCCGGACATAGGAACATACCAGTTAATGCGCCAGAGAGCCGCGCATAGCGTGTTATCACTGGATTATTTCCAGGATGGATTCCACGGCCCCGAGCGTCTTGAAACAGATAATGCGCTTTGGTCACAACCTACCATCGTGATGAGCCTGCCCAACGTAGGCGCCGATCAGGGCCCGGATCTGGAAAAACTGCATGCGATCAGGCAAAACACAGCGACACCACTATACGCAGCGGGCGGTGTGAGGAATATGCAGGATATACGTGCATTGAATGAATCTGGAGCTACTGGTGTATTGATCGCCAGTGCCTTGCACCAGAAGAAAATTTCAGCAGCAGAGCTGGAACATTTCAGCCAATAAAAAACCGGCCTCAAAGCCGGTTTTTTATTGCAGGAATAAAGCTTATTCCAGGTTTGCGTGCAAAGCGCGCATACCTTCTTCAGTCAGGCCTTTGGCATGAATCAACTCAGAGATAGCGCCTTCCAGGAATACCAGGGTAGACAATTCGAATTGACCGCCCATAGGCATGCCTTTAACCAGCGGGAAGCTGTCGTCCTGGCCTACTTGAACAACCAGGTCAGCAACATCCGCCATCGCAGAAGTTTTCTTCATGGAAATGACCACTAATTTAGCGCCCACTTCTTTGGCTTTTTTCACGAATGGCAACAGGGTCGCAGTACCGCCAGAACCCGAAACCAGAATCAGCAAGTCACCTTTTTTAATTGCTGGCGTCACCACTTCACCGATCATGTAAACGCTGTAGCCTGAATGTACCAGGCGCATGGCGAAGAAACGTGAAACCAGCAGAGAGCGGCCTGCGCCACCAATAAATGTAGAGCCAGCTTCTTCAACCAGTTTCAGTAACTCGGCTGCTTTTGACTTATCAGTCACGTCCAGAATACGCTTCAAGTTATCCAAAATAAATTGTTGATGATCCATTTTTTATCCTGTGTATGCAAAAGTATTAAATAAAAAACCCGACGCATTGCTGAGTCGGGTTTTATTATCGCTGATCAATAATTGCTTATTGATACTTAAAAAATTAACCGTGAGCGATAGCAGTGATTTCAGCAGCAGAAGCAGCTGGGTCAGCAGCGCCGTAGATAGCAGCACCAGCAACGATGATAGTCGCGCCAGCGTCACGTACTTGAGCAGCTGTAGCAGCTTTAACGCCACCAGCAACAGAGATGTCAACACCCAGGTTCAAACCTGCGATCGCTGCCAAGTCAGCGAAAGGAGTTTGACCAGCAGCTTGTTGGTCCAAACCAGTGTGGATACCGATGATGTGAGCACCAGCAGCAACAACTTCTTTAGTTTTAGCAACTTTGTCTTCAACGCTGATCAGGTCAACTTGAGCTTTTTTGCCGTATTTGTTAGCAGCTTTGATCACGCCTTTGATTGTACCGATGTCAGATACGCCCAATACAACAGCGATGTCAGCACCAGCTTTGTAGAATGGCTCAGACTCGTACTCACCAGCGTCCATAGTTTTCAGGTCAACCAGGATTTTGTTGTTTGGGAATTTAGCGCGCAGAGTTTCCAGCAATTTGATACCGTTGTGCTTGATGCATGGTGTACCGATTTCCAGAATGTCAACGTGCGGAGCAACTTTTTCTGCCAAAGCAATAGTTGCGTCGAAATCCAATGAGTCTAATGCCATTTGAGTTAATGCCATGTCTTTCTCCAAATATTTAAGTTTCTAAATGCTATTTCTAGCGTACTACCAATTCAAGCTGGTCGCTAATATTAAGCTGGCAGCCAAAATAAGTCAATGTTACAGGTCAATTTATGCCTGAGTATAAAAATCAAAAACGGGCAGGTCCCTGCCCGTTCTCTCATCATCTCACAGAGATATTACAGTTTTGCGGCTAATGCGTCTTCCAGTTTCTTCTGGTCAGCTACGAAACCGCGGATACCTTCAGCCAGTTTCTCAGTCGCCATAGGGTCCTGGTTCAATTCGAAGCGGAATTCCTCTTCTGTCAATTTAGCGGGTACTTCTTTGGTCTTGCCGCCGTCTTTCAATACTTGCGCCAATGTACCTTCAGTAGATGCCAGGTCTTGCAGCAGGTTTGGAGATACGGTCAAACGGTCGCAACCAGCCAGCGCGATCAGCTCGCCAGTGTTACGGAAAGAAGCACCCATCACAACAGTTTTGTAACCGTGCTCTTTGTAATACTGGTAGATAGCACGTACAGAAACCACACCTGGATCAGTTTCCTGTGTGTACTCTGTACCTGGGTTTTTCGCTTTGTACCAGTCCAGGATACGGCCAACGAATGGGGAGATCAGGAATACACCAGCTTCAGCACATGCACGTGCCTGGCCGAAACCGAACAGCAATGTCAGGTTACACTGGATACCTTCTTTTTCCAGTTGCTCACCGGCTTTGATGCCTTCCCAGGTAGAAGCCAGTTTGATCAGTACGCGCTCTTTGGAAATACCGGACTCTTCGTACAGCTTGATCAGTTTGCGGCCTTTGGCAATCATTTTTTCGATGTTGAAAGACAGGCGTGCGTCAACTTCAGTAGAAATACGGCCTGGAACCACTTTAGTGATCTCAGCACCGATCAGCACAGCCAGTTTGTCCGCTGCGTTTTCGATTTGATCTTCTTTTGAACCGCCTTGTGCTTTTGCGTAGGCAATCGCTGTTTCAATCAGAGGTGCGTACTCAGGAATCTGGCTGGCTTTCAATACCAGGGACGGGTTGGTGGTAGCATCTACCGGTTTAACACTTTTAATCGCTTCAACATCACCTGTGTCAGCCACAATAGTGGTGATTGCTTTCAACTGATCTAATAAATTTGCCATTCGTTTGCTCCTAAAATGCAATTATCGTTTACGTATAGTTATACATAGAAACCTCAAATATTATAACTGAATTTGTGCGTTAGTTAATGGCTGTTTCACTATTAGCCGTCAGGTATGGCGCCTTGCACAAGCACCGCATCTGTCTTTTGCTGTACTCCAGAACACTGAATATTAGCTGCCGACTGCGTTACCCATTGGCATTTTGGCTTTTCATCAAGCCCCTTTTCGGGCACAATTATTCTTTTATGCAAGTGTTTGATTAGTTAGGGATATGGGTTCTGTCACCTCTTTAAATAAAGAACAAAACAAGACTCGCTTCGCACAATTACCTGTTGACTGGTACATCAATCCGGAAATTTATGCACTAGAGCAGGCGCACTTGTTCTCACTACACCCGCAGTACGTCGGGCACACCTGCATGACGCCTGAGGCAGGCGATTTCCGCACACTGGACTGGATGCACAATGCCATGGCCCTGGTGAACAACCAGGGCGAGCGTCAGCTTATCAGTAATATCTGCCGCCACCGGCAAGCAGTGATGCTGTCCGGCCAGGGTAATACCCAGCATATCGTCTGCCCGCTTCATCGCTGGACCTATGATCTGAATGGCCAGCTGTTGGGAGCACCTCACTTTGAACAGAACCCCTGCCTGCATCTGGAGCAACAGCCGCTGAACGACTGGCAAGGCTTGCTGTTCAAGTCCACGCCTGCAGCCGGCAAATCCAGGCCGCTGCAGATTGCCGATACCCTGAAGCAATTAGGTTGCAAACAGGACTTTGATTTTACCGGTTATTATTTTGATCAGGCGATAGTCGATCATTACAATTTCAACTGGAAAACCTTTATTGAAGTCTACCTGGAAGACTACCACGTCGGCCCGTTCCACCCCGGCCTCAACCAGTTTGTGGATTGTGGCGAGCTGAACTGGGAATTTGGCGAACATTACAGCGTACAAACCGTGGGCTATAAGCCGCTGCCGGATTACAGCCTGTCTCCTGCCTACAAAGCGTGGCAACAAGCGGTGACCGATTACCAGGAAGGCGAACAGCCCAAATACGGCGCGATCTGGTTTGTGCTCTACCCTTTCCTGATGATCGAGTGGTATCCGAATGTGCTGGTCGTATCGCATATCATCCCTACCGGCGTCGATTCCTGTAAAAATGTAGTGGAATTCTATTACCCGGAAGATATCGCCCTGTTTGAGCGCGAATATATCAAAGCGCAACAGGCTGCCTATTTTGAAACGGCTATTGAAGATAACGAAATCTGCCAGCGCATGCATGACGGGCGCAAGGCTTTATACCTGACCGGTAAAGATGAACGTGGCCCTTACCAGCACCCGATGGAAACCGGCCTGGAGCACTTTCACCGCTGGTACCGCACGCAGATAGAACCACACCTGTCCGCTCACGCTGTGCGCTAGTTTTGAATTGCACAGCATCTTGTTCCGCTTGCTCCACTCAAAACACAGGCTTAACCCACAACAGTGGTCTCATCCCAGGCATTGGAGACTAGGCAGCCTCTGGATGCTGGTAGCCGGCCTAGGCTTCGCCATCATGGGTGCTTTTGTCAAAACCGGTGCCGAACGCTTCAGCAGTACAGAACTCGTGTTTTATCGTTCGGTGTTCGGCTTCATTACCATTGCCGCCATGGTCTACTGGCAAGGTAAGCCGTTGAAAAGTCCCATGCTGCGCAAACAAATGGGCCGCGCAGTCACCGGCTTTGTCGCCCTGCTGTTGTTCTTTTATGCGATCGCGCATTTGCCATTGGCGACTGCCATTACCCTTAACTACACCTCCCCCATGTTTCTGGCATTACTGTCCCCATGGCTGCTCACGAGTGAACAACCTTTGTTGAGATGGCAACAGAACACGTTAAACCTGTGCGTGATTGCCGGCTTTATCGGCGTGACCTTGTTACTGCACCCGCGATGGGAACCTGATCTATGGCTGGCAGGTGGTGTTGGCCTGCTTTCGGGGATAGGCGCGGCGCTGGCTTATGTGCATGTCAAACAATTAGGCATGAGTGGTGAGCCGGATTGGCGTACGGTGTTTTATTTCACACTGGTTTGCAGTATCGCCAGCGGTTGCCTGATGCTGAACACCCAGATCACGCCGTTGCAGTGGCAGGATCTACCGTTATTACTAGGCCTGGGAGTTTCCGCCACCATCAGCCAGCTGGCGCTGACACGCGCTTACCGCACCGGACGCACCCTGACGGTCGCCAGTCTCGCCTACAGCACGATAGTGTTCGCAACATTGATCGGGGTGTTCTGGTGGGGCGAGCATTTGTCCTGGGTAGAATATCTGGGCATATTGCTGATCATGCTGAGCGGGATTGTCAGCTCACGTACCAGCAACGCCCGCCAGTGATGGCGAAATCAAGGACAGTATCAAGGTTCCAGCAGGCCACAGCGCATGGCGATCAGCGCGATTTCAGCAGAGTTTTGCGCATTCAACTTCTGCTTGATATTGTATAAATGCGTGCCAACCGTGCGCGGGCTTAAAAACAGGGTTTCCGCGATCTCATTGGTGGATTTGCCGCGCGCCAGCGACATGAATACCTCAAACTCTCGCTCACTCAGCACATCTACCGGGTTCTGTTCACCGGAGAGTTGCTGGATAGCCATCTGCTGCGCCACGCTGGCTTCAATGTACTTTTTACCATTCGCCACACTGCGGATCGCCTTGATCAGTTCTTCTGCAGCACTACGCTTGGTGACATAGCCCATCGCCCCTGCATTCAATACGCGTTTGGGATGCACAGAATCCTCATGCGCTGACAGCACCAGGATGCGGGCATGATTATCTTTAGCCAGGATACGTTCTATCGCTTCCATGCCGCCTATGCCTGGCATCGTGATATCCATCACTACCACCTGAGGATGATGCTCTACATAAGCACGAATGGCAGCTTCGCCACTTTCGGCTTCAGCAATCACCTTGATATCCTGGTCGGATTCCAGCAGCATTTTGAACCCCATCCTGACAACTGCATGGTCATCTACCAGCATCACGCTAATCATACTTATCTTTCCTCATTAAGCAGCTTGTAAAGGTAATCGAATTTCCAACATTGTCCCGCTTCCCGCACCAGGTTCGGACACGACTTTAAACTGGCCGTGCAGCGCCTGTACCCGCTCACGCATACCGAGCAGGCCGAAATGCCTGGTCTGGTCCACCGCTTGTGCAGGCATACCGACTCCATCATCGCTGATCGTCAATAACAGGTGATCGGTCTCTGAAATGATCTGCACATTTATCGACTTGGCATCTGCGTGTTTGATCGCATTATTGACTGCCTCTTGCACGATACGGTAAACATTAATATTAACGTTTTCGCCCATCGGCTGGAACTGGCCGGAAACATGTAACTGTATGCTCAACCCTGTATGTTGCGCCTGGTAACCACCCACCATATCGCGCAGGGTTTCTATCAGCCCCATATTATCCATCGCCGCCGGGCGCAACTGGCGGATGATATTGTGCATGCCATCGTAAATATGATTAGCGGCGGCGACAATGGTTTGTGCGCTGGCAGCAATATCCGGCGTTTTATCCCTGGTCTTGTTCACAATAGCCACAGCAAATGTCTTGATTGCAGTGACATACTGCCCCAGCTCATCATGCAGCTCGCGCGCAAGGCTGCGGCGTTCATCTTCGATATGCTGCTGGATCAATTGTGTGAGCTGACGGTTCTGTTCCAGTTGCCGCTCGGCATCCAGTGACACTGCCATCTGATTCAGACTGGCGCCAATACGGTCAAATTCAGGCAATGAAAACCGCGGCAACCTGGTGGTCAGGTCACCCTGCTCTATCTGGTTGATGCCGCGCAGGATATGATGCACAGGACGCAAGGCATGGCTTAATAAGACGTAAACCAGCAGGTTCAGCAAGACAAAGAAACCGGTGCCCATGACGATCAGCTGCAGGAAACCTGACCAGGCTTCACGGATAGAGCCTTCGGCACTGGAAGTGATGATAAGGATGCCATAACGCACGCGCCGCGTGACCGTTTCCACCTTGGGCGAAACCAGCTTCACGAACCATTGTGGCGGGTCGATCTCTGTTTTAAAGGTGGAGTCAGGTGAAATATACAGCGGCGTATTTGAATAGTCGTAAAGCTCGATACGGCTACTGCGCACATAGCCTAAAGACTTGAGAAAATCCTGCAATACATAATGCGTAGGGCCCAGGCTGGGGTTCATGGCAGAGCTGACAATCACTGTATCCAGCAACTGCACTGTCACCCGCATGGCCGCTTCTACCCGCTCGCGTATGCTGTCGCGCGTGTCCCGCACCAACACCACGCCGGCAGCGACCAGAAAGGCCAGCGAAAGCATGGTTACCAACAGGTTTAATCGAAAACGTAAACTCATTTTTATCAAGCGCTCAGATATGGCGCTATTTAACCGTGATAGCCTGGTTTGTGACAGCGTAAAATCATTAAATAATCCCTGTTAGTCCAGACTCAAATCAATCAGTCTTTTATAGTGATTTTATTCCACTCTTTTGGTTTTTCAGGGTATTCAAGCGCCAGGTTTTCCAGGGTTTCCAGCAAAATCTGGGAAATCAATAAATTACGATTCGTTTTTGAATCTGCGGGAATCACATACCATGGCGCATGCTCTGTAGATGTTTGCTTTAATGCCTGCTCGTAAGCCTGCATATACTTGTCCCACAGCGCCCGCTCATCAAGATCCTTGGGATTGAATTTCCAGTTTTTTGTCCGATCATCCAGGCGCTCCTGCAAGCGCTCTTTTTGTTCTTCTTTAGAGATATGTAAAAAACATTTGATGATGGTCGTGCCGGTTTCACTCAGCATGCGTTCGAAATCATTGATCTGCTGGTAACGGCGCTTCGCTTCAGCCTCATCTATCCAGTCATGCACTTTTACAATCAGCACATCCTCATAATGGCTGCGGTTAAAAATCACCACCTCGCCCTTACGCGGCACCTGTGCATGCACACGCCATAAATAATCATGGGCCAGGTCTTCTTCACTTGGCGCTTTAAAGCTTGCCAGCCTGATGCCTAATGGATCACAGGCGCTAAACACCTGCTTCACAGTGCCATCCTTGCCACTGGTATCCATGCCTTGCAGGATCAAGAGCACTTTATGCTCGCCTTGCGCATGCAAAATATCCTGCCTGACATTGATCTGATGGGCTAATTCAAACAGGAAACTGGTATCGCTTTCCTTAGTGCCGGTGCGCGCCGTTTTATCATCCGGCCTGATTTTTTTAAGGGAGAATTTTTTTGGGTTAACGCGGTATTGTTCCAGCAAGGCCATGGCGCTCTTCAAATAATTGCAATACCGGCAAGTGTAACCCAGTTATTTTGGGCAGACGAGATGCATTTCAAAATGTGAAGTGAACAATACGCGACCAGCAGTGCAAAACCCGGCAAAAGCTTGTTACAAACATACTGGCAGGCAACAAAAAAGCCAGCTTCCGCTGGCTTTTTTTATTGGGCTGATTATTTTACTTAAGTTATTTTACTTAAGCTTTACCGGCACGTTTACGCTCGTGCTCCAGCAAGAAGCGTTTACGCAGACGTATGGTTTTTGGTGTTATCTCAACCAGTTCATCGTCGTCGATGAATTCCACCGCGCTTTCAAGGCTGATAGAGATCGGTGGCACCAGGCGCACCGCTTCATCGGTACCTGAAGCGCGCACGTTGGTCAATTGCTTACCCTTGATCGGGTTGACTACCAGGTCATTATCACGGCTATGGATACCGATGATCATGCCTTCGTACAACCTGTCGCCCGGGCTGGAGAACATTTTGCCGCGGTCTTGCAGCTTCCACAGCGCATAAGCCACTGCTTCACCCTGTTCAGCGGAAATCAGCACACCATTACGACGGCCAGGCATATCTGCTTTCACTGGCGCGTATTCGTCAAAAATATGTGCCATCAAGCCAGTACCACGTGTGAGGGTTAAAAACTCGCCCTGGAAACCGATCAGGCCACGGGCTGGAATACGGTATTCCAGACGGGTACGGCCATTACCGTCAGATTCCATATTTGACATCTCACCACGGCGGCGACCCAGTTCTTCCATCACCGCACCCTGGTTTTCGTCTTCCAGATCCACAGTCAGGATTTCATATGGCTCACATTTTTCACCGTTGATTTCCCGGAAAACTACGCGTGGTTTACCCACTGCGATTTCAAAGCCTTCACGGCGCATGTTTTCCAAAAGGATTGTCAGGTGCAACTCGCCACGGCCGGATACACGGAACACATCGGTGTCTTCAGTATCTTCCACGCGCAAAGCCACGTTAACCAGTAATTCTTTGGTCAAACGGTCACGGATCTGGCGTGAGGTAATGAATTTACCTTCAGTACCAGCCAATGGTGAGGTGTTCACCATAAAGTCCATGGTCAGTGTTGGTTCATCAACGCCCAGATGTGGCAACCCTACCGGCTTGTCACGGTCACAAATGGTGAAGCCGATACCGATTTCTTCGATACCGGAAATAATCACGATATCACCGGCTTCAGCCTCTTCAACCGGCACGCGCTCAAGACCTTTGAAACCCAATACCTGGTTGATACGACCTTGTGCGATTTGTTCATCTTCACGCATCACAGCCACTACCTGGCCTGGTTTGATGCGGCCATTGGTCACACGGCCAACGCCTAAACGACCGGTATAGGTAGAGTAATCCAAAGCGGATATCTGCAATTGCAATGGCGCTTCGCTGTCACCTTTAGGCGGTTCAACATGGCTCAAGATCGTTTCAAACAAGGCACGCATGTTATCTGAAGGCTTACTCATGTCCAGCGTTGCAAAACCATTCAATGCCGATGCGTAAACCACCGGGAAATCTAGCTGCTCATCGGTAGCGCCGAGGTTGGCAAATAAATCAAACGTATGGTTAATCACCCAGTCAGGACGTGCACTTGGGCGGTCAACCTTATTGATCACCACAATCGGCTTCAAACCTAAAGCCAGGGCTTTTTTGGTCACGAACCGTGTTTGTGGCATAGGGCCGTCAACAGCATCCACTAACAGTAAAACGCCATCTACCATCCCTAATACGCGCTCAACTTCACCACCAAAGTCAGCATGGCCCGGTGTATCGACGATATTGATGTGCGTGCCTTCATACGTTAAGGCGGTGTTTTTAGCCAGAATAGTAATGCCACGTTCTTTTTCCAGATCGTTACTATCCATCACGCGTTCAGTCACTGCCTGGTGTGAGGCAAAGGTACCTGACTGTTGAAGTAACTTATCAACCATGGTGGTTTTACCGTGGTCAACGTGGGCGATAATTGCGATATTTCTAAGGTTGCGTGCCATGTGAACTGCCATCTGTTTGGAAAGGGCGCGATTTTAGCATAAATCACGTTAAATATTTGACTTTTAAAATAAAATGGCTATACTGCGCTCAACTTAAAACGCACTGGGCTGAAATTAATGCCCGACTGTTTTAAATTCATCGCCCTGACCCGTCGATAGCTCGTGAAATTTTGAGGCTATCATCTATAGAAGTTGTTTTTATGACAACTCTTCTTTTATCGGTTAGTGGCTATGCCTAGCGCCGGTAAAAGCGATTCATCTCCATATTTGCTTTGGCTTTTTTAATGATGTGGCACAACACTTAATATTGTGCGGTCATTGGAACAGCTTTGCTTTTTGCTTTGACTTCAAGTTGCTTTACTTGCGCCCTTTTTAATTGTTATACGAAAGGGACATCCTTGTCTTTTGCAGATTTAAATCTAGACCCTTCCATTTTGCGTGCATTGACCGATGCAGGCTATGAAAATCCTACACCTATCCAGGCACAATCCATTCCTGACGCCTTACAGGGCCGTGACATTATGGCGTCCGCTCAGACCGGTACCGGCAAAACCGCCGCTTTTACCTTGCCAGCATTAAACTTGCTCGCCACACCTCATCCGGTACGTAGCCGTGGCCCACGTATCCTGGTGCTGACACCTACCCGTGAACTGGCTGCCCAGGTGAACGAAGCCGCCCGTAAATACGGCAAATTCCTGCGCGCACGTTGTGTGAGTATCGTTGGTGGTATGCCTTACCCGTTGCAGAACAAGCTGTTGTCACAGCCACTGGATATCCTGGTGGCGACTCCTGGCCGTTTTATTGACCACCTTGAGCGTGGCCGTATTGACCTGAGCCGTTTGCAGATGCTGGTCCTGGATGAAGCCGACCGCATGCTGGATATGGGCTTTATGCCTGATGTCGAGCGCATTTGTGCCGCATTGCCAGCCGAACGCCAAACCCTGCTGTTCTCCGCCACACTCGATGGCATCATGGATATCGGCAAACGTTTCCTGCGTGACCCAGTGACTATCCAGGTCGCCGGCCAGAAAGAGAAACACGCCAACATCGAGCAGCGCCTGCACTTTGTGGATGACATGAACCACAAGAACAAATTGCTGGAGCATCTGCTGATTGAGCCAGGTGTCAACCAGGCCATCATTTTCACCAGCACCAAGCGTCATGCCGATCTGCTGGCTGAAGACTTGTATGCTGCCGGTCATAAAACAGCAGCATTGCATGGTGATATGACACAAGGTGCACGTAACCGTACATTGACTAAACTGCGCCATGGCGATGTGAAAGTCCTGGTAGCGACTGATGTGGCGGCACGTGGTATCGATGTGCACGGCATTACCCATGTCATCAACTACGACCTGCCAAAATTTGCTGAAGATTACGTGCACCGTATCGGTCGTACCGGCCGTGCCAATAATACCGGTATCGCGATTTCATTCGCATCCAACACCGACCGTCACCTGCTGCGCAAGATCGAACAGTACACCGGCCATAAATTCCAGCCGGCCGTGATTGCCGGTTTTGAACCTAAGCGTGCAGTACGCATGGATGACGGTGAAGGCAGACGCAGCAATGGCGGTAAACGCCATGGCAGCGGCAATAGCCGTCCGCAAGGCAAAGGTGGTTTCCGTGGCAATAATCGCGATGGTGGCCGTGATAACCGTGAATTCCGCGGCAACCGCGAAAACAGTTCTTTCGGTGACCGTGTGATGCGCGAAGGCCAGCCTAACAAAGCGCGTGACTCACGCGGCAGCGAGCCTCGTCATGCCGAGCAAAGAACTGACCGCGAAGTCAATGGCAACAGCAAGAGTTACACCAAAGATACTGACTTCCAGTTTGCCCGCGCATTGACCGAAGAATTCGGCCAGCGCCGTCAGCGCCCGGCTGCCGGCAACAATGCAAAACCGCAAGAACGCTTCGGTAATCCGAATGGTGGTCGCGGTGCCGGCAAACCACGTACCGCAGGCAAGTCATTCGGCGAAGCCGGTGGTATCAAACGTCCTCGTTCATTTGCATAAGCCAACAATATGTCAGAGCAAATTACTGTAGATTTTCGTGCATTAGGCCTGGCCGAGCCGTTGTTAAAAGCCATTGAAGAATCCGGCTACACAACGCCTACGCCCATCCAGGCCCAGGCCATCCCGTTAGCGCTGGAACGCAAAGACTTGATGGCAGGTGCACAAACTGGCACAGGAAAAACGGCAGCATTTTCGCTACCGATTTTGCATACCCTGCTACCTCACGCAAGTACCAGCACCTCTCCGGCCAAGCACCCTATCCGTGCATTGGTGCTGGCACCTACGCGTGAGCTGGCTATTCAGGTGTATGACAACATCAAGACGTATGCCAAGCATACCAACCTGCGCAGCCTGGTGGTGTATGGTGGTGTGGATATCAAAACGCAAACACCCAAGCTTAAAACCGGTGTCGAGATCCTGGTCGCCACACCCGGCCGCCTGCTGGATCATGTCGAGCAAAAAACCTTGTCTTTAAGCCAGGTGCAATTCCTCGTGCTTGATGAAGCCGACCGTATGCTGGATATGGGGTTCATGCCTGACCTCAAGCGTATCCTGGCTTTATTGCCCAAGCAGCGCCAGAACCTGATGTTCTCCGCGACATTTTCGGACGAGATCAAGAAACTGGCTGATGCCTTCCTGAACAAACCGACATTGATAGAAGTGGCGCGCAGCAATGCCACCAACGACAATGTGGAGCAGAAAGCCTATCTGGTCAACACTGATAAGAAGCAGCGCTTTCTGGTGCAGTTACTGAAACAGTATGCCAGCCAGCAAGTGATCATCTTCACCAAAACCAAACTGTCCGCCAGCAAACTGGCGCGCGCGCTGGAGCGCGATGAAATCCCTTGCAGCGCCATTCATGGGGATAAATCGCAGAAAGAGCGAATTGAAGCGCTGGATGCATTCAAGGCCGGCAGCATTCATGCCCTGGTGGCGACCGATGTCGCTGCGCGCGGGCTGGATATCAGCGACCTGCCCTTGGTCATCAATTATGAAATCTCTACCGCACCGGAAGATTATGTGCACCGTATTGGCCGCACCGGTCGTGCTGGCGCCAAAGGTATAGCGATCTCGCTGATTGATGAGGAAGAGGTAAAGTACTTTGATGAGATTGAAAAGCTGATCAAAAAGCAGGTTCCCAAGGAAAAAGCAGTCACCAGTAGCTCAAGCGCCAGGCCTGCTAAAGCTGCTAACAAGGCGGATGCTTGGTTCTACCAGCCTTATGAACCAGGACAGCAAGCTGGAGCCCCTAAAGCCGCCATCGTTCCGGCAGGCAAACCATCGTCTGCCAAGCGCAAAGTGGTAGCTGCTTTGTTGGGCGGATTCGGGTTCAAGGCCACGCCTAAAGCTAGTACGAATGAAGCCAAGCGCAGGAGCCCAGGCAAACAGCGCCAGAAAGATGCAGTGAAAGAGCAGCCAGCCGCACCGGAAATAGAGACTGAAAACTCTTAACTCATTCAGGTAAATAATAAAAAGCCCCGCATGCGGGGCTTTTTATTATTTAATGCCTTGAGCTTTATAAGCAATTCAGATGTGTGGTCTCCACCGGGATACCAACCCCGCTGACTTGATGCTTTACTTAAGTCATCCTTCACGGTTGCGCATAAAGTCAGCTACGCCATACAACTGGTTAGCCATATGCCGCATCAGGCTCTCGTCAAACTGGCACTGGTGCATGGCCTTGATCATGCAATACATCCATTGGTCACGGGCGGATTCATCAATCGGGAAAGGCATATGCCGTGCGCGCAAACGTGGATGGCCATAACGCTCGATATACAGCTGCGGCCCGCCTGTCCAGCCCATAAAAAACATGAACAGTTTTTCACGTGTTTCGGTTAAATCCTGCGGGTGCAAGGCGCGTAATGCTGCCGCTTTAGGATCGGTATCCATAATATCGTAAAAGGTTTCCACCAGCAGGCGGATATTCTCGGTGCCCCTCTCCGGGCCGCCCAGCCACTCAAACAAGGATTGCTTCGCCGCATTTGGCTCTTGAATATCTTTCAGTGTCATGGGTTAAGCGGATACTTTTGGTGTGACGAGCGAGGCTGCCTGTTTAGCCAGTTCGCGTGCGGATTCGGTATTTTCTGCGCTAGCCAGTGCAACTCCCATGCGGCGGCGCACAAACGATTCCGGCTTACCAAATAAGCGGATTTCACTGTTAGGCACAGACATCGCCGCTTCCAGCCCATGGTACTCAAGCGTAATGGCATCGGCACCACCATAGATCACGGCGCTGGCGCCGGCTTCCCGTTGTGCAACATCCACTGGCAAGCCCAGGATAGCGCGCGCATGCAGCTCGAACTCGTTCAGCCGCTGGGTACACATGGTGACCATGCCGGTGTCATGCGGGCGCGGGCTGACTTCAGAGAACCAGACCTGCTCACCTTTGACGAACAGTTCTACGCCGAATAAACCTTGCCCGCCCAACGCGTCGGTGACTTTTTTGGCGACTTGCTGTGCATTCTCCAGCGCTTTCGGATGCATGGCCTGCGGCTGCCAGCTTTCGACATAATCGCCTTGTTTCTGCACATGCCCGATCGGCGCACAGAAGTAGGTTTCCACCTGGCCTGCGGCATTTTTGGCACGCACGGTCAGCAGGGTGATTTCATAATCGAAATCAATCTGGCCTTCTACAATGACGATACCCTGGTTAACGCGCCCACCACTGGCCGCATACTCCCAGGCAGCTTTCACTTCAGAAGCTTGGGTGATGCGTGACTGCCCTTTGCCTGAAGATGACATGGTAGGTTTGATAAAACACGGGTAGCCTATGCCGCCATCGATCGCCGCCTGCAACTCAGCTTCGGAACGCGCAAACGCATAAGGTGATGTCGGCAAGCCTAATTCTTCCGCTGCCAGGCGTCGGATACCTTCACGGTTCATCGTCAGCTGTACCGCGCGCACGGTGGGCACAACGGTGACGCCGGAAGCTTCGATCTCGGCCAGCGCCTGTGTGTTCAGTGCTTCGATTTCCGGGACGATATAATGGGGTTTTACCTGATCAACCAGTGCTTTCAGGGCATTGGCATCGGTCATATCAATGGCGTAAGCATGATGTGCGACCTGATGGCCGGGAGCATGCTCGTAGCGGTCAACCGCGATCACTTCAACACCTAAGCGTTGCAAGGCAATAATGACCTCTTTACCCAGTTCGCCGCTGCCTAATAACATAACTCTGGTCGCGTTTGCGCTTAATGGGGTCCCGATCATTCCTGCACTCCGATGTAAAAGTGCAATGATACCATGCGCGATTTACAAGGCTGCTCAAAGCGATTGATTTAAATCACAAAATCTTTGGAAAAGTACAAGCCAGATCAACCAAAATAAAAGACCTCGCCTGAGCGAGGTCTTTCTTAAAAATACAGGCTATCTGTTGATCAGCGCATCGTTGCTAGCAGAATGGTCATCAGATATTAATCACACGGAAATGCCGTGTTTATCCATACGGTAACGCATGGTCATACGCGTGATACCTAATATACGCGCCGCTTTGGAAACATTGTTACGCGCCTGCTCAAGCGCATTCAGCAACATGGCTTTTTCAGCGTCGTCCAGCGTTAATTGCGCTTCGTTCTGGATCGCAGGGCTGGCTGACTGATGCCCGACCTGGGGAAGCCCCAGATCATGCTCAGATATCACCGGCTGCGTGCACATGAGGACAGCACGGCTGATCTGGTGACGCATCTCGCGTACATTCCCCGGCCAGCGGTATTGCTGGATGGCGATCAACGCGGTAGGGCTGAATTCATGATGCGGCAATGCATAACGCTTTTCAGTCATTTGCCTGAAATAGTTGGCTAACAGCATCACATCCTGACCACGGTCGCGCAATGGTGGCATCTGCATGGTAATCACATTCAGGCGATAGTAGAGGTCGGAACGGAAGCGTCCTTCATTGGACATCTGGTATAAATCGCGATTCGTTGCCGCTATGATGCGCGCGTGGACCGGACGTTCTTTGGTAGATCCCAGACGGCGTACCATACGGCGTTCCAGCACATTCAGCAGTTTTGCCTGCAACCCTAGTGGCAGCTCACCGATCTCATCCAGGAACAGCGTGCCATCCTCGGCAGATTCGATCAGGCCAGGTCGTGAAGTGACCGCATTGGTGAAGGCGCCCTTTTCATTGCCGAACAATTCGCTTTCGATCAGCTCTGCGGGCAATGAAGCGCAATCCACATGCACAAAAGGCTTGTCGTGATTAACGCAACTGGCATGCAGGTAACGTGCGACCACATCTTTACCGGTGCCGGTCTCCCCTGTGATCAGCACGGTAGGCTGCACGGTATCGCTTAAAGAACTGAGTTGCGCAATACGCGTGATTTGCTGGCGCACGCTTTGCATGGCCGCGCTCTCGCCTATTAACTGCACCGATTCATTCGCGATCGTGTCGCGCTGGCGAGAATAGTCCAGGCTGGTCTGCAGATCGCTGGTTTTTTCATTCTTTTGAATGATCAGCAACAGCTCTTCAAGGTCTATGGGTTTTTTCAGGTAGTCTATCGCGCCCAGCTTGATGGCGTTCACCGCATCGGTGACGTCGCCAAAGGCAGTCATGACGATAGTATTTATATTCTTTGCTACAAAATCGGACAGCAGGTCCAGGCCATTCCCATCCGGCAACCGCATATCGAGCAATACGATATCCGGCTCAAACTGCTTGACCAGCAGCCTAGCATCATGCAGGGATTCTGCATGCTCGCACTCAAAACCGGCTTTTTGCAAACGCTTGACGACTGCCCTGGCAAAAAGCGCTTCATCTTCAACCAGCAAAATTTTCTTTTTGATGGTTAACCGAATTGGCTTATCCGTAGATGATGAAATTTGTGAAAGCACGCATCCTCCTTATTTTTTATTATTAGTCGTTGTCGTAACTAGCCAGTGACTGCTTAGGTTTGAACTCATAGCGCAAACCGATCCAGCCGGCACGTGGTGCTCCAGGTAACAGGCTCAGCACTTTGCTTTCATCTCCAAAAGTACCGTTGGCATCAAACAGGCTTTCTGCCAGGCGGCCAGCTATGTTGTACTCTTTATCAAAGATATTGGTCGCTTTGGCAAACATTTTCCAACCATTACCGAAGTTGTACTGGCTATCCAGGTTGACGATAAAGTAACCCCCGATCTTGCCGCGTCCGGTTGCGCAATCGTCACCACCGTTACATACGGCCGCATTGGTCTGGTGGCTGTTGTTCTCGTTACCCAGCACATATTGGTTAGAGTAACCAATAATGTTGGTACCGACATTCCAGCTTGGCGTCACCGCATATTGACCGCGCAGTTTCAGCTGATGCTGCGGAATCGCAGGGATCCTGTCGCCGGAACGTGCCGTGTAAACGCCATCAGTAGCGACACCGCTGGAGTTGGAACCATTCACGAATTCAACATCGGTATCATAAGTCGCATCGACGAAGCTGTATGAAGCGCTCCATTTGAACTTCTCGATGAAACCATTCACACCCAGATCTACACCCTGGCGCTTGGTTCTGCCTACGTTCTTGAAATAGCCCGCACCAGTTTGTGTGTTAGCTGCCGTGAACTGGATATCATCATGGTTGATGGCATGGTAAACACCGGCATTCCAGAACACGTTATCAGTCAATTGGCCGCGGCCACCGAATTCATAAGTCTTGGCTACCACCTGGTTCAATGGCGGGTCATCTGCCAGTGCGGCTGGCAGCAAGCAAGGAGAAGCCGGGTTTGAACACCCTACTTCGATCGCAGTAGGTGCACGGCTGGATTCGCTATACGAGGTATAAACCGTCAGTGCCTTGGTTGGTGTATAGGTCAGGCCTACGGTTGGATTCAGGCGTGTATAACTGTCTTTAGCCGTCAGGCTGTTGAAGTTATTGGCGGCTGATGCCGGGCCACGCAAAGTATCGGTATTGTCGATACGTGTGAAATTCCAGCTGGCACCGGCATTCAAATGCCAGAATTCATTTAAAGACAAGGTATCCGTTGCAAACAGGCGTGCAGTGTACTGCTTACCGGTCAAGCCAACAGTCTGACGTTGACCCAAAGCGCCTGGACCATCCAGAACAGGGGCTCTTGTATCATCGAATACCGGATCACTTTCACCGACACCGACTACAGTACCGTCTGTATCACCAATGTTGATTTGTTCAGTCTGCCTGAAGCGGATTAAACTGTAATCGTAACCCGCGCCGATTACAAACTGGTTTTCCTTGCCCAGAAAGTCTTGATTGAAAGTAGCTTGGCCGGTAGCACCGTAAGTATTTTGGCTAGTGTGTGTTCTATTCATCACAGCACCAATCAATTCACAGTCACCGCCGCCAGGTGTACAAGTGACTCCTGGATATCCTGCTAAAGCATCACCCTCGTCCACTTCGCCTTCATAACCGTCCCCGTTTTTGGTCCTACGGTTAGACTTTTTGTAATAGACATTACCTGACAACATGGTGTCGTTATTTAACCAATGGCTGCCATTCAATGCCAGGAAGTGGGAGTAATTGTTGGTGGCGTCCGGACGGGTATGAATCTGGTCGCGGTCACCGCTCAACAGGTACTCGGGTGTCAAACCATTACCGATCAGCTTGTTATCCGCGCCTATGTAGGTCAAGTCCAGCTTGGTGGTTTCGCTTTGCCAGCCTGTTTTGGCAAATAACTGGTTCACATGTGACGGAGAGTATTTTCTCCAGCCATCTTCAGTCGTATGCTGGAAGCCGATCATGTAATCGACTGAACCATCTTTGGAAACACCGCCGTATTCAGCCAGTGCACGTTGACGGCCCCAGGAACCTGCTTCGTACTCAAGAGCAGCGCCCTGGTTATTACGTCCGCTCTTGGTCTGGATGGCGATCGCACCACCTAAGGTATTCAAACCATATAAAGGGTTAGAGCCAGGGATCAGCTGCATATCCCCAATGGCAAAGCTGGGAATCTTGTCCCAGGAAGTCACATCGCCAAACGGCTCGTTGATGCGTACACCATCAATATAAGTTGAAAGTCCTTGTGGATTTCCCAATAACGAAGAAGCAGAGTAACCCCGGAAATTAATTTCCGGTTGCCAGGGGTTACCACCCAGCTCCGTCACTGTCACGCCTTGCATATTATTGTTCATGTAATCAGCAATCGAGACACCTGTCTGGTTGTTGATAGCTGCCGGATTGGCCATCTGGATATTGGCCGGCACTTTATGCAGAGGTAGACCGATCCCTTTCAGGGGCGTGGTGCTGTAGACCTCTACTTTTTCCAGTTTCAAAGATTCCTCTGCACGTAAAGCGGCTGTTTGTGTGGCATACGCTGACACTATCGCAAGCAACAATGGCTTGACAGCATTTTTATTCATAAAAACTAATCCTTTTCCCGAGAATATTAAGTTATGACTTTTGAAAAAAAGTACTCTCAGGAATGCAATTATTGTTCCTTAATTGCCATCAAGAAAAACCTATTCCAAATCAAGGTAATAGAAAAAACAATGCAGGAAAACAACCACAATTATGGTTGTAAACAGCCAATTTTATGGTTGTTATTGGTTGATTGCAACCACTTTTAAAGATTAAGGTTTAGAGGGGATAATGATATTTCCAGTCCGTAAGCATTACGGCCCGGACGCCAGTCTGCATCCACCGCCAGGGAGGCAAGTGAAACCAGCGTTTGAGAAGGTGCAGGTTGTGACCGGACCACGTGCACCAATGGATAAAATGCACGCTGCCATGGAGGCACGGCCAGCATCTGGAAAATAACTTTCAATTCACGACGGGGCCGTTTGGGGTCAGGCTGCAAGGTTTCTCCGCCAGTCCTTGGCAAAAGCATCAGCTCTACACCCTCAGGCACAGGCACGGGATGGCCGTAACGCTTATGCAGGGTAATGGCTGCAGGATTCACTCCCAGGCTAGCCAGTGCAACCCCGCGACCTTTGCTCACCTTGAACTGCACCTGCCAGTCACCCCAGATCTGGCTTGCACCCCCCTGCCATACCAAAGGTGTTTTAGGCAAGGCTGTGGGCTTACCTACACAGTAAATCCGCTGCTGGTAATGATGCAGATAGGCCAAACGTTTACTGGAATTGCCCTGCAAAGCCAAGTGGAGATAGCGATGCGGCTTCACCGTGGATAATTGCTGCCAGTAATCCTGCAGCTGCTCGGTGTTAGGCATGCGCAGGTCCAGCTCCTGGAACCAGTAGCGCAACATATTCTTGGCACGGACATCGCCAAGCGCACGCAGGCGCTGGATATCGACTGACTGCCCCAACCATTCCTCTCGCACATCGCATGAGACCACATCCTGACTTGCCAGGATATCCAGTAGCGACTGCGCATCGGCCATATGGCTGGCACTGCGCGCTAGTGCGGTATCCAGTTGCGGGTAGCGTTCACGCATCACCGGCATCACCGTCTGACGCATGAAGTTACGGTCATAACTGATATCAGCATTACTTTCATCTTCGACCCACACATATTGGGAAGCATGCGCATGCTGCAAGATATCCGCTTTGCTCACCTGCAATAACGGCCTGAGTAGTTTGCGGTCTGCATCCCAGGCACTCATTGCGGAAAGCCCTTTGACACCTGCGCCTCTTACCAGTTGTAGAAGCAGGGTCTCGCTTTGATCCTGCACGTGATGTGCAGTGATGATGGCCTGCGCAGTGAGCTGCTGCCGCATGCGCTCCAGCGCCTGGTAACGCGCATCCCGTGCCGTAGCTTCCACCCCGTAACCACTTTTCAGGTCGACTTGCACTTTTTCAGCATAAAACGGTACATCCAGCTCACGGCAAACCCGCTCAGACAAGGTCAGCCAGTCATCCGCATTAGGGCTAAGACCATGGTGGATATGCATTGCCGATAAAGTGAACGCTAGCCGTGAAGATAGCGCGGCAAGCGTATGCAGCAAAACAATGGAATCAACCCCGCCACTCAGGGCGAGCAGCAGGTGTGCGGGAGATGTCTGAGGTGCCTGAGCTTGAAAAGAATGTGCGGCCAGAAAAGAGCTGATGCTTTTTTCCAGCTGCACAGCCAATGCAGTGTTATTTGTCACTTGTCGCTTTGAATTTACCGTAACTCATCAATCGCTGGTAACGGGTTTCCAGTAATTGCGGTAATTTTTTGGATTGCAGGGTTTTCAGTTGCTGCGCGATGGTCTGGCCTATGCGCTCCATGACGTCTTCGTAATTACGGTGCGCACCACCCAATGGTTCACTGATAATGGTATCCACCAGGCCTAATGATTTCAGGCGATCAGCGGTGATGCCCAGCGTTTCTGCGGCATCGGAAGCCTTGCTGGCGCTCTTCCATAAAATGGATGCACAGCCTTCAGGCGAAATCACTGAGTAGGTTGAGTATTGCAACATGTTCAGGTGATCGACCACGCCTAACGCCAAAGCCCCGCCGGAACCACCCTCACCGATCACAATGCCTATGATAGGGGTTTTAAGTTCTGCCATCACATACAGGTTACGTGCAATCGCTTCGGACTGGCCACGCTCTTCTGCACCAATGCCAGGATAAGCCCCCGGGGTATCGATCAGCGTGATGATAGGCATATGGAATTTTTCCGCCAGGCGGAACAGGCGCAGGGCCTTGCGGTAGCCTTCTGGGCGCGGCATACCGAAATTACGGTACTGGCGCTCCTTGATATCACGGCCTTTTTGGTGACCGATCACCATCACCGGGATACCCTTGAAACGGGCAATACCACCAACGATCGCAGGATCATCTGCGAACGCGCGATCGCCATGCAATTCCTGGAAATCGGTGAACAGCGCGTTGATGTAATCCATGGTGTAAGGCCGCTGCGGATGGCGCGCGACCTGGGAGATCTGCCAGGCAGTCAGGTTTTGGTAGGTGTCCTGCAGGAGTTTGTTATTTTTCTTTTGTAACAGATCCAGCTCTTTGGAGATATCCAGCGAATCATGCTCGTCATGAGATGACTGCAGAGCTTCAATACGCTTTTCCAGACCGGCAATAGGTTGCTCGAAATCAAGATAAGTCAGTTTACTAGGCGTCAAACGTTTGGCACTCATTATGAATTCTTTAGTTAAAAAGTTCAGGCATTATAAAGGATTTTGACATTTTCTTTTGACAACCAGCCCTGTAAATTCAGTAGCAGGTCATCGTGCAATACAACTTGCCAGTCATCGCCCAGCATCAGGCTTACCTGGGCGGACTGGTTATGGTAATCGACTTTGATCGGGCAGCGTTTTTGCTCTTCGGTAGCATAGCGGTAAGGCGTCAGCACATTCATCAACCGTTGCAGGTCAGACTGCCCGTTACAACTCAGCGTCAGCATCTGGGCAAAACGGTTACGCACGGCGGCCAGGTCATATAATTTCCTGGCGCTGACGCGGATACCACCGGAAAACTCATCGTTTGAGATACGACCTTCAACAATCAGCAACTGATCTTCCTTGATCCATTGCGCATGTTGTGTCAGCAGTTCGGCGCCAATCACCACATCGGCACGCCCTACGGCGTCGTCCAGTGTCACGATCGCCATTTTGCCGCGCTGCGTCATGCGCACCCGCACGCCCATCACCACGCCTGCGAGCAATTTAGGCTCGTTCTGCGGGGCCAGCTCGCTCAGGTTGCCTTTTATAAATGGCCCTAGCTGTGCTTTATAACTCAGGAACGGATGGCCACTCAGGTAGAAGCCGAGTGCAGCTTTCTCTTCCTGCAATGCCTGCTCGGGGCTCCAGGCGGTCACCGCAGGCAGCTGATGCTGGGTTTCGACCACACCGCCAAACAGGCAATCCTGCCCGGCATGCGCGGCTCTCTGCTCGGCCGCACTGACCGCGGCATCCAGGCCTGCCAGCAACGCCGCCCGGTTCTGCTCCAGCTTATCAAATGCGCCGGCACGGATCAGGGATTCGATCACGCGCCGGTTGACTTTACGCAGATCCAGGCGCTGGCAGAAATCGAACAGGTCCTTGAAAGCGCCCTCTTTCTCCCGCGATGCCTGTATCAACTCGATCGCGGCTTGTCCGGTGCCCTTGATCGCACCTAAACCATACAGGACCTGCTGGGCGCTTAACGGCTTGAACTGGTAGATGCTGGCATTGACATCCGGAGGCAATACTTCGACATGGTTGCCGCCGCAATCATCAAAGAACGTATGCACGTTATCGGTGTTGTTCATATCGGCGGACATGGTCGCGGCCAGGAAAGCTGCCGGATAATGCGCTTTCAGGTAGGCGGTATGGTACGCCACCAGGGCATAGGCAGCCGCGTGTGACTTGTTAAAGCCATAGCCGGCGAATTTTTCCAGCAAGTCGAACAACTCGTTTGACTGCTGCAAGGTCAATCCATTTTTCTGCGCGCCTTCATTGAAGATTTCGCGCTGTTTGACCATCTCTTCCGGTTTTTTCTTACCCATCGCACGCCGCAGCAAGTCGGCACCACCCAGGCTGTAGCCGGCGACCACCTGCGCAATCTGCATCACCTGCTCCTGGTATACGGCGATACCATACGTCTCTTTCAGGATGGATTCCGTAGACGCATGCGGGTATTCCACACGCTGCGTGCCGTGCTTGCGGCGGCAGAAATCCGGGATCAGGTCCATAGGACCCGGGCGATACAGCGCTACCAGCGCGATGATATCCTCAAACAAGTCAGGCTTGGCCTGTTTCAGCATGTCCTTCATACCGCGCGATTCCAGCTGGAACACGGCTGTGGTATTGGCGGTTTTCAGCAAATGATAGCTACGCTTGTCATCGAGCGGAATCGTCTCGAAACTCAATGGCGGCAACTCCTCTTGCGCGCGCTGTGCATTGGCGTTTTCCAGTGCCATATTGAGGATAGTCAGCGTACGCAAGCCCAGGAAGTCGAATTTGACCAGGCCAACCGCTTCAACGTCATCCTTATCATACTGGCTGACCAGGCTTTCACCATTGGGCTGGCAATACACCGGTGAGAAATCAGAGATCTTGCCAGGGGCGATCAACACGCCACCGGCGTGCATACCGATGTTACGTACCAGGCCTTCCAGGCGCAAGGCAAGGGAAAGTAATTCTGCGACCTCTTCTTCTTTTTCGCGGCGTTCCTGCAGTTGTGGTTCTTTTTCCAGCGCGGATTCCAGCGTGATCCCCAATTCGAGCGGGATCAGCTTGGCAATGCCGTCAACAAAGTTAAATGGCAGATCCAGCACGCGGCCAACGTCACGGATCACCGCCTTCGCGGCCATGGTACCGAAGGTGGCGATCTGCGACACCGATGCCAGGCCATACTTGCGCTTGACGTAATCGATGACGCGATCGCGTCCTTCCTGACAGAAGTCGATATCAAAGTCGGGCATGGAAACCCGTTCAGGGTTGAGGAAACGCTCGAACAGCAGGTTGTATTTGAGTGGATCGAGATCGGTAATGCCTAAACTGTACGCCACCAGAGAACCGGCGCCTGAACCCCGGCCCGGCCCTACCGGCACGCCGTTGTTCTTGGCCCAGTTGATAAAGTCAGCCACGATGAGGAAGTAACCTGGGAAACCCATCTGGACTATGATGCCGCACTCGAACTGCAGGCGCTCTTCATATTCGGCCCGCTTCTGCTCACGCCTGGCCTCATCGGGATACAAGGTGAGCAGGCGTTTTTCCAGCCCTTGCCTGGACTGGTCGATCAGGAAAGTATCCAGGCTTTCGCCATTCGGGGTCGGGAAATCCGGCAGGTAGTTTTTACCCAGGGTCAGCGTCAGGTTGCAGCGCTTGGCGATTTCAACCGCATTCTGCAATACCACCGGCATATCGGCGAATAATGCCTGCATTTCGGCTTGCGTTTTCACATACTGGGAAGCCAGGAAGCGTTTTGGCCTGCGCTTGTCGGCCAGCACATAGCCTTCGGCAATGCAGGTACGGGCTTCATGCGCCATGAAGTCATCCGGCGTCTGGAACTGGACAGGATGCGTCGCCACCATAGGCAGATCAAGCTGTTGCGCAAGCAATGCCGTTTGCTGGATGGCTTGTTCCTGGGCGCGCGCTTCCGGGCTGGCGGCCTCATGCACCCGCTGCACTTCAAGATAATAACGGCCATTGAAAACCTGTGCCCAATGCCGGGCCGATTGCGAGGCTAACGCCTGGTTACCGGCCTGTAATGCCTGGCCGACATCGCCAGCCAGGAAACCGGACAGCATCAGCAATCCGCTATTTTTTTCTTCCAGCCATTCGGGCTTGATTTCAGCACGTTCCCGATACTGGTTCTCAAGGTAAGCCTGGCTCAGTAACTCACATAAGTTGCGATAGCCTTGCTGGCTCTGCACCAGCAATAACATGCGATGGGGCTGGTCACGCTGGATCTGGTTCTCAACCCATACATCGCAACCGAGTATCGGCTTCAGGCCTTTGCCACGCGCCGCATTGTAGAATTTAACCGCACCAAACAGGTTGGCCAGGTCAGTCAGCGCAATGGCAGGCATGCCGTCCTGCCTGGCTGCCTTGACATAATCGCCAATCCGCACAGTGCCGTCCACGATGGAGTATTCACTGTGGCAACGTAAGTGAATAAATGCGGGTGGCGAAGGTGGAGTTTGAGGCGATTCCATAAGCTTATTTTACCTGCCCCCGACTTTTTTGTGCCTACCCTAGACACAAATAATCTGGTTGACAGCTACCGAATCGCCGTCCAGCCACGGGTTTGCAGACAGTCTTAACATATGCAAAAACCACTTAAGCGCACTGGCAATATGCACTATGATGTCAGCCTTGTTGATGATAAAACTTGCCTGATTATGTCACACGCCATTTCACTGCTTGATGAGCCCATCCTGGTTGAAGACAATTTACCGCGTGTCGGGGAAATATTGCCGTTCTTCCAGCTGGTCAATCATTCGCTGGAAGATATCACGCTGGAATCTTTTCAGGGCAAGCGCAAAATCCTGCATTTCTTCCCAGGCATTGATATACCGACCAGCGCGCATAGCGTACGCACCCTGGATAGCCTGGGGAAAAGCTTATCCAATACCGTGATCCTGAATATTTCACCGGACCTGCCATTTACCATGTCCCGGTTTGCAGCGTCCGAGAATTTAAGTCACAGCATCAATCTTTCCACCTTGCGTGGCCGCGACATGTTTAAAAACTACGGCGTACTGATCATGTCCAGCAAACTGGCCGGTTTACCGGCACGGGCGCTGATGGTGGCCGATGAAAATGACAAGCTGCTGCACGTGGAACTGGTGAGTGACCTCACTACAGAACCGGACTTTGACGCTGTGCTGGCCGTCCTGGCGCGCTGATTACCTTATTTTTTATAAGGTTGATTGCCGCCGCATGAAGCGCTACAGTAGCTACTTTGATCAATTAACCCGTTTTGGAGAACACTATGGCAAGCGTAACGCTTAAAGGTAACCCGGTCGCTGTTGGCGGAAAATTCTTGGCAGCCGGCGATTCTGCCCCTGACTTTCAACTGGCGGATGCCAAACGCAACCTGGTCGGCCTGGATGCGTTTGCCGGCAAACGTAAAGTACTGAACATTTTTCCAAGCATAGACACACCAACCTGCGCTACCTCAGTGCGCACTTTCAACAAAGAAGCCAGCAACGCCAGCAACACCGCTGTATTGTGCATTTCAGCAGACCTGCCATTTGCACAAAGCCGTTTCTGTGGTGCTGAAGGCCTGGAAAACGTTGTGACACTGTCCACGTTCCGTGACACGGCAAAATTCGCCAATGATTACGGTGTATTCATCACTGACAGCAGCCTGGCCGGCTTGACAGCGCGCGCCGTGGTTGTGCTCGATGAAAACAACAAAGTATTGCATAGCGAACTGGTGAGCGAGATCGCTGACGAACCTAACTACCAGGCAGCTTTGGCTGTTTTGTAATAACTGAAAGCCATACAAGCGACCCGGACAGTCGCTTGCCGGAATCAGGATTGAACCTGATTCCATGAATAAAAAAGCCAGCTTGCGCTGGCTTTTTTATTGGTTTGATACCTATTTGATGAAAGCTTAGACTCGCTTAAACAGTAAGCTACCGTTAGTACCACCAAAACCAAAGTTATTTTTCAACGCATATTCGATCTGCAGGTCACGTGCGGTATTGGCACAGTAATCCAGGTCACATTCAGGGTCCTGATTGAAGATATTGATGGTTGGCGGCGACACCTGGTGATAGATGGACAACACGGTGAACACGGATTCCAGACCGCCTGCACCACCGAGCAAATGCCCAGTCATGGACTTGGTGGAGTTGACCACCAGCTTGTAGGCATGGTCACCAAAAGTCGCCTTGATCGCATTGGTTTCATTGGTATCACCCAATGGCGTAGAGGTACCGTGCGCGTTCATAAACTGCACCTGGTCAGGATTCACTCCGGCATTTTTCAATGCATTGACCATGGAACGGCGCGGGCCATCCATATTAGGTGCAGTCATGTGGTAAGCATCGGCACTCAAACCATAGCCTGAGACCTCGGCATAAATGCGCGCGCCACGTGCTTTGGCATGCTCGTACTCTTCAAGCACCAGTACGCCTGCACCCTCGCCGATCACGAAACCATCACGGTCTTTATCCCAGGGACGGCTGGCGGTAGCCGGATCGTCATTGCGGCTGGATAAGGCCCGCGCAGAGGCAAAGCCACCCACGCTGAGTTCGGTGATCGCAGCTTCAGAGCCACCAGCCACCATGACATCAGCATCACCATACTCAATCATACGGGCAGCTTCACCTATGCTATGGGTACCTGTCGTACAGGCAGTCACCACGGCAATGTTCGGCCCTTTCAGGCCCAGCATGATGGAGAGGTTGCCGGAAATCATGTTGATGATGGTGCCGGGAATAAAGAATGGGGAAATCTTGCGCGGACCACTTTCATCATAAGTGTCGTTTGTCGATTCGATCAGGCCCAAGCCCCCGATACCGGAACCGATGGTCACACCTATGCGCTCGGCATTGGCTTCGGTGACTTCAAGGCCAGAGTCCTTGAACGCTTCCAGCCCTGCTGCCAGGCCATACTGGATAAAAGTATCCATGCGGCGTGCATCCTTGGCAGGAATAAAGTCTTCAGCGTTAAAGCCTTTGACTTCACCGGCAATCTGCGAAGCAAACGATGTTGGATCAAATTTGGTTATGCGGGTAATGCCTGATTGGCCAGCGATAAGATTGTTCCAGGCGTTCTGGGTTCCAATCCCTACTGGAGACACCACGCCTAAGCCAGTTACTACTACTCTGCGTTTGGTCATAATAGAAATCAGCCCTCTTGCGAGGGCTGATTAAAGAATCAAGTCAAAGAATTACTTAAGGTTAGCAGTGACGTAGTCAATTGCTTGCTGAACGGTTGTGATTTTTTCAGCTTCTTCATCAGGAATTTCACAATCGAATTCTTCTTCCAAAGCCATTACCAATTCTACCGTGTCCAGAGAATCTGCACCCAGATCATCCACGAAAGATGATGTGTTTTTAACGTCAGCTTCGTTTGCACCTAATTGTTCACAAACGATTTTCTTTACGCGTTGTTCGATGTCGGACATCTAAAATACCCCTTATTGATAAGTGTCGTGTTCAGTAAACCGGTATTCTAACAAATCTTGAACAGAATACCAAAAAACTATTAGTGAAAATGATACAGTAAATGCAGTTGCACTGTCAGACTATGTCCTGACTAGGCGTAATACATGCCACCATTCACGTGTATGGTTTCACCGGTAATGTAGGCCGCCGCTGGCGATGCCAGGAAAGCCACCGTCCCTGCGATTTCATATACCTGCCCCAGACGACCGGCGGCAATACGCTCAAGCATTTTCGCCTTGATGTCATCCGGCAGCTCGGCAGTCATATCGGTTTCAATAAAGCCAGGCGCCACACAGTTCACCGTGATACCACGACTGCCGACTTCCTGCGCTAATGACTTGGTAAAACCAGTCATGCCAGCTTTAGCCGCCGCATAATTGACCTGGCCGGCATTACCCATGTGCCCTACCACACTGGAAATATTGATGATGCGGCCTGTGCGCGCTTTCATCATAGGGCGCAATACTGCCTGGCTCATGCGGAAGACGGATTTGAGGTTGGTATCCAGTACGGCATCCCAATCCTCATCCTTCATACGCATCAGCAAAGTATCTTTGGTGATACCCGCATTATTGACCAGGATGGAGACATCGCCATATTGCTCGGAAATCTTCTTGAGTACGGCTTCGATCTGCTCAGGCTGGGTGACATCCAGCGCCATACCCACCCCATTGACACCAGCGGCTTTCAGCGCAGTGGTGATCGCATCAGCACCACTGGCTGAAGTTGCGGTGCCGATAACGATGGCGCCCTGCTTGCCCAGCTCTTGTGCAATGGCAGCACCGATACCGCGACTCGCCCCTGTGACCAGGACTACTTGTTGATTCAGCATAATTTCTCCTTCACACCGTACTTTTTATTATTGGTTTATAAAAGCCTGTATAGACTCTTCATTCACCAGTGCCACACAGCTCATATCGGCCACGATACGCTTGGCAAGCCCTGCCAGCACCTTGCCTGGGCCGGATTCTGCACTGCTCAATACCTGTTGTGCCGCCAGCTGCTGCACGGTTTCCACCCAGCGAACCGGACTATATAACTGACGCACCAGTGCATCCTTGATTTGTGCAGCGCCACTGTAAGAGGCAACATCTGCATTATGCAGAACCGGCACTTGTGGTGCTTGTACAGTCACATTCTGTAAATAATCACGTAACTTCTCTGCCGCTGGTTTCATCAACTCACAATGTGAAGGAACACTGACCGGCAATGGCAATGCGCGCTTGGCACCTTTGGCTTTTGCCAGCTCCATACCGCGTTCGACTGCCGCTTTATCACCCGCAATGACCACCTGACCTGGAGAGTTGAAGTTCACCGCTTGCACCACCTGGCCTTGCGCCGCTTCACTACAAATGGCACGCACGATGTCGTCGTCCAAGCCTAAAATAGCGGCCATGGCGCCCTGCCCTTCAGGCACAGCCTGCTGCATGACTTCGGCACGGAATTTTACCAGTGGCAACGCATCGGCAAAACTGAGTGCACCTGCGGCTACCAGCGCAGTATATTCACCCAGGCTATGCCCGGCCATCGCAACCGGCTGCTTGCCACCCAGGCTTTGATAAACGCGCCAGGTCGCGATCCCTGCTGTCAGCATGATAGGCTGGGTATTCTGGGTCAGGTTGATGTCATCATTGGCTTCAGTCGCCATCTTCCAGAAATCCACCTTCAGCACGCCTGAAGCTTCCTCGAATGTCTGTTTGACGATTGCCTGGGACTCAAGCCCTTGCATCATGCCTACAGATTGTGAACCTTGACCAGGAAAGAAAAAAGCAAATTTAGACATAAGATATTAATGAATCAATTAAATTTAGATTTAAACGGGTTTTGCCTCACCAGGGGCAAAGCCTGCTTCAAAAGTTAAGCCGGCTCTTGAACGAAAGCGCTACTTGCCGCTGCTTAATATTTAACCAATGCTGAGCCCCAGGTGAAACCACCGCCGAAGGCTTCCATCAACAGGATATGTCCGCGCTGGATACGCCCGTCCCTGACGGCTGTATCGAGTGCCAGTGGGATGGAAGCGGCCGAGGTATTGCCGTGTTTATCGACGGTGACAATCACCTTATCCATGGACATATCCAGCTTTTTCGCTGTAGCTTGCAGAATACGGATATTGGCCTGGTGCGGTACCAGCCAGTCGATATCAGATTTCTGCATATCATTCGCTTCCAGCGTTTCATCGACGATCTGGTCCAGCGTATTGACGGCGATCTTGAACACTGTGTTGCCTTCCATGGCTACGGTATCCGGACCATCCGGATTGCGCGGCACATGCAAATGGTTTTCGTAATTGCCATCGGCATGAATATGGGTGGACAGCAGACCAGGCTGGTCGCTGGCTTGCAGAATCACCGCGCCGGCACCGTCGCCCCACAGGATACAGTTGCTACGGTCAGTGTAATCGCAAATACGGGTGAATGTATCAGCCCCGATCACCAGCACGTTTTTATGCTGGCCCGAGCGCATGAAATGATTGGCAGTCGCCAATGCATAGATAAAACCGCTGCATACCGCCTGCACATCAAAAGCGGGACAGCCGGCGATGCCCAGCTTACGCTGCACCATGGTCGCTACACTGGGGAAGATTTTATCAGGCGTGGTGGTCGCGACGATGATCAGGTCTATGTCTTGCGCCTGTATGCCGGCGGCCTCGATCGCATTGAGAGCAGCTTTGGTTGCCAGGTCGCTGGTAAGTTCATCGGTGACGCGGTGACGCTGTTTGATACCGGTGCGGGAGAATATCCACTCATCAGTAGTATCGACCAGTTTTTCCAAATCGACATTGGTCAATATAGTGGGCGGCAAATAGCTGCCAGTCCCTGCAATACGTGTGTAAATCATGGGTGCGATTATGCCTTAAATGGATAAAAACGCCTAACAGAACAATGCCTTCGGTTGCATCAGGCGTCTTCTGCGGTCGCCAGATGTTCGATTTCGAGTTGGGATTGGATACGTTTCAACACACCACTTTGCGCCTCTTCCATCGCTACGTGGATCGCATGGTAAAAACCAACGCTATCCGCACCACCATGGCTTTTCACCACTAACCCACGCAATCCAAGGAAGCTGGCACCATTGTAGAGCCGCGGATCCAGGCGTTTCTTGAACGCTTTCAGTACTGGGAAGGCGCCAATCGCCATCAATTTCGTCAGCCAGTTGCGCTTGAATTCCTGGGTAAGGAATTTACCCATCATATGCGCCAGACCTTCAGTGGTTTTAAGAGCCACATTACCGACGAAACCATCACAGACCACAACATCGGTGGTGCCTTTGAAAATATCGTCACCTTCGACATTACCGTAAAAGTTAAGATGGCTACCGCGTAACAATTCCGCCGCCTGCTTGGCTACTTCATTGCCTTTGATATCTTCAGAGCCGATATTGAGCAAGCCTATGGTGGGATTAGGTTTATTACTCAGGCAACTCACCACCATGGCACCCATGATGGCAAACTGGTACAGGTGCTCTGGCGTGCAATCCGCATTGGCACCCAGATCCAGCATAAAAGTACTGCCTTTTTCAGAAGGCAAGGTGGAAGCGATCGCCGGACGGTCAATACCAGGCAGGGTTTTGAGCACAAAACGGGCAGTGGCCATCAGGGCGCCGGTGTTACCGGCACTGACACAGGCTTGCGCTTCGCCGGTTTTCACCATATTGATAGCCACCCGCATTGAAGAGTCTTTTTTATTCTTCATTGCACTTTGCGGGGATTCATTCATCAGCACCACTTCGGTGGCGTGATGCACGCGCAGTCGGGGGCTGGCTGAAACATGCAATACTTTCAGTTCAGCCTCGATAGCATCCTGCAGGCCGACCAGAATGATATTGAGATTAGGGTTTTCGTTAAGAATACGAACCGCCGCAGGCACAGTCACATGCGGACCGTGATCTCCTCCCATGGCATCAATGGCAATCACAACTTCCTGAGATTGCCCGTGTTGACTTGTAGTCATGTTATTTCCCAAGTTTACTAACGCAGGCTGACTGCGCAGAATATTACTGCGTACTACATTCACTTACGCACGCCTCGTTTGGCGCCGGAAAAAACGCAGGCTTACGCCAGATACACAAACGCCGCGCATTTTTGTGCGCGGCGCAGTTAAATACTTGAAGCCAGTGTAGCGATTATTCGCCTTTTGCAGGCATCACTTTACGGCCACGGTAAAAACCGTTTGGGCTAACGTGATGACGCAAATGTACTTCACCAGTCGTTGGCTCAACAGCCAAAGGCGGGCTTGTCAGAAAGTCGTGTGAACGGTGCATGCCACGCTTGGACGGTGTCTTTTTGTTTTGCTGAACTGCCATTTTAAATTACTCCAAAATTAACCGCCGCAATTTGTAATGGGCAGTTTAAAAACCAGAATTGCTACCTAATCCAGCATTATAAAATATTCCAGAGACAACTGCAAACAAATACTGCAAATGCCGCTTTTGATTAAGTATTTTATCTTTTCCTATACATTAGCAAACCAGCTTAACTCTCAAACTTTATTGATCAAGCTCATTTATCCAGCTTGAGATTTTTAAGCACCGCGAAAGGATTAGGCTTTTCACCGGAAGATTTCTGCAAAGGCGTGCACTCCTCCTCATGCATCACTGCGATTGGCAATGCCATCAGCAATTCATCCTCGACCAGCGATTCAATGCCTGACTCGGCACCCGCCTCCAGCCAGTCGACATCCTCGTCTTCAAGCAGTGCTTCAGGCGGCTCATCACAGATCGCAAATTCAAATTGCGCATCAAGAGCCTGCGGCAATGGCGCAAAACAACGCTGACAGATAAGCGGCAAAGTCGTTTGCATGGCTAAAGACAGCATAGGCAGTTGCGTGTCACCGAAATAACGCGGCGGCAATCCCTGCATTTGATAGACTACAGAGACCGCTGACAATGCCTGCGCATCATCCACACCCAGCTCGCGCAGCGCTTGCTCAAGGCGTGGAAGCAATGCCAGCTCCAGCACACCTTCGGTCTTTTTTTGCTGACGGGCCAGCTCCAGATAACGCACGTTCGACAAAGATAACTCCTTTTATTTACAGGCTATTTAATATAACAAACTATGCCTTCATTGACGAATCCTTCTATGCAGGCAGCTGCATTCTATTTACTTCATACTTTTTAAGCCGCCGGTTTTTTGTTATAATGCCATCGCTTCACGCAGTGCTCTTTTCCAGAGCGCAACTATGGTGCGGTTTGTATTATCGACCATCCTTGCAGGCGGTCAAGATGGTACAAAACCACAACCAAACTAGCCCAAACAGTGTTGATACAGGCGCTGAAAGCGATGTAAAAGCCTGGTGCTACAAAACTCTGTCCTTTTTTCTTGCTTTAAGGGTAATGTGTGTTTAAGAAAATTTTAGTCGCGAATCGCGGTGAAATTGCGGTACGCATTGTGCGCGCATGTTCGGAAATGGGCATTAAATCCGTGGCCATTTATTCCGACGCCGACCGCCATGCATTGCATGTCAAAAAAGCTGACGAGGCCTACAACATTGGTTCCGACCCGGTTGCAGGTTACCTGAATGCACATAATATAGTGAATATCGCCGTGGCTGCAGGCTGTGATGCCTTGCATCCAGGTTATGGTTTCCTTTCCGAAAATCCGGAACTGGCTGAAGTATGCGATCGCCGCGGCATCAAGTTCATCGGTCCGGAAGCACATGTTATCCGCCAGATGGGTGACAAGATTCAAGCGCGTAACGCGATGATCAGCGCCGGCATTCCGTGCGTCCCGGGTAGCGATGGCAACCTGGAGTCCCTGGATGCAGCCGTAGCCCTGGCAAAGAAAATCGGCTACCCGATCATGCTAAAAGCCACCAACGGTGGCGGTGGCCGCGGTATCCGCCGTTGCGATAGCGAAAAAGACCTGTTAACCAACTACGACCGTGTGATCTCCGAGGCCAGCAAGGCCTTTGGTAAACCGGAAGTTTTCCTGGAAAAATGCGTGGTGCATCCACGCCATATTGAAGTACAGGTACTCGCTGATTCGCATGGCAACGTGATACATCTGTTTGAACGCGACTGCTCTATCCAGCGCCGTAACCAGAAACTGATTGAAATCGCACCTTCGCCACAACTGTCACAAGCGCAACGTGATTATATTGGTGGCCTGGGTGTGAAAGCTGCCAAAGCGGTAGGCTATGAGAATGCCGGTACCGTTGAATTCCTGCTGGATTCTGACAACAACTTCTATTTCATGGAAATGAACACCCGCTTGCAGGTGGAACATACCGTGACTGAAACCATCACCGGTGTGGATATCGTTCAACAGCAGATCCGCGTCGCAGCGGGCCTGCCATTGCAGTACAAACAAAGTGAAATCGCTTTCCGTGGTTTCGCGATGGAATACCGCGTCAACGCAGAAGACCCACAAAAGGACTTCCTGCCCAGCTTCGGAAAAATCACCCGTTACTACGCACCTGGCGGCCCAGGCGTGCGTATGGATGCCGCGATTTATAGCGGTTATGTGATCCCACCCTATTATGATTCCATGTGCGCCAAACTGACTGTATGGGCGCTGGACTGGGAAGGCGTGATCGAGCGCGGTCGCCGTGCATTGAATGACATGGTGGTGTATGGCGTGAAAACCACGATCCCTTACTACCAGCAAATCATGCTACACCCGGATTTCCGTGCCGCTAACTTCAATACCAGCTTTGTAGAACAACACCCTGAGCTGACTGAATACGACGTCGGACTACCAAAAGAATTGATGGCCGCAGCGATCGCTGCCGCGATTGCCGCCCACGAAGGTATTTAATTAACGTAACGCAGTTTAATAGATCGACAAGATTATGAGCAAAATACATATCACCGAACTCGTTTTAAGAGATGGCCACCAATCCCTGATCGCGACGCGCATGCGTACCGAAGATATGCTGCCGATCGCCAGCAAGCTGGATGATATTGGTTTCTGGTCTCTTGAAGCCTGGGGCGGAGCGACTTTTGACGCCTGCGTGCGTTTCCTGAAAGAAGACCCATGGGAGCGCCTGCGTAGTCTGCGTAAAGCAATCCCTAATACGCCTATCAATATGCTGTTGCGCGGCCAGAACCTGCTGGGCTATCGTCATTACTCTGACGACGTGGTACACGCGTTCGTTAAACAGGCTGCCGATACCGGTGTAGATGTGTTCCGTATTTTTGATGCGATGAACGACATCCGCAACCTGAAAACCGCGATTGAAGCAGTTAAATCAGTTAACAAACACGCCATCGGTACCTTATCGTTCACGACCAGCCCGGTGCATGACGTGGCTTACTTCGTCAACATGGCGAAAGAGCTGGAAGCCCTTGGTTGCGACAGCATAGGCGTAAAAGATATGGCTGGTTTGCTGACGCCAACACTGGCTGGCGAACTGGTAAAAGAGCTCAAAGCTGCCGTTAGTCTGCCAATTCATATGCATAGCCACGCGACTTCTGGTTTAGCCAGCATGGTCATGCTGAAGAGCGTTGAAAACGGCGTAGATATCATCGATACCTGTAACTCTTCATTCTCCGAAGGTGCCAGCCACCCGACCACAGAGAGCCTGGTTGCCGCATTGCAAGGCACTGAATACGATACTGGCCTGGATTTAGGCAAACTGCAGGAAATCACTGCCTACTTTAAAGAAGTACGCAGAAAATACTGGCAGTTCGAGAGCGAGTTCACTGGCGTAGATACCCGTGTACTGATCAACCAGGTGCCAGGTGGCATGATTTCAAACCTGTCTAACCAATTGAAAGAACAAGGTGCGCTGAGCCGTATGGATGAAGTGCTGGCCGAAATCCCACGCGTGCGTGAAGATTTAGGTTTCCCTCCATTGGTGACTCCTACTTCACAGATCGTGGGTACCCAGGCTGTTCTCAACGTGTTGACCGGTGGCCGTTACAAATCCATCACCAACGAAGTGAAGAATTACCTGTTAGGCCAATATGGTAAATCACCAGCGCCGGTCAATGCGGAAGTGCGCCAGAAAGCGGTTGGCGATGCTGAAGTGATCACCTGCCGTCCGGCTGACTTGCTGCAACCTGAAATGACCAAATTGCAAGGTGAAGCTGAACGCTTCGCTAAAAACGAGCAAGACGTACTGACCTACGCGATGTTCCCGGATATTGGCCAGACCTTCCTGCAAGAGCGTAATGCCGGTTCATTGCAGCCAGAGCAATTGCTGAGCAAAGAAGCCGTGACCCAGCAAACTGCCGCTGCACGTTACGCACCTAATGAATTCAATATCACCCTGCACGGTGAAACCTACCATATCAAACTGACTGGTAGCGGCCACGCTGGCGAAGAGCGTCGTCCTTACTATGTTAAGGTCGATGGCATCTCTGAAGAAGTTTTCGTTGAGACACTGGATGAAATGGAAATCAGTGATGGCGGTGCTTCCAATGGTGGCAAGAAAAAAGCCGCTGCCGTGACTTCCAGTGGCCGCCCTCGCCCGACCCATCCAGGCTGCGTGACTACCGCCATGCCAGGTACTATCGTGACTGTTAAGGTAAATGTTGGTGACAAAGTAAATGCCGGCGATGGCGTGTTGGTTATCGAAGCCATGAAAATGGAAAACGAGATCCAGTCCAGCAAGGCAGGTACTGTGGTGGCGATCCACGTTGCCAAAGGCGATAGCGTGACGCCTGACGAAACCCTGATTGAAATCCAACCTGATTAATAAGCAGGTTAATTCACCGGTTTCATCAAATGCTAAAATCCCCGGATATCCTTCGGGGATTTTTTTATCCTAATGACTAACCCAACATTCATTCTTGCTTCTTCCTCACGTTACCGGCGTGAAGTACTTGAAAAACTGCATCTGCCGTTCACATATGTATCACCTGATATTGATGAAACGCCATTCGCCAGCGAAAGCCCTGAGCATACCTCGTTAAGGCTGGCCGAAAGCAAAGCGCGTAAAGTCGCCGAAAGCCACCCGCATGCTTTAATTATTGGCTGCGACCAGGTCGCTACTGTAGATGGGCTTCAGATCGGCAAACCCGGCAATCATGAAAATGCAGTCAGGCAACTGACCATGCTCAGTGGCAAAGAGGTGGTTTTCCACAGTGCCATCTGCCTGTATGACAGCGCCAGCCAGCATATGCAATCCACTATCGTGCCCTATTACGTTAAATTCAAGCCACTGACACCACTGCAGATCGAAACCTACTTACGCCTGGAACAACCCTACGATTGCGCCGGCAGCGCCAAGTCCGAAGGCATGGGCATCGCCTTGCTGGACTATATGCGTGGCGATGACCCCAACGCACTGATAGGCCTGCCTGTGATCGCACTGATAAATATGCTGCAGCAGGCAGGCATAGATGTCTTATCCCTGCCACGTACCTAGCTTATATTAAGCCATCAACTATTAAGCCATCAACGTGACCGCTGTTAACTTTTGAACGGCTGTTGCGTTAACAGAGTCTCAGCAATACAAACACACAACAACGAGAGGATATTCATGCGACTCAGCTCCCTGCTACTGTTATCACTGGGTAGTTTTTCATTAGCACATGCAGAAACCGCAATCATCAGCCCGCAGTCAGACCAGACCGGCGTCGCTGTCACCATCTACAACGAAGACCTGGCACTGGTGAAAGATAGCCGCAAACTCAAATTGAATCCTGGTTTATCCGCTTTATCCTTCCGCGATGTCAGCGCACAGATCAAGCCAGAAACAGCGTTACTGCGCAGCTTGCTGCCGAATACCAGCCTGCAAGTGCTGGAACAGAACTTTGATTTTGACCTGCTCAGCCCGCAAACCTTGTTAGAGAAATTTGTAGGCCAGCAAGTCAGCGTCATTAAAACCAACCCGACTACCGGCGCAGAGACAGAAGAAACCGCAACAGTGCTTTCCGCGCAAAATGGCGTAGTGCTCAAAATCGGTAACCGTATTGAGACCGGCGTTCCCGGCCGCATCGCCTACCCGAATGTGCCTGGCCAACTCAGGGACCGTCCAACCTTGACCACTCAAGTGCAATACAAAGGTGCCGATCAATCTAAAGACAATGGGCAATCCAGCCTTGAGCTAAGCTACCTGACCGGCGGCCTGAACTGGAAAGCCGATTACGTTGCCGAACTGAGCAGCAAGGAAGACACCATAGACCTCTCCGGCTGGGTGACCCTCAACAACACCAGCGGCACTTCTTACCCGAACGCAAAAGTGCAACTAGTAGCGGGCGACGTCAATCGCGTACGTGAAGCTATCCGCCCGAAAACCATGATGATGCGCTCTGAGGCCATGGCTGCTGATGCGCCTATGCCAACCGAGCAAGGCCTGCTGGAATATCATTTGTACACATTGCCTAGAGCAACGACCATTGCCGAGAACCAGACCAAGCAAGTCGCTTTGTTGACTGCCCAGCAGATCCCCGTACATAAAGAACTGGTGCTGACTGGTGCTGATTACTACTTCCAGGGCCAATACCGCGACATAGAGAAAAAGCAAAAAGTGCAGGTCTATGTCGAGTTCGAAAACAAGGAAAGCAGCAAACTGGGCGTTCCGTTACCTAAAGGCACCATGCGTGTATATAAAAAGGATAACGACGGCACTGCACAATTTGTCGGTGAAGACCAGATCGACCATACCGCTAAAAATGATACTGTGCGCCTGAAACTGGGTAACGCGTTTGATGTGACCGCAGATCGCGTGCAAACCGATTTTAAAAACCTGAGCAAATCCAACAACCAGGTACCGCTCTATGAAAGCGCCTATGCCATTACTTTGCATAACGCTAAAAAAGAGGCAGTGACGGTCAATGTGCAGGAACCGATTAATGGCGATTGGAAAATCCTCAATGAATCACAACCGCACAAGAAAACCAGCGCTCACCAGGCCACCTGGAAGATCACTGTGCCAGCTGAAAGTGATGTCACTTTGAAATATCGCGTTCAAGTGAAGTATTGAAGCGGAATTATTGATATCTGATTACCAAGACCCAAATAGTCAGCGTTGCCTCTGTATGCAGCGCTGACTCATCCATAACGAATCAATGACTTCCCAGCGTTCCTATCAATTTGCAATGCGCTGCAATATCACTCTGGCAAGTCACAATCTGCTGTAGCACCTGCTGCATGGCCTGCAGGTCCTTGATTTTCTGCTCCACATCCAGCAAATGCGTTTGTGCTAATTGATCGGCCTCGCAACAAGGCCGCTCAGGATGCTCAGCCAGCTCCAGCAATGTGGCAATCTCCGCTATGCCGAAACCTAGCTCACGCCCCCGACGGATAAATTGCAAGCGTTGCACAGCAGCATGGTCATAATAGCGGTAACTATTACTTGTTCGTAGCGGTGCATTCAGCAAACCTATCTTTTCGTAATAACGTATCGTCTCAACATTCACGCCTGTTGCCCGGCTGATTGCGCCTATCGTAAAGTGTTCTGCCATCGCTTGACCCTGTAGTAACTACAGGGTTTATGATACAAGGCATTGTTTTGAAAGGATAGCCATGAGCGCACATTGTTGCCCACCCAGTGCCCCGCCGCCCGACCATACCCAGCGACCAAATTACCGCCGCGTGCTATGGATCGCCTTGCTGGTGAATTTTGCCATGTTTGTCACGGAAATCGCTTCTGGCCTGCGGGCTGACTCTGTTTCACTGTTAGCCGACTCACTGGACTTTTTTGGCGATGCCGCCAATTATGGCTTGAGTCTGTGGGTACTCGGCATGCATTTATCCATACGCGCGAAAGCTTCATTGGTCAAAGCCATCTCCATGGCAATCTTTGGTGTGTGGATACTTGTCACCGCCTTCACGCACTTTCTCTCAGGCGTCGTTCCGGCTCCGGAAACCATGAGCATCATCGGCATACTGGCATTACTGGCAAACCTTGGCGTAGCCTGGCTGCTTTACGCCTATCGCGATGGAGACAGCAATATGCGTAGTGTCTGGTTGTGTACCCGTAACGATGCCATCGGCAATGTTGCTGTTATCCTCGCCGCCTTGGGGGTATTTGGTACTGGCTCCGCCTGGCCTGATCTACTGGTCGCCAGCATCATGGCCAGCCTGGCCTTGCAAGCATCATGGCAGGTGATCATTCAAGCCAGGGCTGAGTTGCATACGCATTAAAAGCCACGAGCCTTTTCATGCATAGCATGGGATAATTCGGCTTTGCATATACTTTTTGATACGCTATGGCTGGCACTTTATATTTCATTCCCGTCCCTTTAGCAGAAAGCACCACGCCGCAACAAGTGGTGCCGCCAGAAGTGATCAGCCGTATGCATAGCCTGCGTCACTTTATTGTCGAGAATGAAAAAACTGCCCGCCAGTTTCTATCTGCCAGCGGACACCCGGTGCCTATTCGGGAGCTGACGTTTGCCCTGCTGACTAAAGACACCCCGCCCAAAGACCTGACTGCCTTATTACAGCCATTACAACAAGGCACTGATGTTGGCCTGATGAGTGAAGCCGGTTGCCCTGGCATCGCCGATCCTGGCGCAGCCCTCGCAGCGGTTGCACACCAAAAAGGCATTCGTGTTGCGCCACTGATCGGACCCAGCAGTTTGCTATTAGGCTTGATGGCAAGTGGCCTGAATGGTCAGCGCTTCACATTTCTGGGCTATTTACCAAGCGATAAGGCAGAACGCATCAAAGCTATCAAAGGGATCGAATTTGACTCAAGAAAACAGCAGGCAACACAGCTGTTTATTGAAACGCCCTATCGCAACCAGCACATGCTGGAAGACCTGGTTGCCAACCTGCAGCCACAAACACGTTTGTGCGTAGCCTGCAATATCACAGCTGAGAATGAATTGATCGTGACTAAAACTGCGGCTGAATGGAAAAAAATATCACTGCCGGATGTGCACAAAAAACCAACGGTATTTTTATTACTGGCTTGATCAAGCTTTATAGTTCACGCATTAAAAGCGAACAGTCCTGACACCTTTTACCGTTTCTGCATTAAGTGCCTGTTGAGCCTTGTCATAATTGCTTTGCGCTCGCTGTACCTCTTCAATATGCGTTTCTGCCCATACGCGCAACGCCGCCAACAGACCCACCAGGGTTTTACCCAATGGCGTAATGGTGTATTCGACTTTAGGTGGCACAGTTGGATAAACAGTCCGTGCAATCAAACCATCGCGCTCCAAACCACGCAGCGTTTGCGTGAGCATCTTTTGTGAAATCCCGCCAATCTCGCGCTGCAAGATACTAAAGCGCTTGGTTTCAGACTCGAGCAAGCCTAGCACTAGCACCGCCCATTTATCTGCAATCCTGTTTAACACCAACCGCGTCGGACACTCAGTTTGGTAAGCATCCCAGCTATTGGATATTTGCAAAACGTTGTCAGCATCCTCACTCATCTCCCCTCCTTTGCGTTAGCTACAGGCTATTAAGTTACTTTTAGGTGCCTACTTACTAATAGTTACTAATGGAATTATGATGCGCAACACCTTAACGCACAAGCGGTATGCAGCTGTATTTAAGGAATGCATAGATTTTGACAACACAGTTAACGAAAGGAATCACCGCCATGGCACAAGATAACACCCAACAAAACAAGCAATTACTGGCAAATTTTGCCGCTGCTATCTTTGTTAAAAAAGACTTCGCTCAATTACCGAAGTTTATGCAGCAGGAATATATTCAACATAACCCGCTCGTGCCAACAGGTCTAAGCGGATTCCAACAATTTTTCGCAGACTGGTTTAAAGCAGTGCCAGACTGGGACTATCAGGTGAAAAAACTGGTCGCAGAAGGTGATAGTGTATGGGCGTATGGCGTATATTCAGGCACCCAGCAAGGTGACTGGTTAGGCATCCCTGCTACCGGCAAGCATTACAGCATCTATGCAGTGGATATTTTCAGAATCGAGAATGGCAAACTGGCAGAGCATTGGGATGTGCTGGATACCTATGGATTATTTAAACAACTAGGCGTTATTAAATAGTATTTGACGCTAGAAATAAGAAGCCTGCTATTAGCAGGCTTCTTTCTTTTAGATCAGCGCTTAAGCTTTATTAGCTTTTATCTTGCGGCATACAAGCAGCACCTCATCCACACCCTTGGAATCTATCATTCCAGTGACAAGGTCGAGCTTGTTCTGGAAGCGTACACCAATCGGCATGAATACATTGTTATACCACCACAGCGCGCGTTCACGCCTATGGGTGAGAAACCACATGCCGAGATCAAGCAGGCGTGACGATTTCGGCTGCATACCGTAAATAGCGCTTTGCTCGATTTCAAAACCATATTTGGCAAGCTTGGCTATGAGGTCTTCTGGTTCGTAACGGCGACAGTGCCCGACAAAGTCGTCAAACGGCGTCCACTGCGATGGGTGCAGCGGCACCGAGAGCAGCAAAGTCGCACCTGGCGCAGCCACACGCGAAAGCTCGGATAAAGCGCCATCGTCGTCATCGACATGCTCGACAATATCGAAAGCGCATACCAGGCCGAATATACCATCCTCAAACGGCAGCGCCGAAACCAGGCCCTGCATCGCATTTGCACCATGTGCCTGCAATTTGGCTACTGCGGGTGCGCTGATGTCCACGAAATGCGTACCCTCAATAGGTAATCGCGGCCTTAGGCCCGGAGCGATTTCAAGACGCGTTTCAGATTGGGATATCAAGGATGAAACCAGCGGCCAGGTATTGAAGCGCTCAGGGCTAACCAGCCGCGCATCTGTCCATAGCGGGTCATAGAATTTCCGGTTTGCTTCAAGGAGTTCGAGGTCGTTACTAAAAGTGGATGGGGCTGGATTTTTCATGCAGGCATACTAACAGCAGATTTGAAATTACAGGAAAAAACATGCGTCACACTGACAGCGCTTTTAATGAATTCTATGTTACAGAAACATAAATTACAGATTTTTATTTAACTGCTTTATTAGCAATCCCAAACGGAATATGCACCATTGGGATATCTCCAGCAGAAGATTTCAAATGGCTCCTTTGGTCATCAAAGAACATATGTGGTTTTAATACTGAGAGAATCCTGGCCTTTTCCATTCCACCAAGAAAAAACGATTCATCCGCAGAAACGCCCCACTCTTTTAAGGTTGTCACGACACGTTCATGCGCTGGCGCACTCCTGGCGGTAACAATGGCGATTTTAAGGATTTTTTTATAATCAGGATCGTTGCTCACCCGCTTGTCTTCCAGCTGCTGCATTAAGGATAGTTTCTTGAACAGATCTGCCAGAGGCCCGGCCTGATGCGGGATAGACTGCTTCTTTACCTCATGTGCTTCAAACTCGTTGAGATCATTATTTGCTTTAAAAACGGCCTCAGCTTCGTCATCGGCGATCACGCCATCAAAGTCAAAAGCGATTCTAAGTTCGGCATCCGCCTCATCATCATAGACTTTTGATGGTAAAACTACGCCTGCCGGATAGTCCAAATCGATGGCACTTTGCACGTCTGCTTCATTGGCGCTCAGGAATAACGAGGTATTGAAAGCCGGAATGTATTCATGCGGAGATCTTCCCGTCATAAAACTAGCGCGGGTGATATCTAGCCCATAATGATTGATCGATCGAAAAACCCGCAGGCCGGTCTCCGGTGAGTTTCTTGATAAAAGCACCACTTCTACAGGTAGCTCTTCGGGAAATGCTTTGTTGATAGCGAGGAATCTTCGGATAAACGGAAATGCAACGCCTTTTGCAAAAGGGACGTCAATGTTTTTCTCCTGATGCCTGCGGTATTCCTCTACTCCCTGCGTTTTATACACTTCATGAGACTCGGTTAGATCGAATAATGCGCTTGAAGCAACGCTGATCACTAATTTCTTATCGATGGGATACGCCATAACCTATTATTTATTTAGCTTTTTTTGACAATATCAGAACAGCTTACTGTCCGCGCATAAACATCTTGTCCAGATCATTCAAACTCACCTGGAACCAGGTCGGTCTACCGTGATTGCACTGCCCGCTTCTTTCAGTGATTTCCATATCTCGCAGTAAGGCGTTCATTTCAGTGATGGTGAGTTGGCGATTGGCTCTCACAGCGGCGTGACAAGCCATCGTGCCTAATATCTCATTTTGTCGCTCTTGCAATACGCGGCTGGCGCCATATTCATTCAAGTCACGCAAAACGGCGCGCGCCAGGGCGACGGCGTCAGCGTCTTGCAGCATGGTAGGCACAGCACGAATCGCAATCGTCGTTGGCGATAAGGTCGCCAAATCGAAACCCAGTTTGTGCAAGGTATCGCTGCCATTCAGGCTTTGCAAGGTAGCGACTTCTACCTTTTCGGCATAGAAGCTGATCGGGATCAATAAAGGCTGTGTAGCTATCGCCTGTTCGCTTAAGGCATTTTTCAGGCGCTCGTACATGATGCGCTCGTGCGCGGCATGCATATCGACCACGACCATGCCTTGCGAGTTTTGGGCGAGGATATAGATGCCATGCAACTGGCCAAGTGCAAAACCCAAAGGATATTGCTGTGCTTCCGGTGCTGGCTCAGGGATCAGCACCGTTTCCGACAGGGAGATCGGGTTTAAGAAGTCTTCAGCAGAATAAGTTTGTTGGCCATCCCCTGTCGGGCTGACTTGCGACGGTTTTAAATCGCCATAAAGCTGGCCATAGAACTGCTGGGCAAGCGCCGCGCCATTGCTGACATTGTTGGCTTGATAGCCACCATCGAATACTGACCGGTTCTGCAACGGCATCTCCACTTGCTCTCGCGGCATGGAGAAGCCGGGCGTAAATGGATTAAATGGCGCTTGCACCGGCTGGCTGGCCTGGATCTCGGCAGAAGTTTTACCCAGGGCTTTGTGCAGGCTATGGAAAATGAAGCGATGCACGGCTTGTGATTCTCTGAAGCGGACTTCAGTTTTGGCCGGATGCACATTGACATCGACTAATGACGGATCCAGCTCAAGGAACAGCACAAAAGCCGGATGCTTATCGCCGTGTAAAACATCCTGATAGGCCTGCTTGATGGCGTGCGCAATCAGTTTATCGCGTACAAAACGGCCGTTCACAAACACATATTGCGTATCGCGGCTATGGCGCTGGTAAGTCGGTGAAGCTGTCATGCCCCACAGGCGCAAGCCAGCACTTTCTTCATCCAGCCAGACACTTTGCGAGGCGAATTCATTACCCAGCACATCAGTGATACGCTGCTGTGGTGTATTGGCTGACAAGCGCATCACCGCTTTGCCGTTGTGCTGTAGCAGGAAGCCGATATTGGAGCGCGATAATGCGATACGTGTAAATGCATCCTCGCAATGTCCGAACTCGGTGTTTTCAGTTTTAAGAAACTTGCGACGCGCCGGGGTGTTGAAATACAAATCATGCACTTCAACGATCGTGCCTTCATCCAGCGCAGCAGGGCTGATCGGCTGGCCTTGCGTGCCTTCCGCAGCAATTTGCCAGGCATGGCTCACAGCGGCCTGACGACTGGTGATCACTGTGCGGGAAATGGAGGCGATACTTGCCAGCGCTTCACCACGAAAACCAAGGCTGCCCACTTGCTCCAAATCTTCCAGGCTTTGAATCTTGCTGGTGGCATGGCGGGTCAATGCCAGCGCCAGTTCATCTTTGGCTATGCCATGGCCGTTATCAGTGACTTTCAGCAACTTTGTCCCACCTTGTTGCAACACTACCTGAATCTGGGTACTGCCGGCATCGACACTGTTTTCGAGTAACTCTTTAAGCGCTGAAGCCGGGCGTTCTACTACTTCGCCAGCGGCGATCTGGCTGATTAACTGGTCGGAAAGTAATTTGATTTGCATCCCTCCATTCTACCCGTTTTGCTAGAATGGAGGCCATGTCGCTTTCCGATTTCCAGGCTTACCTCAGCCGCTACACCCTCGCCCGCCAGCTTAAGCGCCAGCACCATTTTTATGTAGGCCCGACCAACTCCGGCAAGACCTACCAGGCTTTGGAAGCCCTGCGCAAAGCGGAATCCGGCGTTTACCTGGCGCCGCTACGCTTACTGGCGATGGAAGTGCGTGACCGGCTGATGCAGGCAGGCGTACCGTGCAATCTGGTAACCGGTGAAGAACGAGTCATGATGCCAGGCGCCAAGCACACCGCCTCCACCATTGAAATGCTGCGCCCTGATATGGCAGTGGATGTCGCGGTGATTGATGAGATCCAGATGCTGATGGACCCGGACCGTGGCAGCGCATGGACGGCAGCACTGGTCGGTGTACCTGCCAAACAGGTATTTATCTGCGGCGCCAATAGCGTGACTGAAAGCTGCACCCGCGTACTGGACATACTTAATGAGCCTTATACCCTCACCCACCTGCAGCGTATGACGCCACTGGTGATAGAAGACGCCAGCATTTGCGGAGAATGTTACCATGCTGCCAGATTGCACAAAGTATTGCAGGCAGGCGACGCTATTATCGCGTTCAGCCGCAAAGATGTGCTGACGCTGGCAGCCAGGATTCGCCAGTGGGGATTTCAAGTTGCGACTATTTACGGTGCATTATCACCAGAAGTAAGACGCGGCGAATCAGCACGGTTTTCCACGGGCGAAGCACAGATACTGGTTGCGACCGATGCCATAGGCATGGGATTAAATTTGCCTATCCGCAGGGTGATTTTTGCCAATATCCACAAATTTGATGGCGTGGCACCCCGCCCACTCAATGCCACTGAAATGCGGCAGATTGCTGGGCGTGCCGGACGCCATGGATTATATGACACTGGGTATGTGACGGTACTTGAAGATGATGAGCAATGGCACTTAAACGAAATGCTAGGCTGTGATGACACAGTTCCGCCATTCGCCTTGCCCATCGCAGTCAGCGGTGGCGATATTGAAGCCCTAAGCCAGCGCATCCCCACCTGGCGACTCGCTGAATGTGTGGAATATTTATATACGCAATATCAACGGCAATTGGGTACGCAGGCAATGCACTGGCAGATCACGCCTTTGCAACATCAGCAGGCATTACTGATTGATGAAACAGCACCGCAAATGGCAATGCGCGACAAATATCGATTGATGTGCGCGCCGCTGGCGATACAGGTACCGATTGCCAGGGATTATTTTGTGCAGTGTATACAGGCTATCTATCACCAACAGCCCCGCGCGTTACCGATGTTGCCGGAGTGGTTGAAAGGTCAACAAGCGCAGTATCTGGAACAGGCAGAATTAATTTGCCAGCATTTGAGTTTGTATAGTTGGCTGGGGTACCAATATCCAAGGTTTTTCCCGGATGGGGAATTGGTGGGGGAAGCCAGAAAGACATTGAATGGGTTTATCAGCCGGGCGTTGAGGGTACAGGCGGGGTATGGGAAGACGCAGAGGGAGACTGAATTGGCGCAGCAGAGATAGCGTATTTCTTCCGCCTTTAGGCTATTTTCTTTTTTATGCTAGTCCTTAAGAAAGAAGGCTAAGAATTAAACAATTCTGAATTTTTTTGAATGTTTTATGTAAAAACTTCAGGTAGAGACAATCTGTGTTTTTCACCTCTAGGCGAGTTACTTTTCTTTGCTTGCACAAAGAAAAGCTAACCAAAAGAAATGCACCCTAGCTTCCGCTTTTTCCCTCCGTTGCTCATCAACGTGGGCGTCCAACGAAACTCGCCCTAGCGGCTTGCAAAGAACGCAAGCCACCGCGGAACTCGAACAGACGCTGGCCGAAGGCTCCCCCGCTGACTGCGCTACTCGGCGCGTCAGATAGGGGCCCGTGAAAGGCACACGCTTTCATTTGAATGTAACTCTTTGTATTGCAGCACGCTCGATCACTGTGGCAAAAAACAATTACTTAGTTGCTTGTTGAGTTTTCTTCTAGAAATTAAAACACTTACTAAGCACCCGCCGACCTTTATGCACTAATGCTGTTTCATCGTGGTGGTGTGAAACGGGTCCCTATCTGACGCGCCGAGTAGCGCAGGCAAAATAAGGAGGAAGGGAGCGTTTGTTCGAGTCCCGCAGCAGCTCACGTTGTGTGTGAGCTGCCAGGTCGAGTTTCGTTGGACGCCCACGTTGATGAGCAACGCAGGGAAAAAGCGGAAGCTAGGGTGCCCTTTCTTTTGGTTACTTATTCTTTGGGCAAGCAAAGAAAAGTAACTCGCCGAGGGGCGAAAGAAAATGCCGAATGCACTAAGAAATATCTACTAAAAATTACAAGAAATGCGGCACTTGCTCTTCGATCATCACAAGCTAAGCATTAACCTTGCCTGGATTCTGGCCTGCGCCAGAATGACGATATGTGAAGCACTAGCCAGCCGTTACGCAGGCACAGAGCATGCTCTGTGAAACCCCTGCTACACCCACAAACAGAGATGTCACGAGAGCTAACGCTTATTTCTTAGCAAACGAAGGATTCGTCGCTATATACGACTTCACTCCCGATAAGATCGCATTCACCAATTTATCCTGGTAACCATCATCATTTAACCTGGCTTCTTCTTCAGGATTACTGATAAACGCTGTCTCCACCAGGATCGAAGGAATATCCGGCGATTTCAACACCGCAAACGCCGCCTGTTCTACGTATTTGGAATGCAAGGTATTGATCTTGGAAATGCGTCCCAGCACCGCTTTACCCATACGGATACTGTCATGAATCGTCGCGGTTTGCGATAAATCGAGCAAAGTACGCGCCAGGTCCATATCGCGCGTATCGATCGCGACACCGCCGATCAAGTCCACCGCGTTTTCTTTCTTCGCCAGGTAACGCGCACCAGCACTGGTTGCACCGCGCTCTGACAAGGCAAATACCGATGAACCTTTAGCGGTGCTGTTGATGAAGGAATCAGCGTGGATCGAGATGAACAGGTCAGCCTTGGCCGCACGCGCTTTCTTGACGCGGTCACCCAGCGGTACGAAGTAATCGCCATCGCGGATCAGGATCGCTTGCATATTCTCTTCAGCATCAATCTGCTGCTTAAGTTTGCGGGCGATCGCCAGCGTGATATTTTTCTCGTGACTACCTTTGGCGCCTCTTGCTCCCGGGTCTTCCCCGCCATGACCCGCATCTACAGCGATAGTGATGATTTTCTGGCCTGGTTTTGCCTGTTTGGCTGGTTTTTCAACCGGTTTATCCGCTGGCTTGTCTGCTGGTTTCTCTACAGCTTTTTCAGCTGGTTTATCGGTTGTGGTGGTCGTAACAGCGGCCTCAGGCACTGGTTCACTGCTATCCGCAGGCTTATCTTCCGCATTACCTGGCTGCGCATCCTGCATTTGTTTGGAATGCGTCAATATAGGCGAGCCCAGTGGTGGTTCACCAGAAGCGGTGGCCGGTGCGATGCTTATAGCCAGGCGCTGCTGGGAATTAGCGGCATTCATATCCGTCACCAGTGGCTTAACGTCAGACTTGATATCAAACACGATGCGGGTCGTGTTTTCGGTAAACGGCGCTATACGTATCCTGGAAAGATAAGGATGCTGTGCATCCAGCTGAGGTGGCAACGCTTTTAAGGTCGGGCTGATCGCCACTGCATCCATATCGATCACGACACGGAAAGGGTTATCCAATGTGAAAATTCGGTATTTGATCTGCTGGTCTAGCAACAGGTCGAGATGGATCTGGTTACCCTGCTGCTGCAAATTCGCCAGAATGACTTCAGCTGCCTGTGACGCAATGCTCAATGCAAATAACGCTGCTGTCAGCAACCAAACTTTAAAGCAGTTAAAACGACTTACTGGCATAAACCTTCCAATGATAGCGGTTGCTGGCTGGTGATATGCAGCACACGCCCATGTGGCAAAATATCAAACCGGATCTCTATATCGGCAACTGGTAATAAAGTGCCGGCATTCTCCGGCCATTCGACCAGGCAAATACTCGTTGCATTGAAGTAATCCCTGAAACCGGCGGCTTCCCACTCTTCAGGATCCTGAAAGCGGTACAAGTCAAAATGGTAACATGAACCGATAGTCAGGTTATAAGGTTCTACAATGGTATAGGTAGGACTTTTGACTTTGCCGGCATGACCAAGTGCATGCAGGATACCGCGTACCAGCGTGGTCTTGCCGGCACCCAGGTCACCATGCAGATAAATGACCTGCCCCGGACGCAACTGTTTTGCCAGTACACTGGCGGCATGCGTGGTCGCTGCTTCGTCTTTTAAAATCTGTGTAGAATACGTTTCTGTCATGTCGCACTATTCACATCCCGCTCCCGTTCAATTACCTGATCATCATGCTGCTGAGAAAATGGCGGCCACGATCAAGGGCTGGGCGCGCGAATTGGGCTTCGGCAATATCGGCATCACCGATACCGACCTCTCCGCCGCGGAGCCAGGGTTTATGCGCTGGCTGGAAAAAAAATACCATGGCGACATGGATTATATGGCAAAACATGGCTTCAAGCGCAGCCGGCCCGCAGAATTGGTGCCAGGCACCTTGCGCGTGATCTCGGTGAGCCTGGATTACATGCCGGAAGATGCGCAAAACGGCTGGAAAATCCTGGAAGATCCGAAAAAGGCATATGTTGCACGTTATGCCATGGGCCGCGACTACCACAAGGTGATGCGGCAAAAGCTACAGCAGCTATGCACACGCATCACCGAGACCTTTGGCAGTTTTGAATACCGTGTGTTCGCCGACAGTGCGCCGGTACTGGAAGTCGCGCTGGCGACCAAGGCAGGTGTCGGCTGGCGCGGCAAACATACCTTGCTGCTAAACCGGCAACAGGGATCCTGGTTTTTCCTGGGGGAGATTTATACCAACCTGGCGTTGCCGGTTGACCCGCCCACCAGCGCACACTGTGGCAGTTGCAGCGCCTGTATCGATATCTGCCCTACCCAGGCGATCGTGGCGCCTTACGAACTGGATGCGCGACGTTGTATTTCCTATCTCACCATAGAGCATAAAGGCAGCATTCCACTGGAATTGCGGCCGTTAATCGGTAATCGCGTGTATGGCTGCGATGACTGCCAGCTGATTTGTCCATGGAACAAATTTGCCGTCTCCAGCGAAGAAAGTGATTTTGCTGTACGCAATGGTCTGGATAGTACAGACCTGATCACCTGCTTCTCCTGGACCGAAGCTGAGTTTCAGCAACGGATGGCAGGTAGCGCTATTTACCGGATCGGGTATACACAATGGTTACGGAATGTGGCGGTGGGATTAGGCAATGCGCCGACTTCAGAGGAGGTTATAAGCGCTCTGCAATCGCGGCAGGATGATGAAAATGACCTTATTAAAGAACATGTGCAATGGGCGTTGAATCGTCACATTAACCATAATATAACAACTACTTAATTTACATTATTAAAGTTTTTGTTTAATAAAAAAAGCTGACCGGCGTCAGCTTTTTTTATACATTAATATCAGTAATTTGCTACGCTTGATTCACATCATCCGCCAGCAAAGCAGCACCCAGAATCCCGGCATTATCGCCTGAGTTGGATAGATGTACTTTTACCTTATCCCGCAAGACCGGGATCAAATCACGCTGAAGCCGGTTTGTGAAGTCATCTTGCATCAGTTGCCAGGACGATACCACCCCGCCGCCGATCACTACATTTTCAACATCTACAATATTCAGGGTTAACGCAACAGCCTGCGCCAGCTTTTCACCAGCCTGCACAAATACCGATAGCGCATTTGTGTCACCCTGCTGCGCCAGCTTTGAGACTTCAAATGAAGACAATTGCTTACCGGTAAGCCTGGCATAGTTTTTACCGATTGCTGTCGCGGAAGCATATTGCTCCACACATCCCTGATTGCCGCACCCGCACTCCGGACCATCCGGCTCAACGATCAGGTGGCCCAGCTCCAGCGCATAGCCATGCGTGCCGGCCCATACCCGGCCATTAGTGACCAATCCGCCGCCCACCCCGGTACCAAGGCCCGCATATAACACGCCGCCAGCAGGCTGGCCGAGTGCGCAATATTCACCGTAAGCAGCGGCGTTGCCATCGTTGGCAACCAGTACCTGGTGCCCGAGTAATTGAGAGAGATCTTTGCCCAGGTTGACATCCTGAAGACCCGGGAAATTGGGTGATTTAGCAATCACGCCGGTGTGTGGATTGATAAACCCTGGGAAGCCCATGCCTATGCTTTGTATCGCAGGATATTTATCCAGCATGGCCTTGATGGCGGTGGCAGTCACCTGCAATATTTGGTGCCAGGCTTGCTCTGGCGGATATTGCTTGCATATATTGGAGTAATTGGCTTGAAAGCGGCTTTCTTCAAGCAAACTGAGATCGGAGAATACTCCCAGCCGTAGATTAGTGCCGCCTACATCCAGCCCCAAACGCAAGGCAGCGCTGGATTCAGTCATAAGCCCTGCCACTTTCCTGAACAATCTGCTTGAACACGTTTATTTTTTCTTCTGTCAGTTGTTCCCAGTGCATGCGCCAGGTCCAGTTATTGATGCTGGTCCCCGGCGTATTCATACGCGCGCTGCCATCCAGCCATAAGATATCCTGCATAGGGATCACAGCCAGGCGGGCGACGCTATGTAAAACCACGCGTATCAAGGCGACCGGCATGTCTGGAGACTCTTGCTTCAGGTAATCGTGCAAATGCGCAATCGCATTTTGCTCTACGCTCTGGTACCAGCCCAGCGTGGTGTCATTATCATGGGTGCCGGTATAGGCGACGCTGTTTTCATCCATGTTCTCCGGCAGATACGGGTTATCGTAGCCGCTCCCAAACGCAAATTGCAGTATCTTCATGCCGGGCAAATGGAATGCATTTCTTAATCCGTCCACATCGTCGGTGATGATACCCAGGTCTTCCGCCACCAGGCTGAGTTGCGGGAAGGTTCTGATAATGGTTTTCAGTAAAGCGTAGCCTGGGGCCGGCTGCCAGTAACCGTTGATGGCGGTTGGTTCGTTGACCGGGATCTCCCAGGCGGCCTGCAATCCGCGGAAGTGATCGATACGCAAGATATCAAACAGTTTCGATTGGGTTTCGATACGGCCCAGCCACCACGAGAAACCATCGGCTTGCATGGTTTCCCAATTGTAATGCGGGTTGCCCCAGCGCTGCCCGGTGACCGAAAAGTAATCCGGCGGCACACCTGCCACCACGGTCATATTCAATCCGTCGTCCAGCTTGAACCATTCGGGGTGCGCCCAGACATCAGCACTATCGTAAGAAACGAATATCGGGATATCACCAAATAATTTGATACCGTGCTCGTTAGCGTATATTTTAAGTTCTGCCCATTGCTGGAAAAAAATATACTGGGTGAATTTAATCAGCGTGAGTTGCTCGTCATGAGCGGAAGCAAATGCCTCCAGTGCCGATTGATCGTGCATGCGATAGGCTTCAGGCCAGTGATTCCAGCTTTGATAACCATGATGTTCGCGCAGGCTCATGAATAATGCGAAATCTTCCAGCCAGTATCGCTGGGCCTGGCAAAACCGCGCAAATCCTGCCCAGCTGAGACCGTGTCCGTCCACTTTGGAAATGGCACCATGAGACTGTACACGTAGCATGACCTTAGAAAATAATGCAGGCAAGGCCAGGTTGACTTCACCCTCCATGCACCAGCCCTGGTTCAATAACTGCCGGATGCTGATCATGCCAGGATGACCGGCGTGGGCTGAAAGACTCTGGTAGGGAGACTGGTCGTCATGCGGCATATTCACCGGCAGTATCTGCCAGACCGCCACTTGCATATCGGCTAAATGATTGATGAAACGATAGGCATCCGGTCCGAGATTACCTTCCGGTAACGAGGTGATATGTAGTAATACACCAACTTGTCTGGCTTGCGTCATATTCTTCTTATTGAGTTTAAGTTATCAAAACGGGACTCGTGATTGTCAGTGCTTGAAATGTGCAATCAGGACTGTCCTCGACGCATGGTGCCTGAATTCTCGGAATTACCGCCGCCCTGGCTGATAGACTGGGAAAGGTTGTCAGGGGGGACCAGCCCTAACAAGTGATAAAGGTTACTCAGGTTACGACGGTAGAGCTTGTCAAAACTGGTGACGCTTTGCGCATTGTTGTAGTCGCCGAACCACCAGAACCAGTCTGAGCCTTCGCAGATGGATAATTGCTGCTGGCATTTATCCCTGGCGGCTACCGGGAGTTTGTGCGCATGCTGGTCATACTGACGTTTGGCTTCACATAACAAGTCCCAGGCCCGGTTTTTGGCGGGCTCGCCTATCCATGTGCTGAAGGTGCCATGCACCCAGCTGCCGGCGCAGATATCTTCCAGCAGGGTTGGCTCAGGTAAGACTTTGGATTCCTGCAAGGCCAGAATATCGCTGAAGGTGGTCATTTGTATCAGCGGGTGATCCACCAGGGTCTGGTAGAGTTCATGCAGGAAGTAATAGCCGTTGTAGGGGAAATATTCCCAGGCGTTTTCGCCATCGAGGATCACGCTCACCACTGGAACGGTATCTTCATCGCTGTTGGCATGAATGGCTTCCAGCGACTGCACGAAATCGCTGACGGCCTCACTGGCATATTGCTTGGAATATTCGAAACCGATTTTGTCCGACAGCTGGTCATCGCGGAAAAAGCAGACGATATCCTGCTTACCATTGGTCACACGGTATGGCTGGTACAGATAGTCTTTCGCATGCTCGTGCTTCATCCCCAGTTTTTGCAGGCTGTTGGCGAGTACGCCCTGCCCGGTGGCCGCCCACGCAACATCCTGCTCGGCCAGCAGTGATAAGGCGGCATGCGAGACAGAGCCCTCGGCAGGCCACATACCTACGGATTTCTGACCGAACACCTTTTCATGAAAAACCTTGGCAGCCTCTACGTGGGTAATGGCGCGCGCAGGTCCATCCGGGTAAGCAGGTGACTTGGGCAAAGGCGCATCCGGCATGGCATCTTTGGTGCTTTTGAGGTCAATCAGCAGTGGCAGGATAGGATGATAATAAGGCGTGGTGGTAAGCTCGATCTGCCCTTTGGCAACCAGGGCCTTGTAGCGCGGCAATATGCCTTGCAGGGTTTCACTGAGCACCTCCAGCAAAGCCATACGGTCTTCATGTGTGAACAGCAAGCCTTTTTTCATCAGCCGCTGGATCACTTTGCTCTTGCGGCGCAAGCCTTCGCCAGTCCATGCCAGGTGGTACCAGACCAGCAGATCAGCCTTGTATTGCGCGGAAAGATAGTGGAATTGCCCGGATTTCATCACCGGCTCAATCAGCTCATACAGATGCAGCAAGCGCTGGTAATGCGGAAACGGACTGAGCATTTTCTCGTGGTGGGCCTTAAAGCAGCTATCCACGATCAACTGGCAATCCGCGTCGGAAATATGATCTAGATCAGGGCTCGCCAGCAAGCGCAATAGCGGGTCGCGCCATTGGCCTATGCGGGATTGTTCGGCGTAATCCTGTAACTGCTCTACCAGGATAGGGACGAAATTGAAGGTAACTCTTGCCTTGGGATTCTGCTCGAGATGAAAGGCCATGTCGCTGTAATCTTTCAGCGCATGCAGATATGTCCATGGCAGGACATACTCGCCACTGACCTGATCGCGGTAATCAGGTTGATGCATGTGCCAATACAGATTTAATAAAATTTTTTTATCGGACATACATCTCTCTTTCGTCTACGACCTACAAAATCTATGCGTTATTTCACACGATACAAATCCTGACCCAGCATATCGGGAGTCACCAGCACAATCCCTTTCTCGGATACGTAGAAACGCTTGCTGTCGCGCACCAGATCAACGCCAATCTGCATACCGGCAGGGATATCGCAACCGCGGTCTATCACCACATTTTTCAGAACGACACCTTCATTGATCTTCACTTTAGGCAAAATCACTGCGCCATCAAGATCGCAATAATCCGCCACGTGCACACCTGAGAAAAGAACAGAATTGGAGACGCTGGAACCACTGATCAGGCATCCTCCGGATACCAGGGAGTCGGTTGCCTTACCGGTACGCCCTTCGTCCTTGAAGACGAATTTGGCAGGCGGCAATTGCTCCTGGTAAGTCCATATAGGCCACTCACTGTCATACAAGTTCAATTCGGGAATGACTTTTGTGAGTTCCATATTGGCTTCCCAATAGGCATCAATGGTTCCGACATCACGCCAGTAAAAACTGTTCCCTAATGCGCCAACACAGCTATCGGTGAAGCGATGTGCCTGTACGCGGTATTTGTTGATGATGTAGGGAATGATGTCCTGGCCGAAGTCGTGGTTGGAGTTACGGTCATAGGCGTCACGGATCAATTGTTCATACAGGAACTTGGCATTGAAGATATAGATACCCATGCTGGCGAATGCTTTGGTCGGATCATCCGGGGTAGGCTTGGGGTTTGCCGGCTTTTCTTCAAAAGCCACCACCTTGTCCGTATTGTCCACCTCCAGCACGCCGAATCCGCGGGCATCTTCCAAGGGCACATTGATACACGCAATGGTCATGTCGGCATTGCTGCGCGCATGGGTCGCCAGCATCTTGCCATAGTCCATTTTGTAGATATGGTCGCCAGCCAGTACCAGGATATAGTCACCGCCGTTCTCACGTAACAGGTCGATATTCTGGTAAACAGCATCTGCGGTACCCTTGTACCACTCCTCCCCCAGCCGCTGCTGGGCGGGGATGATGTTCACATACTCGTTGAATTCGCCACGCAGGAAGCCCCAGCCACGCTGAACGTGCTGGATCAGGCTTTGTGCCTTGTACTGGGTGGCCACATTGATGCGGCGGATACCGGAATTGATGCAATTGGAAAGCGGGAAATCAATGATGCGGAATTTGCCGCCGAATTGCACGGCCGGCTTGGCACGCCAGTCAGTCAGGTTTTTCAAACGGCTGCCGCGGCCACCTGCAAGGATGATGGCAACGGTGTTTTTGGTGAGCGTACTGATGAACCGGTCGGAATGACGCTCTTGTCTCCGGTTATATCTTCGGCGTTCTACGGATTCTACTGCTTGAGACATGATGCCTTTCCTGTTTTCTGATCCTGAAAATCAGCCTGTAGCCTTGCATAGCGATACTAGCCTGGAGACGGCACAACGCTTCTAAACCGCAGGTCCGACACCCACAGTCTGCATGATAATTCAGGCAAAGACAACGATATTTCCGCCGGAAACGGCGTAAAACCTCACTTTTTTTGATAGGATGAGGGATAGTTAACCGGACCTTGCCCGTATGTCAGCCAAATCAGTAACACCGCACCCAGCCCATACCCAGCACTTGCAACATATTCTTGATGCCACGCATCACGACCCGTTCCAGTTTCTTGGCATTCATCACGATAAAGCCGGCAAGACCTGGTTTCTACGCGTATTTCAGCCGAATACCGATAAAGTCTGGGTCAATATCGATGGCACCTGGCAAGCGCTGGTACTGGTCAACCAGCAGGGATTATTTGAATATGCATCGCCAACCGCGCTGGAAGCACCCGCGCAACTGCGTATCCAGCCACATGGCCAGGAAACGTTTTATGAAACCACGGATACCTATGGCTTCCCCAGCACACTCTCCCAGGATGAGTTACACCTGTTTGGCGAAGGCCGGCTGCTGGAAGCTTACAACACGCTAGGCGCGATACCCATGACTGTACAAGGTATCGCCGGCGTCAGGTTCGCAGTGTGGGCACCCAGTGCCGGACGCGTCAGCGTGGTGGGCAGCTTTAACCAGTGGGATGGCCGTGTGCATGCGATGCGCACCCTTGGCGGCAGCGGTGTATGGGAGTTATTCATCCCGCACCTGACCGAGCACGACCTGTATAAATTCGAGATCCGCAACCGTGAACACGGCTTTGTGGTGATCAAGGCCGACCCTTATGGCAAAGCGTTTGAGGCAAGGCCGGGTTCAGCCAACCGTATCAGCCAGAGCCGCTATGAGTGGCAGGACCAGCAATGGCTGCAACAGCGCCAGCAACGTGACTGGCTGCACGCACCGTTCAACTGCTATGAAGTGCATCTGGGCAGTTGGCAACGCGATAGCAACGGCCATTTCCTGAGCTACCGTGCATTGGCAGATGCATTGATCCCGCACCTGACCGATATGGGCTATACCCATATTGAATTGCTGCCGATTGCCGAGCATCCGCTGAATGAATCCTGGGGATACCAGGTGACCGGATATTTCGCCCCTACACAGCGCTTTGGCAGCCCGGATGACCTGAAATACTTTATTGATCAATGCCATGCCGCCAATATCGGCGTCATCCTTGACTGGGTCCCAGGGCATTTCCCCAAAGACGACTGGGCGCTGGCACGCTTTGACGGCACCGCATTGTATGAGCATGCAGACCCACGGCTGGGCGAACATACCGACTGGGGCACTTATATTTTCAATTACGGACGTAGCGAAGTCCGTAACTTCCTGTTAAGCAACGCCTATTACTGGATAAAAGAATTTCACATAGATGGTTTGCGTGTGGATGCGGTTGCTTCCATGCTATACCTGGACTACTCGCGTAACGAAGGTGAATGGCTGCCTAATGCCTATGGCGGTCGTGAAAACCTTGAAGTGATCGAGTTCCTCAAACAGCTGAATATGATGGTCGGCGAACGCTTCCCCGGCGCACTGGTGATCGCCGAAGAATCCACTTCATGGCCGGCAGTCTCGCGACCGGTATACACCGGCGGCCTGGGCTTCAGCATGAAGTGGAACATGGGTTGGATGAACGATGTGCTGACCTATATGCAGCTGGACCCGCTGTTTCGCCAGTACCATCACAACCGCCTGACTTTCGGGCAGATGTACGCTTACTCTGAAAATTTTGTCCTGCCGTTCTCGCACGATGAAGTGGTGCATGGCAAAAAATCGCTGCTGGGCAAAATGCCTGGTGATAACTGGCAGAAGTTTGCCAATTTACGCCTGCTACTGACTTTCCAGTTGACGATGCCCGGCAAAAAACTGAATTTCATGGGTAACGAGATTGGCCAGTGGCGCGAATGGAATGTCAATCAAAGCCTGGACTGGCATTTACTGGAAGACAGCTACCCAGAGCACGGCATGCACAGGGGTGTCCAATCCCTGGTTCGTGACCTGAACTGGTTTTACAGAAACTCCCCGGCCCTGCATGCGCACGATTTTGACCAGCAGGGATTTCAGTGGATAGACTGCCAGGACGCCGGCCAATCACTGCTAAGCTATATTCGCCGCGGCAATGACCATAGTTTTGTTATAATAGTACTGAATTTCACACCGGTACCGCGCCATCACTATCGTTTGGGTGTACCTCAAGCAGGTTACTACAAGGAAGTGTTTAACAGTGATGCCGCTTGCTATGGTGGTAGCGGCGTTGGCAACAGTCAAGGCTGTCACAGCGACGCCGTTCCGTGGATGGAAAATCCTGTGTCCATCAGTATAAACTTACCGCCACTCGCAGGTGTCATACTTCGGTTACAATAAATTGATACACTGTGACGATTACATAAGGGCTTGCCAGCTGCGATAAATATGGCACTGGCAAGCCCGATAACATTTTATTGACTTGAAAACTAAGCAACAACAAAACATGGCAAAATTAACGACGCACCCCAGCTGGCACGCGCTGAACCAGCATCAATCCGATATCCGCAACGTTCAAATGCGGGACCTGTTCAAACAAGATGCAAAACGATTCGAAGAATTCAGTTTAACGGTAGATGGCCTCCTTCTGGACTACTCCAAGCATCGCATCACCAAAGAGACTCTTTCCCTGCTGTTCCAGCTTGCCCGCGACTCCAACATTGAAACCTGGCGCGAGCGTATGTTTTCAGGTGAGAAGATCAATATCACCGAGAACCGTGCCGTCCTGCATACCGCCCTGCGTAACCGCAGCAATAAGCCAGTAGAAGTAGACGGCAAGGATGTCATGCCGGAAGTGAATGAAGTGCTGGCACATATGCGCCAATTCACGGAACAGGTACGTAACGGTCAATGGACCGGCTACACCGGCAAACGCATCACCGATATCGTGAATATCGGTATTGGCGGCTCTGACCTGGGCCCGGTCATGGCTTGTGATGCATTGAAGCCTTATGCCAGCCCGGATTTAAAAGCGCACTTCGTTTCCAACATCGATGGTGCACATCTGGTGCGCGCGCTGGAACAATGCGATCCCGAAACCACTTTGTTTATCGTGGCTTCAAAAACATTCACCACCCAGGAAACCATGACCAATGCGCATTCTGCGCGCCGCTGGTTCCTGGATGCAGCAAAAGACGAGCAGCACATTGCCAAGCATTTCGTAGCGTTATCCACCAACGCAAAAGCGGTAGAAGCGTTCGGTATCGACCCCCACAATATGTTTGCTTTCTGGGACTGGGTTGGCGGTCGTTACTCCTTATGGTCAGCCATCGGCTTGTCCATCGCCCTTTATGTAGGCATGGATAATTTCGAGCAGATGCTGGCTGGCGGCCACGCCATGGACCAGCATTTCAAGAGCGCGCCGCTGGAACAGAACATGCCGGTCATCATGGCATTGCTGGGTATCTGGTATAACAACTTCTTCCATGTCGATACGCACGCGATATTGCCATACGACCAGGGCATGTCACGTTTTGCCGCTTACCTGCAGCAGGCGGATATGGAAAGTAACGGCAAGTTTATCTGCCGTGACGGCAGCCGTGTCAGCTACAAAACCGGCCCGGTGATCTGGGGCGAAGCAGGTACCAACGGCCAGCATGCGTTTTACCAGCTTATTCACCAGGGTACGCAAATGGTGCCGGCTGATTTCCTGATGCCGGTGAAAAGCCATTACAAGGTCGGCAGCCCGGATGACCAGCACCATAAGATCCTGCTGGCTAACTTCCTGGCGCAGACCCAGGCATTGATGCTGGGCAAAACCCGTGAAGAAGCACGCGCGGAGCTGGTTAAGCAAGATATCAGCGGCAAAGCACTGGAAGACCTGTTACCACACAAAGTGTTTGAAGGTAACCGCCCAACCACGTCTATCCTGTTTGAACAATTAACGCCATACACTTTGGGTAAATTGATCGCTTTGTATGAGCACAAGATTTTTGTACAAGGCATTATCTGGGACATCAACAGCTATGACCAGTGGGGTGTCGAGTATGGCAAACAGATCGCAAGCCAGATCCTGCCATTATTGAATAATGGTGATGCGATCACTTGCTTTGACAGCTCCACAAACGGATTAATCAATTACGCGAAGAAAAATTCTTAATCAATTGATTTAAAAACAAAAAAGGCCTTATTAAAGGCCTTTTTTATTGTTGATATAATATAGAGCTGCCTTTATTCAACCAACTGGTTCTTGATTGCATAATGCGTGATATCTGCATTGTGTTTGAGATTCATTTTTTCCAGCAGGCGTGTGCGGTACATACTTACGGTTTTCACCGATAACGCCAGCTTGTCCGCGATCTCGCTGACAGAGAGCCCTGAAGCGATCATGCGCATGACCTGGAATTCACGGTCAGACAGGGATTCATGCAAGGCGGCTGCATGCTCATTTCCAACCTGTTCCGCCAGGATCTCAGCTACATTGGGCGTGATATATTTCCTGCCTTTAGCCAGCGTATGTATCGCCGTCAGCAACTCTTCAGAAGCCGTGTGTTTACACAGGTAGCCTGAAGCACCGGAGCGGATAGAACGCACCGCATACTGATCTTCCATATACATGGACAACATCAGGATATTCAGCGCAGCATTCTCGCGTTTGATCAGCTTGAGCGCTTCAATTCCGGTTTTGTCCGGCAGGGAGATATCCAGCAACATCACATCAGCCGGAATATCGCGCACACACCTGATCGCCTGGGCGACGTTTTCCGCCTCACCGACCACCTCAATATCGCCGCTGGCAACCAGTATCTGTTTGATACCAGAGCGCAGGATGGCATGGTCATCGACAATGATGACCCTGATTTTTTTAGTATCCAAGCTGTTGCCTCACAAATGTCATTATGCCGCCGTATCTACGGGAGCCCGTACCCGGATCAAAGTTCCACCTTGACTAGGTGACTCTATATCGCATTCGCCATTGAATGCCGCTGCCCTTTCCTGCATTCCCCGCAGGCCAAAAGAATTCGGCTTTATTTTATCAGCAGGGGCGATGCCTATGCCGTTGTCTGTGATCGTCATCCACAGATCTTCATCAACCAGATTCAACTCCACCTGCACTTCATCGGCCCGGGCATACTTGGCGATATTGGACAACGCTTCCTGACAGATACGGAACAAGGCCATGGATTTGTCATGATCGCATTCAAACTCATCGCAGTTGGTCACAAACCTGGCTTTTAAACCCAATTGTTTTTTGAACTGGTTCACTTGCCATTCCAGCGCATCCACCAGACCCAGATCCAGGATATTTGGCCGCAGGTTGCCGGAAATGCGATGGACGGAATCAAAGGTCTGGTTGACGATATCCTGCAGCATGGTCGCCTGCTCGATATCCACAGGTGCGCCGCTCTGGATCTGCTGGATGATGGTGGAAAGGCCGAGTTTCATGGCCGTCATATTGCCGCCGAGATCATCATGGATCTCGCGTGCAATGCTGACACGCTCCTGCTCTTTGACCTGATGGATGTGCGCGGTCAGGGCCTGTAAGTCTTTGCGCGCCTGCTCGATCTCCTGCTTTTCCTGCTTGCTCTGGCTGATATTGAGCATGATGCCATCCCACTGCACAGCACCCTGCCCCAGCGCCTGTATGGTGGCGCGGATATTCACCCATTTCATATCCTGCCAGTCGGCGATCCAGATCTTTCCTTCCCAATCCAGCCGTTTATGCTGCCTGGCAGACTGCTGCAGCTTGTGCTTGAACTGGCTGGCGGATTTTTCTTCCATGGCACTGAATAAAGCCTGTGCATCCTTGAGCAAGGCAGCAGTGGGAATGCCGAGCAAGGCTTCACAGCCATCACTCAGATAGGTGAATACGATCTGCGCATCGGCAGTCATATGCATTTGAAATACCAGCCCGGGAATACTGGAAACAATGGCTGAAAATCTGCGCTCGCTTTCATGCAAGGCTTCTTTGACGCTATCGACGGGTAAGTCAGTTGCAGGGCTGGTCACAGGGCACCTCGTTCAAGATGCCAATTAGCATACCATGACAGTTGGTGAATTGGGTATGCTTTATAGGCAGCCAGGCGTTTGTTTGCGCGCCTGGCCTGCCGGATTTGCAAAGCTGTTAAAAATCAGGAGCGGATCAGGGCTGGCTTAACCGTAGATCGATTTCCGTCATCACGCGGTTTTTACCGCTCTTCTTCGCCAGATACATGGCCTGGTCAGCACGCAGCAGGATAGAAGTCACATCATCCTCTTCCTGGAACAAAGCCACCCCTGCGCTGAATGTGATCAGCAACTTCTGGTTATTGCCTAAAAAGTATTCCTTGGTCAGCGCGCGTTGCAGGCGGCTCATGGTAGTCACCGCCTCTTCAAGGTTGGTATTAGGCAGGATGACCACGAACTCTTCACCGCCCATACGGGTGACGATATCGGTTGGCCGCACCGTGCGTTTGACCACGCCTGCCAGATGTTTCAGCGCCGTATCACCCGCCGCATGGCCGTGCTGGTCATTCAGGGATTTGAAGTTATCAATATCCAGCAACGCCACGCTGAGCGATTCACCGTTACGGCGATAACGGGCGATCTCGGTACTAAAGGCCTCGTCCATACCGCGACGGTTTAGCACACCGGTTAGCTGGTCGATACGTACCACTTCACTTAACTGGGTCAACTCATCCTGCAATTTTAGGATACGCTGCTGTGAATCGCTGGCTACACGCTGCTGGTTCAGCAATTCATCGCGCGAACGCATGATATCGGTCTGCATCACAGAAGTATCACGCATTAACAATGTCACCAATTCATTGATTTTGATCAGGTCATCGGTTTGTGACAGCTGCTGCGCATACCCTTCGATCTTGCCGCCATAAAGCTCGCTGGCATCGCCCATGTATTTCAGCTTGTCGATGAACGCGCTGATCATGGTTTTAAAGGAGTTCCTCGCCTCGATCAGGCTATGCTTCAGCAGGCCCTGTTTATAGACGACTTCTTTCAGGCTTTTTTCCGCCAGTTTGAGTTTGGCTCGGTCCAGAGGGCCGGTGATAATGGATTGAACTGCGTATACCTGACCGCTCAGCCAGCTATCGTCAGCCACCAGCTCGCCAATATTGGAGAGCAGCAGATGCAGCAGATCAATAATATCGCCGCGTACATCATCCTCTTTGGCACCGATGACCTCCACGCGCAGCAGCAAGGCTTTCAGGGATTTGGCCAATGACTCCCATTCCTTGACTTTTTTTGCCCGCTCGGTGCTCTCCTGTACTGCGATCGCTTCCGATTGCAAGTCTGGGTAGCCTTCAAGGCGTGGGATCAGCCCTAGCTGCAATGTCTGTTTCAACAGGGTTTGCAGAACGGTAAATGCACCATGGAACTGCTGTACTTCGCTGGGCAGCTCTTCTTTGGTCAAAGGTTCTACCGGCGCAGGAGTAGCTGCTGCAGGTGCTGGCAGACTCGAGGTATCTTTCAACTCCGGTACGCCTTCTAATCTTGCATCTGCAGGCAGCCAGTTATTCGCCATGCCGAGCAATTTGTCAGACAAGGTGTCATCATTACCGAAATTGATCAGCACCCGCTCCAGCATCTCGCGCTTTTTGGCAGGTTCCATGCCTGAGCGCTTGTCATCCCAGCCTTGCATCAAGGTCCGTATCGCTTTCGGCCATTTGGTCGAATGGCTTAGCTGTTGCTGCATCGCTTCTTTCAGCAGATCGCCCAAGCCTTGCCAGTTATCCTGTTTCAGTACCTTTTCCCAGCGATTGATCCAGTTGGTCTGCTCCATGGAATCATGCGGCAATTGTTTCAAGGCTTTACGCAATGCTGATGCAGCGTCTTCCCTGGCAGGTTTACCGGAGATTTCCAGGTAGATCTGCGTGTAATTATCCGGCGTAGGCTCCACGCGGCGTACTGCCATCTGCTTGATGGTTTCGCGAGCTATTTCCGATGCAGTCATGCTTGCTCCATTGGTTGCCATAATATTGGTTACCGCACAAATTTACTGAGAATAATGCCTATTGTGAAGCTGGCGTTTCCAAATTCATGTGGTCAAAAGAAGGCGAATCTCATGTCATTCCTTGAATTATGCTGCAGGCATTTTTCACGAAGCAGTTTGATACGCATGCTTTGAAAAAACAAGTCCAGGCACACAGGTTTTGCGTTACAATAGCGCCGGCGGGCCTCCCCGCATTGTAAGATAGCCAACCTGGTCAGGTGCGGAAGCAAGCAGCCACAACTGTCAAGCAAGTGCCGGGGGTTGGGCTCGCCCCTTCCTGCATTGCCATTTCGCTGAATTTCTATCCATTACCTGAGTGATTCAAATCCTGTGTGATTTAGTTATTGGGATATGCGCATAAAGCAGTGTTTTAGGCTAAAGTATTGGTTTGCCTTCATGACAGTTAATCACTAGAGTCCGCAATGTCTTACCAAGTGCTGGCGCGCAAGTGGCGCCCAAAATCCTTTAGCAATCTGGTCGGACAAGACCATGTGGTGCAAGCACTGAGTAACGCGCTGAGCCAGCAAAGACTGCACCATGCTTATCTGTTCACCGGCACGCGTGGTGTCGGTAAAACTACACTTTCCCGTATCCTGGCCAAATCATTGAACTGTGCCACCGGCATTACGGCGACACCTTGTGGTGAATGTGAAGCCTGCCGGGCCATCGATATAGGCCGCTACGTAGATTATGTGGAAATGGATGCCGCTTCCAACCGCGGTATTGCCGATATGGTCAGCTTGCTGGAGCAGGCGATTTACGCGCCCTCTTCCGGCCGCTTTAAAGTCTACATGATCGACGAAGTGCACATGCTGACCAAGGAAGCGTTCAATGCCATGCTGAAAACGCTGGAAGAACCTCCGGCACACGTCAAATTCATCCTGGCGACCACAGACCCGCAAAAAGTACCGGTCACCATCCTTTCCCGCTGCCTGCAATTCAATCTGCGGCAAATGGCCAGCAGTACCATTACCACGCACTTACAGGATGTGCTCGGTCAAGAGCAGATCGCATTTGAAGCCCCTGCCTTGCAGCTGATAGCACGTGCTGCCAATGGCAGTATGCGTGATGCCTTGTCGCTGACAGACCAGGCGATCGCCTACGGCAACCAGTCCGTGCGCGAGAGTGACGTACGCAGCATGCTGGGTGCGATAGACCAGAGCTACCTGTATGATTTGTTGCGCGCCCTGATCGCCAGCGATGCCGCAGCTTTACTTGATATCGCACAACAGATGGATTCGCGCAGCATAGGTTTTGAAAGCGCCCTGAAAGACCTGGCAGCCCTGTTGCACCTGCTGGCGATCGCCCAGCACAGCCCACAGGCGATTGCGGATGACCATCCGGAACGCCAGACCCTGCTGGACCTCTCAGCGCAACTAAGCGCAGAAATGCTGCAACTGTATTACCAGATCACTATCCTGGGACACCGGGATATCGGACTGGCTCCCGATGCCTATGCAGGCTTCACCATGACCTTGTTACGTATGCTGGCTTTCAAGGCAGATGCGATGGCAGCGTCTTCAGCGGGCCCGGCTTCAACAGCCCCTGCTGGCAATAACGGTTCGAATGAAGGTTTCCAGCGTTCAGCGTCTGCCGGTGGCGCCCGTGCCGCTTTGGCACAAAGCCGCCAGATGTCTTCTGCAAGCCTTTCTCCTGCGCAGCCAGCTACGGTTTCTGCGCAACCATTCTCTTCTCAGTTAACGCAGGTGAGTGAATCGGTAGAGGTAAGCCAGACCACTGAAGTCACTCAAGCCGCTCAAATCAGCCAGAGCGTCACTACTATTTCGGTGACTAAAGAATCCGTCATCATCAGCCAGCCTGTAGCTGAAAACCCGCAAACACCTGAACCAGTTTCGGCGCAGCCAGTCGATACCAGTGAGCCAGCATCGTTCAACTGGGATGGCAACTGGCGCATTCTGGTCGAAAGCCATTTAAGCAAACTGGGCCTGGTGCGCGCACTGGCGCAAAACTGCGAACTGGTTTCCTATACTGCCGACGAAATAACACTGCGCATAGGCGAGGCACACAAGCACCTTGCCAGTACCAATTACCTGGATAAATTGAACAGCGCACTGAACAGCCATTTCGGCCGCCGCTTCAAGCTGAATATCCAGGTCGGGCAGGAAGCCAACACACCCGCCAGGCAAATGGCGGTGGAAAGAGCCGAATTACAGGACCAAGCCAAGGACGCCATTCTGGGTGATCAGTTTGTGCAGGGCCTGATGCAGGAAATGGGTGCGACTATCGTGCCCAACTCGATCAAACCTTTACATTAACCACATCGAACTAGGAGCATACAATGATGAAAGGTGGCATGGGCAATATGATGAAACAGGCCCAGATGATGCAAGCCAATATGCAAAAGGCGCAAGCCGAGCTGGCATTAACCGAAGTAGAAGGCGTTGCCAGCAACGGCCTGGTCAAAGTGACCATGACCTGTAGCAACGATGTCAAACGCATACATATCGACGACTCCGTCATGGATGACAAGGAAACGCTGGAAGACCTGATCCTGATTGCGCTGAAAGACGCCAAGGCAAAAGCAGAAGCGACTTCTTCTGCCAAAATGAGTGGCATGATGCCTGCGGGCTTTAAATTACCGTTCTAAAGCGGAGTCGCGCGATTGAACTCTCCGGCAGTCCTTGAACAATTGATCAACGCCCTGCGCTGTTTACCCGGTGTAGGGCCGAAATCCTCCACCCGCATGGCTTATCACCTGTTGCAGCGCGACCGCGATGGCGCGCAACGGCTGGCCGCCAGCCTGCAGCAGGCGCTGGATAAACTGGCACATTGCGACTACTGTAACAATTTCAGCGAACATGCGGTGTGCAGTCTCTGCCAGGATAACCACAGAGACAAATCCTCACTTTGCGTGGTGGAAATGCCTACCGACCTGATGATGCTGGAAAATACCCGCAGCTACCAGGGGCAATATTTTGTACTCATGGGCAAGCTATCCCCTATGGATGGCATAGGCCCTAAAGATATCCACCTGGATAAGCTGCTCAAACGTGCGCAGGATAACCTGGTGGAAGAAGTCATCCTGGCAACCAATTTCACTTCCGAAGGCGAAGCCACTGCCCATTACATCGGGCAAATGCTGAAATCCAGAGGGATCAAAGTCAGCCGTATTGCCCGGGGCCTGCCCATGGGCGGCGAGATTGAATATGTGGATAGCGGGACCCTTTCGACTGCTTTGCTTGAGCGGAAAATGGTGACTTGAAACCACCGTACACATTCCGCAACTCCATCCTCCTTAATCTTCTTTCTGCTCATCAACCCCGGTCAATCAATTCCTACAGGAATTTAAGCTTAAACCTATTAAGCTGTTTCATGAGACACCTTATAGTGAATCATTGCGTTACTTTTCCAATAAGGAGTCATCCAATGAAATTAAACAAATTACAAGTTTCAATGTTGAGCGTTGTATTGACTGGCGTATTGCAATGCTCTTATGGCTGGGCGGGTGGAACTGCGGGAGGCGCTGCTGGCGCCGGGGCAGGAGCAGCTGGTACCGGAGCCGGTGCAGGTAATCCAGCTGGCACTGCGGGCAATGGTGCGACCACAAATGGCGTCTCTCCTAACGGTACAACGCCGAATGCAACGGGTACGGGCGTGGGCAATCCAGCCAATACACCAGCCCGGCCCGGAGTTAATCCAAACCAGCCAGCCTCTCCTACCGGGCAAGATATAAACCCGACCGCTAACCCTGCAAGGAAGGATATGAACCGGGTGGATCCTAATACACGTGATACTCGAGCAAGAAATAGTACGAATAATTCTGGTACAACCGCTGTGCCACCTGTTCCAAACAATGGCTGTTATTCTGTAGCCGGGCAACCTACTTCGGGAGGCAGCGATTGTGTTCCAACGGGAGCCTTACCTCGTTAAAGTCATGATTAGCTATAAATAAAGCCAAGAAATATTCTTGGCTTTATTATTGGTATTCACTTTTAAAAACATAAAAACTCATTGCAGCCAGAATCTCAAGTACCTTTCAAAAGTAAGTAATCCTCATTGGTCATAGCCGATATCCCGCAGATTCTCCTCCACCTGCTCCTTCGCAAGCCCGTATCGTTCCTGCAACTTTCCAATCAGATATTCGGTATTTCCTTCTGCCTCCTGGATTTCATCGTCGGTCAATCTGCCCCATTTTGCCTTGATCCTGCCTGCTAACTGTTTCCAGTCACCTTTCACAATGTCTTCATTCATGCTGTTCTCCTTTATGCATGTCACTCATCTGAGCAGTGCTTGAAAGTATTATTGTGTCAATTCAATAACGCTTTTATAGGTTGATACTTATTCATTTGTAGGATTTTCAAGCTGAAAATCAGATGGAAGTAGTCAAAAATCAGTGTCTTTTTTCCAATTAGTCTTAAGACACACCGAGCTTTTCCTGTGATGGCAAAACCGGAATTGCCTAAAGTAATAAATCTGTACTCTTAATTAAAACCTGGGATTGTCGTTATAAACAGTAGGCGCACAGGTTTTCAAATCAATCATGGCGCCATACCCAGCCTGTCATACTTATAAAAGCAAGGTCGTATTAAATGGAATTATTTCTGCATACTTTTGACGCCAACAGTCACGCCAATTCAGGAAATCCCCTTTACCCAGGAATCAATACTTCTTCATTCAGCTATGACTCAGAACCCGAATTACTGAAGATTCTGGATGAGGTCATTGCGACAGAAGCTGCTCGTACGTTAAGGGATACCTGGGTGCTGGTGACGCAGGACAATCATTCCATCCACCCGATGGAAGCGTTGCAGGCGACGATGCCTTTCAATACTTTTTATGCACGCCATAAATACCCATGGCTGCTTTCCGATCCGACACCGCATGTGCAGATGCATTATCAGCCAATTGTCGATTTTGGCCAGGGTGGAAAAGTATTTGGTTATGAGGCTTTATGCAGACTGAAAACGCCTGAAGGCAAATGGCTTAACGGCCTGGAGGCTTTCGCACTTGCGGCGGAAGTGAAGCGCACCCACGAACTCGACCTGGCTTGCCAGCAACTGGCGTTGATCGGTAAATCGCAATCCATCATTGCAGACAAGCCTATCTTTATTAATGTGCTGCCGCAGACCATTATGAGTCCTGGCTGGCTCGACTTTATTTTAAAGATATTGAACCAGCAGCAGATTGATAAACGCGATGTCGTGATCGAAATCGTCGAAAGCGAGAAAACCGAGCCGCAAGTATTGGCGCGCTACTGCGACGAGATTCGTATGCATGGCCTGCGTATTGCCCTGGATGATATGGGGTCTGGCTTCAACGGTCTCCGTATTCTGGCAGAGGTCAGGGCAGACTTTATCAAAATAGATAGAGCCATCGTGCACGAAGCACAAGGCAGCCGGGTTCGGACCGTGTTGCTTGAAGCCATCATCTCCATGGCCCAGCGCCTGGGTTGTACTATCATTGCCGAAGGACTGGAGCGCGTAGAGGATATTACCTATTGCCAGGATTTAGGCCTGCATTATGCGCAAGGCCATTATTTTGCCAGGCCGCAAAGCATACCTGACGACCAGGTGACTGCACTGCCGGTGCGCGACGAATCTCACCGCTCACATATTCCTGATGATTTCCATATCGGGGAATACATCAGTCACGGGTTGACCATCGATGTGAGCAGCTCGCTGGCCGAAGCAAGAAGGTTATTCAATAGCCATGCAGATATCGCGACTGCAGTGGTGCTGGACGGACAGAAACCACTGGGTGTACTGCGCAGGGGCAAGGTCTTTTCCAAGAAACACTCCGGCCTGGGTGCCTGCTGCGATCCGTTGCCGAAAGTCATCAACCATATGCTGCCCTCTTCCGTGATTGCGCGTATCTTTTACCTGGAGCGAGGCACCATCGATATCTGGATCACCGTGAATGATGAGGGTGGTTATGTCGGCATCTTGCAACCGATGGAGATCATGGCCCAGCTGATCAGCCGCAAAATATCCACTGGCAACCTGCATCCATTAAGCCACCTCACCACTGGCCCGACCTTGCGGCAAACCCTGGATAACAGCCTGCGTAACAATGCCAACACACAGCTTATTTATATCGATCTGGACCACTTCAAAGCGTATAACGACCGCTACGGGTTTATCCGCGGCGATGCCATGATCAGGCTGCTTTCAGAAATCATCCGTCAGGAGTACCAGGATAAAACCGGCGTCATGGTGGGACATATCGGCGGCGATGACTTTGTGCTTATTTATGACCACAAAGCACCTGGCCTTAACGACACACTGCTGAACGTTATCAGCCAGTTTCAGGCCCTGGCTGTGCATCTCTACGATACGACAGACCTGGAACGTGGATTTTTCACGACTGAAGACGGCAAAGACCACCCGGTCGCCAGTGTCTCTATCGCGGTGGTGAACGGGTCACAAGGCGCACTGGAAAACAGTGTCGCCGCTGCCGAGCGGGCTGCCCTGCTCAAGAAAATCGGCAAAGCCAATATCGGCAGCATCGTTGTGGTAGAAGATACGCCACCGCAAACCATAGTGCCTACTAAAGAGTTCTACTCCGGCTGGCAACAGAAAGCACTGTCGGCATTGCAGTCACTGCTAAACACACAACGCTCAACCGGATCGCATGACCTAGACAGCTGTTTTGCCGAATTCCCGTTCTTTGAGGTGATTTTTGAGCTTGAAGCTAGTGGTGTCCAGCGCTACGCCAACTGGATCAACCCGAACATGTACGGAAAAATCAAGGCAGGCGGCGCAGGGATTGATCGTAGCCAGCAGGCATACTATCAGCGCGTTGCAGACACCCACGCACCTTACATTTCAAGCATATACCTGTCTACAGCCACCGAAGACTTCTGTTTGACAGTCTCCCTGCCCATTCTGGGTGAAGATGGCAAGCTTGCCAGCATTCTGGTCGCGGATATCAATATCGCGGCAATGGCGGTGCTGAGCAGTGCCCGCAACTGAATGACAGGAGCTGGCAGGCCGGGCAAGAGGAAAGCCCGGCCCAAGGCAGGCTATAAATAGGCAAGCATGTCCCGCGGGTGCTGGATACAACCGTCTGCGCCCCACTCATAAGGTTTATCCGTATCTGACAGGTAACCGAACAATGCGACCAGTGTCGTCATACCGGCAGCACTGCCGGCTTGTACGTCACGTTCAGCGTCGCCTACATACAACACCTGTGCCGGATCAAGCTGCATGCGCTCACAAGCCAGTAACAACGTTTGCGGCGACGGCTTGGGCTCCGGGGCATCATCCCCACTAATGACCGCCCCGGCGCGGCTGTTCAAGTCCATATGCTCAATCATGGGCAATGTAAACCGCCGCGGCTTGTTGGTAACGATCCCCCAGCGCAAACCACGTTGCTCAATGTCTGCCAATGTCTCTGCCATCCCCTCAAACAACACCGGCTGCCTGGTCATCACTTCGGCATACAAATCGAGGTACTCCTTGCGCATGGCGTCAAAGTCACCATCTGCAGGCCGCAAGCCAAAACCGACTTCCAGCAGGCCACGCGAACCATGGGATGCATAAGGCCGGATAGTGTCATCATCCAGAAAAGGCAGACCATGACGTGCACGTTGCAAATTCAGCGCATACCCCAGGTCAGGCGCGGTATCTACCAGCGTACCATCCAGGTCAAACAATACTGCCTGCATCAGCTTTCCTTGATGGCATGCAGCATATAATTGACACTGGTATCAGCAGTCAGGCTGTATTGCTTGTTAAGCGGGTTGTAATTAACGCCGGTCTGGTGCTGCAATTCCAGCCCAGACTGGCGTAGCCATGCCGCTAGCTCTGATGGCTTGATAAACTTGGCGTAATCATGCGTGCCTTTGGGCAACAGGTTCAGCACATACTCAGCCCCGATGACTGCCATTAAATAAGCCTTGGCGTTACGATTCAGGGTAGAAAAGAAAAGATGGCCACCCGGTTTCACCAAGGCAGCGCAGGCACGCACTACACTGCCAGGGTCAGGCACGTGCTCCAGCATTTCCATGCAAGTCACAACGTCGAATGATTGCGGTTTTTCCTCGGCCAATGCTTCAACCGCAATACAGCGATAATCCACAGTGACACCAGCCTCCAATGCATGCAACTGGGCTACCTGCAAGGATTTATCAGCCATATCTATGCCGGAAACATTCGCACCGCGACGCGCCATGGACTCACTCAGGATGCCGCCACCGCAACCTACATCCAGCACCTGCTTGCCATTCAGGCTGGCGCGGCTATCGATATAATCAAGCCGTAAAGGATTTAGCTGGTGCAAAGGCTTGAACACGCCTTGCGGATCCCACCATTGATGCGCCAGCTCGGCAAACTTATTCACTTCAGCGGCTTCTACATTCGCCATATCAACTCCTCTTAAACTTTAAGACTGTGATGACTGTATTTTCAACTGCCATTGCAATGCGACAGACCTTAATTCTTCAGTATCTATGCCAGCATATGTGGCTTGACCGTCTTCCGTACGCTGGTAGCGTAAACGGCCATTCACCCAGGTATGGGTGACTTGCTCACGCCCGGCGACATACACCAGATGCGAGATCGGATCGTAACAAGGCAGACTGTTGAGGTCATCCAGCCTGACTGCTATGAGGTCAGCCTGCTTGCCTGGCTCGATACTGCCTATCTTATCCTGCAACCCCAGCGCCTGCGCACCATTGATGGTTGCCATTTCTAATGCAGTGTATGCAGGAACAGATTCTGCATTGTTATCAGCGGCTTTCGCCAGCAAGGCTGCCGTACGCATTTCCTGCCAAAGATCCAGCCGGTTATTGCTGGCCGCACCATCAGTGCCCAGCCCGACATTCACTCCCGCGCGCAACGCTGCAGCCACCGGCGCAATACCGCTGGCCAGTTTTAGATTGGAACAGGGGCAATGGGCGATATGCACACCTTGCGTCGCAAGCAACTCCAGTTCAGCCGGCTCGAGGTGAACACCATGCGCGCACACTGTACTCGGGCCAAGTATACCCAGCGCCTTCAATCTCTCCAGGGGCCGGACACCGAACTGTTCAAGACTTTGCTGGATTTCAGCCTGGGTTTCGTGCAAATGGGTATGTATACCCAGGTTCAACTGCTCTGCCAGGGTGCCGATTTGATCAAAAGTTTGATCGTTGACTGTATAGGGTGCATGAGGGGCGAATGAAAAGCTGATGTCCGTATCGGACTTGTACTGGTCCCGGACTTCAGTGCCTAACCGGATATATTCATTGGCATTGGTGGCGTAGTTAGTAGCAAATTCCATGATGACCAGACCGATATGTGCACGCATACCCAGGCGTTTGACAGCTTCAATGGTGGCCTGGGGGAAAAAATACATATCGTTGAAAGTAGTCACCCCGCCACTTAGCATCTCGGCGGCTGCCAACAAGCTGCCATCGTGCACAAAAGGCCTGGATACCCATTGCCGTTCAGCAGGCCAGATATGTTCGTTCAGCCATGGCATCAACGCATGGTCATCTGCATACCCTTTCAATAAATTCATGCTGCTATGACTATGCAAATTCACAAGCCCAGGCAGTAATGCATGCTGGGAACAGTCGATGACCTGCCAATCAATTGCCCACTCAGGTATCTCGTTTTTCGGAACGACTGCTTGTATCACTCCGTCATCCACGATAACCACATGCTGCTCCAGAGTAGTCTGCTTACCGTCCATGGGGATAAGCCAGCGTGGCTTGATGATAAATTGGGAGTCACTCATGCCTGAATTATAACCGAGGCTGGTCTGTGCTGTACCAGCTGCAAACCACAGGCGTAAAAAAAGCCACGCAATGCGTGGCTTTTTAATGAGACTAGCTGCTAATTACTGGCAACCAAGCTGTTTTGTACCTTCAGCACGGATCTCAACGCGACGGTTAGGTTGCAGGCAAGAAATCAGTTTCTTAGATACTTTCTTACCTTCGCACTGTACAACTGGTTCAGATTTACCTTTACCCACTGCAGTGATCATACCGCTATCAATGCCTTGAGCGATCAGGTAATCAGCAACCTGTTTAGCACGACGCTCGGACAACTTCTGGTTGTAAGCATCTGTACCGATACGGTCAGTGTGACCGGTTACGATCACAGCGTTGATTTCTGGATTCGCCTTGATCTTGGCAGCAGTTTCTTCCAGAACCTTACGGCCTTCTTCACGCAGATTAGCTTTATCGAAGCCAAACAGTTTTTCAGCACTTACGGTCACTACTTCGTTTTGTGGTTTGCACAAAGGAGCTGGTGCTGGTGCCGGTGCTGGCTCTGGTGCTGGTTCAGCAGCTGCAACTGGTGCCGGTGCCGGCTCTGGTGTTGGCTCTTCAACTACTGGCTCTGGTGCACCGAAACGGAAGATACCACCCAAGTTTACCAATGTGTTGCCGATAGTTTCAGTGTCAGAACCACTGACTGGAACACCAGCAACCACGCCATTTGCAGAAACTCTTGCACGGCTCCATTGATGACGCACATCAGCCTGGATACCGAATTTATCATTGAACAAATATTGTGCACCCAAACCTACATTAGCCATCCATGATGTTTTTCTACCATCAATGTCTGCGCCTGGAACAGAATAATCTACATTATTACGTGCAGCACCAATCCCTGCTAACAGGAATGGACGGAATTTTTCGCGGCTGAATACATACAATGCATCCAAACCTAGCGCTGTTTGCTTGTACTTACCGCTCTCGCCAAGGCCAAAATTCAGATCTTCGTCAGCACGGTTATAACCCAAGCGGCCTTGGATATCCCAGTGTTCGCTTAACTCTTTACCAATGGCAAGAAATCCACCACGGCCATTGTCAGCTCTAAGATCATTGTCTGTATTCATGTAAGTAGCACCTGGCACAACATACCATGCACCACGGTACATATCTTCAGCTTGAGCAACTTGCGACGCTAATACAAATGCGGAAGCAATTGCCAGGCCTAAAAAATTCTTTTTCATTCATCGACTCCTTTATTATATTGGCTTAAACAGCCACATCTTTAGAAAGACTTACAAGTCAGACTATACTCAAACAGCACTGCTGACGCAACCCTCAACCGCACACGGATTCAAGTATTTATTGGGTTTGAGGCAATATACAACAAATTTCCGACAATTTCGTTGTCAGCAACTGCACTTTTTCCACAATCAACGGCTGCTCTCTGCGCTGACCCAGGCATAAACCGCTTCGAAACCCTAAGTAATCCGGGTTCAATTCTGCCAGTTGATCGAACTGCTGCAGACTTAAACCGCCAGCCAACCCTACATATAATCCTGAAGTTTTTGCCGTACTCACAAACAGAATTAATTTATCCAGGCCTAACAGAGCAGTCAAAGATTTTGATTTGTGAATGGTATCCACCATTACACCCCAGTAGCCTGCTTTAGCAAGTTGCAATAATGTGGGTTCTATTGCGCGTTGTTCAGACAAGCTGGTAGGCGACAATACTGCGATCAGCTTGACCTTTCGGAACAGGAAAGTCTGGATGGTTGTGTGATAGTTTGCATTGGCACAGATAGTTTCCGGCAATTTGATAACATCTACACCCAGATCGATTCGGGACTGAATCAACTCGCTGAGAGCCGTAGCGGACGCACAGTCGTCGCCTATCGTTGCGCTAACAACAATGTCGGAGACCGAATGACGCAGCCTGTAGGCATTGACGACCTCCATGATTGACTTGGATATATCCAGATCAAGTGCAGCTAACGCACCATGTGAGGTATCCTTGAGGTCGATCAGCTTTACGCCTACTGACAAAACGGTGTGCGCTTCCGGCACAGAACTGACGCTTACCAGTACTTGCATGGGTCAGGCCTGCTCCAGACCGCTTTGGCGCGCGATATGGTTATTGATGCAATCCACCAGCCACTGCCAGGCTTCCAGTTCGCGCTCACCGGCAGTTTTATCAATGGCTATCTGCAGGTATTGCATTTCCTGGGTGATTTTTTCGATAGGCAGCAAATGCAGGCGGCTCACTAGCACTGCCAGTTCAATGACAGCCGCTTGCGCACGGTTGAACCCCATAAAAGGACCATGCAATGCGCTTTCCTGCACCGCCATGGTCAGCCTGGGACGTACCGGATCTTCTTCCGCTTGCTCGAGTTTTAGCAGATGATGGGTCAGGCAATCTTCGAGACGCACGCATCCTGATGCCACCGGCACTGTGGAAAATGGTGCTTTTTTGGCAATCGCGGCGGCGAATACGCGCACATCATCTGTCAGGTTTAACACGGCATGCCCTGTTTCCAGGATATTCTGCAAGGTGGCAGAAGGTTTATAAGGTGAGATCACCACTTTGCCATCACACCACTGCACACCAAATGGTGCAATATGCACTTCGCCAGCGGAGGAGCAGGTAGTGACTATCGTTTCATAAATCATGGGCGTTATTCCGTGTCTGATGCCGGTTTGGATTCAGTGCGCGCGTTTTCAAGACGTTCTTTGATAGAAGCTTCTCGATGCGCTATTTTGGCTTGCTTGTTTTGCTGGACGGAAGCGACGCCCCACTCCAGCATTTCATCCTGCACATAGCGTTTTTTCAATTGCCAGGCGATTTGCGCACGTGCCAGCTCCACGCCAAGGTAAAATGCGTGCGATGCATCATCCTGCACATTCAGCCCGGCATAAAAGCTGAATGGATCAGTGCCATGCTGTATGCCATCACGATTGTAGACATGCACACCTTCCTCGCTCACCATGATCCTGAAGCTGGGGTCTTTGATCTGGCTGGCCAGCGTCCTGATTTCTTCAGCGGCATACGGAAATGGCTTACGATCATGCAGGCCTAGCAGTCCACTCGAATAACCGCGTGGCAGGCGTTTATCCTGGCTGGCACGATACATGACGCGCCTGGCGATATCCGCTTCCGCAATCGCTTCTGAAGCATGCGGGCTGACAGAAGTTGCCAGCACGGCATTGATATTCAACTCACTGATCACACCGAATAAAAGTGCATTCACACCTGTGGTATCGGCATCTGTCAGTTCAGTCAGGTTACCTACCCCCATCATGATCTCGATATCCGGGTAACGCTTTCGCAACTTGTGGTAACGGACAATGGAGTCGGTCAGGCCGAAATGGATAGGATCCAGGATAGGATCGGCAATAAAGCGCCGCCCTCTTTTCAGGCAATGCTCAATCGCGCGGGTCAGGCTGGCAGTATTGGCCGGCCTGGTTGGAATCAGGATAGGCGTCGCAGCCACTTCATCCGCTATCCACAGATTCTTCTCATGTAGGCTGAGTAAATAATCCGCGCCGGCTTTACCCGCAGACAATAAATCTTCATTACGCATGGAATCGACACTGACCTGGAAGCCTTGTGCTTTCAGAGCCTGAATAGCGTCTGCCATATGCTCAAATGACTTGCCAGGAAGACAGCCGAGATCGATCACATCTGCGCCCTGCTGGCGGAAGTGCTCTGCTTTGGCGACAATCTGCCCGACATTCAAATCGGGCGCATCAACGATTTCAGCAAAAATCGTCACACTGTGGCGAGTCAGGTCTGGCGCCTTGCCTTTTTGTCCGAAATATTGAGGCAGATCTTTCAAGTCTTTAGGTCCACGTTCAACGGGTACGCCCCATTGGGTCATTAAAGGTTCCAGCTCGCCCTGGCACAAACCGGGCAGAATCACCTTATCCACATTTTCAACTTTTGGTACCCGGCGCGCAATCAATGAAGGTGTCATCAGGGCAGCGACCGAGACGCCTATATGTTTTACTTCATATTCAAACGGAGATTGTTTTTTATCCGCCAGGATAGACTCTATCACCTGATGCAGACTGTGCTCTGCCAGTTTTCCGGTAAGGAACAGCAGTTTTACCATAGCGTCAATCCGCCAGGTGATCAGCTACCTGTACACCTGCGTGCAAATGTAAATCATGGTGATTGGCCAGGCGCTGCATAATAGTGGATTGCAAGTCAGCCATATTCTCCACCACTACCGTATCCGCAAACAGCTTTAATCTTTCAACATTCTCCAGGTCGATCTGGCGCGGGAATACTTTAACCATATTGTCCCGAGGTGCTTCCGATTCAAGCTCAGGCGCAGTATCGCAGGCAAACACAACACTATGTACGCGCGTTTTACCGGCCTGGGCAAACAAGTTGGTCACCAGGCTATCCGAAAAACCGTAAGCCATTTTGGCGATGGTGTTGGAGGTGGCCGGCGAAATGACCAGGGTATGGTAAACACCTTCGTAGAAGCGCTCCACCGGGATACTGCTGGCTGTTTTATCCTGGTAGACCTTGTGTCCGGTCGCATCCAGCTGGTCCTGGAAACCATATTGCCGGATGATTTCAGCGGCGGCGCGGCTCAGGTAGATATCCACATCCTGCAAGGTCTGCAGGATATCAAGCGACTCCCGCAGGTAATGGCCGGAACCGGTGATCGCCCAAGCCAGTCGCTGTGCACGCATGCTTAATCCTTATTCAGGCAAAAGGATGTTGCAGGACAATGGTTTCATCGCGCTCAGGGCCTGTCGATACAATCGCGATCGGCACGCCACACACTGCTTCCAGGCGTTTGAGGTAATGCTGCGCATTTTTAGGCAGGCCATCCCAGGTTTTTACGCCAAAGGTGGTTTCTGTCCAGCCGGGCACGGTCTCGTAAATGGGTTCGCAACGGGCGACATCATCGGCACCTACCGGCAGCATATCCACCACTTTGCCATCCAGCTTGTAACCGGTACAAATATCCAGTGATTCAATACCGTCCAGCACATCCAGCTTGGTGATGCACAAACCGGTCAGTCCATTGATACGGGCGGAACGGCGTAAAGCAGCGGCATCAAACCAGCCACAGCGGCGCTTGCGGCGTGTCACAGTGCCAATCTCCTGGCCTTTGGTAGACATCTGGTAACCTGGCACACCTTCAGTCTCGATATCCAGCTCGCTAGGGAAAGGACCACCACCGACGCGGGTGGTATAAGCTTTGGTGATGCCCAATACGTAGTGCAGCATATTGGCGCCGACACCGGTGCCGGCAGATGCCTGGCCGGCGATACAGTTACTGGAAGTCACATATGGGTAAGTACCGTGATCCACATCCAGCAAGGTGCCCTGCGCGCCTTCAAACAGCAGATGTTCGCCGCGCGCATTGGCTTCGTACAGGGCAGCGGAGACATCGGCTACCATAGGTTTCAGCACGGAAGCATGTTGCATGCTGGCATCATATTGCTGCTGGAAATCCACTGCCGCAGCGCCAAGGTACTGGGTCAATACAAAGTTATGGTAATCCATCACTTCGCGCAGTTTTTCAGCAAAACGCTCCGGATGGAACAGGTCGTACACACGCAATGCACGACGCGCGACTTTGTCTTCATAGGCCGGGCCTATGCCTTTGCCGGTGGTGCCTATCTTTTTCTCTGCACTACGCTTGGCCTCGCGCGCCACATCGACAGCCACGTGATGAGACAAAATCAATGGGCAGCCAGGGCTGACTTTCAAACGATTTTTAACATCCAGCCCGCCTTGTTCCAGCGTGGATATCTCATGCAGCAGATGGGTGGTATCCAGCACCACACCATTGCCGATATAGCACTTCACGCCATCACGTACGATACCGGACGGCACCAGGTTCAGTTTATATACTTTTTGTGCAGCACCCTGGCCGACAACCAAGGTGTGGCCTGCATTATGGCCACCCTGGAAGCGCACCACGCCTTGTGCGTGATCCGTCAGCCAGTCAACGATTTTACCTTTACCTTCGTCGCCCCATTGGGTACCAATAACTACGACGTTTTTAGCTTGCCTTGATTGTGTCATGTTCAATAATTATCTTGTCAAAAACGAAAACGGGTTGCCAAAAGACTAGCTTGAGATAGCAACGACCTGCCAGCGACCATCGACTTTTTCCAAAGTCCGGTCACATGCCAATTCAGAATAATCCAGTAACGCATCCGGTAATGCTTCTACCACGATCTGGCCTTGCGTACGCAGGGCGTCCACCACTGCAGCCAGTTCGCCATCATCGGCAGCAGGTGCCAGAATACCTTTATTCAGTGTCGCCGGACCTAATGCCTGCAAGGCACCACGCAGATCCAGGCTAAAGCCGGTGGCCGGGCGTGCGCGCCCGAAAGCAGCGCCTACTTCATCATAACGCCCGCCCAGGGCGATAGGCCCGGCATATTCCTTGGCATATGCCGCAAACACCATACCGTTATGATAGTGGTAGCCGCGTAATTCGCTCAGGTCTATGGTGACGGTCACGTCATCATTACTTAAAGCGGCGGCTACGGTAGCCATTTCATGCAATGCCTGCTCAATTTCAGGGGAATCCGGCAATATATCCCGCGCCTGCTCCAGCATTTCTACACCGCCGCTTAACTTGGTCAATGCGATAAAGGCCTTGCGCGACTTTTCAGATAAATTGGTGATTAACTCTTCTACGCGGGCAACATCTTTCGCCTGCAGCGCGATCTGTAACTCACGTTCCTGCTGGGTACCCAGCTGCGCCATATGCGACAGGCTGGCAAAAATCGCAACATGGCTCAAATCCACGAACAAAGTATGCATGCCCAGCAACTGCAAAGCTTTCACCATCAGGCGCTGCACTTCGATATCGCTTTCGATCCCGGCATGACCATACAGCTCTGCGCCTAATTGCAGAGGTTCACGTGTACGTGCCAGGCCATCAGGCTTGGTGCGTAACACAGTGCCGGCGTAGCACAAACGCGAAACACCCTGGTGGTTCAGCATATGGGCATCGATACGAGCCGCTTGTGGCGTAGTGTCTGCGCGCAGACCCATCAGGCGGCCAGTGAGCTGGTCCACCACTTTAAAAGTAGCGATATCCAAATCGTGGCCGGTGCCGGTCAGCAATGATTCCACATACTCCATCATAGGTGGCATGATGTACTGGTAGCCATGCACACGGAATAAATCGAGGATTTGACGTCGGTAGGATTCAAGACGCGCCGCTTCAGCCGGCAACACGTCTTCAATATATTCTGGAAGTAACCAATTATGCATCCCATTATTATACCTGCAAACCCCTGCCTAAGACATGGCTTTAATGATGGGAAAGGCGCCCTGCCGCGGTAACAGGCAATAAAAAAGCACGCAGAATATGCGTGCCTTGATATTTCAAAACGGTGGTCAGCGGTTCAGCCACAAGATAAACAGGCCAATGACCGCCGACGCAAAGCCGATGAAACGAATCTGCCCGTCTCTCAGCTGCAGCAGCTTTTCAAAGGTTTCACGCCATGCCTGGGTGAACAACAATGGCATCAATCCTTCTACAAGCAATACGCCACCGATCACCCACCACCAGTTCATGTCACCCTTAAACAGCTGGAATCACTTTTTACCGGAATTGCGCATGTATTTGAAGAAGTCCGAACTCTGGTCTATCACCATCACGTCTGACTTGCTTTTGAAGCTGTTTTTATACGCTTCCTGGCTACGGTAAAACGCATAGAACTCAGGATTTTTGCCGAATGCCTGCGCATATACTTCAGCCGCTTTGGCGTCGCCCTCACCCTTTACCTTTTGCGCATCGCGGTAGGCTTCGGCAATGATGACTTCGCGCTGTTTGTCGGCATCGGCACGGATCTTTTCAGCCGCAGCTGCACCCTGTGAACGCAGTTCATTGGCAACAGACTTACGCTCGGCTTCCATACGCTGGTAGACTGACTCGCTGACTTCCTTGGTCAGGTCTACACGACGCAAACGCACATCCAGGATCTGGATACCCATCTGGCGGCTTTCCTTGTCAGCACGTTCACGCAGGATATTCATGATATTGGCACGCTCGCCGGAAACAACATCATGGATATTGCGCTTACCGATCTCGGCGCGCAGACCATCATTGACCATTTGCGAGATACGGCGCTCAGCCTGCACTTCTTCGCCACGTACTGAAACATAGTACTTGGCAGGGTCAATAATGCGCCATTTGATAAAGGAATCCACCAGCACGTTTTTCTTCTCGCTGGTAATAAAGCGGTCAGGTTCTTCCCAGTTCAAAGTGAGGATACGTTTATCGTAGTAACGGATATTTTCGACCATAGGCATTTTGAAATACAGCCCAGGCTCTTTTTTGACCGATACGATTTCACCCAGCCGGAATACCAGTGCGAATTCACGCTGGTCTACGGTGTAGGCTGAAGAGGTGATCACCACCAGCAATACAAACACCCCGATTAATACACTTCCAATATTTCTCATGTTCTTTTTCCTTCAGGGCAACTAGCGATATTCACGGTCACGGCTACGCATGGCGTCGCGGGTGCGATCCATTACACCGTTGTCGGATTGCGTGGATTCCTGAACCGGCTTGTCAGCAGCAGGTGCGTTACCGGCATTGCCGCCAGCGCCACTTGCACCCATCAGTTTGTCCAGTGGTAAATACAGCAGGCTATTGCCGCCCTTCTGATCTACCAACACTTTGCTGGTATTAGACAGGATCTGTTCCTGTGCATCCAGGTACAAACGCTGGCGCGTCACTTCAGGTGCCTTGGTGTATTGCGCAAGGATCTGCTCGAAGCGGTCAGCATTACCTTTGGCCTCGTTCTCTACACGCAATTTGTAACCGGAAGCTTCTTCAGCCAGACGTGCTGCGGTACCGCGTGCTTTGGGGATCACATCATTGGCGTAAGCCTGGCCTTCGTTCTTCTGGCGCTCCAGATCCTGCTTGGCTTTGACCGCATCATCAAATGCTGCCTGCACCTGCTCTGGTGGCTGCGCGTTCTGCATGGTCACGTTAACGATATGTACACCGGATTTATACCTGTCCAGCATCTCCTGCATCAGCTTTTTGGCCTTGGCTGCGACTTCATCACGGCCTTCATACAGCACGAAGTCCATCTTGCTCTTGCCGGCGATTTCACGAATGGCGGTCTCGGCAATGCCGCGTACGCTTTCTTCAGTCGAGCGGTTGCTAAACTGGAAATCTTCCACCGATTTCAGGTTGTATTGCACGGCCACCTGCAGGTCGATAATATTTTCATCGTCGGTCAGCATCAGCGATTCACGTGGCTCTTTGCTGCGGCCGGATTCACCTTCGAACGAGCGATAGCCGAGTTCTATGGTGCGCACCTGTTCAAGGTTCACATTTTCAACTGTTTCAATCGGGTAAGGCAGGTGCCAGCGCGGGCCTGGCGTGGTTGTTTCCACGTGCTTGCCAAACCGCAACACCACACCTCGCGAACCCTGGTCCACGATGTAAAAGCCTGAACCCAGCCAGATCAGGGCCACCAGGCCCAGGATAGGCATCACCGGTAAAGGCTGTGATGCCGGGCCATTGCCGCGCGGGCCACCCTGGCCGCCTTTACCACCGAACATACGATTCAGCTTTTGATTCAAATCCTTGAACACCTCGTCCAGATCGGGCGGGCCTTCGTTATTCTTATTCCAAAAGCCTGGAAACTTTCTCATTCATGTACTCCGTTTTATATTTCCGGTTAAACGTAAGCACGCTCTTCCGTGCTCAGTTTCTTCAGATGTTGCTGATGCTCCAGCAATGCCTGACGTAAATCTTCGATACCAGTACCATCCCTGGCCGAGACACGCACTGTCTTGATATTACCATACTCGTCACGGTCGATTCCCGGCGGCATACCCATGCGGTCAATCTGGTTCAGCACCAGTATCTGTGGCACCTGCGAGGCACCGATCTCGTTCAGCACGATATTCACCTGCTCGATCTGGTTGTCACGGTTAGGGCTGGCGACATCCACGATATGCAGCAACAGGTCTGCCTGAGAGGCTTCTTCCAGCGTAGCGCCGAAAGCTTCAATCAGGGTGGTGGGCAGATGCTTGATAAAACCGACGGTATCAGACAGCACCACCGGGTAACCTTCAGGCAAATGCATTTTGCGCGAAGTAGTATCCAGCGTGGCAAACAACTGGTCGGCAGCATAGACACCGGAATGCGTCAGGCGGTTGAACAAGGTGGACTTACCGGCGTTGGTATAACCTACCAGGGAAACCGTCATCAGGTTGGAGCGCTTGCGGGCACGGCGCTGCATGCCGCGCTGCTGCTTGAGCTTGTCCAGCTTTTCACGCAGTTGCTTGACGCGCACGCGCAGCATACGCCTGTCCAGCTCCAGCTGGGTCTCACCCGGGCCGCCACGTACACCGATACCGCCTTTTTGACGCTCAAGGTGGGTCCAGCCGCGTACCAGTCGGGTAGAAAGATGTTCCAGCTGCGCCAGTTCAACCTGCAGTTTACCTTCATGGGATTGCGCACGTTGCGCAAAGATATCCAGGATCAGGCCGGTTCGGTCAACGACTCGGGCTTCCAGTAACTTTTCCAGGTTGCGCTGTTGCGAAGGGCTGAGATCGTGATTGAACGCGGCCACTTTGCTTTCATGCGCGGCCATGAGCGCCTTCAGTTCATCCGCCTTGCCTGACCCGATAAAATACTTGGGATCGGGCGACTGGCGCTTGCCTTCGAGCGTAGCAGAAATATTTAAACCGGCAGTACCGGCGAGGTGGCGGAGTTCTTGCAAACTTTCTTCATAATCAGCATCACCAAAATTGACACTGACCAGAACGACAGCATCTCCGCCGCTAGGTCTATCAAACATGCATTAAGATTCTTGTGCGGGCTCGTGTGATCCCAGGCTGACAGGACGGGCCGGTACGATAGTCGAAATGGCATGCTTATATACCATTTGTGTCACTGTGTTTTTCAGCAAGATAACATACTGGTCAAATGAATCGACCTGGCCCTGTAATTTGATACCGTTTACGAGATAAATAGACACTTGCACATGCTCTTTTCTTAAGGCATTCAGAAAAGGGTCTTGCAGCATTTGGCCTTTATTATTCATCGAATTGCTCCTTCTTTGTTTTAATCATATATTGGAGTTTTTGTTATGTTGAACACCAATCCCTAACAGTGACTATAATTGTACCAATTTGTTCCGATTTCAATGCTTCTGCTTTATTTTTTTGGAAATAATGCGCGAATGCGTTGTAAACAGTCCTCCCGGCCCAGTATAGACATCACCTGATCGATACTTGGCGACTGTGCAATGCCGATCAAAGCCACCCGTAATGGCATTGCCAGTTTAGGGAATTTGATCTGCTGCTCAGTGACGACCTGATTCAGGCCATCGTGTAATTTATCGGCAGCCCAGTCCGAATCTTTAACCTTTTCCAGAAAACTTTCCATATAGGCAGCAGTTTCCGGCACGATATGTTTGGTCGCGTCAGCTTCATTAATGGCTGGCATGCGGTAAAAGAAAGCAATCTCGTTAGCCAGCTGGTTCAGGTTATTTGCTCGTTCGCGGTAAAGGTTCAGCACCGCCAGCAAATCCGGGGCATTGGTATTTTCAATGCCAAGTTTTGCCAGACGCGGCTTCACTTCTTCAGCGATCCGCTCCAGTGGCAATGTTTTAATGTAGTGGGCATTCAGCCAGTTCAGTTTTTCAGTATTGAACTGCGCGGCTGACGGCGTTATATGGTCCAGGTCGAACCACTCACAGAATTGTTCCATGCTGAACACTTCATCATCGCCATGTGACCAGCCCAGGCGCGCCAGGTAATTCAGTACCGCTTCGCGCAAATAACCATCTTCATGATACTGCATGACGCTGACGGCACCATGGCGCTTGGAAAGCTTCTGGCCGTCATCGCCCAGAATCATGGATAGATGCGCATATTGAGGAACCTGCGCCCCCAGTGCCTGCAACATATTGATCTGGCGCGGAGTATTGTTGACGTGGTCATCCCCGCGGATCACTTGTGTCACGCCCATTTCCCAGTCGTCGACCACTACGCAGAAGTTATACGTGGGCGTACCATCTGCACGCGCAATGATCAGGTCATCCAGTTCGGCATTGGCGATCTCGATACGGCCTTTGACCATATCCTCCCAGGCCACAACGCCATCCTGCGGATTTTTAAAACGCACCACCGGCGGCACATCCTTTGGTGGCTCAGGCAACACCTTGCCTGTTTCAGGGCGCCAGCGGCCATCATACCTGGGCTTCAGGCCCTGTTGCATCTGGCTTTCACGCAAGGCATCCAGTTCTTCTTTGCTGCAGTAGCAGTAATAGGCCTGCCCGGCATCCAGCATTTTCCGGATCATGGCCTTGTATGTATCCATACGCTGCATCTGGTAGTAAGGGCCTTCATCATGATCCAGCTCCAGCCAGGCCATGCCGTCCAGGATCGCCTGTACTGCTTCCGGGGTCGAGCGCGCAACGTCCGTATCTTCAATACGCAGGATGAATTGCCCACCATGGCGTTTGGCATAAGCCCAGGAAAATAATGCGGTGCGCGCGCCACCAATGTGCAGGTATCCGGTAGGACTTGGCGCAAAACGGGTTTTAACAGCTTGTTGCATGATGGCTCTCATAATACTCAAGCGGGCTATTTTAGCATGTCGCAATACGGTTGCCGCGCCCTACTTTTGCATTCAGCGGATTGAAGCGCCAGGGCAAACGCGTTATGATGCGCCCATGACTGAGACTCTTTCTTCCAGCCGCGAAGTCCATGTAGGCGAGCTCTACGGCAAACCGGTGGCATCCGGGCAAACCAGTGTGATCTACCATGTGGTTGCCGTGCACAAGCAAGGTATCACTTTGCAGAATATGGATAATCCATTGAGCCAGTTTGAAACGACTGAACAAAAGCTGCTGCAGTCCGGCTATGTCAGGCTAAGCCAGACACCTTATGTGAACCTGGCGCAAACGAATAAACGAAAAAACCTGCAATCCAAACTGACACGCTGCCCTTTTACACTGGATATTTTTGCCGACCGCGCAGATTGCGAACGCCCTCAATTTATCCAACCTGCGTGATTTAGAATCAAGGTCCCGCGTACTCCAACCGTTTACGGGAGTTAAATGAGGTGCTAATAAATAAAAAATGCCGCAGTTGCGGCATTTTTTATTGCTAGTTAATCCTTAAAACTCAGGTGGCGCGCCTATCAGGTCGTGGCCTTGCGCATCAACGATCTGCACATCCACAAAGTCACCCGGGCTGATACCATCAGCATCCTGCAGATAAACAATACCATCAATCTCCGGGGCGTCAGCTTTGGTACGCGCAATCGCAATCACGTTGCCATCGTCATCTTCAGTCAACTCATCCACCAGCACGGTTTGCAAGGTACCAACCTTTGCAGCCACCTTGGCTGCGCTGATGCGTTCCTGTACTTCCATAAAACGGCTCAGGCGCTCTTTCTTGATCTCTTCCGGCACCTGGTTATCCAGCGCATTGGCAGTCGCGCCATCCACGGCGGAGTAAGCAAAACAGCCTACGCGGTCCAGTTGCGCTTCTTCCATAAAGTCGAGCAGCATTTTAAAGTCATCTTCAGTTTCGCCGGGAAAGCCGACAATAAAGGTGCTGCGGATGGCGATCTCAGGGCAGGTTTCGCGCCACGCCTTGATACGTGCCAGGTTGTTTTCACTGCTGGCCGGGCGTTTCATCGATTTCAGTATACGAGGGCTGGCATGCTGCAAAGGTACATCTAGGTAAGGCAGGATCGCGCCTTCCGCCATCAGCGGGATCACCTCGTCCACATGCGGGTACGGATAGACATAATGCAAACGCACCCACACACCCAACTCGCCCAAAGCTTTACTGAGCGCAGTCATATGCGTTTTCACCGGCCTGCCGTTCCAGAAACCGCTACGGAATTTCATATCCACGCCATAAGCCGAGGTATCCTGGGAAATGACCAGGATCTCCGACACACCGGCATTGACCAGATTCTCAGCTTCATTCATCACATCGCCAATCGGGCGGCTGACCAGGTCACCGCGCATGCTTGGGATAATGCAGAAACTGCAACGGTGGTTACAGCCTTCGGAGATTTTAAGATAGGCATAATGCTTGGGTGTCAGGCGCACGCCTTGTGGTGGAACCAGATCAGTGTACGGATCATGCGGCTTGGGCAAATGCGTGTGCACATGGCCCATTACTTCTTCAAGTGCATGCGGGCCGGTCACCGCCAGCACGCTGGGGTGTGCGCCGGTGACTACGTCTTTTTTAGCGCCCAGGCAGCCGGTCACAATCACCCTGCCGTTTTTATTCAGCGCTTCGCCGATCGCATCCAGTGATTCCTGCACGGCAGAATCGATAAATCCGCAGGTGTTTACCACCACCAGATCAGATTGCTCGTAACTGTTGCTGATCTGGTAACCCTCAGCGCGCAGCTGGGTCAGGATACGCTCCGAATCCGAGCCAGCCTTGGGGCAGCCCAGCGAAACAAAACCAACTTTAGGTGAAATTTGCATCAAGAAACCTTTTACCCTTCGACCAGGAATTTGGTCAGCGCGACCGACGCCACGCCCAATGTAATCAATAATAATTGCAGCAGCGTATCGCGCAGCGCAGTGCGCTTGTGCAATCCTGGAATCAAATCCGCTACCGCTACGTATAACATACTGGAAGCCGCCAGGCTTAAAATATAAGGTACCCAGTGCTGCACCATGGAAAGCCCGGCGTAAGCGATCAAGCCACCCGCCAGCGTCGCCAGGCTTGAGGCAATATTGAACAGAAACGCTTTACGCTTGCTGTAGCCCGAGTGCAGCAGGATCAGGAAATCCCCTACTTCCTGCGGGATCTCGTGCGCAATAATAGCCAGCGCAGTCACCAGCCCCACCTGCATATCCACCATGAATGCCGCACAAATCAGTACGCCATCGACGAAATTATGAAAGGTGTCGCCTATCATGATCATCATACCGCTACGGCCGTGGTCATGATCATGGCTATGGTGATGACCCAATACCTGGGATGTTTCGGCAGCTACCGGCCTGAACTTGATGGCGCCTTGCGGAGGTTTTGTCTCAGCCCGCTGCCCCGACGTTAGATCCGGGCAATGCGCCTCATCGTGCATGGCATGCATTTCACAATGCTCGCCATGGCAGTGCCGCCATAACACCAGTTTTTCCAATGCAAAAAACAGCAATACCCCGAACAGCATGGTCGCTGTCATCGCCTCAATATTCGGGCTGGTTTCGATCGCATGTGGCAATATCTCAAGGAACACCGCCGCCAGCAAGGCACCAATCGCATAGCTGACCAACAATGGTACCCAGTGTTTCCTGGCGTTCAGGGCAAACAGCGCCGCCACGGACACACTTAACACGCCACCCGCCAGGCAGGCCAGGATCAGGCCGGTCAGAGGTGAGATAGTCGCAAATACTGCAGACAAAGATGTAGGGAAGTTAATCATGCATACTTTGTGGAAATGAGGCGCGCATTATACGTGAGTTCTGGCAAAAATGAACATAAACAATCAGTTACCTCGTCTGCATATCAGATGAATTGCGCAATCACGTAACCTATGATGATGCCAAGCATCAACGCCATCGTCAGTCCGCGGTAAGTCAATACGTCTTTTGAATAGCCACGGCGGATAGCAACAAATGAAACCAGGTAGCCCAGTGCATTCAGCAACCAGATAAACCCAAAACTTAAGACTTTGACAATGATAGGACCAATCACCGGCAGCAAACCGATCAACCCGACCAGCCAGACAAACGCACCGGAAACCAGGCCGACCAGCAAGGTGACGCCAGCCAGCACTTTGACATCCCAATGTTGCTGCAGGCCCCAGTACAAAAAGCCCACGATCAATAGCGTAACCGGCAACATGATCTTCCAGTCCTGCCATTTCCATGCAAATACGCCGGCCGCTGGTTTGGCCGGATGCCGGCGAAGTCTATGCTGTGCCATGGCTTATTACCCTCTCAAGTCTGCAATCTGCGTTGCGAGGGCACCCACTTGCGTGCACAAATGCCAATGCGCTTTTTTAAGGGATGCATCGGCGGCATAGCCCCAGGTCACCAGAATAAATTCCATCCGGTGCGCATCAGCCGCCAGCCCGTCTTCAACGCGGTCACCTATATACAGGCACTCGTCCAGTGGCAGATTCAGATCCTGTACGATCCTGCCCACCATCTCGGCTTTGCGGCTCAAGGCAGGCTGGAAGTAATCCAGTGCATAAATCCCCTCGAAAAAACGGTTCCATTGCAAATGCCGTATGATTTTCTCTGTCGGCGAAAAGCGTTTATTGGTTGCTATATACAGCTTGTATCCAGCCTGGTGCAGTTGTTGCAGCATGTCAGCTACACCATCGAACACCACCGTTTTCTGGTAGCCGCTAGTGTCATAATGTTCTTTGAACTCCTTTGCCAGCGATTGCAGCAAAGCCTCATCATCTTGCCCGGAAAGCAGTTTAAGGCTTTCAATCAGCGGCGGGCCGATCACGTCACTGGTCAACGGTATATTTAACGGGGTGCCTGTACTCTTGAATGCATGCGCATAGCCTTCCAGGATACTGGGGGCAGAATCGATCAGGGTGCCGTCCAGGTCAAAAATCAGATGTTTTTTCATGAAAAGTTTTTATCTTAAATAAGGCCGCCTGCTCGACGACCTTTGTTGCAAGTCTTGTTGTATCCGATGTAACAGCAGGGCTGCTGTTTGAGACAGTATATGTTGGAGACAGAATATTCAGTCCAGCCAGATCAGCGTTGCCATCCGGCCGGTATCTCCATCGCGCCTGAAGCTGAAAAAGGACTCCGGCTCGCTGTAAGTACATCTGCCGCCGCCGTAAATATGGTCAATCCCCAATGCCTGCAAGCGCTGCCTGGCGATGGTGTACAAATCCCCCAGCCACTTTTCACCGTACGGGCGGAAGGCGGTCTCCGCTTGCGCATCCTGCGCGATGAACTGCTCACGCACTTCGCCACCGACTTCAAATGCGTCCGGGCCTATGGCCGGGCCCAGCCAGGCCATCAACTGACCAGCTTCGACTGGCATAGTCTTCACAGTAGCTTCAATCACGCCATCACACAAGCTGCGCCAGCCGGCATGTATCGCTGCCACAGCAGTGCCCGCCTCATCACAAAGCAGCACCGGCAAGCAATCCGCTGTCATCGTGACGCAGACCACATCCTTGCGTGTGGTGAAACTGGCATCAGCGGTTTCAAGGCAACTTGAGGTGCCGGCATCAATCACGCGTATACCATGCACCTGCTGCAACCAGACCGGCTCACTGGGTAACAGAGGACTGAGCAACTGGCGGTTGTGCGCGACGTGCAAAGGATGATCCCTGACGTGGTCACCCAGGTTCAGGCTGGCATATTTACCGGGGCTGACACCGCCTGCCCGCGTGGTCTGCAATGCCTTGACATTCGCCGGCGCCGGCCAGTCAGGGATGATGGATCCGGGTTCAAGCATCTTCCTCATCCGCTAGCAATTCATCGCCTTCCCACTCTTCTTCATCGTCAAATTCGTCGTCACCCCAGTCCTCATCCTCGTCGCCGATGAACAATCCGTTTTCGTCGACATTGAAATCGACCGGCGACAATGGCTCATCCGGCGCTTCCGTGGCGCGCATGGCTTCCAGCAAAGCGCGCATATCATCAGCCAGTTCGATCTGCCATTCCATAGGTTCATCAGTGACCGGGTGGATAAGGCCCAGCTTGATGGCATGCAAAGCCTGGCGCTTGAAGTCGCCGATCACGGCCCGCAGTTCCGGCGACATCATCTTGTGCGGAATAATATTGCCTATGCCGTACAAAGGGTCTCCGACCATGGGTGCTTTCAGGTGCTGCAAATGCACACGGATCTGGTGGGTACGGCCGGTTTCCAGGTTGCAACGCAAATAGGTATTGGTGCCGAAGCGCTCCAGGATCTCGTAATGGGTGACAGCAGGTTTACCCTTGCGCACCACCGCCATTTTGACCCGCTGGTGCGGATGGCGCCCTATCGGCTGGTCGACTTTGCCGTTGCGCCACAGCTGGCCCCAGACGATGGCACGATACTCACGCTTGACGGTACGCGCCTGTAACTGGCGCACCAGGCTGGTTTGCGCTTCCAGCGTTTTTGCCACGACCAGCAAACCGCTGGTATCTTTATCCAGCCGGTGCACGATCCCGGCACGGGGAACATCTTTCAACTGCGGCCAGTGGAACAGCAGCGCATTCAGCAAGGTACCGCTCCAGTTGCCGGCGGCAGGATGCACCACCAGACCGGCAGGTTTGTTGATGATGATCAGTGCATCATCCTCGTACACGACATCCAGCGAAATATCTTCAGGCTCGAATGCACTGTCCTGCGCATTGACCGGCGGAGTGACCACAATATTCTCGCCACCCCATACCTTGGTTTTAGCGGTAGGCGCTTTACCATCCAGCAGCACCAGGCCTTCTTTGATCCAGCCTTGTAACCGGCTACGTGAATGGTCAGGCAGCATTTGCTGCAAAACCAGGTCCAGCCGCTGCCCACCGAGGTTGGTAGGCACGACCAGCTGTAAGGAAGCGCTTTCTTTCATATTTTCAAACGGCATCAGTTATAATGCCCTGAGTTTCCTTATATAACGATATTGAACAACATGCTTCGCATTTTACCGCTTAACGCCCTGCTCACGCGCGCTTTTATTTTGATTGCCGCGCTCACCTTAAGTGCTTGTGCTATTTTCGGCGACCCTAATCCGCTTGATGAAACCAAAGGCTGGCCTGAACAACGCCTGTATGCCGCCGGTCAGGAAAAGATGATGGACAAGAATTACGACAAGGCGATCGAGTATTTCCAGAAGCTGGAAGCACGTTATCCTCACGGCGCTTACGCCACCCAGGCGCAACTTGAAGTGGCTTACGCCTATTACAAGAAAAGCGAACCCGTATTATGTATGACTGCAGTTGACCGTTTCATCAAGTTGCATCCTAACCATCCTAACCTTGACTACGCCTATTACCTGAAAGGCCTGGCGACATTTAACGAGCGCGGCATCATCGAGAAATACACCAAGCAGGAAATCAATGACCGTGACCCGAAAACACTGCGGGTGTCCTTCAATGCGTTCAAGGAACTGGTGGAGCGTTACCCGAATAGCCGTTACGTCAAAGATGCCACCCAGCGCATGATCTTCCTGGTCAACACGCTGGCCATGCACGAAATGCATGTCGCCCGTTACTACATGCAACGCAAGGCTTATGTTGCTGCGCTGAACCGCACAAAATATGTGCTGGAGACCTACCCGAATTCAAGCGCTGTTGAAGAAGCACTGGTCACCATGGTCAGCGCCTACGACGCGATGGATATGGATGACCTGAAACAGGATACGCTACGCATACTCAAAACCAACTACCCGGAAAACCCCATGATCACCGGTAAAATCAGTGAAGATGAAAAAGTCTGGTGGAAGTTCTGGGAAAGCATGTATCAGTAAGCTTGCCGGATATAAAAAAGCGCCATCCTTATGGCGCTTTTTTATTTTCAGACTGTAGCTTCACTAATATTTCACCAGTTATTTCACCGCCAGCCATTTCACCACCGGCCACTGCATCGACAGCAAAAGCCTCGCGCTCGAACGGATTGTCATAATAGATATGCCGCCCTTTCACTGTTTGCCACAGCCCGGCCAGTAAGTAGGCAGGAATAAATAAGATCCCCCAGCGCTCTGCCTGCCTGACGTGTACATGTTCATGCGCACGCAATTGCTCCAGTTTGGCGGCCGAGAATCCCAGGATCACATGGCCCAGCGTCATCGCCGCAAAGCCACGCCGCATCATCCACAATGCAAACTTCCCGCCATGCACTTCCAGCACACCATGCGCAACACGTGTTTTCGCGCCCAGTACCATCCACAACATGGCCGCGATCAGACCTATCAAAGTAGTCGGCAGTGTCCATAACAGAATCAGCAAACGCACGATATCATCACCCCGAATTGGCAACCAGCCTGTCAATGTTTAACGCTTTCCCTACATATGCCTGGGCGAAAACATAATGATCGCCATCCCCAGTATCGCGACTGCAGCACCGAGTAAATCCCAGCCTGTCGGGCGTATGCCCTCCACCAGCCATAACCAGACAATCGCGACGCCGATATAGACACCGCCATAAGCCGCGTAAATACGCCCGGCTGCGGCAGGGTGCAATGTCAGCAACCAGGCAAACACGGCCAGGCTGATAGCGGCTGGCATCAGCAACCAGGCGCTTTTGCCTTCTTTTAACCAGAGATAAGGCAGATAGCACCCCACTATTTCAGCAACAGCGGTGAGCGCAAATAAAAACAGGGTCTTAATCAAGTGCTATATCTCGAACATTACCGGACTCAAGGGTTAGCCTGACTCGAGTTTATCGGGAAATCAGCTGATTGTACCTTAGCTAATTTAGCTGCGACTTTGGCATCAAAATTTTCACGGATCACCACAGATCGTTCATGCGTACCTTTGGCAATCACATCCACCCCATCATGGGCTTCTACATTAAAAACCAGTTTACGCCCTTCAACAGCAACGAGCTCTACCGAGGTGGTGACAGTCAACCCAGGTGGCGTCGCTGCCTGGTGGCTGACATTGATATGCGTACCCAGCGTTTGCTCGTGCGGCCAGTCCAGATAAGGTTCTATCGCTTTGATACAGGCCCATTCCAGCAAGCCCACCATAAAACCTGTCGCAAAGACTTCCGGCATCACCTGAAACTCTTTCGCCTCCGGATACAGTGCCGGCACTGTTTTCGATACCGGTACCAGAAACTGGTGCTGATATCTGAGGCCGGGCTGCAAAGTGGTGTGCATCGCTTATTCCTGTTCGGAGATCAGCAATTGATTGTGATCGGTTTTCAGGTAGAAAGTACCGTTGGGATCAATCTGGATAGCACGGATGCGGTAATCACTTAGCACAGGCTCGGCGTACACCAGCGTCGTGCCTTCACGCCGCACACGGTACAAGGTGGTGTTTCCCATGCCGGCGATAAAGAAATCGTTATCCCAGAAATCATTGCGCCCGGTTTTTGGATATTTAGCCAGCGGACCGATACCGATCGAAGGTACAAACGTCATCAGCGGCTTCTCATGCCCTTCATGGCTATTGAATTTATTGCCGTAATAGCCACTCATGCCGTCGCGCTCGTAGATAGTGCCGTAGCTCACGATCGGCCAGCCGTAATTTTTACCACGTTTGATCAGGTTGATCTCATCGCCGCCGCGCGGGCCATGGTCCGTCAACCACAACTCATTACTTTCCTTATCGAAAAACAGGCCCCCAGAAGGTGAACGGAAGCCGGTGGCATAAACCTCGGCATTCAGGCGCTGCAAATCAATACGCATCACCTTACCCAGTGAAGTGGTCTTGTCCTGTACCCGGTCCGGCTTCGAAAAATCACCTATGCTCAAATACAAAGTACGTTCATTTTCACCCAGCGCCAGTTTCCCGCCTACCTGATGGCCTAGAATCGGTTCTTTGATCGCCGGGCGGCTGATATAGATCTCGCGGTCAAAACTCAATTCACTATTTTCGACATCCACTGCAAACTCGCTCACTGCCAGGCGCACACCATTAGTCACTTCATCCCAGGCGGTATAGGCTACGTACAAGGTCTTGCCTATCAGCAAAGAATCCTTGACGCCGGAAAGCTCTTTGCAATAGACCAGTTGCTTGCTGCTGCTTTCATCCGATGAATTGTCGCCACCTGGGATGAACTTGGTCAATGGTTTACCGGGCTTGACCAGTTCCATGGTGTCATTCTGGCGTACAAAATAGACATCACCGCATTTACTGATGAACAGGAACAGGTGCTTGTCCAGGCGCTCGAATGGTCCGCTCGGATACTGATCCTCGAATGGCAACTTGTAGACTTTAAGCGGTTGCGTACCGAACACCGAACTGATACGTGGTGGCTCTGGTTCCTTGTTGGCTTCCTTATCGGCTTGCGCAGCATCGCTCCCGGATAACAACAAGCGCGGGACCACATCATCACCGGCTTGCGCATGGGGTGACAGTACCTGCCAGCACAGTAACAGCCAGCAGAGGGTAAACAGGGTGAGTTTTAAAAGTGATAGCTTTGAGGATTGAGGGCGTAAATAAAACAAAACAGGGTTCTCCATTCTTATGCCATATACGAGTCACAAGCATAAGGAAAAGTTTACATGCGTCTGTTATAAAATATATTTTTATATTTTAAATCAATTAATTATTTATTTTTATTAATCCATTTTGTAATTATTATTTTGATTGCCAGGCCAGCGATCATCGCTGCCCAGGCTGCCAGTGTCAGTTTGATAAACAAGGCAAAAGTGTCTTGCTGGCACATCGCACCCAGCACCGGGTCCAGAGTATCGCAGCCAAAAGCAAGCACTGCAAATGCAAAGCCAGGGCCAAGATGCAGAATGGCCAGGCCATAAATTAACGCGCGCAACATATTACATTCCAGTACAGCTAATCATCAGTTCCAGTTATCTATTTTGACATCATCCGGCGAAGGCCGGCCCTGCCCGGTTTCAACCAGCGCTTTTAAGCTAAGCAGGAACGTGGCCCATTTCATACTGCAATGCGCCATGAACTCTACCGGCTCTGCCCAGCCCCTATGACCGAACAGTACGATCGTGTAATCACCATCCTCGTAAAGATCAAAGCTGGCATGCGTGCCTGCCCATTCTTCCGGCCCGGATATGAAACGCCAGACTACCTGTTCATCTGTCTGCAATGTAGCCACCTCAAATGTGATGTTGCCCAGGGTTTCACCGGCAGGTGTTTTGAACACAAGCTCTATTGTGCCGCCAGGGCTGGAAACACCACTCGCCTGCGCTGACCACCAGCCAGCTACCCCTTCAACAGTGGCTAACGCCGCGTAAACTTTGGCTATCGGTGCCTTGATGCCTACCCTGTGGATAATATCTGACACGACCTCTCCTTCCGTTTCTTAACGCTTGAACGCCAACACGAATACTCCAGCCGCCACCAGCGCCACGCCCAGCCACTCGCGTGCAGAAAGACGCTCACCTAAAAACAGGAAAGCAAATAATGCGACCAGCACCAGGCTGAATTTGTCTACAGGTGCTACTTTTGAAGCTTCACCCAATTGCAGCGCACGGAAATAACATATCCAGGATGCACCGGTAGCCACTGCAGAAAAGGTGATGAACAATAATGCACGTGCAGGCATGGCAAGCGGATTGCTCCATTTGCCGGCGAACCAGACAAAAGGCGCCAGTACAGCCGCAATCACCACCGTGCGAATCAAGGTAGCAAAATCAGAGTCTATGCCCTGGATGCCGATTTTGGCGAAAATCGCTGTTAACGCAGCGAAGCAGGCTGAGAGCGCTGCCCAGAACAGCCAGTCATTGATCATGACAAACCGCCCTATTCATTTCAACACAACGGTTAATCGACATTCTGACCAATGCGCCACAGCACCCCGGAAGGGTCGGTGATACAGAAATCGCGCATTTTCCAGGGCTGTAACTCAATCGGCCACAGCTTGACGCCATATTTATTGACCACATCGCTCTCCTCCACTTTCTGCCACCAGGCATCTACATCTTCCACCAGCAGATGCATCATGAAATTCTCTGCAAACCCCTCAGTACAGAAATTTTGCAGCAAAAAGCTAGAATATTCAAAATGGAAATAAGCGATACCGCCACCTTCTGATGCCATGGTAAACCCAAGATCCTGATAGAACCGCTTGGATAACTCGAAGTCTTTGGCGGGCACAAACGCTTTGATTTCTGTGACTTTCAGATCTGCCATGATAGGCGTAGCCTCGTTATTGGTATGGGATATGGCACTAAGTATAAAGCAAGCTCACTGCTTGCGTGCACCCGCCTCATATTGACTGTGCAAAGCCATGACTAAGCGACCTATCAGTTCCAGCGGTAATGGCTGGTCCAGTGGGAAAGACAAATTGCCTTTTTGACCGCGGTAAGGCTGCAATGACTGTATCAATTCAGCATCGGCGGTGACGGGCGGATATATGCCTATGTGCTTTTTGAAGGCGGCGAAATAGAAAAATATATATTTGTTGCCGCGGAATGCCGGCATCTGGTAACCGATACATGGTCTTGCTTGCGGCAACAAGGTTTCGACTTCCTGCCGGATTGAAAGCATCAATGCCCTGATCTCCGGACTCAGGCTTTGGAAATACTCTTCATGTGAGGTAAAGGCCACCGCTATTTCCCAGGGCTGTTTTATGTTTGTGGCCTGAGGCAGGCTTGAGATATTTTACTGGTTGTTTTCCCATTCCGGATTCCAGACCACTTCCCAGAGATGTCCATCCGGATCCTGGAAATAACCGCCATATCCGCCCCAGAAAGTGTCTTGTGCAGGTTTGGTGATGGTCGCGCCACTTTTGCCAGCCTGTTCCATCACTGCATCAACTTCAGCTTTGGAGCTGACGTTATGGGCAATCGAAAACCCGGGCGGGCTCGCAGATGAAAGCGGGAGTGCAGAGTCATGTGCCAGACTTTTGCGTGGCCAGATCGCCAGCTTCAGGCCACCCGCCAATTCAAAAAACGCCACGGCACCAAACTCGAACTCGGTGCCCATGATGCCTTCCGTCACTAAACCCAGGCCATCGCGGTAAAAACCTAACGAAGCTTCCAGGTTATCCACGCCCAGCGTAATCATGGAGATTGAAGGTTTCATTACTGATCTGCCCTGGGAATTATCTGACAAGTATGTAGACGGAAGTCGCAATGGCGGCGATGGATAAGCCAAACGAAACGAACAGCATGGTTTTATAAGCGGCAACCTGTTTGTTGGCGGCCTGGGCGGCGGCTTCGATTTGCTGGATAGCCTGCTGCATCTTCTCTGCCAGCACATGAATGGACTCTGCATTTTGAACCGCAGCTGCCTGCAATTCCTGAATCTGCTTCGCCAGCAATGGATCAACCTTGGCAGCAACTTCAGGTTTGGAAGTGAATGCCGGCACAGCCGAAGTAGCTACTTGGGCGATATAAGGCGCCAGCGCCTTGATAATAGGTAAAAATTGAATAGCCACGTTAACCTCACCAATCCAAACATTATTTAATTTTTTTTACCATAGTACGGGCGGAATTAGCATACGTCCACCCTAAATGCTTGCAGCTAGAACATGGCAAGCACCTGTAAGCGCCTGCGCACACATATTCTTAAGTGATGCGGACCGACCTCAGCCGCGCCACGCTGCTTCTATGGTGGCGATATCGATCTTCTGCATATCCATCATGGCTTCGAACGCACGCTTGGCCGCAGCAGGATCAGGGTCGCTGATCGCCGCGATCAATGCGCGTGGAGTGATCTGCCATGAAATTCCCCACTTGTCCTTACACCAGCCACAGGCACTCTCCTGCCCGCCGTTAGCTACGATCGCGTTCCACAAACGATCGGTTTCCGCCTGGTCATCGGTCGCCACCTGGAAGGAAAATGCCTCATTGTGTTTAAAGGTCGGTCCACCATTTAAACCTAGGCAAGGAATACCCATCAACGTGAACTCTACCGTCAACTCATCCCCTTGCTTGCCTGAAGGATAATCGCCAGGCGCATGATGTACTGCACCAACACTGCTATCAGGAAAGGTCGCGGCATAAAATCTGGCCGCTTCCAGGGCAGCCCCATCAAACCAGAGGCAGATCGTGTTTTTAGCAGTCATGGTGTCTTCAATCCCCTAAAAATTAAAGTTCACAAATTAAATCTGATCAACTTGTCCATCTGAATAAATCGTCATTTGCTTTGCATATTACTAACTTTGGAATAGCCAACTCTGTATGAAGCCTACTTTGAATAGTCCCCTGGCATGACAACTAACACTTCATTGGGAATGATAAACATCCTGACAAACAGCCATGCCTGGTAGTTCAGCATCGTTTTGTAACATGGTTTTATTAGCATATTTATATATAAGCCATTAAATATCACTTTTATCTTTATTTATGTATACTTAAAAACATTTAGTGCACCTGATTCAGGAGATTCAGAAATGGATAGCGCGCCTTCACAATCGGCTACACCCAGGCTGTTTCCCAGTATCCTTGAGCGACTGGCCGCACTCAAATACAGCAAACGTACAGAAGAATCTTATATCCAGTGGATTAAACGCTTTATAACGTTTCATGCAAAGCGGCATCCACGCGATATGGGTATTGAGGAGATCGAGGCTTATTTGAATCATCTGGCTGAAGAAAAAAAAGTATCGGCCAGCACGCAGAGCCAGGCGAAAAGCGCCTTGTTCTTTTTGTATAAAGAAGTGCTGGAACGTGACTTGCCCGTGATGGAAAACTTCAACAAAGTGAAGGCGGACAAACGTTTACCGGTGGTACTTACCAAACATGAAGTGCAGGCTATCCTTTCCCGACTCAACAGCACAACGTGGCTGATAGTCAGTCTGCTGTATGGCAGTGGCTTGCGCGTGATGGAGTGTTTAAGGTTGCGCATAGCAGATATCGACTTTGCCAGGCTGGAGATCCTGGTGCGCGATCTCAACGGCTATAAAAACCGGATCACCTTGTTGCCTGCCAGCCTGGTGGAGCCGTTAAAGAACTATGTGCAGGAAGTTGAGCGCCTGCATGAGGAGGACCTGGCCAAAGGGTTCGGCGAAACCAGGATGCCGGCTGGCCTGGCAAAAAAATATCCTGAGGCCGGCAAGGAGTTCAGCTGGCAGTATGCCTTTCCTTCTACCCGGCTTTCAGTGGATCAGGAAACCGGTATGGTCTATCGCCACCATGCTGATGAAAAAACCGTGCAGCGCGCGGTAAAAAAGGTGGCGAAACAGGCAGATATCAGCAAACCGGTCACACCGAATACCTTACGCCACAGCTTTGCCACACATCTGTTACAGGGCGGCCAGGATGTACGGGCGGTGCAGGAATTACTTGGTCACGCCGATGTGAGCACCACCATGATCTATACCCAGGTAGTGAATACCGGCGGACGCGGCATCGCCAGCCCGCTGGATGTTATCTGACTGGTTTGCAATTGAACTGCTTGGCCATTTAATCCATGTATTGCTTAACTTGCGTACTACTTAATCTGCATGTCATTTAGCCAGCATTATCGACTGGCGAAACATCAGGCAGCTGAAGAAATATTTTTAACCCCTATCAGGCCGGCAAATTGCATGGCGGGCATGGGCTTGCCGAACAGGCTTCCCTGCCCTTCCTCACACTGCTTTTCTTTCAGGTAATTCAGCTGACTCTTGGTTTCAATGCCTTCGGCAATCGTTTCCAGGTCAAAACCGTGCGCGATGTCCAGCGTGGCACAGACCACTGAATCATCCTGTTTTTGTTCCAGCATGCCATGCACAAAAGAGCGGTCTATCTTGATCCGCGTAAGTGGATAGGTCTTAAGCAGGCTCAAGGAGGCATAACCGGTACCAAAATCATCGAAGGCGATGCCTACGCCATAGATCTTCAACTTGCGCAACGCGTTCAACACTACCTCATCACTATCCAGGGCGATGTTTTCGGTGATCTCCAGCTCCAGTGCCTCGGGCGGCAAACCGTGCCGGCTCAGCACATCCATCACTTCCTGTACCACATTGCCGACATGGAATTGCGCTTCGAACAGGTTGACGCCGATCCGGAAATTGCTGGCGCCGTTGCGCCGCCAGTAAGCAGCCTGGGCACAGGCTTCATCCAGTATCCATGAGCCGACGATCGCAGCCAGCGGTCCATCTTCAAGTGCCGCCAGGAACGAGACAGGTGCCAGGATACCGCGTTTGGGATGGTGCCAGCGTAACAACGCTTCCGCGCCTATCACTGCGCCAGTCTTTAAATTGACCTGTGGCTGGTAATAGAGCAGGAATTCGCCCTGGTCTACCGCTCGGTGTAGTTCCATGGCGTACAGGCGGCGTGCCACCGCTTCCATGCGCAGTGCCGGCGTGAACATGAACACCCTGCCCCGACCGGACATTTTCGCCTTGAACAATGCAAGGTCTGCGTCACTGACCAGCTCAAGCGCTTCCTGCGCATGCATTGGTGCCAGCGCAACGCCGCAGCTGGCGGCAACGCGCACTTCATGGCCGTCAATCAGGATAGGGGTGGCTATCATGCGGATGATTTTTTCCGCCAGGTGCATGGCGACTTCAGGGCTGAGGATATTGGGCACGATAATGGCGAATTCGTCACCGCCGATACGGGCAACGATGCCTGGCATGCTCACCATCCTGGCCATTTGCACCGCGACTTGCTTGAGTACCGCATCTCCCAGCGAATGCCCCAGCGTGTCATTCACATCCTTGAAGCCATCCAGGTCAATCATGAATACAGCAGCCGGTTTGGGCACCGTCAGCGTATCTTCTACCACGCGGTAGAACCTGGCGCGGTTTGCCAGGCCGGTCAGCACATCTACGTTGGCGCGCAAGCGCAGCTCAGCCTCTTCCATGCGTTGCTCGGTGATATCCTTGAGGATAGCCTCAAAGCGCATGTTGCCGCCCTCTTTCCAGGCAAACAGCGAGAAGCCCAGCAGGAAACGGGTACCATCCTTACGCAAACCTGAGATTTCGGAAAAAGTATCCAGATGGCCCAGCGTGCCTTCGGCGATCGCCTTGACTATGGTTTCATGCAGGATGGAGCGATCGCGTTCCGGCACCAGCATATCCACGCGTTGCCCGACACCTTCAGACAAACTGTAACCGTGCGAAAGTGCCGCGGCGGCATTCCAGGCAATGATGTGCAGATGTTCATCAAACCATACGATGGGCGTGGTCGAGTTACCGGCGTATTTCTCGAAAGTTGGTCGATGACGGTTACTGGATGTTTCGATACGGCGCAGTTCCAGGCGGTCGGAGACGATATGCGCCAGCTCAAGCAGGCGCCTTTGGTCTTCGTCAGAGAAGTTTTCGCGGGGCTTGTTATCAATGACACACAAGGCACCCAGCGCCAGGCCACCGGGAGAGCGTAGCGGCACCCCCGCATAAAACCTGACATTGGCATCGCCTGTCACCAGCGGGTTGTCGTGAAACCTGTCATCCTGCATGGTATCAGGCACCACCATGATGTTCGTCTGGTTGATAGCATGGGCGCAGAAAGATACATCACGCCGCATATCGGTTTCGCCTATGCCTACACTGGCAGCGAAGAACACATGGTCACTGCCTATCATATTGACCGCAGCCACCGGCATATCGAACATACGCGCAGCGATCTGTACTATGGGGTCTAAACTGGGGACCAGACTTTCGTCATCCAGTCCGTGTTCATACAAAGCGGAAAGCCGCTCTTGTTCATTGGCAGGTATGGCAGGGCATTTCACCGCAGTCTCCTTAATGCGCTTGGACGTATGGCTATGACTTTAATAAAAGTATAGACAAAATCACATCCATTTACATCAATTTTATTTAATGCGTATAAATACAGAGAGACTGGCGCTGGAAAACCTACATGTGTGCCTGTTAAAACTAGCGCCTTTCGGGAGATCGATGGTGATTTAAAGATTCGGTTTTTGCTTGCCGTCACCGATATGGCTTTGTCCACGTGCCTTGGCCAGCTTGACCTGTTTTTGCCGTTCGCGCAGCGAGTCTCTTTTTTCATCGGACAGCTTGTCGTAGCAATAAGGGCATGAAATCCCCGCCTCGTATTGCTCGCTTTGCATCTCTGCTTCCGTCAATGGCATACGGCAGGCGTAGCACTGGTCATGGTCACCGACTTCCAGGCCGTGTTTGACGGCGACGCGCTGATCAAAAACGAAACAATCGCCTTCCCATAGACTTTCTTCTTTGGGCACGGTTTCCAGGTATTTCAGGATACCGCCCTGCAAGTGATACACCTCTTCAAAACCTTGCTGCTTCATAAAGGAAGATGCTTTTTCGCAACGGATGCCACCGGTGCAGAACATCGCCACTTTTTTGTGTCTGTTTTTATCCAGGTTGTCCGCGACATATTTGGGGAATTCGCGGAAGGTGGTGGTTTTCGGGTCCACCGCATTCTTGAAAGTACCGATATGCACTTCGTAATCGTTACGCGTATCCAGCAGAATCACATCCGGGTCTGAAATCAGTGCATTCCAGTCTTCCGGTTTTACATAAGTACCAACCACCTCGTTCGGATCTACGCCCTGCACGCCCATAGTGACGATTTCTTTTTTCAGCTTGACCTTCATGCGGTAAAACGGATGGCTGTCAGCCCAGGATTCTTTATGCTCCAGTTCAGCCAGGCGCGGGTCCTGGCGCAGGTAGTTCAAAATCGCTTTTATATCTTCCGGTTTACCGGCGATGGTGCCGTTGATACCCTCATTCGCCAGCAGCAAAGTGCCTTTAATCCTGAGCATCAGGCATTGTTCCAGGATAGGCTGTTGCAGGTCTTTGTAGTTGTCCAGCGTGACGAATTTATACAGCGCGGCGGTGAGGTATTGACTCATTTGCGAAATAGCTTTGTTTCAAAGAGTGGCATTTTACCACCCTAAGCCGCTGAATGAAAAAGGGAAATGTACAAAAAGAAAACGGGCATAACGCCCGTTTAATAATTGTTGATCCAGATCAAAAGATTTTTTAATCACTATAAAAAATTATTGAATCACCAGAATTTCTGCTTTACCCAGGCCGCCCATATCACCCATCCAGCGGTGCACGCGCAAGCTGCTGATCTCGGCAAACTTGCTATCCAGCAATTTAAAGGATTTATACAGGATATTCAGGAAAGGTAATTTATGCGGACCGCAATCGACCCAGGTCGCCTGTGTGGCAGGTGTTTTTGCAAGTAATAGCGTACCGCGTTTCATGCCATAACCCAGATAAGCACTGGTAGTACCCAGCACACCCAGGGTGCCTGCCATCATGTCAGAAGCACAATAGTCGCCGACATTGCCTTCAATCAGCAGCATGCCACGGCGCATGCGGTCGCCAGCACGTGCGCCAGCGTTACCCTTGCAGATCAATACCCCATTCTGGATCTGTGCACCCAGGAAATCGCCAGCGTCCGCTTCAACAATGACTTGGCCGGTAGCCATGCCAAAACCGATATATGCGTGCTGAGAACTGGTGTTTTTAAAGGTGACTTTCAGCGCTTCAGCGCTGTCATCCACGCTGACTTCAAATACTTCACCTGCCGTTAAATGTTTAGTCAGTTTGATAGCGGTAATTTCAGTGGCTGTTTTACCTTGCAACGCTTGCGGGGACAAAGCACGGCAATCAATCTGGCGTGTAACCGGTTTGGCGGTTAAGACGATATGGCTCATACGGCCTCCCCACTTAAAATTGGACGCAGCTTGAAGTGATGTGGCCCCAGTTTTCCGCCATAGTTACCGGCAGAAATACGCAAGATGCCATTCTCTTTACCCAGGCTGCAGGCGGCTTCAATACCGGCTTTCATGGAAGCGGCAATATCTTCAAATGCAAGGCCATTCACCACGATCTCCATCACACTTTCTACGCGCGGATCGAGTTCGCTTTTCACCGCGCCTTTTAATGTCGGGCAGAAGGCATCGTTGGTGCTGGCGAACATTTTAGGATATTTGCTGCCGACCTTGGAGCCTGAACGCACTACGCCGCCAGGGAATGGCATGATCACATTCGGGAACTGGCGCATGGCATCGATCGCCGCTTCGCAGGCAGTCAATACCTGCGCCTGGCTGGTGCCCAATACAAGGAAGTTACCACCACCTATGGCGCGTACCATCCCGGTAGTTTCTTCAGTCAGGAATTCGCCATCCATCACCGGGATACGCCAGAAACGCTTGAGCTTGCCTGCGGCATTGGGAATCTGTTTGGATATCTGGTTGCCATCACCGAAGAAGCGCAAATGCTTACCCAGGCTGATCATGTCTTCGGATTCAATACCAGCAAATGCAGCCGCAGTCGGGCAAGTCAGGATACATTGCCCCATGCGGGTTTCCAGCTGTTGCATAAGGACTTTGCTACCCATGGCAAACAGCAATACGCTGACACCGGGGCGGCCATCAGGGGTTTCGTCCTCGCTCAGTTCGCGCTCTATGCCCGCCTCCACACCGCAACCGATCACGCTGGTAGCAAAGCCGGTCATGGCATTGGCTGCGTTGTAAGCCCAACGCAAATTCTGCGCAGTGATCAATACGCGCGTGGCACGCATATTGAATGCTTCAGCAAAGGTGTCGTCTATTTCTACGCCGTTGATAAGCATCATGCCCCCTGCACATGGTTAATGACATGGTTGCGGCCATCTTCCGCAATATGGTCATTACTGATTTTAAAGTGTTGCATCTGCATGGTGTGATAACGATCAAAATACTGCTTGATGTCTTTTTCAACGCCCAGGTCAAATGCAGGCTTGGCGGTATGGGTAGCGCCCCATACCACTTTAATGACTTTCCCGTCTTTCACTACCAGTTCACCGTCTTTGAACACAAAATCCGGTTTGCTGAACATGGCTTCCTTGTCAGCCTGTTCAGTGTAGACGGTGATATCGGCAGCGGCGCCTACGCCCAGGTGACCGCGGTCTTCCAGACCTATCAGTTTGGCAGCGGCTGAACGGGTCATGGTGGCGATTTCGTATAGCGTATATTCGCGATCCAGCGACTTGAGGTTGCTCATCGCCTGGGCATCCAGATTGAGCTTGTCAAATGCATCATTACGGAACGATTTATCCATCAGCAGGCGGATCAAATGCGGATACGTAGTGAATGGTGCGCCGTTTGGATGGTCAGTAGTCAGGAAAACGCGCCACGGATCATCCACACTGAGGAAAACCTCCAGGCCGATCGCCCATTGCAAGGCATTGACATAATTCTCGTCACGGTATTTGAATGGCACCACGCCACAACCGGCATCACACTCGATATCCATGATCACCGATTTTTTCGGGTTAGCGACTTTGGCATTCAGATGCTGCATCATGTTGTCGCCGGAAGCGGTCACCGTCTGCCCGAACAATATCTGGCCGACATCGGCGGTGATATGTTTGTTTTTGTTGATCGCCTCGGCAATATTGGCGGCGGCGGAAGAAAACTTCTTGTCACCTTCGGTACCGTAACTGTGAAACTGGATATGCGTCAGATGCATAGGCAAGCCATCGCTGGCACCCATGGTATCCAGAGTGGTCTGGAAGTTACCGGCCACACCCAGATTGTTACAGTGCACATGCAGCGGCTTGGCAATACCGAGGTCATTCACGGCACGGCTTAACGCCTGCAAAATACGGCGTGGGGTGATGTGGTAATGGCTGTGTTGCTGGTCCAGATCCTGGCGACGCTCATTGAACTTGAACGCGGAGATACCACCCGGATTGACCACTTTAATGCCTATAGTTTGAGTCGCATGCAAGGTCCAGGCAACGTAATCATTAATGGTTTTCTGGTCGGCATTCTGGCTCAGCAGGCGTAACAGATAATCATCGTTACCCAGCATGGCGTAGCCGCCCTTATCGATCATGGGCGTATCACCCATTTCCATATGTGCCTGCCGCGCATTCACGGCCAGGATCGCCGGTTCAAACGCGGCGGTATAGCCCATCTCGATATAGCGCATACCGGTATCGGTAGTATTCGGCGTGGCATGGTGGCTGCAATTGGCACCGCAAATATGCGCTTCCGGTTCCTGCATGCGGCGCATATCCTGGTATTCCGGCAGCAGCATACGTGCAATATTCACTTTACCGCCGCCGATATGGCTATGCATATCAATGGCACCCGCCATCACGATTTTGCCGTTCAGGTCATATGCCTGATCGATCTTCTCAGTGTCGGCAGGCTTGGCGATGATACGGCCGTCACGGATGTAAATGTCTTCCTGTACGCCATCCTTGTTATGGGCAGGGTCAATCACCCTGGCATTTTTCAATAACGTAATCATGCCGGCTTCCCTTCATTGGCTATGGCTTGTTCTATCAATGCAACCACTTTGGATAAAGTAGGCACATCAGAAGGTTTTGCGGCTGTCAGCGGCAAAGTCACCGAGCCATCGACGCGGAATTGCTGGCCGTTGGTATCCAGCCCTGGAGTGGCGACCGGGATAAACACGGCTGGCGGTGTCGTAAATTTGCTATCGGCTGCACCTAACAAAATGACTGGCGAAATTTCAGCAGGTGGCATGGCTTCCGGGCTAAAGCTGTTCACCCAGACCACTGCATCATGATCTTGCCAGTTGGGCGCATCAATGATCACACCATTGAGCCAGGTATGTGCGTAATTCACGCTGGTATCACCATCGCTACCGCCTAACGATAAGCCCATGGCACGCGTTTTCTGGTTCAGCGCGACCACCGTTTCGGTAATATTCTCTATGGTTAATTCTGCATGATCGAAATGCAGGTCTTTGGACACCCACGCCAAAGTTGCATACTTGGCAGTTTTTAATGTCTCGGCCAATGCGGTGAGTGTGCTGACTGCTACGCCTGCAACACTGTCACCGGCGACCGGTTTATTCATGACCAGTGCACGCAAGGCAGAAACCACTTCCGGTAAATGTTCAGAAGCACAGTTGATCACTAGCGGCTCACGGCCATCCGGAGAAACCCCAGCCTGCGTTTTGAGTTTATCGCCACCCAGGTAAATGATCTGACGCGCTGCCGGTTCGGTGAACATGGCTTCTTGCACCCAGACCACGCGTTCAAAAAAACGCGCGTTGTGCGTGACCACATCAGTTCCTATCAGCAAAATCACATCGGCGCGGTTGCGTACTTCAGTCAAGGTGGTGGTTTGCCAGCCTTTATGCTGCAACACTTTCATATTGCGCAATGTGCTGTCTGCATTCATGTGCGTCATGTCCGCACCATTCTGGTTAGCCAGGCTCACTAATGCTCGCGCGCCATGCACATCGGTACTGCTACCGGCGATCAAAGGTGATTGTGCTTTCTGTAACAATGTGGCCGCAGCCTTTACTGCTTCTGCCAGGGAAACAGCTTGACCATTGACCTGTGGCTGCACATTCAAAGAGGTAGACCGGGCGTAGAATTTCGCCGCCTTGCCACATGAAAACTGCTGTTTGGCAATTGTATCCGCCGAAATATCGTCGCATAACAAGCCACACGCCGGGCAAGCATGCATAGTCTGTTCTGTATTTACCATATGTGGAAAGATCTCTCGTCTACGCTGAAAAAACTAACGCCATCGTTGAAAACAATCACATCATACAAACATCTAAACTAGATGGATAGAAAAAATAACGCGGAGAATGCGCGTTATTCAGGCTATTGAAAATAAAGCCACTGGGAATCAATGATCCATTCATACACAAACAATCCGCAATCAAGGTTTATCTATCACGTTAAAAATAGTAGAATAGCTGTTTGATTTTTCTTGTTAATTAACTATATTGGAGTTCTCATGGCTTTAGAGCGTACACTTAGCATTATCAAACCAGATGCCGTTGCAAAAAACGTGATTGGTCAAATTTACACACGTTTTGAAAACGCTGGCTTGAAAATCGTGGCTGCTAAATTCGCGCAATTGACACAAGCTGAAGCTGAAGGCTTTTACGCTGTTCACAAAGAGCGCCCTTTCTTCAACGACCTGGTTAAATTCATGATTTCCGGTCCAGTGATGATTCAAGCGCTGGAAGGCGAAAACGCAGTATTGAAACACCGCGAACTGATGGGTGCAACCAACCCTAAAGATGCAGCGCCTGGCACTATCCGTGCTGACTTCGCTGAAAGCATTGATGCAAACGCAGTGCACGGTTCTGATAGCCTGGAAAATGCAGCTATCGAAATCAAATACTTCTTTGGATAATCATTGAATCCACGCCGGCAACGGCGTTGCCTGCTAGAAAATGATTTCCTTATAGATTAACTCTTTTAAGCGTCATCATTTTTTAGCACGCCTTCACTAGTTTAGAAGCCTGATGATCAGAGGCTGACATACAGTAAGCAAATGATTGAACCAAGGATTCAAATAGAGAAATGGAATTTTGGTTAATTTACTGAATCTGAACCAACCGCAACTCGCCGAGTACTTCACCAGTATCGGAGAGAAGCCTTTCCGCGCCAAGCAACTCATGCGCTGGATGCATCACTTCGGGGTACTAGACCTCGACCAGATGACCGATATCGCCAAAGTCCTGCGCGAAAAACTGCGCCAGGAAGCCGAATTCAAATTACCCGATGTGCAGTTGGAACAGATTTCCGACGACGGCACGCGTAAATGGCTGATTGGCACCAACAACCTGAAAGACGGCACTGCCAATAGCGTAGAGACCGTTTTCATCCCTGAAGATGACCGTGGCACCTTGTGTATTTCCAGCCAGGTTGGCTGCGCGCTTGAATGCACATTTTGCAGCACCGGCCGCCAGGGCTTCAACCGCAACCTGACTGTGTCTGAAATCATCGGCCAGCTTTGGGTAGCCAATCACTCCTTACGCCAGGCAGAAGGTTATAACATGCTGCCGGCGAGTGACCGCATCATTTCCAACGTGGTGATGATGGGCATGGGCGAACCGCTCGCGAATTATGATAACGTGGTCACCGCCATGCAGATCATGCTGGATGACAGTGCTTATGGCCTGAGCCGCCGCCGTGTGACGCTGTCGACCAGCGGCATGGTGCCTGCGATGGACAAACTGAAAGAGGATTGCCCGGTGGCACTTGCTGTGTCACTACATGCGCCTAACGATGCCCTGCGTGATGAGATCGTGCCTATCAACAAGAAATACCCGATCAAAGACCTGATGGCGGCCTGCGAACGTTACCTGGTTAAAGCACCGCGTGACTTTGTCACCTTTGAATATGTGATGCTGGATGGCGTCAATGACACGCTGGAGCATGCCAGACAATTACTCGATGTCGTGCGCAATGTGCCATGCAAGTTCAACCTGATCCCGTTCAACCCTTTCCCTAACAGTGGTTATGGCACTTCCAAACCGGTGCAGGTGCGCGCGTTTCGTGATATGTTAATGCAGGCAGGTTACGTGGTGACCGTGCGTAAAACCCGCGGTGAGGATATTGATGCCGCCTGTGGTCAATTGGCTGGCAAGGTGCTGGACAAGACCCGCCGGACAGAAAAAACCATCGCCATTCAATCTGCAGCCAACCACCCTGGCCAATAACCCATGAGAACATATTTTGTTGCGCAACCTTTACTGATATTGCTTGGTGCCTGCATAGGCCTGGCAGGTTGCGCGCAAAATCCAACCAGCACAAGTAATGACCTGCCTTACGACCAGCAACCGATTGGCCGTGAAACCGGAGATGTTGAATCTGCCCGAGTGCATACCGAGCTGGGTGCGGAATACTTCCGCCTCAAGCGCTATGATGTTGCGCTTGAGGAATTCAACACCGCGATCGAACGCAGCCCGAGCTATGCGCTTGCCCATAATGGCCAGGGTCTGGTCTATGCTGCCCTTGGCGATAAACCACGTGCAGAAGCAGCTTTCAAGCGTGCGATTCAATTGCAACCGGTGAATTCAGAATCCCATAACAATTACGGGCGTTTTTTATGCGACCAGGGCCGTTATGAGGATTCGCAAAAAGAATTCATGCTGGCAGTGAAGAACCCGCTTTATAAAACACCGCAGGTCGCCTATTACAACGCCGGCGTATGTGCGTTGCGCAGCAAACAGAAAACACAGGCCGAGACATATTTCAGCAAGGCTTTGCAGGTTGACCCGCTGGCACATGCCAGTGCCTACCAGCTAGCCAGCCTGCAGTTCGGCCGTGGCGATGCCGGCGCGGCGATGAACACCTTGCAAAACAGTGTCACTGTGGCCCCAAGCCCTGAATCGCTGTTATTGGCCGTGCGTATTTACCGTGCTTTGCAGATGCCTGATGAAGCACGTCATTACAGTGTTCAACTACATAAATTGTTTCCAAATTCCAACGAAACCAAACAATTGTTGAAAATGGAGTAAGTGCAAGTGACGTCAGAAGATAAAAACAACGTCAGCGCTCTGCAACCAGAGCCGGCAGATAAACCAAAACGTGGGCGCAAGCGCAAAGTCGATAGCGAGACTACGCCTGAGCTGGCAGCCGATACCGGTGTGGATACGCCGGCTTTTGATACCCTTTCGCCGACATTAACCGGTGACACTTCCAGCATGCAAACCTCATTACCAGAAACAGACATCGAAGAAACACCTGCGCCTGCAGCAATCACGCCGGGTTCAGGCTGCGGCAACGTACTGAAAGCTGCGCGTGAATCTCAAGGCCTTAGCATCCATGAGGTATCCAGTCATCTGCGCCTGGGTCCGAAACAGATCCAGGCGATCGAACAGGATGATTTTGACAAATTACCGCAACCCAGCATCGTGCGCGGATTCATCCGCAACTACGCCAAGTTGCTGAATATTGATGTCACGCCCGTGCTTGAAGCCTACCAGCGCATAGTGCCCAGCACCGCGCCTTTGCCACTGAGCGTCAGGTCGAACGCCAGCCCGTCCGTGATAGACAAACCGGCGCGTACCATACGCCCGCAGCGGATTTTGACCTTTTTCATTTTCCTGATTCTGGCCGCGATCCTTGCGTACTTCTATATCAACCATATCAAGCCGCAGGCATTGAAAAACGCTTCCCTGGCACTGGATGTGGATGAGATCAGTGAAACGACCGGGCAGGAAATCCCGATTCCGGCCCCGGCTGCTGAGCCTGCGCCGGCACAACCGGCAACAACTGATATACCGGCTGCACCGACATCGGCTGAAGCCACACCCGTAGCGCCTGCTGCTGAACCTGCTGCCGGCACAGTAGCTGAGCCGGTCGCACCGCCAGTTGAAAATGCTGTCGCTACTTCAGCAGCGAGCGACAGCACTATCGTCAGCACCCCTACCCCATCAGTCAGCAATGTGGTCGAGAGCACGACACTAAAGGCCTCTGACCCGCAAAAAGCAAACCTTACCTTCAAGGTGACAGAAGATTCGTGGGTACGCATAGAAGACATGCAGGGCAAGAAGATCCTCAGTGAAGTACTGCCCGCAGGTTCTGAACATAATGTGGTGGCGGAAAAACCGGTCAATGTGATCGTCGGCCACGCCCAGGGTACGCAACTGATGATTGATAACCAACCTTACGACCTGACCCAGGCCACCCGTGGCCGCGTCGCCCGTATTCAACTGAAATAACCATGATACAACGTCGAAATACTCGCCAGGTCATGATAGGCCACGTCGCGGTTGGCGGCGGCCTGTATGGCACAACCTCATCGCCGGTAGTCGTACAGAGCATGACCAATACTGACACGGCCGATGCGGAAGCGACTATCCGCCAGGTGTATGAGTTATGGCAGGCCGGATCTGAAGTCGTACGTATCACCGTCAACACCGCAGAAGCGGCTGCCCAGGTTTCTAGCATACGTAAAGGCCTGGATGCGCTGGGTTGCAGCGTGCCTCTCGTAGGTGACTTCCATTTCAACGGCCATAAACTGCTACAGGCATATCCTGATTGTGCCGAAGCACTGGCTAAATACCGCATCAACCCGGGTAACGTAGGCAAAGGCAGCAAGCGCGACGAACAGTTCGGCGCGATGATTGAAGCCGCCATCCATTATAAAAAAGCCGTGCGTATCGGCGTGAACTGGGGCAGCCTGGACCAGGCCAAAATGGCACAGATGATGGATGATAACGGCAAACTGGCAGAGCCTTTATCCGCCGATGCATTGATGCGCGAAGCACTGATCCAGTCCGCGCTGGAAAGCGCACAGCAAGCCATAGACCTCGGTCTGGACCCTAACCAGATCATCATCTCCTGCAAAGTCAGCAACGTGCAGGACCTGGTGCAGGTGTATACCGAACTCGGCCAGCGTTGCGAATACCCTTTGCACCTGGGCTTGACCGAAGCCGGCATGGGTTCCAAAGGCATCGTCGCTTCCACCGCGGCGCTGGCGATTTTATTGCAATCAGGCATAGGCGATACCATACGTGTGTCGCTGACACCTGAACCAAACGAATCCCGTACCAAGGAAGTGGTGGTCGCGCAGGAAATCCTGCAAACCATGGGTATACGTTCATTTACCCCGTTAGTGACCGCCTGCCCCGGCTGCGGCCGCACCACCAGCACCTACTTCCAGGAGCTGGCCATGCAGATCCAGACCTGGTTACGTCACCAGATGCCGTCATGGCGCAGCCAGTACCCGGGCGTGGAGACTTTGAATGTCGCTGTGATGGGATGCGTGGTGAATGGTCCCGGCGAATCCAAACTGGCCAATATCGGCATCAGCCTGCCCGGTACCGGTGAGACACCGGTAGCGCCGGTCTTCGTCGATGGCGAAAAAACCGTCACCCTGAAAGGTGACCACATCGCACAGGAGTTCCAGTTGATTGTCGATGAGTATGTGCGTACCCATTACGCCGAAGGCGGTAAATTGCGTTCCAGCAAAGCTGGCGTGATCCCTATCGTCGCCATCCCGCAATAATTCAAGCAAACGGCTGTAAGCAATGACCCAAAAATTCCAATCCATCAAAGGTTTCTATGACATCCTGCCGGAAGCCACCCCGCTCTGGTTCAAACTGGAAGACACCGCCCGCAAGATACTGAGCCAGTATGGCTATAACAATATCCGCATGCCTTTGGTAGAGCCTACCGAACTGTTTGTGCGCAGCGTGGGTGAACATACCGATATTGTCGAAAAAGAAATGTATGCCTGGGAAGATGCACTGAACGGCGACAAACTGACCTTGCGCCCTGAAGGCACCGCCGGCTGCGTACGCGCGGTGGTTGAACACAACCTGACTTACAATGGCCCGCAACGCTTATGGTATATGGGCCCTATGTTCCGCCACGAAAATGTGCAGAAAGGCCGCCAGCGCCAGTTCCACCAGATAGGCGTAGAAGCATTCGGCTTTGATGGCCCGGATGTGGATGCCGAACAGATCGTGTTACTGGCTCGCTTGTGGCAAGCCCTGGGCATCCAGGATGTGGAATTACAGATCAACAGCATTGGTGATGCAGATGAGCGTGCGCAATACCGTGAGACTTTGATCGGCTATTTCGAGCAACACGCAGACCTGCTCGATGAAGATGCCAAACGCCGCCTGCATAGCAATCCATTGCGCATCCTGGATAGCAAGACTCCACGCATGCAGGCCATGTGTGAAGCCGCTCCCAAATTGATGGATGGCCTTGGTGAAACCTCCAGGCAACACTTTGCACAATTGTGTGCCCTGCTGACTCAGGCAGGCATCGCTTACACCATCAATCACCGCCTGGTACGCGGCCTGGATTACTACAACCGCACCGTATTCGAATGGGTCACCACCAGGCTGGGCGCACAGGGCACGATCGCAGGTGGCGGCCGCTATGACACCCTGGTGGAGCGTTTAGGCGGCAACGCCACACCTGCCTGTGGTTTCGGCATAGGCCTGGAGCGTGTATTCCTGCTGATGCAGGAATATGGCGTTTCCGCACTCAACCAGCCTGACATTTACCTGGTCAATGTCGGCGAACTGGCGGAACAAAAAGCCTTTACCGTGGCGGAAACCCTGCGTAATATGGGGCTGACCGTGGTACTGCACACAGGTGGCGGCAGCTTTAAGTCACAGATGAAAAAAGCAGACCGCAGTGGTGCACGCTTCGCCGCGATCTTTGGTGATGACGAGGCCGCAACCAATGAGATCAGCTTGAAACCCATGCTGGGCCAGGGTGAACAGGCCCGCATAAAACTTGAACAAGTACTGGATATCGTACAGCCAGTCTGATTCGCAATGACGGGAGACCAGATGTCGGGACATACCTATTTCTTGATTGCCGTGCCAGGTATGTATTCGTTCTCTGTAATCCGGTAACTTGATATACATATTCAAATGAGCGAAATTCTACGCATCAAGCAGTTAAGCATTTATCCGGCGCACGCGCCGGAACGCAAGCTGGTGCGTAATGTCTCCCTGTCACTCGCCCGGGGCAAAACCACTTGTATCGTCGGTGAATCCGGCAGTGGTAAAAGCCTGACTGCGCTTAGCGTGATGAAGCTGCTTTCCTCACAACTCAAGATGCAAGGACAGGTGTTATTCCAGGACCAGGACATGACCGCCCTGGATGAAAAAGCCATGCAACGCCTGCGTGGCCGCCAGATTGGGATGATATTCCAGGAGCCGATGACCTCCCTGAATCCGGTGCTGACTGTAGGCTTCCAGATCGGCGAGCCACTCCAAACCCATTTAGGCTTCAAAGGTAGTGCCCTCAAACAAAAAGTAGCAGGCTTATTGCAACAGGTTGGCATAGACCCTGCCCGTGCCGACAGCTATCCGGACGAACTGTCCGGCGGCCAGCGGCAACGGGTGATGATTGCCATGAGTATCGCTTGCGAACCCGCCCTGCTGATCGCAGACGAGCCAACCACCGCGCTGGATGTCACAGTACAAGCGCAGGTATTGCGCCTGCTGAAGGAGCTGAAAGACCGCATGCATATGGCCATGCTGTTTATCACACACGACTTCGGTGTCGTAGCGGATATCGCAGATGAAGTCGTGGTGATGTTCAGGGGCGAGATCGTGGAATCCGGCAGCGTCGCGCAAGTGCTGCATCAACCGCAGCATCCATACACCAGGGCACTCCTGGCCTGCGTGCCGGATGCCGAAGGCAAAAAAACACTCCAGCCCATGACTTATGACTGGCTGACGCCGGCCTGATGGAGCTTACATGTCCGATCTGATCCTGCAAGCACAGCACCTGACCAAAACCTATGTACAGCGCACCGGTGCACTGGGGCTGGGCAACAATCGCATACAGGCACTGGATGATGTCAGCCTGCAGCTTGTACGCGGCACCACACTGGCGATCGTCGGAGAATCTGGCAGCGGCAAATCCACACTGGCACGTGGTATTTTGCACCTGCTGCCACTCGACAGCGGCGAAGTCATATTTAATGGCGTGGATTTCCTGGCGTTGGATAAAGCTGCTTTGCGCAGTGCCCGCCGCGATATCCAGATGATCTTCCAGGATCCTTTTGCCTCACTGAACCCGCGCATGCGCATAGGCGACATTATTGCTGAAGGCTTGGTGATTCACCGCATCGGTAATGCTGGCCAGCAAAGAGACAATGTCATCCAAATGCTGGAGAAAGTCGGCTTACGGGCGGATGATGCACAAAAATATCCGCACCAGTTTTCCGGTGGCCAGCGTCAGCGCATAGGCATCGCACGTGCCTTGATTTTGCAGCCCAAACTGGTGGTATGTGATGAACCGGTATCGGCACTGGACGTGTCGGTACAGGCGCAGATCCTGCTGCTGCTAAAGCAATTGCAACAGGAAATGGGCCTCAGTTACCTGTTCATCACCCATGATTTAAGGGTGGTCCGGCATATTGCCGACGACGTGCTGGTCATGCAAAAAGGCAAAGTAATTGAGCAAGGAAGCGTAGAAAACATTTATAATGCACCCCAGCAAAATTATACACAACAATTACTTAGCGCGATTCCGGGACATGGTTTGCGCGCAGTTGCAGTATAAATATTCATATTGATCACTCATCAACTTATACAAAAAACAAGCAGGAAAAGATAATGGCGTACGATTTGGAAGAACAGGAACAACTCGACGAATTCAGAGTTTGGTGGAATAAAAACGGCAAGATGGCAATCCGTCTGGTATTGGTCGCCATTGTTGCCTATGCCGGCTGGCAAGGTTACCAATCCTGGATGAACAGCAAGGCCACTGCCGCTTCTACTGCCTATCAAAACCTGGTCAGCACTCCGGTGCTGGACGTGGATAGCAAAAAGGCCGAACAGATTTCCAAGGATGCCCAAGCCATACAGAGTGACTACAGCATGACGCCTTATGCAGGCAGGTCCGCTTTGTTTGCCGCGCGTGCATTACACCAGGCAAAACAGAACGAAGCCGCCGAGAAACAATTAAACTGGGCGGTGGCAGAAGCCAAAGAGCCTGCCATCAAGCATATGGCAGCGATAGAAATTGCCGGCTTGCAAATCGAGCGCAATGCACTGGACGATGCCAAAAAAACGCTGGAAGCGATTAACGACAGCGGTTTTGACGGCTTGAAGAATACCCTGCTGGGCGATATCTACACTGCCAAAAAACAGGAAAAAGAAGCGAAAGAAGCTTACAACAAAGCCTTGAAGGGCCTGGACCCGGAAGGCAAGCTGTTTTACCTGACCCAACAGAAACTGGATGCACTGGGTTAACATGCCTATGAACCACCTAGCTTCTGCCCTGCGCATCAATCAGCCTCAAACTCTCAAGCGCCTGTCTCTGGCAGCCTTGCTTTTATTAGGTAGCAGCCTGACTGCCTGTACGGCTTTCAATGATGTAAAAACCAATCTAAGCGAAAGCATTTTTGGTGCAGAACCGGCCAATCCGCCGGCAGAGCTGGAAGAGATCAAGTCTTCTTATGAAACACGCGTGGTCTGGTCTACCAATGTAGGTGAGGCTGGTCGTTTCACTTATGCGCCTGTGCTGGCAGATAACTTCATCTATGCCGTCAATGCAGAAGGCAGTGTCATGCAATTGTCAGCTGAGAATGGCAAAAAGCTTTGGGAAACCGAGCTGAATGAGCCTATCAGCAGCAGCGTAGGCCTAGGCGGTGGTCTGGTATTGGCCGGCACCAGCAAAGGCCATCTGTACGCACTGAACGTCAATGGCAAAAAACTGTGGAGCGCTATCCTCAGCAGCGAGATACAGGGTCAGCCACGTTATTACGATGGCACCGTGATCGTGCGTACCAGTGATCACCATATCTATGGGGTGGACGCAGCGGATGGCCGCCGCAAATGGGTATATGAACGCGCCACGCCTTCGCTGTCCCTCAAGAACCAGGCCGGTATCGTAGTGGATGGCGGTGCCGTCTATGCAGGTTTCCCGGGTGGCAAACTGATCGCCATCCGTGCAGATAATGGCAAGTTACTGTGGGAAGCCACCGTCGCGCAGCCTAAAGGCGTTACCGAGATCGAGCGTATCGCCGATATCACCAGCCTGCCGTTCGTGGACGGGGCTATGGTGTATGTTGTCGCCTATCAGGGTAAAGTCGCCGGTGTTGACCGCCAGCGCGGCCAGGTGGCCTGGAGCCGTGATATCTCGAGTTATGCAGGCCTGACCGCCGATAACGGCAAAATCTACTTAAGCCACACTATCGGTTCCGTATATTCACTGGATGCTACCAACGGTAAAACCTTCTGGCGCCAGGGCAACCTGGGCTACCGCCTGCTGACCGTACCGTTACCGCTCAGCAATGTGGTCGCCGTAGGCGATCTCGAAGGATATATACACCTCCTAAGCCAGGATGACGGCAGCTTTGTAGGCCGCACCCAGCTTGGTTCCAAACCTATCATGTCCCTCGTTGCAGGTACTAACAACCAGTTTTTCGCACAATCACGTGATGGCAATATTTATGCCGTCACATACAAGTAATGTTACCTACCATTGTTTTAGTTGGCCGGCCTAACGTCGGCAAATCCACTTTATTCAACCGTCTGACCAGGACGCGTGATGCGCTGGTAGCCGACCTGCCGGGGCTGACGCGCGACCGCCACTATGGCCGTGGACTGGGCGCCAGTCAGCCGTATCTGGTGATCGATACCGGCGGTTTCGAACCCACAGCGGATACCGGCATCCTCAAGGAAATGGCCAAGCAGACCCTGCTGGCAATCGATGAAGCAGATGTGATCATTTTCCTGGTCGATGCCCGTGCCGGACTTACGCCGCAGGAATTTACGATCGCGCAGACATTACGCAAGGCCCAGCGCCCGGTTCTGCTGGCAGTTAATAAAACCGAAGGTATGCGCAAAGCAGTGGTCAGCGCCGATTTCCACGAGCTGGGCATAGGTGAACCTTTATCTATTTCGTCAGCACATGGGGAAGGTGTGCGAGACCTGATAGAGCTAGCGCTGGAAACCATAGCCGAAAAAGAAGAAGAACCCTCCGCTCCCGTCAACCCTGACACGCCAAGGATCGCGATCGTCGGCCGCCCGAATGTCGGAAAATCGACACTGGTGAATGCGTTGCTGGGTGAAGACCGTGTCATTGCATTTGACGAGCCTGGCACCACCAGGGATTCGATTGAGATCGAACTGGAAAAAGACGGCAAGAATTACATCATTATAGATACCGCCGGTGTGCGCAAGCGCGGCAAGGTGTTTGAAGCGGTAGAAAAATTTTCAGTGGTTAAAACCATGCAGGCGATTGAAGATGCCAATGTCGCCATTCTGGTGGTCGATGCCAAGGAAGGCATCACCGAACAGGATGCGCATGTAGCCGCCTATATCCTGGATGCTGGCCGCGCATTGGTTGTTGCTATCAATAAATGGGACGGCCTGCAAGACGATGAACGCGAATGGATCAAGCGCGAGATCGACCGTAAATTGCAATTCCTGGACTTTGCCAAATTCCATTACATTTCAGCCTTACGCAAAAAAGGCCTGAATGAATTACTGGGTTCGGTGGATGTTGCATTCAAGGCCGCCATGGCCAAACTGGCTACGCCACAATTGACCCGTGTACTCGGTGAAGCCACTACCCAGCACCAGCCGCCTATCAGCCGCGGCATCCGCCCGAAATTACGTTATGCGCACCAAGGCGGCAGCAACCCGCCTATCGTGGTGGTACACGGCAACCATATCGATGGTATCAAAGACAGCTATACGCGCTACCTGGAAGGTATTTTCCGTAAAGCGTTCCAACTGGTGGGCACGCCGTTAAGGGTGCAATACCACAAAGGGGATAACCCGTTTGACAAGGAAGAAGAGCGCAAGCAAGGCGAAGGCCTGGTGACCATGCGTCGCCGCAAGAACGAGCTCAGGGCCAAATTGAAGCAGCGCAACGAGAAGAACAAAACAAAAAAATAATGCTTGCCGGCGTGTAATAAAAAAGGGACATTGCTGTCCCTTTTTTATTACATCGCTGTGATTGCTTAATGCAAGGTCGGCAACCAGGCTTTCGCAGTTGCGCCTAATTCGTGGCCCATACTTGCGCCCAGTTTCTTGGCAAAACGGTCCACTACAGTTTCCTGGTAAGTGAAATCAACGATATCAGACTGCTTGATCACTTCGCGTGCGACGTAGTCAGCACTGCCCTCGGCATCGGCCAGGCCGAGCTTGATGCTTTCTTCGCCGTTCCAGAACAAGCCACTGAAGGTTTCTTCGTTTTCTTTCAAGCGGTTACCGCGGCCTTCACGCACTACCCTGATGAACTGCTGGTGAATCTGGTCCAGCATATCTTGTGCGAATGCTTTGTGCTTGGGATTTACCGGTGAGAACGGATCCAGCATGGCTTTGTTTTCACCGGCAGTGAGCAGGCGGCGTTCCACACCAACTTTTTTCATTAATTCAGTGAAACCATAACCATCCATCAACACACCGATCGAGCCGACAATACTGGCCTTGTCGACAAAGATCTTGTCAGCAGCCACCGCAATGTAATAACCGCCGGAAGCGCAGATATCCTCGACGACGGCATAGACAGGCACTTCAGGGTGCAACTTTCGCTGGCGGCGGATTTCATCATTGATGATGCCGGCTTGCACCGGGCTGCCGCCAGGGCTGTTGATGCGCAGGATGATGCCTTTGGTACCTTTATGGTCATAGGCATCCTTCAGGCTACTGATGACAGCATCGGCATTGACCTGGCCACCGGCTTCAATCACGCCGTTGATATCGATCAGGGCCGTATGTGCCAGTGAAGAGTTTTTGTTTGCGCCTACCCAGCCCAGCAGCATCAGCAGCAGGAAAAACAGGTAGATAAAAGTCAACGACTTGAACAATACCGACCAGCGTCTTGAGACTTTTTGCTCCTGCAAGCCGGCTAGCGCTATTTTTTCCAGGCTTGAAATGGCTGATGCCTGTGAAGGCTGGCTATTCTTCAGTTCTGGCGACTGCTGGTTTTCTTCTTGCATAACTCAACTTTCATTAATAGATTTTAATCACTTTAATAATTCTAATCAGTTTGCCACGGTTTTAGTCATCACCCGCAAAAAGAATTACTGGCAACTGATTCCGAGAACATGTCCGTTAAAACTGGTCCAGATGCACAGTCAGTATGCCATCCTGCTCACTGACAGGGATAGGTGACAGCGATTTTCCTTGGCAAGGCCCTACCACGCAGCGTCCGCTCTGTGGAGAGTACATGGCGCCATGGGTCGCGCAAATCAACCATTCCTGCGTCATATTAAAAAACTTTCCATGATCCCAGTCCAGCTCTACCGGCACATGCGCGCAGCGGTTCACATACGCATATGGCTTGCCCTGGAAGCGGACTAAAAACCCTGTGGCATGCGGGCCTAGTACAGGAATGGCGAAACGCAGTCCATCGCCCTTTTCCAGCAAGTCGTCACTGTTGAATCTTACAATGGCTTCACTCATACCGATTCCAGCAACCAGGCTGTCAATGTTTCCACATCATGAAATAACCGGTCCGGCGAATACTGCTGTAAATGTGCAGCTGTTTGCGAGCCATAGCTTACCGCCGCTGTGATAACACCGGCATTTTTCCCCATTTGCATGTCATATTGTGAGTCGCCTATCATCAATGTACGTTCCGGCATCACCACCAGTTCATCCATCAACTCATCCAGCATCTGCGGATGCGGTTTTGAAAAGCATTCATCTACGGTTTTAGTGGCGCTGAAGTATCTGGCCAGGCCGGAAAGCTCCAGTGCGGTATTCAGGCCACGCCTGCCTTTACCGGTGGCTACCGCCTGCTTACAGCCTTTTCTGGCAATGCCGGCAATGGTTTCGGCAATCCCGGAGAACAGCAGGATATTATTTTCAGACGCATAATAATTGCGGTTGTAATTGGTGATCAGCGCCTGTGCCTGAAAATTCGGGATGTCACCGAATAGCACTTCTATCGATTCACGCAAACCCAGGCCTATGATGCTGCGTGCACGCTCTTCACTGAGTGCGGGCAAACCAGCTTCAGCAGCCGCCTTGATCAGTGCCTGTGAGATCATGCCAGTGGAATCGGCAACCGTGCCATCCCAGTCCCAAACGATTAAATCAAACTGCTTCACAAATCACTCTCATGTCTAAATCAATGAAATACTTTTATCCGGCCTGGTGTTGACGCTGATATTGCAGGAAATTCTCCAGCTCCGGCGGCAATGATGCCACCAGGTGTAAAGGCTGCCCGGTGAGCGGATGCGCAATACGCGTTTCGCTGGAATGCAGATACATGCGCTTCAGCCGTTGTTTGCTAAGCTGCTTGTTCAATGCAAAGTCACCATACTTGTCATCGCCCAGGATAGGAAAGCCCAGATGGGATAACTGCACGCGTAGCTGATGTGTGCGCCCGGTGATCAGTTTGGCCTGCAACAGGCTGTATGGCCCCAGCGACTCCTGTAAATAGAACCAGGTCTCGGAAACCTGGGTCTCGACTTCAAATTTGCCTTTGGCCGCCTGCTGCCTGGCAATCACGCCACTGGCTTTGAGTGATTTCCTGCCACCAGGTTCAGTGTTCAGCAACGGCTGGTCAACGACATGCACACGCCGTTCGCCACTTTCGGTGACATACTTCTGCAAATCCAGCGTGACTTTCTTTTTGGCTTCCTGCCACTGGCCCTGCACCATCATCACATAGCGTTTATCCATTTTGTGCTGCCGCATGGCTTCGTGTAACGCCGTCAGTGCTGAACGCTTTTTGGCGATCATCAATACGCCGGAAGTCTCCCTGTCCAGCCGGTGCACCAACTCAAGGAATTTGGCTTGTGGCCATTCCAGGCGCAATTGCTCGATCACTCCCAGGCTGATGCCACTCCCGCCATGTACCGCCATCCCTGCCGGTTTGTTCAAGGCCAGCATGGCATCATCTTCGTAGATCACCATCTCAGCCAGCCTGGCTTTCACAGCCGGCAGGCCCGGTTTAGGAGCGCTTTCAGCGATACGGATAGGCGGCACCCTCACCTCGTCGCCCAGTTGCAAACGATATTCGGCATTGACACGCTTTTTATTCACGCGCACTTCGCCGCTGCGTAAAATTCGATAGACATGGCTTTTAGGCACGCCTTTAAGCACTTTAGCCAGGTAGTTATCGATGCGCTGCGTTTCTGAGGCTTCGTCCACCCGTAATAATGTGACCCTGTCACTCGCCGGTTTATCCTGCTGGCTGAAAGCCTTTTCAGCACCTAGGGACGGCGTGTGTAATGGGGATGAGGGTGAATTCGAGGTCATATGCAGGTGTTGCTTTGCTTTATCAGGACTTATAGATATACTGTCGGCATTCTGGGTCTGCGTTTTTTCAGGTTCCGTCGGCGATTTTTTGATATGCCGTCATCTAATTAACCATTGTTACAGCGGCCATTTTACTGGCTTTGCATGTAAATTCAGAATCAAAAAAATTTTTGGTGAATACCGCTCGCCATCAAGTAGCGATAATTAATAGAAATACGAAACGCGAAAGCTCAAGCAGAATAATTAATGATATGAGCCCGGCGTTTGCCAAACCCGAATTTTAACGAATTTAGACTCTGTATAGGGTTTTATTTTAGTAGATACACAGCGCTGGAGATTACAGGTGGATAACAATCACATGCCTGCCAGCCCCTCGATCTACACCCTTTCAGATATATTGAGCATCAATGTGATTGCCTTTGCGATCTGCTTGTATCCTCAACACTTGTGCAGATAAGTGCCTGCTTTGCTTTTTATGCCAGCAAGCCATTGCACAACCCAACGTTAAATTCAGGGGGTTGATTCACAACCCTGGCTCGCCCAGTCCTTATCTCTGTTCTGCAGCTTCGCCAAGGAGCATTGCATGAAAAGAATGTTGTTTAACGCAACGCAATCAGAAGAATTACGTGTTGCGATTGTCGATGGGCAAAAACTCATTGACCTGGATATTGAACACGCTGGCAAAGAACAGCGCAAAAGCAATATCTACAAAGGGGTGATCACCCGTATCGAACCCTCACTGGAAGCAGCCTTTGTTGATTACGGCACTGACAGGCACGGTTTCCTGCCTTTTAAAGAAATCTCCCGCAGCTACTTCCAGGATAAGCCTGAAGGCCGTGCTCGCATCCAGGATGTGATCAAGGAAGGCCAGGAAGTCATTGTCCAGGTCGACAAAGACGAGCGCGGTAGCAAAGGCGCAGCTTTAACCACCTTTATCTCGCTGGCTGGCCGTTACCTGGTATTGATGCCTAACAATCCGCGCGGAGGTGGTGTTTCCCGCCGTATCGAAGGTGAAGACCGCAACGAATTGCGTGACACCATGGCACAGCTGGAAGTACCCAATGGCATGAGCATCATTGCACGTACCGCCGGCATTGGCCGTACTGCAGAAGAACTGCAATGGGACCTTAACTACCTGACACAATTATGGCAGGCGATTGAAGATGCTTCCAATTTCCAGCCTGGCGCTTACCTGATCTACCAGGAAAGCAGCCTGGTGATCCGCGCCATCCGTGATTACTTCAGTGCCGATATCGGCGAGATCCTGATTGATACGGCTGATGTGCACGAGCAGGCCTTGCAGTTCATGAATCATGTGATGCCTGGCAATGTGACACGCGTTAAACTGTACCAGGACGAGATTCCGCTGTTCTCCCGCTTCCAGATCGAGCACCAGATCGAATCCGCTTTCTCACGTGAAGTACGTCTGCCCTCAGGCGGCGCGATCGTTATCGACCACACAGAAGCCCTGGTGTCGATTGACGTCAACTCCGGCCGCTCCATCAAGGGTGCCGATATCGAGCAAACCGCATTCAACACCAACCTTGAAGCAGCTGAAGAAGTGGCTCGCCAGATGCGTCTGCGCGACCTGGGTGGCCTGGTCGTGATCGACTTTATCGATATGGAGAACCAGCGTAACCAGCGTGACGTGGAAAACGCACTGCGCGATGCATTGCACCATGACCGCGCCCGCGTGCAGATGGGCAAGATCTCCCGCTTTGGCTTACTGGAGCTTTCTCGCCAGCGCCTGCGTCCTAGCCTGGGTGAAACCAACCATATGACCTGTCCGCGTTGCAACGGTACCGGTCATATCCGCGGTATCGAATCGACTGCATTGCACATTCTGCGTATCACGCAGGAAGAAGCCATGAAAGACAACAGCGCGATCATCCAGGTGCAACTGCCTGTTGAAGCCGCTACTTTCCTGCTGAATGAAAAACGTGCCGATATCCACAAGATCGAACAGCGTACAGGGGTTGAAGTCATTCTTATCCCTAACATCCACATGGAAACGCCTAACTACAATATCGTGCGTATCCGTCATGACGATGTGAATGAAGAAACCACCCAGGCCAGCTACAAGATGGTAGACCTGCCTACTGAGTCTGATTACCAGCATCGCCTGGAACAGGCCGCAGCACCAGGCAAGGTTGAAGCTTTGGTGAAAGGCATTACACCAGCGACTTCTGCACCAATCGTAGAAGAGAAGCCAGTAGTGATTGCAGCGGCAGATCCTAAAAAATCTTTCCTCGGTGTCATTAAATCCTGGCTGGGCCTGGAAGAAAAAGAAGTTGCGGAAGAAGTGGTCAAGCCTGCGCGTGAAACCAAAGAGCATGGCCGTGACCGCAATAAAAACCGTAATCGCCGTGATCGTGACCGCCAGCGCGAGCGTCTACAGCAGGAGCGTGGCGAGCGCCAGGCTAAAGATCAGGATTCCGGTAACAAATCCAGGCAGGAACGTCCGGCCCAGGATAGAAATAACCAGGAAAGAAACAATAAAGACAGGCAGCAGCGCCAACCTGCACAGGATGTTGCAAAAACAGCCGATGCGAACCAGCCTGCACTGACTGCGCAGACAGGTGAAAACAAGGAGCGTGGCGAACGTGGTAACCGCCGTAACCGCCATGGCCGTCGTGACCGCCGCCCACGTGATGAGTCTGTCAACAATGAAAATAATGACAACCTGAACAACGCGCCAGCGGTGGAGACACAGCCAGTAGCAACGACTACCGGCCAGTCTGAGCAGGCCAAAGCTGTGCAAAGCAAGGCTGAACAAACCAGGACTGCGCAAACAGCCAATACTGAAGCAACAAGCAAGGCACCGGCACCAGTGGCCGAGACCAGTGCTCCGGCTCCGGAAGCAAAAGCGCCAGCTAAGGCAAACACTGCCGAAGTTGAAACAGTTGCCCCGCCCAAAGCAGCACCTGAGACAAATACGGCGGAAAAAACCACAGCAGATGAAAGCAGTGCAGAAAAACCTGCGCGCAATCGCTCACGTGGTGGTAAAGCCGGCAACAAAACACGTGCCAAGGCGCCAGAAGCGGCATCCGCCATTGAACTGGTTGAAACGGCTGCGGCAGCAAAACCGGCTAAAGAAGAGGCTTCAGCTGAAAAAACTGAAGCCGCGCCTAAGAAACCGGCTGCCCGTAAACGCAAACCGGCAGCGGCCAAAGAAGCCGGTGCAGCAGCTAATGCGGATGCAGGCATACAACTGGTGGAGACTAAAGCTGGTGAATCGAAGTCTGAAACCACTGCAGCAGAAACACCTGCCAAAACCAGGAAACCGCGTGCAGCTGCCAAATGGAAGAAAGAAGAAGCCAGTGGCGAAGCAAATGCAGAAGCCAACCAGATGGTGATGGTAGAGACGCAGAAGAAAGACTAGCCTGCTTCTATCGCCGGTGACCGCAAAGAAAACCGGCAATAAAAAAGAGAGCCTGCAACGGCTCTCTTTTTTTATATGTGCCGTACCCGATCACTGCCAGCGCAATACACACCAGTAGCCTATCATGGTCAATACGATCGAAACAAGCACATGGCTGCTGATGTAGAGCACTGCCCAGCCATAATTCTGTTTCTGGATAAGCGCAAATGCTTCTGCTGAAAAAGTGGAGAATGTAGTCAGGCCTCCCAAAAAACCGGTGGTCATTAACAAACGCCATTCCGGCGATAAATTAGGCATGACCTGCAATACGCCCAAAGCCATGCCCATCAGCAAGCCGCCTGCCGCATTTGCCAGAAAAGTGCCCAGCGGAATCACCCCTATGCCATTCAAACTGATGGATAAGCCCCACCTGATCCAGGCACCAACACTTGCGCCAAGGGCGACAGCAAGCCAAGATTTCATTGTAATGTCCTTCTAAAACGATTTCAGGCAATGTATCATAACTTGCTGAAGATACTGCCTTTCCAATTTATCCTAAAGAGATACCCTTGCGTTTATTATTTGCCACTTCAGAAATTTTCCCCATTATTAAAACAGGAGGTTTAGCAGACGTCAGTGGCGCATTACCAACAGCATTATTTGCGGCAGGTCTGGATATCCAGATTGTATTGCCGGCCTACCGCGGCATTCTTGCAACTTGCGAATCTCCCCGTTTACTGGGCTCATTGCAGGTGTTTCATGACATACGCTGTGATATCTACAAGACCAAACTTCCCGGTACGCAGATCACGCTACTGTTAATAGACTGTCCGCCGTTGTATGACAGGGATGGCGGACCCTATCATCATCCTCTTTATGGCGAATGGCAGGATAACCCCTTGCGCTTCGGCACATTAGCAAAAGTGGTTGCCATGCTGGCAGTACCGAACGCACTGCAAAAATGGTTACCAGACGTTATCCACTGTAACGACTGGCAAACCGGGCTGACGCCCTACTATCTTCGCCAGATGGGTTCGAGGGCGAAATCGGTATTCAGCATCCATAACATGGCATTCCAGGGCAATTTCCATGCGGACTGGCGCCATCGCCTGACACTGGATGACAGGGATTTCAGGCCGGAAGGGTATGAATTCTATAACCAGTTATCTTTCATGAAAGCCGGGCTGTATTATGCGGATGCCTTATCCACCGTCAGCCCGACCTATGCCAGGGAGATCCAGACCGAGCAATTCGGCTTCGGTTTCCAGGGGCTTCTCAAGCACCGTGCTGCAGACTTGACCGGCGTTCTGAATGGCATAGATACCCAGGTGTGGAATCCGGCGACGGACGCTTACCTGCCGGTTCACTACCATATCGATAAGCTGCGTTCCAAAAAAGAAGTCAAACATGCACTGCAAACCGAACTGGGACTGATACAGAATGCACAAACGCCATTATTGGGCGTTGTCAGCCGCCTGACACACCAGAAAGGCCTAGACATGCTGGCTACCATTTCCCACCAGCTGCTTGAAAGCGGTTGCCAGTTGGCGGTGCTGGGCAGCGGCGAAACCGTGCTTGAGCATCAATACCAGGCTTTGATGCAGCAATATCCCGGGCAAGTATCTGTCACCATAGGCTACAACGAACCGCTTTCGCACCGCATCATGGCTGGCACCGATATTTTCGTGATGCCTTCACGCTTTGAACCTTGCGGACTCAACCAGATGTATGGCTTGCGTTACGGCACTATTCCGGTAGTTTCCAACGTTGGCGGGCTGGCAGACTCTGTCACCGGCGGCAAGATCATTAGCGAAACCGAAGTGCCGGAAAAAATGACAGGATTTGTAATGCCGCAAAATAACCCCTGGACACTTTTGGTCACATTAAGGCAGGCCATGAAGATGTTTGCCAATTCTGGTCAGTGGCAACAATTGCAAACTCAGGCCATGCGACAGGATGTAAGCTGGGAAACACGCGCGAAACGCTACCAGAAGCTATATGAAAACGTGCTTTCAGCCTGAAAAGCAGGTTTTTTTGAATAAACATGAGGTGAAAAGAGAAGTTGGCACAGAAGGTGCTTATTACTAATCAAGCTTCTCCAAAGCTAACTTCTCCTCCCTCAAGACGCTCAAGTAAGCGTCTTTTTTTTGCCTGTTATTCCTGTTTGGCCAGTGGCGTCATGACCAGGAAATGGTCACGGTAATACTTCAGTTCATCAATAGACTCGTAAATATCTGCCAGGGCTTCGTGACGGCTGGCTTTTTTAAAGCCTGAATAAATGTCCGGACGCCAGCGGCGGGATAATTCCTTGAATACGCTGACATCCAGGTTGCGGTAATGGAAGAACTGCTCCAGGCGCGGCATATAGCGCGCCATAAAGCGCCTGTCCTGGCAGATGGAATTCCCACACATAGGAGATTTGCTGGCAGGCACATGCTCCTTGAGGAAAGCAAGCATAAGATCGGTAGCCGCTTCTTCATCCAGCGTAGAAGCTTTCACTTTATCGATCAGGCCGCTACGGCCATGTGTACCCTTGTTCCAGGCATCCATGCCGTCCAGCACGGCATCGGATTGATGGATGACCAATACCGGCGACTCTGCAATCACGTTCAATTGCGCATCTGTCACCACTGCGGCCAGCTCCAGGATGCGATCAGTGTCCGGCAACAAGCCACTCATTTCCATATCCAGCCAGATTAAATTGTCCTGATTAGTAGCCAATTGTATGCCTCACGTCATGATTTCCATTAAAATAAAACATTATATTCAGTTCAGTGAACAAGGTGGATATAAATCCATCAAAATAACATCCTAATTACACTAAAAACCCAGCGATCACTATGCCTGAACTCTTTACTCAAATTTTTGTGGCTGTCATTGTCATCAGCCTCTCGATCCGTGTCTGGCTTGGGCTCAGGCATATCCGCCATATCCAGCAACATCGCCAGCAAGTGCCGAAAGCGTTTGAAGAGACCATCAGCCTGGAAGCACATCAGCGCGCCGCCGATTACACCACAGCCAAGGTCAAGTTACGCTTAAGCGAAACGGTTATAGAATCGGCGGTCCTGCTTGCCTTGACACTCGGCGGCATTCTGCAAAACCTGGATGAATTATGGCAGCAATGGTTACCTGACCACGAGATCATCCGCGGTGCTTTGGTGATCTGTTCAGCCATGTTGATCTCCAGCGCGGCGACCCTGCCTTTTGATTACATTCAAACCTTCAGGATCGACGAAAAATTCGGCTTCAATAAAATGTCCCGCGCCATGTTTTTCGGTGACCTGGTCAAGCACAGTATCGTAGGCTTGCTACTGGGCGGCCCTATCCTGTTTGCGGCGCTGTGGCTGATGCAAGGGGCTGGTGACTGGTGGTGGCTATACCTGTGGCTGATCTGGAGTGCATTCAATCTGTTCATGCTGGCGGTATACCCGATCTGGATTGCCCCGCTGTTCAACAAATTCACGCCGATGCAAGATCAAAGCCTGAAAGCGCGTATAGAGGCCCTGTTGAAAAAATGCGGTTTTGCCAGCCAGGGCTTGTTCGTGATGGATGGCTCCACCCGCTCTGGCCATGGCAATGCCTACTTTACCGGCTTCGGCAAAAATAAACGCGTGGTGTTTTTTGATACCTTGCTGGAAAAACTGAATGCTGATGAAATTGAAGCCGTATTGGCGCATGAGCTAGGCCATTTCAAACATCAGCACGTGATCAAGCGTATTTTCATGATGTTCGGTTTGAGCCTGCTGGGGTTGGCATTACTTGGCTTTTTAATGAAGCAGGACTGGTTCTACCAAGGCCTGGGCGTGATGCAGGCAAGCAATCATATGGCTTTATTGCTGTTCCTGATCGTCAGTCCGGTATTCATGTTTATCCTGCGTCCATTGCTGGCAGCCTACTCGCGTACCAACGAATTTGAGGCAGATCACTATGCCTCACAGAAATCGCAGCCTCAGTACCTGATTGATGCCCTGGTCAAACTTTACCGCGATAACGCGTCTACGCTGACGCCAGACCCATTGCATTCAGCGTTTTATGACTCGCACCCTCCTGCCAGCCTGCGCATTGCAAAACTGCAAACCTACGCATGAAACCATTTGCCATCATCGCTGTGCTGACTTTGGTAACAAATGCATACGCTGCTGACAAGGTTGAACTGCAGGCAGGCGAAAAACTAGTAAAAACCCACTGCATCTCCTGCCATGCCAGCAGCTATGGCGGGGATGGCAGTGGCATTTATACCCGCGAATATCGCAAGGTTCGCTCCCTAAATGGCCTCAAGGCGCAAGTCACCAACTGCAATACCATGCTGAACCTGAAATGGTTTGACGATGATGAGCAGCAGGTGGTGCAATACCTCAACCATACCTATTACCATTTCTGATATGCAGCAAGAAGAAGGACTGATCGTTGCCGCTTATGGCAAGCGCTACAACGTTGAGCTGGCCGATGGCCGCATACTCAGTTGTGTGACACGCGGGAAAAAAGTCGATAATGCTGCCGGTGACCGCGTCACCATCAAGCTGACTTCGGATAAAGAAGGCGTGATTGAGAAAACAACAGAGCGCGACACCCTGCTCTACCGCAGCAATGCCTTTAAAAGCAAAATCCTGGCAGCCAATGTCACGCAAATCCTGATCGTGCTGGCAACCCAGCCCAGTTTTTATGAAGACCTGCTGAACCGCTGCCTGGTGGCGGCTGAAGCCAGTGGCATACGTGCAGTGATCATCCTCAACAAGTGCGACCTGCCTAACGAGCAGGCCATGCAAAAACTGGCTGCCTACGAAGCATTAGGCTACCTGACGGTCAGGCTGAACGCCAAAGACTCTGTAGATGCATTGCGGCCTCTGCTCGAAGGCCAGACCAGTGTGCTGGTCGGCCAATCCGGCATGGGAAAATCCACCATTATCAACGGCCTGTTGCCCGAAGCGCGCAGCAAGACGCAGGAAATCAGCACTACACTGGATAGCGGCAAGCACACGACTACTGCCACACATCTTTATCATTTGAATGATAGCAGCGCCATTATCGATTCTCCCGGCCTGCAGGAATTCGGCTTATACCATATAGATTCGACTTCGCTTGAATATGCCTTTGTTGAGTTCAGGCCACATATAGGCCATTGCAAATTCAATAACTGTACGCACACGCATGAACCAGGCTGCGTCATCCTGCAAGCGGTGGCAGATGGCGGAATCGCGCCGCAACGCCACCAGATCTTCCAGCAAATCCGGGCTGAGAATGCCGTGCAAGTTTATGGCTAGGCGCTGCCAGCCTGACTTCGTTATTCAGTAGCAATTTCTCTCTAGTTCCATTCTTTGAATCTATAAAAACAAAACACCCTGCCGAAGCAGGGTGTTTTTTTAAGGCTACGTATTGCTACACGTAATCTAAGACAAGTCTCGAATTACAGCGCAAACACGTTCAGTGCACCGCCGCCAGGAGCAGCGTTGTACTTGGTCAACTCTTTGTAACCGCCGGCAGCACCCAGTGCGTCGGTGTCACTGGTCATACCCAGGTTCATCGCAACGCCAGCCCAACCGCCGATACCTGAGAAGATACCAACGTATTGTTTGCCTTTGTTACCGTAGGTGAATGCGTTACCGATCGCACCTGAACCCACCTGGAATTTCCACAGTTCTTTACCGTTCTTCGCATCAACAGCTTTGAACCAGCGGTCCAGGGTACCGTAGAACACGATGTCAGAAGCAGTAGTCAATGCACCGCTCCAGGCAGAGAACTTCTCTTTGTTGTACCAGACTTTTTTGTTGGTCATTGGATCGTAAGCGCCGAAGCCACCCATTACGCCGTCAGGACCAGCAAACATGGTCAATGTAGCACCAACCCAAGGTTGACCAGCAACGTATTTGGACTCAACTGGCTCGTATGTCATACATACGTGGTTCAGTGGAGAATACATCAGGCCGGTTTTTGGAGAGTAAGCAGCCGGTTGCTGGTCTTTAGTACCCAACGCAGCCGGGCAGATACCCTTGGCATTGTAATCCTGGTGGGTGGAGTAACGGCCGTCTTTACTTGGCACACCTGTTTTCAGGTCAACATCGTTTGCCCAGTTAACGAATGGATGCACTTTTTCAGCTGCGATCAATGTACCGGTCACTGCATTCCATGTGTAAGCGAAACCGTTACGGTCATGGTGCCATGCGTATGTTTTGCCACCTTTGTCGAACAGGATAACTTCGTTCACGCCATCGTAGTCCCACTCATCGTGCGGCGTCATTTGCATCGCCCATTTGGCCACACCGGTGTCCAGGTCACGGGCAGTCACTGTCATAGACCATTTGTTGTCGCCTGGACGAACGTCCGGGTTCCATACTGACGGGTTACCAGCACCGTAGTAAACCAGGTTTGTCTTGGCATCATATGGCCACCAGCCCCATACGGAACCGCCACCATGCTGCCAGCCGTCTTTGATCGCCTGTGGTTTCAACCAGGTACGTGTACCCAGTTCTTTTTCGCCACCTTTGATCTGTGAAGCATCCAGACGTTTGAAAGAACCACCTTCTTTGTTACCGCCGTTTACGTCCTGGTAGACTGACAGCGCGTTGTACAGAGGATTGTCTTTGTTGGTGTTCGCGTCGTGCAGTGTTTCAGCATCAGGGCCTGTAGAATAGGCTTTCCATGCCAGAGAACCATCTTTCAGGTTATATGCAGCGATAAAGCAACGTACGCCGAATTCAGCACCTGAACAACCGGTCAGCACTTTGTCCTTGATCACGTGTGGTGCGTTGGTGTTGGTCGCGCCTACTTTAGGATCTGTGTTCTTTACTTCCCAGATTTTTTTGCCGTCTTTAGCATCTAAAGCAACCAGCATACCGTCGTTCTGTTGCAGGAAGATCTTGCCGTCACCGAAGCCCAGGCCACGTGTCACGTTATCACAGCACAGTACTGCCTGTACGCTAGGGTCTTGTTTCGGGAAATAGGACCAGACGATTTTCTGGTTGTCGTTCAGGTCAAGAGCGTAGATGTTGTTCGGGAAAGCAGATACCAGGTACATCATGTTACCCACAACCACTGGTGAACCTTCGTGACCACGGTTTACACCGGTAGCGAATGTCCAGGCAGCTTTCAGGTTCTTGATGTTACCTTTGTTGATTTGTCCCAGTGAGCTATAGCCCTGGTTGTTATGTTGACCGCGTGGGTGTGCCCAGTTATTTGGATCTTTCATTGCGGCTTCTTGGTCAGCAGCAGCATACGCCAGTACTGGCAAAGCCAATGCAACGCTAGCGGCTACGCCGAAAGCAGTTTTGATTTTCATCATAGTTATATCTCCGAAGATAGATCACATGTAGCAATATCGAATAAACATCTAAACATTGCGCGATGCTTAAAGTTTGCAACCGGACTAGGCTTCCAGAGCTCATCTTGTAACAGATGTATCACTTTATTAAGCGGTTGTAACTGTAATATAGATAATGCACGCTGACAGCCAGCCAGTTCCGGGTTTTATTCATGGGCCAGATAAGGAATTTTTCCGAAAACTTTATTGAATTGCGTTTTTTTTGTATCATCCGTTTATTGGAGGACATGTCCTAGTGTGACCTTCAGGTAAGTGCAGCACTTTTCGTAGACTGGTTATTTTTTATGGACTGGTTTTATGGAGTGTTGCGTTTTTACTTGATAACTTTAAGGTAAACACTGGCTGTGCTCAGACCCTGGCATTATTCCCTGGTACTGGATAAAGAATCCTCTGCCTCTATCCACCAGCAACTGATTGGTCACTTCCGTACCATGATAGAAGGCGGTTCCTGGCTGGGCGGGAGCGCACTCCCCAGTTCGCGGGACATCGCCCAGCGCCTGGGTATCAACCGCAAAACCGTTTCCCGTGTCTATGAAGAGTTATCTGCGCTGGGCCTGATCTACACCCAGCCCAAACGCGGTACCTTTGTATCAGCACTCTCTACCGCTATGCCGACAGAACCGGAATCCTTGACCTCCGCATCCAACAGACAAGCAGCGGACCCGCATTCCGGAATACGCCAGCTGATCCAGAAAACCAGCTTGCACCATATCCGCCGTGCCGCCTTGCATATGCACAAGCTGCATACGCATGATTACGACACTACCGGCTTATTCAACCTGAAACATATGCTGGCAAACCTGCTAGCGCATGAAAGGCGCTTCCTGGTCTCCCCTGACCACATTGCCTGCGGTGGCTGGCTGGCATTGCAACACGCAGTCATCCATAGCCTGAACCCGGATGACGGATTATTGCTGGCAGACCATACAGTCAGTGATGCCCTGGTCAAGGTGTTGCAAAAACAGGGCATCACCGTGATACGCTTGCCGCAAGTGGGTAACCAGGCCACGGCATTCGCCGAACAGCTGGAGAAATACTGCATCAACTATCCGGTGGCTGCGTTATGGTGCAACACCTCTGCCCTCTTCCAGCAGGAAAGTCACACAACTGACCAGGCACTGGTCGCACAAAAAATGTCGGATTACCGCTTGTTGCTGATCGATGACCAGCGCAACAGTTTCCCACCAGGCCAGGAAAGCCCGCCACCGCTGGCGAGCAAGTATGCCCGCAGCCTGATGCTGGGAAGCCTGTACGGCAATTTTTGCGATACTTTCAACTTGAGCTATGTCGCCAGCAACGAAAGCTTCTCCAACGACTTCCTTAGCGCTTTGAATGAGCAGCACCAGCAATCTTCCCTGTTGAACATGCTGGCACAAAGCGAACTCATCAAGCGCGGCGAATACAAAAAGCTGCTGACTGCCATCCATCGTTTTATGGACATGCCATCATAAAAAACCGGCTGATAGCTGGTGATAACAACCAAATGGCTGTTATTAACCACCACAAATACGGGAAATATTCCCATTGACATGAAAAATGACTTTTCCGATCAGCCATTTACAAAACGGCCTCAGCATGGCACAAAAAATGCTCATTCCTGTGAGGGAGTGAGCTATCACTAGGACCGATACGGGCAACTGCAAATTTGCCCATATCGGGGTAGACGCTCCCTAACTTGCATATTGATCTCATGCAAAAAAGGCACCGCTGATGCGGTGCCTTTTGACGTTTGGTGAATACCTGAAAATCAGGCGTACACTTCAAGCGTAGTCGGTGATTTACTCTTGACCGATCTGGTAAACTTCGTAGCTGGTTTCTACGATCTTGCCAGTGGTCGCGTCGACTTCGACTTTAACTTCTTCGTTGTCAGCTTCCAGGATATCGAACTCGTAAGAAGCTTTGCCATCCGGCTCAAGTTCATACTCAGTTTCTACCACTTTACCTGGATGGGCAGCCAGTGCAGTGGCTTTTGCATCTTCTTCAGATACTTTTGCCAGTGCCTTGAATCTTTCATCATCCGCAGTCACTTCTTCTTCTACTTCAGTGACCTTGCCTGTTTTGGCGTTGCATTCGATATCCCATGCTTTACCGTCGTTGGATTGCACGTCAAACTCATACACCAATTGCTTGCGCTCAGACTTGGCTTCCAGTTTAACGATTTTGCCGTCGTGCTTGGACAAGGCAGCTTTCACGCACTTACCCAGGCTATCGTAGGCTTTTGGTTTGATGGTTTCGTGGTCAGCGAATGCCTGACCGGACAACAGACCGCATAATGCGGCAGTAATAATTGACACTTTTTGCATTTTTGATCTCCGTGTTTAAAGTCATGATAAGGGTGCGATGCTTGAGCTAGGGACTCGCACATCGCGATTCATAACGCGAAAAAGGATATCAAAAACATAAATCGTTGTTGAAAATATTACATCTTGTTAACAAAATGGCTAAAAATAGCCATTTGTTGTACTTATTTCGCTCTGGACTATACGGCGACTGGCGCCTTGATCGCCGGATGTGGATCGTAGCCTTCCAGCGTGAAGTCTTCGAAGCGGAAAGCAAAAATATCTTTCACTTCCGGATTGATACGCATTGCAGGCAAGGCACGTGGTGTGCGTGACAGTTGCTCTTTGACCTGCTCAAAGTGGTTATTGTAAATATGCGCATCGCCCAGTGTATGCACGAAATCGCCCAACTGCAGGTCGCACACCTGCGCCACCATCATGGTCAGCAAAGCATAAGAAGCGATATTAAATGGCACGCCGAGGAAGATATCCGCGCTGCGCTGGTACAACTGGCAGCTTAACTTGCCATCAGCCACATAAAACTGGAAGAAGGCATGACAAGGCGGCAGCTTCATCTGGTCCACATCGGCAACGTTCCAGGCCGACACGATCAGGCGGCGGGAATCAGGCGTTTTCCTGATCTGGTTGATCACTTGCGTGATCTGGTCGATATGGCTGCCGTCCGGCCTGGGCCAGTTGCGCCATTGATAACCGTATACCGGGCCCAGGTTGCCTTCTGCATCTGCCCACTCATCCCAGATACTCACGCCATTTTCTTTCAGGTAGGCAATATTGGTGCTGCCCTTCAGAAACCACAGCAGTTCATGGATAATCGATTTCAGATGGACCTTTTTGGTGGTCAGTAACGGAAAGCCCTCGGCCAGGTTGAAACGCATCTGGTAACCGAATACCGAAATGGTACCGGTACCGGTGCGATCTGTTTTCTGGTGCCCTTGTGCAAGCACGTGGTTTAGCAGGTCATGGTACTGTTGCATACGATGGCTCCGTCAAGTTGGGATGGTTAGGTATTGGCAACAATAAAGTTCTTGATCAGGTCCACATTAGCGTCCAGCACGGTGGATTTCTGCGGCAAATCTTCAAGGCCATCCAGACTGGCCGGACGTTCGGGCACTTCACCGAGTGCTTCCACGATCGCATCCTCAAACTTGGCAGCCAGTGCAGTTTCCAGGACCAGCATAGGCACGCTGGCATCACGCTTTTCCAGCGCGACTTTAAGGCCGTCAGCGGTATGCGTATCGATGGTCACGCCATATTTTTCTTTGGTCGCGAGTATGGTTTGCAGGCGGTTGGCATGGTTGCTGCTGCCGGACACGAAACCGAAATCACCTACCTTGTCGAAGTACCCGTCTGCGTTCAGATCGAACTTGCCGCCATGATCGACCGCAGTCCATAACTCGCGCACTCTTGCACTATCCTGGCCTACCAGGTCATAAACAAAGCGCTCAAAGTTGGAAGCCTTGCTGATGTCCATGGACGGGCTGGAGGTCTGGTAAGTATTGGCCGCACCACGTGGAGCATAGACACCGGTCTTGAAAAACTCATCAAGCACGTCGTTCTCATTGGTCGCTACGATCAGCTGATCTACCGGCAAGCCCATCATGCGGGCGATATGCCCGGCACAGACATTACCAAAGTTGCCGCTAGGCACGGTAAAGCTGACTTTCTGGCTGTTGCTGGTAGTGACTGCCAGGTAGCCCTTGAAGTAATAGACGATCTGCGCGGCAATACGCCCCCAGTTGATAGAGTTCACGGCACCGATTTTATATTGCGCCTTGAAAGTATGGTCGTTGGACACAGCCTTGACGATATCCTGCGCATCGTCAAACACACCTTTGACGGCAATGTTGAAGATGTTGTCATCTTGCAGGCTGAACATTTGCGCAGTCTGGAAACGACTCATTTTCTGGTATGGCGACAGCATGAACACGCGCACACCTTTTTTTCCACGCATGGCATATTCAGCAGCAGAGCCGGTATCGCCAGAAGTGGCACCCAGGATATTGGTGGTTTGCCCGGTTTTGGTCAGTACATATTCAAACAGGTTACCCAGCAACTGCATGGCCATGTCTTTAAACGCCAATGTGGGGCCGTTGGACAGGCTCAACAGGTACAGGTTATCTTCCAGCTTGATGGTAGGTGTGATGTCTTCTGCAGACTGGCCGGCGCGGGTGTACCCATACACCTCAGCCTTGTATGTTTTATCGATGATGGCCTTGAGGTCGGCATGCGGGATATCACTGTTATCCACCAGGCGCGACAAAATGGCAAATGCCAGTTCACGGTAATTCATACCGCGCATGGCCGTCAGATCAGCATCACTGAATTGCGGATATTGTTCAGGCAGGTACAGGCCGCCATCCGGAGCCAGGCCACCCAGCAGGATTTCACTAAAACTCAAGGCGGGAGATTCACCGCGGGTACTGATATATTTCATTACATTTAACCTAATAATTTATAGCTACGACTTATTCATAGTCCCATCACTCAAGAATGGCTTAGCGCGACAATGTTTCCAGGCGGATCTTGGTCACTGCGCCGGCAATGGCAGGCAGGGCTTCAATGTTGCTGATGCCGGCATCTATGGTTTTTTCCTGGGTGGTATGCGTAAGGATAATGATATCCGCCTCGGCTTCGCCCTCTTGCGGCTCTTTTTGCAGCATGGCATCAATCGAAATGGCCAAGTCTGCCAGGATCTTGGTGACATCGGCCATGACGCCAGGCTTGTCGGAAGCACGCAAGCGCAGGTAATAGCCGGAATGTACTTCGGCGATCGGCAATACCGGCAACGCTTGCTGCTGATCCAGTTGGTACCCGAGGAAAGCCACGCGTTGCTCTGCGGTAGTGCCATGCAAGCGTGCAATATCCACCAGGTCAGCCACTACCGCGCTGGCGGTAGGCTCAGCACCGGCACCGGCACCGTAGTACAGGGTCGGCCCGACTGCATCGCCCTTCACCACTACAGCATTCATCGCGCCATCCACATTGGCGATCAGGCGCTTTTCAGGAATCAGGGTCGGATGCACACGCAGCTCGATGCCTGCTTCGGTTTTTTTGCTGATACCCAGCAATTTGATGCGGTAGCCCAATTCTTCAGCGTATTGAATATCCTGGATGGTCAGCTTGGTGATGCCTTCGGTGTAGGCTTGTTCAAACTGCATAGGCGTACCAAACGCGATACTCGCCATGATGGTCAGTTTGTGGGCAGCATCAATACCTTCCACATCAAAGGTCGGGTCGGCTTCAGCGTAACCCAGGCGCTGTGCTTCTTTGAGTGCATCCGCAAAGGCCAGGCCTTTGTCACGCATCTCGGTCAGGATAAAGTTGGTGGTGCCATTGATGATGCCGGCCACCCATTCGATCTTGTTTGCGCTCAGACCCTCACGCAAGGCCTTGATGATAGGGATACCGCCAGCCACTGCTGCCTCAAACGCAACTATCACGCCTTTTTCAGCCGCTGCCTTGAAAATCTCGTTACCATACACTGCCAGCAAAGCCTTGTTGGCGGTGACTACGTGTTTGCCATTGGCGATGGCTTTCAACACCAGCTCTTTGGCGATGGTATAACCGCCGATCAGCTCAACCACCACATCCACTTCAGGATTATTAACTACCGCGAATGCATCATCGGTCACAGCCACCTGGCCGCCCGTTACTTGCTTTGCCAGCTCCAGGTTACGGTCAGCCACTTGCACGATGCGGATATTGCCGCCAATGCGGCGTGCGATATCAGACTGGTTACGTGTCAGCACGGTATAAGTACCGCCACCGACAGTGCCTATGCCTAATAATCCAACTTTTAATTCTTTACCGACTTTAAGTTCTTTCATATCCACACTCTATAACTTCTAAATAATCAATACCACGCGGCTATACGTGCTATTTGCTATGTTTTTTACGGTAGCCATCCAGATAGCGGCCGATGCGCGTCATCGCCTCTGTCAGGTCATCGACATTGGGTAAAAACACCACTCTGAAATGGTCAGGCGACGGCCAGTTAAAACCGGTGCCTTGCACCAGTAATACTTTCTCTTCCAGCAATAGATCCAGGATAAATTGCTGGTCATCCTGAATCGGGTAAATAGCAGGATCCAGCCTCGGGAACAGGTACATGGCCGCTTGTGGCTTGACACAGGTGACGCCAGGCAAAGCGGTCAGCATGTCATAAGCCAGGTCGCGCTGCTTACACAGGCGACCGCTCGGTGCCACCAGGTCATTGATACTCTGGTAACCGCCCAATGCGGTCTGGATAGCCAACTGACCCGGCACATTGGCGCAAAGCCGCATCGAGGCCAGCATATTCAGGCCTTCAATATAGTCCCTGGCAGGCTTTTTATCACCGGAAATGATCATCCAGCCGGAACGGTAACCACAGGCACGGTAATTTTTCGATAATCCGTTAAAGGTGACGAACAGTACATCATCCGCCAGCGAAGCAATCGAGGTATGCGTGTTACCGTCATATAACACTTTGTCATAGATCTCATCGGCGAAGATGACCAGGCCGTGGTGACGGGCGATCTCGATAATACCTTCCAGGATTTCTTGCGGATACAAGGCACCGGTCGGGTTATTCGGATTGATGATCACAATGCCCTTGGTATTGGCCGTGATCTTGTTTTCGATATCTTTCAGGTCCGGCAACCAGCCAGACTGCTCATCACAGATATAGTGACGCGCACTGCCGCCAGCCAGGTTCACTGCGGCGGTCCACAACGGGTAATCCGGCATCGGGATTAACACCTGGTCGCCATTGTTCAGCAAGCCTTGCATGGCCATCACAATCAGTTCAGACACACCATTGCCGACAATGATGTCGTCTATGGTCACCCCTTCGATATTCTTTTGCTGGGTGTAATGCATGATGGCCTTGCGTGCTGAAAACAGGCCTTTGGAATCGGTATAGCCGGAGGCCTGATCCATGTTATGGATCACATCCTGCACGATCTCTTCCGGGGCGTTAAAGCCGAATGGCATCGGGTTACCGATATTCAGCTTGATGATGCGTTGACCGTCTTCTTCCATCTGGCGGGCACGTTGCAATACCGGGCCGCGGATGTCGTAGCAGACATTACTTAATTTGTTTGATTTATTGACTGGCTGCATACCCTGTTAACAAACACATTTCGCGTGTGTTAAGCTCTTAAAGTAAAACTTTCATTCTACCTGCAAACCCCTGCTTCATCAATGAACTACGCCACGAACCACATAATGAAATAGCGGTCATCCCTTTACGATTTCTGTTTTATTTTTGAACCCGAGAAACGAACCAACAGCATGAAATTACACTTGCATACCAGCGACCAGCAATACCAGATCAATGGCGTAGACAGCCAGGCAATCACCATCAACCGCGAGCCTTATACGCAAAGCGTCATTATCAGTGATACTGCGCTCAGTACCGACTGGTTCAATGGCGCGTGGGAATCACTGGATGCGCAAACATTGGCTGCCATCATGGAGTTCAAGCCTGAAGTGGTGTTATTGGGTACTGGCGACAAGCAGCGCTTCATACATCCTAAGCATACACAATCATTCCTGGCACAGAATATCGCGGTGGAATGCATGACGACAGCGGCGGCCTGCCGTACCTTCAATATACTTTCAGCAGAAGGCCGCAAGGTAGTTGCCGGCCTGCTACTGGAAAAACACCTGACTACTGCAGATTCCTAAGATCCCCAAAGGCGATCACCAATGATTGCGCGCGGTTATTGCGGCTTTAAAGTCACCTGCACTTCGTCAGCAGTCATGCGCAGATCGGTGGGCTGGTAATGGGTGCCGCCATAAGTCAGTTCTTCCGGTTTGACTTCATATAAAACCACCTGACTCAGCCATTTAGAACCTATTTCCTTAGCAAGCTTTTGCGCGACACTGCTCCACTGGCTATTGGCGCCATCAAGCTGAATCGCATCCACCGCCGGCTGGTCAAGGATCACCGCATTGCGAGCCGCATCATATTTCAGCAGGCCAGAAAGGCTCGCCTTGCCGGTGGCCGTATTGGCCAATAGATCACTGGCAATACTGGTGTCCATGGTGGTGTGTATCCTATTGGTGGCAGGATCCAGCGTGACCACTGCGTTAGATAACTGCACATGGAATACGCGCATGACTGTAAAAGGTTGCTCCAGCTTATGATTGAGCTTCTGCTGGATCTGGCTGGCACTCATCCTGACGGTGCGCTCACCCATCAGTGTCGCGCACTGGCTCAATAAAAGTACCGCCAGCATTCCTGAGAAAATAACTTTAAAAAGACGCATTTGTAAGCCTTATTTAACACTTGCAACGTTGGTCAAAAATTGACATTCGTCTATGCCACCTATTGTAAGATGCTTTGCAATGCAGAAACATTCTTATTCTCAATCAGGAGCACTTACCCAACGGGGGCTTACCCTGGTCGAGCTGGTCGTTGTCATGCTGATTTTATCCGCATTGGCTGCCACCGCATACGCCCGTATCTCGCAAACAGGTTCACAGGCGAGACTGGCATCGCTGCAATCATTCAAAGCGACAGTGCTATCAGTGGCCACCATGGCAAAAGGTGTCTGCATGGCTGATCCTCAATGTGATCTTGATTATGGCCATACCACTTCTACCATGATAGAAGGTAACACCATTTTATTCACCGGCGGCTATCCAGTCGGCTGGGATGCCAATGGCGCTGGCCTGAACGAACTGATAGATACCGGTAAATTCACCATCCAGGCCGAGTTATCCGATACCAGCCATGCCACTTATTTCCTGGCCGGTGCACGCGACGAAAACCACTGCAAGCTGGAATACACCATCAGCTCTCCATCCGCATTATCCGTCACCACCGACAGCAGCGGCTGTTGATATCCGGAACTGGCCGGCAAGCTGTCAATCGGGAAATACCAGCTTTAAAAATAAAAAAAGTGTGTTTCTGCAACCAGAAACACACTTTTTTATTTTCTGAATATCCTGTTAAATATTTTTAGTAGACAGCGTCAATGTGGCATTTGTGCCACCGAAACCAAAGCTGTTGGACAATGCAGTTTCAACCTTGGTGGATTTGACAGGCTCACGTACGATATTCAAGCCTTCCGCAGCCGGGTCCAGGTTGTCGATATTGGCAGAAGCTGCAATAAAACCATGCTCCATCATCAGCAATGTATAAATGGCTTCATTCACACCCGCAGCGCCCAAAGCATGTCCTGACAGGGACTTGGTCGAAGCGATAGCAACTTTGCTGTCGCCGAACACCGTGCGGATAGCTTCCAGTTCCTTGGTATCACCAACCGGAGTACTTGTGCCATGCGTATTGATATAATCAATTTCATTGATATCCAGGCCCTGTAACGCTTGCTGCATGCAACGTACAGCGCCCTCGCCGCTAGGCGCAACCATGTCATAACCATCTGAAGTCGCACCGTAGCCAACCACTTCGGCATAGATATGCGCCCCACGCGCTTTGGCATGCTCGTATTCCTCAAGCACGACAATGCCGCCACCGCCGGAGATCACGAATCCGTCCCGGTCCGCGTCGTAAGTACGCGAAGCTTTGTCCGGAGTCTCGTTATATTTGCTGGATAGCGCACCCATGGCATCGAACAGATAGCTCATGGTCCAGTGCTCTTCCTCACCACCACCGGCGAATACGATATCCTGCTTGCCCAGCTGGATCTGCTCCACACCGGCACCGATACAGTGTGCGCTGGTAGAACATGCTGAACTGATACCGTAATTCACGCCTTTGATCTTGGCGCCGGTTGCCAGGCAGGCAACGATGCCGCTGCTCATGGTTTTGGTCACCATATAAGGGCCAACACGGCGTATGCCTTTTTCAGCCAGGGTATCGGTACCTTCCAGCATGCTTTCGGTAGAGGTACCGCCGGCGCCGACAATCAGGCCGGTACGTACATTGGATACCAGCTCTTCTGGCAGTTTTGCATCGGCAATCGCTTCCTGCATCGCCAGCCAGGCGTAGGCATGACCTTTGGCCATGAAACGCAGCAGTTTACGGTCTATCAGCGACTCGATATCCAGATTCTTGATAGAACCGGCCACATGCGAGCGCAAGCCTCGCTCAGCATATTCCGGTTGATAGGTAATCCCTGAACGGCCTGCTTTCAGGCTGTCCAGCACTTCCTGTTTGTTATTACCAAGACTTGATACGATACCAAATCCTGTAATCACTACGCGACGCATTGCGCCTCCTTCAAAAACGGTAAGGACTTTAAGAAATTATCCGTGCTAGAAATTATCTGTGGTGGTGAACAAACCAACACGCAGATCACTGGCATTATAAATCTCTCGGCCATCAACTTCCATCCGTGCATCCGCAATGCCCATCACCAGTTTGCGCATGATCACACGCTTCAGATCAATGTGATAACGGACCAGTTTCGCTTTAGGCAGCACCTGGCCGGTAAATTTAACATCGCCAGACCCGAGGGCGCGGCCGCGACCCAGGCCGCCTTTCCAGCCGAGGAAGAAACCCACAAGTTGCCACATGGCATCCAGGCCCAGACAGCCAGGCATCACCGGGTCACCGGTAAAATGACATTGGAAAAACCATAAGTCAGGGCTGATATCCAGCTCTGCAATGATTTCACCCTGACCATATTTGCCGCCATCATCAGATATTTTAACAATCCGGTCAAACATTAACATAGGCGGCAAAGGCAGCTGTGCATTACCCTCGCCAAACATTTCACCCCGGCCACAGGCCAATAACTCTTCTTTACTAAAACTGCTTTTCCTGGACATGTAATTTGAAATTATTAGTATAAAACAACATTTTCGCCGGAAATTGCGTTTAGTGAAAGCTTTTTGTCACCTCGAAAATATACAGACCTGTATACTTTTAGTCAAAACCTAGGTAAGATTCCCCGAATTGTTACGGAATTTTACATATAGCAGAATGTCGTTCTAACAGGGTTAGCATGCTATTCTGCGAAAAATGGCTATCTAGAAATTACAATTTAGTTACAATTACCTTTCAAAAAATTATATTAGGTCAGGAAAATCAGCAATGCACGATCAACAATTAGCCGATTGGCGAGCACACGCATTAAAACTTGAGTCAGAAGTCAATAAAGTGGTGGTTGGGCAGGAGAAACCGGTGCGGCTGATCACGACTGCAGTCTTCGCCCGTGGCCATGTATTGCTGGAAGGTGATGTCGGCGTGGGCAAAACCACGCTGCTTCGCGCATTCACCCGCGGCATCGGTGGCGGCTACCAGCGTATCGAAGGCACCATTGACCTGATGCCGAATGACCTGGTCTACCACACCTACCTGGGTGAAGACGGTAAACCGCACGTGAGCCCTGGGCCGTTACTGATGTCAGGACAAGACCTGTCCATCTTCTTCTTTAACGAGATCAACCGTGCACGCCCGCAGGTACACTCATTGATGCTGCGGGTGATGGCTGAACGCACACTGACTGCGTTTAATAAAGAACATTACTTCCCGCATATGCTGGTATTCGCTGACCGTAACCAGGTTGAGCGTGAAGAAACCTTTGATATTCCGTCTGCGGCGCGTGACCGCTTCATGATGGAGATCCCTATCCTGGTACCGCCCGCGCATGACATTATGGAATCGCTGATCTTTGATACGCGCTTCCACGACGTCGATCAACTGATCTCTAATGTGGAAGAAGATATCCTGAAGTTTGACCAGCTGAACAGCTTTGCCAAAGTGATACAGGAGAATATCTCTGCCACCCCGGCCCTGCGCAAATATGCCCTAGACCTGTGGCTGGCGACCAAGGATCCTGTGGCTTACGGCATCAAGGTCTCCAATGTGGATATGAAGCGCCTGGTGCTTTCCGGTGCCAGCCCGCGCGGCATGGGCATGCTGTTGCGTGCCGCACGTGTGAATGCCTGGCTGAATAACCGTGATGCGGTGGTGCCGGAAGATATTCATGCCGTCTTCCACGAAACCATTGCCCACCGCCTGGTGTTCAGCCCAGTTTACGAAATGCGCCGCACCGAGATCGCCCGTGAGATGCTGTCCGGCATTGTTAACGCCGTTGCTGCACCTTAATGCCGGTCTGAGCATACCGTAATGGATTACATCAAGGAATTCAGCTACCACATCAGCTGGCGTTCACGCTCCCGCCGTCCTGGCCGCCATAAGAGCAACCAGCGTGGCATGGGCATGGAGTTTCGTGGCCACACCACGTTGTTGTCATACCCGGACCCGCGCCGGATCGATATACGCCAGACCATACGCGATCCGATGGAACAGGTGTATGTGCGTATCTTTAACCAGAAAAGCGCAACGCCGGTGTTCGTCATGTGCGATTTGTCCGGTTCCATGCAATATGGCGTGCCGCATACCAAGCTGACCACCGCCGCTGAGATCACGCGTTCGGTAGCGCAGTCTGCGACGCGCAATGGTGATCCGGTCGCTTTTGTCGGCTTTGATGATGAACTGCGTGATGAGTGGTTATCTACCTTATCCGCCAGGCCGCATGCCATGCTTGAACTGGCAGACCGGCTGGAAAACCATCTGCCGAGCGAGGTCGGTGCAGGCGCGCTGATCCATAGCGCCAGGGTATTGCCCCGCGAACGCTCACTGATTTTCCTGGTATCCGATTTCCACATGCCGCTGGAACAACTGGAAGAAACCTTACTGCTGACCTTGCGCCACCATATTGTGCCGGTGGTGTTATGGAACAGCAGTGAATACAAGGATTTGCCTGAATTCGGGGTGACCAGCATCAACGACCCGGAAACCGGTGAACGCCGTACGCTTTTCCTGCGCGCCTCTTACCGCCAGCGTATCCTGGATACGTTCGCTGCCCGCCGCCAGGCCATTGAAGATATGTTTATGAAATTTGATATGCAGCCATTTTTTGTAGAAGACAGGTTTGACGCAGATTTACTGTCCGACTACTTCCATCAATATGTGACTGTCTGAGGAAAGCGATTTGATGAAAGCGCAAAAAACCTTATTCGCCTGCCTTCTGGCGGCTACACTGGCTGCTACCGCCCTGCCCGCTGTGGCGGATGTGACGTTGCCCAGCGTGGACAATAAATATGTCACGGTGAAAGAGATCAACCCGACGCGAGATGCTGGCTATGTGGTCGGCGACAAGCTGGAACGCACGATTATCCTGACCGTCAGGAAACCTTATGAACTGATCAAGGAATCCTTGCCGATCGTCGGTTACGAGCACCGTTACCGCGGCCAGGTATCCGGCGTCGAACTGGCAAATATCAGTGTGGAAGAAGAGGATTTTTCTGACCGCAGCGTGCATACCATACACCTGGTCTACCAGGTATTTAAATCCGGCCGTGTGGTGCGGCCTGCCATCCTGCGCGGTGAGATCGTCAAGCTGCGCCATAACGGTAAAACAGAAATCCGCCAGTTACGTTTTCCATCGTTTAATTTCAGGACCTCGCCATTGTCTGTCTATGGAGAAGTCAACCTGAAGAACGAGATGAGCCCGTTCATCCCCCCGTTTACTATAAATACAAGCAAAGAAGAACAGGCATTGAAAATCGCCGCCGGCGTGCTTGCTCTCAGCCTGTTAGGCTTATTGTATATCTTCGGTGCACGTACCTGGCTGCCGCGCATGGGCGGTGCATTTGCTAAGGCATACCGTAGCGTAGGCAAACTGCCGGAGAATGATGAAGGCCTGAAACAATCGATCAGTGTGGTACACCAAGCGATCCAGAAAGTGGCCGGACATAGTGTATTCGGCAACAATGTAGATCTGTTTCTACAGGAAAAACCGGCTTACCAGCCTGCCAGACCTGAGATAGAGCGTTTCTTCAACCTTTCACGCCAGGTGTTTTTTGACTCTAAAACCCCACTGGATCTCGGAATGCCGGCGAAACAATGGCTGCGCAAATTCTGCCGCCACATGCGTGATTGCGAGCGCGGACTGATTCCAGATCTGGGCCCGGCCGTGGAATCAAGGGTGAAATAACATCATGGCATTCACTCACCCCTGGGTTTTGTGGGCATTACCACTGGCTTTGCTGCCATTGCTGCTGGACCGCTCACATAGCAAACATTACTCATGGATAGGCCTGTTACCGCCAGATCCATTGTCGAGCTTTATTGGCCTGCTGCTAAAGGCACTGGCTGCGTTAAGTATCTTATTTGTGATCCTGGGTTTGGCTGGCCCACATACCCTTGAGCAAAAAGCAATGCGCACTGGTATCGGTGCACAGATAGGTTTGGTACTGGATCGCAGCGCCAGTATGGATGATGCTTTCGTCGGTGATAAAGACGGCCATATCGGAGAAACCAAATCAGTCGCGGCGGCCCGCATCATCACCAATTTCATTAAAGGCCGCCGCAACGACATGATGGGTGTGATCACCTTCAGTAACTCGGCCATGTATGTACTGCCACTGACGGAAAACAAAGATGCGGTGCTGTCAGCCGTGCAGGCGACTGCCGGTAACTCGCTGTTCCAGACCAATATCGGCGGCGGCCTGACCAGTGCGGTGGAACTGTTCAAGGATGTACCTGACTCCGGTTCACGCGCCATCATCCTGATTTCCGATGGTGCCGGCCGCGTCAGCGATATGGTGCAGCAAAAACTGCGTGACTGGCTGCAGCGTTACAATATAGGCCTGTACTGGATCGTACTGCGCCAACCGGGCGGCATCACCATTTTCGACCCCAAATATACCGAAAGCGGGTATGACGGCCATATGCCTACGGAAGTATTGCTTTACCAGTATTTCCAGACCTTACGTACCCCTTTCAGTGCCTACGAGGCATCCGATCCGCGCTCACTGGAAGCAGCGATTGCCGACATCAACAGCAAAGAAAAAAAACCGATTCAATATATGGAAAAAATCCCCGGCCATGATTACACCAATGTGTGTTACTGGATCGCTATCGTCATGATCGCGATCCTGCTGGCGGTTAAATATCTGGAGATAAATACATGGCGCTCAGCGTAAGAAAACTGGTCATAGGCCTTATCGTGGTAGCTATCGCGGCGACAGCGACCATGTTCTACAGCTGGCAGCGTATCCAGCAGGCCAAGGCGTTCAACCAGGCGGTGACCACAGCCAAAACCCCGCAAACCGACCAGCAAAGTTTTGAAGCCAAATATGCGGTCGCCTACTGGCTGGCCAAGAATGACCGCTACAAGGAAGCCACCCTGCTGTTCGCCAAACTGATTGATGGTGCCACCCCGGCCCAGCGCGCTGCCATCCTGCACAACATCGGCAATATGTTTTTCCTGAAAGCGATCCAGGTTACCGGTGGCAATGACAACAGCACCCGCGACGAAGTCGAATACCTGCTAACACAGGCGATGACTTCCTATAAAAGCGCGCTTAAAGCAGACAACAACCATTGGGGTACCCGCCGCAATTATGACCGTGTGATGAGTTTACTACCGGAAAAACCAACTCCGGGGGTGGGTGAATCCGATAATCCGGGTCTGATCATGGGCAATATCCCCAATGGTTTGCCTTAAGCGAATGCGCTACTCACTTATCAGTTAACAGTATGAATATCTGGCTAAGACGATTTATCAAACACCGCGACTCCGCCCTGCTCGGATTGGCACTGCTATTCCTGCTGGCGGCGGTTCTGCGCCCCAGCATCCCGTTCAAACACAACATCTACACGTATTTCCTGATCGCGGATATCTCGCAAAGCATGAATACCAAGGATATGTCTATCCGTGGCCAGAAAGTGACACGCCTGGCCTATATGCAAAATATGATGCATGAAGTCGTTGGTTCTCTGCCTTGTGGTACCAAAATCAGCATAGGCCTGTATGCCGGTAACTCGGTCGCTGCCATGTATTCCCCGATAGAGGTATGTAAAAACTTCGCTGCCATACAGGACACCATAGACCACCTGGACTGGCGTATGGCCTGGTCAGGCAACAGCCGTCTGCGCGAGAGCTTGTTAGTGACGGCTAAAGTCGTTCGCGGCATGTCGGAACCGTCGCAAGTGATTTACTTCACCGATGGCGAGGAGGCTCCGCGGCTGCATGCCTTCAATACCAAGAATCTCGAAGAATTCCAGGGTGGTGATGACTGGATCTTCGTCGGCATCGGCTCTGAAGAAGGTGATGCCATCCCTAAACTAAGTGAAGATAATCAGGTGATCGGCTACTGGTCGAATGAAAGCTTCGCCATGCAACCTGGTATCGCGCAGATCTCTGAAAGTACGCTGGGGGTACGTGATGACAACGTCGCCGGTGAAAATGACCGTTACATCTCCAAAATGGCGGCCGAATACATGCAAAGCCTGGCGCAGGAAATCGGTGCCAAGTTCATAAAAGGCGATAGCAGCTACACGGTGATCCAGGCCATGAAAGCCCAAAAACCGGCACGTCGCGACATAGCTCCGTTGCCCCTGGGTTGGTTATTCGCCACCCTGGGCGGCCTGTGTATCATAGGCACCTATGCCAGCCGCCATCCGTTAAGGCAGATCAGGCAAAACCTCAAGCTCTACCGCAATGAAATCAGATCGAAACTCTTTGTACGCAGTGAGACAGTCGCACACGATAACCACTTTCAATAATATTAACGCCTGATTTACCTCTGTCATCCTAGGCCAGTGATGCAGGCACTCATGAGAACGCACCATGAAAAATCATTGGCTAAGATACTGGCTGTCCCACCGCGATACCCTGTTGCTGACCCTGGCTTTATTCTGCCTGCTGGGCGCAGTTCTGGTCCCGAGCATCCCGATCAAACGTAACGTCCACACCTACTTCCTCATCGCAGACATCACACAGAGCATGAACTCCAGGGATATGTCCATAAACGGGCATCCTGCGAGCCGGCTGGAATACACCAAGCGCATGATGCATGACATTGTCGCGCAACTGCCCTGCCATACCCGCCTGAGCATAGGCCTGTTTGCCGGTGACGCGGTGGCAGCGTTGTATACGCCGCTGCAGGTATGCGAGCATTTCTCAGCCATCCATGAAACCATAGACCACCTGGATTGGCGCATGGCCTGGACCGGCAACAGCCAGCTACGTGAAAGCCTGGTGATCGCAGCCAAACTGTTGCGGCAAATGCCGGAAGCGACCAAAGCGGTGTTTTTCACCGATGGTGACGAAGCACCATTGCTGCATGCCTTCAACACCCGCAACCTCAGGGATTTTCAAGGCGGCGACGGCTGGTTCTTCGTCGGTATCGGTTCGGATAAAGGCACAGGCATCCCCAAACTCACCGAAGACAACCAGATGATAGGCTACTGGTCGAACGAGAGTTTTGCCGTACAGCCCAACATCGCACAAGTCACCGCCAGCAAAAGTAGCGGGCGTGATGACAGTGTCGCATTGTCTACTTATGACCGCTTCATTTCAAAACGCGACTCTACCTACCTGAAAAAACTATCCCAGGAAATCGGCGCGCAATATATAGACGGCAATGATACCTACCAGGTACTGCAGGCCATTCAGTCCCACAAATCACCGCGTTATGAAGTGGTATCCTTCTCTATCGGCTGGATACTCTCCACGCTGGCAGGAGTTTGTTTGCTGGCAACCTGCCTGCATCGCGACGCAATACGCCGCTTTAAACATGCGTTCGGCTTATATCGCAAGCAAGTGAGATCAAGACTGTTTGCACGCAGTGATTCGGTCGCGCATGACAACCATTTTCAATGATCTCTATTCACGCAGCCCCCACTTCAGCCATACACGCAACGCCTGCTGTGCAGCAGTGTCACTATGATCGCACAAAATAAGAAGACGTTTAGGTCGTAACCATCGCCAATAAGAGCGCTCGCTAGTTGATATCTGGCCACTTTCGTTTGATGGATCAGACTGTAATTCCTGATAGGCAATATGCAGCACTATGCATCCTGGATAGACGATGCTGTCAGGCAATACCTCAATATGCCATCGCTGACCAGACCTGTTGATCACAGTCATTTGACCGAATACATCGACGTTCAGCATCTGTACGCTGAATCGCCAACGCGTGCCGACCAACTGTGTCCATTGCCAGACGCTGGCAGCTGCATACAGCAAAGTTCCTGCCAATGCCCAGCACAGCGACAAGCACAGCCATAGCGAAAACAGCACTACAATTGAAAATAGCAGCCACCATCCCCATAAAAATTTAGAGGGATGAAAGCGCAGCGCAATTTCAGTTGGTAAAATAGTTTTTTTCATCACGTTTGTATGAAGGCTGTGATTCCCCGTCATTGCCCTCGAAAAGGAAGGTCGTTTTATGTCCAGCGCAGCATGGCAAGAATTCTTAACCTCACAAGGTGCCCAGTTTAATCCGTCAGGTGAAGCTTTGTTTGCGTCGCCGGAAGCGCCCGCACCTGGGCAATTATTTGACCTGTCCGGCAATGGACTGATCGCGGTGAGTGGCGCAGATGCGCTGACTTTCCTGCAAGGCCAGTTCACCAACGATATCAAGCAACTGGCTGAGTCAGCGCAGTTCACCGGCTACTGTACGGCAAAAGGCCGCTTGCTGGCATTGTTTTATGCGTTCAGCATCAATGAAACGATTTATCTGCAATGCCCGCGCCCATTGATTCCAGACCTTGTGAAACGTTTGCGCATGTTTGTGTTGCGCAGCAAAGTGGTGGTGGAAGATGTCAGCGAACAGTTTGTCTTACTGGGACTGGCAAGCGCAGATTCGGCAGCGCATCTGCAAAACCTGCCTTTGCATCCGCACCAGACCAGCGAAACAGCTTTCGGTACGGCGATACGTTTGCCTGACAGTAATGGCAAACAGCGCGCACAACTGGTCGTTACTACTGACCAGGCAGAGCCAGCCTGGAAAACACTGAGTGCAACCTTCACACCTGCTGACAGCAGTGAGTGGGAAGCATTGGAGATACAGGCAGGGATTCCCCAGGTGTATAAAGCCACCCAGGAACAGTTCGTGCCACAAATGGTTAACCTGGATGCACTGAATGGGATCAACTTCAAGAAAGGTTGCTACACCGGCCAGGAAATCGTGGCGCGCACCCATTACCTGGGCAAGGTGAAACGCCGCACGCTGCTAGCCACCTTAACTGATACAACCACCGCTCCAACTGCAGGTGATGCCTTACTGGATGCCAATCAGCAGGAAGCTGGTCAGCTGGTACGTGTGGCGCCGAATAAACAGGGTGGCTGGTGGGTGCTGGCAGAATGCCGGTTGGAAGCCCAGGCTGCGGGCAGTATCTACTGGCAGGAATATGGCCTGGAGTTTGCAGAATTACCGTATCTGCTCGCATAAGTGATGAATAAAAAATGGCGCTAACTAGCGCCATTTTTTATTACTGCATTAAAGCTTATTGATCGGGAGTCGTTGCCGGCGGGTCAGGAACAACCGGGACGGCATTGGCCGGACTCGAGGTTTCCTTAGGTGGTGTGGCAGTGATGACACTGGCCGGCGCGGCAGGATTCGGGTTCTTGCGTTGCATCACCTGGTAAAACACTTCGTCCTGCTTGATCATGCCTAATTCGCTACGGGCACGCTCCTCCACCGCAGACTGGCCCTGTTTCAGGTCCCTCACTTCAGCACGCAATGTTTCATTACGCTGGCGGTAATAGTCATTACGCTTTTCGTGCGCTTCGATCTGCTGCGAATACTGCCAAACGCGCAACCAACCGCCCTTGCCCAGCCACAACGGATATTGCAGCAGGGCAATCAGGACAATCAATACTACCGTCAGTTTGCGCACATTGGCCTGTAATCAATGGCTCAATTACTTGAATAACTGATAGAACGCAGACAGGCCGGCGTAGCTGGTAGCATCGCCCAACTCTTCTTCGATACGCAGCAACTGGTTATATTTGGCTACGCGCTCGGAACGGCACAGGGAACCTGTTTTAATCTGCAACGCATTGGTCGCCACAGAAATATCGGCAATCGTCGTATCTTCGGTTTCACCTGAACGATGTGAGACTACGGCGGTGTAGTTCGCACGTTTTGCCATCTCGATCGTCTGGAAAGTCTCAGTCAATGTACCGATCTGGTTCACTTTGATCAGCACAGAGTTGGCAGCGCCTTTCTGGATGCCTTCACGCAGGATTTTGGGGTTAGTCACGAACAGGTCATCGCCAACCAGCTGGGTGGATTTACCCAATTGCTTGGTCAACAGGTCCCAACCGTCCCAGTCGAATTCGCTCATGCCGTCTTCGATTGTGATGATAGGGTATTTGCTAGCCAGCGTAGCCAGATAGTTACCAAACTCAGCTGATGTCAGTGAAGCACCTTCTGATTCCAGGTGGTATTTGCCATCTTTGTAGAATTCGGTACTTGCGCAATCCAGGCCCAGGTAGATATCTTTGCCTGGCTCGTAACCTGCAGCTTCAATCGATTCCATGATCAGTTGCAAGGCAGATTCGTTGGATGGCAGGTTAGGTGCAAAACCACCCTCGTCACCTACTGTGGTTGCCAGACCTTTGGCATGCAATGTTTTCTTCAACGCGTGGAATACTTCCGCACCGGCACGCAGGGCTTCACGGAAAGTAGGTAAACCAGCCGGCACAATCATGAACTCCTGGATATCCACAGAGTTGTCAGCGTGCGCACCACCATTGATGATGTTCATCATAGGCGTCGGCAATTGCATGAATGCTGAACCACCCAGGTAGCGGTACAGCGGCAGGCCACTTTCTTCAGCGGCTGCGCGGGCACAGGCCATGGAAACACCCAGGATCGCATTAGCGCCCAGGCGGTCCTTGTTCTCGGTGCCATCCAGTTCGATCAGGGTTTTGTCGATGAAGCTTTGCTCTTCGGCATCCAGGCCGAGGATGGCTTCGGTGATCTCGGTATTGACGTTTTCTACCGCAGTCAGTACGCCTTTGCCCAGGTAACGACCTTTATCGCCATCGCGCAACTCAACCGCCTCTTTAGTACCGGTAGAAGCACCTGAAGGCACTGCAGCACGGCCGATGACGCCACTTTCCAGCAACACATCCACCTCTACGGTAGGGTTGCCACGAGAATCCATAATCTCGCGGGCGATAATATCTACAATTGCGCTCATACTATTTTTCCTTATGGTTTTAACTTAAAAACTGAATGTAACTATGCATTACGAAACTATGCGTTACCGAATATGTTGCGATGTTTAAATACTTTGTTCTGCGAATCCGGCTTTTTTGACCAGCCTGTCCAGGTCAACCAGCAGGTGCAGCAGATCTTCCATTTTGCCTAATGGCCAGGCGTTAGGGCCATCAGAAAGCGCCTGGCTTGGATCAGGATGCGTTTCCATAAATACACCGGCAATGCCGCTGGCAACCGCTGCGCGGGCCAACACCGGCACAAACTCACGCTGGCCACCGCTCTTCTCGCCCTGCCCACCCGGTTGTTGTACGGAATGCGTCGCATCAAACACTACCGGGCACTGGGTTTCCCGCATGATAGCCAGGCCACGCATATCGGAAACCAGCGTGTTATACCCAAAAGAAGCGCCCCGCTCACAAACCATAATATTATCTGCACCGCCATTGGCTTCTTTGGCTTTGTTCACTACCTGCTTCATATCGCCCGGCGCCAGGAACTGGCCTTTCTTGATATTGACCGGCTTACCGGATCGGGCACAGGCCACAATAAAATCGGTCTGGCGGCACAGGAAAGCCGGGGTTTGCAGCACATCGACCACGGCGGCCACGTGCGGCACCTGCTCTTCGGTATGTACGTCAGTCAAAATCGGCACATTCAATTGCGCACGGACGTCGTCCAGGATTCTCAGGCCTTCATCCATACCAAAGCCACGGAAGGTTTTGGTAGAGCTGCGGTTAGCTTTGTCATAAGAGGATTTATAGATAAAAGGCACGCCCACGCGTGCCGCCATCTCTTTCAATTGCCCGGCGGTGTCGATCGCCATCTGTTTGGACTCAATGACACACGGTCCGGCAATAATAAAAAGGGGATGCTCGATACCAACATCAAAACCGCATAACTTCATGATAATCCCTGCTTTAAAATAGTTGGCGTTAAACTTTATTCTTCTGCGCCAGTGCTGCCTGCACATACGCTTTGAACAAAGGGTGGCCTTGTCTTGGATTGGAAGTGAATTCCGGGTGGAACTGGCAAGCTACGAACCATGGATGCTCAGCCTGCGGTAACTCTATCATTTCACACAGTTCTTCACGCGGGGTACGTGCAGATACCACCAGTCCGGCTGCTTTCAGCTGGTCCACGTAGTGGTTGTTGACTTCGTAACGGTGACGGTGGCGCTCATTGACCTCGCTGCCATAAATGCTGGCGGCCAGGGTGTCAGGCTCGATCGGCGAGCTTTGTGCCCCCAGGCGCATGGTACCGCCCAGATCAGAATGTTCATCGCGTTTTTCAATCTTGCCGGTCGCATCCTGCCACTCATCGATCAGGCCGATCAGTTTGTGTTCAGCAGACGGGTTGAATTCGGTGCTGTTGGCATCTTTCAGGCCGGCGACATTGCGCGCAAACTCGATCACTGCCAGCTGCATCCCCAGACAGATCCCGAGGTACGGCACTTTATTCTCGCGGGCATAACGGATCGCTGAAATCTTGCCCTCGGTACCGCGTACGCCAAAACCGCCGGGGATCAGGATTGCATCCATGCTCTTTAACGCATCAGTACCGGATCTCTCGATATCTTCACTGTCGATATAGTGGATCTTGACTTTGGATTCGGTATGGATACCGGCGTGTATCAACGCTTCGGTCAAGGATTTATAGGATTCGGTCAGGTCTACATATTTACCGACAAAAGCGATATCCACCTGCTCCTTCGGGTTGGCTACTGCATGCGTGATTTTCTTCCATGCCGACAGGTCCGCTGCTTTGGCCAGGATATTCAGTTTGTGGCAGACGATTTCATCCAGCATCTGCTCATGCAAAAGGCCCGGGATCTTGTAGATAGAGTCGCTGTCGATGGCACTGATGACCGCTTCGATAGGCACATTGGTGAACAGGGCGATCTTGCGTTTTTCATCTTCGGGGATCTCGCGCTCGGCGCGGCACAGCAAGATATCCGGCTGGATACCGATTTCGCGCAACTCTTTCACCGAGTGCTGGGTAGGTTTGGTTTTCAACTCGCCTGCCGTCGGGATCCACGGCAACAAGGTGAGGTGTACATAGCAGGCGTTATTCTTGCCCTCTTCAAAACCCATCTGGCGGATGGCTTCCAGGAAAGGCAGTGACTCGATATCACCTACGGTTCCGCCTACTTCCACGATTGCCACATCAGCGCCTTCGGCACCACGTTTGATATGATTCTTGATCTCGTCGGTAATATGCGGGATGACCTGTACCGTTTTGCCCAGGTATTCACCGCGACGCTCTTTCTTGATCACGGTCTCGTAGATCTGGCCGGTAGTGAAGTTGTTGCGCTTGGACATCTTGCTGCTGATGAAGCGCTCGTAATGCCCCAGGTCTAGGTCAGTTTCCGCGCCGTCATCGGTGACAAACACTTCGCCATGCTGGAACGGCGACATGGTGCCTGGGTCAACGTTGATATACGGGTCAAGCTTGAGCATGGTCACTTTGATGCCACGCGATTCGAGAATAGCGCCTAGACTAGCCGCTGCGATACCCTTTCCAAGAGAAGAAACTACACCGCCGGTTACGAATACATATTTGGTCATGGATGAGGTACTTTGAGATTGTTGCAGACGGGAGAACATTTTACCGTAAAGGCCCCTCGCCGACAATGAAGGTTAGGGATAAAATCTTGCACAACCTCGCCAATCCTCCCATACAAGCATACAATCCATTCATGCCCGATACCTCTGCAAACACTCCCGCATTGTGGCAAGCCCTGCTGCCCCAACCTGATGCTAACAGCCATAAATACAGTCGTGGTTATGTATTGATCCAGGGCGGTTACCCGGTCACGGGCGCAGCCAGGCTAGCGGCACTGGCCGCTGCGCGTAGCGGTGCTGGCCTGACTGCCATCGCAGTCCCCGAGATTGCGCTGCAGATCTACGCCAGCCAGCTACTCAGTATTATGGCAAAACCCTATGCCAGCACACTGGATCTGTACTCCCTGATCCATGACCACAGGGTGGGCGCTTTCCTGATCGGCCCTGGCGCCGGGGCCAGCAATGAAACACGGCAGACCACGCTGACGATGCTGCAGACAGGCAAGCCGGTCGTGATTGATGCAGATGCACTGACCGCCTTTGCCAGAAAGTCGGACAGCCTGAAAAAAGCCATCACAGGTGCGGTTGTGCTGACGCCACATGACGGCGAGTTTGAAAAACTGTTCGGCTTGCCGCCAGCTATGCAATTTGATGAGCGTGTCGCCCAGGTACTGGTCGCCGCCAGGCAAACGAATGCCATCGTTTTGCTTAAAGGCGCCAACACCATTATTGCCGCAGCTGACGGCCGGGTGATCATCAATGAAAACGCCCCGCCGCTATTAGCCACTGCCGGTGCCGGTGATGTGTTAGCCGGCTTGATCACCGGGTTACTTGCGCAAGGCATGCCCGCTTTCGAGGCAACCGCTGCTGCAGTCTGGATGCACAGCGAAGCGGCGACCTTATTCGGGCTGGGTTTGATTGCAGAAGATCTGCCGGGCCTGATTCCTAAAGTCCGGCAGCTATTGAATGCTTGAAATAGTAAGGCCAGTCTTGCCTGACTGGCCATTAAGATAGAACTAGCGGCTACGGACTTTATTTTTAAGCAACTGGCTTTGTTCGCGCTTCCAGTCTTTTTCACGCTCTACATCACGCTTGTCATGCTGCTTCTTGCCTTTTGCCAGGCCTATCTGCACCTTGATACGGCCACGGGTGAAATGCATATCCAAAGGCACTATGGTGTAGCCGGCACGCTCTACCTTGCCGATCAGCTTGGCAATCTCTTCATTGTGCAGCAATAGCTTACGGGTACGTATCGCATCCGGGCGTACATGCGTGGAAGCCGCCCCCAATGGCGTGACGTGGCAACCGATCAGGTAAAGCTCACCCTGCATGATCACCACATAAGCCTCTTTCAGGTTGATGCGGTTATCGCGTATGGCTTTGACTTCCCAGCCCTCGAGCACGACGCCGGCCTCATACTTTTCTTCGATAAAGTAGTCAAAAAACGCTTTTTTGTTTTGCGCGATGGTCATAACGCTGGTTTGCAGGCTTAAATCACTTAAAATAGCATTTTAACCCAAAACCAACCCCGTTCCGGCGCTAACTTAATTCCAGATGGCTCAAGTAGAAAAAACCGTATTGGTGATGCATTCCTGTGAAACCATGTTTCAACTGGTGGATGCCGTTGAAGATTACGCCAGTTTCCTGCCCTGGTGTGGCGGCAGCGATATAATCGAGCGCACGGAACAGGTGACGCAGGCCACTATCCATATCCGTTACCACGGCATCGTCCAGCATTTCACCACGCGCAACCACAAACAGTTTCCGCACAAAATGGATATCTCGCTGGTGGATGGCCCTTTCAAACAGCTGACCGGCCACTGGCAATTCACGCCACTGCGTGAAGATGCCTGCAAAATAGAGTTCAAGCTGGAATATGTGTTTGCCAACGGCCTGATCGAACGCATCATTGCGCCGGTGTTCAGCCATATTGCCAACACTTTCGTTGACAGCTTTGTGAAGCAGGCAAACAAGCTTTATTCCAAGTAACGGTTAGATAGTGATGGTTGAAGCGTATGCATGAACAGCCTTCTGACTTGATGACAGTGGAAGTCGCTTATGCGGTGCCACAGAAACAGATGATTTTCTCGATCACCGTCAAAAGTGGGACGACTGCACTGCAAGCGATCCAGCAATCAGGCGTGTTACAGGAATTCCCTGAACTCTCGTTACAAGGGTGCAAGATCGGTATATTCGGAAAACTGGTAAGCTATGATACCTTGTTACAGCCGTTGGACAGGGTGGAGATCTACCGGCGGTTAATAGCCGATCCTAAAGAAACCCGCAGGCTCAGGGCGGCACTGAAAAAATCAAATGAGGCTGCCAGGAAAAAATAACGACTGCCCAAACTGGTCAGCCACAAGTCCGAAGGAAACAGGTTTTAAAGCGAAACAACTATTCCGGCAGACAATTTTCGTCAATTTCCATCTGCGCGCGTGCCAGATTTTCTTTTATCTGCTCATCGCTTAAATATTCTCTTTCACCGACTTCATTGACGGTTTGCATACGCCCACCCACCGAGTAGTTACGGTAATTGGTGCGGGCTGCTGCACAGTTTTGCGCTTTCATTCGTGCTTCTGCAGCCTTGGCGACTGCCGCCGCTTCATCTGAAAGAGGCGCTTTTTTGCCACCCTTTGCGTTGGCATTTTCACCTTCGTTGGTAGCTGGGGCTTCCTCTTTATAAGCATCGGCGCGGGTCAACGGGTATTCGTTAGTGACTTTGGTGGCTTTGATCTGCTGTGCAGCCTGCTTACCTGCAGGCGGTGGGGTATCGGAATAATTCATGACCCCTTTGGCATCACGCCACTTGTAAATCTCCGCGTGCGCGGGCGCATGCAGCAAGCAAGCTATCAATACAATATTCCGTATCACTTCAATTAATTTCACTTTTGATTCCCGCCACAATAGTTACTGCTGGTCCCCGCCATCCGAAATGGCTATGCATAAACCATGCCAGACACTGCGGATTTGACAGCAAAAAACGCAAAACGCTTTGTCAAGGCAAAACGAAATCGGTATAATTATATTTTGGAGATAAGGATTCCACATGCGTTTGTTGCAACAAGCTCTAACCTTTGACGACGTTTTACTCGTTCCAGCCCATTCTAATGTGATGCCTCGTGATGTAAGCCTGCGCACAAAACTCACAAAAAATATCACACTTAACATCCCCCTACTTTCTGCCGCCATGGATACCGTGACGGAAGCCCGCATGGCGATCGCGCTGGCACAGTTGGGCGGCATGGGTATTATTCATAAAAACATGTCGATCGAGATGCAGGCTTCCCGCGTCTCTCGCGTCAAACGTTTTGAATCCGGCGTCGTTATTGATCCGGTGACCATACACCCGGCAATGACTGTACGTGAAGTCATCGAGCTGACCAAACAGCACAAAATCTCCGGTTTACCTGTATTACAGGATGGCAAGGTGGTTGGCATTGTCACTAACCGTGACCTCCGTTTCGAAACCAATCTTGACCAGGCAGTGAGCAATGTCATGACCTCGCAGGATAGACTGGTGACAGTACGTGAAGGTGCCAGCCGCGAGGAGATCATGGGCTTGCTGCACAAGCATCGCCTGGAGCGCCTGCTGGTAGTAGGTGACAAATTCGAACTCAAAGGCCTGATCACAGTAAAGGATATCCAGAAATCATCAGACCATCCGCTGGCCTGTAAAGATGAAAAAGGCCGCTTGCTGGTTGGTGCTGCTGTCGGTGTAGGTGACGGTACCGATGAACGCATCGCCGCGCTGGTGGAAGCCGGTGTGGATGCGATTGTGGTCGATACCGCTCACGGCCACTCACAGGGTGTGCTGGACCGCGTCAAATGGGCAAAAACCCGTTACCCGCAACTGCAGGTGATCGGCGGCAACATCGCTACTGCCGATGCCGCACTGGCCCTGGTTGACCATGGCGCAGACTGCGTTAAGGTCGGTATTGGCCCCGGCTCCATCTGTACCACCCGTATCGTGGCTGGCGTTGGTGTTCCGCAGATCACCGCGATCAGCAACGTGGCAAAAGCGCTGGAAAAATCCGGCGTGCCATTTATTGCCGATGGCGGCATCCGCTTCTCCGGCGACATTTCCAAAGCGATCGCTGCTGGCGCCTATAACGTCATGCTGGGCGGCATGTTTGCAGGCACTGAAGAAGCGCCTGGCGAAGTCGAGCTGTACCAGGGCCGTTCATACAAGTCTTACCGTGGCATGGGCTCGATCGGCGCCATGCAAAAAGGCTCTTCTGACCGTTACTTCCAGGACAACACCGCTAACGCAGACAAACTGGTGCCTGAAGGTATCGAAGGCCGCGTGCCTTACAAAGGCAGCGTAGTCGCCGTGGTGCACCAGTTGATGGGTGGTTTGCGCGCTTCCATGGGCTACGTCGGTTGCTCCACCATTGAAGATATGCGCAACAAGGCTGAATTTGTACAGATCACCAGTGCCGGTATGCGCGAGTCGCATGTGCATGATGTACAGATCACCAAAGAAGCGCCTAACTACAGGATTGATTAATATTTGTTTAAAGGTAAAAGCGCAGCAGTTTTATCCGCTGCGCTTTTGTCTATTCTAGTGACCTGAAAATTTTATGCATTCAAAAATCCTTATTCTTGATTTCGGTTCGCAAGTCACCCAGCTGATCGCCCGCCGCGTGCGCGAAGCCCATGTCTATTGCGAGATCCATCCCTGTGATGTGTCAGAAGAGTTTGTCCGCAATTTTGGCGCCGATGGCATCATCCTCAGCGGCAGCCATGCCAGCGTCTACGAAGAGGAAACCGATAAGGCACCTCAGGCAGCGTTTGATCTCGGTGTGCCGGTTCTGGGCATTTGCTATGGCATGCAAACCATGGCGCAACAACTGGGCGGCAAGGTAGAAGCCGGCCATAAACGCGAATTCGGCTATGCCCAGGTACGTGCGCGCGGCCACTCTGCCCTGTTCCGCGACATCCAGGATGCAAGCAATGCCGAAGGCCATGGCCTGATCGATGTCTGGATGAGCCATGGCGATAAAGTTACCGAATTGCCAGCTGGTTTTAAAGTGATTGCCAGCAATGACACGACTCCGATCGCGGCGATGGCTGACGAAGACCGCAAATTCTACGCGGTGCAGTTTCACCCGGAGGTCACGCATACCAAACAGGGCCAGGCCATGCTTGAGCGTTTTGTGCTGGAGATTTGCGGCGCAAAACCTGACTGGATCATGGGTGACTATATTTCCGAAGCGGTAGCAAAGATCAAAGCCCAGGTCGGTGATGAAGAAGTGATTCTAGGCTTGTCCGGCGGTGTGGATTCATCAGTGGCAGCGGCATTGATACACCGTGCTATCGGCGACCAACTGACCTGCGTATTCGTAGACCACGGCCTGTTACGCCTGAACGAAGGAGACATGGTGATGGAAATGTTTGCCGGCCGCCTGCATGCGAATGTGATCCGTGTCGATGCCAGTGAACAATTCATGGGCAAACTGGCCGGTGTCAGTGACCCGGAAGCGAAACGCAAGATCATCGGTGGTGAATTTGTGGAAGTGTTCAAGGCTGAAGCGGCCAAGCTCAAAGCCAGCGGCGCCGGCCATAAAGGCGCTACTTTCCTGGCCCAGGGCACGATCTACCCGGATGTGATCGAATCCGGTGGCGCTAAATCCAAGAAAGCCGTGACCATCAAGAGCCACCATAATGTAGGCGGCTTGCCGGAACAGCTGGGCCTGAAACTGCTGGAACCCCTGCGTGACCTGTTCAAGGATGAAGTCCGTGAACTTGGTGTTGCGCTGGGACTGCCACGTGACATGGTGTACCGCCATCCTTTCCCTGGCCCTGGCCTGGGCGTGCGTATCCTGGGTGAAGTCAAACAGGAATACGCCTTGCTGCTGCAACGTGCCGATGCCATTTTTATTGAAGAATTACGCAATACCGTAGACGAAAAATCCGGCAAAACCTGGTATGACCTGACCAGCCAGGCATTCACCGTATTCCTGCCGGTGAAATCGGTAGGCGTGATGGGTGACGGCCGTACTTACGATTACGTCGTGGCTTTGCGTGCGGTGGTCACCAGCGACTTCATGACCGCTCACTGGGCAGAATTACCTTATAGCCTGCTCGGCAAAGTATCCAACCGCATCATCAATGAAGTGCGCGGCATCAACCGCGTGGTGTATGACATTTCCGGTAAACCACCTGCTACTATCGAGTGGGAATAATCCGTCACTTTCTACCTCACATTAAACAGAGCATAAAACGATGAGTAAACAATCCATTATCCTCACTGGTGATCGCCCAACCGGCCCGTTGCACCTGGGGCATTTTGTCGGCAGCCTGCGTAACCGCGTGAAGTACCAGCATGAATACAAGCAATACGTGATGCTGGCCGATGCGCAGGCGCTCACCGACAACATGGATGATATTGATAAAGTGCACCGCAATGTGGTCGAAGTGGCGCTGGATTACCTGGCGGTGGGCATAGACCCGAAGTTATCGACTATTTTTATCCAGTCACAAGTGCCAGAGCTGACTGAACTGGCGTTTTATTACCTGAACCTGGTCACCGTTGCGCGCCTGGAAAGAAACCCGACCGTGAAAGAAGAGATCCGCCTGCGCGATTTTGAGCGCGATATCCCGGCCGGTTTCCTCACCTACCCTGTCAGCCAGGCAGCGGATATCACAGCCTTCAAAGCGACACTGGTTCCAGTGGGCGAAGACCAGATCCCGATGATAGAGCAGACCAACGAGATCGTGCGCCGCTTTAACCGTACTTACAAAAACGCCAGCACCAAGCAGGAAATCCTGGTGGAGACTAAAGCCTTGGTGCCGGAGCTTGGCCGTTTGCCCGGCATTGATGGCAAAGCCAAAATGAGTAAATCACTGGGAAATGTGATCAATCTGGGTGCTACTGCGGACGAAGTCACCAAGGCAGTGAAGCGCGTTTATACAGACCCGTTACATCTGAAAATCGAAGACCCTGGCCACGTGGAAGGCAATATCGCCTTCACCTACCTGGATGCATTCGATACCGATAAAGCGGCTGTGGCCGAGCTGAAAGCGCATTACACCCGTGGTGGCCTGGCTGACAGCATCGTTAAAAAACGCCTGGAAGCGGTATTGCAGGAGATGCTGGAACCTATCCGTACCCGCCGTGCCGAACTGGCGAACGATAAAGGCTATATCCTGCAATTGCTGCGCGAGGGCACCGAACAGGCAAGGGAAGTAGCCGCAAACACCATGGCCGAGGTCAGGGCGGCGCTGGGCTTGAATTATTTCTAACCAGCATCACATAACAGCATGAGTCGCGGATTCGTCAAAGAAGATGATTTGGAGCATGCAGGCACTGACCTGCCAGAGCGCCCGGTCAGTCCGCACACCAATTACGTGACTCCTGATGGCCTGCAGCAATTACAGCAATCTGTGAAAACGCTGGAAAGCCAGCGGTCGCAATATGCAGCGCGCAAGGAAGACCCCAACGCGCAACAGAAACTGGCCGAGATCGACCGTGATTTACGTTACCTGTTCGCCAGGCTGGAATCTGCGCAACTGGTAGATCCCGCCCAGCAGCCGCGTCATACGGTATTGTTCGGCGCGACGGTGACAGTGGAAGATGAAGAAGGTGAACAATCGCAGTTCAAGATCGTCGGCGAAGATGAAGCCGATATCGCCCAGCAGAAGGTCAGCTATGTCTCACCGGTAGCCAAAGCCCTGCTGGGACGCAAAGTCGGTGACAGCACTACCTGGCAACGTCCCGCCGGGCCGTTGCAACTGGATATTTTAAATATTGAATACTGAAAAAATCAGATGAACGTATCGCAAGCCATACAAGAACGCCGCTCTATCAAAGCCTATGACGCCAGTCACCGAATGACAGAAGCCGAGATCGAGCAACTGATGTCGCTGGCGATGCTCTCCCCGACCGCATTCAATATCCAGCACTGGCGTTTTGTCGTCGTGACTGACCCGGTGCTGCGTCACCAGATCCGTGCTGTCAGCTGGAACCAGGCGCAAGTCACCGATGCTTCATTGCTGATCATCCTGACTGCTGACCTGAAATCCTGGGAGAAAGACCCGGCGCGCTACTGGGTCAATGCACCCAAGCAGGTCGGTGATTACCTGGTCAATGCTATCCATGATTACTACACCGATCATGCACAGGCGGAGCGTGATGAAGGCATGCGCTCGGGCGGCATGGCAGCCATGACATTGATGCTGGCCGCCAAGGAAATGGGTTACGACACTTGCCCTATGGATGGCTTTGATTTTGATGCCGTCGCCAAACTGATCAACCTGCCGGCTGACCATGTGCCGGTGATGTTCGTAGTTGTTGGTAAGGCAATGGAAGAAGCCAAACCACGTGGCGGACAGCTGCCACTGAATGAAGTCGTGATTTACAACCGTTTTGAATAACCTTGCGTGACTACTGAGTACACGCCCTAGTTAACTATTATTTGAGAGTTCTTGCATGTTAGTTGCAAACAATATCACCATGCAGTTTGGTTCCAAGCCGCTGTTTGAAAATGTTTCCGTTAAATTCGGCGACGGTAACCGTTATGGCCTGATCGGCGCCAATGGTTGCGGTAAATCCACCTTTATGAAGATTCTGGCCGGTGTGCTGGAACCTACCAGCGGCAATGTCAGCCTGGACCCGAACGAGCGCATGGCCTTCCTGAAACAGGACCAATTCGCTTATGAAGACCAGCGCGTGCTTGACGTGGTCATGATGGGCCACGAACAGATGTGGAAAGCCATGCAGGAGCGTGATGCGATTTACGCTAACCTAGAAGCGACCGAAGACGACTATATGCGCGCCGCAGAGCTCGAAGGCGAATTCGCCGAATATGACGGCTACACCGCCGAAGCACGTGCCGGCGAATTGCTGTTAGGTGTGGGTATTCCTATTGAACAGCATACCGGCCTGATGAGCGCAGTGGCACCAGGCTGGAAATTGCGTGTGTTGCTGGTGCAGGCATTGTTCGCGAACCCGGATGTATTACTGCTGGATGAGCCAACCAACAACCTGGACATCAACACCATCCGCTGGCTGGAGGATATCGTCAACAATCGTGACTGCACCATGGTCATTATTTCGCATGACCGCCACTTCTTGAATCAGGTTTGTACGCATACCTGTGATATGGATTACGGCAAGATCACCTCCTACCCTGGTAACTACGACGACTACATGGAAGCCAGCATTGCTGCGCGTAACCAGCAGGCCAAAGACAACGCCAAGGCCAAGCAGCAGATCGCCGACTTGCAGGACTTCGTACGCCGCTTCTCGGCCAACGCCTCCAAAGCCAAACAGGCCACCAGCCGCGCCAAGCAGATCGATAAAATCAAGGTCGAGGAATTCAAGCCTTCCAGCCGCCAGTATCCATTTATCCGCTTTGAGTTTGATGAGCGTGAAAAACTGCACCGTAATGCCGTGGAACTGAAAAAACTCAGCCATGGTTTCGACAAGCCATTGTTCAACGGTGTCGAGATGATGTTTGAAGCCGGTGAAAAAGTCGCCATCATTGGCGAAAACGGTATCGGTAAAACCACCTTCCTGCGTGCTTTGGCCGGTGATTTACAGCCCAAACATGGCGAAGTGAAATGGGCAGAAAAAGCCAAACTCGGCTACTTTGCGCAAGACCATGAATACGAATTCGAAAAGGGTGAAGACCTGTTCGAATGGATGACAGCGCAACGCCAGCAAGGCGATGACGATAACACCGTGCGCAGCATGCTTGGCCGCTTGCTGTTCCCGACGGAAGCCACCAAGAAGTCTGTCAAAGTACTATCCGGTGGTGAAAAAGGCCGTATGTTGTACGGCAAGCTGATGCTGGCAAAAACCAACGTATTACTGATGGACGAGCCAACCAACCACATGGATATGGAATCCATTGAAGCGCTGAACACCGCGCTGGATAAATACAAAGGAACCTTATTCTTCGTCAGCCATGACCGCGAATTCGTCAGCTCTATCGCTACCCGCATCATTGAAATCAAGGCTGATGGTATTGTGGATTTCACGGGTAATTATGAAGATTACCTAGCCAGCCAAGGCATCGCCTAAAGGAATTACGGAATAAGTGAGCGAGAGAGATGACATGCAAGGCGTGTGGCGCACAGAAACCGTAATGTACAAACAGTACATGAGGATTTCGAGCACCACACAACGACGCAGATCGCTCTCGTAGCCACTTATTACGTAATTCCTGTGATACATTCCGATACACAGCCCTATGTTCCCGACAAACACCCGATACATTCGGGTGTTTTAATGTCAACATTGCAATTTCGCAATGATGATTGAAAAGGATACATCATGAAATTAAAACAACTGGCTATCGCAAGTACTCTGGCGTTGGTATCCCTGACTGCGTTTGCAGATCATGGCCCAACCTGCGGCAAAGGCAAATTCGACAAAGCGAACTGGCAGGAGCACCGCGCCGAGCATTTTGAACAGCATCAGCAAAGATTGCACACTGTGCTGCAACTGACCGCCGCCCAGGAAAATGCCTGGAATACCTATCAGGCACAGATCAAACCTAAAGACAAAGCTGAGCGTCCTGATGTAGCCGGCCTGGACAAGCTGAACACCGTACAGCGCCTGGACAAAATGGAAGCCCTTGATAAAGAACGCGATGCCGAACATGCACAACGTTCTAAAGCTATCCGTACTTTCTACGCACAACTGAACGATTCACAGAAAAAAGTGTTTGATGAGAATGCGTTCCCGCATCCGCACCATGGAGGTCCTCGCCACGGCGACAAGCCGCATGACCATCATGAAAAACCACAGCCATAATCAGCTGTCATGAATAAAACCGGCCGCCATGGCCGGTTTTGTGCTCAAATAAGCCCAATTAAACGTAGAGACAAACCAGTGATGACAGAAAGCAGCCACGATATCCATGTTCTGGTGGTAGATGATGATGACGCGATCCGCGACCTGCTCTGTGATTTCCTGCAGGAAAACCAGCTGAGTACCCATCAAGCCGCCAATCATGCGCAAATGTGGCAAGTGCTGCAGCAAAAGATACCGGATGTGGTGATACTTGATATCAACATGCCGCAACGCAATGGTATAGAACTGTGCCGTGAATTGCGCGAATCGCCCAAGTATCACAGTATTCCCATCATCATGCTGACAGCGCGCACCAGCTCACTGGATACCATTATGGGCCTGGAAACCGGCGCGGATGACTACGTTGCCAAACCGTTTGAGCCACTTGAATTGCTGTCCCGCATCCGTAGTGTGGTGCGCCGCAGCCGCATGGTGGCTGAAAATACAGGCAAACATAGCGAAGAGCTGGATAACGGCATCCTGCGCCAGATAGCATTTAATGAATGGACACTGGATATCCAGAACCGCACGCTGATCGATAAATTCAACACCAGCATCCCGCTGTCGAATGCAGAATTCAAGTTTTTACGCTTTATGCTGCTACACGCCAACCGCCCACTCAGCCGTGACCAACTCATGGAAGAGATGCATGGCCGTGAAGCCGGTCCGTTCGACAGGTCTATCGACTTGCAGATCAGCCGCATCCGCCAAAAAATTGAGGTGGATAGCAAAAACCCGACTGTGATCAAGACCTTGCGTAACGAAGGCTACCTGCTCACCGCCGATGTGCACTATCTCAAGTAAAGGGACCTGACGATATGTTGAAAAACCTGTTAGGGGCCATGTCAGTCAGGATATTCCTGATCGCCGTGATAGGCATCCTGCTCACCGCCGCCGTCGTCAATGTGCTGGGCCAGCGCGATTCGCGTGTCAATGAATCCCGCCTGCGCGACCAGTTTGCGTTCGACCGTATCGAAAGCATGATCCGCATCCTGGAGATCACCGTGCCGGAAAAACGCTCCGAAGTGCAGGATGTTTTCAAACGCATGGGAAGCAGCCTCAAACTGGGTGCAACGCCTCCGGAAAATCCTACCACGCTACCTGCAGAACTTGAAAACCTGCAAGCGCTGCTGGTACCGGAGATCGCAGATGTGATCGGCATCACTACCCAGGGGCGCTGTGGTTCACGTAATCGCCCGCCTCCCCCGCCTCATGAACCCGGGCCACCGCCGCCTCAACCAGGCTATTGTCTGGCGGTTTATACGCATCTGCAAGACAATACACCAGTGCTGATCCAGCTACGTTATGGCGGCCACAGGCCGCCGCCAGGCCATCCGCCAGAGCGTACCCCGCTGGCCTTCCTGCTGACATTGCTTGGTCTTATCAGCATTATCTGGGTAGTAGCTTCCGTGGCTACCCAACCCTTACGCAAGCTGGCAAACGCTGCCTTGCAACTGGCACGCAATATCGAAAACCCGCCTTTGCCGGAAAACCAGGGCTCTACCGAAGTACGCCATGCTGCCAAAGCCTTCAACGAAATGCAGCGCAGTATCCTCAAACACGTGCAGGAACGTGGCTTTATCCTGGGCGCAATCGCACATGACCTGCAAACACCGCTTACGCGCTTGCGTCTGCGCCTGGAGAAGGTCAAAGATGCAGAACTCAAGCAAAGTCTGGTCAACGACCTGACTGCCACCCAGGAAATGGTGCGGGAAGGCCTGGATTTCGCACGCCTGTGCAGCGAAAACATAGATAAAAACCGGGTAGACCTTACAGCCCTGGCAACTGCCGTTTGCGATGACTTTGAAGAGGCAGGACATACGATCAACAAAACCCTGCCTGACGAAGCCATCACCATCATGGGCTCGGCACACCTGCTGACACGCTGCCTGAACAACGTGCTGAATAACGCAATTAACTACGCGCAATCACCCACGCTAACTATCCAGATGAAAGATTCTCGCGTGTTATGCACTATCTCTGACAAAGGCCCCGGCATTCCGGAACAGGAACTGGATAACGTGCTGGAGCCTTTCAGAAGGCTGGAGGACTCACGCTCCAGACACACTGGCGGCACCGGCTTAGGCTTATCGATTGCGCGCATGATTGTTGAAAAACATGGCGGTAATATGACCCTCAGCAATAAACCAGCACCGGCGTCAGGGTTAGTAGTTCAAATCGACTTGCCGTTGAACTGAATCTAACAACGATGTATCTATTGAATCAGGGCGCCAGCAAGGTGTAGACTGACGCCCTTTCCAGCCATCACCTGGCTTTCGGAAAAACGGAGAAGTGGCAGAGCTGGTTGAATGTACCTGACTCGAAATCAGGCATACGTGAAAGCGTATCGAGGGTTCGAATCCCTCCTTCTCCGCCAGAGAGTTCCTAATATTCCAATTACCCTCTTGGAATAATCTTTGGATTTTTTTTGACTAGTTTGACTCTAGGAAATAACTTTTAGAGAACTTCTTTGACTCACTTGGGTTGAGATAGCGACACTCTCCTATTTCGGCTTTACCCACCTCATCTTTCACATCAATCAGTGCAAATCTACGATTAATGCTCAGTCCAACTCCAGGCATACTATTAAAAGTATTACTTGTGAATAGCTTCAAATAGTAAACAGCACCAGCTTCCATAAATATCTTCGTTGGCTCAGCCGGGGTATAGCGGTCACTTAACAGAACTGAAAACTGATGCTCACCAGGTTGCAAGTAGAAGTAGGTATACCCATTGTTTTGCAGTAATAACTTTTCTTCATTGTCTACGACTATCCCAGGAGAAATTGCTCCATTCTGGAAAAGTTTTGGTCGATAAATATAAACCAATGAATCGTTTGTTGGGTTCGATACTGCATTGAATTTAGGGCCTGTTGCAGAACACGCACTTAGTAATGCCAAACTCATGGCAATTAAAATCTTGTACAAAAGAATTCCCTTTAACCTCTTATAATTGTTGTATTAATTATACAAACTCTCTTAGAGAAATCCTTAAGGATTTTTGGAATCAGCTGTTTTACCTGCCAGCTATAAACTCTTATAGATCTAGATACAATCATATGGTGTAAGCAACACAATAAAATAAATCATAGTGAATAGCCTCTATGCCACAGTAAAAAAATTACCTATGCGCCAATTTAACGATCTCAGGAAGAACTCCCATATACACACAAAATGATTCCCTGCATTCTAGCCAAGGGCTTTTTTGCCGACTAGGACAGGCTGCGATAAGGCAACTTGTTTCAGCTTGGGCGAATAAGCCCCATCCCCGATTCTTGGATTGTAGGGTATCTCCGAGTTTATAAGGCATCTTGCAGGATGCCTTTTTCTTTTAAGGGTCTAGGCTAGCAAGTCTCTGTACATAGCCCTGCCCTCTTTCCAGTAAAAATCTTTCCTTTCCAGGTAAAAAACAATCACTTCCAAGCTGCCTACGTTGTTTAACGTATTAATAAACAATGGCTTAGGTGCGAGCATACAGTCATGAAACTTGCACCGTAGCACGCTTGGCTGACAGTGAGCCTATACAGTAATAGCACTCGCATACAACCCGCCATCGTCCCTGACCACCAATTCAAAATCAGACGATTTTGAATAAACGTATTTATGTTTTTTTAACGCAGTGGAGTCTTTCAATATGGCGGAACATACTTGCAGTCCAAGTTGTAATCATGGCATCACCCCCGAAAACGAAGCGCTGGTAAAAGAGGAGTTTCACGAGGCCAGGCGGTCATTCCTTAAAGATGCATTTGCTGTCGGTGGCAGTACGGCAGCGTTGGGCGCGCTGGGCATCACCATGTCGCAGAGTGCATTTGCGCAAAGCCCTAAAGTCGGTGCTGGTGCCGGGCGGGCCAGCCATTACTATGTGCCGGCCAATGATAAAACCGTGCACTGGGGATTTTTCAGCAAATCACTCAAACCATTGATGGAGGTTGAGTCTGGCGACTATGTCACGCTTGAGACCCTTACCCATCACGCCAATGATGATGCCGAGCGTATGGTACGCGGCGACCCTGGTGCAGAAAGCGTGTTTTACTGGGACAGCAAGCGCAAAGGCGTTGACCGCCGCGGCATTGGGGCGATGAATGCCAAGGTCGGTGCCGGTGGTGGCCTGGGCGTACATATTTGCACCGGGCCTATCGCCATTAAAGGTGCCGAGCCAGGCGATATCCTGGAAGTGCGTATCGTGGATGTCACGCCCAGGGCCAGTGCTAACCCGCTATACAAAGGCAAGGCATTCGGCAGTAATGCGGCCGCCTGGTGGGGATTCCACTATGGCGACACGGTGGAAGAACCGAAGAAACGTGAAGTTATCACTATTTATGAAGTGGATGCGACCGGTGAGAGAAACTATGCCAGTGCCGTGTATAACTTCCGCTGGACCCCGCAGACCGACCCTTTTGGCGTAGTACACCCTATCATCGATTATCCGGGTGTGCCGGTGGACCACAAGACCATACAGGAAAACCACAATGTCTTGAAAAACGTGCGTGTGCCTATCCGCCCGCACTTTGGCACCATGGGTGTCGCCCCTGCTGAGGCGGATATGGTCAACTCGATTCCGCCAAGCTACACCGGCGGCAATATCGATAACTGGCGCATAGGTAAAGGCGCTACCTTGTATTACCCGGTTTCGGTGGCTGGTGGCTTATTCTCGGTAGGCGATCCGCATGCGTCGCAAGGTGACTCTGAATTGTGCGGTACGGCCATCGAATGTTCGCTGACCGGCACATTCCAGCTGATTCTGCACAAAAAAGCCAGCTTGCCCGGCACTCCGCTGGAAAGCCTGAAATACCCACTACTGGAAACGCAGGATGAATGGCTGCTGCACGGGTTCAGCTATCCTAATTACCTGGCTGATCTGGGTGCAGATGCGCAGAACAGTATTTTTGCAAAATCCTCCGTAGATTTGGCTTTGCGTGATGCCTACCGCAAGATGCGCGATTTCCTGATGAGCACCCAGGGACTGACCGAGGATGAAGCCATTTCGCTGATGTCGATTGCTGTGGATTTTGGCATCACCCAGGTAGTGGATGGCAACTGGGGTGTGCATGCCCTGGTGAAGAAGAGTATCTTCCCGCCACGTAAGACTTGATAGAAATGCGGGCTATACCAGATTGAATTTAAACTCTGCGGGCCTGCCATCAAAATAAAAAAAGTCGATGCTGTTTTTCAGCACCGACTTTTTTTATTGCCGGAATTGAATCCTTAACCGTCCAGAATCCTTTAACTGTCTTTTAGTGCACGAATCTCAGGCAGGTTGCGCCACCATCCATATACATCCATGCCACAACCAAAAACATAACGGTTGGGTACTTTCAAGCCAACAATATCAGCTTTAATTGGTTTGGTGAGGCCGTTGTCCTTATCCGTCAGCACAGCCGTCAACACCTGTTTGGCACCCGCTTTCTGGCAATACTGTACGACTTCGGCCAGCGTGATACCTTCATCAAGGATATCATCCAGTACCACCACTGTTTGCCCGCTGAGATCGAATTCAGGCGCTTTGGCCCATACGATCTCGCTGCCTGAAGTACCATGGTAGCGATTCGCTTGCAGGTAATCCAGCCTTGCCGGCAATTGCAGCCTTTGCATAAGCTGCCCTGCCAGGTAAAGCCCGCCCCGCATCACACACAGCAGCAGTACGGATTGCCCGGCCAACTTTTCATGCAAGGCCCCGGCTATGTTATCCAACGCTTTGCTGACGTCGGCTTCAGTGAAGACGACGTCAGAATGGGCTATCCAGTAGTCAGGCGACTGGGTGGTAGGATCTTGCATTGATCGGTGCTGAATTTAGAAATCCAGGGTTTTCAGGTATTCCCTGAAGCTGCCGGAGATTTCGCTGTGCTGTAAAGCCAGCTCAACGTTAGCCTGCATAAAGCCCAGTTTGCTGCCGCAGTCATAACGTTTGCCCTTGTAACGGTAGGCTTTCACTTTTTCAAATTCCATCAGAGCAGAGATACCGTCGGTCAGCTGGATCTCGCCGCCCTTGCCTGGTTTTACTTTTTCCAGGCATTCAAAAATACGTGGGGATAACACATAACGGCCAACGACGGCCAGGTTGGAAGGCGCTTCTTCCGGTTTTGGTTTTTCAACCATGCCTTTCACCAACAGCAAATCATCAGTTTCTGCCACTGCATCCACCACACCATAGCTGCTGGTCTCTTCCGGTGCTACGGTTTCGATACCGAGGATGGAACACTGGTTTTGCTCGTAAACATCCACCATTTGCTTGGTGATGGAGACATCGCCACACAGCAGGTCATCTGCCAGCAGCACTGCAAACGGCTCGTCACCGACTACCGGTTTGGCACATAACACCGCATGACCCAGGCCCAGGGCCTGTGACTGGCGGATAAATACGCAGCTGACGCCTTTAGGCAGAATGCTGTGCACGATATCAAGTAACTTTTGCTTACCGGCTGCTTCAAGTTCGGCTTCCAGTTCGTAGGCCTTGTCAAAATGGTCGGCGATGGAGCGCTTATTACGTCCGGTGATAAAGATCAGTTCAGTGGCGCCTGCTGCAATGGCCTCTTCAGCCGCATACTGGATCAATGGTTTATCAACCACAGGCAACATTTCCTTAGGACTGGCTTTGGTGGCCGGCAAAAACCGGGTGCCTAAACCGGCGACAGGAAATACTGCTTTTGTAATTTTTTTCATGGTCGTATCCTAAGAAATTTCTAGTATTAAAGAATCAAATAAAGTTTAAATAATCAAAAAATAGTCTGACATCAAAGTTGTGCAATTGATTTCAATTTTAGAGATTTCGATTTAAGAGACCTCAATTTTAACAAAAGAACCACTCCTGCCAGTAATGCTGTCACTGCGTTGGCGATGATCACCGGCCAATCGCTGATCAATATCCCGTAAACCAGCCACAAAACGACGCCCAGCGTGAATATCGTATACATAGGCAACGATATCCCACTTAAATCACGCGTGCGCCAGGATTTTATGACCTGCGGCACAAATGCTACCGTAGTGCATACCGCCGCTATTGAACCAATACAAGTGTTAAGCACACTCATTTCAAATCTTCTACTTCTGCACCAAACGCCTGTAGCTTGAGCTTTTTCAGCTGGTCGCGGAACTGAGCAGCTTTCTCAAACTCCAGGTTCTTGGCTGCTTCATGCATGGCTTTCTCTACGCGCTTGATCTCCTTGATCAGCGTTTTTTCGCTCATGCTCTCATAGCTGGCCTGGTCTTGTGCTGCTTTACGCTCGCGCTGTGCTTCATCCTTGTCGTAAACGCCTTCGATGATATCCTTGATGCGCTTGGTCACGCCCCTAGGCGTAATGCCGTGTTTCTCATTGAATGCTTCCTGGATAGCCCGTCGGCGGTCAGACTCATCCATCGCCAGCTTCATGCTGCGCGTGATCTTGTTGGCGTAGAAGATCACCTTACCATTCAGGTTACGCGCCGCGCGCCCTGCTGTCTGTATCAAAGACCGCTCGGAACGCAGGAAGCCTTCCTTGTCGGCATCCAGCACCGCTACCAGTGACACCTCGGGGATATCCAGGCCTTCGCGCAGCAGGTTGATACCTACCAGCACATCAAACTCACCCAGGCGTAAATCGCGGATGATCTCCACCCGCTCTACCGTTTCGATATCACTGTGCAGGTAACGCACTTTGACGCCATGCTCGGACAGGTAATCAGTCAGATCTTCAGCCATGCGTTTGGTCAGCGTGGTGGTCAGCACACGTTCGCCTACGGCGATACGCTCCCTGATCTCGCCCAGCAGGTCATCCACTTGCGTATCAGCCGGTTTGACAATGATCTTGGGGTCCACCAGGCCAGTCGGGCGCGCGATCATTTCCACCACTTGCTGCTGGTGGTTCTTTTCGTAATCGGCAGGCGTGGCTGACACGAACACGCATTGCCGCATGATGCGCTCAAATTCTTCAAACTTCAGCGGACGGTTGTCCATCGCCGACGGCAGGCGCCAGCCGTAATCCACCAGGTTCGCCTTGCGCGAGCGGTCACCCAGGTACATACCGCCGATCTGCGGCACCGTGACATGGCTTTCATCGATGATCATCAGGGCATGTTCAGGCAGGTAATCGATCAGCGTCGGTGGCGGATCGCCAGGCTTGCGGCCGGTCAGGTGGCGGCTGTAGTTCTCAATACCTTTGCAGAAGCCGATCTCGTTCAGCATTTCCAGGTCGAAACGCGTGCGCTGCTCGATACGCTGGGCTTCTACAAGTTTGTTCTCGCCCAGGTAGACTTTAACGCGGTCACGCAACTCGGCCTTGATGGTTTCCATCGCGCGTACCGTGGCTTCACGGGCAGTCACATAATGGCTGGACGGGAAGATACGGAAGTTATGGATCTTGTTGAAGACCTGGCCGGTCAGCGGATCGAATAACTGCAGACTATCGATCTCGTCATCAAACAGGCTGATACGGATCGCCGTTTCACTGTTTTCTGAAGGGAATACATCAATGATATCGCCTCGCACACGGAAGCAGCCGCGGCCAAAATCAAAATCGTTGCGGTCATACTGCATCGCAATCAGGTGCCCTACAATATCCTTCTGCTCGATTTTCAGGCCCTGGTGCACATGCAGCACCATACCGTGGTATTCGCCGGGGTCGCCGATACCGTAAATGGCAGACACAGTGGCAACGATCACCGCATCTTCACGCTCCAGCAAGGCCTTGGTAGCCGCCAGGCGTAATTGTTCGATGTGGTCGTTGATGCTGGAATCTTTTTCGATAAACAGGTCGCGCGAAGGTACGTAGGCTTCCGGCTGGTAATAGTCATAGTAGCTGACGAAATACTCCACCGCATTGTTGGGGAAGAATTCCTTGAATTCACTGTATAACTGGGCGGCCAAGGTTTTGTTCGGCGCCATGACGATGGTGGGTTGGCCGGTACGTGCGATCACGTTGGCCATGGTGTAGGTTTTACCGGATCCGGTCACGCCGAGCAGGGTCTGGAACTTTAAGCCATCCATGATCCCTTGTGTGAGTTTTTCTATGGCCTGAGGCTGATCTCCAGCCGGAGGAAACGGCTGGTGTAACTCAAATTTGCTACCTGGAAAGGTGACGATCACGAAAACAATCTGATTAAAATATACAATAGTCTCATTTTAACCGTTTTTAGTTCACCGGGCGCGTGATTTACATTTAACAGCGCAGCTTTGAAACTGTTTTCACTCTCGCCTGCAACAGAACTTTCAGGCCATAAACAAGGTCTGTCCAGAACGCCTGAAACCTACTTTGGAGAGTCGCTTGAAGCTTCTGTTATCAGTATTCCTCGTTATGCTCTCCACCAGTACGCAGGCCTACAACCAGCAGGCATTGATGGAAGCCTATTTCGGCGTGGTCATGATCCGTGGTTACAATGAAGATGGCGGCATGGCGTATGGTTCGGGTGTGGTGATCGCTGACCACACGGTTGTCACCAATTGCCACGTACTTCGCGCTACCAGACAGCCCTGGGTTTCGCGCGGCGAGGAAAGCTACCCTATCACTACCGTGCGTGCCGATGTCTGGCATGACCTGTGCGTAGTCACTTCCCCTACCCTGCCTTTCAAACCGGTCGTACGCGGCAACAGCTACGCCCTGATGCGCGGGCAGGAGATCACTGCCATCGGGCATTCAAACGGCGTGCCTGCCCCGATCACCTCCATAGGCGAGATCCAGGGACTTTATTCCATGCCTTCCGGCAATATGATACGCAGCAGCGCGAAATTCCTGATGGGTGCCAGTGGCAGCGGCCTGTTCGATATGGAAGGCCGGCTGGTGGGGATCAATACCTTCAAAACCGCCGGCAACGGCGGAAGCATACACTTCGCCCTGCCGGTGGAATGGCTGGAAACGCTGGAGAAAATGCCGGCCAGCACGGAATTCCCGGTGCGCGGCAAAGCATTGTGGGAAGAAGACGAGGATAAAAAGCCTTATTACATGCGTGCCGCTGTGCCGGAATCACGCAAGGACTGGGCTAACCTGGAAAAAATCAGCATGCTATGGACGCAGCAGGAAACTGCCAATGCTGATGCCTGGTTCAGCCTGGGCCTGGCAGAGCAATCCCTTAAACAGTTCGACGCAGCTGCCAGCGCCTACCAGAAAGCCGTGAACCTGGACGCGCAGTTTGTCGAAGCCTGGTTCCGTCGTGGTGAAGTCGCCCAGCGCCTGGGTGACAGCAAAACGGTCAAAGACATTGAATCCGAACTCCAGAAAATCGACCCGCTGCTGGTCTCGGTTTACCAGAATTACCTGGGCTGCGAAAAAGACTGCCAGAAACAATGACTTAAACCGGCTGAAAACCGGTTCAGTCTGCCTAAAAAATCTGTTTAAAAGCATGGCGCTCCCTTCCACCGGGCGTGGATTTTGCGTAAAATATTGCGTTTTTCAATTTTTTGCAGGCCATGAATGCGGCCTGTTGTGCACATACGATCCAACAAGGAAGCCATCTTGAGCAAACCTGCCGCCAACGTGCTGTCTGCGCGTGTTTTATCCATCAAAGAATCCCCTACTTTGGCTATCACCGCCAAAGCAGCAAAGTACAAATCCGAAGGCCGTCCTATCATTGGCCTGGCAGCAGGTGAACCGGATTTCGATACGCCACAGCATATCAAGGACGCAGCCAAGGCAGCGATCGATGCAGGTTACACAAAATACACTCCTGTCAGCGGTATCCCTGCCCTGAAAAAGGCCATCGTCAACAAATTCAAGAATGAGAACGGCTTTGACTATGCAGTCAATGAAGTGATCGTTGGCGTAGGCGGCAAGCAAACCATTTTCAACCTGTGCCTGGCCGTGCTGAACCCTGGCGATGAAGTCGTCATCCCGGCTCCTTACTGGGTCAGTTATGCCGATATCGCCATGGTGGCAGAAGCCAAACCGGTGATCCTGGAATGCGGCATCGAGCAAGGCTTCAAATTGCTGCCAAGCCAGCTGGAAGCGGCCATCAACAGCAAGACCAAACTGGTGATGTTCAACTCGCCTTCCAACCCTACCGGCGCGGTTTACTCACTGGAAGAATTACAGGCATTGGGTGAAGTGCTGCTGAAACACCCACATGTACTGATAGCTACCGATGACATGTATGAACACGTCAACCTGACCGGCGAAAAATTCCATAACATCCTGAATGCCGCACCTGGCCTGAAAGACCGCTGTATCGTGCTGAACGGCGTTTCCAAAGCCTATTCCATGACCGGCTGGCGTATCGGTTACGCGGCTGGCCCGGCTTACATCATCAAGGCGATGGAGATCCTGCAAAGCCAGTCTACCAGCAACCCGGCTTCCATCTCCCAGTATGCCGCTGAAGCCGCCCTGAGCGGTTCACAGGACTGTATCAAACCTATGGTTGCGGCCTTTAAAGAGCGCCACAAATACGTGGTTGACCGTTTCAATGCCATGCCTGGACTGAGCTGCCTGATGGCTGGCGGTGCTTTCTATGCTTTCCCGGATGCGCGCCAGGCGATCAGTAACCTGCACCAGGCCGGCAAGATCAAGGAAACCACAGACATGGCGCTGGCAGAATACCTGCTGGAAGAACACGATGTCGCTGTGGTGCCTGGTTCAGCGTTTGGTGCCGAAGGTTATTTCCGCATCTCGTTCGCTACCAGCATGGATAACCTGCGCGAAGCGCTGGACCGCATCGAGAAAGCCCTTAACGTTTAACTGTTCACGGACTGACCAAATAAAAAAGCGCCCTCAGGCGCTTTTTTATTATCTGAAATCCTAGTGCAGGCTAGTCATTCAGGAAATCTTTTAACGGACTGTCCGGCAATCCGATATCGACACCGGAAGTCTGTGTCATCAAGTCTGCCAGCTGTGTGACAGGCAAAACTGTAGATGAAACAATAGACTGGCCCTCACCGGAAATGATCACATCATGAATGTTAAGCGCATCATGGACGGGCAGCGTCTGTTCAGTGATGGAAGCATGTGCAATAGAAACGAATGCCGCACCCTCTTCTTGCAGCATGGAAGCCAGCGGCGGTGACAACTCAATCGCATCATTCAATTGCAGTGCTGCCAGCAGATGCCGGATCACTGCCGGATTCACTGCATGCTCGCTGATATCGATGGCGCCGGTCGATGGCGATAACACTTCTGCAAGCGTGACAGCCTGTTGCTCGGCAAATTTTACGATCTCGCCGTTAGCAGCCTGCATATCCACATGTGCGCCCGCTACAGTGATTAACTGGTCACCGTCATGCAGTGCATCGCCAGCTTTAAGCAAACGATGCTGGCCATGCTGGTCAACAATTTCTGCCTCACCGGTCAGGCCGACCACTTTTCCTAATACTGTACGCATACTCATCTCCTGTTGCCGCTATTATAAACGACGTTCGCGCAATAAAAAATTGACCCGTTCGGGTAATAAAAGTATGGTCTGCACCCTGCAAACCCCTTGACTTTTTTCGCTGCTTAACAAGCAAAGCAGGCATTTAAACTGCGCATAGAAAAATATAAAGAAATTCGCAAAAAGTGGTTGACCAAGGGGCACGGTCTCAGTAATATAGCGCCTTCAAACGACGTACCGATTCCTCAATAGCTCAGTCGGTAGAGCGCCGGACTGTTAATCCGTAGGTCCCTGGTTCGAGCCCAGGTTGAGGAGCCAAATAAAAAAGCCTTGCAGAAATGCAAGGCTTTTTGCTTTGTGGGATTGTTCATCAACTGGTCTGCTGGATTTGCTTACGGGCTACCATCAGGCACTTTAGAATAGAAGCAAACGCTTTTTAGCGCTCGCGTTCGACCTGTACACTCCATCTATTGCCACTCGATAAACAGGATCTCGCAGTCTTCAGATTGGGCAGCTTTGGCTATATACCCGTTTCCATAGCATTGAAGTTTTACTTTCTGCCCCTTCTTCAGTTCTGCTGCCTTGGTATTCTCGCTTGCAGCCAGGCTGAAATGCGGGTTCGTAAGCGCATCCACACCACCCTCCAGGATAACGATGGCTGTTTCAGCAGTGTCGCTATGGATATCGACAACATTGCCGGTAACGACAAAAGCCTTGTTCCTGAACTTTTTATCAGCTTCCGCCGTGTTGTCAGCATAAGCACTCGCCAGCTCGCTTGCAGTCGTTTCAAAGGGTGGCTCGTCTGAATTGTTAACAGGCTTGGTCCTGGCAGAAGTTTCGGCTTTGTCGTCAGCGTTATTTTCGAGTAGTCCGCTAAAGATAATGCCGATGATGAATAAGATGATCACAATGCCCAACACCCATTTGAGTACTTTATTCATACTTCTTCCCCATTAGTGATATTAATAAGTAATCGCCTGCTTAATAAATGACATTCCAAGATTTTCGATGCATGCTCATAATCATGCCTGCTAACCGTAACCATACCTGCTGTTATTACTCCGGCTAGTTGAATATTTATGCTGCTGCATCAGAGCGTATCCTCTGCTGCCAGCATATCGCAGGCCAGCGCCCCTACATCCCTCACGGCCTGTTCTATGGTCAAGGTCCACAGATGGCTGAAGTTGAGGCGTATATAGTGCGTCAGCTCTTTCCTGAGCGAGAAGATGGTCCCTGGCGCGACAGTGATGCCATTATCGATAGCGGCACGATACAGCGCCAGCGCATCCAGTGTTTCTGGCAGCTTGACCCAGATCACATAACCACCTTTGGGTACGGAAAGCTGTGTGCCTTCCGGGAAACTTTGCTCGATGACATTGCGCATCAGCACATAGTTGGAACGCAGGGTATGGCGTAATTGTTTGAGGTGCTGCTCGAAACTGTCACGCTGCATGAATTTGGCAATGGCGATCTGCGGTGCCGAGGTCAGCGACAGGCTGTTGAGGAACATCAACCGCTCTACTTCCTGCCGGTAACGGCCGGCGGTGGTCCAGCCGACCCGATACCCTGGTGCCAGTGACTTGGAGAAGGATGAGCAATGCAACACCATGCCGCTACGATCAAAGGCCTTGGCTGGCAAGGCTGGCTGCTCGCTGAAATACAACTCACTGTAGACATCGTCCTCAATCAATGGGATCTGCTGTTCTGCCAGGAATTCCACCAACGCCTGCTTCTTGGCATCTGGCATCACAAAACCAAGCGGGTTCTGGAAGTTGCTGGTAAGTATCACGGCGGCGATACGCTGATTGCCGGTGGCAGCGCGTAAGGCATCCAGGTCAATGCCTGACTCTGTATCGGTACGTATTTCAGCTACCCGCATGCCCAGGCGTTCCACAGTGTGCGCCAGCGCATAGTAGCCTGGTGATTCCAGCGCAATGGTATCCCCTGCTTTTGCCACAGCCTGCAGGCAAAGAGTGATGGCCTCGGTAGCGCCATGTGTGATCACGATATCGTCAGGCGACACCTCCATGCCATTGGCATGGTAACGCCTGGCGATCTGCTGGCGCAGCATCTCGTTGCCTGGCGGTAGGTCGCTGAGCACGCCCCACTCGCCCTGATCATCGGTGAGCGCCTTTTCGTACTGGTGGATTTTTTTCAGCGGGAACAGTTGCGGGTCAGGGAATGGCGAGCCCAACGGCACTGTGCCGAATTCGCGTATGGATTTAAGGGTGGTGAGCACCAGTTTGCTGGCATCGACTTCGGACAGGTTGATATCTTTTGCCAGCGGTGAGGTTGGTTTCTGTTGCAGGCGTTTGCGCGGGGTGACGTAATAACCGGACTGCGGGTGGCTGCTGATCACGCCTTCCTGCTCCAGCAGCAGGTAACCGCGTAGCACGGTGCTGATACTGAGGTCATATTTCTGGCTGGCTTGTCGCACCGAGGGCACTCTGTCTCCCGGTCGCAACACGCCTTCATCTATCATTGCGCGTATGCGGGCGGCAAACGAGACATAAAGCTTCATGGTGGCAAGGCTGGAGTGACGCTGATGCCAGCCATTATACGTCAGCCATACCCGGTGCGGCTGGTGTAACTAAACTGTCACTAAAATTTAGGCAGTTGCCTATTTAGGCGGATTGCAATGCCAGGGTGATCTCTTCCCCGGCCGGTGTCAGGGCTGCGACCAGACGCTCTTTTTGCATGACCACATCCACCAGTTGCTGTTCGCCTAACGCCGTCATCAGTCGTTGCAGTGTACTCATGCGTAACTCCAGGCGTTTGCAGATAGCCGCCAGCGGCACCTGTACCCGGCCCTGCGCGTGTTCTGCATGCAGCAAAGCCATGATACCCAGCATACGCACGGCACTGGCATCCAACGGGGAAGCGTCGATCGGGTCAGCGTGATCAGCGCTGACCTGGTCCTGGATCAAAACATCATATTGGCCGACATCAAGCAGCATTGGCGACCTCAGACACTTTCTCGATGATCACCGGGATGGACTTGGAAGTCGGCGTGCGTGAATCATCAGCCACACTTTCCAGCGGCACCAGGTTATTGGTCTCAGGGTAATAGCCACTCAGACAACCTTGTGGAATGTCGTAGGACACCACCATAAAATTATCAGCACGGCGGGTGATGCCATCCTGCCAGACACTGACCAGGTTGATCCAGTCACCGGCAGCAAGGCCAAGGCGTGCAATATCAGCCGGGTTCATGAAAATCACCCGGCGCTGGCCGAACACGCCACGGTAGCGGTCATCCATGCCATAGATGGTCGTGTTGTACTGGTCGTGTGAACGGGTGGTCATCAACACAAACAACTGGTCACCATAATGCTTGCGGGCCTGGTGGATAGGCGAATTTTCCGGGATAGCCTGTACCGTGAACTCTGCCTTGCCAGAAGGGGTGTTCCAGATTCGCTGACTGGAAGGCACCGGCATGCGGAAGCCACCGGGAACCTTGATTCTTTCGTTGTAATCCATGAACGCTACCGGCAAGGTCTGCTCGATGACGTCACGGATCTTGCTGTAATCCTTAATGTATTCCAGCCATGGGGTCTTGCTGTGCTTGAGCGTGGCATGCGCCAGGCGGGCAACGATGGCAGGCTCAGACAAAATGTATGGAGAAGCCGGTTTGTTCATGCCGTAAGAGACATGCACCATGCTCATGGAGTCTTCCACGGTCACGCCTTGCGGACCGGTTTCCTGCGTATCGATCTCGGTACGGCCCAGGCATGGCAGGATCAATGCCTCTTTGCCATGCACCAGGTGGCTGCGGTTAAGCTTGGTGGTCACATGCGCGGTCAGTTCGCAATTGCGCATGCCTTCCCACGTGCGGTCAGTATCCGGTGTGGAGATAGAGAAATTACCGCCCAGGCCGAAGAAGAACTTCACTTTGCCATCTATCATCGCTTGAATAGAAGCGACTGCATCATAGCCCGGTGTTTTCGGCACATTCAGGCCGAACACGCGGTCCAGGCTTTGCAGGAATTCCAGAGGCATTTTTTCGTAAATGCCCACAGTGCGGTTACCCTGCACATTGCTATGGCCGCGCACCGGGCACAGGCCAGCGCCTTCCTTGCCGACATTACCCCGCAGTAACATCAGATTAACCAGGGTCTTGATAGTAGCCACGCCATGCTTGTGCTGGGTGATGCCCATGCCCCAGGTAGAGATCACGCGGTCGCCGGTAGCATACACACGGGCGATCTCTTCGATCTGTGCCAGTGGCACGCCGGATTCTTCAACGATGACTTGCCAGCTTTCCTGGCGCGCATCGGCGGCGATCTCTTCAAAGTTATTGGTGTGCTGGGCAATGAAATCCACATCCACCACGCGCTCTGTGCCTTTGACTATCGCTACATCATCCCACTGGATCAGGAACTTGATCATGCCTTTGATCAGCGCCAGGTCGCCACCCAGTTTGGGCTGGATAAACAGGCTGCTGATCTGGCTGCCCTTGAATGACAGCATATCGAACGGGCTTTGCGGGTCGGCAAAACGCTCCAGGCCACGCTCTTTCAAAGGATTGATGGCAACGATGCGGGCACCGCGCTTGGCGGCTTCGCGCAATTCACCCAGCATACGCGGATGGTTGGTGGCCGGGTTCTGGCCGAAGATCAGCAAGGTATCGGCATGCTCAAAATCATGCAGGGTCACAGAACCTTTGCCTATACCTACGGTAGCCGGCAAAGCGATACTGGTGGATTCATGGCAAAGGTTGGAACAATCCGGGAAATTATTGGTGCCGAACTCACGCACGAATAACTGGTACAGGAAAGCGGCTTCATTGCTGGCACGACCGGAAGTGTAGAAAACTGCTTGATCAGGGTTTTCCAAAGCATTCAAATGATCTGCCATCAAGGCGAACGCATCATCCCAGTCAACGACTTCGTATTTATCGGTGGCTGCGTTGTAACGCATGGGGTGGGTCAGGCGGCCTTCGTTTTCCAGGTCGAAATCGCTCCACGCCATCAGGTCAGTCACCGTGTGTTTGGCAAAGAACTCAGGAGGTACGCGCTTATTGGTAGCCTCAGCCGCGACCGCTTTCACGCCGTTTTCGCAGAACTCGAAAGTAGAGGTGTGTTCTTTATCCGGCCAGGCACAACCAGGGCAATCAAAGCCATCCGGCTGGTTCTGCGCAAGCAGCGTCATCACGCCTTTGACGGGAATCTTCTGCAGCGCGAGTTGCGCGGCGACCTGTTTGAGCGCACCCCAGCCGGCTGCAGGGTGATGGTATGGCTTAATCGAAGCTTTAGGTTGCGACATAATTCCTACTGATTGGCAAACTTGAGACTGGTGCGGATTAACTTTTGGTTAAGTACGCTGACCCAGTGGGAATGCGGAATATTGATGAATGCCATCCTAAGCCAGTAAACACAACAAAAACAGATACAGAAACGCCAAATTTTTAGGGTACAGTTGCTTAAACTGACCGCTCAATTTCAGGATATGTACTGGAAACCGTTTACTTCACTGACGGACTTCAGGCTAGCCTGTGCATTTATCGTAATGTTCAGCGCCAAACTTTAGTCATGCATGCAACTATCCTCATCAAAATCGGCTCAATGCAGTACATCCCGGCCACTCTGATCATTCAGCAAGCCGTCAGCAGCCAGGCATAGCGGCTATACAAGCGTCATTGGTCGGTTAGAACCGGGCGGGTTATTCAAAGGATAAGCATGTCTGATTTGGCATTAACGTTAGCAAGGATCCAGTTCGGGTTCACTATCTCGTTCCATATCGTTTTCCCGGCGATCACCATCGGCCTGGCTAGTTACATGGCGGTGCTCGAAGCCAGCTGGTTAAAAACCAAGAATACTGTTTACCTCGACCTCTACCATTTCTGGGTAAAGATCTTCTCACTCTGTTTCGGCATGGGCGTGGTGTCCGGCCTGGTGATGGCTTACCAGTTCGGCACCAACTGGGCCGGGTTTTCCACAGTCGCCGGCAGCGTCACCGGCCCGTTGCTGACTTATGAGGTATTGACCGCTTTCTTCCTAGAAGCCGGCTTCCTGGGCGTGATGCTGTTCGGCTGGAACAAGGTCGGGCCGGAGCTGCACTTCACTTCTACCGTGATGGTGGCTATCGGCACCCTGGTCTCAGCTACCTGGATACTGGCATCCAACAGCTGGATGCATACCCCGCAGGGCTTCGAGCTGGTAGCCGGCAAAGTGATCCCGGTCGACTGGTTCAAGATCATCTTCAACCCTTCTTTCCCGTACCGGCTGGTGCATATGGTGGTGGGCGCCTACCTGGCGACCGCATTATTTGTAGTATCGGCCGGGGCATGGCAGTTGCTGCATGGCAAAAATAACCCCAGCGTGCGCAAGATGATGTCCATGGGCTTGTGGCTGATCTTGCTGCTTGCACCGATGCAAGCCATGATCGGTGATCTGCATGGCCTCAACACCCTCAAGCACCAGCCAGCCAAGATCGCTGCGATCGAAGGCCACTGGGAAAATCCGCCTGGCCAGGCGACACCATTGATACTGTTCGGCTGGCCGGATATGGAACAGGAAAAAACGCATTTTGCGCTGGAGATCCCCGTGCTCGGCAGCCTGATATTGCGCCATTCGCTGACCGAGCAGATCCCGGCGTTGAAAGACTTTCCTGCAGAAGACCGGCCTAACGCCACCATCGTGTTCTGGACCTTCCGCCTGATGGTGAGCCTGGGGCTGCTGATGATCTTGCTGGCGGTGACCTCGGTATGGCTGCGCGTCAAGGACAGGCTGTACCAGAGTACGCCGTTCCAGAAATTTGCCGTTGCCATGGGCCCGGCAGGCGTGGTGGCGATACTGGCCGGCTGGTATACCACAGAGATCGGCCGCCAGCCGTGGGTGGTCTATGGCCTGTTACGTACGGCTGATGCGGTGACGCCGCACCCTGCCAGCGAAGTGGCGCTCACTTTAGGACTGTTTGTGGTGATCTATCTCGCGCTGTTCGGCATGGGTACCTTATACGTATTACGGCTGGTCAAGGTCGGGCCTAAAACCGGTGAGGCATTGCAGGGCGATGCCATGTCCATCAACCGCGATGACGTGGATGCGTTCGCGGTGGCGCCGGAATTCCACCCGGATGCAAAAAAACCGGCAGCGCCCGGGAATCCACCAGCACAAGATAAAGAGGAAAATTAAATGGATCTGTCACTGGTATGGGCCGGCATTATCCTGTTTGGCATCATGATGTACATCATCATGGACGGTTTCGACCTCGGCATAGGTATCCTGTATCTTTTCTTCCAGGAGAAACATGACCGCGATTTGATGATGAATACCGTTGCCCCGGTGTGGGATGGTAACGAAACCTGGCTGGTACTGGGTGGTGCCGGCCTGCTTGCGGCGTTTCCCATGGCATATGCAGTCATCCTCAGCGCCCTCTCCCTGCCCCTGCTATTCATGCTGATGGCATTGATCTTCAGAGGTGTGGCGTTTGAATTCCGTTTCAGGGCCACCGATGAAGAGCGGCATTTCTGGGATAAGGCGTTCTTGTGCGGCTCGATTGCGGCTACCTTCTTCCAGGGCATGACGCTGGGCGCTTACCTTCAAGGCATCAAAGTAGTGGATGGCGTGTATGCCGGCGGCCCGCTGGACTGGATATCCCCTTTCTCGATATTCACCGGCCTCGGCTTGCTGGTAACCTATGCCTTGCTGGGCAGTACCTGGCTGATCATGAAAACTGCAGGTGAGCTGCAAAAAACCTTCTACAAACTATCGCAACAGTCCTCTTTCGTACTGGTGTTGATCATCGCTGCCATCAGCGTGTGGACGCCGTTGATGGATAGTGGCATTGCAGAGCGCTGGTTTTCCATGCCCAACTTCCTGCTGCTCTCCCCGGTCCCGCTGCTGGTGCTGTTCTTCTTTTACCGGCTACAAACATCGTTACGCGCAAAATCTGAAACGGCGCCGTTCATCTTTACGCTGGGCCTGATATTGCTGGGCTATGTCGGCCTGGGCATCAGCATCTGGCCTAACATCATTCCGCCGCATATCTCTCTGTATGCCGCCGCCGCGCCGCCGCAAAGCCAGGGGTTTGCGCTGATAGGCGCGCTCGTCATCATCCCTGTCATCCTGATCTACACCGGCTGGGCTTATTATGTGTTCCGCGGCAAGGTAGACCCGGATGAGGCATATCATTGATTGATAACAGACTATATAAATCACAGAGCTATATTGATTACAGAATTGGAAAATGACAGAAAGCAAACAGAAAAGCAGCCTGGCTAAACGGCTGGGATGGCTGGTGCTGATCTGGGCGGCCAGTATCGCTGCCCTTACCGTGGTCAGCCTGGTGATCAAGCTGCTGATGAAAGCAGCAGGTTTCAATAGCTGATTTGCCTTCACGCGCAAGCTCAGGTAGCCATACAGAGAATTTTTTCCGGTTTCTCCGGTCATGACTTTAACGTTTACCCGATATGAATAGCTTGCGCGTACAAATCCAACCCGTTTACCATGCCATCACTAGCCAGTTACCCATATACTGACTCAACTAATTCATATGCACTGACTCAACCAATCCACATGACTGCCCAGCAAAAAATTAAATGGCGGCGTTTGCGTGCCTGTAGTGCCTGCGACATGGTCAGCGCCATCCCGGTGTTGCGCCCTGGCGAACAGGCCTGCTGCCCGCGTTGCGGCCACATCCTGGCCAGGCGGCACTTGCATCCGGTGCAGCGCAGTATCGCGCTGGCTATTGCTGCGCTCATCAGTTTGCTGGTTGCGGTGGCCTTCCCTTTCATCAGCATGGATACCAACGGGCTGGATAGCCAGATCGCTTTACCGGAAACGGCAGCCACCCTGGTCAGCGTCAACCAGCCGCTGGTCGCTTTCATTGTCAGCTGCACCGCCATTGTGCTGCCTGGTCTATACCTGGTGGGTGTGATCCTGATGCAGGCGAATGTATTGCGCACGGTGCCACGCGCCTACAGCGACGTGATTGCGCGCCTGTTCTCGCGACTGCATCCGTGGATGATGGCGGATGTATTCATGGTTGCGGCACTGGTCAGCCTGGTCAAGCTGACAGATATAGGCGAAGTGCAACTGGGCGTTTCATTCTGGGCCTACTGTGTGTTTGCCCTGTTACTGCTGAAGACCACGCGCTCGGTCGATATCGATCTATTGTGGTTCAAACTGGCTGGTGAACCGCCTCCGGACCTCAGTATCCGCTGCGGCATCAATGCTGCGGAACAGCATGCGGTCGGCTGCAAAACCTGCGGACTGGTCAATGCCTTGCCTGCCGCGGATAGCGGCTCCAATACCAGCAAGCACAGCACCGGCGAGCCCGAAAATTATGTTTGCCAGCGTTGTGGCAGCTATTTATATCTGCGCAAGCCGAACAGTATACAGCTGACCTGGGCGCTATTGCTGACCGCCGCCATCTTATATATCCCCGCCAATGCCTACCCGATGATGATCACCACTTCGCTAGGGCAAAGCCATTCCTCCACCATCATAGGCGGCATGGTGGAACTGTGGCAGCATGGTTCGGAGCCGGTAGCGGTCATTATCTTTGTCGCCAGCGTGCTGGTGCCTATCGTTAAAATGCTGGTTCTTGTGCTGCTGTTATGGCTGGCACGGCATCCCGGCCCGCTGAATGCGCAGCAAAAAACCAGGCTTTACCGTATCACGGAACTGATAGGCCGCTGGTCCATGGTCGACGTGTTTGTCGTTGCCATCATGGTGGCACTGATACAATCCGGCAACCTGATGTCGGTATTACCCGGTCCGGCTGCCCTCGCCTTCTGCGCGGTGGTGATCACCACCATGCTGGCCGCCATGGCATTTGACCCCCGCCTGTTATGGGATATACAAGGAAAACAACAATATGACAGAGTCACCCAATAATCAGTCACTGGCAAAAGTCGGTAACCAGGTCAGGATCTCGCCGATCTGGATCGTGCCTATCGTCGCCATGCTGATCGGTTTATGGCTGGCTTATGATAATTACACCAAGGTCGGCAAACAGATCACGCTCTCCATGACCAATGCCGAAGGTATTGAAGCCGGCAAAACCAAGATCAAGGTGCACAGCGTCGATATCGGCCAGATCGAGCAAGTGACATTGTCCGATGACCTCACCCATATTGAAGTCACCGCACGTATCACGCCCAAAGCACAGCCCATGCTGGTCAAGGATACCCAGTTGTGGGTGGTCAAACCACGTATCGGCCTGGAAGGCATCAGTGGCCTGAACACGGTGATCTCCGGTGCCTATATTCAATTACAGCCGGGCAAAAGCCAGGAAGAAACCGACCAGTTCACCGTGCTGGACCAGCCGCCTATCTCACTGAATGGCGCCAAAGGCGTACATGTGAACCTGGAAGGAAAAGTCGGCAATGCGTTGCGCGTCGGTGACCCGGTCACCTACCAGGGCTTGCGCGTAGGCCGCGTCGTCAGTGCGACGTTCGACCCCAAGCAGCGCAAGATGCAGCACGAGCTGTTCATAGAACATCCGTATGATGTGCTGGTCACCAGGAACTCCCGTTTCTGGACTGCCGTAGGCATAGACGTCAAACTGGATGCGGAAGGCTTTAAAGCGAATATCCCTACCGTGGAATCCCTGATCGCAGGCGGCGTCAGCTTCGGCCACCCGGAAGACCAGCCCATGGGTGAACCGGTGCGCTCCGAAACCACTTTCGAGCTATATGCCAATGAGGATGCAGCCCGCCAGCAAACCTATGACCAGTACCTGGAATATGTCCTGCTGGTGGATGACACCGTGCGCGGCCTGACCAAAAACGCACCCGTGGAATTCCGCGGTTTGCGCATAGGTACGGTGATAAGCGTACCGTACAAATTCAATTCGCCTGAACGCAAAAAGGATTTCCGCTATGCGATCCCGGTGCTGATCCACCTGGAACCGGGACGGCTTGCCGACAACGGCCAGGCCGACTTGCAGGAATGGAAGAACCGCATCAACCATATGCTGGACCGCGGGCTGCATGCCACACTGAAATCCGGCAACCTGCTGACAGGTTCAGTGTATGTGGACCTGAACATGGGCCGCAAAACGCATAAACCCTACAAGCGTGAGCGTTTTGAAGGCTTGCCGGTATTACCTACCAGTGCCACCAGCCTGGCGCAGATCGAGCAGAAAATGTCTGACCTGCTGGACAAGCTGAATAACCTGAAAGTGGAGCCTGTACTTTCCGGCCTGGATAAAAACCTGCAGCAATCGGAGACTACGCTGCAGGAGGTCCGCTCGCTCAGCACGCAGATCAACAAGTTCATCAGCCAGCCTGAGCTGCAGCAGATGCCTGCCAACCTGAATAAGACCATGCAGGAATTACAGTCTACGCTGAAAGGCCTGTCGCCGGATTCCCCTGCCTACCAGGAGCTGACCACCACGCTGCAACGCCTGGATAAAGCCCTGCGTGACATACAGCCACTGGCACGTACGCTGAATGAAGAACCAAGCGCTGTACTGTTTGGCCGTAAACCTGGTAATGACCCGGTACCGCAGGCACCTGCGAACCTGCAGACACCGGCAAACCAGCCGGCACCTGCCAACCCGTAAGGAATCCGCAACCATGAAGACCAAAAACCACTTACGAACTGGCCTGATATTCATCCTGGCATGCAGCCTGACCGCCTGCTTTAAATCCAACCCGCCGGTACAGAGTCAGCGTTACAGCCTGCCTGAGGTGCCATCCTCAGTGGCGGCTGCGCAGGATAAATCCCCGCCAGCGCTGAGCAACACACTGGTACTCAATAAAATCACGCTGGCCGACTACCTGGATAGCGACAGGATAGTCGTGCAACTGGACGATATCACCTTGCGTCCGGCACGGGACCATTTATGGGTGGATAACCTGTCTCAGGAGTTGCGTCGTGGCCTGCGTAACCGCTTGTCCAGCCGCCTGCCGGGTACCGCAGTGGTTGACCCGCTGCCAGGTTCAGCCAACAAGGCCACCACCCTGCAACTCACCATAGACCAGTTCCACGGCCAGATGCAGGGCTATGCAGTGCTCAGCGGCCAGTGGCAATTGCTGTCTGCCGCACACCAGCCGCTGCAAAGCCAGTCTTTCAGATTCAGCACACCACTGGCAGAAAATGGCTATCCGGCACTGGTGCGTGCGCTAGGCAGCAACCTGGACTTACTGAGCGACCAGATCGCAGGCGCGTTACAACGTCTGCCATAGACATAGCCGACTCATGGTGAGTATCCGTTAAAGGCCGGATTCAGCGCACTGTAAGGTTGAAATGATTTAATTAAATTAAAATCAATGATTGAGGAGCCTGTCACATGTATGCATTTATCCGGTTTTTGACCCTGGCGGGTCTTAGCATGACTTTGCTGGTGGCCTGCGAAGACAAGACAGCATCGATTGAAGAAGCCTATGAGTCTGCGCATACCGAGACCAAAGAGGCCACAGGCGAGATCAAAGAGGCGACATCAAACGCGGTGGAAGCCACAAAGGATGCCGCAGCCGCGGCTAAAGAGCACATCAGGGAAACCGCTGAAGCGGCTGAAAAAGCAGTTAAAAACGAATAAGTTCCACCGGCATTCCCTGCCGTCTCCAGACCCCGGTTTCAACGCAGGTTTCCCCATGATCTGCGCCGCTGTCACCGGGCAACTTTAGTTAGTAAACCTTTGCTTTTCTTAATCAACTGGCCGGGATAGCGGGCAGGCACTTTCCTGTACACTGCGTCGTAATTTGCAGCGTTTACTGGAAAATTTAGATTGCCACGCTATCGGTTCTGGGCACTCATCCCCATTTGGATTTTCCTGATCCCATTAGGATTCAGCTTGATGCCATTGGGTTTAGGCATGATGCCTGCGGCATCAACGGCCCCGGCATTGCTCGGCACTACCTGCATAGACCAGCAAGGCGTCATGATTGCCAGCATTCCGTTACAGGGTGGCAGGTTCGTCTGCCAGAGTGTACTGAAAATCACGCAGGCCGACCATTATGTGATCGACTTCCGCCACACCTCCACCATCGCCCGCTTCCAGCATGAAATAACCGGCGAAGACATTACCAGCGAGCAAGAGTCAGCCGAGAAGCAATCTCGCCAGCCAGCAACTGGTCAACAGCCCGTGCGCGCTATCCTCAAAGGCGGCCTGAGCAGCCAGGAACATAATCCTTTCCTGCTCAGGCATGGCCGCATCATCAGCCTGAACCCCGGCACTTACCACCTGACCACCTGGTTGCAATCCCCCTATTTGCTGGCGCCACCCACGGTATTCGTTTCCGACCTCGCCAGTTACCAGAAGCAAACCAATATCAGTGCCGCCACCAGCCTGCTGTTACTGGGCATACTGCTCGGGCTGTTCACATATTATGTAGCGATAGGCCTGCTGGCCAACCATAGCAGCGAGCGCTTGTATGCCACATTTATTTTTGGCAACCTGGTGTTTTATGCAACGGCGCTGGGCGTATTCAACCAGTTCTTCAGCTGGCACTGGTTTTACCTTACCGGCCTGCCATTGCTGGTCGCCAACCTGGCTTATGTACACTTTATCTGCCACCTGCTCGGTATCAACCAGTATCACCGGCCACGGCTGTACAAATTCGCCTTGATCACCAGCTGCCTGCTGATCGCCATGCTGGTGTTCGGCCTGATCTTCCCGAACTGGATGCTGGAGATGTCACGCTGCGGCACCTTCATCTTCGTCGGCTTCGGCATGGTCTGCGGCTTGCGCCTGAGCATGCAACGGCAACTGATAGGGCAACTGTACCTGTTGTCCATCATAGGGTTTGCCATCATGGGCATCATGGCGATGAATGCGGATGAAACCGCGCAACAGACCTTCACGCTGGAGCAGCTCGGCCTGATCGCCGTCACTATCCACACTATCATGCTGTCGCTACTGGTGGCTTACAAGATCAGCCGCTTGCACAGGGAAAAAGAACTGATGCTGGTCGAGCTGCAAAACACCCGTTCACTGGCGCTGACAGACCGCCTGACCGGCATTCCTAACCGGCACGCACTGGAAAACAAACTGCTGGAACTGCCGCCGCATGGCTGCCTGATGTTCCTGGATATGGATAACCTGAAACAGCTCAACGACCTGTTCGGCCATGAAACAGGCGATCACCTGCTCAAACTGTTCAGCCGGATACTCGCCGATAAATTGGGTGGTGAAGGCCAGCTTTACCGGCTGGGCGGCGATGAATTCGCCATTCTCTGCCATGAGGATGATGTGGAATGGTGCCAGCACCAGCTGGAGTACACCCACCTGCAATTGCAAAAAGAAGGCTTTGCCGGTGTCGGTGCCAGCATGGGCATCGTGTTTGCGCATGAAGCCGCCAACACCGAAGAGCTGCTACGCATCGCCGACAAGCGCATGTACGAAAACAAGCGCACCCGCAAAAACCGCAAGGAAATGCTGCAGGTCCTGCGCCCTTAGGCTTCTCCCTAAACCTCGCATATTGCCGGGAAAACTTCCCTGCCACCAAAAAACGTACGCAATCAGTACGTTTAAAACAGACGCCAGCACCCCGAATGCTTTAAACTTGACGTCTAGCTATCACACGCACCTTACGATAGAACGCGTGAGCCGCTGATTAAAAAGCTTTATTCACTAAAAATAAGCAGCCACAGGCGCCACAAGTGCCTGAAAAGTAGTTAAGAAAGTACATCATGCCGTTACTCACCACCCTGCTTGTGCTGATCGTCTGCGCCCGCCTGCTGGGGCAAATCTTCAGCCGCTTCAACCAGCCTGCCATCATCGGCGAAATGCTCGCCGGTGTTATTCTGGGCCCCAGCCTGTTCAACCTGATCACGCCCACGCCTGCCTTGTCCGGCATCTCGGAACTGGCAGTGTTCCTGATCGTGCTATCCGCCGGACTGGAAATGAACTTCAAGGAAGTCATCGACTCCATGCGCGGCAAAGGCAGCGTGATCGCGCTGCTAGGCTTCATCCTGCCGCTGGTGGGCGGCATCCTGGTCGGCATAGGCTTCGGGCTGGATGTCAGCCGCACGATCTTTTTGGGTCTGTGCGTGTCCATCACCGCCCTGCCGGTCACCGTCAGCATACTACAGAGCTTCAAACTGCTGGATTCCGATATCGCGCGCTATTCAGTCGCCACTGCCATTTTCAATGACATTGCCGCCCTGCTGGTGTTAGGGGTGATATTGAACCTGCCGGAGCAGAAATCCTACCAGGCAGTGAGTTTCGCCATTTTCAACGCCAGCTGGAAACTGATATTGCTGATCCTGCTGATCGTCAGCGTCAGCCTCATCCTTAGGAAAGTGATTGATACCGGCGTCAAGCTGCACCTGTGGTCAGAAAAACTGGTGTCGCTGTTAGGCAATGAAGCGCTGTTCGGCATCCTGCTGCTGTTCGTGCTGGTGTTCGGTTCGGTCAGTGCGGCGCTGGGTTTCCATTTTGTGATCGGTGCATTCTTTGGTGCGTTACTGATAGACCGCAATTACTTCCTGCCCTCCCGCTACAAAGAACTGGAGTTAACGCTGGGTTCCATCACCGGTGGTTTCCTGGCGCCGGTGTTCTTCGCTTACCTGGGCCTGGAATTCAAAGTGCAGATAATTGAGTCATTCTGGTTCGTGGCAGTGGTGTTAATGGTATCGATAGTGACCAAGATACTGGCCGGCTGGCTAGGTGGCCGCCTGATAGGGCTGGAAAAAAGCGATGCGCTGGGCATAGGCTTTATCCTGAATGGCCGCGGCGTGATGGAGCTGGTGATCGCCAGTATCGCCTATGAACGCGGTTTCATAGGACAGGAGCTTTTCTCGGTACTGATACTGATGGGTGTGGTGACTACCCTGATCACGCCACTGATGTTCCGTAAATGGGTGATGCCGCAGCTGGAAGCGAGAGGGATAACCGGTGCACAGAACGGCCAATAGCGTAAATCCTTGGCATGTCTGGTTTAGACTAAATTACAACATACGTTAATTAATCGTTTCTCACACTTGCAAATTGTTTTTAGTCTTAAAACATGTAAGGTTGTATTCAGCCATAATAGCGTATTCTCAAAATGCGAGCGTGCAAGGCTAGGTTGTGCTGTATTCACCACTACTACATCGTTGCTTACTGCTCTGCATCAGCCTGCTGCTAGCGTTTTCAGCCTATGCCGAACCAACGCTGGGACACACCAGGTGCGAAGATGCACAAGGCCAGCCGGTGCAGCATATCCCGCTGTATGGCGGCCAGTTCTCCTGCCATACCACGCTCAAGATCACAGAAACTGATGACTATGTGCTGGATTTCAAGAACACCACTGTCATCGCCAACTTCAGCCATTACCTTGCTGCGCCTGATGGCAAGACTTACCTGGCGCATGGCGGGCTCAGTAGCCACGAAGTAAACCCCTACCTGTTGCGTCACGGCCGCAAGCTGACGCTGACGCCAGGCACTTACCAGCTGACCACATTACTGAATTCGCCGTATTACCTGGCACAACCCGAGCTGTTTATCGCCACCGAGCCGGATTACCTGGATGAGATCCTGAAAAGCTCGGCAGGCGCCATCCTGATGCTGGGCGTGCTGATGGGCATATTCGTTTACTACATCTCCATCAGCCTGACGCCCGGGCATATCACCGAGCGCATGTATGCTTTTTTCATCCTCGGTAACCTGATCTTCCAGGGCACGGCCCTCGGTGCCTTTGCGCAACTGATAGATACGCACTGGTTTTACCTGAGCAGTGCGCCCATCCTGCTTTCCAACATCGCGTATGTGAGCTTTGTCTGCCACCTTCTCGGCATCAACGCCAGGCAGACCCCCAAGCTGCACAAGCTGTCGCTGGCGGTCTATGTCATGCTGGTGGCGCTGCTGATCAATGCGCTGATCAACCCGAACTGGATGCTGGAAATGGCGCGTACCGGCGTCGCCATATTCCTCTGCTTCGGCTTTATAAGCGGCATCTACTTCAGTTTGCGCAAAGACCGCACTGCACAGTTTTACCTGATCGCCATCACCGTATTCGGCATATTGGGCGGCATCAGCATCAGCGCACAGAAACTGAGTACGAATATCTGGACCATAGAACAGATGGGCCTGATCGCGGTGACGGTGGAAGCGATACTGCTGGCACTGGTGCTGGCTTACCAGATCAACCGCCTGCATAAAGACAAAGAGCGCATGCTGGTCGAGCTGCAGGACACACGCTCACTCGCCATGACAGACCGGCTTACCAATATCCCGAACCGTCACGCGCTGGAAAGCAAAATGCTCAACTTCCCGCCGCATGGCTGCCTGATCTTCCTGGATATGGATAACCTCAAATACTTCAACGACCACTTTGGTCATGAGGTGGGCGATACCCTCTTGAAAAACTTCAGCCTGTTCCTCAACCAGCGGCTGGGTGACGAGGCGCAGCTATACCGCTTGGGCGGCGATGAATTCGCCATCCTTTGCCATGAAGATGATGTCGAATGGTGCCAGCGCGAAGTGGATGCCACCAACAAACAGCTGGAAACCGGCGGCTTCAAAGGGGCAGGTGCCAGCCATGGCGTGGTTTACGCCCGCGAAGCGCAAACCCCTTCAGAATTGATGCGTATCGCAGATAAACGCATGTACGCGAATAAACGTTCCCGCAAAGCCCGCAAGGAAATGAAGCAGGTATTGCAATCCTAGTGCGTAGCTCCCACTCTTTTGTAACTCTGCAACACAAAACAACCCCCTCATTCAGGGGGTTGTTTTTATCTAACACCACAGGCAACTTATCGTTTATAAATTGCCCTTGTTTATTGAAGTTTCCAGAACAAAGGCACACTGAAAACAATTCAGATATTAGAGAACTGAAACTATGAGGAGGAAGTGATGTTTGTTAAAAAGCATTTGAAAACATGGCATCTTGTTTTCGTGGCAGCACTATTTAGCATAGTGAGTAATGTCCAGGCCGCCACTTACACGGTGTACGGCACAGTGAACTATGATCCAAGTGGCTCAGTGGTTGATAATCCTGTCGGTCAAACAATACTCGACACTCTGGTTGGGAAGTACGCAGCCTTCTCTTTCACCGTAAACACAAATGCAGCAGATACCGACATATCGCCCAATGTGCTCGATTTAAGAAACGCAGTCACTTCCACAGCGAATATCGCAGGCATCAACTTTACAGCCGGTGCCAATGCCTGTCAGAACCTTGACTTAGATTGCAAAGCTGTAGCGCAAAATAATATTGGTGGCTCTACTTATGATACCCAATTAATCACCGGTCAATTTATGTCCGGCAACGCATTTAGCGCTTCTGACAGATTATATTTATCTGTATCTACTGGTGGTAACGGCTTGTTCGATACACCACAAATCATTGATCCATTTTCAGGTGGCAGTATTAGTGCCAGTTTCGCCCTTTACTATTTTTATAACAACCAGGGAAATCGGGTGGCCTTCAATCTGTCGAACATCACTGCCACACCTGTGCCTGAGCCTTCTTCCAGCGCAATGTTTGGTGCAGCACTCCTACTGGGTGCGTTCCGGCTGAAAAAGCGACTAACAGCTTGATAATTATTGTTGTGCTGTCTTTAAGCCTCCTCACGGAGGCTTTTTTTATTTCTGAAACTTCACACAAAACTCATCATTGAGTCGCATCGCATCCGTTATAATGCCGCCACCTTTGGGGAGTAGCCTACTTCGTCAAGAAGTGCCTGTGTCAACATAATCGACTTACGTCGTGGTGCAGGCGGCCGTTTTTGGTTGGCGAGACTAATGGATATCAGCGCGACAAACGTCGGGCGTGTTGGTATCTATTAATTTCGTCCCGACTAGAAAACAACACTCAATGAACCTTACCAGTATCGCGCTCATTGCGCTTGCCATGTCCACCGACGCTTTTGCCGCTGCTATCAGCAAAGGCGCAGGCCTTAAAAATCCTAAACTGTCAGAAGCACTACGCACCGGATTGATCTTTGGTGTGATCGAAAGCATCACGCCACTCATCGGCTGGGCAATCGCCACCTTCACCATCCAGCATTTCGCTTCTGATTACATCACCCACTGGGATCACTGGATTGCCTTCAGCCTGCTGCTCGCCCTAGGCCTGCATATGATTTACGAAGGTTTTCAACCAGCAGAACTTGAAGAAGATAAACCAAGCAAACACTCCTTTTACATCCTCGCCATCACCGCATTTGCTACCAGTATTGATGCAATGGCCGTGGGTGTGAGTTTGGCGTTTATGGATGTGAATATATTCGTGACTGCCGCAGCCATTGGCTTTGCGACTTTTACCATGGTGACGATTGGGGTGATGCTGGGGCGAGTGTTAGGGTTGATGTTTGGGAAGCGTTCGGAGATTGTTGGTGGGTTGGTGTTGATTGCGATTGGTTTTTATATTTTGCATGAACATACTGCGTTTTAAAGCAAAGTCCGTTGGTATAAGTTTTGATTTAATGTTTTTATAGAAATATCGGAAAAAGAGATTTCACGGCCATTACATCATCTTTTGAATTTAGATTACCATTCGTATCAACTCAAAATTATTTCAATATTTAAAGCAAGTTTACTAGGAGAGGATTTGTAATGGTTCAAGCTTTAGCAATAGCAGTTAATGTGCTCAAAAAACCAATCGATGATCTGTATAACTTAGGAAAAGGTAAATTTACTAGTAAATTAAATAGCTTACAAAATGAGAACAATCTTAAACAATTAGCCAAAAAGGTCTATTTGCATAATAAAGTCAGAACAATATGGCAAAAATCAAAAGATGTAAAAATCTCGGAAATGTACTACTCACCTCAAATAATATTTTCTGAAGAAGTAACTAGAAACGTTGACAGCTTAAGTAAAATCCACAGAACTCAGAACTATGTCGTTGAGGGTACTGTTGGGCAAGGGAAATCAATATTTCTACGATATCTATGCATTCAAGAATTAAGCACGAATGGAACAGGCAGAATCCCTATTTTTCTTGAGTTAAGAACTATAGAAAAATACTCATCTCTTGAAAGTGCTATTAAAAATGCATTATCTAATTTAGGTTTTGAAATCGATAAAGATCTTTATGAGTTTTATTTAGAATCTGGTCACATAGTTTTACTCTTAGACGGTTTTGATGAACTACCATCGAATCATGTAATGTCAGTAACCGAAGAGCTAGAAACTCTATCTTTAAAATTCACAAACCTGCAAATAATAGTCAGTAGCCGGCCTGATAGAGATATTCAAAAATCTGTTCGTTTCAATATTTTAAAAATTGCACCACTTAGTAAACGAGACTTCGAACCTTTCCTTACTAAAATAAAAGTTCCCCCAGCATTAAGGAAACAATTATTAGAAGCTTTAAACAATAAAGCATCAAAAGTTTCAGAGCTTTTAACTACACCATTGATGCTTACACTTGTTGCATATGTTTATAGATCAGAAAGGGAAATTCCTGCTGAACTACCGCAATTTTTCGAAATTCTTTTTCAAACTGTTTTTACTGCTCACGATAAAACTAAGATTAGTTTTACTAGAGAATGTAAAAGCGGTTTAGATGAAACAAGCTTGCAGCGACTTTTTGAAGCTTTTTGTTTCATGGCTCTACAATCAGGAAAAACGAGAACATTAAAACAATCTGATTTTGAATCTTCTTATACAAAAGCTATTCAATATTGTAAAAATACTTCTAAACTCAGTGAATTTAAACACGATATCGTACAAGTAGCATGTTTAATGCAAGTAGAGGGCTTCGATACAACTTTTATCCACCAAAGCGTTCAAGAATATTATGCTGCATCATTTATAAAAAATTGCATTACTGAAGCAGCAGAAAAATTCTATAACTCGGTTAAAGTTTTTGATAGATTCAAATGGCTACAAATATTAAGTTTTCTAAAATTAATTGATGAATATCGGTGGGCAAAATATTTTAGAGTCCCAATTTTACAAGAGGCTAAAAGAATATTGAATGGGGGTACTAATTTTGAAAATACAAAGAAAATACTAGAAGAATGCGAATTTTCGATAAATATTACTGGCGAAAACACTGCAAGATTTAATGCTTTTTATACGGGGAGCTATCAAAATGAAATCATTAGAAAGCTTGTTGAAATGATTGGAATGATGGTTGTCAACTATACAAATGACAAAGAAGAGTTTGTTTTTAGTAGACTTAAAGAAAGTAAGATTTCTCCTAAAATGTTTAGTGAAGACAGTAACGTTGTTTCGTTAAGCTCTCTGATAGCCGATGACTTAATAAAAGATGTTGAAAAAGTGATACAAGACTGTATCAAGGCTTGTGATATTGAAATAAACGCATTAGGTAAAATAATACAGTTAGAAGAAAGTAAGATTTCTATATTTTAATTATTCATCTGATAAATCTAATAATTAATCTTGAGATTTTAAAATAAAACGGCCTCTGTAGTTGAGGCCAATTCATCGCATAAATCTAAGTTATTTACCGCGTTGCGTTATGTAAGTCGAAACACTTAGTAATCCTTATAATCATTAGCGTTAAAATACTCCCCACTTTCGTTTAATCAGAAATTCTATGGATAACCGCATCCCCGTCACGCTGCTCACTGGTTTTTTGGGCAGCGGCAAAACTACCCTGCTCAACAAACTTCTGCATAACCCTGCGATGAAAGACACCGCGGTGATCATTAATGAGCTCGGCGAAGCAGGATTGGACCAGATTTTTGCCAATAGCCAGACTTCAAAAACCATTGAGAGCGAGCATATTGCCGATAACACGGTGTTGTTGAGTTCTGGCTGTTTGTGTTGCTCGCTCAAAAACGAGCTGGCTGACACCATGCGCGATCTGTTTTTTAAACGCAGCTTGGAAGCGGTTCCGCAGTTTAACCGCTTGGTGATTGAAACAACCGGCATGGCTGACCCCGGCCCGATTTTAGCCAATCTGATGAATGAGCCGGTGATTGAATCGGTTTACCGTCTGGATGCGGTGGTGGTGACGATTGATGCAGCTTATGGTTTGCAGCAGATAGCTGAGCAGAAAGAAGCGCTGAAACAGGCGGCGGTGGCGGATGTGTTGCTGATCACCAAAGCTGACACGGCGACTCCTGAGCAGATCAGCGCCTTGCAAGCCAAACTGAGCGAGATCAACCCAAATGCCACGCAGCAGTTTGTGTCGCATGGTGAAATCGACCCAATGCAGATTATTGATGTCGGTCTGTTTGATTTTGCCAGCAAGCAGGCGAATCCGCAGCGCTGGTTGCGCGCGCCTGCCAGTGGCTTTAGCGCTGGTAAAAAAGGCACGCTGCCGCAAGCACCAGCGCATGACGATGTGCATACCTTTACTGTCTACTTACCCAAACCGATGGTATGGGCAGATTTCAGGAATGTGATCCTCAAGTTGTGCCAGGTGCATGGTGAAGGCCTGTTGCGTTTAAAAGGCATTCTGCATGTGGAAGACGCACCAGCGCCGCTGGCGATACACGCGGTGCACTTTACGCCCTACCCGCCTACGCTGCTGGAAGGCTGGGATGAAGATGAACCTATCAGCCGGATTGTGATCATTGGCAAGGGGTTGGATGAGGCTGCGATCCGCGAGATGCTGATGCAGTTTTAAAAATAAGTGATTTTACAGGCGAATTGCTACGTTACGCGGTGCTCGAAATCCTTATGTACCATTAGTACACTCCGGTTTCTGTGCTCCGGGCGCCTTGCACTTCATCCCGCAAAACCACTTATTCGGTATTAATTAAATAGTTGTTAGATTTGGAGTTTTTATGGGACGTTATTTAGAAAGAATATTAGAAGGCTGGATCTTTCAGAGCCGCTGGTTGATGGCACCGATGTATCTTGGCCTGGTCGGTGGTTTGTTTATTCTGCTGGTTAAATTCGGCCAGGAGTTCTTCCACATTGTTTCGCACCTGGCTTCGTTCTCAGAACAGGAAACCGTGCTGTCATTGCTGGCGCTGGTGGATATCACGCTAGTCGGCAACCTGCTGATCATGGTGATTTTCAGTGGCTATGAAAACTTTGTTTCGCGCATTGATACGGCGAACAGTGAAGACAGACCTGAGTGGATGGGTAAAGTCGATTACTCCGGCCTGAAGATCAAGCTGATCGGTTCTATCGTAGCGATTTCGGCTATCGACCTGCTGAAAGCATTTGTGCACCAGAGCTCAGGCACTGCCAGCTTCACCACCGAGCAAATGGCATGGCTGGTTGGCATTCACCTGACCTTCATCATCACCGGCGTGCTGTTCGCGTGGATGGATAAGATCGCCGGGCATGGCCATGCGAAAGCTGGCCATGACAAAAGTAGCTCAGATCATTAAGTCTGATAAGCAATAAAAAAACGGGAGCTGATGCTCCCGTTTTATTTTACAGCTAGCCTATTAAGCCTGTTTACGGCGTTTGGCAACTGCACCAGCCAAAGCCAGTCCTGCGAACATCATCGCGTAAGATTCTGGTTCTGGTACAGAAGCAACAACAGAAGTCACAGCAGTGTATTGCAGGCTCAGGAAACCGTTACCGTTGAAAGGCAACACCCAGCCCTGGCCTGGAATAGTGCTGTTATATGCATGACCCAGGCCGAAACCGGTAGTGTCTGCGGCAGTTTGGGTACGTGACAACTGGATACCAGTTACGCTGGCATCGCTGCTGGTCAGGTAAGCGATGTATTTGGTACCTGCATCCAGGTTCAGGCCCAGGTTATCAAATGACAGCGTCGTATAACCGCCGGCTGCATTGTAAGTATCCACCGCGTTGAATGTAGTGGTCAGCAGGTTGCTGCCTACCGTGTTTACTGCCTGATTCTTTTCGTTGGTGCCTGGGTTCCACTGGGCTACGTTCAGCTGGAAAGAGGCTGAAGTATTACCAACCGCGTAAAAGCTGAAAGATGACAACAGGCTGCTTTCAGTCAGTGAGAACACCTGACCCACCATGGGTGAATCGCCACTTGGGTTGGCCGCATTGCCGAAATAAGCAAATGGCAAACCTGTGTTGGCGCCGGATGGTACATTAGTGTAAACGGCAGCGGATGCGCTACCAGCGAAAGCCAGCAACAGGCCGGCGACTATTTTCATTTTGAATGCTGATGAGGTCATGATTTTTCCCTAAGATTGGCGATGGCAATGCGTCAGAACAGCGCTCTAACGACGCCAACTTACCTTTGGAATATTTCAGCTATTTGAAAAAACCTGACCAGTTATAGTCCGGAAAATTGAAGATATCTATACAGAATCTAGGCGCAAAGCCTGCTTGTAAATTTAAATAAAAGTATCTGCTGGCCTTTAGTACCGGTGATAAAAAAGCCTCACATCAATGAGGCTTTGCTTTGCTGACAATGTGGCATTTTTAAATAGGTGTTTGAACGCTGTTGAAATGTCGATTCAGCTCAAATATTTATCCGTAGCAATCACAGACCCATAACCAAACGCGAATGCTGCCATTGCCGCTGCATGCACTTGCGCCGCCGGGACAGTCACTCCATCGAATTCTACATCCAGCGTGGCACAGGCATCATGCAATATGGTGGCGACATAACCGTGATCCACCGCTGCACGGACAACCGCATCAATACACATATGGCTCATGGCGCCGACAACGATCACTTCTTCCACGCCCTGGTCATCCAGCTGCTGTTTAAGGTCGGTATCGCGGAAAGCGTTGATATGGTTTTTGACGATGACAGCCTCGCCAGCCTCAGGGGCGACGGATGGCTGGATCTTCACACCATCGGTACCGGGGATGAATACCTGCGCTTCGCCATTGGCGAACTCATGACGGATATGGAACACTGGAATTGCATTATTGCGGGCATGGGCGATCACCCTGGCAGCATTGGCGGCTGCGGCTTCTATGCCGGACAGCGGTAGTTTGCCGGTCGGCAGGTATTCGTTTTGCAGATCAACAACAATCAGGCCACTTTTCTTCATGATGCTCTCCCTAGGTGACTCACACAATATAAGCAAAATATCTCAAAACGACCACGGCATCTCATCAGCACAAAAAGACCCAACAGGAAAATCTTGAGTCATCTGTATGTCAAAACTGTGAACCCGTTGTTATAGACTGGCTAGTCAGGTATTGCCACACAATGTCGACAGCACCTCTTCCAAAGTATCCAGCATAATGGGTTTGGTGAGGTGGTGATCGAACCCTGCCTGTCTGGACATGGCGATATCTTTTTGCTGGCCGTAGCCGGTCAGCGCGATCATGAATGGCTGCTGTTTTGCCTGCTGTTTAATCAGCGGTGCCAGTTCATAACCGGACATTTCAGGTAATCCTATATCCAGGATCACGATCTCCGGTTCAAACTGCTGAGCTACCACAAGTGCCTGGGTCGGGTGCGTCGCAGTAGCCGTGGTATACCCTACCAGCTGCAGATATTCTGCCAGCGTTTGCAAGCCATCCAGGTTGTCATCCACCAGCAATATTTTCCGGGACGCGTCATTGACAGCCGAAGGCAAGGTTTTTGCAGACTCAGTACCGGCTCCGGATGCCAAAGGTAACAGCACGGTGAATTTGGCTCCCTGCCCTTCCGCACTTTCCACCTGCACCCGTCCTGCATGCAGTTCAACCAGGCTTTTTACGACAGACAAGCCTATGCCCAGGCCGCCCTTGGACCGTTCAATGGTCTGCCTGCCCTGCTCGAACATATTGAATATATTGGGGATCAGGTCTGCGGCTATCCCCGGGCCCTGGTCCTGGATGCTGACCGCTATCATGGGGCCATCCACGTCCATATTTAAATGGATATGACCGCCCTCGTTCATGAATTTCGCGGCATTATTCAGCAGGTTGGTGAAGATCTGGATCAGTCGGTAGCTATCGCCCCTGACCAGTGGCGGCGTATCCTGCAGCAACTGCTGGCTGAGGTGATGCAGCTTTTCATTCAACAAAGGCCCGCAATTCTCGATGGCGCTTGCCAGTACCTCGTTCAAGTTGACCAGGTCGTCTTTCAGGCTGATCTTGCCGGAGGTGATACGCGACACATCCAGCAGGTCATCCACCAGTTGCGCCAGGTGTTTGGACTGGCGGTCTATGATATGCAGTTCTTTAGGTAGCTCACCATTGTTCTTCAGCTTGAGCACGTCGACAGACATCATGATGGGTGCCAACGGGTTTCTTAATTCATGGCCGAGGATCGCCATGAACTCGTCTTTGGCGCGATTGGCTTTTTCGGTTTCCTGCTGGGCTTTGGCGGTGAGGATGCCGGTACCTGCCAGCGTGATCGCCGCGCGGATAAAAGCCAGGTCGGTGAGTGTAGGAAAATCAGGTTTCGCTGAACCCAGCCAGACGATTCCTGCTGTAGAGCCATAGCCGAGGTTTAGTTTGACCAGGCGCAGTTTCTGGTCGCGCACCTCGAACTCATAGGGTTTGCCCTCCTGCATCTTGAGGAACTTGATGCTGTTGATATCGTTTTCCCACTCAGAGACCTGCTCATCAGGTTGGAATGACTGGTTCCACATCAGCAGCTGGGAAATCGCATCAGGCTCCAGTTGAGCTTCGCAGTACAGGAACCTGATAGCGATCACCCTTTCGATGGCCTCGAACATGATCTTCATGATCGCCTGCGGGTCCCTGCCTATCCATAAGCCGGGCAGCGCCAGCAAACCCATCAGGTTGCGCAGGGTTTCGGCGAATTTGGGCGGGAATGCTTCTCCGTCCTGTTGTAACGGATTACTGACTAACCTAAGGTAGCTAACCTTGTTTTCTTCCATAGGCATCTTCGGCAAAACGGGAATTCAGCTCTTCGAGCAGGTCTGACGCAGGTGTGTAGAACGGATTTTCCTGCACAACGCCATTCACCAGGGTCAATGGATGGGTACGCAGCAGGTCCATCATCATGGAGCCGGTCAGTTTGGCGATGTCATATACGCAAACGGCTGGCTGTTTGTTCACGATCAGGAACTCGTTCACCTCTGATTCGTATGACAGTATGCCCCTGAAATCCATACCTTCCAGGAATACCCAGTCCATGTCGCCCACTACCCGCAGCCGGGGGAAGCCATTTTCTATCGCCACGTTACGCGCATCCACCAGTTTTGACAGCATGCTTTCACGTTTGAACTTGCCGTCATCCTCCAGGTATGAACGCGCCCAGCTGGTCACCTCTACCTGGCCGGACTGTTCAAGTGCCGGCACATTGATGCCGTATTGGCTCAGGCGCGCCTTGTGGTCGTCAACATTGTTCGGATTCACCAGATGCAGGGTCTTTTCACCTTGACCGTGCGCCTCGGCGTAGAAAGGCAGCAATACATCGTACTCTTCAGCCTTGCTGTTAAAGAAAGCACAGACATGAAAGTGCTCTGTGAAAGAGGTGCCCGCTAAAGTGAAGCTATCCATGATCTTTATCCATCTTTGAGTTTGCCGCGTGAAGCTTTTCGATTAATTCCTGGCAAGCTTGTAACCATCTAAATAATGCAAAACCCGATGTTGCGGACGGCTGTTCGCTATCTCACATTAAGGATAGCAGTTTAATACCTGCTGACCGGGCTTGAATGCTGCCCCGGGCAGGCGGTTCCAGAATAATACTTGATTCTGTTGCGAGAATAACTATCGAAGCACTGATTTTAATGAATTTAAATTTTTGCCCAAGGTCAGTAAGGTTGAATATGACTTGAAAAGGGCTGGAACATGGAAGAAAAAGTATTTTTTAATTTTGATGGTATCACTGTCAGCAACAGCCGTTTTATCGTACGCAGCCAGACTTACGCCATGCAGAGCGTGACCTCGGTGAAACCCGGTGTGGTCGAGCCCAAGCGTGGTGTGGCTATTCTGTTTATGTTCATTGGTTTTCTGCTGCTGATAGGCGTGATGCTGGAGCTGTACGACACTGGTGTATTGCTGATCGCCGGTGCTGTGGCGATCATCATCGGCCTGATCGCCTGGTATATCGAGAAGCCCAGGTATTCGGTGATCCTGAATACTGCCGCCGGCGAGCACCATGCCGTGATCAGCAACCGCAAGCAGGACATCGAGCATGTGCTGCAGGCGCTGAACGAGGCCATCGTCAGCCGGGGCTGATCTCAACCGGCAGACGGACAGTCCAGCCCGTTCAATATTTGGCCGGCACGAACATTTCCCTGGGCACCGGCCCGCGTATGTAATCGGCGTTATAGACACGTTTGGGCAAGACGACGGATGGGTGCTCCACCTTGCCATACTCGATCTGGCTCAGTAAATGGCTGATACAGTTCAGGCGTGCCTTCTTTTTATCCACTGCTTCTATCACCCACCATGGCGCTTCCGGGATATGCGTGCGTTCCAGCATGGTTTCCTTGGCTTTGGTGTATTGCTCCCACAGGCGGCGTGATTCCAGGTCCATAGGGCTGAGTTTCCACTGTTTGAGCGGGTCGTGGATACGCGTCATAAAGCGTAAATGCTGTTCATCATCGGTGATCGAGAACCAGTATTTGATCAGGATGATGCCGGAACGGACCAGCATCTTTTCAAATTCGGGTACCGAGCGGAAGAATTCTTCGTACTCATCGTCATTACAGAATCCCATCACCTTTTCAACACCGGCGCGGTTATACCAGCTACGGTCGAACAGTACGATCTCGCCGCCTGCCGGCAGGTGCGAGATATAGCGCTGGAAATACCATTGCGTGCGTTCACGTTCACTGGGTGCCGGCAATGCGGCGACCCGGCACACGCGGGGGTTGAGGCGCTGGGTGATGCGCTTGATCACGCCACCCTTACCCGCCGCATCGCGGCCTTCAAACAGCACCACCACTTTCAGTTTGTTGTGCACCACCCAGTCCTGCAGTTTGACCAGCTCGCCTTGCAGGCGGAATAACTCCTTGAAGTAGGTCTGGCGGTCAGAAAGGGTTGCCGTGTGGGTATCAGCGATGCCGGTGGCGGCATGGTATTCGGCCAGCAACTGGTCCATGCGCTGGTCATCCAGCTCCATTTCCAGCTCTTCATCAAAACTATCCATCATTTCATTATGCAATTGCTCGTCGGTAAAGCGCTCATCGAAAGCTGGTATTTCAGTTGATTTATCAATGGTCATGGTGGCTGCCGGGATGTTTGGGGTTGAAATTAAAAATCCTAGTTTTCCCGCATGACAATTTGATGACTATTTGATCTTTTGTGGTTTCACGATGATGCGCACTGTCATCAATATGTCACATTAAAAAACAATACTCAGAGGCTCTTATAAAAAATCAGGCGGATATCATGAATACATCTTCAGCCAGTGCCTCATCGTTTTTACCAAATCCTGCCAGGCCTAACCTGGACAAGCAGCCGGGCCTACTCACCAAAGCAGTCTTCATAGGCTTGTTGCTGATGGGCCTGCTATATACCGGCTTCAGCCTGATGCATGATGTGACCGATACCGGTGCGCAAACCACTACCTGGTTGCCGTTCATCCTGCTCGGCGTAGCCCTGGTCATTGCGCTGGCATTCGAGTTTGTCAACGGTTTCCATGACACTGCCAATGCGGTAGCGACCGTGATCTACACCCACTCCTTACCGGCCAACTTCGCAGTGATCTGGTCAGGCACCTTTAATTTCCTCGGCGTACTGGTTTCCAGCGGCGCGGTGGCGTTCGGTATCATTTCGCTGTTGCCGGTAGAGCTGATATTGCAGGTAGGCTCAGGCGCCGGCTTTGCCATGGTGTTTGCCTTGCTGATTGCCGCGATTTTATGGAATTTGGGTACCTGGTTGCTGGGTTTGCCGGCTTCTTCATCGCATACCCTGATCGGTTCCATCATAGGTGTCGGTGTTGCCAATGCGCTGATGCATGGCCGTGATGGCACCAGTGGCGTCGACTGGGCGCAGGCGACCAAGATCGGTTACTCCCTGTTGCTATCGCCTATGATAGGTTTTTTCTTTGCTGCCCTGCTGTTGCTGGCACTGAAAGCCTTTGTTAAAAGCAAAGAGCTTTACCAGGAACCGAAAGGCAACAAGCCGCCACCATTATGGATACGCGGCTTGCTGATACTGACCTGTACCGGCGTGTCATTCGCGCATGGTTCGAATGACGGCCAGAAAGGCATGGGCCTGATCATGCTGATACTGGTGGGTACGGTACCTATGGCGTATGCGTTGAACCGCGCCATGCCGGTAGACCAGATGACGCGTTTTGTCGCAGTCGCCCAGGTGACGCAGCAGTCACTGACCAAGGACACTTCTGCCCTGCCGCCAGCCAGCCATGACGCTGCCCGTCATACACTGACTGAATATGTACGCACCAAGACTGTGACACCGGAAGTGGTTCCTGCACTGGCAGATATGACAGGCAGCATAGGCGACCAGGTAAAAGCGCATGGCACATTCGCCGCAGTGCCCGCCGAGCAGGTGGGTAACGTGCGTAATGATATGTACCTGGTTTCTGAAGCGATACGTTTTCTGGATAAAGACAGTAGCGTCAAGTTCGACGATGACACCAAGGCGAATGTGACCGCATTCAAGAAAGAGATCGATAGCGCAACCAAATTCATCCCGTTATGGGTAAAAGTGGCGGTAGCGATCGCATTGGGCCTGGGCACCATGGTTGGCTGGAAACGTATCGTGGTCACCGTCGGCGAGAAGATTGGCAAGACGCATTTAACCTACGGCCAGGGTGCTTCTGCCGAACTGGTGGCGATGACCATGATAGGTGCCGCCGATATGTACGGCCTACCGGTATCGACCACGCATGTACTGTCGTCAGGCGTCGCCGGCACCATGGCTGCCAATAAGTCCGGCCTGCAAATGTCGACCATCCGCAACCTGCTGATGGCCTGGGTACTGACCTTGCCGATGGCGATGATATTGTCCGGTTCGTTGTACTGGCTGTTTACAAAGATTTTTAATTAGCCCTTGTCAGCGCCGCAGCTGACACAAAAGGATATGTGGCAACCTTTGATATACTTGCTTACGTGATCACAGAATCACGCCGCTACCTGCGGCATAGCAATACACTTCAAGATATTCAAGGGAAAACCACTATGAAAAAAATGATCGTTCTACTCGCCGTATTGAGCATGACGCTTTCCAGCTGTGTGATCGTGGACCGCGGACATTGCCCGCCAGGCCAGGCTAAAAAAGGCAGATGCTGATCAACACCAGTCTTGCATGCCAAAAAGAAAACCGCCACTTATCCTGGCGGTTTTTTGTTTTTGTCACAGTCATCAAGTTTCGTTAAACATGTAAACAAATTTATGTAAATTGAAAAACAAAAGGGAAAACACCTGTTGTCTCGAGAAATAGGACAGAAATCCATTGCTTATCGCGCAATCCTTTTTGCTGCATTCAGGATTTAATAGAGGGTAGAAAAACCACCAATGGTAAACACCAACTCTCATTGAGGCCAACACATATGAGCATCGATTTTCTGAGTAAACTGACCGGTAAAAAAGTACCTGATACACAGCATGACGACAGCGGGCAGATCCAGGCTATTCATCAGGTCATGGGCGTGATTGAATTTGACCTGCAAGGCAACATTTTAGCGGTCAATGACAACTTTGCTGCAGTCACCGGTTACAGCAAACAGGAGATCGTCGGCCAGCACCACAGCATGTTTGTTGACCCGGCTTACCGTAAAAGCCAGGAATACAAACTGTTCTGGGACAACCTGGGCAAGGGCAAGGCCGATAATGGCCAATTCAGGAGAGTAGGCAAAGCCGGCAAAGAGATCTGGCTGGAAGCCAGTTATGTGCCAGTGGCTGATGCAACAGGTAAACCATTCAAAGTCATTAAATATGCATTTGATATCACGGTTGAAAAACAGCGTGATGCCGAATCTCAAGGCCAGATCGCCGCCATCAACAAGATCATGGGCGTGATTGAGTTCGACCTCAAGGGTAATATCCTGGCGGTCAATGATAATTTTGCCGCCGTCACCGGCTACAGCCGCGAAGAGATCGTTGGCCAGCACCATAGCCTGTTTGTGGAACCAGGCTATAAAGCCAGCCAGGAATACAAGACTTTCTGGCATGACCTGGGCAATGGCATCGCCAATGAAGGCCAGTTCAAACGCGTGGGCAAAGGCGGCAGGGAGATCTGGCTGCAAGCCAGCTACAACCCGATCTTTGATGCGACCGGCAAGCCTTTCAAAATCGTGAAATATGCCACTGACATCACCGCCAGCCAGCGCAGGAATTCAGATTTTTCAGGCCAGATCGATGCCATCGGTAAAGTGATGGGCGTGATCACCTTTGACCTGAAAGGCAATATCACCGACGTCAATGACAACTTTGCCGCCGTGACCGGTTACAGCAAACAGGAGATCATAGGCAAACACCATAGCCTGTTTGTGGAAGCTGCTTACAAGAGCAGCCAGGAATACGCTTCGTTCTGGGACAAACTGGGACGCGGCGAACCGAATGAGGGCCAGTACAAGCGTATAGGCAAAGGCGGTAAGGAGATCTGGCTGCAGGCCAGTTACAACCCTATTTTCGATGCGGCCGGCAAACCTTTCAAAGTGGTGAAATATGCCACCGACATCACTGCGGAAAAACTCAGGAACTCTGACTTCTCCGGCCAGATCGACGCCATCGGCAAAGTCATGGGTGTGATCACGTTCGACCTGAACGGCAACATCACTGACGTCAATGACAATTTTGCCGCCGTCACCGGTTACAGCAAAAAAGACATCATAGGCCAGCACCACAGCATGTTTGTCGATGCCGCTTATAAAAACAGTGCTGACTACAGGCAGTTCTGGGAAAACCTGGGTAAAGGCAAAGCCGATGAAGGCCAGTACAAACGCCTGGGTAAAGGCGGTAAAGTCGTCTGGCTGCAAGCCAGCTATAACCCGATCTTTGACAGTGACGGCAAACCATTCAAAGTAGTGAAATACGCCACTGATATCACCAGCAAGGTAGAAGAAGCCAATGCCATGAAACAGGCGGTGCACGAAACCGCAGAAATCGTGGCAGCGACCAAGAGCGGCGACCTGACACAGCGTATCGCCACTGATAACAAACAGGGCGAGATCAAAACCCTGTGCGAGGGTGTGAACACCATTGTCGATGAAATGACCGATATCCTGTCATCCATCAAGATCGCCGGCGAAGCCATCAACTCGGCAGCCACCGAGATCTCGCATGGCAATAACGATTTGTCGCAACGCACGGAAGAACAGGCCAGCTCGCTGGAAGAGACAGCTTCCAGCATGGAAGAGATCGCTTCCAACGTGAAAAACAATGCCGAGAACGCGCAGCAGGCCAATAACATGACCGAACAGGCCAGCAGTATCGCTGCCAAGGGCGGTGAGGTATTTGGCAAGGTGGTTTCCACCATGTCGGAGATCACCGAAAGCTCTTCGCGTATCGAAGAGATCATCAGCGTGATCGACAGTATAGCTTTCCAGACCAATATCCTGGCACTGAACGCCGCGGTGGAAGCCGCACGTGCCGGTGAACAGGGCCGCGGCTTTGCCGTCGTAGCCAGCGAGGTGCGTAACCTGGCGCAACGTTCGGCCAGTGCCGCCAAGGAGATCAAATTATTGATCAACGACTCAACCAGCAAGGTCGCAGCCGGTTCCTTATATGTCGAGCAGGCCAGTGGCACTATGGAAGACCTGGTGAGCGTGATCGACCGGTTCTCGCAACTGATCAGTGAGATCACCGCGGCTTCGGTAGAGCAAAGCAGTGGTATAGACCAGATCAATATCGCCGTGAATCAGATGGATGAAGTCACCCAGCAGAATGCCGCCCTGGTGGAAGAAGCCGCAGCTGCAGCATTGTCACTGGTCAACCAGGCAGAAAAACTGCAGGAAACGGTCAGCCATTACCGGTTCGTGAATACAGCAACCAGTAGCTCTCATAGCAAAGCGGCAAAACCACAATCGCCAAGCAAAAATCACAGTTACAACAAAACAAGCAGGACCGGCACACATAACGCAGACTGGGACGCATTTTAAAAGCTGCCAGCGATGACAGCGTCATAAAAAGCCATGTATGAGACTTAACCCGCCGGTTGGCGGGTTTTTTTTGTGCTGGACCCAGCACTGGCGCCCTCCCGGCACAGGACATTCACCTAAAAAAATCTACTGAATCATGCGGAATGCCTGCTGATTTTTCTCCCTGCTTAAGCATATATATTGATGACAATTAAATGAACCACAAAAGTGGTTCTTTTCGACCACTTAATAAGTGAAGACCTAGATTAATATAAATTAAATTTTATTGAATTTAATTATGTCACCCCATTACTACCACCAGGGAGATCTAGAATGTTAAGTATTTTTCAAGGTATGTCGAATTCGACCAGCAAGGAACAGTTACTCAAACAGATCGATCTGAATGGTCAGATAGAAGCGATCCATAAAGTGATGGGCGTGATCGAATTTGACTTGCAGGGCAATATCCTGGCAGTCAATGAAGGGTTCGCTGCGGTCACTGGCTACAAAGTCCAGGAGATCGTAGGCCACCATCACAGCATGTTTGTCACCCCTGTGTACAAGGAAAGCACAGAATACAAGCAGTTCTGGCAAAGACTGGGTAAAGGTGAATCCAGTGATGGCCAGTACAAACGCATAGGCAAAAACGGCAGGGAGATCTGGTTGCAAGCCAGCTACAACCCGATTTTTGATACCGATGGCCAGCCATTCAAAGTGGTCAAATATGCCACCGATATCACTGGCGAAAAACTCAAGCAGGCTGACTTTTCCGGCCAGATCGCCGCTATCGGTAAAGTGATGGGCGTGATCGAGTTCGACCTCAAGGGCAACATCCTCTCCGTCAATGACAATTTCGCCGCGGTGACCGGTTACAGCGCGCTGGAGATCGTTGGCAACCACCACAGCATGTTCGTGGCACCGGAATATAAAGACAGCAGCGAGTACAGGCAATTCTGGGAAAGCCTGGGGTCAGGTGTCGCCAATAACGGCCAGTACAAACGGTATGGTAAAGGCAATCGCGAGATCTGGCTGCAAGCCAGCTATAACCCTATCTTCGATATCGATGGCAGGCCATTCAAGGTCGTCAAATATGCGACAGATATCACACGCGAAAAACTCAAGCATGCAGACTTTTCCGGCCAGATCGCGGCCATCGGTAAAGTGATGGGCGTGATCGAGTTCGACCTGAATGGCAACATCCTTGCCGTCAATGACAACTTCGCTGCGGTGACCGGTTACAGCGCGCTGGAGATCGTAGGCAATCACCACAGTATGTTTGTTTCTCCCGAATTCAGGAATAGTGCTGAATACAAACAGCTATGGCATGACCTTGCCCAGGGTCTAGCTAACGACGGCCAGTACAAACGTGTAGGTAAAGGTGGGCGTGAGCTATGGCTGCAAGCCAGCTACAACCCTATCTTCGATATGGATGGCAAACCGTTCAAGGTTGTGAAATACGCGACCGACATCACCCAGGAAAAACTGCAATACGCCGATTTCTCCGGCCAGATCGCTGCGATCAGCAAAGTGATGGGGGTGATCGAGTTCGACCTCAAAGGTAATATCCTGGCGGTCAATGATAACTTTGTGGCAGTCACCGGTTATCGCGCACAGGAGATCATAGGCCAGCATCACAGCATGTTCGTAGGTGCGGCCTACAAGAACAGCCAGGAATACAAGCAGTTCTGGGATAACCTCGGTAGCGGCAAGCCGGATAGCGGCCAGTACGAGCGCATAGGCAAAGGTGGCAAGGAGATCTGGCTGCAGGCCACTTACAACCCTATCTTTGATATGGACGGCAAGCCGTTCAAAGTGGTGAAATACGCGACTGATATCAGTGCCAAAGTCAAAGAAACCCATGCCATGAAACAGGCGGTGGATGATGTAGTCAAATACACGCAGACCGGTGACCTGACCCACCGCATCCCTACTACGGATAAGTCCGGCGAGATCAAGCAGCTGTGTGAAGGCATCAATATCATCATCGACGCCATGACCGGCATCCTGTCCATGGTGAAAGTCTCGGGTGAGACCATCAACCTGTCAGCTTCCGAGATCTCGATGGGCAACAATGACCTGTCGCAACGCACTGAAGAACAGGCCAGCTCGCTCGAAGAAACCGCAGCCAGCCTGGAAGAGATCGCCGCTACCGTCAGGAATAATGCCTCGAGCGCCAAACAGGCCAATGTCATGACGCACAAAGCCAGCGAAGTGGCGAATAAAGGTGGCGAAGTGTTTGCCAAAGTGGTGCAGACCATGTCGGAGATCACCGAAAGCTCGTCACGTATCGAAGAGATCATCACCGTGATCGACAGCATCGCGTTCCAGACCAATATCCTGGCACTGAACGCAGCCGTGGAAGCGGCACGTGCCGGCGAGCAAGGTCGCGGTTTCGCCGTGGTGGCCAATGAAGTACGCAACCTGGCGCAACGCTCGGCCACTGCTGCCAAAGAGATCAAGCAGCTGATCTCCGATTCCACCAGCATTGTCGCCAGTGGCTCACAGTATGTAGACCAGGCCAGCGGCACCATGGAAGAAGTGCTGGTATCCATTAAAAATGTCTCGGATATCATTTCCGAGATCACCGATGCATCGGCAGAGCAGACCGCGGGTATAGACCAGATCAACGCGGCGATGAACCAGATCGATGAAGTCACACAGCAGAACGCGGCGCTGGTTGAAGAAGCCGCTGCAGTCGCGATGTCGCTGGTAGAGCAGGCAAACAACCTGAGTAATACCGTGGCCCAGTACAAGCTGCCGGAATCGCAAACGTCGTACCAGGCTAAACCTGAAAAGGTCGCCAGATACGCCGCTGCCGCATAAGCTATGGGGCCATAGGCCCCATGCAATACTGCACTGTCACATTGTAAAAAGTGTTGCCCTGGCATCTTGCATGGTCCTGCAAGATGCCTTTTTTTCTATCTAGATCTGCACCCTGCTCCCCAGCTCGATCACGCTATTGGCAGGAATATTGAAATACTCCACGGCGCTGCTGGCATTACGTGACATGACCGAGAACAACTGGTCACGCCAGCGCGGCATACCGCCACCGACATCCGGCACGATGATATCGCGGCTCAGAAAATAAGAGTTAGTGAACGGGTCCAGGTTCTCGCCATCCAGCGTCAGCCCCAGCAATGCCTGTGGCACATCGGCATGTTGCATAAAGCCATAGCGCAGCTCAACCTGCCAGAAACCTTCCGCCAGCTTTTGCACATTGACGCGCGCTTGCGTATTGAGTAACGGCACATCTTCAAACACCACGTTCACCAGCAGGTTACGCTGATGCAGCACCTGGTTATGCTTGAGGTTATGCAATAGTGCCTGCGGTACTGTCTCCAGGTTGGAAACCATATACACCGCCGTTCTTGGTATACGCGGATGTTTGCTTTGCGCGATGCTGTCTATCAATGCCGACAGTTTGGGATCAGTCTGTTTCATGCCGGTCAGCAACAGCTGGCGGCCTTTTTTCCAGGTGGTCATCAATATGATCAGCAGCACACTCAAGGCGATAGGGAACCAGCCGCCCTGCATGAACTTCATCGAAGCCGAGCCGAACAATACGCCATCGACCACAGCCAGTACAGCGACCAGCAGCCATGCCAGCCAGGCCGGGAAGCGCCAGCGGTAACGCATGATGAAAAAGATCAGTATGGTGGTGATCAGCATGGTGCCGGTCACGGCGATGCCATAGGCTGAAGCCAGCGCTGATGAACTCTGGAATGCCAGGCAGACCATGATCACGGCGACCAGCAATGCCCAGTTCACAGCAGGCATATAGATCTGCCCGGACTCACTCGCCGATGTATGGATGATACGCATACGTGGCAAAAACCCCAGTTGAATCGCCTGGCGGGTCATGGAAAAAGCACCGGAGATCACCGCTTGCGACGCAATGATGGTGGCCAGTGTCGCCAGTACCACCGCCGGGATCAGCAGCGGCTGCGGGAAAGAAAGATAGAACGGATTGCTGGCGGCCTCTGGATGTTGCAGCAGCAAAGCGCCCTGCCCCAGGTAATTCAGTGCCAGGCAGGGAAATACCAGCCCCAGCCATGCCATTTGGATAGCCGGACGGCCGAAATGACCCATGTCGGCATACAGTGCTTCGGCACCGGTCACCGCCAGCAGAATGGCGCCTATCGCAATAAACATCGCACCGCCGCGGGATTGCAGGAACTGCCAGGCATATTGCGGCTGTATCGCCTGCAATACCTCAGGCACTTGCGAGATCTGCCAGACACCTATGCTGGCCAGCGCCAGAAACCAGACGATCACAATCGGGCCAAAAAACCGCCCGACCGCATGTGTGCCATGCCGCTGGAACCAGAACAGGCCTATCAGTATTCCGATCGAGATAGGCAGTACCTGTGCTGCCAGTGTGGGGGAGACCACCTGCAAGCCTTCGACAGCCGAAAGCACTGAGATCGCCGGTGTCAGCACACTGTCACCATAGAACAGTGCCGCACCGAGTACGCCCAGTATCAGTAAAGCACCTGCGCGCTTATCCTGCGGTTTCAGGGTGGAAAGTGCCAGCGATAACAATGCCATCACGCCACCCTCGCCCTTGTTATGCGCCCTTAACACCAGCAACACATATTTGAAAGTGACGACAAAGGTCAGCAGCCAGAAAATCGCCGACACTGCGCCCAGGATATTGGTCTGGTTAAGCGGCACGCCGGTACTTTCACTGAAAATGACCTGCATGGTATACAGCGGGCTGGTGCCTATGTCGCCGTACACCACGCCTATGGCGCCGAGCGCCAGTGCTGCCAGACCGCTTTTCTTGATTGATAAATTGTCCATCGCATCCTCTTGTTGGTGGTTGATGGGCATCAATATGCGCGCAGGCGCATATCAATCGCATAAACGAATCAGATCAAGTGGCTGGCGGAATGGCTTTAGCCAGAATGTTTCAAGCAGGGGTGATTTAATAAAGGGCTGATTTAAAACAGGGCTGATCTGAACCAGCAACACTCAGGCGAGGCGGTAACCGATCCCCAGTTCGGTCAGCAGGTAGCGCGGTTGGGCAGGCGTCGTTTCCAGCTTGCCACGTAGCCGCCCGATATGGATACGCAGATAATGCGTGTCATCCACGTATTCCGGCCCCCAGACGCTGGTCAGTAACTGGCTGTGGGTGAAGATAGTGCCCGGTTTGCTGGCCAGTAGCATCAGCAATGCATGTTCTATCGGGCTCAGATGCAGCTGCACACCCTCCTTAGTGACAATGCCGCTGGCGCGGTTGATCACCAGTCCTTCGTACTGGTACTGGTGATCACGCATCTGCATCATGGTGGTACGCCGTAAAGCCACCTGTATGCGTGCCAGCAATTCCGGCAGGCCGAACGGTTTCATCAGGTAATCATCGGCACCCAGCGTCAGGCAGTGCACTTTATCCGCTTCATCCTGGCGGGCGGATAACACCAGCACCGGCACATCGGAATAAGCGCGTAATGTTGTGATGAACTGTTCGCCGCCGCCATCCGGCAAGCCCAGGTCGAGGATCACCATGGCGAAATCGCTGGCTTGCCTGGCCTGCGCCAGGGCACGCGCATGCAGAACGCGGTAGCCATGAGCAGATAATGCGGGCACCAGGAACTGGTAAACGCCGGCATCATCTTCCACCAGCAATAAGGTTGGCTGTTTTTCGTTCATGGCGCCAGCAACTCGCTTGCGCGCACAAACGGCAACTGCAGCTGGACGCAAGTATAATGGCCTGGCGCTGCACTGATCTCTAGCTTGCCCTGATGCAACTGCATCACGGTATCCACGATAGAAAGCCCCAGGCCGAAACCGCGTGTGCCTGCGGGCCGTTGTGTGTGCGGCGTGAATGCCGAAATGGCGAATCCTGGCGGAAAACCTGGCCCCTGGTTGGTCACCGAGATCACCAGCCATGCTTCATGGATGGTCAACGCGACCTCTACCGCTGTGCCCGGATCACGCCAGCAAATGGCATTGTCGATCAGGTTGGCCAGCGCATGCGCGACCAGCACCGCATCCATACGCACCAGCACTTCTTCATTCATGATATCCAGCCGTAATGCCTCTGGCGGTGAACGGCGCAGGTAGCGGCTGGCCACATGCTGTATCACATCCTGCGGCGACTGCCAGTCCAGTTGCAGGCTGCCTGTACCCGCATCCAGTTTGACCATGGTCAGGATATTTTCCGTGGCCTGGCTAAGGTAAGTCGTCTCCGCCTGTATGCTTTGCAATAGCTGTCCGGACTGGGTTTCGGTGAGCGGGATCTGACTGTCAGTCAGCACATTGGCCGCCCCAAGAATGACGGTCAATGGCGTACGCATGTCATGTGATAAGGCAGTCAGCAGTGTCTTTTTGAAATTGGCCTCACTGGCGCTCAGTTCGGCGTGTGCCAGCGCGATCTGCTGGCTGAGCTTGGTATAAGCCTGCGCGCACTGATGCGTCAGCAGTTGCAGGAAATGCAACTCGGGCATGGTGGCTGATGCATCCAGCACCAGTACTTCGCGCTGCGGAAAACCGAATGGCAACAGGCAATAATCCAGCGTCGGCCAGTCATTGGTTGCCGCGCCCACCGGCCGGTTAAAGTCGAGTGCCCACTCAACGCTGGCAAGCTGTACTTTGGAGCAGGCTTCAGCCCCGGCAGATGTTTCACCTACCCCTGCCAGCCACAGCAATTCGCCGCTTTCAGACAGCCGCACCACGCGTGCCTGCAACCCAAACACTTCGCCTATATGCCGGCAAGCCGCTTCCAGCAATGTTGCTGTACTTGATTGCGCCGCCAGCAATTCCGCAAGCGACTGGAAAAATCGGGATTGCTGCGCCGCCTGTAGGGATTGCAGCATCTGCTGCTTCAGGCGTTGCATGACACTGCTGACGGTCACTGCCACGATGGCGAATACCAGCAGGATGATCCAGGACTGGGTGCTGCCCACACCCAGGCTGTAGCGCGGTTCGATAAAGCAGTAATTGATCAGCAGGAAGGCAGCGACAGCTGTCAGTAGCGCTGCCGCAAAACGCAGGGAATACGCCGCCCACAACACGCCCAGCAGATACAGCATGCTGATCACGGTGACGCCCAGCCCGGCAAAATAAGCCAGACCCAGCCAGGTCACAGCGGCCAGCCAGCAGGCTAATATCATCAAGGCTGCCAGAGATGAAACGGGTGCCGCACCCGTTTGCCACATGTTTGCTTCAGACAACCGGGTATCAGCAGCTGGCATGGTGAGCGTTAACGTCCGTACAGATCCTGGCTCTTGTAGTTCGGTCCGAAGAATTCCTTCATCAGGAAGTCTTCCAGCCCGGCACTGTCGGCAGGCCGTGCCGACAAGGTCACCGTGCGCCCCAGCCGGTTGGAGATCCAGTCGAAATCACCGTTGTAATGCTCGCGGATGATCGCGATCATGCGGCGTATCATGACCAGGCGTATATCTTCGCCGCTACGGGCTTCCACCTCATAAAACTGGGTATTGGCCGAGGTGTAATCATTGACCCAGCCTTTGAAACTGAAGCTGGCATTGAAAGGATCCATACGCTTGATACTGAACAGGCCATTGGTGCCGAACTTCAGGTTATTCATGATGTTCTTGGTGCGGCGCTCGTCTTCGGATGGACCGCGCTCAGCCGCCGCAGCCGCATCATTGATCTCCTTGGCGGCCATTTCTTCCGAGTTACGGTCAGTCTGCTTGCGCCTGATCATGCTGGAGAAATCCTCCTTGGGTGGCGGTGGCAGGTCCGATGGCGTTTCAACCCTGGGTTGCTGCTTGGGCTCAGGCAGCTTGAAGGCACTGTTAGGATTCTGCGACTGAATGATTTTTTTCGGCAGCTTGGGTGCTTCTTTGGGCTGTGGCTTGGGTTTAGGCTGCGGTTTGGGTGGTTCAGGCGGTAACTCAGGCGGCGGTTCAACCGGCTTAGGCTGGCTTTTTACCGGCACGCCCAGGTCCAGCACGACATTGATAGGTTCCTGCGAAGGCTCTTTCATAGGCTTCAGCAAGTCCAGCAAAAAACCCCAGAATAAAATCGCGTGGAAAAGCAGCGATAGCAGAAAGCCCCACATCAACCTCGCCGGGATGCGCAACACACGCTCCCGCTGCTTTGGTTTCAGCCAGTTGGGCGTGCTAAACGGTTCAAATGGGGAAGGCTTTTGCATGAACTGGATTAATCACAGAGGTTGCTGATGTCACGCATTTACGATTGTATTTCTTGCCAAAGTTTTTCTAGTCGTTTGATTGAGACAGGATAAGGCGTCCTTAATTCCTGCGCAAATAATGATACACGTAACTCCTGCAGCTGCCACGCAAAGTCTTGTAACCCGCTTGTTACAGAAAGGTTGGCTTTACGCAATTGCTCTATGTTCTGCTGCCAGCGCTGCTCTATTTGTGCGACCGCCTGTGCATGTTTGCCATCCCGCTCTATGCTGGTTGGATATTTATCGATACGCATGCGGATCGCTTTCAGGTAACGCGGAATATGCGTTAACTGTTCCCACGGCGTGCGGCTGAAACAACCGTGATAGACCAGTGCATTCAGTTGTTGTTCACATTCGCGTTTGATTTTCTGTGTGACCGGTGTCATTTTCTGCAGCTGTGCGGTCAATGCCTGGTATTCACTGGCGATCAGCTGCGCTTGCCTGGTTAATGCTTCTGCCACCGCCGGCAAGCGTGTTCGGGCGCGGGCTTTAAGCTGCATAAATTCGGCATTGGTACGCGGCAGGTCGTCTTCGGCGATAAAGGCACGGTCGGCGATCGCTTGCAGCATGTCTTCACGCAACTGGTCAGGGTTCATCACCGTGCGCAGCAGCAAGGCATACTGGTTAAAGCCGGGCAGGCCTTTTTCCAGCTGCTTCATCTGCTCTTTCAGCTCAAAGCGCATCAGGCGGCACACGCCTTTACGGTGTGCCTGTGCGGCCATATCCGCCGTATCAAACAGTTTAACGGCGACGCTGTCCTGGTTATCTTCCACCGCCGGGTAGCCGGTCAGCTGGCGGCCGTCTTTGCTGAAGGTCAGTGTTTCCGGCAGGTCACCGAAATCCCATTGTTTGAGGCCGGTTTTTTCGATATCCGGTGAACCGCTGCGGAAGGTGAGCTGTGCCGCCGAACCCAGCTGTTTCTGCAGTGCATTCCAGTCACGGCCCAAGCCCAGCTCACGGCCTTTTTCATCCACCACTCGGAAATTCATCAGGTGATGGGCATCCAGCCCGGCCAGATCGAACTCCTCAGGGCGCAACTTGAGTGAAGTTTTCTGCTGTATATATTGCGATAACGCGGGTAGCAGCGCCCCGCTGGCTACATGCGCTTGCAGAAAACCGGTCACAAAGTCTGGCACCGGCACGCACACACGGCGTATGGTCTTGGGCAAGGCCTTGATCAGCGCGGTGAGCTTGTCGCGTACCATGCCAGGCACCAGCCATTCGGTCACCGTGGCATCCAGCTGGTTAAGCAACGCTAACGGGATCGTCGCCGTCACACCATCCAGCACATGGCCGGGTTCGAACCGGTATTTCAATGGCACGGTTTCACCATCTATGGTCATCTGCTCAGGGAACTGCACCTCGGTGATCGCATTGGCGCCATGGCGCATCAGTGATTCACGCGTCAGGTGCAATATTTTCGGGTTGATCTTCTCTGCGTCCTGCCGCCACTTCTCAAAAGAGATACCGTTGAAAACACGGTATTGCTCGCTGATCTCCGGCACTACCTTGTCGTAGAACGCAAATAGCTGGTGTTCATCAATCAGCACATCCTGGCGGCGCGCCTTGTGCTCCAGCGCTTCCACCTCTGAGATCAGCCTGCGGTTCGCTTCCTGGAAAGGTGCACGCGTATCGAACTCCATATTGGCCAGCGCTTCGCGGATAAAGATCTCGCGTGATTGTGCAGGGTCAACCGGGCCGTAATGCACACGCCGTTTCGGCACTATGGTCAGACCATACAGGCTGACGCGCTCCCACGCAACGACTTGTGAGGTTTTGCGGTCCCAGCGCGGGTCGCTGTAATGGCTTTGCGTCAGGTCCCGCGCCCCGCCCTCATGCGCCACCGGCTCTATCCAGTCCGGGTCTATCTTTGCGACGATGCGTGCATACAGCTTGGTGGTATCCACCAGTTCGGCTGCGATCACCCATTTCGGGCGGCTTTTTCTCAGGGCCGAACCAGGCGCGATGGTAAAGCGGATGCCACGCGCACCGGCATAGGTTTCGCCGTCGCCATCCTTGAAACCGATATTGCCCAGCAGCCCGGACAATAAGGCTTTATGGATCTGCTCGTAGCTGGCTTCCTTATCGCTCAGCTTGAAGTCCATCTCCTCGACCATTTCGCGCAGTTGCGCGTGCAGTTCGCGCCATTCTTTCAGGCGCAAGAATGACAGGAAAGACTGGTGGCACTGGTTCAACAGGTCTTTATTGGATTTCTTGGTCTTGAGGGCCTGGTCATACCAGTCCCACAATTTCAGATAACTCATGAAATCAGAGTCATCGGCCTTGAACTTGGCATGCGCACTATCCGCCGCCTCGCGCTTGTCCATAGGGCGTTCACGCGGATCCTGTATGCTCAGCACACTGGCAATGATCAATATCTCGCGCAGGCAGCTTTCTTTTCTGGCTGCCAGTATCATGCGTGCCACGCGCGGGTCCAGTGGCAGGCGTGCCATCTGCCGCCCGATCTCGGTGATCTCGCGCCGTTCGGTCACTGCACCCAGTTCTTGCAGCAACTGGTAGCCATCACTGACCAGGCGTGATGAAGGCGCTTCAATGAACGGGAATTCGGCGACATCCCCCAGCCGCAGATCGGCCATACGCAAGATGACGCTGGCGAGTGAACTGCGCAAAATCTCCGGCTCTGTGAACTCCGGACGCTGGTTGAAATCCTCTTCAGAATACAAGCGCACACAAATACCGCTGGAGACGCGGCCACAGCGGCCAGCACGCTGCTTGGCCGCTGCCTGCGAGATCTTCTCGATCTGCAATTGTTCGACCTTGGCGCGTGGGCTGTAGCGGTTAACGCGTGCCAGGCCGGCATCGATCACATATTTAATACCAGGCACCGTCAGCGAAGTTTCAGCGACGTTGGTCGCCAGCACGATCCGGCGCTGGCCACTGGGGCGGAAGATCTTTTGCTGGTCTTCAATACTCAGGCGTGCAAACAATGGCAGGATCTCGGCCGATTTCAGCTTGAGCGAACGCCCCTGGTTCTTGCGCAGATGGTCAGCCGTATCGCGGATCTCACGCTCACCGGGCAGGAACACCAGGATATCGCCATCGCCCTGCCGTAACAGGTCTTCAGCAGTATCGAGGATGGCGTCTTCCATCACCTCTTCTTCGTCATCCTCCTCCAGCCAGCGTGTTTCGGTACGTGGCGGCTTGCGCTTGATGCCCATCAGGTCCTGCGCAAAACGGTCTATATCATCCAGCCCGTCATCGATCGGCACTTCCACCGCCACCATCGTGGTTTTATTGCCCAGCGGACGGTAACGGATATCCACCGGATAGGTACGGCCACTGACCTCGATCACCGGCGCACCATTGAAATGGTTGGAGAATCGGTCCGCATCTATCGTCGCTGAAGTGACGATGATCTTCAGGTCAGGCCGTTTCGGTAATAACTGCTTGAGGTACCCCAGCAGGAAATCGATGTTCAGGCTGCGCTCATGCGCCTCATCGATGATGATGGTGTCATAGCCATTGAGGAATTTATCGCTTTGCGTTTCCGCCAGCAGAATCCCGTCCGTCATCAGCTTGACGTAACTGCTCTCGGACAACTTGTCGTTAAAACGCACCTTGTAACCGACCGCTTCACCGAGTGGACTTTTCAATTCCTGCGCGATACGGGTAGCAACCGAGCGTGCTGCGATCCGGCGTGGCTGGGTGTGGCCTATCAGGCCACTGACACCACGTCCAAGCTCGAGGCAGATTTTCGGTAACTGGGTGGTTTTACCGGAGCCGGTTTCACCGCACACAATCACCACCTGATGTTTCTGGATAGCCGCTGCAATCTCGTCTTTCCTGCCGCTGACCGGGAGCTCTTGCGGATATTCCGGCTTGGGTAATGCGTTGGATCGCGCCTGCAGGCGTTGCTGTGAAGCCTGCACTTTATGCGCGATATCCACCAGGGATTTATCGACTGGTTTATTTTGTTTTAGCGTATCGCGCAGCTGGTTTAAACGGCGTTTCAGCGGGAAACGGTCAGCCAGCATGCATAGGGGGAGTTGTTTTTCGAGTTGGCTGATGAGTTGGATGGGAGAGACAGCGGTCATAGGGGATAGATTTTACCATGGCATATGAGATGCTATGCAGCATGAGTGCTTACATGGAGCTTAAGTTTTATGCGGACAGCTGACACCTTTAGATACGTAGTTACTATTCAATTTATAAGGATCTACAGTAGCAAAGGGTATGCAGAGTTGATAGTTTTCTTCGGTTAAGGGATATTATTTTTCGCCTCTAGGCGAGTTACTTTTCTTTGCTTGCACAAAGAAAAGCTAACCAAAAGAAATGCACCCTAGCTTCCGCTTATTTCCTCCGTTGCTCGTCAACGTGGGCGTCCAACATAACTCGCCCTGACAAGCCACATACACCGTGGCTTGTTGCGGAACTCGAACAGATGCTGGCCGAAGACTCCCACGCTGATTGCGCTACTCGGCGCGTCAGATAGGGGCCCATTAAAAGCACACGCCTTCTCATTTGAGTGTAATTCTTTGGATTTCAACACGCTCAACCGCCGAAGAAAAACACGCAAAAGAATTAGATTTCCTAAAACTTGAGTTTGATCTCAGCTTAAAACTCACTGAGCGCCCGCCGACCTTCGTGGACAAACACTGTTTCATCGTGTTGGTTTTAACCGGGTCCCCTATCTGACGCGCCGAGTAGCACAGGCAAAACAAGGAATAAGGGAGCGTTTGTTCGAGTCCCGCAGCAGCTCACGTTCTGTGTGAGCTGCCAGGTCGAGTTTCGTGACCGCTTGTTTTGACGAGCAACGCAGGAAGCAAGCGGAAGCTAGGGTGCCCTTTCTTTTGGTTACTTATTCTTTGGGCAAGCAAAGAAAAGTAACTCGCCGAGGGGCGAAAGAAAATGCTAAGTATCCGAAGAAATGTCATTAGAACCTACCGAACGGATTATGCCTTATAACTTGAGGTGACCTAGCTGAAAATTAACCTTGCCTGGACTCTCCCTTGCAGGTCGCATTGGCTTTTGCATAAGCCAGTCGTTATGCAGGCACAGAGCATGCTCTGTAAAAACCCTGCTACACCCTCCGCCAGAATGACGACCTCAAAACTCCGCGTCATGAGGTCAAAAATGAGGAATTACCTTCTTACACACTCCTCCACCCCCGTATTGCCACCCTTAAACGCCGGTTCAAAATAAAACTTCCTGAACTGCAATCTCCCATTGGCACCCTTCTTGAACTCCGCAATCCCGGTGCCAAAATCCTGCGTCTTGCCGCCATACTCACCATTCTCTGCAGGTAACGCGAAGTGCATCGCCGCGTGCATGCCATGTGCAGCTGCATGGCCTTTGTAGACCCCGTAATCAGGTACTTCCAGCTGGAAATCATAACTGGTATCTGCACCTTTACTATGCTCCTTGCGCAGCTTCATCGTTACTACACCTGTGTATTCCCCTTCATGCGCATCCTCGCCACGGCAATCATAAACACCACTCAAATCAACGGCATAAGCATTGGTGACCATTAGGCCCATCATCAGCGCTGCTAGATATTTCATATTGTTTTCCTAATCATTCCGGCGGGCGTACCCGCACAAAGCTGGCAAATTTTGGTTTGCCGTTCTTGGTGATATCCCGGTAAGTATAAGTGACCTGGCTACCTATCGGTGGTGGATTCGCGCGCTCAGTATCAGTGAACCCAGTGCCTAGCTTAAACTGTAATCCATCCGGCATTTCTACCAGCAAGGCGCCCATCTTACCAATATATTTTCCTTTGCCGGGCACATACGCGATGACTTTGGCTTCTGCATCCAGTTGTGGCTTGAGTTTAAGCAAAGCATGATTGCGGCCGGTGAGGTATGGCGCATCAGTACGATGCAACATCAGCCCTTCCCCATGTCTGGCAACTACGCTAGCTAGTGTACGTTTCAGTGACTGTTCATCCTGCACATGGAATTGTTTAATGGCTTTGAGGTAGGGGCTATTCGCTTTTCGTGCAAGTTGTCCGAGCTGCCGGGCGCGATCTGCGAACTGCCCTTGGCCTTCCGGTAGTTCGAATACGTAGTAAGTGACTTTCTGCCACGCTGCATCTTCCGGCACTGACTGCCGGACGGTAGCCGACAATGATTCGAATTGCCCGCGGGCAATCCATAACTCACCATCCAATGCCTGTTGGGGAAAGTCTTTGGTGAACCATGCGGGTGCGTGTATAGGATGACCTTGCCGGCTGACTAACTGTTTGCCATCCCAGACTGCGCGGATACCATCCAGCTTTTCGCTGACCAGGTATTCACGGACATCGATTCCTTGCTGGTAGATATGCGCCAGCAGGATATCCGGTGCTTTGGCAGAGGCTGGGAAAACCCATAAACTGGAGACAAAAAAGATGCAAATGCAGATGTACCGCATAGACTTACTCCTGAAAAATTAATTTTAATTAACAAGAGTAAACTACATCAATCTGGCGAGACGGGCAATATTTTTTATATAGCCTGCTGATTAATTAAAATATTTTTATTTATAAATCATAGTACTTGGCACCATAACTTATCGTGATGCATGAGGTCCATCCACAGGGCAATCAGGCTTATTACGATCAGCATGATGCCGCTGATGCGCATGCCGGTGGTTTCCTTAAACCATGCCGGCAACGTTTGCTGACCAGACTGCCATAGTACAGGCGCGATCGCCAACACGGTGGCAGAGCCGATGGCAAACGCCATCATCACCAATGCACCTTGCAACCATTGCGATTGAAGCGAAGCCAGCATCACGGCGGAATACAGAAGACCGCACGGTAACAAGGCCCAGACCATGCCGGTGAACAGATAGCCAAGCTTTGCGTGCTTGGTGCGCTGCTTGATCCAGGCCCAGGCTAACTGTGCCCGTTGCACCGCCCATTGCGGCTGTTTGCCGGTGACCAGCAGTAAAAATCCCCAGGCAAAGATCAGTGTGTGCGAAAAGGTCCATAAGGGTTGGAATACCTGGCTTTGGTTTGAGAGCCAGGCCAGTCCGCGCAGGCTTTGCGCGGCTAATGCGCCCAGCAGGCCATAGCCGAGCATGCGCCCCAGGTAAAAACTCCATGGGACAGTGTTTACGATGCGGATCGGGATGGATTTTACGTGGGAGGGAGTTTGCATGGCGCCGCAAGCTGCACCACACATGGCAATGCAGTGAGGCCCGCCTGCCAGCCCCATGACAAAGGCGGTCAGGAGTAAACTGGCTAACATGCCGCGATTTTAAAGGATTTTGGAGAACCTTGCACGGTTGACATCGTGCTGCAAATAGCGGTCAAAAACCAGGGCGATGGCGCGTATAAAGAACCAGCCCATCTCGGTCACTTTGATACCATCAGCCTCTATAGCCACCAGCCCCTGTTTCTCTTTTTCGACAAGTATTTGAAGCTCTGACTTAAAGTATTCTCTGAAGTTTACTATGTAGGATAATTCTATCGATTCATAGCTTAATTCGCCATGGCACATGATGGCCATGATCACCGCCCGGCGGATCAGGTCATCTCGGCTAAGTGCCAGGCCACGGTCGATAGGCAATTGCTGCTGATCCAGGAAATCATAATACTCTTCCAGCGTTTTGGCATTCTGGCTGTAGGTCGCGCCCATCTTGCCGATCGCTGACACGCCTAATGCCAGGATATCCTGGTCGGCCATGGTGCTGTAACCCTGGAAATTGCGGTGCAACCTGCCCTGCTGTTTGGCAATTGCCAGCGCGTCTTCAGGCAAGGCGAAATGATCCATACCGATATAGACATAACCCGCCTGCATCAGCTGCTGGATCGCTTCCGACAACATCTGGATCTTATCCACCGCATTCGGCAGGTCTTCCTGCAGGATACGGCGTTGCGGTTTGAAACGCGAAGGCAAATGCGCATAACCGTACAGCGCAATGCGGTCCGGCCTTAAGGTAATGATCTGGGAAATGGTTTGCCTGAAAGTGACCGGTGTCTGTTTGGGTAAACCGTAGATCAGGTCGGCATTCAGTGATTGAAAGCCCATCTCGCGCGCCTGGCGCATCACGGTGGCGACTTGTTTGTAAGTCTGGATGCGATGCACGGCTTGCTGCACATCGGCATCAAAATCCTGCACACCGAAACTCAGGCGGTTAAAGCCCAGGTTACGCAAATGTTGCAGGCGTACTTCGTCTACCGTGCGCGGATCTATTTCAACCGAATACTCCCCTTCGGCACCGAATGAGAATGCCTTTTTCAGCATATGCATCAGACGCGATAACTCTTCATCACTGAAGAAGGTAGGGGTACCGCCTCCCAGATGTAGCTGATTGACTGTTTGCTGCTTTCCCAGCGCTTGCAGATGTAGATCCAGCTCGCGTTGCAGGTAGTCCAGGTAGATAGCGCTCTGCTCGTAACGCTTGGTGACGATCTTGTTGCAGGCGCAGTAAAAACACAGCGAAGCGCAAAACGGGATATGCACATATAACGACAGGGGCTGCGTCCAGCTGTTGATATTGCGTTGCTCGATCGCCTTGCAATAGGCTGTGGCATCAAACGCCTCAACAAACCTGTCGGCCGTCGGGTAAGAGGTATACCGCGGCCCGGAAACGTCGTAGCGCTCTATATGCTCCTGCGTGATCATCAACGGTGGTTTCATGGTAGCTGGCAAAGGTTTTCCTGTCCGGGTGGGATGACGTAACCTGTCATCGAATGGTGGTCACTTTGCCATAAAGTAATTGGCGGCTACTTGATGCACATCAAATGGAGTGCAGTCGCGCGCGCGCATAATAGGGTCACATATAAAAAACGGGAAGAGACCGAACATGATGCTCAATGAAATATCCGGCCATGAAGTATCAAACCATCAAGAATCACATGGGCACGCGTATAATTTGGCAGATACCAACCGCCCCTCGAGGATTGTCCCTATGCATGCCGAGCCAAGGCCACTTGAACCCCAGCAAGCCGATGCCAAACCGGCTGATTCCAGTTTTAAGGTCGCTTGCTCCAACTGCAATCTGCGCGAACTTTGCCTGCCGGTAGGCCTGAGCACGGATGAAATGCAGCAGCTGGATGGCATGGTGGCGACCCGCAAGAAGATCAAGCAAGGTGGCCATTTGTATAGCAGCGGCGATGCATTCACCATGTTGTATGCGATCCGCACCGGTTTCTTTAAAACCTGTGTGGTGTCTGAAGATGGTCGCGAGCAAGTGACCGGCTTCCAGATGGCCGGTGAGATCATAGGCCTGGATGGCATTGTCAGCGATAAACACAATTGCAATGCGATCGCGCTGGAAGACGCGGAAGTGTGCGTGATGCCGTTCAGCCATGTGGAAGATCTCTCCCGCCAGATCCCCATGTTGCAACGCCATGTGCATAAGATCATGAGCCGCGAGATCGTGCGTGAAAATGGCGTGATGATGTTGCTGGCCAATATGCGCGCTGAAGAGCGGCTGGCGGCTTTCCTGCTCAACTTACTGCAACGCCTGCACGCCAGGGGTTATTCAAAAAGCGAACTCATTTTACGTATGACGCGTGAAGAGATCGGCAGCTACCTGGGTATGAAACTGGAAACCGTCAGCCGTACGTTTTCCAAGTTCAGCGAAGAAGGCATTATCGAAGTTAAGCAAAAGAATATCCGCATCCTCGATCACGACAAACTGAAGGCCATCTTCAACGCCAGCACCTGCTAGCCGTGCCTTTTCTAGCCATTTAATCGTGCCTTTTCCAGCAATGCAGGCCAAAGCATTATTCGCGGCGCTGGCACTGCATGCAACCAACTGCCACTGGCAATATGTGTATCCGGTATGGTCGCGCCGTGCGCGTGGACTCTCCATCGGCATCAACCTGCACCCCAACCATTGCTGTAACTGGCACTGCATTTATTGCCAGGTGCCAGGCTTGAAACGCGGCCCTTCCCCAACTATATCGATTGAGAAATTAGAGCAGGAACTGGTGGATTGCCTGAACTGGATCAGTCGCGAATGGCAAGCGCACGGCAAAGGTGAAATACGCTTTCTGGTACAGGATATTGCCTTTGCCGGGGATGGCGAACCGACTACTTCACCGCAGTTCTCTGAAGCCATGCAATTGCTGGGTGGAATACTCGATCAACGCCAACCCAAAGACAGGCCAGCACAGATAAGGCTGATCACCAATGGCAGCCAGCTACAGCATACTGAAACACAGCAAGCCATTAAGCTGCTGCATACAATGGGTGGCGAAGTATGGTTCAAGCTGGATGCGGGCAATGATGCAGAAATGCGCGCAGTGAATGCCAGTCATTTGCCATTAGCCTTGCACCTGCAAAGGCTGGCAACCTGCTGTGACCTTTGCACGACCTGGGTACAAACAGCGGTGCTTGGCAGGCATATTGATGGGCAAACGATCAAGACACCCTCACTGGCTGCTTATTTAAAAGCGCTACAGCCTTTTCAACACAAGATCGCAGGGATTTTATTGTATGGAATCGCCAGGCCCAGCCAGCAGGATGATGCAGGCAGCATTTTGCCTGTTTCAGAAATAACGTTGGAATACTATGCAGGAGAACTGCGCGCACAAGGTTTTCAGGTGCGCGCGTTTAATTAGAAGTAACCTGTTTACTTAGAAGAAATAAGCTAAACCGGATTAATCGTCTGCCGGTTTCATACCGGTCTGGGCGTGGTTACGTGCCTGCACAGCTGGCGCCATGCCATCATGTTCTGCATCCAGCGTTTTATTGATCTCGATACCTTTGCGGTAGTAATCATCAATCGGTGGATCTGGGTGGGTAATGGCCAGGTATAGCGTGATGAATGACGCCACGATGACCAGTGCCGGGCCGCCAATGATCAGCCAGACATAAGGGTTCTGAAACCATTTCTGTGAATCTACCATCTGTGTTCCTTTGTGCATTATGCTGTGTGCCACCCTGCTGCTCCGTTCATTAATCGCTAGCCATTAATTGCAAGGAATTAATTGCTAGGCACGATAAATACAGATTTCTCTTTGATTGTCTCTTTGGCCTGAATATCCGTCATTTCAAACAAAATCTTGTGTGAGCCGGCGCGAGTCTCACCATCCGGCAACTGTATCTCAACAATGACATTGCGCTTCTCAAAAGGTTTGAGCGCTTTGATCTGCTGGGCATTGTTATCTGAAAAATGGACAGCCAGATCAGGTAAACCGGTGACTTTCAGATCGTAATCGCGCTCGACTTCACTCTCATTTTCCAGCTTGAGGTTATACACATTCTCAATCTTGCCATCATTGGTATAACGCGCCATCACTGCACGGTCACGCAATACATCCAGCCTGAAATCCGGTTTGTAATAGATGCTGACCACCATGCCGACCACCATGGTCATCAGGATAGTCGAATAAATCAACACGCGCGGCCTTAACAGGCGTGCCCACATCTGCTGGCGGCTCCAGCGGTTATCCATACCGTTTTGCGTGGTGTATTTGATCAGGCCTTTGGCGTAACCCATTTTATCCATCACATCATCACAGGCATCAATACAGGCACCGCAACCGATACACTCATGCTGCAAACCGTTGCGGATATCGATACCGGTCGGGCATACCTGCACGCAGATATTGCAATCGATACAGCTGCCCAGGCCATTGACATGTTCACCGGCCTTTTTGGAGCGTGAACCACGCGGCTCGCCACGATTTTCATCGTAGGTCACGGTCATGGTGTCGCCATCGAACATGGCGCTCTGGAAACGGGCATAAGGACACATGTACTTGCAGACCTGCTCACGCATATAGCCTGCATTGCCATAAGTGGCAAAGCCGTAGAAGAACACCCAGAAGGTTTCCCAGCCGCCTGCCTGCAACTGCATAAGATTAGGCACCAGTTCGCGCATGGGCACGAAGTAGCCGACAAAGGTGACGCCGGTCCACAAGCCGAATGCAATCCAGGCAAACTGTTTCAGCGATTTACGTGTGACTTTATTAAGGTTCCACTTGCTGTCATCCAGGCGCATGCGGGCAATGCGGTCACCTTCGATCTTCTGCTCCATCCACATATAGATCTCGGTATACACCGTTTGTGGGCAGGTGTAACCACACCAGAGCCGGCCGGCAATCGCGGTAAACAGGAATAGCGACAATGCCGAAACAATCAGCAGGAAAGACAGGTAGATCAGGTCCTGCGGATGAAAAATCAGGCCAAACACATAGAAGCGCATGCCGTCGAGGTCGAACAGCATGGCCTGGCGGCCATCCCACTGCAACCATGGCACGCCATAGAAAAACAGCTGCGTGACCCAGACCATGACCCAGCGCCACCGGTTATAAAATCCGGAGACGCTACGGGCATAGACCTTGTCTTCGGATTTATAAAGCGAAAAAACCACCTCCCGCTCTGGGATGGTGGTTTCTTGCATCATGCGCTGTGTGTTATTGCTCATTGATTTTTGCATTACCTTATTTGTTTGAAAGACCCCAAACATAAGCAGTCAGCAGATGGATTTGCTCCGGGCTGAATTTCTCCTCCCAGGCTGGCATCTGGTTGGTTTTACCCTCGTGAATACGCTTGATGATCGCGGCTTCACCCTGGCCATGCAACCAGGTATTGTCTGTCAGGTTAGGCGCCCCTATCATCTGGTTACCTTTGCCTTCAGGGCCGTGGCAAGCTGCACATACCACGAATTTATCCTTACCGGCATTGGCACGGCCTGAGTCATGAATGCTGCCAGACAGGCTCAATACGTAGTTAGCCACGTTTTTCACGTCTTCTTCGCTACCGACTGCGGCTGCCATTGGCGGCATCATGCCGATACGGCCTTCAGTGATGGTTTCCTTGATTCTCTCCGGGCTACCACCGTATAACCAGTCGGTGTCAGTCAGGTTAGGGAAACCACGGCTGCCCTTGGCGTCTGAACCATGGCAAGCTGCACAATTGTTCAGGAAGATACGCTTACCGATATCACGTGCTTCCGGGATCTTGGCAACCTCTTCAACCGGCATCGCTGCGTATTTGGCATACAGCGGTGCAATTTTTTCGTTGTTTTTGGCTTTTTCAGCTTCGTACTGCTTAACGGCAGTCCAGCCAAATTTACCCTGATACTCACCCAGGCCCGGGAACAGGAACAGGTAAGCCAGACCAAAGATAACGGTGATGATGAACAGCCCTACCCACCACATTGGCAGCGGGTTGTTCATTTCTTTAATGCCGTCCCACTCGTGACCGTTGGTGTTGTCACTGTCCAGCGTTACTTTTACGCGGCTTGCGAAAATCAGCAAACCCACACAAAACGCAATGCCACCCAGGGTAATGGTCGAAATCCAGATCGGCCAAAATCCACTTACAAAATCATTCATGATGTTTTCCTTAACCTTTTTGCACAGGTTTTAGTCTTGATCGAACGGCAGGTTCTGCGCGTCCTTGAAATTTTTGGAGTTGCGGTTGCGCCATGCCCAGACTGCGATCACTACAAACAATACAAAGGTCAGTAATGTGAACAGTATGCGTAATATGCTGATGATATCCATATCCATGGCGCGACTCCTTATTTAAGATGGGTACCGAGAACCTGCAGGTATGCCACCAGTGCATCCATTTCGGTTTTACCTTTGATGGCAGCACTACCCTCTTTGATCTGTTCATCGGTGTAAGGCACGCCTACTTTACGCAGGGCAGCCATGTGGTCACCTATCGTTGCATCATCCACCAGGTTCTCATTCAGCCAGGGGTAAGCCGGCATGATGGATTCAGGGACGACGTCACGCGGCTGGTTCAGGTGCACACGGTGCCAGTCATCACTGTATTTACCGCCTACACGATGCAGGTCTGGACCTGTACGCTTGCTGCCCCACTGGAACGGGTGATCGTAAACATATTCACCCGCTACAGAGTAATGGCCATAACGCAGTGTTTCAGCGTGGAATGGACGGATCATCTGTGAGTGGCAGTTGTAGCAGCCTTCACGCAGATAGATGTCACGGCCAGCCAGCTGCAACGCAGTGTATGGTTGCAAGCCACGGATAGGCTCGGTCAGTGTCTTCTGGAAAAACAAAGGCACGATTTCTGCCAAACCACCGAAAGAGATGGTGATTAAAGTCAGCACGATCAACAGGAAATTGTTGGTTTCGATCTTTTCGTGCAGATTGCCACTATTTTGTTCATGAGATGCCATGAGGATTCCTTAAGCGTGAGCTACGACAGCTGGTACTTCTACCGTGGCTGGTTTGCCGCTGTTTGCTGTTTTATATGTGTTCCACAACATGATGACCAAACCGCTCATGTAGAGGAAACCACCAATCGCACGTGTGAGGTAGTACGGGAATTTTGCTTTTACGCTTTCTACAAAGGTATAAGCCAAAGTACCGTCAGCGTTCATAGCACGCCACATCAGACCTTCCATCACACCGGAAATCCACAATGCCGAGATGTACAACACCACACCGATTGTCGCCATCCAGAAGTGCACTTCGATCGCTTTCACGCTGTACATGGTTTTCTGACCGAACAGACGCGGGATCAGGAAGTACAGGGAACCGATAGAGATGAAACCAACCCAGCCCAAGGCACCGGAGTGCACGTGACCTACGGTCCAGTCAGTGTAGTGAGACAAAGCGTTCACAGTCTTGATCGCCATCATCGGGCCTTCAAAGGTACTCATACCGTAGAAAGACAGGGAAACGATCAGGAAGCGCAAGATAGGGTCAGTGCGCAGTTTGTGCCATGCACCGGACAAGGTCATGATGCCGTTGATCATACCGCCCCAGCTAGGTGCGAACAGGATCAGGGATAACACCATACCTAAAGACTGGGTCCAGTCAGGTAAAGCGGTGTAATGCAGATGGTGAGGACCCGCCCACATGTAAGTGAAGATCAGTGCCCAGAAGTGCACGATAGACAGGCTGTAAGAGTACACAGGACGCTCAGCCTGTTTTGGCACGAAGTAGTACATCATGCCCAGGAAACCCGCTGTCAGGAAGAAACCAACCGCGTTGTGACCATACCACCACTGCACCATCGCATCTTGCACACCTGCGTAAGCAGAGTAAGACTTGAACCAGCCGGCAGGGATAGCAGCACTCTCAACGATGTGCAGCAAAGCCACCGCCAGGATAAATGCACCGTAGAACCAGTTAGCCACATAAATGTGTTTTACCTTGCGGATACCGATGGTACCGAAGAACACGATGGCATAAGAGATCCACACGATCGCGATCAGGATATCGATTGGCCATTCCAGTTCGCCGTATTCCTTACCCTGGGTGTAGCCCAGTGGCAGGGAAATCGCCGCAGCCACAATCACTGCCTGCCAGCCCCAGAAAGTAAAACTCGCCAATTTATCGCTAAAGAGGCGGGTCTGGCAGGTACGTTGCACGACATAGTATGAAGTCGCGAACAAAGCACAGCCACCAAATGCAAAAATCACGGCATTGGTATGCAGTGGTCTCAGGCGGCCGAAAGAGGTATATGACAAGCCCAGGTTTAAATCAGGCCACACCAGCTGGGACGCGATGATCACGCCCATCAATGTGCCAAACACCCCCCAAACCACTGCCATGATTGCGAATTGGCGAACTACTTTATCATTGTAGGTCGCAGCCTTCACGGTTGCATCTTGCATGGATTTCTCCCAATCATTAAAACAAACACCCAACATGAAAAAACTACTTTTTTTGATGTGTGCCTAATGTCGCACACATTAAGTGGCGACGATTTGACACATATCAATCCTGCTCGAGAATCCTTGAACCTTCCTCTTCCAGATCCTCAAATTGCCCTGTATGAATGGCCCACCAGAAGCCACCCAGTATGACGAACACCAGCAACACAGCCAGTGGTATCAACATAAATGCTATTTCCATGAGCTAAACCTGACCTTTCTGCCAAGCTGACTTATCCCAATCGGTGAGCCGCAATGCATTCAGCAATACCAGCAGCGAACTGGTCGCCATGCCCAAACCGGCCAGCCAGGCAGGCAGCAGGCCCATGATCGCCAAAGGCACACCGGCAGCGTTGTATAGCGCCGCCCAACACAAATTTTGTTTAACGATGAGGATGGTTTTCTTGCAGTGCGAAATGAGCGAAACCAGCACACCGATATCATTACCCAATACCACCATATCGGCTTGTGCCTGCGTCAAAGGGACGCCGGTACCCATTGCTATAGAAGTATGCGCTGCTGCAATGACAGGGCCGTCATTCAAACCATCACCTACCATTAAAACTTTCCGCCCCTGTTGTTGCAGCAACATCACGTGTTGCAGCTTATCTTCTGCTTTTTGCAGACCTGACGCACTCTTGATACCGAGTTGCAATGCCAGATTTTTTGTCGGCGCTATTCTATCACCAGATAACAGTTGAATATCAAGCCCTTGTGAAATTAATTGTGAAATCGCCGCCTTGGCATGCGGCTTCACCTGCTCGGCCAAGGTGAATCGTGCCACCATCACATTGCCGGCCATTAAATACACCTGGCGCTCTGCGCCAGTTTCTGTTTCCTGCACACCACTGAATCCGGCATTCCCCAGTTTGATGGCGACAGCGGCTTCGGCTTGTGTATCCAGGATTGCTGAAATACCGCCACCAACGACTTCCTTCCAGTCATGCATTGCCAGGTCACTTACAGAGTCCTGCTCAATGGCAAAAGTATGCAAAGCCTTGGCTACCGGATGCAGTGAATCGCGCGTGATCGATGCCAGCATATCGAGCACCAGCGTCACTCCCCAGTCAGGATGCGTTTCAGCCAGCTGCACTTGCTGCAAACTTTCAGTCAGTGTGCCGGTTTTATCAAATACGATGGTGTCGACTTCACTGATGGCCTGGATTGCCTGCAGGCGGCGGATCAGCACGCCACCTTTGGCAAAAGTACCCGCGCTAGCCAGCATGGCTGCTGGTGTCGCCAGTGACAAAGCACATGGACAAGTCACCACCAGCACCGCCACCGCCGACATCACGGCCTTGGCCGGATCTATCGCCCACCAGTAAACCACTGCCAGTACGGCCGCCAGCAACACACCCCACAGGAAAGGTTGCGCAACCTTATCTGCCAGCAAGGCAATGCCGGGCTTTTCGGTGGAAGCGGAAGCCATCAGGTTGACCAGGGCGTGATATTGCGTGCCCTCGCCCACCTGTTCGACCTGTATTTCAACTACTGAAGTCAGGTTGCCGGAACCGGCGATCACTTGCGCACCGGCGGGTTTCATGACCGGCTCAGACTCGCCGGTCAGCATGGATTCATCGACACTGGTACTGCCGACGATGACTTTGCCATCCGCCGCGAATACTTCGCCAGGCCTTACATACAGAATATCGCCGACATTGATATTGCTGGCAGCGATCTGCACCCATTCGCCAGCTTCATTCTTTTTCAGCACTGCATGCGGCAGACGGCGCATCATGTTTTCCAGCGCACCGGCGGTACGGTTGCGCAGCTTCACATCCAGCCAGCGCCCGATCAGCAGGAAACTGACAAACATGGTAAGTGAATCGTAATACACCACATCGCCCCACCAGCCACCGGGGGCAAACGTCGCCAGCGTGCTCATGACAAAGGCAGCGATGATGCCCAGCGATACCGGCACATCCATGCCTAGCTGGCGTTGCCTGATGCTGATCCAGGCCTGTGACAAGAATGGCGTGGCCGAGAACAGCATCACTGGCAGGGTCAGCACCCAGGATGCCCATTTCATAAGCTGCACCATATCCGGCGCCATATCATTGCTGCCTGCGGTATAGGTCGGGTAGGCATACATCATGACCTGCATCATGCAGAACAAGGCTACCGCCAGCCGCCATAACATTTTGCGTTGCTGCAGGGTCCTGTCGGTGATCGCGTTATATTCGTTGACCGGCAATGCGGTATAACCAATCTCGTTCAGATTGGCAAACCATTGAGAAGGGGAGATTTTCTGTGCATCCCAGACGACACGCACGCGTTTGGATGCGGCACTGGCATGTACGCCCAGGATACCGGGCTGTTGCCTGATGGTTTGTTCGATGCGGCCACTGCAAGCGGCACAATGCATGCTGTCCACCCAGACATGGGATGTCCAGATAGTGGAAGTATTTGATTCACGCTGGCTAAATCGTTCCCATTCGGACTGGATATCCAGACCCTGCCAGGGATTTGCACTGCTCACTGCTAGCGGTTCAACCATTGCAATACGGGACCATTCGTGAAACATTATACAACTTTATATTATATGATTGAATATAATATAATTCAAGACCTTAGCCATTTTTCAAGCCCTGGATTAAAGCAAAAAATGGCTGCCTGTTCTTTGATTTGGCGCAAGGAAATGCTACGAAATATAACGCCGGAGTGACGAATGCCGGAGCAGACCCTGCCCCGGCATTTCCCCAGCCTTTAAGTTATATTATTTAACGCGCATTCCAGGCTGTGCACCACTGTCCGGCGACAGGATGTATGGGCCGCCACGCTCATCACTGGCTGCCAGCACCATGCCTTCACTCATGCCGAATTTCATCTTGCGCGGCGCCAGGTTGGCTACCATCACGGTGATGCGACCTACCAAAGTGGCGGGGTCATAAGCCGACTTGATACCGGCAAATACCTGACGGGGCTTTTCTTCACCTATGTCCAGCATCAGTTTCAGCAGCTTCTCGGCACCTTCCACATGCTCTGCACTGACGATTTTGGCGATACGTAAATCCACTTTGGCAAAGTCATCAATCGAGATATATGCACCCTCTTCAACTGCCGGGGCTGCTTCCGCTTTTTTGTCAGCTTTAGCTTCAGTCTTGGCCAGGGCTGGCGTCGCTGCCTGCAGGTTCTCCTTGTTGGCTTCGACCATGGCTTCGACCTGCTTGCTTTCCAGGCGCGTCACCATATGGCTATAGGACTGTATGCTTTGTGCACCCAACCCTTGCGCAGCATCTGCCCATTGCAAAGGCGCAACATTCAGGAATGCCTCAACAGCCACTGCGATATCCGGCAATACCGGCTTCAGGTAAATGGTCAGCAGGCGGAACATTTCCAGTGCGTTACTGCAAATGGCATGCAATTCGGCAGCCTTGCTATCGTCTTTGGCCACAACCCATGGCGCCGCTTCAGCCACATAGGCATTGGCAGCATCGGTCAGTTTCATGATGTCGCGCAAGGCACGCGCAAAATCACGCGCAGCAAATGCCTCTGCAATGGCAGATGCTGCCGCACGCATATCATCGATCACCGCATGCTGCGCAGGAATGACCTTGTTATCGAATTTCTTGGCGATAAAGCCTGCTGTACGGCTGGCGATATTGATGTACTTGCCCACCAGATCACTATTCACACGCGCCACAAAATCTTCCAGGTTCAGGTCGATATCTTCCATGCTGCCATTCAGCTTGGCCGCATAGTAATAACGCAGGTATTCAGGATTCTTGACGTGATCCAGGTAACTGCGGGCAGTGATGAAAGTGCCGCGTGACTTGGACATCTTCTCGCCATTCACGGTCAGGAAACCGTGCGCAAACACCTGCGTAGGCGTGCGGTAACCGGAATATTCCAGCGTTGCCGGCCAGAACAGGGCATGGAAATACAGGATGTCCTTGCCGATAAAATGATAAAGCTCAGTCGAAGAATCCTGTTTCCAATACTCGTCAAAGTCCAGTCCAGCTCTGGTGCAAAGATTCTTGAAACTGGCCATGTAACCGATAGGTGCATCCAGCCAGACATAGAAATACTTGCCTGGCGCATCCGGGATCTCGAAACCGAAATACGGCGCATCGCGCGAGATATCCCAGTCGGACAATTTATTCTCGCCCGCTTCGCCCAGCCATTCATTCATTTTGTTGGCGGCTTCAGCCTGCAAGGTGCCTGACCGCGTCCAGTCACGCAAAAAGTCCACGCACTCGCTTAATTTGAAGAAGTAGTGCTCGGTCTCCTTACGTACCGGTGTCGCGCCGGACACTGCGGAATAAGGATTGATCAGCTCTGTGGGGCTGTAAGTTGTACCACAGACTTCACAGTTATCGCCGTACTGGTCCTTGGAGTGGCATTTCGGGCACTCGCCTTTGATGAAACGGTCTGGCAGGAACATACTTTTGACCGGGTCAAAATACTGTTCTATGGTCTTATTGGCGATCTTGCCGTTTGCTTTCAGCGCGCGGTAGATATTGCCGGATAACTGGCGGTTCTCTTCCGAATTGGTGGAATAGTAATTATCAAACTCCACCAGGAAATCGGCAAAATCCTGGCTATGCTCGACATGCACTTTTTCAATCAGCGCTTCCGGTGTGATGCCTTCTTTTTCCGCACGCAGCATGATAGGTGTGCCATGCGTATCATCGGCACAGACATAATGCACGGTATGTCCCTGCATTTTCTGAAAACGCACCCAGATATCGGTTTGAATATATTCAACCAGATGCCCCAAATGGATGCTGCCATTGGCATAAGGCAAGGCGGAAGTCACCAGAAGTTTGCGTGTCATGTAAAGCAGACCGGAATAAAAACGCTATTTTAGCAAACCAGTACAGGTTTCAGTGAGTCTTATTGCAATGTCCGCTTCACAAAACCGTCATGGATGCTAGGCAAGATAGCGCAAACCCTCATCCGGAGCGTAGTAAACATGTTGATCGTGACCGACACTTTCCAGCAGACCAACGGTGTTTCTACCACCTATAAAAACTTGCGTCGTATCGCCAGGTCACGCAATATCCGCTTCAGAGTCCTGCATCCCAGCCTGTATCGCTGGATGCCTTTGCCTTTTTACCCTGAGATCCAGTTGAATCTGCAGCCTTTTCGCTTATGGCGCACGCTTAACCGCATGCAACCTGAAAAGCTGCATATCGCGACCGAGGGCCTGATGGGGCTGGTCGCGCGCTACTGGTGCAGGTTGCACTACAAACCTTACACCACCTCTTACCACACCCGTTTTCCGGAATATCTGGAGCTGATGTGGCACATTCCGGCACGCTGGACGTATGCCTATTTGCGCTGGTTTCACCGCGGTGCGCTGACTACCTTTATCACCACCGAAGGCATGCGCCAAACTTTACGCAATGAGGGATTCGGCAACCTGGTAATCTGGTCTCGCGGCGTATCGGAGCAACTGATGAGCCCGGTGCTGGAAACCCAGCCAGCCAGCAAGTTGCGCGTACTCAATGCAGGCCGTGTCAGCAAGGAAAAGAATCTGGATGCCTTATGTATCCACCAGGATGAATTTGACATCACCATTGCAGGCAATGGCCCTTACCTGAATGAACTCAAACAGAAATATACACGTGTCAATTTTGTCGGTTATCAATATGGCCAGGCTTTGGCTGAATTGTATGCTCAGAACGACGTGTTTGCCTTCCCTTCCCGCACGGATACTTTTGGCATTGTCATGATAGAGGCCATGTGTAATGGCTTACCGGTAGCCGCTTTTGATGTGACCGGGCCTAAAGACGTTGTTGAACCAGGATTTTCCGGCATCCTGCACCAGGATATCAAACAGGCGATCCTGGATTGCCGCTCATTGGACAAACAAGCCATACGGCAGAAAGCACGCAGCCTGTGGAGCTGGTCACATTGTTTTGATACCTTCCATCAGCATTACCTAAAATCCGCCGAGCAGCCTGCCAGTTATCCGGCATGACGGAAGCACGCCAATGCGGTAGAATTTCCGCTCTATTCAGTCAGGCCTTACTAAGGCAGGAATCCCAGGCATGGCCATCAGCGAATTATTGATTCAAAGCACCCTTAAACTTTGCATAGACCCGAATACCGGCAAAGACTTCATCAGCGGCAAATCCATCAAGAACATCCAGATCAATGGCGATGATGTCAGCCTGGATGTAGTGCTGGGCTATCCGGCACAAACCCAGCTGGACGTGATTCGCCAGCAGGTGGCGGATGCATTAAGAAGTATAGAAGGCATAGGCAACATCACGGTGAATGTAGGCTCACGCATCGTGGCGCATAGCGTGCAGCGCGGGGTCAACCTGCTGCCCAATGTCAAGAACGTGATTGCCGTGGCTTCCGGCAAAGGCGGCGTGGGCAAATCCACAACTTCAGTAAACCTGGCTTTGGCCCTGGCTGCGGAAGGCGCCACGGTAGGTTTGCTGGATGCCGATATCTACGGACCCAGCCAACCGCAGATGCTGGGCATCAGCGGCCGTCCGGACAGTGCTGATGGCAAAAGCATAGAGCCTATGCGCGCGCATGGCATCCAGGCCATGAGCATAGGCTTCCTGGTCGACACCGACACGCCTATGGTCTGGCGTGGTCCTATGGTGACGGGGGCGCTGGAGCAGCTGTTACGCGACACGCGCTGGCAGGACCTGGATTACCTGGTGATCGACCTGCCGCCTGGCACCGGCGATATCCAGCTGACCTTGGCACAGAAAATCCCGGTCACCGGCGCGATCATTGTCACCACGCCCCAGGACATCGCCCTGCTCGATGCGCGCAAGGGCCTGAAAATGTTCGAGAAAGTCGGCATCCCTATCCTGGGTATCGTCGAAAACATGAGCACGCATATTTGTAGCAATTGCGGTCATGAAGAACATATCTTCGGTGCCGGTGGTGGCGAACTGATGGCGAAAGATTACAACGTGGACCTGTTGGGCAGCTTGCCACTGGATATCAATATCCGCATGCAGGCCGACAGTGGCCAGCCTACCGTCATCGCTGCGCCAGACAGTAAGATCTCAAGCACCTATAAGGAGATCGCGCGCAAGGCAGCCAGCAAGATCGCCATAGCCGCGCTGGATCACAGCGCCAAGTTTCCCAATATTGTCATTCAAAAGACCTGACGAGACCCAACCATGGCCATCCGTGAACATCATATTGCAGAAGATTTGCTGGGCGCCCAATATGAGGCCATGGATGCACGCACGCAAAGTGTCGCCAGACATCTTACGCAGCGCGAACATATTTCGCGCATCACCGATGCCGATACCAGCGAAACAACGCTGGGACAGCGTGCAGCCGATGCCATGGCCCGCTTTGGCGGTTCATGGACATTCATTTTCATCTTTATCCTGATCCTCGTTGCGTGGATAGTGCTCAACTCCGTCATTTTGTTGCGTTATGGCAAAGCTTTTGATCCCTATCCTTACATCTTGCTCAACCTGTTTTTATCCATGCTGGCCTCTATCCAGGCACCGATAATCCTGATGTCACAAAACCGTGAGGCTGAAATAGACCGCCAGCAGGCTGAACATGACTACGAAGTGAACCTGAAAGCAGAATTAGAGATCATGCTGCTGCATGACAAAATGGATGATCTGCGCATCAAGCAATGGCAGGAACTGGTAACGCTGCAACAGCAGCAGATCAGTTTGCTGGAAAAAATACTGGCAGAGAAAACGAAATAGCTCAAAAACTAACCAAATAGATTAAGCATAAGAAAAGCGCCGGACGGCGCTTTTCTTTTAACCCTTTGCAGGCGGGTTTATTTCAGCTCGACACCAAAACAGTAGACATCCACCCCGTTCGGTGACTGGATCAGGGTCGCAGGAATCGCAACACCGTTACGCCAGTTATCAACAGCTTCCTGTTTGCCGGCACCGGTCACCAGGAACATGACTTCATTGGTATTGTTCAGGCGGTCCTGACTGATGGTGATGCGGTCAGCAGGCGGTTTCGGTGAGTTGTAGACTGGCACCGCGTCAGCAGTATTATCTACCAGCTGGCCCGGGAACAGGCTCGCAGTATGCCCATCTTCACCCAGGCCAAGAATGACCAGGTCAAATGTACGCACACCTTTTAATGTTTGTGCATAAGCTTTGGCACCTTCCACATTGCCCAACTCAGCGGGAATATCGTGGATCTGGTCCTGTGGAATCGCCACATGGTTCAGCCAGGCTTCACGCGCCATTTTGCTGTTACGCTCGGCATGATCGGCTGGCAGACATCTGTCATCGTTATGATAAACATGCCAGTTTGACCAGTCTGCATCGGCTTTAGCCAGCAGTTGATAAACTGCTTTGGGCGTACTGCCGCCAGCTAACACCACCAGGAAGTCACCATGCTTCGCAATGGCTTCATCAGCGGCGGCTAATATGCGCTGCAAAGCTGCCTGGTTGATTGCATCTTGTGATTGAAAAGTGTGCCAACGTGTTTGAGAGTTCAAAGACATAAAAAACCTGTAAGAAAACGATACAAAACAACTTTAAGTCATTTACAAAAACACTTTGTGACATTTTTGTTAAATAACAAAATGCAGCCTTTCAGTCGCTGGCTGCATTTGTTATAATTATAACTGACTCGACATGATAATTCTGCAAAATTATCAAATAACCCGCTCGGGTTCATGCCATCCAAAAGATGGGTGTTTCTAATAACTATCCTCATACCATAGGAAAATCCTAATGAAATTAGCAATGATCGGCTTGGGCAAAATGGGCGGCAACATGGCTGCACGTTTGCTTCGTCACAAAATCAACGTGGTTGGTTTTGACTTCAATACAGAATTCGTAAACAAATTAGTAAAAGACGAAGGCCTTGAAGCAGCAACCTCAGTTGCTGATGCAGTAAGCAAACTGGAAGGCCAGAAAATCGTATGGCTGATGTTGCCAGCCGGTGAAATCACCGAAAATCAAATCAAAGACCTGATTCCACTGCTGAACAAAGGCGACATCATTGTCGATGGCGGCAACTCTAACTACAAACACAGCCAGCGCCGTGGCGCGTTATTGGCTGAACATGGCATCGGCTTTATCGACTGTGGTACTTCCGGTGGTATCTGGGGCCTGGAAAACGGTTACTGCCTGATGTACGGTGGCGACAAACAGTTTGCAGACGTACTGGCACCATATGCACAGGCATTGACTCACGCAGACCGCGGCTGGGCGCACGTTGGCCCGGTTGGTTCAGGCCACTTCACCAAAATGATCCATAACGGTATCGAATACGGCATGATGCAAGCGTTTGCTGAAGGCCTGGACCTGATCAAGGGTAAAGAAGACTTCAACCTTGACCTGGCTCAAATCACAGAATTGTGGCGTCACGGTTCCGTAGTACGTAGCTGGTTGCTCGACCTGACAGCTGAAGCGCTGAAAGGTGACCAGAAACTGGAAGCTATCGCTCCTTACGTTGCTGACTCAGGTGAAGGCCGCTGGACAGTGGTTGAAGCTGTTGAGCAAGGCGTAGCAGCACCAGTATTGACCGTGGCATTGCAAGCTCGCTTCCGCAGTCAGGACTCCAAAGGCTACAGCTACAAACTGCTGTCCCTGATGCGTAATGCATTCGGTGGTCATGCAGTGAAATCCACTAAATAACAGATAGCCTCTCACTGACGAGAGGCTTTTTGCTTATTATTAGCGCTGACTGTTAGAACTAATAGTTAAAGTCACACATATATGGGAAAGGGTTGCCCTTTCCCGTTTACATTTTTATCTTAAGGTTAGAAATGACGAATAAAATTGATCCATGCACCCTGGTATTGTTTGGCGCAAGCGGCAACCTGGCCCGCGTTAAACTGTATCCTGGTTTGTTCAGGCTAGACCTGCTGGGCCGCCTGCCTGATGACATGAAAATTGTAGGCGTAGGCCGTCAAGTGGTTGACTTGGAAGCCTGGCGTGCAGACATCAAATCCATGCTGGATACCAAATTCAAAAAAGGCTATGACCAGAAAGTATTCGAGCGCTTCATCGCCCGTAACTTCTACCATGCCAACCCGCCGACTGATCCTGACGCTTTCAACAAACTGAAAGCGACACTGAGCGACGAAAAAGTTTTCCCGCAGAACCTTGCTTACTTCCTGTCTGTGCGTCCGGTGGACTTCGCCCCTGTGGTTGAATCACTGGCTAACGTTGGCCTGACTCAGGAAGACAAATACTGGCGCCGTGTAGTGATCGAGAAACCATTTGGTACCGACCTGCCATCTGCAAAAGAACTGCAGGCAGCGATCACCAAGCACCTGAAAGAAAGCCAGATCTACCGTATCGACCACTACCTGGGTAAATCCGCGCTGCAAAACATCCTGCTGCAACGCTTTACCAATACCGTGTTAGAGCCTATCTGGAACAACCAGTACATCGACCACGTGCAGATCACCAACACCGAGATGCTGGGTGTGGGCGACCGTACGCAGTTCTACGACAGCACAGGCGCTTTGCGCGACATGTTGCAAAGCCATATCCTGCAGACGCTGGCATTGACAGCAATGGAACAGCCAAAAGATTTGTCACCGGAAGGTGTTCGCGACGCGAAAATCAAATTGCTTGAGCAGATCCGCCCTATTCCGGTCAACGAACTGGAAAAACATGCTTTCCGTGCACAGTATGCTGCGGGTGAGATCAATGGCGAAAAAGTGCCTGGTTACCTGGAAGAGCTGGGCAACAATGACAGCGTGGTGGAAACGTATGCCGCACTGAAACTGTTTATCGACAATCCGCGCTGGAAAGGTGTGCCGTTCTACATCCGCACCGCCAAACGCCTGCATGAAGCCGACACCCGTATTTCCATCCGCTTCAAAAAAGCGCCGTTGCAGATCAATGACCAGGACCAGAACTGGCTGATCATTGGTATTCAGCCACGCGAGTGTATCAAGCTGGAGATCCAGTCCAAGATTCCTGGCCTGGATATACAAACCCGTACTATCCAGCTGGATGCCGCCAACCGCTGGGACAGCGACGACTCCGTAGATGCTTACGAGGCCCTGTTGCTGAACCTGATGCAAGGTGACAATTCCAACTACCTGCACATCTCCGAAGCTGAAGCACAATGGCGTCTGGTTGACCCGGTCGTTAAAGCCTGGGCTGAGGACAGGAAGCCGGTGTATCAATACCCGGCTGGCAGCCGTGACCCGCAAGCCTCTAAAGTCATCTTTGAAGGTGAAGATCAGTTCTGGCGTTACAGCATCGAATTGGGCGGCGACAAATAAGCATAGCCGGTAGAAATACCGGCGGCTTAAATAATCGCCAAAAATTCATAAAAAAATTGCAAAACTGACAACATTTGTTGTTATTATTTGCACTCACTGAAAGCGGAGTTTAAACTCCGCTTTTTTCTCTTTATTGCAAGCACATCAGTGCAAAGACACGCAAAGACTGGATAAGGCAATGAGCATTAAGTCGGACAAATGGATACGCAGAATGGCTGAACAACACGGCATGATCGAGCCGTTTTCGCCAGAACTTGTGCGTGAACAGAATGGCGAAAAAATCGTATCCTATGGTACTTCTTCCTACGGTTACGATATCCGCTGTGCCGATGAATTCCGCGTGTTCACCAATATCAACAGCACCATTGTTGACCCGAAACAGTTCGACCCGCAATCATTTGTCGAAGTATCCGGCAAAGGCTACTGCGTCATTCCGCCTAACTCTTTCGCGCTGGCCCGCACAGTAGAATACTTCCGCATTCCACGCTCAGTATTGACGGTATGCCTGGGCAAGTCTACTTATGCCCGCTGCGGCATCATTGTGAATGTCACACCATTTGAACCAGAATGGGAAGGCTATGTCACACTGGAATTCAGCAATACTACACCGCTGCCTGCCAAAATCTATGCGGGCGAAGGTTGTGCCCAGGTATTGTTTTTTGAATCTGATGAAGTATGCGAAACCAGTTATAAAGACCGTGGTGGCAAGTATCAGGGTCAAGTTGGCGTGACTTTGCCAAAAATCTGACGCTCGCCGTCATTCTGGCGAAGGCCAGAATCCAGGCCGGATGAATCTGCCAAGACATTGCAATGCAACCATGTGTTTATATCATCACCAATCAGCGCAATGGCACATTGTATATAGGCGTGACATCGAATCTCATACAACGGGTTTGGCAACATCAACACGGAGTTACTCAAGGCTTTACCAAAAAATATGGTTTACACATGCTCGTTTGGTATGAACTGCACGCCATCATGGAATCCGCAATCAGCCGTGAAAAAGCACTCAAGTTTTGGAAGCGCATTGCAAAGTTGCGCATTATTGAACAAATGAATCCAGATTGGCTGGATCTCTATCGTGAAATTGCTGGCCTGGATTCTGGCCTACGCCAGAATGACAGCCATTAAAAAGGTTGACTATGAAATTTAGATTTCCCGTCGTCATCATTGACGAAGACTTCCGTTCCGAAAACTCTTCCGGTCTCGGTATCCGTGTGCTGGCCAAAGCGATTGAAGATGAAGGCGTTGAAGTATTGGGTGTGACCAGCTATGGCGACCTGACCTCGTTCGCACAACAGCAAAGCCGTGCCTCTGCATTTATCCTGTCGATCGACGATGAAGAGATCGTTGAGGAAAAACCGGAAGCAATCGAGCAATTACGTAATTTCGTAGCGGAAATCCGTTACCGTAACGAGGAAATCCCGATTTTCCTGCACGGTGAAACCCGTACCAGCCGCCATATCCCTAACGATGTACTGCGCGAACTGCATGGCTTCATCCACATGAATGAAGATACGCCGGAATTCGTGGCGCGCCTGATCATCCGCGAAGCAAAAGCCTATCTGGACAGCCTGCCACCGCCTTTCTTCAAGGCATTGACCCATTATGCAGCGGATGGCTCCTATTCCTGGCACTGCCCGGGCCATTCCGGTGGTGTCGCTTTCCTGAAATCGCCTGTGGGCCAGATGTTCCACCAGTTTTTTGGTGAAAACATGCTGCGTGCCGACGTTTGTAATGCGGTGGATGAGCTCGGTCAATTATTGGACCATACCGGCCCGGTGGCCGCTTCCGAGCGTAACGCTGCCCGCATTTATAACTGCGATCACTTGTACTTTGTGACCAACGGCACCTCGACTTCCAACAAGATCGTCTGGAACTCTACCGTTGCGCCAGGCGATATCGTGGTGGTCGACCGTAACTGCCATAAATCCGTATTGCATTCGATTATCATGACCGGCGCGATTCCGGTGTTCCTGATGCCGACCCGTAACCATTTCGGCATCATCGGCCCGATTCCAAAAAGTGAATTTGCCTGGGAAAACATACAGAAGAAAATCGAGCGTAACCCGTTCGCGACTGACAAGAATGCCAAGCCACGTGTGCTGACGATCACGCAATCGACCTACGACGGTGTGTTATATAACGTAGAAGAGATCAAGGAGATGCTGGATGGCAAGATCGACACCCTGCACTTTGACGAAGCCTGGCTGCCACACGCGACTTTCCATGACTTCTATGGCGATTACCACGCGATCGGCGCAGACCGCCCACGCTGTAAAGAGTCCATGGTGTTCTCTACCCAGTCTACGCATAAATTGCTGGCAGGCTTGAGCCAGGCCTCGCAAATCCTGGTACAGGATGCGCAGGACAATCACCTGGACCGTGACCTGTTCAACGAAGCCTACCTCATGCACACCTCCACCAGCCCGCAATACTCCATTATTGCCAGTTGTGATGTCGCTGCAGCCATGATGGAAGCGCCTGGTGGTACGGCTTTAGTGGAAGAGTCACTAAAAGAAGCGCTGGATTTCCGTCGCGCCATGCGCAAAGTGGATGAAGAATGGGGCACAGACTGGTGGTTCAAGGTCTGGGGCCCAACAGATTTGTCAGAAGACGGCCTGGAAGAACGTGATGCCTGGATGCTGAAAGCCAACGAACGCTGGCACGGCTTTGGCAACCTGGCCGAAGGCTTCAACATGCTGGACCCGATCAAAGCGACCATCATCACGCCGGGGCTGGACGTGGATGGCGACTTCTCTGAAGAATTCGGCATTCCTGCCGCCATCGTCACCAAATACCTGGCTGAGCATGGCGTGATCGTAGAAAAAACCGGCCTGTATTCGTTCTTCATCATGTTCACCATCGGCATCACCAAAGGCCGCTGGAACACCATGGTGGCAGCACTACAGCAGTTTAAAGATGACTACGACAAGAACCAGCCATTGTGGAAAGTACTGCCTGAGTTTGTGCAGAAACATCCACGTTATGAACGCATTGGTTTAAAAGATTTATCTACTCAAATCCATGAAGTATACAAAGCAAATGATGTTGCTCGTTTAACGACTGAAATGTATTTGTCAGACATGGTGCCTGCCATGAAACCGACTGACGCCTTCTCGAAAATGGCGCATCGCAAGATTGAGCGTGTGGCGATTGATGACCTGGAAGACCGGGTTACCGCTGTCTTGTTGACGCCGTACCCGCCTGGTATTCCATTGCTGATCCCGGGAGAGCGCTTTAACAAGGTTATTGTGAATTACCTGAAATTTGCGCGTGAGTTTAACGAGAAATTCCCTGGTTTTGAGACGGATAACCATGGCTTGGTTAAACAGTTGGTGAATGGTAAAGCGGAATACTTTGTTGATTGTGTTAAGCAAGAAGACTAAGTTTAGCTAATTTTAAGAGCGCTAACGGAAACAAGCTGTAAGGGCTTGGTTTCCGTTTTTTTTGCCCATCGAAGAGTCACTTTTTTGGCTTACACGAGGAATGCTCCGAGCTGCAACAGGTCGTCATTCCGATGTAGACCGGAATCTAGGCAAGGTTAATTTTTAGCTTAATAGCTAATGGCGAATACGCGTCAAACTTTTCTGTAGGTTTTAATCGTTACTTCTTGAGATATTCACCATTTTCTTTCGCCTGTAGGCGAAAGAAAATGGTGAGTATACGAAGAATGCGTACTAAGAACTTACCGCACGCACAAGATTAGCTCTTTGAGCTGAACCTAGCCCAGCATTCACCTCGCCTGGATTCTGGCCTTCGCCAGAATGACGCCATGAAGCGTTTGCCTTTGCGTAAGCCTACCGTTCCGCAGGTGTACAGCATGCTGTAAGAAACCTGCTACACCCTTCTACGGAATGACAACCAGCAACTTGGCAAATCAGCTTCGCATAAGTGGTCAATCGTTAGGCAGCCGCAAAAATCCTGCGCGGAGCCTTAGTTACCTATCACATTTAGAAATAGAACCACCTAGTAGGCTCCCAACCAACTGATCCATAACATCTACGCATCTTTTAAACCACGCCGCTGATAAACCATATCACTATACTGCAAGCCCTTCTCCGAAGTATTCGCCTGTTCCGACACCAACTCCCAATCCGCCATTTCCAGCTCGGGGAAAAAAGCATCACCACTTATATTTGAATACACCCGTGTGATATACAACTTAGTCACATGCGGAAACCCCAGCGCATATAACTCCGCTCCGCCGATCAGAAACGGCTCATCATCACCGGCACAGGCAGACAACGCTTGTGGAATGGAATGCACAATCTTTGCCCCCTCGACCTGGTACTCAGGGTCACGCGTCACTATCACCGTCGTCCGCCCAGGCAACAAGCGCCCTAAGGACTCATAGGTCTTGCGGCCCATAATAATATGGTGCCCCATGGTCAGTTGCTTGAAACGCTTCAGATCTTCCGGCAGGTGCCAGGGTAACTGGTTATTCAGGCCAATGACGCGGTTATCCGCATGCGCGACGATAAGGGAGAGTGCTTGCATAGTGTTCTTCTAAAAAGCGGAGAGGCGTTTCAGGTCATTGATGATCAGCTGGCTATGTCCGTCAGGCTCTACATTGCTGTAGATCTCGGCGATGGTTCCCTGCGGGTCGATGACGAAAGTCATGCGTTTAGCCACCTGGAATACCACCAGATTCAATAAAGCACCATACGCGTCGGCGACCTGGCCGTTGGTGTCGGCCAGCAGAGGGAAAGGCAGACTATGCTTTTTCACGAATCCGGCATGGCTGGCTACGTTATCGACGCTGACGCCCACCACTTCAGCACCCAGCGCTCTGATCTGCTGGATATCATCCCTAAAGTGACACGCTTCTTTGGTGCACCCCGGCGTGTCATCTTTAGGATAAAAATACAGGATCACCCATTTGCCTTGCCAGTCAGCCAGGCGTCGCATTTCACCCTGCGCGTCGGCCAGTCTGAAATCCGGTGCTTTCATGCCCACACTCAATCGTGCCGAGGGCTGCTGATACTGACGGTAACCCCAGATGGCTAGCCACAGTATCAAGCCATACATCACCAGTTTGACGAGCATTCGCATTTTTCCTTTCCTAAAACGGGTCATACGACAGTTGGGTCGTTGACGCTGCAAGCCGCTTATTGTACCTTAATCCGCCATCTCTCATTTTAAGGTCATCCGCAAACGTCTGAAGTGTTGCAGTCCCCCATGAATAACGAAGCCATTGCAAAACTGCTGAAAGTGATCGCTGCCGACCCGCAAAGGTGGGAGGCCTACCAGAAGCTGGCAGGATTAATGCTGCAAAACGACGAGTTTCATGCCGCCGAGCAATATTTACTGCAAGCCATCAGCTTGCAGCCAAAATCACTGCAGCTACGTTTGCAGCTGGCCAACCTCCAGATGCGCACCCAACAGTTTTCCGCGGCGCATGACGCTTACAAACAGGCGATCAAACTGGATGCGAAGCAGGCGCAAAGTTATTACCTGGATGCCCGTGCATTAAAAAACCTGGGGCGAGCGCAGGAGGCGATCTTGCGGCTGCGCACCGTGATCAAGCTGGATCCGCAGCATCTACAGGCATTTACGGAATGCGTCGATCTAATGCTGCAGGCACAACAGTTCGAACAGGCAGTGAGCGTGCTTGAGCAGGCGGTCAAGGCGCACCCTGAACACGCACACTTCCACTACCGGCTAGGGGTGTTGCACCAGCAGCTGCATGCGCCGGCTGAAGCGTTGGCCTGCATGGATGCCGCCATTAAAATCCAGCCGGATTTTGCCGAAGCGCATCACCAGCGTGCCCTGATACTGCAATTGCAAGGGCAGCATGAAAGAGCGTTGCGCGCGTTTCACCATGCCATCGCCCACCAGCCGAATCTGCCGGTGCCCTATAACAACCGTGGTGTCGTGCTATGCCAGCTTGGAAAATACCCCGAAGCGATCACGGACTTCAGGCAGGCCCTGAAACTGAACCCCGGTTATGCATCCGCTTATTGCAACCTGGGCCTCGCATTATATGAAAACGGCGATACCGATGAGGCTTACCAGTACCTAGAAACAGCATTGAAACATGCGCCTTCGCATGCACAGGCGCGTTATGTGCTGAGCATGCTGAAACTGGCTCGCGGTGAGTATGAAGAAGGCTGGCCCATGTATGAGGCGCGCTGGCAAGTACTCCCTGCCGTACAGATACCTGACCGGAAACTATTATGGCCTGGCAATACCTCGCTGGTAGGCAAGACCATCCTGATCCTGGCAGAACAGACACTCAGTGATACTTTGCAATTTTGCCGTTATGTAGCCCTGGTCAAGACTTTCAAGCCTAACCAGATGATCGTCGCAGTACCGGAAGCCCTGTTTAACTTATTAAATGAGTGGTGGGGACATGATGTGACTATCCAGGTGATTCGCCAGGATGGCCGCCCCCTGCCGCATTTCGATACGTATTGCCCGATGCTCAGCTTGCCAATGGCTTTCAGGACGGTGACTGGCACGATTCCGGCGGCCCTGCCCTACCTGCATATTGCCGAACGGCATCAACAGCCATGGCAACAATTGCTGGGCCCCGCGCGCAGGTTACGTATCGGGGTGAACTGGTGCGGAGATGCACATAACAAATATGACCGCCTGCGCAGTATTCCGCTGCATCTGATGGCGCCTTTACTGAAGATGGAAGTAGAGTGGCACAGCCTGCAGAAAGAATTCAGGCGCGAAGACCATATCATGCTGAAACGCTTCCCCATGCTGGAATGCCATCATCCCTTGCTGGCCGATTTTACCGATACCGCTGGCTTGATCATGCAAATGGATCTGGTTATTTCGGTGGATACCGCGGTGGCACATCTGGCGGCGGCGCTGGGAAAACAGGTGTGGTTGTTATTACCGGCGCAGGCGCATTTCCGCTGGCTGCAGCAGCCGGACACCTGCGCCTGGTACCCTGGCATGCGTTTGTTCCGGCAGGCCCCCGGAACCTCGTGGGAAACACTGATAGACTCCGTGCACCAGGCTATTACCGATGTACTGAGCCAGAATTATCGGGTCAGCTAAGATCAGCTAGCGTCAGCAGGTACACCTACAATGTGCATCACGCGCGGCACGTCTACATGCAGCAACTGGGCGATATCCTTGTAATCATCCGGCAAAGCTGCGTTATCCCAGCCGTCAGCGGAATGCCTGGCCAGGTTAACCGCAAATTGCACATTGCGGACACGTGGAAGATGCGCACGCTGCTCATCCATCAGGTCAGTCAGCAATGAAGGCAGGTTAAATGCCCGCACCAGTTCCGCCTGCAAATCAACCACCTTGAAACCGAGCACCTCTTGCTGTACTGCTTTGCTGCGCAAGGTTGTGTCCGCAGCCTGGCGTTTGTGGATCTCATGCATGGCATCTGGATTGAAGCACCACATCAGCATCTCGGCAAAATCATGCAATGACGCCGCTACCCGTAACTCTTCCGCATGCAGATCCATCAGGTGCGAGGCGAATTCGGCTGCGAAATAACCGGCGCGGTGTGCCCGTATCATGAGTTTAAGCAAATCGACCAGGCCGGAAACATGCTGGCTTAGAATCTCTTCCACATGCGGCACGGTAGGGATCTGCTCAAAAAAGGTACTGGTACCCATCATGATGATCGCCTGCTCCACCTGCACCAGGTCTTGCAACTGGTGGCGGCCACGGTGATTATTGGCGTAGGTCAGCACTTTAAAGGTCATCAGCGGGTCATTGATCACCACACGCGTGATATCGCGCGCGCCGGTTTCATCCTCGCGCTCGCGCAGCTGTGCCAGTTCCCTGGCTGTTTGCCTTAATACCGGGATATCGGCATTTTCGAAGAATGCCACCCAGTCTGAAATATTACGCCTGGCTCTTGCTTCGGTGAGGGTCACCATTCAAACGCTCCTGCTTGAGTTCTATCCGCGTGAGTATAAAACAATGCCCTTTCCAGGCATGCGTCGATCAGTCACAGAATTCACTGCCTGTTTTACTTATGACTGCCATGTCTAAGCCCGTAAAAGCTTGTTTCTTTAGCTATTAGACCCAATCTGCTATGTTAGAATGGCATTTTGGTGATTGATTCTGTATCAGGCCATTTGCCTGGACTTGAGCGTGATAAATTTATGGCAATTATTCTGCATACCCCTGAAGAAATCGAAAAAATGCGCGTAGCCGGCCGGCTGGCTTCAGAAGTGCTGGACTACATCACGCCTTTTGTAGTCGCCGGCGTCACCACCAACAAGCTGGATCAACTGTGCCATGACTATATCGTCAATGTGCAACAAGCCATTCCTGCACCTTTGAACTATGCCCCGGATGGGCACACGCCTTACCCGAAATCGATTTGCACTTCTATCAACCAGCAGATTTGCCACGGTGTACCCAGCGAAAAAGAACTGAAGAATGGCGATATCGTCAACATCGATATCACTGTGATCAAGGATGGTTTCCATGGTGATACTTCCCGTATGTTCCTGGTCGGCACCACTTCCCCACAAGCCAAACGCCTGTGCGATATCACCTACCAGGCGATGTGGCGCGGCATTGAAAAAGTAAAACCGGGCAATACCCTGGGCGATGTCGGTTACGCGATCCAGTCATTTGCCGAGAAAAACGGCTACAGTGTAGTCCGCGAATTTTGCGGTCATGGCATAGGCAAAAAATTTCATTGCGAACCGCAAGTACTGCACTATGGCAAACCCGGTACCGGCGTGACACTCAAACCCGGCATGATCTTCACTATTGAGCCTATGATCAACGCCGGGCGCCGCGAGATCAAGTTCATGTCGGATGGCTGGACAGTGGTGACCAAAGACCGCAGTCTGTCTGCACAGTGGGAACACACCATTGTGGTCACAGAGGACGGCTATGAAATCATGACCCTTTCCTCCGGGTCCCCTCCGCGTCCTGTACTTTAAACTCAACACAACCGTTGCCCATGACCGTAATTGCTAAAGATCAACTCAAGCAATGGCGCGAGTCCTTCCAACAATCGAGTCAGCATATTGCGGCTAGCTACCTGGCAGCACCGCATGCGAAAACCCTGCTACAGCAAACCACCCGCCTGATCGACCAGCTGTTGAGGGAAATCTGGTCAGCGTTTCAATTACCTGATAGCGTCAGCCTCGTCGCAGTAGGCGGTTACGGGCGCGGTGACATGTTCCCGCATTCGGATATCGACCTGCTGATCCTGATGCCAGAACACAGCGATGCCCGATTACAGGCTGATGTGGAAGCACTGATCGGCGCGCTGTGGGACATAGGCCTCAATATCGGCCATAGCGTACGTACATTGAAGGAATGCCTGGCAGAAGCGCAGCTGGATGTCACCATCATGACCAACCTGCTGGAAGCCCGCTGGCTGACGGGTAACAAAGCCGCGTTCAAAACGCTGGTGCAATCACTTCGTACCGAACTGGACAAACCGCGCTTTTTTGCAGAAAAGTTGCGTGAACAACAGATCCGCCACGCAAAATTCAACGATACCGCCTATAACCTCGAACCTAACCTGAAGGAAAGCCCCGGCGGCTTGCGCGATCTGCATATGATACTCTGGCTCGCGCAAAGCCAGGGTCTGGGTCACGACTGGCAAGACCTGGTACACAACGGCCTGCTCAGCCATACTGAAGCACGCCAGTTGAAACGCCACGAACGATTGCTGCAAAACCTGCGTATCCGCCTGCACTTAATGGCCAGGCGGCGCGAAGACCGCCTGGTGTTCGATTTCCAGAATACACTGGCCGAGCAGATGGGTTACCAGACCACACCGCAAAAACGCGCCAGCGAGCAGTTGATGCAGGGGTTTTATCGCAGCGCCAAAGCCATCATCATTGAAAATGAAGTGTTGCTGAAACTGATGCATGCGCGGCTTCATCCGCAAGCTGAGCAGCCGACCTTGATCGATGAGGATTTTGTACTATCGCAAGGTTTACTCAGCGCACAGGCGCCTGACCTTTTCCAGCGCAAGCCGGAAGCCATTCTGCGCTGCTTCCAGTTATTGCAGCAGCATACTGCCATAGCCGGTTTTAGCGCGCCATTAGTCAGGGCCTTGCAAGCGGCACAACCGTTGATCGACAGTAAATTCCGCCAACGACCTGTGAACAAAGCCTTGTTCCTGAAGATTTTGCAGGCCCGTGAAGGCGTACACCGCAGCTTGCGGCGCATGAACCGTTACGGCATCCTCGGGCGTTACATACCGGTGTTTGGCCGCGTCATCGCGCAAATGCAACACGACCTGTTCCACGTGTACACCGTGGATGAACACACCATGAACGTATTGCGCAACCTGCGGCGTTTTGCCAAGCCGGAACTGCGCCATGAGTTTCCGCTATGTAGCCAGCTATTTGCTGAATTCAGCCAGCCGCATCTGTTATACCTCGCAGCCATTTTTCATGACATCGCCAAAGGCCGTGGCGGCGACCATTCCGTATTGGGTACCATAGACGCCAGGCGTTTCTGCCAGCAACATGGCTTGCCCAAAGCAGATGCCGACCTGGTCGCCTGGCTGGTGGAAGCACACCTTAAACTCTCCAGCACGGCACAGAAAAGTGACTTATCCGACCCGGATGTGATCGAAGGCTTTGCGCAACTGGTGGGTTCTGAATATCGCCTGACTGCCTTGTACTTACTGACGGTAGCCGATATCCGCGGCACCAGCCCGAATGTCTGGAATGCATGGAAAGCCAAGTTGCTGGAAAGCCTGTTTTTACAAACGCGTCGCGTATTGCAGCAATCGCTGAACACTGAAGCACAGTTAAGCCTGCGCAAACAGGAAGTCCTGCAAAAACTCAGCAGCTTCAACCTGAAAGAAGATTCGGTACAACCGTTATGGCAAGCATTTGGTGAAAGCTACTTTCAGCGTTTTGACAGTGACGAGATCGCCTGGCAAAGCCGCCTGCTGATCCCTCACCAACTGACAGAAAAGGCAATTGTACGCGCCAGGCTCAGCCCCAGGGGCGATGGTATCCAGGTCATGATTTACGGCCGTGACCAAAAAGAGATCTTTGCGCGAATCTGCCACTTTTTCGACAGCATGCAATACAACATTGTGCAGGCAAAAATCTTCACTACCGCACATGGCTATGCGCTGGATAACTTTATTGTGCTAGAACCGGAAACCCAGCAGATAAGCTACAACGGCCTGCTCAAGCATATTGAACAGGGGCTGACTGAACAGCTTTCGGGCTCCGTGGCGATACCGACGCCCATCCGCGGCCGTGTCAGCCGCCAGGTGAAGCATATGCCGCTCACCACGCAAATATTCATACGCCCTGCCAGCACGCATCAGGATCAGCAGCAACAGCTGCAGCAACTGGATGTGATTGCCAATGACAGGCCAGGCCTGCTTGCCTGCATGGCACTGGCATTACTGCATAATGATGTGGCACTGCACAATGCCAAAATCAATACGCTGGGTAATCGCGTGGAAGATAGTTTCCTGATTTCAAACAGTGACGGCCAGCCTTTAAACGAATCACAGATCTCCGCTTTAAAAACCGCTTTCAGCGAGCTTTAGACTCTCTGCACGTCCGCTATTTTGGCAACACATCCCTGAAGAGTTTGGGTTAACCAAACTTCATCACCTGCTACCCTTATCCTACAGATATTTTGTATTTGGAGTATGAGTGAAATCCTATTATTTCAGATAGATAGATCATCGAAAATCGCTCTTAACTGCATATGAACAATTACTATTCTTACACTCTCGTAGGAATAACCATGTTGCATAAATACAAAAAATTTAAATTCAGCACAACCGGAGACAGATCAGTCTGGCTTTGCATTTGTATTGCTTGCTATATTTTATCCACAATTATTTCAACTCACTGTGACTGGTCCACTAGAATAATGAAAACAACTACCCTCATCGCTACACTGCTTATCGCATTCTCTTCAATCTCATATTCACAAGCTGGCACCCTAGGCATCGCAGCAGGTAGCTATGATTTTGACGGCTCACACTCTGCCACTGATTTTCGTCTGGATTATGAAGCGGATACCAATATATGGCTGGAAAACCTGAAGCCCTGGGCAGGCATACAAGCCACTACAGATGGCACCTTATGGTTAGGCGGCGGTTTATTGTATGACTGGGAATTCACGGAAACCTGGCATTTGAAACCCAGCCTGGGCGCAGGTTACTACAGTCGTGGCAGCAGCGATCTTGATCTGGGATATCCGGTAGAGTTCCGCTCCCAGCTGGAAATTGCCAAAGATATCAACGAGCAAAACAGCCTTGGGCTGGCCGTCAGCCATTTATCGAATGCCAACCTAGATAGCGAAAACCCCGGCGTTGAAGTACTGAGTGTCTATTGGCACTATCGTTTCTAGTATCTCGCGTTTCTAGTATTCGCATTTCTAGGATTACGCTTGTCTGGTATTTTCGATTCCGCCTTTACCAAAACAGCTGAACACCCATGCATGGTCGATAGGGTGTTCAGGCTCGCCCAACCTTTGACAGGCGGATGATTTAAACCGTGTGATGGCTTAGAATACAGGCCTCACCATGTTTACTTACCCTCACCTCACGCAATCTGAACAAGCCAGTTTACCTGAACTGATTGCCCTACCCTGCGCCATCCCGAATAAGTTTGAGGATAGTACCCATCAGCTTTTTTATTGCAGCACAGCAGATGGTGAAATGGTGCTAAAAGTTTGCAACCGGGCGACCATAGAAAAATCCACTTTCTGGTCAGGAGCAAACCGTTTATTTGCTGCTGATTTCCCCAACAGCTTGGGCAATATCGATTTAACACATGATTTTCTGGAGCAGAACGGTACGCTTAACGTACCTGATTTTGTGGCAGCGGGTGCCAATCGATATGTGCTCACCCGTTTTCTTGCGGGGAAAGATGCAGATCCGCAACATATTCCCGACCAACCAGTGATACAGCTGGCCGAACATATCGCAAAACTGCATCAATGCACTTACGATAGCTGGGGCAAGCTACATGCGCCACAATTCCATGCAGCAGAATGGGCAGGCCGGTTGCATGAAACACTTGCTTTCCTGGTCAGGCATAGCGATATTTGCAATGCTGCGCTATCGGTGACTGAAGTATTGGTAACTGAAGTGTTAGCACAAGCAAAAAATATCATTGAAACCGACTTTGTACCGGTCATGCTTGACCTGCGCTGGGATCAATTCCGCTTTAGTGATCGTGGCACCCACGATCTGGCACTGATTGATCTTGATGCGTTTGTCATTGCACCGCGCGCGCTGGACCTGGTATTGCTGGAATATGTGTTAACACCTGGGCAATTGGAATTATTCAGGCAGCACTACACGCAGATACATCGCTGGCCTGACCATAATGTAAATACGGCCTGTTACCAGTTGCTGTTGTTTCTGATGAATATCCTGGGTGAAAATGATCTGGAAAATTGGATGCAGCGATTATAAGAGGCTCAGATTTCCAGTGCTTTATTTAGCTTGTTGCCGGTAAAGCTTCACCCAGCTGATAAAGCCGACGATCGCCAGAATGGTGTTCAATACAAATAAAGCGGCCGTTGCGTAATATCCCGTTTGCACATACAAGAGCGTTGCAGCGCCATCAATCACCGCCCAATACAGCCAGTTTTCCAGTACTTTCCTGGCGATCAGCCATGTGTTCATCACAGAAAAAACCGTTGTATATGCATCTAGCACCGGGCTTTGCGACTGGCCGGTTTTTTGCAGATAGGCCGTCACCAGCGCACTTACAACCACACCAACTGCAATGAAACCAGCATGCCACAGCCAGGACCAGCGGCTGATCACCAGCGTATCAGTTTGCCCGCCATGCTGATGCCAGGCCCAAAAGCCATAAATCGCCATCCCCATATAATAAAAATTCAGCAGCGCCTGCATGGGCAGCTGACCATCCCAAAATAACACGGTGTATACCAGCGTACTGAAGAAGGCCAACAGCCAGCACCATTGCGACTCCTTTGCCGCCAGCAAAATATAGGCAACACCCATTAAAGCAGCGGCAATTTCCCATGTGGACATTTGATGAAATGCATTAATGACAGGCTGAAAATTATCTTGATTCATGGCTGGTTACATTTTAACGAGTAAAAAAAGTGGATATGAAATCCGCCGGCTTACACATCAACAACGTCTGCCCTGTCGGTGCCAATAAACTTCATTACGAACACACTGTGCGGTAATGCATCAAACACCGCTTCCATTTCCCCATCCAGGCAATCCATTACATCGCGGTATTCGCCAAATACCTGCGTCGCCAGGCTGTTGCGCTTCACTATCAGATTTTTATTGGCTTCAAGCCTGTTGATAAACTCCAGAATGGGCTCTACATAGCCTTCGGTTAATGGATATAAACTGATATCGACTGAAATACGCATATAAACTCCAATATTTAATAATCATAAGTAACCGTGAAACCACCGACTCGAGGCTCGCCGTATTGCACATAGCGTTGTTCACCGAAACCATTGTCAAAGAAAAAGCCACGGGTCGCATAATCTTTATCTAACAAGTTTCTCGCCCATACACTTACTTTCCAATGTTTATCGTACCTGTAATCTGCACTGGCATTTAACAAAGCATAGCCGTTTGATTTAGCATTGTGGCTGTCTGAGAAATAGAAAGCATCTTTACCTTCCACATTGGCACGTAGCGTCCAGGCATCATTCGCATAAAACTCGGAACCCAAGTTAAACGTATATCTGGGTGCATGCGCTACCTGGCGACCTTCCGGATTGAATGCACCCGGATCTGGGTTTTGATAGCGGTCAAATTTTGCATCCAGCAAACCAAGTGATCCTATCAGGCGAAACTGATCGGTCAAGAACCAATCCATACTGGCTTCCACACCTTGATGGGTCGCCCTGGCAGCGTTGTCATAGAACTCAGTAAAAGTACCTGAACTTGGAACCTGTGCAGAGCTATGTGTTTGTGCATCCAGGCGTTTTGCGTAGAAAGCCGCCAGATTGGTGATAAGGGTGCCATCCAGCCAGCTGGATTTAAGCCCTGTTTCAAAATTCCACATGTATTCAGTATTAAACTGTCTCTGATTCTGGGGCAAAGTGGCATTGTTATTGATACCGCCAGGTTTGTAGCCACGCGTCAGTGAGGTATAGATCAGCTGATTCGCATGCGCTTGATAATTCAGGCCCAATTTAGCCCCTAACAATACCTCATTGACGTTCTTTCTCACGCTGCTTGGCGCTGCATCCACCAATCCGCTGTCGGAATAGTCAGCTTTGAAATCCTCAACACGCAGCCCTGATACCAGTGTTAATTTGTCAGTTAAATGACTATCCAGTTGGCCAAACAAAGCCGTATTTTCTGTTTTGTATTTGCCTGCTATCTGTGTAAAAACGGTTGGCCCGAAACTTCTGTAATCAATACGGGAGTTAAAACTTTCATCCTGCACGAAGCGGTAGAGGCCTATCGTCCAATCAGTTGACCCGTTGAAGATACGGCCCGCTTTATCGGATAAAGCACGCACTTCAAACGAGTAATTATCGCGGTCCCGGTCATGTTTCTCGTTGTCATTCAGTGTTCTCCAGTCACCGTCAAAACTGTAGGTAGAAGAAGAGTTCAGATAAGTGGCCTCAGACTGGATGATGACCGCATCCGAGGCTTGCCAGTTGGCTTTCACAGCAAAGGCGTTGGTGTTTTGCGTGTCTTTGCCAGGCTGGTTGGATGTGCTGTGTCTCGAGTTGTCTAGGGTAAATGCGTCATAACCGTTATTCACATTCACATGCATCAAGGTGAAATCCAGGGTTAAATCCTCAGTCGCGAATAACTTGAATTTACTGCGGAATGTCAATTCGTCCTGTTTTTGTGTGTCATCACGACCCAATGTGTCGTTTTGCATATAGCCATCAGATTTGTGCGTATAGATCGAGGCACGTCCTAGCAGCTGATCCTCAACGATAGTGCCGCCTACTGCCACACCAAAATTACGCGTGTTATATTCACCCGCGCCGGCCTGTGCCCGCATTTTGAATTCTCTGGTTGGCTCGGCACTACGCATGGTAATGACTCCAGCGATCGTGTTTGGGCCGAACTTGGTACCTTGAGGCCCTTGCAACACTTCTACAGAGTCGATATCAAACATGGTGGCTGCGCCACCGAGGCGGCTGAAGTCGATGCCATCAATGATCAAACCTACTGATGGATTGATGGGATTATCGTATTGACTAAGTATACCCATCCCGCGAATCTGGAAAAAGCGTCCTCTTGATGCCCCGGCTGACACATTGACGTTAGGTGCCAGGTTCAATACTTCTTCCAGATGCTGCGCGCCGCGTGACTCTATGGTTTCCTTGTCGATCTCGGTCAGGCTCACCGCTGTTTTCTGTGCGGTGCTGGGCCGGAAATCCGCGCTCACTACGACATCCGGGAGCTTTACTGTCTCATCATCTTCTGCGGCTAATGCAGGTGTGGTCAGTAAAATCCCGATCAGTGACAAAGGTTTTGTAATCGGTTTCAAGGTAATCCTTTCTATAAGTTACATAAAAAGGACAGGGTGAGAGTGACAATGACGTGAGTAGGTTTGTTGATGACACAACAAACCAGAAACTTTTGCGTTGTAGATGCTCTGCCTGTCCCTACGCCAGCATTATCTGGGTCAGGTTCATTGGGTTCCCCGCTTACGCGGGATCTCAGGCGTTGCCACCCCAAGGCGATTTGATTTTTCAATCAGGATGAGATTGTAGGTTGATATCGATAACTTTGCTAGATACTGCGCTATATTGCGTTTAAATCTGGTGCGCGTTTTACAAAGTTTAATGGTTTTTCAATCTAAACCTTTGATTACGTGAAATAAAAAACCCTGCAATGCAGGGTTTTTCTGAATACCTGTTACAAGCACTGATTAGAAGTGTTTGTAGTGTTTTTTCAATTGTTTAACTACTTCCCACTGGGATTTCAGGCCTTTTGGAAACTCAACGTAGTCACCGGCATTGATAGTTACAGTGTCGCCACCTTGTGGAGTCACTTTGAATTCGCCTTCCAACACATAGGCTTTTTCAGTCGCTGTGAAGTCCAGTGGGAATTTTGAAGGTGCGCAATCCCATGTGTTCCAGCTTTTTACGCCCAGTTCTTTCAACTTCTCTTCTGACGGGTTATGGTCGATGATGATTTGTGTCATGACGTTTCCTTAAATATGTAATGAATAAAAACTGCAAATGAAAATGCCGCATTCCTGCGGCACTTGTATCTGGCGGAAGAGGTGAGATTCGAACTCACGGAGGGCGTGAACCCTCGACAGTTTTCAAGACTGTAGCATTAAACCGCTCTGCCACTCTTCCGGAAGGCAGGATTATAACAAACAATCAGTCATCTGGAAGCGTTATTCCAGGAAAAAGTACATCATTAAAGCCAAATTTAGTCATATCGCGGATGCGCATGGGGTAAAGTATGCCAAACAGGTGGTCACATTCATGCTGTACTACCCGCGCATGAAAGCCGCTCACGGTACGGTCTATCTCATTCCCCTGCGGGTCAAACCCGCGATAATGCAAGTGCTGGTAGCGTGGCACCAATCCGCGCATCCCCGGTACGGACAAGCATCCTTCCCAGCCCTCCTCTTCTTCATTATCCATCGCAGTCAGCTCAGGATTGATGAGTATGGTGAACGGGACTTCTTCGGCATCCGGGTAACGCGGGTTCTTGCCGACACCGAACATCACCACCTGCAAACTCACGCCGATCTGCGGCGCGGCGATGCCTGCACCGTTCATATGGGTCATGGTGTCATGCATATCCTGTATCAGGGCATGCAGGTCTGGCGTGTCAAATTCTTTGACTTTTTCAGCCACCTGAAACAAAACAGGGTCACCCATCCTGAGTACCGGTTTAATCGCCATGATCAGATTCCATCACAAAAACAGAAAACAAAGTTACACCGTTGCACAATGGTTATCGGACAGGTATTGCGCAATCATACACTTCACTTTATCCATTGTTTGTTGCAGCAAGGGCATCACCTGCTCAAAGTGGATGGCTTGCGCACTATCGCCGCGGCCAGCAGCAAAATTGGCTACCGGGCAGATCGCCGCATACGACACACCCAGTTCGCGCGCCAGCACTGCTTCCGGCATGCCTGTCATGCCGACGATAGTGGCACCGTCACGCTCATAGCGGTCGATCTCGGCGGCAGTTTCCAGTCGCGGACCTTGTACGCAGGCATAGACACCACCTTCTACCAGTGTGCATCCGGCATCAGCAGCTGCTTTCAGGCAATGTTCACGCATGGCGTGGGTGTAAGGCTGGGTGAAATCGATATGCCTCACCGGCAACTCAATGCCATCATGATAGGTATTATCACGGCCATGTGTGTAATCCAGGATCTGGTTAGGCAATACGATATCGCCCGGGACCAAGGTACGGCTGATGCCGCCGACTGTTGCTACCGCCAGCAGGTCAGTCACGCCTATCGAATGTAGCGCCCAGATATTGGCGCGGTAATTGACTGCATGCGGCGGAATGGTATGACCACCGCCATGACGCGCGAGGAACACCACCTCTTTGCCATTGATCTCCCCGAACACCAGCGGCTGTGAAGGCTTGCCATATGGCGTGCGCACAATCAGGCGCTTTGAAATATTCAGGTTGGTCAGTTCTGTCAACCCGGTGCCCCCGATAATGCCTAACATCCTATCATCTCCAACATTCAGTTCTCTTTAACGCTCGTTATCTCCAAGGTGTAAGCGTATCACGTATTTATGGCATACTTAAGCCATGCAAGCCTTTTCCAAGCCAGTGACGACACCGGCCAGCCCGCCACTGGCGCAAACACATTATGAGAATTTCCCGGTAGCGTCATTATTGCTTCCCGCGCATTTGCGCTATGCAGTGAGTGTGATTTACCAGTTTGCGCGTGAGGCGGATGATATTGCCGACGAAGGAGATGCCAGTGAATCTGCTCGTTTGCAGGCATTGCAATCTTACGAAGATCAGTTGTTGCTGATCCAGGCCTATATCCAGCCAGAATCTCCGTTTTTCAAAACGCTTCAGCAAGTGGTCAGGACACACAAGCTGGAAGTGCAATCATTACTGGACCTGATCAGCGCGTTCAAACAGGATGTGGTCAAAACCCGCTATGCCGACTTTGAGGAATTACTGGATTATTGCCGCCGCTCAGCCAACCCGGTCGGCAGGTTGATGTTGCAATTATATGCAGCGGATACACAACAGAACCGGTTATGGTCAGACCAGATCTGCACCGCCTTGCAGCTGATTAACTTTTACCAGGACATCGCCGTAGATTTACAAAAGCATGGCCAAATCGGTCGCATTTACTTATGCCAGGACGAAATGCAAGCGGCCGGGATCACCGAACAGGATTTACGCCAGCAACGATTAGATAGCATCTGGCAGGCATTCTTTTTGTACAATGTAGCCCGCGCAGAGCAGTTTCTGCTCGCCGGTAAGCCTTTGGGCCGCCAATTGACTGGCCGCATCGGTTTTGAACTGCGCATGATAGTCGCCGGTGGCGAACGTATTATTGATAAATTAAAGCGTTGCCGTGGTGATGTTTACCACCACCGCCCGACGCTGAATGCCTTTGATTGGCCGATTATTTTGCTTAAAGCCCTGTTTAAAAAATGACTCCGCAACAATACTGCCAGCAGAAAACCAAACAAAGCGGTTCGAGCTTTACCCTGAGTTTTTTGTTTTTACCCAAACATAAACGTGAAGCGATGACGGCACTTTATGCATTTTGCCGTGAAGTGGATGATGTCGTTGATGAATGTACCGATTATCAGATCGCGCAAACCAAGCTGCAATGGTGGAAACAGGAGATCAACCGCTTGTTCCACGAAACCCCGCAGCACCCGGTGACCAAAGCACTGAAACCGGTGGTAGCGGAGTTTGGGTTGCAGGAAGCGCATTTCATCGAGATCATCGATGGCATGCAGATGGATACCCAATACAACCGTTACGCTGATTTTGAGCAGCTGGCACTTTATTGCTACCGGGTTGCCAGTGTGGTCGGCCTGCTCTCGGCGCAGATTTTTGGTTACAGTGACAAATCTACCTTAGCTTATGCGCATGACCTTGGTATGGCTTTCCAGCTGACCAATATCATCCGCGATGTAGGCGAAGATGCCAGACGCGGCAGAATCTATATTCCCATCGATGAACTTGAAAAAGCGGGTGTTTCAGAGCAGCAGTTGTTGCAAAGCCTGGATACTGCGCAGACCCATGCCATGCTACTCAAGCAAATCGAACGTGCAGAATTGTTTTACGAAAAGGCCATCAGCCAGCTGCCACCGGCAGATATCAAACAGCAATTGCCAGGTTTAATGATGGCGGCGATCTACCGCGCGTTGCTGCAGGAAATACGGCAGGCGCCCAACCTGGTTCTGACCCATAAAATCATGCTGCCCCCTTTCCGGAAACTGAAACTGGCGCTGGGCGTGTGGTTCAAATACCGTTAACTGATCACTCAGGCTGATGCTCAACAACACGCATTCTCCGCGCAATGTCGCGATTGTCGGCGCCGGACTGGCCGGACTGGCCGCCGCACTCAGCTTATTGGGTAAAGGCCACCGCGTCGCCATCTTTGAAGCTGCCCCTCAGGCCGGTGGCCGGGCCCGTGGTGTACCGCACGCGAATACCAGGATAGATAACGGCCAGCACCTGTGCATAGGCGCCTATCATGCCACCTTGCAGCTTCTACAAGAAGCCGGTCTGGATGCGGATCAGCTATTTTTACGCTTGCCGCTGGCATTACATATGCATGACGGCACGCATCGTATGTCACTGGTTACACCGGCCTGGTTACCTGCCCCGCTACATTTACTATGGGGTTTGCTGACTGCGCGAGGGCTGGCGTTAGACAGCAAGTGGCACGCCATCCGCTGGATGCTGGTTTTAAAACGAAATGCATTCACGCTTGAGCAGGACATCACAGTCGCAACACTGCTCAATCAAAGCCAGCAAACAGATGCGGCAATCAAACTGTTGTGGGAGCCGTTATGCCTGGCTGCATTAAACACACCGATTGAGAGCGCCAGCGCTCAGGTGTTTTTGAATGTGCTGAAAGACAGTTTTCAGCAACGCCGGGCCGACAGTGACTTTTTGATTGTGAGATCAGATTTGTCCAGCGCACTTATAGAACCCTTGCTTGAGAGGATTAAAGCACTAGGTGGCCGGGTGTTACTGCGTACCCCTGTGCATGCTTTAAAATATGTAGCTTCGGAACATAAGGCTTTGAGAAATGAAGACCAGCTATGTGTGCTGGAAACTGCGGAAGGGCAACACCGGTTTGACGATGTGATACTCGCGACCGGGCCGCATCAATTGAAAACGGTCGTAAGCGAGATAGATATTCCCGCATTTGATTACCAGCCGATCACGACAATCTATCTGCAGTATCCACCAGAGACAAAACTGCCATATCCTGTGATCGGGTTATGCCATGGGCTGGCGCAATGGGTGTTTGACCGTGGGCAATGCTGCAATCAACCTGGATTACTTGCGCTGGTCATCAGCGCCCATCAATCATTGCCCGGTGATAAAACGGCATTCATCCAGCAATGCATCGATGAATTGAATCAGGCTTTATCAACTTATGGCATGCAGTTAGATACAGAGCCTGGCTGGACACAAATCATCACCGAAAAACGCGCAACCTTCAGTTGTACGCCAGATTTAGCACGGCCATCGGCCATCACATCGCAACCGCATATCTACCTGGCTGGCGACTATATCGCAGGCCCCTACCCAGCGACGATTGAAGGCGCTATCAGGAGCGGCATGTCGGCAGCCACACACACTGACTGCCGCCTAGCTTTATCTTAAGCCTTAGCCTCTTTACAACCGACTACCACATGGTTGCGTGCCGGGATGTAAATGCCATCGCCCGCATCAGGGTAAGTCTCTCTATAAGAAAGATGTGGATCAACATCATAACCATGCGAACAATTTTCACTGGCTTTATTCCTGCACTGCTCCAGCGTGGTATTGAATTCACTACAGGTAAGTTTATAGCCTGGCTTTCCGTCACTGGTAGCATGAGGGGTTGGCTGATGAGTTGCGCAAGCCGATAACAACAAAGGAATCAGTAATAAAGTTTTTTTCATCGTGTATCTCCTTTTCCAGCCCTACTTTTAGCGTCATATTATTGTCATATTAGTGTGTTATAGGCCACACCTTTGTAAGGCAATAAACTAATCACATAGTTTCATGAATATTTTGTGAAAAAAGTAATACTGTTTCCTTTAGCCAGCCCGCTTCCTGGCATGTATCCAGCTAGCTACAAATCACTACAAAACCCGGCCCTGTGTAACTGACCTGCCTGACCAGACTTCTTATACTTCAGTCATACAAATCAATCGGCAGAAAAAATGATTGAGCAACGCTTTAGAGAATTTGAAAGATGTGCAACAAGACTTGTCAGGTGAATGGAAAAAGATTTTTAGTAGATGCAGGCTAGTGTAGAAGTTTAGCCCGTTATATTACTTCCCTGTGGCTGTTCAACCCTCTTCTGGACAGCCACCACTCCAGGCAACGATGCCACTCCCTGACATCGTTGCCATTTTTTTATCCTCGTAACAGATCAATGACCTGGTCCAGCCTGTCGATGGCATCGATATGCAAGCCAGAGACGCCACCTTTAGGCGCGTTGGCCTTGGGAATGATCGCCCGCGTAAAGCCCAGCTTGGCCGCTTCCTTCAAACGTTCCTGCCCGCGTTGCACCGGGCGCACTTCACCTGCCAACCCCACTTCGCCAAAGACGATCAGCTTGTTAGGCAATGGCTTGTTTTTGAGGGATGAAACGATTGCCAGCAATACCGCCAGATCCACCGCCGGTTCGCTGATCTTGACGCCGCCCACGGCATTGATAAATACGTCCTGATCGAAACAGGCGACACCCGCATGCCTGTGTAATACCGCCAGCAGCATGGCCAGCCGGTTTTGTTCCAGACCCACGCATAGACGCTTGGGGTTGGCGCCATGGGCAGTATCGACCAATGCCTGTATCTCAACCAATAGCGGACGCGTGCCCTCCTGCGTGACTGTGATGCATGAACCAGGCACAGGCGCATCGTGGTGCGACAGGAATAAAGCCGAAGGATTGCTGACCTCACGCAAGCCTTTTTCAGTCATCGCAAACACACCCAATTCATTCACCGCGCCAAAGCGGTTCTTGAAAGCGCGAATCAGCCGGAAACTCGAATTCTGGTCACCTTCGAAATAGAGCACGCTATCAACAATATGCTCCAGCACGCGCGGACCGGCCAGTGAACCTTCTTTAGTGACATGGCCTACCAGTATCATACTGATACCCAACTGCTTGGCGATACGCGTCAGTTGCGCGCTGCACTCACGCACCTGCGCCACCGAGCCGGGCGCTGATTGCAAAGCTTCGGAATAAACGGTCTGGATAGAGTCGATCACCACCACATCGGGTTTATGCTGTTGCAGTACCTGGCTGATCTTCTCCAGGTTGATTTCCGCCAGCACATCCACCTGGCTGGCATTCAGCCCCAGGCGCAAAGCGCGCATGGCAATCTGCTGGGCGGATTCCTCACCACTGATATAAAACGACTTCAGGGTCTCAGATACTTTGCATACCGTTTGCAGTAGCAGCGTTGATTTACCGATACCGGGATCACCACCGATCAGCACCACGCCACCCGCCACCAGACCGCCACCGAGCACGCGATCAAATTCAGCGATTCCGGTTGGCTGACGCGAAACATCCTGTGCCTCGACGTCCGCAAGTTTCTGTAATTGTGCGGTAGGTGCCAGGCTGGCAAAGCGGCTTTGGGTGGCTGTTTCCGGTACAGTTTCCACCAGGGTATTCCAGGCATGGCAACTGGGGCACTGCCCTTGCCATTTAGGCTCGCTAGCCCCGCATTCGGTACAGGTATATTGTGTTTTTGCTTTTGCCATGAAAACCTTGATTGTGCTGATTGCCAGAGGCTATGGATTATAGTGTCTGCATTTGCATGCCAGCTATACATTAAAGATCGTTTGCAAACCTCAGCCTGTTTCCGTCAGGATCAGTCAGTAAAAACTCGCAGGTGCCCCAAGGGGTATCCTCAGGCAGATTGGTTGCAACGATGCCGTTCCTTTGGAAAACCGCATAATATGCGCGCGCATCCGGAACCTTGAAATATACGGCACCCCCGGTCTCACAATCGCCGCTGTGTTGCGTCAGGAAAATCGTTTGCCCGGCACGCGTGATCTGGAAGAACAACGGAAATCCAGGCTCGAACTGATGCTGCCAGTCGATGGCAAAACCGAGGCCATCCACATAAAACGCCAGGCTTCGCTCGGCGTTAGTGATACGCAACTGGGGAATAACGGTTTGTGTCATGGAAGCCTCCCCCAGAAAATTGATTTAATCAATGACGTGCATAGGCACGCGTGCCGTGACTGCACATAACAATTCATAACCGATAGTACCGCTGGCCTGCGCCACCGCATCTACCGGCACTTGCTTGCCCCATAACTCTACCGCGCTGCCAATCCCTGCATCAGGAATATCCGTGATATCCACCGCCAGCATATCCATGGAAACCCGCCCTAAAGTGCGGGTCAACATGCCGTTGACTGCGATCGGCGTGCCAGTCGATGCATGGCGGGGATAGCCATCAGCATAACCGCAAGCGACTATGCCTACTCTGGTGGTTTTGTCGGCGGTGAACAAACTGCCGTAACCGACACTTTCGCCAGCCTGAATCTCCTGTACGCCGATCAGGCCGGATTGCAATGTCATGACCGGCTCTAATCCCAATGATGAGGCCGTTTTATCTGCGATCGGAGTTGCGCCATACAGCATAATGCCGGGACGCACCCAATCCGCATGCGTTTGGGGCTGTTGCACAATGGCCGCTGAGTTAGCGAGTGAACGTTTAAAGGGCTGTGTGGACATGACTTGCCCTACGATAGCCATAGCCTGAGTAACACCATCTGCCAGGTCCGAATTGGCAAAATGGGTCATCAGCACGATTTCACTGACATTCGCGCTTGCGGCTAATTGATCCAAAGCTGATTGATAAGCCGCAGGCTGGAAACCCAGCCTGTGCATGCCACTGTCTAATTTGAGATAAACACGTAATGGCAGACTGACCTGGCATTCAAGCAGCCATTGCAGCTGGCCCTGGTGAGAAATCACCATATCCAGCCGGTAACGATCGACCAGTGCTATTTCTTCAGCAGAGAAAACACCTTCAAGCAACAGGATGGGATGCTGGTATCCGGCATCACGCAAGGTGACAGCCTCACTGATATTCAGCACGGCAAACGCATCGGTTTCTTTCAGTCCCCGCGCAGCATTCAGCAAACCATGGCCATAGGCATTCGCCTTCACCACAGAAACCACTTTGGACTGCGGGGCATAGCGCCTGACTTGCGCCAGGTTATGTGCGAATGCTTTTTCTGAGATATAAGCAACGATAGGACGCATACGAAAACTTCAGTGCCTTAATATTCGTCCGGCATATACGCCGCGTTCGCGTAATCCATAAAGCGTGTATGCGCGCCCATAAAGGTCAGGCGTACGCGTCCGATCGGGCCGTTACGCTGTTTGGCAATAATGATCTCGGCAGTCCCTTTTTCAGCACTGTCCGGGTTGTAGTATTCATCTCGGTATACGAACATGATCAAGTCGGCATCCTGCTCGATCGCGCCGGATTCGCGCAAATCACTCATCACCGGACGCTTGTCAGGACGCTGGTCCACACTGCGGTTCAGCTGTGAAATAGCGATCAGTGGCACGTTCAGTTCTTTTGCCAATGCTTTCAGCGAACGTGAGATCTCTGAAATCTCCGTCGCGCGGTTCTCTCCCGAACGGCCAGCAGGCGATGTCATCAACTGCAGGTAATCGATCACGATCAAGCCCAACTCACCGGTCTGCCTGTGTAAACGGCGGGCACGCGCGCGTACGTCGAAACTGCTTAAACCCGCGCCCTCATCAATGTAGATCGGCGCTTCGTTCAGCTTGCCCAAGGCAGTGGTCAGCTTTTCCCAATCCTCGTCTTCGAGGTTACCGTTACGCATCTTGTGCTGGTCAAGACGGCCGATGGAACCGATCATACGCGTGGTCAACTGCGTCGCGCCCATCTCCATGGAGAAAATCGCCACCGCTTTATTGGTATTCAGTGCAACGTTTTCCGCGATATTGATCGCAAATGCGGTTTTACCCATCGACGGACGACCGGCAATGATCACCATATCGCCACCCTGCAAACCGGAAGTCATGGAATCGAGGTCAGTGAAACCGGTAGGAATACCAGTCACATCAGAATGGTTTTCACGCGAATACAGGTAATCGATACGGTCAGCCACCTGCGGCAGCAGCACCTGCATACCGAGGAAGCCCTGGCTCTTGCGATTACCGCCTTCGGCGATCTGGAAAATCTTGGCTTCTGCTTCATCCAGTAATTGCTGTGCATCGCGGCCGTTCGGCAGATATGCGCTTTCCGCGATATCGGTTCCCACCGCCACCAGCTGGCGCATCACAAAACGCTCATGCACGATTTCCGCATAACGTCGGATATTGGCAGCAGTCGGCGTGTTCTGGGCCAGTGCACCGAGATAAGCCACGCCACCAATGGTGGTCAGCTCTGCGGTACTCTCCAGGGATTCAGCGACAGTCACGATATCTGCCGGCTGGTTACGTTCGATCAGCCGGGTGATATGCTCATAAATCAGTTTATGGTCGTGCTGGTAGAAATCCTGCGCCGCCAGGATATCGGCGATTTTGTCCAGTGCTTCGTTGTCCAGCAACAGGCCGCCTAATACGGATTGTTCGGCTTCAATAGAATGCGGGGGAAGTTTGAGAAATTCGAGTTGTTCGTCGGCCATCTAGCGATTATACCGAAAAGCGAATCGGCATTTTCGAGTTTTGAAATTAACTATGAATGATGGTGAATAAAGTTAGTAGATTATTAGTGGAAGATACTTAGGGGATTTTTCATTGAATCACAGAGCTATTGTCTTTTTTATACCTGTTCTTTTTCTATCCAGTCATTATTTTTATTGCACATGCTGGTTTAGCTTTAATAAATATTTCTAACATACTCAATCATACTGTTTCGCCACTAGGCGAGTGTCTTTCCTTTGCTTGCCCAAAGCAAAGTCACCAAAGTAAAGGGCACCCTAGCTTCCGCTTGTTTCCTGCGTTGCTCATCAAAACAAGCGGTCACGAAACTCGACCTGGCAGCTCACACAAAGCGTGAGCTGCTGCGGGACTCGAACAAACGCTCCCTTCTTCCTTGTTTTGCCTGCGCTACTCGGCGCGTCAAATAGGGGACCCGGTTAACACCACCACGATGAAACATATTTGGACATGAAGATTGGCGGGCGCTAAGTTAGCTTTAAACTTCGAAGACCAAATGCAAATTCTGATAACTCTAATTCTTTGTTTCTTTTTTCGCAGTGCTTGAGCGTGCTGCAAGGCAAAGAATTACACTTAAGTGAAAGCGTGTGCTTTTCACGGGCCCCTATCTGACGCGCCGAGTAGCGCAGTCAGCGTGGGAGGTGTCGGACAGCGTCTGTTCGAGTTCCGCAACAAGCCACGAAGTGTGTGGCTTGTCAGGGCGAGTTTCGTTGGACGCCCGCGATGACGAGCAACGCAGGAGGAAAGCGGAAGCTAGGGTGCCCTTTCTTTTGGTTACATTTTCTTTGGGCAAGCAAAGAAAAGTAACTCGCTGTGAAAGCGAAAGGAAATCGTAAATGCCCAAAGAAATATCTATTAAAACTGCAGAAGTTGCGTGCCCTCTTACTTGTAGTAACCAAGCTGAACATAACCTCACCTGGATTCTGGCCTCCGCCAGAATGACAAACTGAGGGCGTTAGCCTTTGCGTAAGCCAGTCGTTCCACAGTCGTACAGCATGCTGTATGAACCCCTGCTACACCCATGCCAGAATGACGATCTGGAGCGTTAAGTTTTAAAGCAAAGTAATTACCCTCTGCAAAGGCGAAATTCACTTCTAAGTATTGCTCTCACACATCCTAAATAATGTGAAACAAGCGTACTCCGTTAGCCAAATAAAAAAGGCTACCGAAGTAGCCTTTTTCATATATGCATGACGCTTGAATTAAGCTTCAGCAACTACTGACACATTGATGTCAACAACAACATCATGGTGCAATGCAACGCTCACTGGGAACTCACCAACAGTCTTCAGCGGGCCGTTAGGCAAACGCACTTCAGATTTCTTCACATCATGACCTTGTGCCTGCAAACCGGAAGCGATATCCAGGTTGGTTACAGAACCGAACAGACGGCCATCAACACCGGCTTTTTGCGCTACTGTCAAAGTGAAACCAGCCAGTTTCTCGCCACGCGCTTGCGCTGCAGTCAACAAATCAGCTTGTTGTTTTTCCAGGTCAGCACGACGTGCAGCAAATTCAGCCTGGTTGGCTTCGGTTGCACGTTTGGCTTTGCCTTGAGGGATCAGGAAGTTACGGCCGTAACCGTCTTTCACTTTAACCACATCGCCCAGGCTGCCCAGGTTTGCTACTTTTTCTAATAAAATTACTTGCATGTTGTTCTCCTAAGCCGCCGATTAACCTGGGTGTTTGTCTGTGTAAGGCATCAGCGCCAGGAAACGTGCGCGTTTAACCGCAGTTGTCAGTTGGCGTTGGTATTTAGCCTTGGTACCAGTCATACGGGCTGGAATGATTTTGAAGTTTTCAGAAACGAAATCTTTCAACAGATCCACGTCTTTGTAATCAACTTCTTTGATGCCTTCTGCACTGAAACGGCAGTAACGGCGGCGTTTGTACATATCTCTTGCCATTTAAAACTCCTTCAATTCTCTTTGCTGTATTAGCTGTATCTCTTGTATGTGCATGACCACTTGTGTGCTTTTTGCACTGCGCTGCGCCAGGAAACCTTTCGCTTTGATCTTATCTCCGCTTTGCAATGCCAGACTGGCTTTTTCACCAATCAGCACTGCCGGTAACTGGCACTGCACTTTGCGATTCAGGCCAGCTTCGTGCTGCTCTGAATCATGTTGCAACTGCAAACGCAACAAGGGTAACCCGGCCGGTGTATAGCGTAACGGTTCAATCGCTTGCACCGTCGCTGCGATCACCAGCGTATTCACGACGCTTAGGCGGCTGCCTCAGTAGTTGCTGCAGGTGCATCACCAACGATGGTTTTGGATTTTTCCTCTTTCATCATTGGGCTTGGTGCAGTCACTGCTGTTTTAGTCGAGATAGTCAGGTGACGTAATACAGCATCGTTAAATTTGAAGCCGTGCTCCAACTCTTCCAGCACTTCCTGGCTCACTTCGATGTTCATCAACACGTAGTGGGCTTTGTGTACTTTGTTAATTGGGTAGGCAAGTTGACGACGGCCCCAGTCTTCCAGACGATGGATGTTGCCGCCGTTACCTGTGATCTGGGCGCGGTAACGCTCGATCATCGCAGGTACTTGTTCACTTTGATCTGGGTGAACAATAAACACGATTTCATAGTGTCGCATGTGATCTCCTTACGGTTATCAGCCACCCCGAATGCGAATCAGGTGTGGCAAGGTTGGAAAAACACGGGATTATAGACTATAAGCCCAGTTTGAATCAAGGACTTATCTGATTTCCTGGCATTGCCTCAGCGGGCTATGAAAAACATGCGCTCAGGCAACCGTGATGTAGCGAGTCAAAGTTGACTATACCAGGCCGGCAACACGGATATCCGGAGCGGGTTAATCACTGGTTGAAGAATTGCGTGACTCGCTATGGGATTTATTTTCACCGGCCTTATTTTCCAGGTTCTGGTCTTCTTTGGGTAAATAGTAAGGGTCGGCCACATAGCCTGGCCCTTTCATGATGATGATCACGATCAGGCCTATCATCATGGCGCCGATAAAAAACCAGTAAGTGAACAGCAACCCCAGGAACATGGAGGTACGTTCAATGTTCTGCGTCAGCAAATCTTCCTGCTGCCACCAGGTATAGACGATGGGTGCGGCAAATACCAGTGTGCCCAGCAGCCACCATTTAGGCAGTTTTTTCAACAGCTGCCACTCTTTATGGCTGGAATAACGTACACCATTCGGAAGTTTGTTCAATAGTCCCATCACTGCCCACCTAATCACTTATGCAACTGATCATTTACCAGCCTTATCACTTAATGACATCCGACAAAAAGTGATTGTTTCATTTTAATGAAAATCTATTTTGCTGTGGCCGCTAACCACACTCATTCTGACCTGCATCAATATGTTTGAAAAATGCCATTAAAGAAATCCGCGATTGTGCCGTAAAAAATTCAAACCATGAATATCCGCGGGCGATATGCCCTGAGCACAATAACTAAAGGTGGGCTCTATGCAGGCACAAAAAAAACAAACACATTGGGAGGGCATTCTGCTTGCCATACAGAACTCCTATGCGATCAAACGCCATGTAGATCTATTCAACTGGCTGAAACAGGATATCCACCCGCTGATGCGCCACGATGTATTGCTGGCGGCCTGGGGCGATTTCAAAACCGGTGAGTTGCATTTCGATGTCTGCTCATCACTACCGGATGTCACTACGCAATGCCTGCTGCAGGATTCGGCTATCGTCAATTACCTGATGTGCAATTTGTATAAACGCTGGGTGGAAAATGATGACAAATGGTATGTCATCAACCAGTTTGATGCCAGCGGCATCCATGCCCAATCACCCAACCCGTTTACCCAGCAGCTGATCAAAATGCACTCATTGATGGTGTATGGCGTGCGTGACACCAGGCGCCAGGCAGATTGCATTTATGTCTTTTTTGACCGCACCAAAGAATTCCATGTGCCGGACCAGCTGTTAGGCATGATCATGCCGCACCTGGATGCTGCGACACGCCGCGTTGAACACCTGAAGCCGATCGTCAAAGACGAAGATTTGCTGGACAGCATGGCGCAAGGCGGATTATCAGACCGCGAGCAGGAAATCCTGCATTGGGTGCGTAGCGGCAAGACCAACCTGGAAATCGGCATGATCCTGGATATCAGCGCCAATACCGTTAAAAACCATTTGAAACGTATTTTCCAGAAGCTGGATGTTTCCTGCCGGGCGCAGGCAGTAGCTAAAACCGGCGTGTCCGGCAGTACTTACAAGCCTAGCTGAATAAACTAATCCCGCCCGGTAAAACGCTGGATATCGCGTAATTGCCGTTTGGTCGGGCGGCCCATGCCACGGTCGCGTTCAGCGTATTGATCCGCCCCGCTGTCTTTGGCCTGCTGGCGTATGCGCTGGCTTTCATCGGTTTCACGATACAGCAATGCCGCCTCAGGCGCGCCACGGCGCACATTGCTTAACGCCAGTACTTCCACCTCTATCTGCATATCTTTGTTCTTGATGCTGACCAGCATGCCAGGCTTCATTTCCCTGGCGTTTTTGGCCCGGTCACCATCGATACGCACTTTGCCGCCATCGACCGCATCACTGGCGAGACTGCGTGTTTTAAAGAAACGTGCCGCCCACAACCATTTATCCAGGCGGCAGCTATCCTCATCATCGTTTTCTTTCGATGCGGTTTTATCCTGCTTTTTATTGTGCGATCTGGCCATAGGCTTTATACGGGCTTGTTCGCGTCTGCATGTTGCTGGATATACGCCATCTGTGCCTGGTTGCGTTCCAGTGTTTGCCTGAAGCTGGCCAGCACGGTTTGCGCACGGGCCATCAGCGTATTGCCGCTGTAAGTACCATCTGCTTCCTGGGTACCCGCTTCGCTACCGGTGAGGTGCGCGATCCCTTCCAGCACATGGTCTATGGTAATGATCTTGAACATGCCATTGTTCACTGCAGTGACTACGCTTTCATCCAGCACCAGATGGCGCTGGTTGCGTTTAGGAATGATCACGCCCTGCTCGCCATTCAAGCCCAAAGCCTGGCAGACGCGGAAATAACCTTCGATCTTCTCGTTCACGCCACCGATAGGCATCACTTCGCCAAACTGGTTCAGCGCGCCGGTCACGGCGATCCCCTGTTTGATAGGCAACCCGGTCAGCGCAGACAGAAGTGCGAATAATTCTGCACACGATGCAGAGTCTCCTTCCACACCGTTGTATTCCTGCTCGAACACCAGGGAAGCGTTCAGGCTAAGTGGCGCGAGCGCCCAGAAACTGGCGCTCAGCCAGTTCTGCAATATATAGATACCTTTGTCGTGGCTGGGACCACTCATCTCCACTTCGCGGTCAATATTGATCACCCCGCTGCGGCCAGGGTAACAGCGCGCCGTGATACGGATAGGCGAACCAAAACTGGCATCGCCCAATTCGATATGGGTCAGGCCATTGACCTGGCCGACCACATCACCGTGCACCTGGATCAGCAATTCATTATCGATGATGGAATCACGGATCTGTGTTTCAAAAAACTGCTGGCGCAACAGGCGCGCCGATAAAGCCTGTTTGACATGCGCATCCGTCACCAGGCGCGCATCTGCCGCTGCGGCAACACTTTCATGCATCAGTTGGTCAAGATGCGCGAAACGGATGCTGATGCGGCTCTGGTCTTCTTCCAGCCGGTGCATGAACTCCAGCAGCACATTCACGGCAGCACCGCTGAAATGCGGCAGGCTTTGCTGCTGGCATTTCTGGGCGATATAGCCGGATACCCAGGCATAGTTTTCCAGTGAAGCGGCAACACGGTCCTCAAACTCGACCTTGACCTGGAAAAAATCAAAGAAGTCCGGCTGCGCTTCCAGGCAATCGTAATAATCCTCACGGCTGGCGATCATCACCACTTTCACATGCACCGGCAAGGCACCATGGCGGTTACCGCCAGCTCCCTGCTGGGCATGGTTGGCCCAATCCTCTATCTGTACTTCGTGATTACGCATCAAGCGGTAAAGCTTTTCCAGTAATGCGCCGCCATTACTCTCGTCCTGCATCAGGTCACGCAAATGCAGTAACAGCATACCGCCGTCCGCACGGTGCACGCTGCCGGCACGCAAGCGAAGGAATTCCGGCCATTGTGTAGTCTCGCCCGCTGCCGTTTCCAGCATGCCGAACAAGGCAGCAAACCCCGGGTCCTTCTCTTCCACCACCGGCTGCTTGAGGCCAGCGGTCAGGTTTGCGCGCTGGTCTACCAGCAAATTGACGCGGAAGCGGGATAAAAAGCCTTCATTCACCACGCCATCGTTATTGCTGTCAGGCTCACTGCCTAACTGCTGCCATGCCTGCAAATAGGCCAGTACTTCCGGCTTGATGACATTAAAAAACGGGGACAGCTTGGCACTGCTCAGCTGGGCGCGCAGGCTGTCAACGCGCTCTTCCAGCCACACTTCCGCCTGTGACAGGTTCACGTGTCCGTTGCTATCAGGCCATTGCGTCATTTCCAGCATCAGGTTTTTGATGAAGGCATCCATCACGGTGCGCAATTGCGCACCCAGCCCGGCCGGCAGCTTGATATAGTTGGCACAGGATTGCTGGCTGAAATCGTATAGCGCCACCAGGTCAGTAAGCGAACTATCGATCACCGCTACCGCCGATTCCTTCATGGCAGCCATGGTCAGCCCGGCGCGGCCTGAACCTGGCGTACCCAGCACCAGCACATTGCAACCATCCTGCTGTATAGACAAACCCATCATCAGCGTTTTTTGCGCTTCAGGCTGCAGTTTCCAGCCATAATCGGTCAGTCTTAAATCAGAAGCATCCAGTAATGACTGTGTCGACTCAAACGTCATGGGCGACAGTTTGTAGGAAACCGTCATTTCATTAGGGCTTAATACTTGCATCATGTAGGAGATTTTCCGTTATTGTTTTGCCACTGTTGTTTTGCATGTTCATCGCTGGAACGGGCTTCCACCCAGCGCTCACCGAACCCGCCGATCTCTTTTTTCCAGAAGGGAGCTTCAGTTTTCAGGTAGTCCATGATAAATGCGCAGGCTTCGAAGGCCGTCTGCCGGTGCAGGCTGGTGGTGGCGACCAGCACAATTTGCGCCTGGGCCGCCAATGCGCCGACGCGGTGGATCAAACGCACGCCCAGCAATGGCCAGCGCTGGCAAGCCTGTTCGGCGATACGTTGCAGGGCAGCTTCGGTCATGCCCGGGTAATGCTCGATCACCATTTCATCCAGCTTGCCATCGGTGGACACATCGCGCACCAACCCGATGAAATTCACCAAGGCACCTGCCTGCGGTGTTGCCGCTTTTAGCTGCTGCAATTCAGCACCGGTGTCAAAATCTTCCGGCTGTACAGAAATCCTGAGATACGCGGGTATGCTCAAGCCTAGCCTCCGGTCACCGGCGGGAAGAAAGCCACTTCATCGCCTTCGTCCATGGTCGCCATATCATCCACCAGCTCATGGTTGATGGCGGCACGCACCACCCCGCTGCTGTTGAACAGTTTCTGCCAGGTTTCACCACGTTCCGATAGCCAGGACTTCAGCGCAATGATGGTTTCCACACCGTCAGGCAACACCACGTCTTCAGACGAATAATTAACGACTTCCTTGATGCGCGCAAAATATAAAATAGTGATCTTCATGACGGGTTACTCTTTTCGATTTCCTCTAATTCTTCCAGCAGCTCCAGCGTACCCAGACCTTCTTCCTGCGCCAGTTCCACTTTCTCGATCTGGGCGAAGCGGCGGGTGATCTTCTGGCTGCTGATATGCACATCCTGTGCATTTTCATGGGCCTGGCGGATATTATCAGCCAGTTTTTTCATGCGCGTATCAAAGCGGTTGAAGTCTTTGCTCAGCTTGCCCAGCTCATCTTTAATGATATGCACCTGCTTGCGCATTTCCACATCTTTCAGCACGGCACGCGCGGTGTTCAGCACTGCCATCAGCGTCGTCGGTGATACCAGCCACACGCGTTTTTGCATCGCATAATCCACTACTTCACTATGGTAGGCATGGATCTCGGCAAATACTGCTTCGGCCGGGATGAACATCACTGCGCCATCCGAAGTCTCATTGGCGATAATGTATTTGTTGCTGATATCGTCTATATGTTTCCGCACATCGGATTTAAACTGCTTGCCGGCTTGTGCCTGCAATACTTCGCCCAGGCTGCTGTCGTACATGCGGTGGTAATTTTCCAGCGGGAATTTGCTGTCCACCGCCACCGTTCCGGTCGGCTCCGGCAGGAACAAGGCACAATCCACGCGTGCACCGTTGCTGAAAGTATGTTGCATGGCAAAACTGTTGCTTGGCAGCACGTTGCGCACCAGCCCTTCCAGTTGGACTTCACCAAATGCACCACGGCTGCGTTTATCACCCAGCAGCTCCTGCAGGCTGACCACATGATGGCTTAAACCATCGATTTTCTTTTGTGCTTCATCGATCGTTGCCAGCCGCGCCATCACACTGACAAAGGTCTCGTTGGTTTTCTTGAAACCGGCCTCCAGCCGCTCCGATACCTTGCCGCTCATTTCTTCCAAGCGCGAATCCACCACCTTGGTCAACGCCTCAACGCTTTGCGTCAATGTCTGTGTGGTGGTTTGCAATGCCGTTTTCAAAAGGTTTTGCTGTGCGATACCCTGTTCAGACAAACCATTGCGCAGACTCAGGCTAAGCTGTTCGCTGCTTTGGCTGAGGTGGTCACGCTGGGCGACCTGTAACTCCTGCATGGCGACGCGTAAAGTCTGCATGGACTCGCGCGTCGCGTTCAGCTCCTGCGACAATTGTGTGCGTAGCCTATCCTGCTGGTCAGCATTCTGGCTTTGCAGACGGTCCGCCAGCAGGTTGAGCGATTGATGCAACTCGCTCATCATCAGGCGGTGTTTTTCTTCCAGTTGCTGTGCTAGCAGCTGGGTCAAAGCTTGTTGGGAAGCCTGCTGCGAGGTCTGTTGTTGTTTGCGCGAATACCAGACCAGGATGCCGATAATCAGCAGCAGTAACAGTAATTGGATAATTTGAAGTGCCATGCCGGCATTATAGCCGATGACTGTAACCGCCACATGGACTCAGGAAAATACAAATAAACGATATTGAGTCTCCCGCACGGGAGACTCAATTTGAATGCTTAGCTAAAGCAAGAAGAGAAGATTTAGTGATTGTGCGGCTGTGAGCCACGCAGGAATTAGTGATTATGCGCCTGCAAGCCATGTGTAGCTTAATGATCGTGCGCCTGCAAGCCGGGCGCACCCTGCGCACGCGCCAACCACTGCATTTCCGAAGGATTGTGCTCCATATCACCCAGATCAGTGTAATCCACATGCTGGTAATTAGAGATGACCGACACAGTCGTTTTGGGCGCTGCGGCTTCCCCCATCGCCTGCGGGCCAACCTGCAATGCCTGCAACCGGATACTGACGGTATGTTCAGGGTAATGGTATTGCACTAGGTAAGGCAATTTTAAAGACGGAATCCACAACACTTCGGTTTGGATACCGTTGCCCAGCTCGCCCACATATTTTTCCAGATCACGGCCATATTGCTGGCCAATATCGGAAGGCACTTTCTTCAGTTTTGCCAGCTCTTCATCGGTCACCAATTGAGATTTGACCTGCCAGAATTGTGCGTCTGTCTTAATCGAGAGTAACTTGAGGTCTACGTCAGAATACCCGATCGAGCGTTTATCTTCATGCATCAGGTAAGTGTAGTTAAACTGGCCGGCAGGCTTTTTCATCCATATCCCGCTATGATGCGCCGGTTCACCGTTTTGATGCAGATTGCGGATTTCCACCTGGTCATCTTCCCGCATTAACCACCATTGCAAATGTTTGGCGGCGTTTTCCTTGCAAGGCGTGGCACACTGCACGGTTTCAAAACGCGCATTCACCGCCTCTTCAGCCTGGCTGGCAGCGGAGATTCCTGTTAACAACATTGTTCCAAATACAGTCTGAACGACTTTATTCATATTAAATTTCCTACGATTCCATCATGTGGCACAGGGCGACAGATTGCCGCCCTGCATTCCAGCTAATAATTACAAGCTATACATCCTCAGTTAATAACCGAAAGCGTCTTTCATCACCTGGTAAATATAGCTCTGCTCTTGCACGCCATGCACCAGGTAAGATTTAGGACCAATCGCGTAAATCGCTACTTCTTCACCGGCATGCGTTTCAGAGCTCAATGGCACCAGCGCTTCCTGGTGGAAATCAGGATCTTCAGTATCCACACCTGACATATCCACTACACGGCCGGCAGCAATCGCTTCGTTATACACAGCATCGCCTGGAGAGTTGGTATGGTAGCCAGGACCGTTAGCAAAACTCACGGTGGTGTAAGGTTTACCGTCAGCAGCGAGGGTCGGTGCTGTCTTGCCAGGTTCAACCACTTTACCCAGGATAGGGTTGCCACGTTTCGGGTAACCGCCGATGGTCAGGGTATGGCTATGGTCAGCCGTCACAATGATCAGGGTATCGTTCAGGTTCACTTTCGTTGCAGCTTCGCGTACGGCATCAGACAATGCCACGGCATCCTTGAAAGTACGGAAGGCGTTACCTGCATGTGAAGCGTGGTCAATACGACCGCCTTCCACCATCAGGAAATAACCATTCTGGTTTTTCTTCAGGATATCGATAGCCTTGCCGGTCATTTCAGCCAGTGAAGGTTCGCCGGCGATGTCGTTAGGACGGTCTTGCTCGTATTCCATATGTGATGGATTGAACAGGCCAATGACCTTGTTGGTCGTGACCGGGTTCAATGCATTGAATGCATTCTGGTCCTGGATATACACGCCACCAAATTTGCTGACATATTCCTGTGCCAGGTTACGGCCATCGGTACGGCGGCCTTTGGTACCTTCGATATCCGTCACTGTATTTGGCAGGAAGTAGCTACGGCCACCACCGAACACCACATCGATACCATCACCGATCTTGCCGCTACCGAAGTTGTCTATCAGTTGCGCAGCAATGTCTTTCACGCCGTTAGTGGCAGCAGCGGATGACAGGTTGGAGTTCGCTTCCCAGTCACGGTTTGATATATGTGCATAAGTCGCAGCTGGAGTTGCATGTGTGATACGCGCTGTAGAAACCACGCCAGTTGATTTACCGGCAGCCTCAGCCTGCTCAAGAATCGTCGTCACTTTGCCCGCGTTGATAATCGCCGGGCTGGCTTCATTCCTGGCTACAGACTGGTTCAGTGAAATGATGCCGTCATTGGTTTTCACGCCGGAAATAATGGCCGTCATGGTAGGCGCAGAGTCTGAGGTCTGCTGGTTGGTAGAATAAGTCTTGGATAATGCTACATAAGGGAATTCTTCAAAAGACAGTTTATTACGCTCGCCATCGATACCTTTTAACTGGCCTTCAAAAATACGTGCGCCAGTCACGGTGGAGATACCCATGCCATCACCTACAAACAGGATGATGTTTTTGGCTTTTTTGGCATTAGGCACCAGTTTCTTGCTGTCATTCAGGCTGGCAGCGCCATCATTCAGCCAGAATTGCGCATCTTCAGCCAAGGCGACATTTGAAAGTGCCAATTGGGAGCCCAGCAGCATGGCGACCAGCGCTGTGCGTTTCAAGTTTAAGAAGTCCATGATGTTTTCCTTTATTTAGAGTTTATAGTATTTTTTGAAATCAGCCGTGATTGCGGCGGCGCATCACACCTGCCATCAAGCCCAGGCCAGCCAGCAACATGGCCACGGAATCGGCTTCCGGTACAGAAGATACGGCATTCAGGCTGACATTATCGATGCCAAGCTGTAATGAGTTCTGGTTCGCGACCGTAGCGAAACGCAGAACATAGTTGCCACCTGAAGCCAGGCTGGAACTGAGGTCAAAGCTGTAATTGACATAGTTGTTAGCGGCCAGCACGCCATTGGCACCGCCGATATACAAGCTTTGTACAACATCCGCGCTATCGATAGAGAAAGGATCAGAACCCGCTCTTAAAATATCCACACGCACGTGCTGGTTAGGATTGTCGGTAGCATCTACGCTGTAATCCAGGCCTGCCGCATCGATATTGGTGGTGGTGTTCTGGTTGTTGACGAACATCTGGAAAGTCAAGGTCGCTGAAGAAACCGCGCCAGTGCTGAAAGTCTGGAACAAGGTGCTGCCTGATAGGCCATTGTTATCCAGTAAGCCATAATAACTTCCCTCGAAAGCCCCTACTGTGGTGTTACCTGTCACTTCGGTTGTTGTACCGGACTGCGCCAGCACGCTGCCAAAGATACCCTGTTCTACAGATTGCCAGCCGGTGATATCGTAGTTATCCGCGCCATGTATCTCAAAACCACCGTTTTGAATAAGTTCTGCCGCCTGTGTAGCAGGTGACAAAGCCGTCAGCACCAGCATGCCAGTCATCGCCCAAGAATTAAGCTTCATTTGAAATATCTCCCCGAATATATGATTAATGTGCACGGCAGTGATAGGAACCGCTGCGTACTTACCGGGGATATTGTTAAAAACATCTGTTGCAGAAAGGTTTCACTTGCGTGAAGGTTATGTGACGGGCCTGACTATATAAGGATTTACCAGCCAGTTGCTTTGGCAAGGCTAAAAAAGAAAAAACCCCGTACAGACGGGGTTATAAGAGACTTTAAACTTGAAAACACGACACAATCACACGAAGGCATCCATCATGCTGATGATCATGAGTAACATAAACCCGAAAAACAGAATTTTCAGATTTAAGCTCATAAACGACCCTGTGCATTTGTGATGTTGCTAGAATAGGCTGATTGCTCATGGCCCTCAATGGCCCGTTCGGGTCAATACCGGCAGAGTGCAACCATCAATCACATAAACTCGATAATACAAACTCTCCACACTGGCGTCACCGTCATACCTAAGGGAGCGATATGCTAAAAATAAAACTCATGCTGGGGTTCTGGCTGGCCAGCCTCACCCGCAGGCTCAAAAACAACTTTTACCTGTACCTGGCATTACTGTTCAGCGTGGTGATCCTGCTGGATGCTGGTGTGTTCCATGTCGGCCAGAACATGCGCGACAAGGCGTTTGACATGATGGTGAAAAACCGGATTTTCAAACCGGACCCTGATCCTGCCATTGTGATTATCGATATCAATGAAGCCAGCCTTGAGGCCATGTCCAAAGAATATGGCCGCTGGCCATGGCCGCGCCAGGTGATAGGCGAACTGGTGGAGAATATCCAGCGACAGCACCCCAAAGCGATCATCTTCGATATCGTTTTCTCGGATGCAGATGTATACAACCCTGACAGCGACAGCTATTTCAATGACGTCATCACCGCCTGCGACGACTGCTTCTTCCCCCTGCTACGGCTGGACGCCAGCCAGGACAGCAAAAGCCAGCTGACGTATGCCCAGATCCCCGGCCTGGCGCACACGCCTGATGCAGACCAGCAAGCCACGTTCGCCGCGATTCCGCCTTACTTCAAAGGCGCGTGGAAAGACCGCCGCATGGGGACACACAATGTGTATCCGGACAGTGATGGCGTTGTGCGCCAATACCGCATGCGCCATCACGACAGAGGCTGGACCTTACCCGCCCTGCCCTTGCTGGTGGCAGATGCCATGCAGTTTGAAACCGGCAATACGCCGGATGACATGCTGCTGAACTGGCGCGGCAAGCCTTTTACCTACCCCTATGTTTCTTTCAGCGAAGTGTATAGCGACAGCACCAGCTCGCAGCCCAAACGCGCGCAGGATGAGTTCAAGGACAAGATCATCATCATAGGTTCCACCGCGCCGGCGCTCTTTGATATCAAGCCGACCGCGATGGACAAGCAATTCCCGGGGGTGGAGATCCTGGCGACGGCACTGGATAACACCCTGCACCAGGATTACCTGAAAGTCTGGCGCGGCAAACTGCCTTACATCCTGCTCAGTTTTTTACTGGTGTGGCTGACCACACTGGCGTTTTATTTCAAGGTAGACCGTGACCGTTTCAATGGCATTTTTACCGGCAGCCAGATCGGCCTGCTGGTATTGTCTTACCTTGCCATCAACTTCATCCATACCTACCTCGACCTGGCAGCGCCTATCGTCTGGGCGGTCGCCTATTTCGGTATCGCCAAAATCTATGCACTGGCGACCGACCGTGCCTTGCAACGCTGGCTGGCGTTTGGCCTGACATCCGATAGTGAAGAGCTGGAAGTGCTGCTGATGCCTATCGCTATCGAGAGCCCGGAAACATTGGGCGATGCAGTGATGAAACTGGTTCGTAAAGAGATTGAATTTGCCTGCCGCGCGCCGAACCAGACTGACATCCTGGTCGGCACCCAAAGCGGAATCTGGGGCCTGTTCGGTGACATGGTCATTGTCAGCTGGCAATACAAGCCAGAAGCCGCTTACCGTGAGGCAGCAGCGGAGGATGCCAGTCAACTGGCCGCACAATTACCTTCTTTATTGAATAAGCTGGGTCTGCCAAATCACCCGACCATACGTTATGGCATGCACCAGGGCAATATCGTCAACCGCGCTGACCAACTGGCGGCGCAATGGCGGCTGCTGTTTGCCCAGGCCATCATTGAACTGGAAAAAGAATATTTATCAACCACGGAGAAAGTTGAGACACCCAGATGATAAAAAGAAGCATGATCAGGAAAAGACTCATCGCGTTGCTGGCTGCATGTGTTTGCAGTAGCGCAATCGCGGCAGATACCGGCGTGGTGTTAAAACCTGACCAACTGCGCGCCGATGCTTTTAGCGATGCCAAAGTTGTTGGCAATCTGAGCAAAAACGATACTGTCGATATCCTGAATAAAAAAGGCGCGTGGCTACAGGTCAAATCCGCCGGCAAAACCGGCTGGGTGCGTTTGCTGACGGTGAGACGCAACAGCGCAGGCGGCAATAATGTCGCCGGCGTGGTAGGGGTGGCTACCGGCCGCAGTGGGACCGGCAAAGTAGTCTCGACCACCGGTATCCGCGGCCTCAGTGCCGAAGACCTGAAAACAGCACAATTCAATGAAGCAGAAACCAAAAAGCTGGAAAGCTATACGGTAAGTGCGGATGAAGCAAAGCAGTTTGCTGCCAATGGTGGCCTGAGTAGCCAGCAGACACCATATTTCCAGGGAGGTAACCAGCAATGAGTAAACATCAGGAGTTAACGAAATCACTGATCAAACAGGCCGTCATATTGACGTTTTGCAGTGGCATCATGGCTGGCACCGCCATGGCCCTGGACTTGAAAGGGGCGCTCAAGGATGCCGTCAATAAACAGCTTGGCGGTAGCGGCAACACTGAACAGCCAGCGTCCACCAGTAGCCAGGCCAATGCATCTGCACAGGACAAACTGGCCAATATAGACTGGAAGAATCCCAGCCAGGAAGATGAGATCGCGGTTGGCCGCAATGTGACCGGGACCATCCTGGGTGCCGCACCGTTGGTGAATGACACCAAACTGCAGGAATATGTGAATAAAGTCGGCCGCTGGGTCGCCAGCCAGTCTGAACGTACCAGCCTGCCCTGGCATTTTGGTGTGATCGACAGTAGCGATGTCAACGCATTTGCCGCTCCCGGCGGCTATGTACTGATCACCAAAGGCCTCTACCAGCGTTTGACTAACGAAGCGCAGCTGGCGGGTGTGCTTGGGCATGAGATCGCGCATGTGGTGCAAAGGCATCATTTGAAAGTCATGCAAAAGCAGGCACTGATGGATGCCGGCACTTCGTTTATTAAAGACAAAATAAGTAAAAACAAGATCACGCAGCGTGCGGTGACCACCGGTGCCGAGATCAGTGCGCGTAACCTGGATAAAAGTGCCGAGTATGAAGCAGACAGCATGGGTACTGTGCTGGCAGCACGCGCTGGCTATGACGCTTATGGCCTGGCGGAAGTGTTGCAGGAGTTGGAACTGCTGGGCAGTAATGATGGCAGCGTGGCGCTGCTGTTCCAGACCCATCCACACCCGGATGACCGCGTAGCGCAGCTAAGCCTGGTCAGTGGTGACCAGATAGACAAGATCAGTGGCGGTAAAACACTGGAGAACCGTTTTTATAAATTGAAGTAGCTTGAAATATCCAGGCTGCTTCTCTAATAAACAAGGCTCGCTGGTGCGAGCCTTGTTTATTAGAGAAAAGGTACGCTGTTGAATCTATACCCAGCCACGCTCACGGCATTCACTTTTAATATAAGCGTAGTACACTGGCGCCGCCACTATCCCCGGCAGGCCGAAGGTAGCTTCCATCAGCAACATCGCCACCAGCAGTTCCCAGGCGTGGGCACGTATCTGGCTACCGACAATACGTGCATTTAAAAAGTATTCCAGCTTGTGGATCACGATCAGGAACACCAGTGATCCGATGGCCACCATGAATGAATGACTGATACTCACGATCACGATCACGGTATTGGAGATCAGGTTACCGACCACCGGCAGCAGGCCGACCAGGAAAGTGATCAGGATCATGGTCTTGGTGAACGGCAGATGGATACCGCACAGCGGCAGGATGATGGCCAGGTACACCGCTGTCAGGCTGGCATTTACGGCAGATATCTTGACCTGGGCGAACACGATATTCTTGAAAGCCTGGGCGAACAGCGTGATACGTTGCAACAGACTTTGCGCAAAGGGACGCTGGTTGGTTTTGGTCTGCACATCATGCAAGGCCACCATCGCGCCTATCACCATGCCGATCAGGATATGTGCGAAATGATGCCCGGCCTCTTTGCCCAGCAACTGCCAGTCGGCGGAATGGGCACGCAGCCATTCGATCACTGTCTGCTGAAGGGTGATGGCATCGTCCGGCAGGCGGTCATTCAGCCATACCGGCAGCACCTGGCGGGAATCTTCGATAATACGGGCCAGCTGGTCGAACAACATGGTCAGGCCGCCGGTATCACTGCGGATCAGGGTGACTATGCTCATGCCTATCGCTACCAGCAAACCGATCACCAGTGTCGCCAGCAATACCACGGCCAGCCATTTGGCATATCTGCCCGGCAGGCGGCGTGCGATCAAAGGCGCAATCACATGGATGAGCTCGTACACCAGCAGGCCAACCAGCAAGGCCGGTAACAGCTGTACTTTTAATACCAGCCACATCAGCACAGCCATCAACACATAAGTTGCGATATCAAATTTTTGCGATTGCGTCACAACAGACTCCGCTGACTAATATTTGGATTGTAATTGCCTGGCGGCATCTATGGGTAGTTTTAGCAGGAAATGCACCGCTTCATCAAACTGCTTGTCCAGCACTTCACCATGTAACCTCTGCACTTCGCGGGTCAGTTCATCGACACGCTTGTATGTCGTCGAGATCTTCACGTGCACCATTTCGACAAAGGGCACGCTGCCTGCCTGTTCCATCGCCATTTTGGCAGTGCCGCCATAAGCCCTGACCAGACCGCCGGTACCAAGATTGATGCCGCCATAATAGCGGATCACGGCAACACAGCAATTGACATAATTCTGCCCGTCCAGCATTTGCTGTATGGGTTTGCCGGCAGTACCGGCCGGCTCACCGGCATCAGAAAAGCGGGCGACGATACCTTCAGCCGTTTTCATGCGGAATGCGTATGCCAGATGGCCTGCACTCTGGTGTTCGCTGGCAAACTGGCGTAGGAACATGGCAAGCTCACGCTCGGTTTCACACCTGGCCGCACGCGCAATAAAGCGGGACTTGTTGATGGTCTGGTCGGCCTGGCCGGTTTGTTGAAAGGTCAGCATGGTTAAAAGTTTCAGATAACTTATGTGCGCTTGACTGAATATCGTCGTATCCATTCAGCAAAGCTGGATTCATCAATTTCGCCCGCTGCCACTGCCAGCACCGTTAATGTCGCGTCAACTTGTGTGGCAGTTAATCGATAGCCATTCAGGAATAAAAACAAACCAACAGCAAGAAATGCAGCGCGTTTATTGCCATCAATGAACGGATGATTTTTTGCTAAACCACAACCGTAAGAAGCTGCCAGAGCTGCCACATCCGGCTGTTCGTACAAGGCCAGATTTACAGGACGTGCCAACGCGGAATCAAGCAAACCTTCATTGCGGATACCGGAGGCACCGCCATGCAAACTCAAACTCTCATCATGCAAGCGTAACAAGGCATTTTTATCTATCCAGATCCAGGTAGACATGTTGTTTCGCTTATTTGGCTAATGCATTAAAAGTATCTCGATATTCACGCATAAATTCGCGACCCGCTTCTAACTGCGTTTCAAACGCCGGGTCATGCGGCGTAATGGTCACTGCCCCAGGCGCATCGGTCAGGTATACGGTATCGCCTTTTTCCAGTTTAAGCCTGGCAAGGACTTCTTTAGGCAAAATCACGCCAACGGAATTACCGATTTGAGTCAGTTTGAGTGCATGCATAAAAGGCTCCGAGAGATTAATCGTTATAACAAAAGTTATAATATCAGACTATCGAGTGGAAAAACAGTTTCAGGAAAGCCCTTGAATACGACCGTTATCATCTACCGAGATCCGGCTGCTGGCCGGCTGTTTAGGCAAGCCGGGCATGGTCATGATGTCACCACAAATAGCCACGACAAACCCGGCACCGCGCGAAAGCCTTAACTCGCGTACATGCAGGGCATGGTTTTGCGGCACGTTACGCAGCCGGGCATCGCTGGACAACGAATACTGGGTTTTAGCCACGCATACCGGCAAGCCCTGACTGGCTTCAGCCATGCTCTGCAATTGTTGCTGTGCCAGCTCGCTGAAGGTCACTGCATTGGCACCATATAGCGACTGTGCGATCGCATTCAGTTTTTCAGGCAGGGAAAGATGATCCTCATAAAGTAATCGAGACGCTGCCGGCTGTTGTGCCAGGGCCGCCACCGCGTGTGCCAGGTCCAGTGCGCCCTGCCCGCCCTCTGCCCAATGCCGGCAAACATGCATGCTGCTGCCCCATGATTCAACAGCAGAGCGCACCTGCGCGATTTCGGCATCGGTATCCTGCGTAAAATGATTCAGGGCTACCAGCACCGGCAGGCCGAAATGCTGGCGCAGGTTGTCTACATGTTTTTTCAGGTTGGCAATCCCGACTGACAGCGCGGCGAGATTTTCAGTATTCAGGTCGGCCACTTCCACGCCGCCGTGGTATTTCAGTGCGCGTACCGTGGCCACCACCACGGCCATATCCGGCCGCAAGCCGGACTGGCGACATTTAATATCCATGAATTTCTCGGCGCCAAGGTCGGCACCAAAGCCGGCTTCAGTCACCACGTAATCTGCCAGCCGCAAAGCGGTCTGCGTGGCGACCAGTGTATTGCAGCCATGCGCGATATTGGCAAACGGGCCGCCATGCAGCAAAGCCGGTGAACCTTCCAGCGTTTGTACCAGGTTAGGCTGGAAAGCATCCTTCAGCAAAGCCGTCATCGCGCCTTCTGCCTGCAGATCGCTGGCGAAAATAGGTGTACCGGTGACTGACAGCCCTACCTGCACCCGTCCCAGGCGGCGGGTCAAGTCAGCCAGGTCCGTCGCCAGGCAGAAAATCGCCATCACTTCACTGGCTACGGTGATATCAAAACCGGTGTCATAGGCATGTGGCTGGTTGATGGTGATTCTGCGCAGTGCCCGGTCATTCATATCCATGCAACGCCGCCAGCTTACCTGGTCAAATTGCAGGGCGTTGCCGTGGTAAATGTGGTTATCCACCAGCGCAGCGAGCAGGTTATTAGCCGCCGTAATCGCATGGAAATCCCCGGTGAAATGCAGGTTGATGTTTTCCATAGGCACCACCTGAGCATAACCGCCGCCGGTCGCCCCGCCCTTCATGCCGAACACCGGCCCCAGTGAAGGCTCACGCAGACAGGCCAGGGCATTGTAACCGGCCAGGTTCAGGGCATCGGTCAATCCTACCGTAGTGGTGGTTTTACCTTCGCCGGCAGGTGTCGGGTTAATAGCCGTCATCAACACCAGTTTGGCGCGGGCCGGCTGCGCATGCAGGCGGTTGACAGTCTCCTGTGTCAACTTGGCCATGTGCTGGCCATGAGGATGCAAGTCTGCCGGAGCAAGCCCCAGTTTCTGGCCAATATCGGTGATAGGCTGCAAACTCGCTGCTTGAGCTATTTCGATATCGCTTAACATGGGCTTTCAGGTTTCCTGGGTTATCCGTTAGCGCTTAGACTTGCTGCCACCCATGATAGACCCCAGTACGCCCCTGATGATGGCGCGTCCAAGCTGTGAACCAATTGCGCGGGCCGCGGATTTGGCCGCGGATTCCAGCACAGAATCCGAACGGCTGGATTTACCGCTGAGTATGCCGCCCAGGTCGAATCCGGAAGATGATTCCTGTTCAGGTGCCTTTTGCTGGCTGGCCGCAGCAGCCTGTTCAGCCCGCTGCTTCAGTATTTCGTAGGCAGATTCCCGGTCTACCAGTTTGTCATAGACACCGGCCACCAGCGACTGCGTCATCACCTGTTTACGTTCGGCATCGCTGGCCGGGCCGATACGGCTTTCCGGCGGACAGATAAATGTGCGCTCCACAGGCGTAGGCGCCCCTTTTTCATCCAGAAAAGAAACGAGTGCTTCGCCGACACCCAGCTCGGTGATCGCCGTCGCTACATTCAATGCGGGATTGGCACGGAAGGTTTGGGCCGCGACCTGCACCGCTTTCTGGTCACGTGGTGTGAACGCGCGTAAGGCATGCTGCACCCGGTTACCGAGCTGCCCCAGCACCACATCAGGGATATCCAGCGGGTTTTGTGAAACGAAATAAACGCCTACGCCTTTGGAACGCACCAGGCGCACGACCTGTTCGATCTTCTGCATCAGGATGGCCGGTGCATCATTGAATAGCAAATGCGCCTCATCAAAGAAGAATACGAGTTTGGGTTTATCGAGATCACCGACTTCCGGCAATTTTTCGAATAACTCGGAGAGCAGCCACAATAATAGAGTGGCATAAACGCGCGGGGAATTCAGCAGTTTATCCGCCGCCATGATGTTGATGTAACCCAGGCCCTTGGCATCGGTCTGCATCATGTCTTCCAGGTTGAGCGCAGGCTCACCAAACAGTACATCGCCACCTTCGGTCTCCAGTTGCAGCAGAGCACGCTGGATGGCACCGACACTGGCATTGGAAATGTTGCCATACTGGGTCTGGTAAGTCGCCGCATTTTCGGCACAGTGCTGCGCCATGGCACGCAGATCCTTCAGGTCCAGCAACAGCATGCCATTGTCATCCGCCACTTTGAAGATGGCATTCAGCACGCCGCTTTGCACGTCATTCAGGTTAAGCATGCGTGACAGCAGCAACGGGCCCATTTCGCTCAGCGTGGTACGTACCGGATGCCCTTTTTCGCCGAACATATCCCAGAACATCACCGGGTAAGCTTTATTGCTGTAACCAGCCAGCGCCAATTGCTGTACACGCGCTTCCACTTTGGCATTGCCGCCACCTACCTGGCTCATGCCGGATAAATCACCCTTAACGTCGGCCATGAATACCGGCACGCCGATACGCGAAAACTGTTCCGCCAGGCTTTGCAAGGTCACGGTCTTACCGGTACCGGTGGCACCTGCGATCAGGCCATGGCGGTTAGCCATTTTCGGCAGCATCACACTGTCGGTTGCATTGTTTTTGGCGATGAGCATGGGTTCTGTCATGGAGACACTCTTTAAAGTAATTGTTTGCCTGAGTATAGGGGATGCCCCGCAAAAGTGGAAGGCGCGTGACGGGGAAACCGGCACAATCCAGCAAGCTGGATTTTAAAAATCGCCGCGCCTGGCTTTTTCCATCAACCCGATCAAGGCATCTTCCAGTTGCTGGGCAGAAGCCTGCGCCCTGGCGGTAGGATTTTTGATATTTTTCAGATCATGGGTAGGCCTGTCCAGTCCCAGATACAAGCGCCGTTTGCCATGCGCATCCGGCTTTTCATACACGGCCACGCGGCATGGGGCAAATACCAGGAATTCGGGATGGTCGAGGATGATTTCCGTGCCCATGCTCAGGTTGCAGAAAGTACGCACCTCTTTGATACCCTGCGGATCCTGACCACGCTGCTTCATATGTTCGCCAATCGGGAAATTGGCCGGGCTGACGAAATTCATGCCTTCGGAAAGCGATTTCAGGCTATCCACCAGTTCCTGGTAGCTGATATTCGGTTCTACCGGCACTTCATAAATCGCATTATCCAGATCGACATCGGGCATGCCATACCCGATCGCACGCATATGCGAGTCTTTATTGATCGTCTGTGTACACCCCGTGATCGGCATGGATAGCCATAGCAAACAACATATACCGGAGATGTAGTGACGCATGCTCAAATCCCTTTCAAATGAATCCATTACAGCATAGCTGCCATATATAGGCCTGTGACCGGGATCACCCGGTCACTCCAGCTCCCTGGCTTACAAGTCCTGGTGAAAGGCGCGCTGCACTGTGCGCTTGTCATATTGCGGTGACAGCATGGTGATGAAATTCAACATATAGTCGCGCAAGAAGGCATCGCGCCGCACACCCAGGTAAGTCGTGCTGTTCGGGAATAAATGGCTGCAATCCAGGCTTTTCAGTGGTGCATCGCGCACTTCGTCATACGCCATGTTCGCAATCAGCCCTATCCCCAGCCCGAGGTTGACGTAGGTTTTGATCACATCGGCATCAATCGCCGTGAACACCACATTCGGTTGCAGGTCCGCTTCATGGAACACCTTGGAAACCAGCGTACCGCCGGTGAAGGCAAAGTCATAGGTGATCAGCGGGTAATCCGACAGATCTTTCAATGTTAATTTACCCTTTTGCAGTAAAGGGTGCTCAGGCGGCACCACCAGGCAGCGGTTCCACTCATAGCAGGACAGGCAGGACAGGCGCTCATCATCACTGATATTTTCGGTAGCGATGCCGATATCGGCCTCACCGGAAGCCACATGTTCGGTCACTTGCGCCGGGTTACCCTGGTGGATCGCCAGTTTGACGTTGGGATATTGCGCAATGAATTGCTTGACCGCCGAAGGCAGGCGGTAACGGGCCTGCGTGTGGGTAGTGGCGATGGTGAGTTCGCCACTGTCTTCCTGACTATATTCATCACCGACGCGCTTGATGTTCTGCATATCCAGGATCACGCGCGCTGCCAGGTCAACAATTTTCCTGCCCGGTTCGGTGACACCGATCAGCCGCTTGCCGTTGCGCTGGAAGATCTGCAACCCCAGCTCTTCTTCCAGCAGCTGGATCTGTTTGCTGACGCCTGGTTGCGATGTATGCAGGACCTCTGACGCGGAAGAGATGTTCAATTGTTGTCTGACCACCTCGTGCACATAGCGTAATTGATGAAATTTCATTACCGGCTCAATATAACCAAAAGCTATATCATAGAACAACTGATTATTAAATCAATAATTAAAAATCTGGTACATTGCGCGCACTAAAGTTAAAAGAAGATACTCCTCATGGAATTCGGATACATACTGGCAGGCTTTGCTGTCGGCTTTTTGGTTGGTTTGACCGGTGTTGGTGGTGGTTCGTTAATGACCCCTATTCTGCTGTTACTCTATAACATCAAACCCGCCGTCGCAGTTGGCACGGACCTGTTGTATGCATCTGTCACCAAATCTGTCGGTATTTTTGCGCATGGCAAACTGGGCAATATTGACTGGCGCATCGTAAAGCGTCTGGCGATCGGTAGCGTTCCTGCTTCAATGGTCACGTTATGGGCGCTGCAAAATATGGACTTGCAATCTGGCAGTGCCGTCTCCACCATTAAGTTCTGGTTGGGCATTGCGCTGATTGTCACTTCTATCGCCGTATTGCTGCGTAACAGGCTGATCTCTCTGGTTGCCAAGGAAGAGTGGGTGCCGGTACGCTACGTGCCAGCTGCAACGGTGTTTCTCGGCATAATCCTGGGCGGACTGGTGACGCTCACTTCAGTCGGTGCCGGCGCTTTGGGCGTAACAGCGCTCATCATGCTCTATCCTAAAGAAAAGATCACCACTATTGTTGGCAGTGATATCGCCCATGCGGTACCGCTGACACTGGTGGCAGGTGTAGGTCATGCCTCGCTGGGCACGATAGACTACAGCCTGCTTGGTACATTATTGATCGGTTCCATACCTGGCATCTACCTCGGTAGCCACATGAGTTCGCGGGTTGCCGAGCACTGGGTGCGAATTGTGCTGGCTATGATATTGATTTATGTAGGCTTTAAGCTGGTTTTCCATTAAAATACTGCCTCTTCGCAAATGCGAAAAAGTGATTCAGCATGTACAAATACGACCCTATAGATCAACAAATTGTGAATGAACGTGTCGCGCAATACCGCGACCAGACCCGCCGCTACATCGCTGGCGAGCTGTCTGATGAAGAATATCGCCCGTTGCGATTACAGAATGGCCTGTATATCCAGCGCCATGCGCCCATGTTGCGTATCGCCATTCCTTATGGCCTGCTTTCCAGCAAACAATTACGCAAACTGGCCGACATCACCAAAAAATATGACCGCGGATACGGCCATTTCAGTACCCGCCAGAACCTGCAGTTGAACTGGCCGAAACTGGAAGATACACCGGATATCCTGGCGGAGCTTGCCACTGTCGAGATGCATGCCATCCAGACTTCCGGCAACTGCATCCGCAACATCACCACTGACCAGTTTGCCGGCATTGCGCCAGACGAGATCATTGATCCGCGCGCGATTGCCGAGATCATGCGCCAATGGAGTACTTTCCACCCTGAATTCGCCCTGCTGCCGCGTAAGTTCAAGATCGCGGTGTCCGGTACAACCAAAGACCGCGCCATCGTACAAGCCCACGATATCGGCCTGGAATTCTTTAAAGACAGTAATGACCAGATGGCGATCAAAGTCTGGGTTGGTGGTGGCCTGGGCCGTACGCCTATCCTGGGTACGGTGATCCGCGAGCACCTGGAATGGCAACATGTATTGTCCTATTGCGAGGCTATCATCCGCGTCTACAATATCCATGGCCGCCGTGACAACGCATATAAAGCCCGTATCAAGATCCTGGTGAAAGCTCTGGGCATAGAGGAATTCAAGCGCCAGGTGGAAGAAGAATGGGCGCACCTGAAAGATGGCCCACTGACCATCACCCAGGCTGAACTTGACCGAGTAGCCAAATACTTTGACCCTATGCCTTACGAGGCCTTGCCTGCACATGACGCATCATTTGATGCAGCCATCGCCAGCAACCCGGCATTTGCTGCCTGGGTAAAACGTAACGTGCAGCCGCACCGCGTTCCCGGTTACCGCGCAGTGACCTTGTCATTGAAACCACACGGCAAAGCGCCTGGCGACATCACCGGCGAGCAGATGCATGTGGTCGCCAACCTGGCCGATGCTTACAGCTTTGGTGAATTGCGTTCTTCGCATGAACAGAACCTGATCCTGGCCGATGTGAAGCTGTCAGACCTGCATGCGGTATGGGAACAAGCCCGTGAAGCCGGCCTGGCTACGCCTAATATCGGCCTGCTGACTGATATCATCTGCTGCCCGGGCGGTGACTTCTGCAGCCTGGCGAATGCCAAATCCATCCCGATTGCCGAAGCTATCCAGATGCAATTCGACGACCTGGATTACTTGTACGAAATCGGCGATATCGAACTGAACATTTCCGGTTGCATGAACGCTTGCGGCCATCACCATGTAGGCCATATCGGCGTGCTGGGTGTGGATAAAGACGGTTCCGAATGGTACCAGGTCACCATAGGCGGCAAACAAGGCAATGACGCCAGCATAGGCAGCGTGATCGGCCCTTCTTTCTCAGCCGAAGAAATGCCTGGCGTGGTACAGAAACTGATCGAAGTATTCATCCGTGAACGTCATGATGATGAACGCTTTATCGATACCGTTCGCCGCCTGGGTGTTGCGCCTTTTAAAGCGCACGTTTACGAAAAAGGAGCTACGGCATGAGTAACCTGATCCGCCTCAATGCCGAAGGGGTTGCCGAAATCGCAGAAGACCAGTGGACGCGGGTGATCCCGCCACCACCGGGTGAAGAGTCTGTGCGCAAACAGGCCGGTAAAGTAGTGCTGTTCAAACTGACCGGTGAAGCTACCTATACCCCGGAGCAAATCGCTGAGACAGTGATCCCGGCAACCGGCAAGGTACTGGTACCCCTGGCGATCTGGCAGGCGCGCAAAACCGAACTGCAAGCGCGTTTTGAAACCGGTGACGTAGGCATAGTGCTGGCAACGCATGAAACAGCGGAAGCCTTGCAGGCCGAGTTTTCAGATATCAACACACTGCCGTTAATCGCTGTGTTCGTCGAGCGCTTTGCCGATGGCCGCATTTTCACGCTGGGTAACTGGCTGCGCACCCGCTTCGGTTACAAAAATGAATTACGTGCCATTGGCGATGTATTGCGTGACCAGTTGTTTTTCCATAAACGCTCAGGCTTCAACAGTTTCCTGATCCGTGCTGACCGCTCGGCGCAAGAAGCGGTAGCCAGCCTGAATGACTTTAGCCAACCTTACCAGGGTGCAGTGAATGACGTACCTGTCTGGCGGAGAGTAAACCGTACATGAGTGCTGCTGTCAGCATGCTCAAGCCGGCAGCCAAAAACCCGGCCACCAGCCCTGAACTCACTGATGCCTTAGTTGCCAGTGTGCACACCAAGCGTGCGCAAGTGCTGGCGTTGCTCAAAGCAGCCGCGGCCGAGTTTCCGGCCATCACGTTTGCTAACAGTTATGGCGCTGAAGATATGGTGCTGACCGACGTGATCGCCAAAGAAAATCTGCCTATCGAGATTTTCTCACTGGACACCGGCCGCCTGCCTGCTGAGACCTATACGCTGATGGGCGATGTGGAAAACACCTACGCCATCAAGCCTGTGGTGTTCTTCCCCAAACATGAAGCCGTTGAAAGCTATGTGCGTGGCAAGGGTATCAACGCATTCTATGAAAGCATAGACCTGCGCAAAGCCTGCTGCCATATGCGCAAGGTAGAGCCGCTGCAGCGCGCCCTGGCAGGCAAACAGGCCTGGATCACCGGCATGCGTGCAGAACAGGCGACTACACGAAGCGCCCTGCCCACCCGTGAATACGATGCGGGCAACCAGCTGGAAAAATTCAATCCTTTAAGTGATTGGACAGAAAAAGAAATCTGGGCTTATATCCGGCTGCATAACGTGCCTTATAACGCCCTGCACGACCAGTTTTATCCCAGCATCGGTTGCGCGCCGTGTACGCGTGCGGTAGCCATGGGTGAAGATATCCGCGCCGGCCGCTGGTGGTGGGAAGACCCGACCAGCAAAGAATGCGGCTTGCATGTGAAAAAAACTTGATTCAAGACTGCGGCCAGAGAGACGGAAACTTTCCCAATCTCTATTTGCCTTGGGATGAATATAAATCTTTTTGAAAATTATGACGACTAAACAACCTTTGTCTCACCTCGATTGGCTGGAAGCGGAAGCTGTCCACATTTTGCGTGAAGTGGCTGGCCAGTGCGCCAATCCGGTACTGCTGTTTTCGGGGGGTAAAGATTCACTGTGCATTCTGCGCCTGGCTGAAAAAGCCTTCCGTCCGGGCCGCTTCCCTTTCCCATTATTGCATATCGATACCGGACACAACTATCAGGAAGTGGTCAATTTCCGTGACCAGCGTGCCGCTGAACTGGGCGAGCGCCTGATTGTGCGCTCAGTGGAAGACTCTATGAAACGCGGTACCGTGGTGCTGAAATCACAGGACGAGCCGCGTAACAAACACCAGTCTGTGACCTTGCTGGAAGCGATTGAAGAGTTCGGTTTTGATTGCTGCATCGGCGGTGCCCGCAGGGACGAAGAAAAAGCGCGTGCCAAAGAACGTATCATGAGTTTCCGTGACGAGTTCGGCCAGTGGGACCCTAAAAACCAGCGTCCGGAATTGTGGAACCTGTATAACGCACGTGTGCACAAAGGTGAGAACATCCGCGCTTTCCCGATCTCGAACTGGACGGAAATGGATGTCTGGCAGTATATCGAACGCGAAAAACTCGAATTGCCCAGCATTTACTTTGCGCATCAACGCGATGTTGTGATGCGCCAGGGCGCGATCTTCCCCGTCAATGTCCCTCTGGCGAATGGTGACCTGATCAACCAGCCTAAAGCCAGCGAAGAAGTCATCAATATGCAGGTGCGCTTCCGTACGGTTGGCGATATCACTTGTACCGCACCGGTGATTTCAGACGCTGCTGATGTCAGCAGAATCGTACTGGAAACGGCGACTACGACGATTACCGAGCGTGGCGCGACCCGCCTGGATGACCAGACTTCAGATGCTTCTATGGAGCAGCGCAAAAAAGAAGGTTATTTCTAAAAATGCAGGCAAATTCATTTTGTGAATGGATTGCAGCGTTGCGCGGTGCTCAAAATACTCATGTACTTTGTGTACATTGCGTTTTTTGTGCTCCGTGCGCCTTACACTCCTTTTCACAAAATGCATTTTCCAAGCATTTTAATGATTGAGAATAGACAATGACAACACAACACAATGATTCTTTGCTGCGCTTTATGACTTGCGGCAGCGTGGATGATGGCAAAAGTACTTTAATTGGTCGTTTGCTGTTCGACACCAAAACCATCCTGGCCGATACGCTCAGCAATATCGAGCGCACTTCCAGCAAGCGTGGCATGGAAGCCGTGGATCTGTCCCTGCTGACCGATGGCCTGCAGGCTGAACGCGAGCAAGGGATCACCATTGACGTCGCTTACCGCTATTTCAGTACCGGCACCCGTAAATACATCATTGCCGATGCGCCTGGCCATGAGCAATACACCCGCAACATGGTGACTGCGGCGTCTACCGCCAACCTGGCGATCATCCTGATTGATGCACGCCGTGGTGTATTGACGCAGACACGCCGTCACAGTTATCTGGCGCACCTGGTTGGCATCCCGCATATCGTGGTTGCCGTTAACAAGATGGACCTGGTGAATTACGACCAGGCGACTTATGAAAAGATCAAGGCAGATTACCTGGCTTTTGCCAGCGAAATCGGCCTGGCACAAGCCAGGGACATCAAGTTCATCCCATTGTCTGCGCTGAATGGCGATATGCTGGTAGACCGCCTGGATAACCTGGACTGGTACCAGGGTGAGACCTTGCTGGAAATTCTGGAAGATGCACCAGCTGCGCATAGCGAAAAAGCGGAGGCTTTCCGTTTCCCGGTACAATTCGTGTGCCGTCCGCACGATTCTGCCAACCCTGAATTGCATGATTTCAGGGGCTTTATGGGCCGCGTTGAGTCCGGCGACATTGCTGTCGGTGATGCAGTCACAGTATTACCGAATGGCTACCAGTCCAAAGTCAAAGCCATACAGTTAGGCAATGAGCAATTGCAAACGGCGCAAACCGAGCAAAGCATCACCCTGCTGCTGGAAGACGAGATCGACACGTCACGCGGCGATATGATCGTGAAAACCGCTGAAACGGTAGAACCGGTCAAACAGATTGAAGCGCACGTCTGCTGGCTGTCTGAAACCCCGTTGTCTACTGCGCGTACTTATATTGTGCGTCATACTTCACGTGAATCAAAAGCCAAGATCGGCGAGATCCAATACAAAGTCGATGTCAATACTTTGGAACAACAAGCCACCAGCGATCTCAAAATGAATGATATCGCACGTGTCAGCTTTAAGCTGGCGCAGCCATTGATGGTGGATAGTTACGATAAAAACCGTGCCACCGGCGCGTTCATCGTGATTGATGAGAGTAGCAACAATACCGTTGGCGCAGGCATGATTGTTTGATTAAACCAAACATCGCATCGTCAATCAGATAAATTTGCAATAAAATATCGTTTTGGCTGCCCTAAATTTTGGCCAGGACCCAAGCCGCAAAGGATTTAAAACATGACTTATGTAGTAACCGAAAATTGTATTCAGTGCAAATATACCGACTGCGTGGATGTATGCCCGGTCGACTGCTTTGTTGAAGGCCCTAACTTCCTCGCCATCAACCCTGATGAGTGTATTGACTGCACACTGTGCGTGGCAGAATGCCCTGCCGAAGCCATTTTCTCTGAAGATGATGTACCGGCAGACCAGCAACACTTTATCGAACTGAATGCTCGCCTGTCGCAAGTATGGCCGACCATCACTTCCAGAAAAGATCCTTTGCCGGAAGCTGACGACATGAACGGCAAACCTGGTAAGACTGAATTGCTGGTTGAGTAATCAGAGATAAAACAAAAAACCGCTCTATTGAGCGGTTTTTTGTTTTTGCTTACTGAATAGAATAAAGTTTTTCAGCCCTCTGAGCGGCATTTTGAGCCCGCCACCAACTTCAGTCTAAATAGTACTCTATCTAAGACAAAAGCCGATTGCAGTAGGCTGGAATTGATGTCCTCCACCAGTGTAATATGCCGTACCACTTGCATAGCCAATCAACGCGCGATCGGAAGCGGTCAGTTGCGCCACGTAACCGCACTTGGTCATGCCTGCAGTTTCAAGGCGCCAGGTGCCGGTTTGGCCGGTGGAGGTGCTGGTGATTGGCAGGTAGCTTAATGAACCTCCTGGATTGCCAAGCACTGCGATGGAAACTGCACCAAAGAAGTCATCAGCGGCAGCGTAAGTACCAGTAATCACATCTCCGACTTTAATGTCGGAACAAGGACCTTGATCCATAGTAATGCTGGCAGTGGGTGCCACATTATCAACCCTGACTTTAACCACATTAGATAAATAAGATATTGCGGGATTCAGTGCATCAAGCACTTCTACCTGCAACCATCGATAAGGGCTTGTGTCTCCCACTGTGTGTAAAACACCTAGAATATCGAGATTCACAAAAGTCTGCACTGGCGCTATCAAATCCTCCTGATATTCAATATACCCATCAGCTAGTGGTGCCTGGCTTATGGGCGCAGGGAACGTCCAGGTTCCACTACTTAATTGCTCTAAGGCCAGCTTAAATGCGTTAGCGACAGGAATAAAATTGACGCCATCTGTACTGTATTTCAGCCGGTATTTCAATTTCGTGACGCCACTGCTTGCATCGGGTGCGTTGCCGATGTGGCCACTGATCCAGAGACTATTGCCAAAAGGTGCATTATTAAATGCTGCATTGGTCAGCGTACCAGTGACCGGATGAATATCGGAAATATCTTGTCCGCAAATTGCTGTTATCACAGGCGCAGGCTTGCCGCCATACTGGATATCCTCAGGCGTTAACAGGATTGTGGTATTTTCTGAGTTACCCCATACCGGTTTATATTCTGGCGTATTCGGTGGCGGCGGTGAACTCCAGGATAAGATAGCGCGCATTTTTGCATAAACTGGGCCTTGTTTGCATGGCTTTCTATGCTTGCTCAGATCCACAGGCAGGAATACGGCATAATTAAAACCATCTTTTGGCAAGCTAGCTATGTCGTGCACCTGCACCGAAGTCAAACCCATGTCCTGCCAGCCTGATCCAAAATCCAGGTAGAAACGTACATACTCCAGGCTGCCCTTTGTGCATAAATTACCCGAGTACCCCTGGGGCTTTTTAATTTTCAGCACACCTACTAATTGGTTTAAGGTTGCCTTAGGCTGTAATCCAATACAATTAAGTTCTTCAAAATCAATATTGCCGTCGGTACTTGCAATTTTATCGATGACTTTTGACAAATCGAATTTAAATTCTGACAGCTCATGCTTGGGTAATAGCTGCAGCGCACTTAATTTAGTGGGCTGGGCCATGATTTCCTGCACTAAAGGATAAGCGAACCGGTGCGGGGCCAATTCTGCCTTGGCATAACTTTTTTCCAAGGCGGCATAGTTCACTGGCAATTCTAAGGTTGGAATTTTCAGCTCAATATCTACTAACTCGCTGATGTCTTTTAATATCGAAGCATCAAGCAGATCTTTAAACACTAAGTGTGGAGCAGGCTGAGCCAGAATATGTGCATTGACCACATTGCCCCAAACCGGCATGTAATTAGGCGTGTTCGCAGGGGGCACCACGCTCCAGGATAAAATAGCCCTGGCTAATAACTGGTTAGGTTTTTTGCATGAATATCGCTTGATATCCACGGGCAACTCAACTGCGTACTCCAAACGACCTTCATGTGCCACATCATGCACATTGAGACTTGCAACGCCTTGATCAACCCAGGTCACTCCATCATCATACGATAAGTAGAATCTGACGTACTCTTGCGAACCTTCTGAACAGAGGCCACCAGAGTAGCCACTGTTCTGGTTAATATAAACGACTGCCTTAAGTAAATTGAATTGCGGTTGCAAACCTAGACAGCCGAGACTTTCATAAAAGGTATTACCTTGGATCTTCTGGACCGGCTTGGGAAACTTGCCAGATAAATTACCGAAATAATTCGGGTTCCCTATTATCAGGTGAGGAAAATTATTACGTAGTTTGCTGATTTCTGCAGAGACTGCCTGCCGCTTGAATGTTTGCTTTTGCATGCTTCATCCTCATTGATTATGATTTGAAATGAAGCGTTCAAATTACTAAACCGGATTGGTTAACACCATACTGCAATTGCATACATTTATTAACATGATCAAATCTACTTCTTTGATCGCTATCGGAATGGCACGTCTAACCAGCCATTTTCTTCAGCCGTTTTGAGTGCTGCGTAGCGGCAGTTCACATTCATAAGCGCCATTGCGCGCTGGAATTCGGTGCGTACCGTGGCAGGAGATTTATTTAGATGCGCAGCGAGCACTTTGGATTCAGTGGTCTTGAATTTTTGACAAGCTTTCATTAAATCGGAAAGTGCAGGTGTTAATGGGTTGTCATACATAATCAATCTACGCCTCCTTTAAATGGGTTAATAAAATCAAATCGCAAACTTGAGGTAAATAATCGATCAAAGACTTTTCGACTTCAGCTCTACTGCAGGCCACTTTTTGTAATAAGCTTTTTCTCACGATCAGAAAGCGTATCTACTACGCTTTTTATGGATTTGTATGAATATCTCCGCAATTGATATGCAGAAAAATCTGCTGATTACATTAACATAATTTTGTTAATTAAAGTTAATAAAAAGAATCAGACTGTTCTGCTAATACGCGCAGAGAGAAAGTGATTTGCCTAATTGGCAAATTAAATGGATAAAACAGGAGTACCGGCAGCAGTTTTGAAATAGTAGAGACAGGCAACTATCACATAAATACCGGCTTTAGAAATTATTCCAGCAATTTCCTCACTGGTGCATAACTACGTCTATGTTCAGGTGTAATGCCATATTGCGCCAAACGTGAAAGATGTAATGTAGTGGGATAGCCTTTATGTTTGGCAAAACCATAATCCGGATATTGTGTATCCAGTTCCAGTAGCGAAGCATCCCTGGCGGTCTTAGCGAGTATGGAAGCAGCGGAAATCTCAGCGACCAGGCTATCGCCTTTGACAATCGCTTCACAAGGCAAGTCAAACTTGGGCCTGCGGTTGCCATCTACCTGGATCAGGGTAGCGTGGATATCGAACTGGTTCACCATTGCCAGGTAAGCACGCTGCATGGCCAGCATACTGGCCTGCAGGATATTGATCTCATCGATCTCCTGCGCGCTGACACTGGCAATGCCCCAGGCTAATGCATGGGCTTTGATTTCAATCGCCAGCGCCTCACGTTTGGCTTCTGACAGCTTCTTGGAATCTGCCAGACCGGTAATCGGCCGTTCCGGGTTCAGAATCACGGCGGCAGCGTAAACCGCACCTGCCAGTGGTCCCCTACCCGCTTCATCAATACCGCATAGTCTGAGCATAGTCATACCGCAGGCAGGAATTGCCTGATGACAGCAGCCGCTTTTTTCGCACTATTCTGCTTAAGCTGCGTATGGATGGCACGGTATTTTTCACGTAATACAGCCAAGCCCGTTTTATCTGCCAGCAAGTTATACAAGGTCTGCGCAATCTGTTCCGGGGTCGCGTCTTTCTGCAACAATTCCGGCACGATGAATTCACCTGCCAGTATATTGGGCAACCCTACATACGGCTGCAGCCGCATACGTTTCAGCATCTGCCAGCTCATATTCGACATTTTATAGGTGATCACCATAGGCTTCTTCAGCAAAGCAGCCTCTAAGGTTGCCGTCCCGGAAGCGACGACGATAGCATCAGCAGCTATCATGGCCTCATGCGCATGTCCGAACATGATCTGCAAATCAATCACAACGTCCGGCTTTTGCGTCAATAACTGATGCCATGCATTCTGGAATATATCCCGCGTTTCACGGGTCACCAGCGGCACCAGGAACTGTACAGCCTGCCCATTCTCGCGCATCAACCGTTCGAATGAGATCGCACTTTCCAGCATCAGTTCAGCATGAAAGACCACTTCTGACTGGCGGCTGCCTGGTAGCAGTGCAATCACCACGCTATTCTTTTTCAATTTGAGTTTTTCGCGCATCTGAGGCACTTCCGGCTCCATAGGCAACGCATCTGCCAAAGGATGGCCGATATAGGTCACAGGAACGCCTACTTGCTGATATACCGCTGGTTCAAACGGGAACAGCGCCAGGATATGTGACACCGCGCGCTTGATACTATGGATGCGGTTCTTGCGCCAGGCCCAGATGGAGGGGCTTACGTAATGTATGGTAGCGATACCCCTGGCTTTGAGTTTCTTTTCCAGCCAGAAATTAAAGTCAGGCGCATCTATGCCAATGAACACATCCGGTTTTTGCTTGAGGATGTTTTTCAATAATTCTTTGCGCAATTTGAGCAAACCCCATAAATGCTTCAACACCTCTAGGTAGCCGCGCACGGAAAGACGTTCTATGGGGTAAAGGGATTTTGCGCCCAGGCTCATCATTTTGGGGCCGGCAATACCGAAAATCTCGATATCGGGATGCAGTGATTTCAGCTCCTGGATCAGGTGGTAACCCAGCAAGTCTCCGGAGGCTTCACCCGCCACCATTGCAATCTTAGCCATGGTGTTTCGAGTTAACGCACAATGCCGCGCGTGGTCTGCGCGAGAAAACGGGTCATCAGGCCAATCTCCGGGCATGATTTTTCCATGTCGGCCAGAGCCATCTTGGCTTCTTCAAAAGACAGGCCCTGACGGTACAGCACTTTATACGCACGCTTGATCTGTTGAATCGCCTCAGCGCTAAAGCCACGGCGTTTCAAGCCTTCGGCATTGATGCCATGAGGTTGCGCATCGTAACCGGCGGCTGTCACATACGGAGGAATATCTTTAAACACGACAGAACCTACCGCGGTGATGATATGTTCACCGATCTGGCAGAACTGGTGTACCAGCGTGAATCCGCCGAGGATGGCGTGATCATAAATAGTGACATGGCCGGCCAGCGACGAATTATTGGCCATGATGGTATGGTTGCCGACTATGCAGTCATGCGCGATGTGTACATAGGCCATGATCCAGTTATTGTCGCCTATCTTTGTGGTACCTTTGTCCTGGATAGTGCCGCGGTTAAACGTACAAAATTCGCGTATGGTATTGTGGTCGCCGATTTCTAGCGTAGTCGGTTCGTCTTTGAACTTCTTGTCCTGTGGCTTGGCTCCCAGCGATGAGAACTGGAAGATCTCGTTATGCTTGCCTATGGTGGTCGGACCTTCTATCGTCACGTGTGAACCTACCTTGGTCCCGGCATCGATACGGACACCGGCCCCTATAGTCGTGAAAGGCCCCACCTCTACCGAACTGTCCAGTTCGGCCTTGGGATCAATAATGGCAGTAGGATGAATCAGGCTTTGCATCTTTTTATGTGTGCTGCGTACCGCCAGCAAACGGAACTATGGTTTATTTTCGGGGTTATTTTTCGATCGCTTTGAGAATACACATCATGTTGGCTTCAGCCACCACTTCGTCACCTACCTTGGCGACGGCATTGTATTTCCAGATGCCTTTCAGGATGCGGTCAATTTTGACATTGAGTATGATCTGGTCACCTGGTGAAACCGGTTTTTTGAAACGCACATTGTCTATGCCGGCAAAGTAATACACGGAATCATTGGTAGGCTTGGTGTTCATGGTTTTGAACGACAGGATAGCCGCCGCCTGCGCCATGGCCTCCACAATCAGCACACCCGGCATGACAGGATGGTATGGAAAATGGCCAGGGAAGTATGGCTCATTCACTGAGACGTTTTTCACCGCCACAATTTCCTTGCCCAGTTCCATAGACAAGACACGATCCACTAATACAAATGGGTAACGATGCGGCAAATGTTCCAAAATCTCATGAATATCCATGCTATTCATTGCATTCTCAGCCATAAATTCTCTCAATCTTTTGTATGTTTTTTTGTATTACTTACTGCTTGCTCAAGCTGCTTGAGCTTGAGGTTGGTTTGTTCTAAATGCCGGATATTCGCAGCTGTCCGCAGCCAGTCTTCATGCTTCTGGAAAGGCATCAGCGCAGTGTAGGTTCCCGGTTGCTGGATGGAGCGCATGATCATGGAGCCAGGCGATATCGTCACGCCATCTACAATCTGCAGGTGCCCGAGGATCATCGCCGCACCGCCAATTTTACAATGCTGTCCGATCACCGCGCTTCCGGCAATACCCGTACAGCCAGCAATGACTGTATGTGCGCCTATGCGGACATTATGGGCGACCTGTATCAAATTGTCCAACTTCACGCCATCTTCGATGACGGTATCATCAAGGGCACCACGGTCTATGGTGGTATTGGCACCAACATCTACATGATTGCCTATGACAACGCGTCCTATCTGCGGTATTTTAACCCATTGCCCCTGCTCTTCAGCGTAACCAAAACCATCATTTCCTATCACACTGCCGGAAAACAGGTGGCAATCGTGGCCAATCACCGTGCCATGCTTGACTACCACACGTGGTTCTAGAATCGTATGCGCCCCGATAGTCACGTCATCCTCAATCACACAACCGGCACCGATACGCACACCTTTACCCAGCTTGACACGATCGCCAATCGTAACCATGGCGTCTATGGTCAACTCATGTGGGAGTGTCGTCTCATAGCCGATCACTGCGCTCGCATGGATATGGCTGATAAACTGTTTTGGCGGATTCAATAAAGCTGTGAGCTTGGCAAAATAAGCATACGGATTTTCTGTCAGTATGCCGGGTAATGTCGTCAAATGCCTGTGTTCAGGACGCAGGATAACGGCAGAAGCCTGCGTCTCTTGTAAGGAATGGGTATATTTGGTGTCATTGAAAAAGGTGATGGATCCGGCCTGGGCATGTGCCAGCGAAGACATACGCGAGATTTTTATGTTTGCCAGGTCAGGCAATGACCCAGCAACGACTTCGCCTCCCAATGACGCCGCAATGTCTTGCAAAGAAAAAAGTTGCGTCATGGACACCTGACCTAAAAATGCTTTCTTACTTTACCGCAGGCTACTTCTTGCCCAGCAGTTTGAGTACTTTATCGGTAATATCGATACGTTTGCTTGCATAGGCAATGCCGCTGTAAGCTACCAGGTCGTAACCTTCATTTTCGGCAACGGTCTGCACTGCCTTGTTGATACGCTCCTGCAAGACAGCCAGCTCTTCATTCTTGCGCAAGTTGATATCTTCACGCAGTTCACGCTGCTTGCTCTGGAATTCCAGGCGCATATTGTTCAGTTGACGCTCCTTGATACGGCGGTCAGACTCATTGATATTGGTTTTATCGTGATCGAGTTGCCCTTCTATATCCCGGATCTGTTTCTGCAATTTTTCCAGTTCCAGCGAGCGGGGACTGAATTCTCTCTCCAGTTTTTTGCCTGTTTCAACCGTTTGTGGCGCTTCTTGCAAAAGCTTGTCTACTTGCACGTACCCCACCTTGTAATCGGCAGCGCAGGCGTGACCGCACCACAGCATAACGCCCAGCCACATCACCAGAATATTTCTCATGCAGCTACCCCTTTCTGCGTATGCATTATTGCTGACTTAAGCCTGTATGCCATTAAAATTGCTGACCAAACTGGAATTGCAATGTTTGCGTATCATCATTTGCTTTTTCTTTGAGCGGCTTGGCTAGCACCAGCTTCAATGGACCAAATGGCGACACCCATGTCACACCGACACCGGTTGAGAATCTCAAATAATCAGAATTGATGGAGTCGTTTTCACCGAAAACACCACCGCCATCCACGAATGCACTTAACCTGAACTGGTTAGATTGTGAGACGAATGGCACAGGCATAAATAATTCAACGTTTCCGACCAGGCGCTTGGTACCACCGATCGCGAAATCAGAACCTGAGATCGGGTTCACATCACGTGGCCCTAATGACGAGTTCAGGAAACCACGCACACTGTTCACACCACCTGCATAGAAGTTTTTGAAGAACGGATAGTTTTTACCACCGTAAGCTTTTGCATAACCGGCTTCACCATTCAGCATCAGGGTGAAATCTTTACCCAGGTCTTTAAACCAGCTGTGTTGGTAACTCATTTTGTAATATTGCAAATCCAGGCCAGGCAATGATAAATCGCCAGACAAGCGTTGTAACACACCACGGCGCGGGAAAAGAATATTATCCCTGGAGTCGAAAGTCCAGCCTGCATTTAACACCACTGAGTTACTGCTACAACCACTGCTGTTTTCACAGAATCTCAGGTATTGAATCGGGCTGTCAGCCGAAAGATCTACATTGGTAAAATCGAGCGTCACGCCAGCACTGAGGAAATCCATTTCAGATAATGGCATACCGAAACGCATCCCCACACCATAGGACTGGCTGTTATAGGTACCTACATTCAGAGTTGAGGAGTTCCTTCTGCTGGTATCCACATCGCGACGATAAATATCGAATCCGCGGCTGATACCATCCGGGGTGAAGTAAGGGTCGGTGTATGAAAGAGAATACACAGTGTTGTAACTACTGGTGTTCACTTGCAAAGCCACACGGTTACCGGTACCGAGGAAGTTAGGCTGGTTGACGTTAAAGCCTAATACCACACCATCACTACTGGACAAACCGGCACCGAACTGCACGCTACCGGTGGCTTTTTCTGCCACAGTCACCGTCATATCGACCTGGTCGTTGATACCCGGGACAGATGGCGTTTCCAGCTCTACTGTATCAAAGAAGTTCAGGCGCTGGATACGCTCTTTGGAACGTTTGATCTTGTCGCCGGCATACCAGGCGGATTCCAGCTGGCGCATCTCGCGGCGTACCACCGAATCACGTGTCCTGGTGTTGCCTTGCACATTGATGCGGCGTACATACACCTTGCGGCCCGGATCGACAAAGAAAGTAAACGCAACCGTGTGCTCCAGTTTGTTGATTTCCGGCACCGCATTCACGTTAGCAAACGCGTAGCCTTCTTCACCCAGCTTGTCATTGATGTTCTTGCTGGCGTCGGTCACTTTCTGGCGGTTGAATACATCGCCGTCCTGGATATTGATCAGCTTCCTCAGGTCTTCTTCAGGCAGCAACATCTCGCCAGCCAGCTTGGTTTTGCTGATGTTGTATTTCTCGCCTTCAGTGATATTGACTGTGATGTACACATCGCGCTTGTCTGGCGAAATCGATACCTGGGTGGAGTCGATTGAAAACTCCAGGTAGCCCTGGTTCATGTAAAAAGAACGCAAGGCTTCCAGATCGGCTGTCAGCTTTTGCTTGGAATACTGGTCATCTTTATTCCACCAGCTCATCCAGTTTGGGGTCGTCAGCAAAAAGTTGGCGCGTAAGTCTTCAGTTTTAAACAGGTGGTTACCGACAATATTGATATCGCGGATCTTGGCAGCAGGGCCTTCCACGATTTCGAAACGGATAGATACACGGTTACGCTCTAACGGGCTGGAAGTGGCCTTGACTTCGGCACTGTATTTACCCTGCGACAGATATTGACGCTTGATTTCCTGCTCGGCGCGGTCCAGTAATGATTTATCAAAGATCTGCCCTTCGGCAATACCGATTTGCTTGAGGCCTTCTTTAACTTTATCGGTAGGGAAAGACTTATTACCACTGAAGTCGATTTGCGAAATGGAAGGACGTTCCTGTACTGTCACCACCAGTACATCCCCATCGTTTTCGATACGGACGTCTTTGAAGAAACCGGTCGAATAGAGGGACTTGATTGCCTGCGCAGCTTTTTCGTCACTCATCACATCGCCTACCTGCATTGGCAGGTAGTTGAACACGGTACCAGCCTCGGTACGTTGCAAGCCTTCTACACGGATGTCAGAAATAACAAATGGTTCTGTCGCAAAGGCTTTCAGATGGATAGTGGCTGCTAACAGGCACAACAATAACTTGGAACTAGACTTTATTCTCATTAACTATGCTCTCACCCTACCAGGTAACGGTTGATATCATTGAAAAAAGCAATGAACATCAACGCCCCCAATAATCCCAAACCTACGCGCTGGCCGATCTCCAGCACCTTGTCAGGTAAAGGCTCTCCTCGAATCAATTCCGCCATATGATACAACAAATGCCCGCCATCCAATACTGGTATCGGTAGCAGATTCATGACCGCGATACTGATGCTGAGCAAGGCAATAAACCCTACATACGGTTTTATGCCTAATCCTGCGGTCTCGCCGGCTGCGTCTGCAATACTGACAGGGCCGCTGATCGCTTTTAAAGACGCCTGGCCGGTCACCATTTTAACGATCATTTTCAGCGTGAATGTGATAGTTTCCTGCACTTTGCGGATGGCGCGGACAGCAGCTTCCGCCAATGTGTAATGGCGCTCTACCTGGTATGGCTTGAGGTCAACTGCATCCATATTGACGGCAGCACCCAGGCGGCCGATTTTTTGCCCGGCTTCGACGACTGTTTCCGGCAACAGCTTGATTTGTACCAGCTGGTTACCGCGCTGGTATTCGACTTTGAGCGGTTTTGAGGGATTGGCCCTTACCCACTTTACAAACTGCTGCCAGTCTTCAATAGGCTTATTATTGACGGAAAGGATACGATCACCGATCTGCAATCCGCTTTTTTCGGCGACAGACCCCGGCAAAATCTCCCCTACTACGGCTGGGATCACCGGCATCAGCATGGAAATACCGACTTTCTGCAGCACATCTCCCTCAGGCTCACCATGCAAGGCTCCCATAGGCAGCATGTGTGTGTGCGAATCACCCTGCGCAGTACGCGTTTCAACCTTCAGCGAGCGATGTGCAACCCAGCTTTCCAGTAACTTCCATTGTGCATCTTGCCAGGTTTCTACGGGCTTGCCATCCAGCGAGACCACTAAATCGCCGGAGCGTAACTTTGCCTGTGCAGCCAGTGAACCCGCTTCTACCGGACCGATGAAGGGCTTGAGGCCCACTTCGCCTTGTGCGATCAGCCCCCAATAACAAACAAATGCCAGCAACAGATTCGCCAATGGGCCGGCGAACACAATCCACATTTTGGCCGGTACTTTCTGGCGGTCAAAAGCGCGTGACCAGTCTACAGGTGCGGCGCTATCCTGAGCGGACTGGACAGACTCCGGGTCGCGGCTGTCCAGCATTTTGACGTAACCACCGAGCGGGATCCATGACAATTGCCATTGTGTAGACGAAGGTGAACCCTGGTATTGAAAAATCGGCTTGCCGAATCCAATCGAAAATTTAAGTACCCTGACGCCGCAACTGCGTGCCGCCAGGTAATGACCGAACTCGTGAATGGTGACCAGCACACCGATAGCGATGACAAAAGCCAGCGCTGACATCATAGTGCAGCCGCCTTTAATACAGGGGTGATTGCCGAGGTTGCGATGGCTTGCTGTACACAGGCACGTGCTTGGGCATCCACTGCAAGTAACTGCTCAATCGAAGTGACTGGTTCAACAGCTATCTTCTGTAATGTATCGTCAAGCAGGCGCGGTATATCCAGGTAATGGATCTCATCTCGCAAGAAAGCCGCCACCGCGACTTCATTGGCAGCATTCAGCATAGCCGGGGCAGTTCCGCCCGCCGCAAGTGCATCAAAGGCGAGCTGCAGGCACGGGAAGCGATGTGTATCAGGGGCTTCGAATTCCAGCTTGGCGATATCCACCAGGCTGAGCGGCTTGACGCCGGACGCAATGCGTTCAGGATAGCCAAGCCCATAGGCGATCGGCGTCCGCATATCCGGGTTGCCTAATTGCGCGAGGATGCTGCCATCCACATACGACACCATGGAATGAATGACGCTTTGCGGGTGCACTACCACTTCAATCTGTTCCGCGCGTGCATTAAACAGCCAATGCGCTTCAATCACTTCCAGCCCTTTATTCATCAGTGTAGAGGAATCAACGGTAATTTTTGCGCCCATCACCCAGTTTGGATGCTTAAGCGCAAGCGCAGGCGTGACTTCTGCCAGTTGTGCCTGCGTATATGTGCGGAAAGGGCCGCCGGATGCGGTCAGAATGATCTGATTGACACCTACATCAGCCAGATCATCATAAGCCAGGCCAGGCATGGCCTGGAAGATGGCATTATGTTCGCTATCGATCGGCAGCAAAGTGGCCTGGCCGTGTTTGACTGCATCCATGAATAACTGCCCAGCCATCACCAGCGTTTCCTTATTCGCCAGCAGTATCTTCTTGCCTGCTTTGGCAGCCGCGAGCGCTGGCAGCAAACCAGCAGCACCTACGATAGCTGCCATCACCGCATGCACTTCTTCGTGGGCTGCCACTTCGACCAGGCCATCCGTACCCGACAATACCTGGATATCCAGCGCTTCAGTTTCTATCCGCTGACGCAATTTTTGCGCAGCATCGGCATCCTGCATCACGGCAAAACGTGGCTGAAAGCGCGCACATTGCTCCCACATGGCATCTACATTGTGATGCGCGGTCAGGGCAAATACAGCATAGCGCTGCGGATGCTGTGAAATCACATCCAGCGTCTGCTGACCGATGGTGCCGGTACTGCCCAATATGGTGACGTATTGCAAAGCGACCTTTTAGAATGAATAAGTTTGTTGCCAGTAATGAAACCAGAACACCAGGCACAAGCCGACCGGCAAGGCTGGAATCACGCCATCGACCCGGTCCAGGAATCCGCCGTGGCCGGGCAAGAATTGTCCGCTATCCTTCAGGTTGGCACGACGTTTGAAAAAGGATTCAAACAGATCGCCATATACGCCAACTGTGGTGATCACCCATAACCCCGGCAATATCCACCAGGTAGATACGACATCTGCGGCTTTTAAGCTGACAGCATACACCGCAACCGCCAGCAAAGCACCTGCCACGCCTTCCCACGTTTTCCCGGGACTGATGGCTGGCGCCAGTTTATGCCGGCCGAATTGCTTACCAAAGAAGTAAGCGGCGCTGTCCGCCAGCCAGATAGTGGAAATGATCACCAGTAATACGTAAGGATTAATCTCTTGGGCAGTCACCAATGCCATCCACAACGACAGCATCAGACACCAGCCGAGAAACAGGTTGAACCCCTGATTCCTGGAAAAGGTATTCAAATACATCGCTACCGGTACAACAATCAGCCAGAACAAGGTGGCGCCTATGAATACCTGCATGGCATGGTAAAAGAACCAGTGGAATCCCCATTGTTGCAACAGCACCAGTAGCGCGATGCCGGTCAATGTAGAAAAAGTCAGGTAGTTACGGGTTTGTGTCGGGCTTAATTGCAGGAACCCTGCCCATTCGTGCAGGCAGACCAGGGTCAGCAGCAGCATGGCAGCCGCCCACCACAGCATGGGAAGCCAGAATAAAGCCGGGAGAAACAAGCCAAGCAAGATAACTGCCGTGATGACTCTGGTTTTCAACATAAACTAAGAAGCGTTGCTATCTGTACTGAACTGTTCACTTGTCCGCCCGAAACGCCGCTCACGCTGACGGTAAGAAGCCAGCGCGGCTTCAAATGCCGCATCATCGAAATCAGGCCACAAAGTGTCGGTAAAGTAGAGTTCAGTATAGGCAAGTTGCCACAACAGGAAATTGCTGATGCGTGTTTCACCGCCGGTACGGATAAACAAATCCGGCTCTGGCGCGTAAGGCATGCATAGATGAGGGGTCAGGTCAGATTCGGAGATCTCGGTGAGCTTGCCCTGATTGGCCTGTAATAACTGGTTGACCGCATTGACCACGTCCCAGCGGCCACCGTAATTCACGGCAATCGACAATGTCAGGCCGGTGTTGCCAGCAGTTTTTTGCTCGGCTTCCAGCATCTTCTGCTGCAACACTTCGTTGAACAGGCTACGGTCCCCAACCAATTTCAATACCACATTGGCCTCATGCAATTTGGCAACTTCGCGGTCTAGCGCTTCCAGGAAAAGGCCCATCAGGAATGTGACCTCCTCGGGTGGACGCCGCCAGTTTTCGCTGCTGAATGCAAATAATGTCAGGAATTTGATGTCCAGTCGCACGCAGGCTTTGACCAGCTGGCGGACGGACTCAAGACCACGCTGATGCCCGGCCACACGCGGCAGAAAACGTTTCTTGGCCCAGCGGCCATTGCCATCCATAATGACCGCCACATGTTGCGGCAACTCACCGGTGGCAGGAACTTGCTTGGTAGAACTAGAAAAGAAACCCAAAATATATCCGCTCAGCTTGGTAGCAGCTTACACTGCCATCAAATCCGCTTCTTTCTGTTGCAATAGTTTATCTACTTCAGCCACAGCTTTATCCGTCATTTTTTGCACTTCATCCTGTGCGCGACGCTCGTCGTCTTCAGAGATCGCTTTGTCTTTGACCAGTTTTTTAAGAGAGTCATTGGCATCACGGCGTACATTACGGATGGCCACTTTGGCACCCTCGCCTTCGGTACGCACAATCTTGGTCAGATCGCGACGACGCTCTTCAGTCAGCATGGGCATAGGCACACGGATCAGATCACCATTGGTTGCCGGGTTCAGGCCCAGGTCACTGTCACGGATGGCTTTTTCCACCTTGGCGATCATGTTTTTTTCATATGGCTGGACATTAATCGTACGTGCATCGCCGAGGTTGACGTTAGCTACCTGGTTCACCGCTACCAGTGAGCCATAATATTCGACCATCACATGATCCAGCAGGCCGGCATGGGCACGGCCTGTCCTTACTTTTGCCAAATCAGTGCGCAATGCTTCCAGTGATTTATGCATTTTCTGCTCGGCAGATTTTTTAATTTCTTCAACCATGTTTACTCTCCAATCTCGCTTTACTTCGGCCACGTATCAATGGCCTTAAGCCTCTACGCGCGTGCCTTCATTCTCACCCAGGATAATGCTCTTCAACGCGCCTTGCTTGAAAATACTGAATACCGCAATCGGCATTTTCTGGTCCCTGCACAGGGTGAACGCCGTGGCATCCATCACTTTCAGGTTTTTACTGATAGCTTCATCAAATGAAACGTTGTCATAGCGTGTTGCCGCCGGGTCTTTTTTGGGATCTGCCGTGTAAATGCCATCGACCTTGGTCGCTTTCAACACGATTTCCGCATCGATCTCCACGCCGCGCAATGCAGCTGCGGTATCGGTGGTGAAGAACGGGTTACCGGTGCCCGCACCAAAAATGACCACTTTACCTTCTTCCAGGTAACGGATAGCTTTTCCACGGATATACGGCTCAGCGACCGCCTCGATATTCAGGGCGCTTTGTACGCGGGCAGCAACACCAGCATGTTTCATGGCGTCCTGCAATGCCATCGCATTCATCACCGTGGCCAGCATACCCATGTAGTCAGCGGTCGCGCGGTCCATGCCCTCGGCTGCCGGTGCGATGCCACGGAAAATATTACCGCCACCGATCACGATGCCGACTTGTACACCCATGTCGACGATTTCTTTTACTTGCAGAACAATCGCATTCACTGTCTCACGATTAATGCCGTAAGCATCATCGCCCATCAGCGCCTCACCGGATAATTTAAGGAGAACACGCTTAAAAACAGGTTGTGACATTGCTATTTTTCCCAAACTCAAAATGTGCCTATTTAATCACAAAACACGGTTTCTTGGTCCAGAAACCGACCCGTTAACCATAAAAAAAGTGGAATCCGCAGATTCCACTTTTTATTGTCAGCGATTTAAAGCGATTACACTTTAGCGGCTGCTGCCACTTCAGCTGCGTAATCCACTACCGCCTTCTCAATACCCTCGCCCACTACGTACATAGTGAATGAAGCCACGCTGGCGTTGTTGGACTTAAGCAATTGCTCGATCGTAACTTTGTCATCTTTCACGAAAGTCTGGCTCAGCAGAGTCACTTCTTTCAGGAATTTCTGCACGGTACCGTCAGCGATTTTTTCCAGCATTGCTTCTGGCTTCCCAGCTTCTTTTGCCTTTTCGATCGCAACACGGCGCTCAGCTTCGATCAGGGATGCGTCCACACCGCTGGCATCGAGTGATTTTGGTTTTGCTGCTGCAATGTGCATGGCGATATCTTTACCCAGAGTCTCGTCACCACCAACCAGGTCCACCAGCACACCGATTTTGCTGCCGTGTACATAGCTGTACAACTGGCCTTTGGCTTCGGTACGCACAAAACGACGCGGTGTGATGTTCTCACCGATCTTGCCTACCAGTTGCGCACGTACGGCTTCAGCAGTTTCACCACGCATAGGCAAACCAGCAACAGCTTCGATATCAGCCGGGTTGTTTTCGTTAACTACCTGTGCCAGTTCAGACACAAATTTCAGGAACTCTTCGTTTTTGGCACAGAAGTCGGTTTCTGAGTTCACTTCGATCAAAGTACCCAGTTTACCACCAGCAGCGATGCTGATGCCTACAGTACCCTCAGCAGCCACACGGCCGGCAGCCTTGCTTGCCTTGTTACCAAAACGTACACGCAGAATTTCTTCAGCACGCGCCATGTCGCCTTCGGCTTCGGTCAAAGCTTTTTTACAGTCCATCATTGGGGCATCGGTGCGCTCACGTAAGTCTTTCACCATGCCTGCGGTAATTTCAGCCATTTGCTACTCCTTTTGTTAGGATTCCTGCTTGAGGATTTACTAGTATTTTTATCAAACAATACACTGACCATATGTCAGTCATATTGCACGTGTGTTATAGAACGTGTAATAGAAAAAGGGGCGCATAGCCCCTTTTTTTGCTGCGAGTGATTACTCGGCAGTTGCCTCGGCTGCTGGCGCTGTTTCTTCTTGCGCAGCTTTCACGATTTCAGTAATCGCGTTAGCACGGCCTTCCAGCACTGCATCGGCCATACCACGAGCATACAGACGGATCGCGCGTGATGAGTCATCGTTACCAGGGATCACGTAAGTGATGCCGTCTGGTGAGTTGTTGGTATCCACGATGCCGATCACAGGGATACCCAGTTTGCGTGCTTCAGTGATAGCACCGCTTTCATGACCAACGTCGATCACGAAAATCGCATCTGGCAAGCCACCCATCTCTTTAATACCACCGATGGAACGCTCCAGTTTTTCGATCTCGCGCTTGATGCCCAATGCTTCTTTTTTACCGAATTTGTCGATGCTGCCATCTTGCATCATGTTTTCGAAGTCATTCAGGCGCTTGATGGATTGCTTGACAGTTTTGAAGTTAGTCAGCATACCGCCCAACCAGCGGTGGTTAACGTATGCGCAGCTAGCACGTTGCGCTTCTTCTTTAACGATGTCGCGGGCTTGACGCTTGGTGCCTACGAACAGGATACGGCCCTTGTTTGCTGCCAGAGTACGCACGTATTTTTGTGCATCTTCAAATAATGGCAGGGTTTTTTCAAGGTTAACGATATGGATTTTGTTGCGGTCACCAAAAATGAACTCTGCCATTTTCGGGTTCCAGTAACGGGTCTGGTGGCCAAAGTGAACACCAGCCTCCAACATTTGACGCATAGTCACTGACATAATAAGTCTTTCTATTTCAAAGGGTTATTCATTCACATGCATTCCAAACACCCTTAAAGGGCACCCAATGTGAATGCATGCAGATTAATTGACGAAAAAGTCAATCCGCAATTATAGGGTAGAAAATGCTTGTTTTCAAGCACTTACTGCTCATAACAGCGAATGGGTGTCCCCGTCAGGACTCGAACCTGAAACTAGCCCTTAGGAGGGGCTGGTGATATCCTGTTTCACCACGAGGACAGCGGCAGCATTTTAAACGCTGTCGGCCAAAATGCCTACTAAGTCACTAAAAATTTTCATGCTTGCCGTGTGCCAGCGCTTGTGAGTAACATGCAGTTTTGCCTGGCAATCCCTTATGAACAGTAAATCAATCAATCATTTTGCGACAAACATCCGCGATGCCATCCTCGCGCACGAAGCCGATATTGAATGCCTGGACCGTGAAATCGGCGATGGTGATCACTACATCAATATGAAGCGTGGCTGTGAAGCGATTGTCGGCATCGCCCCAGAGCTGGAACCTTTGTCCGCCGCTGATGCGCTGAACAAGATCGGCATGAAGTTGCTGAGCACCATTGGCGGTGCATCCGGCCCTTTATTCGCCAGCTTCTTTATGAGCATGGCTAAATCACTTAAAGCCGGCGACACGATAAGTGTGAGGGAAATCGCCATGGCGTTTGACGATGGTGTACAGGCCATCATGCAGCGCGGCAAAGCACAGGCAGGGGAAAAAACCATGCTGGATGTGCTGATACCAGTAGCGGCTACGTTTAAACAATTAGCTGAACAAGGTAAATCTGCAAAAGAAATTGCATCAGCCTTAAAAGATGTCGCCAGTGAAGGCCTGGAATCTACGCGCGATATGTTAGCTACCAAAGGCCGCGCTTCAGGCTTGGGCGAGCGCGCGATTGGTCACCTGGATGCCGGCGCCAAAAGTTGTCAGGTGATGATACATACCGTCTGTGACCTGGTTATAAGCCATTAAATACCATTTATCAATCAACCCGCTGCGAAACCAACAAACAATTAGCTATCAAGCCATGCCAGATAAGCAAAGCCGATTACAGGAGATAACATGAAAAAATTTCTGAACAATGTCGATCATATGCTGACAGAAAGCCTGACAGGGTTCGCCACTGCGCATGCTGATCTGGTAGAAGTGCAATTCGAGCCTACCTTTGTTACCCGCAAGCAGAAAGCGCAGAGCAAGGTCGCCATTATTTCTGGCGGTGGTTCCGGCCATGAGCCTTTACATGCAGGTTACGTAGGCAAAGGTATGCTGGATGCGGCTTGTCCTGGCCAGGTATTCACGTCACCGACGCCGGACCAGATGCTGGCGGCAGCCGAAGCGGTGCATGCCGATAAAGGCGTGCTGTTTATTGTGAAGAATTATGCCGGCGATGTGATGAATTTTGAGATGGCAGCCGAAATGCTGCCGTTCGATCACGCAACGATCTATACCTCGGATGACTGCGCCGTGGTAAACAGTACTTATACAACCGGATGCCGTGGCGTGGCCGGTACCGTCATTGTAGAAAAGTGTGTCGGTAGTCTGGCAGAAACCGGTGCCGATTTAGAAGCATGCAAAGCACTGGGCGAAAAGATCAACCTGCGCACATCCAGCATAGGCGCCGCGTTGACCAGTTGTACGGTGCCCGCCGCCGGACGCCCTACTTTTGATATTTCAGATTCCGAGATTGAAATGGGTGTGGGCATTCATGGTGAACCCGGCCGCCGGCGTGAAGCCATGCGCGAGGCAGATGCTATCGTCCAGGATATGGTAGCCGCGATTGTGCACGACATTGAAGCCAAGCAATTACCACTAAGTGGCGACATTTTATTATTGGTGAATGGCCTGGGAGCGACACCCTTAATGGAGCTGTACCTGATCTACAATACCGCCGCCAGACTACTCGAAGAAAAAGGCTTTACGGTCGCCCGCAGCCTGGTCGGCAATTACATCACGGCTATTGATATGGCAGGCGCATCCATCACAGTCTGTATGCTGGATGATGAAATCAGGCAGCATTGGGATAGCCCGGTGCATACGGCAGGATTACGCTGGGGCGTCTAAGAATTTGAGTTTTACCTTTTGCCAGTTCTTTGAGTTTTGCCTACGTTAATCCTAGGATTCAAACACCGCTTGCCACAATGCAATCACCGGCTGTTGCAATGGTTGTGCCAGGGCTTTCTCCACCTTGGCAGGCTCACCCTGCAATTTACTGGCGTGTATCCAGGCACGATACTGCCTATATGATTGCTGCACCTGCTCCGCTAACCCGGAATTAATCAATCCGTTCTCTGTCAATACGCCAAGCAAGGCAATGTTACCGATATTCTCGGTGAGTTTGGGATAGTCTGCCGCATGCAATAACACCAGGTATTGCACCATAAACTCCACATCAATGATGCCGCCAGCTTCATGCTTCAGGTCAAACATGGCAGGATCAAAGCGATGCGAAGAACGCATCTTCTGCCGCATATCCAGAATGTCTTGCCTGATATCTGATTCACTGCGCTTGGTCTTTAATATATCCATGCGGATACGTTCAAACTGCTCGCCGACTTTGGCTTCCCCGGCGACAAAACGCGCACGGGTGATCGCCTGATGCTCCCATACCCAGGCTTTATTTTTCTGGTACTCATCAAAAGCAGCCACGCTGCTGACCAGCAAGCCACTATTACCATCGGGCCGTAATTGCAGGTCGGTGTCATACAACAAACCGGCATTGGTGATGGTGTTAAACCAGGTATTCAACCGTTGCGCGTAACGGGCATACACTTCCTGCGCGTTATCGGCATCGTCGTCATACAGGAAAATAATATCCAGGTCGGATAAATAACCTAGCTCTTTGCCACCCAGCTTGCCGTAACCAATCACGGCGAACTGTGGGGAATCTCTATGCTTGAACGAAATATTCTGCCAGACGGTTTGCAGGCTGACCTGCAACACCACTTCGGCCAGCGCACTCAGGTCATCAGAAATGGCTTCCAGTGGCAGCGCCGTCATCAGATCCTGTGCGGCGATCTTCAATACATTGGCATGCTTGAAGTGGCGCATGGCATCCATTTGTGCTTCTACATCGCCTGCCAGATGCGCCATATGCTGGATCAGTTCGGCTTTTAATTGCGCAGCATCCAGCCGTTTGAACAGGGTCTGTTTATTCAGTAATTCGTCAAGCAATACCGGGTGTGCGGATACATATTGCGCGATCCATGGGCTGGCTGCGCAAAGTTTGACGATTAATGCCAAAGCATCGGGGAATTCAGCCAGCAAAGCCAGGTAGCTGGCACGGCGGCAAATGCTTTCCAGTAAATCCAGTGTTCGGATTAGCGCTGTATCAGGCACTATGCTTTGCTGCTGTATCGCCTCACGTAGCAGCAATGGCATCAATTGATCAAGACGGCGTTTGCTTTGCTCGGGCAATTGCTGGATTCGTTGGCTGGCTCGCGTGCTTTGCAACAGTTGGACAATATCGGCAGCCCGGGTATAGCCTTGCTCCTGTAGCCATTGCCCGGCTTCACCCACTGTAATAGTGCCTTGCCAGATGGCGATTTCCTGCTCCAGATCATTCGCCTGCTGGTCATTACTTTTCTGATCCTTGAAGGTATCGTCAAAGAATCGCTGCACCCTGTCCCTATGCTGATTCAGCTCATCGATAAAACTTTCCCAACTTTCATGTTTGAGCATGCATAACAGGTAACCGCGGTAGGTTTCAGAGTCAGGCAGATCCTGCGTCTGCTGGTCATCGATATACATCAAGCGATGTTCCAGGTTACGCAGGTATGTATAACTTTCTGTTAACGCCGCTACATCCTCAACTGGCAGCATACCGCGCTCCGCCAGACGCGAGAGTACAGACAAGGTTGGTTTGATCTGCAAATCCGGCAACTGGCCGCCACGGATCAGCTGGAACACCTGTGCAATGAACTCCACTTCGCGGATGCCACCGCGGCCCAGCTTGATATTGTTCGACATGCCGCGTTGCACCACATCGCGCTGGATCTGGGTTTTCAGGTCACGCATAGACGCATAAGCATTAAAATCCAGGTATTTACGGAACACAAACGGCCGGATCAATTTATTCAACTTGTCAGCCGGCCCATAGACTACGCGCCCTTTGATCCAGGCATAGCGCTCCCATTCACGGCCATAATTCTGGTAATAATCTTCCAGCGCATCCAGGTTACACACCAGCGCACCTTCAGAACCATAGGGGCGCAGGCGCATATCCACGCGGAACACAAATCCATCGGCAGTCACATCATCCAGCGCCACGATTAATTTTTTACCCAGCCTGGTAAAGAAATCCTGGTTGCTTATAGATTTGTCGCCATCGGTATCGCCTTCGTGCTCATAGGCAAAAATCAGATCTATATCCGACGAGACATTCAGTTCGCGCCCGCCCAGCTTGCCCATGCCGACAACGATCAACTGTTGAGGATGTCCTTGCGCATTACGCGGTGTGCCATAAGTCTTGGCAAGTTCAGCATGATAGAAATCTGCTGCCGCACTGATCGCCGATTCTGCCAGCGCACTGGTGGTCTCCACCACTTCTTCAAAATTGGCCAGGCCATTCAGGTCGCGCACTATCATATGCGCCATCAACCGCTGACGTATCTGCCTGATATGTTGCAAAAAAACCGTTTCCACCTGATTTTTTTCAGCGGCGAATAACGCAGCGACATCTTCAGTCTTATAGGTCTTGTGTAAGTTATCTAACAGATCAGTCAGGGAATCTGTATTTTTTGTAGCGAATCTGGCAAAAAACGGGCTGCATGCCGCTGCATGTAGCAAATAGGCCGCTTCTGTAGACGGCACCTGCTTTTCTGTTAGAATTTGGGCAAGTTGTTGCATGGGATATCGCTCTTAATCAGGGTGTCTTGTGTGCTCGGAGAGTAGTTCAATCAGAACCAGAATAATAATACCTGAGGTTCACCAAAGCTGCATTTTTGGCATTTTGCCATTGCACATTTTTGACATTGATTTTTGGGGGACGCTATGTCTATCGAATCTGTACTTCATGAACACCGCGTGTTTGCACCGGGCGCAGCTTTTTCCAGCCAGGCAGCAGTCGGCAGCATGGAGGAATACCAACGTTTGTGCAAAGAAGTTGCACAGGATTACGAAGGATTCTGGGCCAATCTGGCCCGCGAATTATTGATCTGGCACAAACCATTCACTAAAACCCTGAATGAAGAGCAGGCACCGTTTTATAAATGGTTTGAAGATGGTGAGTTAAACGTTTCTGCCAACTGCCTGGACAAGCATTTAAAAACCATCCCGAACAAAACAGCCATTATCTTTGAAGCCGATAACGGCGATGTGAAAAACGTCACGTACAAAGAGTTGTACCACCAGGTTTGCCAGTTTGCCAATGGCCTGAAATCACTCAAGCTGGTCAAAGGTGACCGCGTCATTATTTACCTGCCTATGGGCATAGAGGCGATTGTCGCCATGCAGGCCTGTGCCCGCCTTGGTATCATCCATTCAGTGGTGTTTGGCGGCTTTTCTGCTAAGAGCCTCAACGAACGCATTATCGATGCCGGTGCAGTAGCCGTGATCACTTCTGATGGCCAGTTCCGTGGCGGCAAAACCCTGCCACTGAAGAGCGCCGTGGATGAAGGTATTGCCATGGGCGGCTGCGACAGCATACGCAATATAGTCGTGTTCAAGAAAACCGGCCAGGAAGTCGTCTGGGATAGCAAATGTACCTGGTGGCATGACCTGATCGCCGGCCAGTCAGACGAATGCGAACCGGTGATGGTGGATGCCGAGCATCCCTTGTTCCTGCTGTATACCTCAGGCTCCACCGGCAAACCGAAAGGCGTGCAACATAGTTCCGCTGGCTATCTGCTGCATGCCATGAACACCATGCGCTGGACTTTTGACATCAAGCCGGACGATATTTACTGGTGTACCGCCGACGTGGGCTGGATCACCGGCCATAGTTATGTCACCTACGGCCCGCTGGCGATGGGCGCGACCCAGATCGTGTTTGAAGGCATCCCGACCTTCCCTAACGCCGGCCGTTTCTGGGAAATGATACAGCGGCACAAAGTCAGCGTTTTCTACACCGCGCCAACCGCGATCCGTTCACTGATCAAGGCAGGCGAATCCGACCCTGCCACGCACCCTGGAAAATATGATCTATCCAGCCTGCGCTTGCTGGGCACGGTGGGCGAGCCGATCAACCCGGAAGCGTGGATGTGGTATTACGAGCAGGTCGGTGGCAGCCGCTGCCCTATCGTGGATACGTTCTGGCAAACCGAGACTGGCGGCCATGTGATCACACCATTGCCAGGCGCGACCAAACTGGTGCCGGGCTCCTGTACCCTGCCCTTCCCGGGTATCGATATCGACGTGGTAGATGAGTCCGGTAAAGACATCCCTTGGGGAACCGGTGGCCTGCTGGTGATCAAAAAACCCTGGCCGTCCATGATCCGTACTATTTACAACGACCCTGAGCGTTTTAAAGCCAGTTACTACCCTGCCGAGCTCGGTGGCAAGATCTACCTGGCAGGTGATGGCGCGGTACGTGATGCGACTACCGGCAACTTCACCATCATGGGCCGTATCGATGATGTGCTGAACGTTTCCGGTCACCGTCTGGGCACCATGGAAATCGAATCTGCACTGGTGGCCAACCACCTGGTCGCTGAATCAGCAGTAGTGGGTAAACCACACCCGATCAAAGGCGAATCGGTGGTGGCATATGTGGTGCTGAAAGGCAAACGTCCTGAAGGTGACGATGCCAAAAAAATCGTCGCTGAATTGCGCGAATGGGTGGGCAAGGAAATCGGCCCGATCGCCAAGCCGGACGAGATCCGCTTTGGTGATAATTTGCCGAAAACGCGTTCCGGCAAGATCATGCGCCGTTTGTTACGCAGCCTGGCCAAAGGGGAAGAAATCACTTCTGATATCTCAACCCTGGATAATCCGGCGATCCTGGAGCAATTGAAGCAACCAGTCAGCTAGGTTTCTGTAAGGAATCACAATATGGAAGGCCTGATTATCCTGGTGGTGTTTATCGCGATTGCGGTTTTCCTGATGCGAAAATAGCAATCCACAGACTCACAGCCATCACACTCAGGCAAATAGGTTAAAATAGCGGCTTTTAAACGAGCCGCTATTTTTTCATGTCCAGTTTGCAGCAAGAAGTCCAACGCCGTCGCACCTTCGCCATTATTTCCCACCCGGATGCGGGTAAAACCACACTGACTGAAAAACTGTTGTGGTTCGGTGGCGCGATCCAGGTTGCTGGTGAAGTGCGTGGCCGTAAAGCTGCGCGCCACGCCACTTCTGACTGGATGGAACTGGAAAAGCAACGCGGCATTTCCGTGACCTCCTCCGTGATGCAGTTCCCCTACCGCGAACATATGGTCAACCTGCTGGATACGCCGGGCCATGATGACTTCTCTGAAGATACCTATCGTACGTTGACCGCGGTTGACTCGGCCGTGATGGTGATCGACTCGGTCAATGGTGTGGAAGCGCAAACCATCAAGTTGCTTAACGTCTGCCGTATGCGCGACACGCCCATCATCACCTTCATCAACAAGCTGGACCGCGAAAGCCGTGCACCCATCGAGTTGCTGGACGAGATCGAAACCACTTTAGGGATGGAATGCGCACCCATGACCTGGCCTATCGGCATGGGTAAAACCTTCCGTGGCGTGTATAACCTGGTCACTGACAGCATCCTGTTCTTCGACCCTCGCGCCGAAAAAGGCACTTCAGAAACCATCCAGGGCATCAATAATCCGCGCCTGGACGAGTTGATAGGCTACCAGGCAGAAGAATTACGGGTCGATATCGAACTGGTACGTGGTGCTTCCAATGAATTCAATAAAGAACGTTATTTAAGCGGCAAGCAAACGCCGGTATTTTTTGGTTCTGCCGTGAATAACTTTGGTGTGCAATCGCTGCTGGATGCGGTGGTTGACCTGTCGCCGCCGCCACAGGCCCGCAATACAGCCACGCGCTCGGTTGCCGCCAACGAAGAAAAATTCGCCGGCTTTGTGTTCAAGATCCAGGCCAATATGGACCCTAAACACCGTGACCGTATCGCCTTCCTGCGCGTATGTTCCGGCCGTTTTGAACGCGGCATGAAGATCAAGCAGGTCGCCTCCGGCAAAATGCTCAACGTCAACAATGCCATCACCTTTATGGCGCAAGACCGCACCATCATGGATGAAGCTTATTCCGGTGACATTATCGGCATCCCTAATCACGGCACCATCAAACTGGGCGATACGTTTACCGAGAGCGAAGCGCTTAAATTCACCGGCATTCCTTCATTCGCACCTGAGTTCTTCCGCCGCGCCAGGATCAAGAACCCGATGAAAATGAAGCAGTTGCAGATCGGCCTCAAGCAATTGTCTGAAGAAGGAGCAGCGCAACTGTTCCGCCCCCTGCTTTCCAACGATTTGATCCTGGGCGCAGTGGGTATGCTGCAGTTTGATGTGGTGGCCCATAGGCTGGAGCACGAATACGGTGTCGATATGATCTTCGAACCGTATGATTGTTACACCGCGCGCTGGTTGAAGGGTTCAGATGCAGACCTGAAAGCCATCGCCGACAAATACGGTTTTAACGTGGGCCTGGACAGCGCAGATGACTATGTTTACCTGGCGCCTAACCGCGTGAATCTGCAGATGGCACAAGAGCGTTATCCGGATATCCAGTTTATGGAAACACGGGAAATCGCCTAAATCTACTTACTGTCAGCAAGACCATGTCAACCTCAATGCCGTCAGGCGTCATCAAAGCCTTATCTTTCAAGCAACCATTTGCCTGGCTGATAGCGAATGGCTATTTGCTGGTCGATGACCGCACCTGGGGCACGCAGTACCGCGGTCCTGTGCTTATTCATGCAAGCAAAGGCCTGTACGAGCAGTATTACCAGCACATCAAATTCAATACCGATGTGCCTATCCCTGATATAGATAAACTGGAATATGGCGGCGTGGTCGGTATTGCCAAACTGGTGTTGTGCTGCAAACCAGGCGAAGTACCCGCCGGAATCAGCCGCAATCAGCGTGCGCATTTTGGCGGCGTGCATCATGAATATTTTGGTTTTTTATTTGAACAGGCAAGACCGCTGCCGTTGCTGCCTTGCGCGGGCAAGCTTGGCATCTTTGAGCTGGATGTAGATCAGTTACTGGCTGCCCCGCCAGCCGCGCAAGCCGAGTTGTTTTAATGCCAACCCGGTTTGGAATAGATCCTGAACAATCGCTTGATAACCAAATGCATACTGAGACCCGGAATTCCAGATGAAAAATGCCTGCCCATGTTACAGCGGTGAAGCTTATGCAGACTGCTGCCAGCCATTGCATGCTGGCACGCCAGCGCCAGATGCTGAACGGCTGATGCGTTCGCGTTACAGCGCTTATGCATTGAAATTGCCAGAATATATTTTGCATACATGGCATACAGACACGCGTCCTAAAACCCTCACGCAAGAAGATTTAGGGGGTATCAAATGGTTGAAATTGCAGGTGCTTTCACATGAACAGCCGGATGCGGACACTGCTTTTGTAAAATTTGTGGCGACTTTCCAGAGTGGTAAACAGAAGAAAGAGCAACTGACTGAACATAGCCGGTTTAACCGGGAAAGTGGGCAGTGGCTTTATGTCGACGGACAACCTGATTAGGGGTTATTCAATAAAAAAAGCAGCGGAATCGCTGCTTTTTTATTACCTAGATAATTACCTTAAAGCCCCTGCTTGAGGCTTTCCATAATAAACGGATCCAGGTCGCCGTCCAGTACGCCTTGCGTATTACCGATCTCGACATTGGTGCGCAGGTCCTTGATACGGCCCTGGTCCAGCACATAACTGCGGATCTGGTGACCCCAGCCTATATCGGTTTTGGCATCTTCAAGTGCCTGCTTCTCCTCGTTACGCTTACTCAGTTCCAGGTTATATAAAGCACCCTTCAGCATGTTCATCGCTTCTTCTTTGTTGCGATGTTGTGAGCGGTCATTCTGGCATTGCACGACCACGTTGGTTGGCAGGTGAGTGATACGCACCGCAGAGTCGGTTTTGTTGATGTGCTGGCCACCGGCACCACTGGCACGGTAGGTATCGATACGCAGATCCGCCGGATTGATCTCGATTTCAATCGAATCATCCACTTCAGGGAATATCTGCACACTGGCAAAACTGGTATGCCGTTTGGAGTTGGCGTCAAAAGGAGATTTGCGTACCAGCCTGTGCACGCCACTTTCGGTACGCAAGGTACCGAAGGCATAATCGCCGGTCACTTTGATAGATGCACCCTTGATGCCGGCGATATCGCCCTCCGACTCTTCCAGCACTTCGACCTTGAAGCCTTTGCGCTCTACATAACGCAGATACATGCGCAACAGCATGCCTGCCCAGTCTTGCGCCTCGGTACCGCCACTGCCGGACTGGAATTCGATAAAGCAGTTATTGGCATCCATGGGTTGCGAGAACATGCGCTTGAATTCCATTTCAGCGATGGTCGCCTCTATTTTTTGCGTGTCCGCTTCTACGCTCAACAGGGTGTCGTCGTCATTTTCTTCACGCGCCATGTCAAATAATTCACGGCTGTCAGACAATGACTGGTGAACGTCATCCAGCGTCATGACCACGTTTTCCAGCATGCGCTTTTCTTTACCCAGGTTTTGTGCTTTTTCCGCGTTGTCCCAGACCTTGGGATCTTCCAGCAGGCCGTTGACTTCCTCTAAGCGTTGTTGCTTGTTCTCGTAGTCAAAGATACCCCCGAAGGGCTTGGTGGCGTTGTGCCAGGTCGCTGAGCGCATTGGCGATACTGTTCAGGTGTTCGGCTTCCATTTTTGAATATTTTAGAATATGAAAGCCGGCATTATACCGCAGCCATGCATGTGATTCAGCGCCTGTAAATAAACGGCTGTGAATAAAGAATTCATATTTTTGTCACAAATCCTGTCACAAAATAGTAAAATCACGGTCACAAAACTTTGACACCGTCCGGGAGTTCTCAATGGCGCATGCCACCTTTGGCCGCATTATGGCTGCAATCAGCCCTAGAAACGACAACTACTTTGTGCTGTTCAACCGTTTGGCCGACTGTGCTGTACGTGGTTCCAAAGTGCTGGCTTTGATGGCCGCAGAAGTAGGTCAGGCCGGGTTTCACACCCATTTTGCCGAAATCCGCAAAATCGAATCTGAAGCCGACGAATACACCAAACAGATCCTGCTCTCCCTGCACAAAACCTTTATCACCCCGTTTGACCGCCGTGAAATCCGTGAACTGGCCATGGCGCTGGACGATATCATCGACTATATGGAAGCGATTCCGCAAAGTGCGGAGATCTACGGCCATACCAAATTCACGCCTGAAATGGTGGCACTGGCACAGATACTGTTGCGCGCTGCCGAAAAAGTAAAAGATGCGGTGCAAATGCTGTCCGACATGAAAAATGCCGAGCGTATCTTGCGTACCTGTGAAGAGATCAGCACTATCGAAGGCGAAGCCGACCATATCATGCGTTCTGGCATGCACCGGCTGTTTGAAGAAGACCATGATGCGCGTACGCTGATCCGTTCCAAGCAACTGTATGACCTGTTCGAAGAAGCGGTGGACAGCTGTGAGGATGTCGCCGATGTCATCCATGGCGTCGTGTTGGAACGTATCTAAGGAACCGTCATGGATCACGTGATAATCGTCATGGCGGTGCTAGTGTTCGTCGCCCTGATCTTCGATTTTATGAACGGCTTTCATGATGCCGCCAACTCAATCGCATTAATGGTCTCCACCCGCTTGCTGACCCCGCAGGCTGCCGTGATCTGGGCCGCTTTTTTCAACTTTGTCGCTTTCCTGTTTTTTGGCCTGCATGTGGCAGACACGGTAGGTAAAGGCATCATCGATCCTAACATCGTCAATAACACCGTGATCTTCGGCGCACTGTTTGGCGCGATTGCCTGGAACGTCATCACCTGGTGGTTTGGTATCCCATCCTCATCCTCACACGCCCTGATCGGCGGGTTGATCGGTGCCGGCATGGCGCATTCGGGCACCAAAGGTGTGATCATAGGCAGTAAACTGATCAGCACCGGCGTGGCGATCATCCTGTCACCCTTGTTCGGCATGCTACTGGCGTTATTGCTGTCTATTGCCATCATGTGGGCGTTTCAGCGCTCCTCGCCTTACAAGATCGAAAGCCGCTTCAATAAAATGCAGTTTATTTCGTCTTCTTTGTTCAGCCTGGGTCATGGCGCCAACGATGCGCAAAAGACTATGGGTATCATCACGGTATTGCTGTTTGCAAATGGCTATCTGCACGGTGATTTCCATGTGCCGTTCTGGGTGGTGATCGCCTGCCAGCTGGCGATGGGCCTGGGCACCCTGTTCGGTGGCTGGCGCATAGTACGGACCATGGGTATGGGTATCACCAAGATCCGCCCAACCGGTGGCTTTGCCGCGCAAACTTCAGGTTCAATAGCACTGTTCCTTGCAACCAGCCTGGGGATCCCTGTCTCAACCACCCACACCATCACCGGCGCAATTGTCGGCGTCGGACTATCCCGCCGCATGACCGCAGTGCGCTGGGGGCTGGCATCCCGTATTGTCTGGGCCTGGGTGCTGACCATCCCCTGTGCAGCCATCATGGCGGCGATTGCTTACCATATCGGTGAAAGCTTGCTGTAAGAAAATTGTCACAAAAAAGAGGCGCCCGGTGCGCCTTTTTTATTTTTTGTCACATTTCTGTCATATTAAGTTTCTAAGATTCCCTCCATCGCAAAAGATAACACCACACACAGGAGTGTATAAATGAATACCAAGTTGTTCCGCAATACATTAATGGCTTCACTGATCGTGCAGGCATTCAGCTTCTCCCACTCAGCAGCCGCAGCGGACAAGATTATCAAGATTGATGGCTCAAGCACGGTATACCCTATCACCGAAGCGGTAGCTGAAGAATTCCAGCGCGCCAAAGGCATCAAAGTGACCGTGGGTGAATCCGGTACTGGCGGTGGTTTCAAGAAATTCTGCCGCGGCGAAACTGACATCTCCGATGCTTCACGCCCTATCACACAAAAAGAGATCGATGCATGTAAAGAAGGTGGCGTACAGTTCATCGAACTGCCAGTGGCTTTCGATGCATTGACCGTAGTGGTGAACGGCAAGAATGACTGGGTCAAGCAACTGTCAGTTGCCGAGCTGAAAAAGATCTGGGAGCCTAACTCTTCAGTGAAAAACTGGAAGCAGGTGAATGCGACTTTCCCTGACAAGCCTATGAACCTGTACGGTCCAGGTACTTCCTCAGGTACATTTGATTACTTTACTGAAGCGGTGAATGGCAAAGCCAAAGCCAGCCGTAAAGACTACACACCATCAGAAGATGACAACGTACTGGTACAAGGTGTTTCCGGTAACGTAGGCGGCCTGGCTTACTTTGGCCTGGCATACTACCTGGAAAACACTGACAAACTGAAAGCCGTACCTATCGTTGCCAAAGAAGGTGCCAAACCGGTATTACCATCAGAAGCTACTGTGATGGACGGTACTTACCAGCCATTGGCACGTCCTCTGTTTATCTATGTGAATGCGACATCCGCTGCTTTCAAACCGGAAATCAAGGCGTTTGTGAATTTCTACCTGGAAAACGCACCTGAGCTGGTCAAGGAAGTGAAATACGTCCCACTGCCAAAAGAAGACTACACTGCAGTGAAAGACCATTTCAAGGCAATGAAACCAGGGACCGGGTTTAACGGTAGTTCAGAAGTCGGTATCAAGATCACCGACCTGTTGTCCCGAATCAAGTAATGATAAAAAAGGGGCTTAGAAAGCCCCTTTTTTAGTCACTTATTCGGCCCTCACTGCGGATTATCCGCTAAAATTCGAACCCTGGCAGATCAAATACTTTTTGGTCTTAATAAAGCTCAACACTATGGCGACTCAAGCAATGCAAGCACCCGCGGAACTGCCCATCAGCCCCAGACTGGCTAAAAACATCCGTAGAAATGTCAAAGAACGGATCATTGAACTGATACTGATGATGGCGGCACTGGTCGCAGTCGCAACAACATTTGCCATTGTCGGCGTATTACTTTACGAATCACTGAGCTTTTTCAAGACAGTCTCGGTGATTGAGTTTTTTACCGATACAGAATGGACACCTCTGTTTGAAGATGCGCATTACGGTATCCTGCCACTGGTTTCCGGTACGCTGACCACCTCAGCGATTGCACTGGCAGTTGCCGTACCAATCGGGACTATCTCAGCGATTTTCCTGTCCGAATTCGCTACCCACAAGACCCGCGAGATCGTCAAACCTATCCTTGAATTGCTGGTAGGTGTGCCTACCGTGGTATTCGGTTATTTCGCGCTGTTCTTCGTGACGCCCCTGCTGCAAACCATCTACCCTGACCTGCCCAGCTTCAATATGCTGGGTGCAGGTATCGTGATGGGCATCATGATCATTCCCTACATTGCCTCACTGTCTGAAGATGCCATGCGCGCCGTGCCTATGAGCATGCGTGAAGGCTCTTATGCCATGGGCGCGACCCGCTTCCAGACCGCAGTGAAGGTAGTGACCCCGGCCGCTGTTTCAGGCATTGTCGCCGCGTATATCCTGGCGATCTCGCGTGCAGTCGGTGAAACCATGGTAGTGGCGATCGCCGCGGGCCAGCAGCCCAACCTGACTTTCAACCCATTAGAGAGCGCCGCGACCATTACTGCCTACATCGTGCAGGTAGCGATGGGCGATCTGCCGCACGGCAGCATAGGTTACCAGAGTATTTTTGCCGCCGGCCTGGTATTGATGGCGATGACCTTGTCTTTCAACATCATAGGTCACTGGGTACGCAAGAGATACCGCGAGAATTACTGATTCTTCAGGCAAGCCTTCGCAATACTGACATATAACAACGATACACTGCCGGTTGCCACGCGACCGGCTGATGCGGGAATAACACCACATGGAACATAGAGCTTCTGTAATTGAAAATCTGGGCGAAGTACGCGCCATGATCAAGCGCCACAAGCGTAACGACACCTTGTTTGCCACCCTTGGCCTGCTGTGCCTGATGCTGGGCCTGATGACACTGATGTTGCTGTTCTGGCAGCTGATCGCCGATGGTTACCCGAAATTCAACCTGGATTTCCTGACTGAATTCCCGTCCCGCCGTGCTGCGCGCGCCGGTTTGCTGTCAGCCTGGGTAGGTTCGCTGCTGGTGATGACGGTCACCTTCCTATCTGCGGTACCGGTCGGCGTTGCCGCTGGTTTGTACCTCGAAGAATATGCGCCGAAAAACTGGTTTACCGACCTGATCGAGATCAATGTATCCAATCTGGCAGGTGTGCCTTCCATCATCTACGGTTTGCTGGCACTAGGCCTGTTTGTGTATATCCTGGGTTTCGGCCAGAGCATCCTGACCGCTGGCCTGACTTTGGGTCTGCTGATCCTGCCTATCGTGATCGTGTCTACCCGTGAGGCGATCCGCTCGATTCCGGTGTCTATCCGCGAAGCCGCGTATGGTGTGGGCGCTACCAAATGGCAAGTCGTGTATGACCATGTATTCAAATACTCCTATGGCGGTATTTTGACAGGTGTGATCATCGGCATGTCACGTGCACTGGGCGAAACTGCACCTATCATCACGATTGGTGCGCTGACCTTCATCGCCTTCCTGCCACCGTCACCGATCACTACTGAACCTCCGTTTATCAATTTTGAATGGCTGTCCTCCGGCTTTACGGTGATGCCTATCCAAATGTTTAACTGGCTATCCCGCCCTGACCATGCATTCCATGTCAATGCGGCCGCCACTGGTGCCCTGATCATCGTCGTCACCTTGCTGATGAACGGTGGCGCCATCTGGTTACGCTACAAAATTCGTAAAAATATTAAATGGTAATGCCAAACAAGATTTAGGAAACTTCATGGCCAACGTAACTACCCCGATTAAAGCTGAAGCACGCGATTTAAACTTCTTCTACAGCAACGGCGCCCGCGCACTCAAAGGCATTTCCATGCCTTTGTATGAAAACAAGATCACTGCGCTGATCGGCCCTTCAGGCTGTGGTAAATCCACATTCCTGCGCTGCTTCAACCGTATGCACGACCTGTATCCAGGCAACAAATACCAGGGCCAGATCGTCATGCACCCGGACAACACCAATGTGCTCGATAGCGGCGTAGACCCGATCGAAGTACGTATGCGTATCAGCATGGTGTTCCAGAAACCCAACCCTTTCCCGAAATCGATTTACGAGAACGTGGCGTACGGTTTGCGTGTACGTGGTGAAAACAACAAACGCATCATGGATGACAAGGTTGAAGAAGCGCTGAAAGGTGCTGCCTTGTGGAATGAGGTCAAAGACCGCCTGCACGACCTGGCATTCAACCTGTCCGGTGGGCAGCAACAACGTTTGTGTATCGCCCGTGCGCTGGCGACAGACCCGGAAATCATGCTGTTCGACGAACCGACTTCCGCGCTGGACCCTATCGCCACTGCCAACATCGAAGAGTTGATGGTGGAGTTGCGCAGCAAACTGACTATCCTGGTGGTGACCCATAACATGCAGCAAGCTGCACGCGTGTCTGACTATACTGCCTACATGTACCTGGGCGAGCTGATCGAGTATGACGATACCGACAGGATCTTCACCAACCCGGGCCGTAAAGAAACCGAAGATTACATCACCGGCAAATTTGGTTAATTTCAGCTACCAGACAAAAACGCCGCAGATTGCGGCGTTTTTTTTGCTCATGCATCCTAATCCATCATACTAGGGCTCCAGAACGCCTGGTGGATATAACTGACAGCCAGCAAACGTTGTGTCACCGCATCCAGCTCTTCGCTATTGATTGCCGATGCCAGTAACTCAATTTCAATTTCCACACTGTCGTGTCCAAACGCATGCATCTGCATATGTTTGGTTGGATACTGTGCTTCGGCCAGCATATTTTCCAGCAGTGTCAATGCTTCCTTCTGATGTTCGCGTAACGCAATCACGTATATGCTAGTAGCCGCTTCTACGCGCAACGTATCAATCGGCTTGCGATTGATCTGGTTCACGACCGGGCGTAACAAAGTATTGGTAGCCAGCACGAACAAGGTGCCCAGGGCTGCTTCCAGTAACAAATCAGCACCCGCACAGGCACCTACCGCTGCCGAGCCCCACAGGGTCGCAGCGGTGTTGAGCCCGCGCACATTGCCCTCTTCCCGCATAATGACCCCGGCACCCAGGAAACCGATACCGGAAACTACATAGGCGACCACGTGCACCGAACCTTCACTGCCGGTAAGGCGATTAGCCATATCAACAAAGATCGCAGCGCCCACCGCCACCAGCACATTGGTACGTAGTCCCGCCGTACGTTGCCGGTACTGGCGTTCAAAACCAATGACGGTACCGCAGACAAAAGCAGCCAGCAAACTGAGGAAAGAATCAGCAAGGGAAACCAGATTGATATTTTGAATGGCCTGCAATGTCATGACTATCTCTTATGATTGATATTTTTATTTCAAAAACCCTGCAAAAACACAGCATTGTAAATGCGCATGCTGCCAGCCAGCAACCTTAATGACACATAAAAAACGCCGCAAATTGCGGCGTTTTTTCCGAGTTTAATTTTTGAGTTGACGATATAAACAAGGTTTACTGTGATGTCAGTTTAAGGATCTGGCCAAGTCAGTACGATTTTCTAACTGGCGGGAGTTTTTTGGGTCATGCTTGAGTGGAAGTAATCTTTCAAACTCGTTTTTAACCACCTGATAACATTCACATACACTTTTTTCAAGCTTGGGACGATCCATTACATGTATATGTCCACGGGAATATTTAATCAAACCTGCATTTTGAAGTTTTCTTGCAGCCTCTGTCACTCCCTCTCGTCGAACACCCAGCATATTTGCTATCAACTCCTGGGTCATGTAGACATCATTTGTAGGCAGTCTGTCTACGCTCAGTAAAAGCCATCTGCACAGTTGCTGCTCAATCGAGTGATGTCGATTACAAACGGCCGTTTGTCCCATTTGTGTAATTAATGCCTGGGTATAGCGCAACAGCAGATTCATTATACGGTCGTTGCTGTCAAACTCCCGTTTCAATGCGCTAGCCAGCATACGATAGGATTTCCCGGCAACCTGGACTATTGCCCGATTAGGTGTTGTCTGCCCCCCCAGACATACGGAAAGACCCAGTAAGCCTTCATTGCCGATCACAGCAATCTCGGTAGTTGAACCATTTCCCAATACATACAATATTGAAATGATCCCCGTGATTGGAAAATATACATACTGTTGTCGCCCACCCGACTCGTAAAGTGTCTGATTCAGGGGCAAACTTACCAATTCGAGCAGTGGTTCGATATTTAAATAATCTGCTTCGGATAATGAAGCTAATAAATGATTTTGTCGTGGGAAAGGCGCGTTTTCGTCAATGTGCATATTGATACCTCAAATGCGCTATGTTTAATAACATAGCGCTTTGGCTGGCAAGCGTATTGCGACTTCGTGGAACCTTAATCTGTTCGACCGATTCCATTCACGGATAATTCATTCCCGTTTTTTAATATGCCCTTAATTAAGCTGTTCCGCTCTATTATAAAAAAAGAGTTTTTGGCATGGATAATTCAAATGGTTGATTATCTGCGCCTTCAAATAACTGGCAGGTATAGAGAACGGCTCACACTCTTGCAGGCCGTCTAATATATTTGAGATGAATAGGCTAGCCGCTTTTTTCAGGCTCAGCATTTGGTTGATTTAATGAGGTAACTGCCTGATTAGCGCCTGCTACACCAACAAAAGAAATACTGGCACCGCCTTCAGCAGCAGCATCAATAATGGCACGAAGATCATCTGCGGATTTGCAGTCAGCACTTAAGCTGAATCCAAGACCGGCTTTGGCCAGGCGGATCAGTTCATCAGTAGATTTGTTATCAAAACTCATCACACACTACCTTTCATTAAAGCTTAAAAGAATATAGGCGTTGCTATATTTCAGCGCTTTTAAAAAGGGAAGTTAAGACTCAGGTGAAGATAGATTGAGCCAGCGAAGCAAATGAATGAGTTATCAAAATTCAGTAGGTTTTTTGGTAACCAAAATTGACTCTTTAGATTAATAACCTAATCACTCAATCAAGGTTTCAAATCCGCAGGTAACGGCCAGTCATTAAAATTACAAGGCTATTCAATTTCGAGATTTCATTAATTTGCTCTTAAAGAATGCCATCAAATGCCGACATGCTCAGTGCGATACCTAACATAGCGCACTTTAAATCCCGAACTGCACAAGATTTATTTTTCAGAAGGAAAAAACCTGAGTTTCAAGGGGAATGTTTTTTACGTTTATGAGGTAATAACCGGTCACATTCTTTTTTGACCACTTGATAGCATTCACAAACATTCTCTTCAAGTTTGGCACGATCCAGCACAAGTATGTGCCCTCTTGAATATTGGATTATTCCGGCTTTCTGTAACTTGCTTGCAGCCTCAGTGACCCCTTCCCGTCTGACGCCCAGCATATTGGCAATTAACTCCTGCGTCATATGAATATCGTTGGTTGAAAGGCGATCCAGACTGAGTAATAACCACCGGCACAATTGTTGTTCAATAGAATGATGCCGGTAACAAACGGCAGTCTGTGCCATTTGCGTGATTAATGACTGGGTGTAGCGCAAGAGCAAATCCATCACTGGACCTGAACCATTAAACTCTTGTTTCAACAAACTGGCGCGTATGCGATAGCCATGACCAGCGCTTTGAACTACAGCGCGACTGGGGGTTGTATTCCCGCCCATTAATAATGGAATACCTACCACGCCTTCATTACCGACAACTGCCACTTCAGCAGTTGCGCCATTCTCTAGCACATAGACTAAAGACACAATCGCTGTCGTTGGAAAGTAACCATAACTCAATTGCCCACCCGACTCATATAAAGTTTGCCCCAAAGGCATAGGGACAAACTCAAGCATCGAATGTATACGTTGATAATCAGGTTCTGGAAGTGCCTCTAATAAATAGTTTTGTTGTTTCGGAGGCTTAATCATATCGGTCTTTTTTAAAGACCACATGATAGTGTTCGCCATTATTTTCTTATGTACGCTACCGAACATAATTGGCGTAAATGGACGCAACTATTTGAACTTAGTCAGGTGCGGATGTGCGTTTTAAAGACGACCAGGACTAACAGTCTATTACTGCTTTTTTAAATGGTGAAAAGCTCAGACTGGTGCAATAAAGTCCATCATTTAAATCATTGCACCATTTGAAACTTTCCCAGTCAGGACCGGGAAGTTATTTTGGCAGATAAGGGATGGCACCTGCTATGTCTGTGTCATCTATCAGTTGAAAGCGGCTGTCGGTACCATCTTGCCTTGCTTTGGAGTAAGGGGCATATTCCGGATCATTTGCAAACGCCAGCGCTGCTTCCTTGTTTGGAAACTGGATCAACGCAATCAATGTATTTTGCAATGGCTTGCCTTCAAGCACGTCAATATTGCCGCTGCGGCTTAAATACTTTCCACCATGTTTTTCAGCGATCAGGTGAACATGCTTTGCATATTCAGGAACCCATTTATCGTCTTTAAGTAATACATCTGCAATTAAATATGCTGCCATTTTTCACTCCTTGGATTACTGGAAATAATAATGTAGTGCGTTTTAAATTTTATGGATTAAAGCCATGAGAAATTTCATGAGAAACTCCATGACACATCAAAGACGGCCAAATTCACACTGGCAATTAAAAGTGGCTACACCAGCGTGCGGCAGGTGATGAGTAAAGTATTTGATTTCTCCTGATATCGTGTGCCTGCATGAATGCAGGTCTGCCGGTATCTTGGCGCGCATACTGGCATGCGTCAAGTGGGCCAGGAAAGATTCCAGAAAATCAGGAGAGATGACAGGACAGCATCACAGCAATGTGATGCTGCCTCTATTACGCAGCAGCAGACGCTGCCAGCGGGAAATTAGCCAGCATCAGGCGTTCGTAGCATTCCAGCAGTTTTTTCGCCTGTGCCTCACTCGACCACACCTGTTCCACATAGCGCTTGCCTTGTTTGCCAACGCGTTCACGCAACTGGTGATCGATCAGCAGGGTCTGTACCTGCTCTGCAAAATGCAGCTCGTTATCCTGCGCGATCAAAGCACCCTGCTCCTGGCGCAGGATGGAGGCGGTGCCGAGTTCGGCAATCGCGACCACCGGTGTTTCCTGGGCCATGGCTTCCAGTAACACCAGGCCTTGAGTCTCGCTTTTGGAAGCAAACACGAAGATATCTGCAGCCTGGTAAGCGGCGTTGAGGCCGACGGCACGGTCAAGGTAACCAAGGAACATCACATTCTGCTGCAGGCCATTATCCTTGGCCATTTTCTTCAGCATGGCTTCTGCGGGGCCTTCGCCGGTGATCACCAGCATTACTTCCGGATGGTCCTGGATCACCAGTGACAGCATTTCCAGCAGGAACTGGATATTCTTCTCATGGGCGACACGGCCCACGAACAGCAGTAACGGGCGTTGCGCTGGGATGTCATACTTGGCACGGAAAGCGGCGCCATCACCAGGGACAAAGCGTGAAGCATCCAGCCCGGTCGGAATCACGGATACCGGTGTGGTCACGCCGTATTGCTGCAATACATCACGCATCTGTGCCGAAGGCGAAACGACGGTATCGACCTGCTGGCATTGCTTGCGCGACACCGATTGCGCGATCTTCACTGCCAGTTTGCGTGGTACCCATGGCAGGTAGTGGTGCATGTAATCTTCAAAGAAGGTGTGGTAGGTTTCCACCACCGGCACTTGCAGCTTCTTGGCGATCTTGAGCCCGGCGTAATGCGCGACAAACGGGGTGTGGATATGGACCAGGTCATAATCGCCAGGATGCAGGCTGTCTATATAAGCCATCAGGGCAGACCATTTCATCAGGTAATCTTCCGGATCGAACACGATCTTGCGTGCATCTATACGTGTGATCCACGCTTCATCACCAATTAAACTTTTTTCCAGGGAGTCGGCATACTGCGGTGCGATCAGGTGCACGCTATGCCCATGGTCACGCAGGCTTTCTGCAAAAGTGCGGATGCTGGTTGAAACGCCATTCACGCGCGGGAAATACACATCTGAAATCATTAAAATTTTCATGCAATGGTCCGCTCAATCGGTTCAGAATTAACAAAGCTCACATACTTTAACAAGGTTCTGTGATGCTTTTGTGACGAAAAACGCTTTCATATCAACGTCATACAAACGTCATTGATCTGTCATCTCACAAGCGCAGAGTGCGCACATGCAAAAACGCATCTTCAGGTATTCATTTCTTTTACTGTTGTTGATCGCCATGCCCGGCGAAGCGCATGCCTGGGGTTTGTATTCCCATGTCGCGTATACACATAGCTGGTTGCAGGCCCTGCCGCTATTACCTTTGCCCTGGCTGGGCGTTATGCGCCGCTATCCGACGCTGGTGATGGCGGGTGCCTGTCTGCCCGATCTGGCGGTAGTGTCGCGCACATTCAACCACAGCCACGGCTGGGGCATAGGCCAGCAACTGCTGCATACCAAAAATGACAGGCAACTGGCGCTGGGGATAGGGTATAACGTGCATCTGCTGACCGACGTCGTCGCCCACCAGCACTTTGTACCTACTTTTGAAGCCAAATGGCAGCATGACAGTGTGCTTACACATGCGGCAGCGGAATGGGCCATGGATGCTTATCTGCAAACTCCAGATATCCCCTCGCCTTCCAAACTGCTACGCATACACCGCTCCACCATCGTCGACACCTTAACGCAGGCCATGCAATGCGAGCCGGGCATCGTTGATAAAGCAGTATCCAGGTTGGCAGGGGCGGACCAGGCATTGCGCCTGTCGCGTATCCCGCAATATCTGCTGCGCCGTTATGGCAGGCTGGATAACGAATTTGAACACAAACTGGCTTATTACCGCGACCAGGTGACGCTGGCGTTGCAAGATCTGCCGCAGTTGCTGAACGGCACTTTTCCTTCACTGCACGCAGAGCATGTGAACCTGGGCATGGAGCAACTGGATGACTGGCGCCGCAAATGCCTGCAGGATGCCAGGCTGCGCCCTACCCGTGCCATCAGTGCGTTCGAGCATTACCAGCATCAGTGGTTTAACCAGCCTGATTGCTAGCAGGCAAATAAATAAACGGTGCATGAAATAACCGGCGCCGACTTGAATCTATTCAAACCAGCGCCATCTAACGAATATCGTTTCCCGCCAAACAACAATAATACATGCCGCCTCTACGCTTTCTGCTTACCTTCACTGCGCTGGTCAGCGTTTTACATTACTACATAGGTTCACGTCTGCTTGCTTCCGTCGCATGGTCTGACTGGGTGTTATGGACAGGCTGGAGCTTCCTGCTGCTCTCCACACTGTTGCAACCTGTCGCCTTTATGGCCCGCCGCTTTCACAACCAGAAAGTGCGCGACACCACCAGCTGGATTGCAATGACGTTTATGGGCGTGTTTTCATCGCTGCTGGTGCTTACCCTGTTGCGCGATATTTTCCTGCTACTGGTGGCGGCCATGGATGCCTCGCATTTGTTCCAGGCGGACTTCTTATCCCTGGAAAAGCATACTGCTCTGCTGGCGATCGCAGGTGCGCTGCTGATCAGCATCATCGGCTTCTTTAATGCGCGCAGGCTGGCAACGGTCACCAGGATCAAAGTGCCTTTACGCAACCTGCCCGCCACGCTACATGGCTTCCGTATTGTACAGATCAGCGATATCCATGTAGGTCCTACCATCAAGCAAGGCTATCTTTCGCGTATCGTCAACCGGGTCAATGCACTCGAAGCTGACCTGATTGCGATCACCGGCGACCTGGTGGATGGCAAGGTCAGCGAACTATCCACGCATACCCAACCCCTGGCAGCACTGAATGCGCGCCATGGCAGTTTTTTTGTGACCGGCAATCATGAGTATTATTCAGGTGCGCTGGAATGGATCCGGGAAATCCAGCGCCTGGGCATACAGGTGCTGCTGAATGAGCACGTGCAACTGTCGCATGAAGGTGCGACACTGGTACTGGCGGGTGTGACAGACTATACCGCAGGTGCATTCTATGACCATCACCGCAGCGACCCGCATGCGGCCATCGCCGGCGCGCCACAGCATGCGCCGAAAATCCTGCTGGCGCACCAGCCGCTGAGTGCGAAAGCGGCCGAATCGGCAGGGTTCGACCTGCAACTATCCGGCCACACGCATGGCGGCCAGTTCTGGCCGTGGAAATACCTGGTGCCGCTGCAACAGCCATACGTGGCCGGCTTGCACCGCCTGAAAGATCTATGGATATATGTGAACCGGGGAACCGGCTACTGGGGGCCACCAAACCGCTTTGGCTCGCCTTCCGAGATCACCTGCCTGACGCTGGTAACGGCGGATTGATCAGCGTTGATGGCACTGCTGTGCCATCAGGCTATTTTCATCGTTAACCTGGCACCCGGCGCCGGTAGCGTATATCCGGCAGGTAGCTCGCCAGTATCAGCAGTATCGCCAGGCCCAGGTAGACCGCCCGTAGAGGATAGTCAGTGACGAAGCTCGCAGTGGCTTTTTTCGCAGCCAGCGCCTGATAGAATGCTTCTTTATCCTGCCCCTTGATATAGCTGCCCTTGAACTCGCCCGCCAGTTCTTTCAGGTAGTCTTCTTCCAGCTGTGACAGCATGCGGTCATACTCGGCATACGCCACCGGTGGGTCTGGTTCATCGCTGCTTGGATCGGCATAGGTCACCCCTACGGCACCGGCATTGTTATTCTCGCTCACCGGCCAATAGCCCACCGGTTTATTGGCAGTGTTATAGCGTTTGATCGCCACCTTCTCCGGCCCACCGACGCCAATGAAGGTGAAAAACTCGCCGATCTGCACACCGCTTAAATCCTGCTTGATGGTCACGTTAACGCGTGGTGCTTCATCGCCATCGGTAAAGAACAGCATTTGCGCTGGCTGGTTGAGTGCATCGTAAACGTGCGTCGCCGCATGTACAGAGAAGCTCAGCCGGCTATTGCCTTTCCAGGCCATACGCCATTCCAGGTGCTCGATACCATCGGTGATCACATCCAGGTTTTTGCAGACTTCCAGCGGGTTTTGCAGCATGGCCAGGTTATCAGAAGCAAATATCCCAAGGCTGAAATAGGTACCGCAGGGTGCTTTGTGCACCAGCTGCTTCATCAGGTATTGGGTATAGGCGATACGGCTGACCTTTTGCTGGTAAAGCGTTTCATCTTCAGCATTCATGCTTTGTGATATATCGGCAATCAGCAAGTAATGCTGTACTTGCTGCCTGAGCTGTATGCTGGGCTTGACCAACGCCAGCAACATCAACGCCAGGGCGAGCACGTACAACACCGGCTCGTAATACTGTTTCAACCACTTCATCATTATGGCAATCCTATCGGCAGGTTGCTGAGTTCCATATGCGATTGATCCTTGGTGCCGGCCTGCATGCCGCGTGCCATCACCGAATGTAACAGGCTCAGGTTGAACTTGGCCGCTTTATCCGCAGGCTGCAAGCGCAATGATTGCTCATAAGCGATTTTGGCCTGGGTGAACGCGTAACGCGCTTCATCCTGGAACGAGCCATCTTCATTGACCGTACGCACCAACCCCGACAAAAACAGGTTATTACCGATATTGAAATGAATATGCGGCAGTTCGGCTTCTGGCGGGCCGACTTCCAGCAACTGGCCATAGGTTTGCACCGCGTGTTTGTAATCGGCATGCTTGCCCTGGTCATATGCCGCAGTGTAGCGCTCCAGGTACGGGTATTCTTTATTCTTGATCAATGCGCCGCTTTGAATCTGCTGATTCAAGGTCGTGAGTGATTGTAGCTGCCAGCCGAAATATAGCGCGCCTATGATTCCTGCCACAGTCACGCTGCCCCACAGCCAATTGGCTTTTTTTGCATGTGTTGCCATTAGTACATCCTTATATGTTTAACCATCACCAGACCAAGACCGAGGATCAATGCCACAATGATCAAATCTTTGGCATAGTCATGTCCGGGAATCATGATGGCGTATTGAATGACATTTTTTTCCTTGGCATCGATTTCGCGTAATGCAGATTCCAGCGCCGTCGCGTTATCTGCCTCAAATGCCTTGTACTTGATTTTCAGCGAGCGGAAAAAACGATCCAGCGCAATCGCTTCCGGCAAGCGGTCTTCCTCGTAGACGTTGTCGCTGAAAATGCTGATGTCATCCGGTTCCCGCAACACGATCCAGTACAAATTGAGTTTTTTACCGGTCAGCTGTTTCTGGATCTGGTATTTCACCCGCGGGCTTAATTTACCTGCGCCATCCGACAGCAATACAATGGCGCGCGAGCCGGATCTGGCGATATTCTCGAACAATGTCACCGCGTTGGTGATACCGGCACCGATATTGGTCTGGTTCAGGGCCGGCCCGGTAGCCGCCTGGATAGCGGAATGGATGCCATCACGGTTAGTGGTGATTTTCATGCCATACAGCGCAGAATTGGTGAAACCTACCACGCCCATCATGTCATCGGGACGGGAATCGATAAACGCGGTGATCAGGCGCCTGGCAGCCGCAGATTTGATTTCTGCCGCCCGCCCGCCGGTGCTTTGCCCGGCAAACGGATGATCCATACTGACACTGCGGTCTATCACAAACACACTTTGCGCGCCCTTGCCGACTTTTTGCTCCTGGTGGCTTTCACCCTGCGGCCCGGCCAGTGCCAGCACCAGGCATAACAACATCAAAGAAGTCGCCGCTTTGACCAGGCGGCTGGCCGTTTCCGAGAAAGGGTCCGCAGGCACCATCTGCAACCAGGAATAGGATTGCGCATGCCGGCTTTTAAGCAAGAACGGGACTGCAACCACCGGCAACAGCAGCAGGAACCAGGGGTGTAACCAATGCATCAGATCCCCCGTTCGCTATCGCGCAACTGGCGCGTGAATACTTTACATTGCTGCAGGTAGCCAGCGGCATCCGTTACCTGGCCGCTGTACAACACTGCATTGGACCTGGCAAAAAACGCGTGGATCTCGTTTTCAAGCGGCCTGAAGCCTGGTTGTTGTGCAATGAACTCGGCGATATGTTTTTCCAACATTTGCTGGCCGAACCGCTGATTCAAAGCATGCTGCACGATGAGGGCAGCCTGTTTACTGCCTTCCGCAGTGGCTGGCAATTTTTTCAGTTGGCGATAAGCACGGGCAAAATGGCCTTTAACCAACGGCAACAAGGTCCAGTCGGCATTACGGTAAAGCAATACCAGCGCGCCAATAAGGGCCAGCAGCAAACTCAGGACCAGGCCACGTAACGGGAGTTCGGTATTCAGCTGTGCCGGGCGGTATTGCGGGATCACGCTTTGCTTGGCCTGCCGTAACTGGTCCGGCAGCTGCGCCACCAGCCAGAAGCGCCAGGAAGGTAATTCAACCTTGGCACCGCTTTTGAATGCCAGATGCTCGGCTGGCAATTGTAATTGCACAGGTTTGCCGCTGCTGGCGAATACCTGGTAATCGAATACCACGGTATAGACTTTTCTGCCGCCCTCGGCCTGGCTATCGATTTGCAGTTGCCTGAGCTCAACGCCATTGCGTTGCAGTCCTTTTAACGGCAGGTTGCTGTTATCCAGTTCATCACTGGCTGCCACTGCAAGTTTCATTTTGCGCGTTAACACATCACCGATCTGTATGCCGGCATATGAAGGCGGATTCTGCATGCTTATCAGCTGTGCAGCCGCCGTTTGTGCCCGGGCAGGTTGCGTGTCGACCGGCTGCGTTTCAGCCATGGCCTGGTTAGGCAACACACAAGCGATCAACCACCATAAAAAAATCTGTTTCATCACCACACTCTAATGGATAAGTTGTTCAAAATAATCCGACAGCATGGACGCCTCGAAGCGCCCGTCCACATACAGTGGCCGGATATCAAACCTTGCAAACAGCTGCTCCAGCGCCTGTTTGCGTTGTTCAAACATGTCGACGAACTGCGCGCGGATGGCCTGACGGAAGAAAATGGTTTTCTGCTCGCCTGTTTCCGGATCCTGCAGATTGCCAAAGCCAAAGCGAGGCAGACGCTGGTATTCCAGCGGGTCCCATAACACGATAGGAATCACTTGGTGGTTAGCCATCAGATTCAGGCCATGCTCGATTAACGGCAGTGGCAGGTGAAAGTCCGAAATCCAGAATACCAGGCCTTTTTGCTGGCCCAGCAAACCTGCCGCCTCGACGATACCGCTGCCGTCGCGTTGCTCATTGCGGAAATCGTCCAGCTGGGCGATGGTGGCGAATGACTGGTGGGCATGGTGGCCGGCAGACAGGCTCAAATGCGGGATCACGCTATGGTCATAGCTGACCATGCCAAACAGGTCACTGTTCTCATGGGCCGAGCAGGCGATCGATGCTGCTACCGCTTTCACCGTGTCCAGCTTGCGTACCTGCCCCTGAAACTGCATGGAGCTGGACAAATCACAGACCGCATAAAGCGGGGATGATGCTTCCTGCTTGAAAACGCGTACCTGTATCTGCTCGTAAGGATCACGCAGGCTCTGGCGCAAATCCAGCCGCCTTGCATCCGGGTAATCTACCAGTGAAACATGTTTGCTGAATTCATCACCAGGCCCACGCTGCAACCCCAGATGCTCGCCCGTGTGCACACTGGCCGAACGCCAGGGCACTTGGTAGAAAAACGGTTGGGCGTCTTGTGGGATCATGCTGCTTTGGCCCGTGACGGTACGCTGACAGTTGCCAGGATCTGGTTGGTCAGGTCACGCGACAGTTCGGTCCTGCGGCTCTCGAACATTGGGTTGAGCACCAGCCGGTGAGCAATGATTTCATGGAACACTGCATGAATATCTTCCGGGAACAGGCTGTCGCGGTTCATCAGCCAGGCGTGGACACGTGCTGCTTTGAGCAACATACCCATACCACGCGGACTGGCGCCAGTATGCACCAGCCGGTTCACATCCACGCTATCGAGCTGGATGCCGAAGGCAGACGGTTTTTGTGTGGATTCCCACAAGTCCAGCGCATAGTCTTCGAGTACATCGCTGGAGCGGATATGGCTTTGCAAAACATCAGAGAAAGCGTTCAACTGGTCGTAAGCCAGCACCCCGCTATCGACTTGCTGCGTCAACCGTTCCGCATGCTGGAACTTGACATCGAACATCAGGGCTTTACGCAACGCACGGTCATCAGGAATCTCAATTGGGATCTCCATCATAAAACGGTCACGCGCGGCGGATGGAATCTCGAAAGTCTCATTCTTTTCAACCTGGTTACGGTCGGCGAATACCAGCATATGCGGCAAACGGTATTCTTTTTTGAAGGCGCCTATATGGCGTTCAGCCATCACACGCAACATCAATGCATGTACCTGCGGCCTGGCGCGGTTGATCTCGTTGAAGAAGAAAACCGATAGCTGCTCACCGGCCCGCAGCAACGGACCTTCTTCCACTTTTGGACGACCATCTTCACCCAGGAAAGTATGGTAAATCAAGTCGTTAGGCATTAAATCGACCGTGCCTTCGATACGCTCGTAAGCGCCCCCCAGACCACGGGCAATCGATTGCAGCAAGGTGGTTTTTCCCACACCTACGCCGCCTTCGAGCAACACATGACCACGCGCGAAAATAGCAATATTGATCGCACGTATCGCCTTGTCCTGGCCTACCACTACTTTCTTCACTTCGTTTTCGAGTTTGAGCGCATGGTCGCGCCATTCGGTCAATTGTGTTTCGATTGATACGGATGTCATGTTTATCCCTTGTTTACAAATTCAGGCGGGGCTATGATGCCAAAATAACTTCTGGAAAAGCGGGTTCAGAATAACTGGTTGCAATTTATGCGTTGGCACGTTAATATGCAGACAGGTCTGTTCACTTTTTTCTAGTCTACTGCAGCCAACGAAATAAAAGCAAGAAGATTTTTAGGGGTCACCGGCGTGAATGTACTAGCGATACTTAAGAAGAGGGGACAGCGTGGAGCGCGTAATGTAAAAACTTACGTACTCTACGCCCTATGGAAGTCAGGACTGAAGCAATTGTGTAGGCATGCGCCTTTATACATGCTGCGACAACAACTGGTCGCCTGGAATAAGCAACGCCTGGATTTGGCTGGAACAAATGCGGCCTTAAACACGAACGATATCCTGCGTATACGGCAGATGATAGAACATGCTCAGCAAACGGCGAAGACAGAACTATCTTCTACCCTGCTGGATCAGTGGTTCTTCCTGACGATAGGTGCTATCCGGGTGCAATCACAGACTGGTGTGGATACCGCCTGGCATTTGTTTGATCAGTCTGTACATGAACAACTTGGCGGGCAATCATTTAGCCGGTCTTTGGCTTTAGGCCTGATGGTGACATTGAGTGTCGTGTGGATGACTATGGTAATGCCCATGCACAAACCGTCGCACCCTGAGTGGTCACCGTTGGGAGAAGTGCAATTCGAGTCTGGCACCACGGCTGATCCAGTGACCATCAGTTTGTTGAACCTGGCTTATCAGAAAATGCAAAACGGTAGTTGCCAACTACCACAAGCGGCAATGTTGCCAGATGCACAGCGGCAGGCGTTTATTATGTTTGCCACCAAGGGCAAAGTTGATGTCGACCACGTTGAGCAATTACGGCAAGCACTGAATTATGTCAGTTGCCTGTATCCGCAAGAACTCATGCGACCATTAGTACGCTAACGTGTAAAAGATCATTAAGCTCAATCGGGATGTCCCTTTAGAGGGAAAAAGGATAAGTGATGAATATGCGAGAGAAAATTTTAACCATCGCCAGTAGCCTGTTTGATACCAGAGGTATCCAAGCTTCAGGCGTTGATACCATCATCATGGAAGCAGGCGTAGCCAAAGCAACGCTGTATAAGCACTTCCCCAGCAAGAACCAGTTGATCACGGCTTATCTCCGTGAAAAATCGGACAAATTCTATGGCTGGCTGAATGCGCAACTGGCTTCCGGTAAAAGTGAATCGATAGAGCTACTGATTCAACTTTGTGAATTGCTGGAGCAATGGATTACCCAGCCGGAATTTCATGGCCTGCCATTCCACATCGCTGCCGTAGAATTTCCGGATCCTGAGCATCCGATCAACCAGTATTCAGCTGTACTTTCAGTAGAGCTGCAAACTTATCTATGTAAAATCGCCCGCAACGCCGGTGCTAAAGACCCTGAAGCATTGGGCCAGCAATTAACCATTCTTTTTGAAGGTGCTGCATTGGTAGAACGACTCGCCCCGAATACAGGCGCTGCTACCCGTGCGAAGCTAGCCGCAATCACACTGGTACATCACGCTACCTGATGTAGTGAAAACACCAATGTGCTTACCTGGTGGCACATTGGTGTTTTTACAATTTTATAAGAAATCTCTGCAACCACTACGAAGCTCGTTTTCACTCTCATCCCTGCATCATTCCTCCAGAAAAAACTTTTAACCAACCGGATTTGGCTAGTCGTTCACCCTCTTAAAAAGCGCTACGTTAGCTTTTATGAGCCTCAGGTTTTTCTGTAAATCCAATAAAAGATTAAATTAATTACCACTTGGTAATTAATTATTGACAAGCATAGCCATCTTAATTATTATTTATATACCGATTGGTAGTTAAATATAAAATCCAACTTTTATAAGGAATCTAAGATGAGTAAAACACAACAACGTATTGCATTTATTACCGGCGCTAACCGAGGCATTGGCTTCGAAACTGCCAAGCATTTAGGCAAACAAGATATCAAGATTATTCTTGGTGCGCGCGATGAAGCCAAAGGCCTGGAATCGGTCGCGCAATTAAAAGCTGCTGGCATTGATGCAGAATATTTGCATTACGATGCCGCTTTATCGAATGCCCCTGAAACAGTGGCCAAAGCATTGCAAACGCGTTTTGGTAAGCTGGATATCCTGATCAACAATGCCGGAATATTAAAAGAAGAATTGATAGGCCAGAACAATACGTTAACGGTTGACCAGGACACGCTTAAAGATACCTTTGATGCAAATTTTTTTGCTGTGGTGGCACTGACTCAAGCGCTGCTTCCCCTGCTTGAAAAATCGCCATCTGGCCGGATTGTCAATTTATCCAGCATTTTAGCTTCACAAACACTGCACAGTACGCCAGACTCACCTATCGATGTCGCCAAAGGCTTGGCCTATAACGCATCGAAAACAGCATTGAATATGTTTACCATTCATCTGGCACATGCGCTTAAAGGCTCTAACATCAAAGTCAATTCTGCGCACCCGGGCTGGGTGAAGACTGAACTCGGTGGCCCCAATGCGCCTATGGAAATCAGTGACAGCTGGAAGACTTCAGTCAGGTTAGCTACACTGGATGATAACGGCCCTACCGGTGGTTACTTTCATGAGGACCAGGCCTTGCCATGGTAAACAGTACAAACAAGCGTGTGGCACTCAAACGTAAACTGCTATTTGCGGCGCTGATGTCATTGGTGACCGTGAATATCGTGAGTATTTCCATACTGCTTATCAATCACGTACCAAGTACAGTGCTGTTTGAGAAATGGCTCACCAGCATCACAGTGGCCTGGCCGATCGTGTTTGTGATTATCTTGATTGTGGCGCCGGAGTTATTACGGCTGACGGAATGGCTGGTGAAAGACCATAAGTAAGGCTGTTCCTCAGCTCAATGAGGAAGTGGTGGGGAGCGAGGCTGGCTGCCAGAAGTGGCAGACCTGCTCGCTATAACTGACGGGCAGGTTAGAAAGGCTTGCGCGGTTCCAGGTGACGGAAAATAATACGGCCTTTGTCCATATCATAAGGAGACATCTCAATCGTGATCTTGTCACCTGCCAGAATACGGATTTTATGTTTACGCATTTTGCCGCCAGTATAAGCGATCAGTTCATGACCGTTATCCAGTTTCACACGGTAGCGCGCATCCGGGAGAATCTCGGTGACCGCGCCCTGCATTTCAATTAACTCTTCTTTTGCCATTCAGCATCCTTTAAAAAATAAAAAGCCCGGAGATTCCGGGCCCTTCTCCGGTAGGCCAGTTAACCAGCCTTGCGGACATGCTATGAATTATTCAATGATTTGAATATTTGCAGCTTGTTTGCCTTTAGGGCCGGTAGCTACTTCAAAGCTTACGCGTTGGTTTTCTTTCAAAGTCTTGAAACCTGCAGATTGAATCGCAGAAAAATGTGCGAATAAGTCTTCGCCGCCGTTGTCAGGCGTGATGAAACCAAAACCTTTTGAGTCGTTAAACCATTTAACAGAACCTGTTACCATAATAAATCCTTGAGTGAAAATTAATAATTTGGACTAATGTCCATAACGAGGATCAAGATGGCGGGAAGTAACGATACACCAAAAGATAGAACCATAGAACAACGACACTACTTGAACTTCGTGAGGGCACACTATGCACTTAATCTTGGATAATGGCAACAAGTATTTAATAAACCGCTGAAAAATCAAAAAAAACCATTAAATTTAAAGGCCTACAGACGACAAAGTGGGATTCAGGGTACATAAAAGCCGATAAATCGCATGACTTTATCCTTTTATTCCAGTTTGCTTAACAACTCAAAAAGTCGCTGGTCCTCGCAGTGCGCGACATTGAAACGCAGCCATGAGGAAGGCTCCTGATAGGGTCTGAACAGGTTACCCGGTGCCAGCATGATGTTCTGCCTGGAAGCCAGGGTCGCCACTTCAGCGGCGCTGCGTTCATTGGCGAGTTGCGTCCATATGAACATGCCGCCGGCAGGTTCGGCATGAATGTTCAAACCACATGCTTCCAGGCTACGGATCACCTGCCCTCTCTTGATCTCCAGCCGCGTGCGTATCTTCTCCATATGTTTACGATAGCGGCCTTCGACCAATATCTGGTACATCACGCGCTGGTTGATCTCCGAAGTGGTTAATCCTGTCAGTAACTTCAGGTCCAGCAAACGCATCGCCAGTTCAGGATGGCATGCCACGAACCCTACCCGCATGCTGGCTGATATGGTCTTGGAGTAGCTGCTGACATAAATCACGCGCTTGAGCTGATCCAGTGCTGCCAGGCGAGGTGCATGCTGCGTGTGGAAATCGCCATAGATATCATCTTCTACTATATATAAGCCAGACTTTTCTGCGAGTTGCAATATCTGGTGGGCGATCGCCATACTGGTACTGGTACCTGTCGGGTTATGCAACACCGTATTGGTAAAAAACAGTGTAGGCTTATATGTTTCCAGGTGCTGCTGCAGAACGGCAACATCGGGGCCATTCACCAGGCGCGGCACGCCCACCAGCCTGGCACCCAACGATTTCAGATAGCCAAACAGAGTGTAATATCCGGGGTCATCCACCAGCACTACATCACCAGGCTGGATAAACAGCCTGGCAACCAGATCAAGACCATGTGATGCCCCATTGGTCATGATGATCTGCTGTGCATCGGCGTGGATGCCGGCATCTGCCAGATTTTTCTGCGCAAGCTGCTGGCGCAGTGGCAGATAACCGCTGACATCGCCATAAGCAGTGAGGAATTTCCCCGGTTTACGCGAGAGCTCATGGAAGCTTTTTTGAATCACTTTCTCATCCAGCCAGTCACCGGGCAACCAGCCGCAGCCGGGACGGACTACATCCGGCACATCTCTGAACGTGTTATGCAACAGCCACAGCACATCATCAGCACGCTCAAGAAAGGTGGTCTGCGGCGACGTTGCTTCCGCTGCAGAAAGTGGTGCGACATAAAAGCCCGAGCCGCGTCTCGATGTCAGGTAGCCCAGCGCCACCAGGCGATCATAAGCATCGACGACGGTGAAGCGGCTTATGCCATGTTGCACGGCAAAATCCCGGATAGAAGGCAAGCGTGAACCTGCGCGTAATACCCGCTGCTCGACCAGATGTTTAATGCCTGTCACCACCTGCTCAACCAGTGGCAATGTGTCTAAGGGATTCAAGGTGATGAGTGCTTGTGTAACTGGCATGGTAATAGACCCTGTACAGTGCTCGGAATTGTTTTATAAATTGTACATGTAGTGTATATGAGACCAGTTTTATCATGCTAGTAAATTCAAGATATGACTAGTATGAAAAAATTATTGTTTACTTTTGTCGTAGCAAGCGTGATTTCGCTGATGCTGAGTAATGCCCGGTCTACGGATGTTAAGTCTAAACAGTTTGCACAGCCGCATCATATTAGCCAGCAATCACTGTGCATTGATAATGTTCATGCCGGAAACCTGTGTACAGACCCATCATCACAGCAGAAAACCGTACTGGTCAGAGGGCAGCTCCTGCCACTTTAGGATTGCAGCTCTTGCCGCTTTAGGATTGAAAAATGCATATCCCCAAACACTTTTCGGAAACAGATGATCAAACATTGCATCACATTATGCATGCATACCCTTTAGCCACTTTGATCACGCTGTCGCCTGGCGGAGTGCAGGCCAACCACCTGCCATTGCACTTTACAAAAAGCGAAGGAGTACCGGGCACCTTACGTGGCCACGTTGCCAGAGCGAACCCACTTTGCAAAGAGATTCAACCTGACAGTGAAGTGCTGGCGATCTTTCATGGTCCGAATGCGTATATCTCGCCTTCCTGGTATCCGACCAAGGAAAAAAACGGCATGGTAGTTCCGACCTGGAATTATGTAGTGGTTCACGCGCACGGCAGACTGAAAGTGATTGAAGATGCCATCTGGTTACGCAAGCACCTTGACCAGCTGACAGCACAGCATGAAGCTGGATTCGAACAGCCTTGGCAACTGGCCGATGCGCCGGCAGACTTCACTGACAAACTGATAGGCGCGGTAGTCGGTGTTGAAATAGACATCGTGCGGCTGATAGGTAAAAGCAAACTAAGCCAGAATCAACCGCGGGAAAATCAGACTGGTGTTATCCAGGGGTTACGCCAACGTGGCACAGAACGAGATCAGGCGATGATTTCTGTGATTGAAAGCACGCTTGGTTAGTGAAATTCAATGACTAAAAACTGTCAGAATGCTTTTTAAATAACGCCCGCAGAATTATCACCAAATAAAAAAGGATGCAGTTGCATCCGTTTTTATTTAAGCCGTATGAAAATAAAGGCTAATCTAGAACAAAGGTGAATATAGCGCCACCAGTACATACCCCACTGCTGCCCCCGCCAAAACATCACTGGGGTAATGCAGGCCGAGCACCACACGCGACATGCCAACCAGCACCACAAACGGGTAAATGATAGGAAACAGTTGCGGGTAATGTTGCACTGCCACCATACCGAAAGCCACTGCATGCAATGTATGACCGGAAGGGAAACTGAAGTAATCCAGCGGCGTACCGCTCAGCAGGACATCCTGGCGCACCTGGAATGGTCGCGGACGACTGGTGCGGTGCTTCAGCCATTTGTATACCAGGGTACCACTCAGGCCTACAGTCAGCATTTGCAGGCAAACATATAATCCGTGTTGTCCCTGGGTGACTGCAATCACCAGCATGAGCAGGTACCAGAACATGCCATCACCCATGCGTGAGATGGCGCGGAAGAAGTGGCGTATCAGTCTGTATTGCCCGGTATGGCTGACTTTGACACACAAGCGGCTATCCACCGATTGCACCCATCCCAGAGTTTGTTGTAGTTTAAGCATCTCAGGTCCTTTCCGGGGTTTTGCCCCGTCTATGCTTTTTGGGTAAGCATAGTGTGACTTTGATGCTTGAAACTATCGTGAAGGATTCGTGAAATTAATGTGACGTGCTATCAGTAGTCACTGCATGGAACGCAATAGTCACTTCCACAGCACGCGGTAGACAAAGCCCGGGAATGAAAACACCAGGAACAGGCAGAAGGTGATGCTGTAAAACTCCCAGCCTTGCGGCCAGACCTGGCCCATGACCAGTTGCTCGACAAAATAGGCAATGATCAGCGTAATGAAATAAGCTGGCAGCACTGCGACGAACCGCTGCCATAGATGACTGATATTGCCAACGATGCCTAGCCATTTATCGGAGATCCAGCCCAGGTTAGCCATAAACAACATCAACACCAGGTACAACAGTTTAGTTAACATTATTGCAGGCTCATCAATAAACTACGGCCACAGACACTCAGCAGGATTTCCGGGAACAAACCCAGGCCAAGCAACGCCAGTGAATTCACGCTCAGGATAAAGCGCATATCTACCGGCGCAGTCAGCGGTGTATTGTCTACCGGTGCATCAAAATACATTTTGCGCACAATATTCAGGTAGTAGAAGGCTCCAATCACTGCCATCAATACGGCCAGCACCACTTGCCAGGTAAATCCGGCCTGCCAAGCTGCCTGCAGCACAGTGAATTTGGCATAGAAACCAATGGTAGGCGGAATACCGGCCATGCTGAACATGATGATCAACATCATGAAAGCAAACCACGGATGGCGCTGGTTCAGACCTTTCAGGTCGTCGATCTGTTCTGCTTCAAAGCCCTGGCGGCTCAATAACAGGATCACGCCGAAGCCGGCAATGGCTGTCAATACGTAAGTGGTCAAATAGAAAAAGCTGGAAGCAAAACCGTTGGCGTTCGCACTCATCATGCCAAACATGATATAGCCCACATGCGAGATCGTAGAATAGGCCAGCATACGCTTCAGGTTGGTTTGCACGATGGCAATGAAGTTACCGATAATGACTGAAAGAACTGCCATCAGCATCAGCATATCCTGCCAGTCCATCGCCAGCGGATGCAGGCCTTGTACCAACAGGCGCACGGTCATCGCGTAAGCAGCCAGTTTCGGCACGGAACCGATCAACAGTGTCATTGGGGTAGGCGAACCCTGGTATACATCAGGCACCCACATCTGAAATGGCACGGCGCCGAACTTGAAGGCGATACCCGCCACCAGGAACACTACACCCATCACCAATACCGGGCTCTTGTTCTGCTGCATGATGCTATTGGCGATATCACTGACATCCAGGCTACCGGTCATGCCGTAAATCATACTCATGCCATACAGCAACATCCCGGAAGCCAGTGCGCCGAGCACAAAGTACTTCATGGCGGCTTCAGATGCCCTTGGATTATCGCGGTCAAATGCCACCAGTGAATACAGGCACAGGGAAAGCAACTCAAGCCCGATATAAATGACGAGCAGGTTATGACCGGATACCATCATCATCATGCCCAGCAATCCGAACAGCACCATGGCGTAAAACTCTCCGCGGTACAGGTTGCGGTCTTGCAGGTATTTACGGCTGTAGACAAAGATCAGAGAGGTACCCAGGTACATCATCATCTTGATGACATCTGACAGGGTATCGTCAATGAACATATGCGAGAATGCAAAGCCTACCGCAGGTGTGTGGGTCTTAAAAGTGAAGAAAGCCGCGGCAAACAGCGTGAACTGGCTGAGCCCGTAAATAATGGAACGGTTTTGCGGCAGGATAAACAGATCCAGCAGCAAAATAAACATGGCCATGCCCAATAACACCAGTTCCGGCAAGAGGGTGAGCAAATCGAATTGCATATTATCCATTTTCTAAATCCTGCCTTAATAGCCAGTGACCGGCAACTTGGAGATCGCCATATGTTTCAGGAATTCGCTGCTGGTGGCTTGCATCACCTCGGTAATGGCTTGCGGGTAGACACCAAACCCTATCACCAGAAGAGCCAGAATGCCAAGGATCAGGAATTCGCGTGTATTCAAATCTGTCAGTTCCGCTACGTGGTGGTTGGCGACATCGCCAAAAAACACGCGCTTGGTCATCCACAATGTATAAGCAGCACCGAAGATCAGCGTGGTCGCGGCGAAGAACCCTACCCAGAAATTGAATTTCACTGCAGCCAGAATCACCATGAACTCGCCTACGAACCCCGAAGTACCTGGCAGGCCACTGTTAGCCATCGCAAACAGTACCGCAAACCCGGCGAACACCGGCATCTTGTTGACCACACCGCCATAGGCTGAAATCTCGCGGCTGTGCACGCGGTCATACAGCACGCCTACGCTGAGGAACATGGCTGAAGAAATAAAGCCGTGCGAGATCATCTGCACCACGGCACCTTCCAGCGCCAGTTGGCCGAACATAAAGAAACCCAGGGTCACAAATCCCATGTGCGAGATTGAGGAATACGCGATCAGCTTCTTCATATCGGTTTGCACCAGGGCAACCAGCGCGATGTACACCACCGCGATCAGCGACAACACGATCATCGCGGTACTGAAGTAATGTGACGCATCCGGCGCGATCGGCATGGCGAAACGCAGGAAACTGTAACCTCCCAGCTTCAAAGCGATCGCCGCCAGCACCACGGAACCACCGGTAGGCGCTTCCACGTGCGCATCTGGCAACCAGGTATGCACCGGCCACATCGGGATCTTGACCGCGAATGCCATGAAAAAGGCGATAAAGATATAAATCTGTGCCTGCATGCTTAATGGCAACAGGTAGTAATCAGCCAGTTCAAAGCTGCCGGTCTGGTGATACAGGTAGATAAACGCCACCAGCATCAACAAGGAACCGAGCAAGGTGTACAGGAAGAATTTGACCGTCGCATACACACGGTTTGGCCCGCCCCAGATACCGATCACCAGGAACATCGGGATCAGCATCGCTTCCCAGAACACGTAATAGAGCATGGCATCAAGTGCAGTGAACACGCCGACCATAATGCCGCTCATGACCAGGAAGGCGGCCATATATTGCGCAACGTGTTTGGTGATCACTTCCCATGCGGCCAGCACCACGATCACGGTGGTAAAGCTGGTCAGTAATACCAACGGCATGGAAAAGCCATCGATACCCAGGTGGTAATGAATATTAAAAGCAGGAATCCAGGGCAGCAACTCTTCAAACTGGAAGAAACCATCCTGCACATCAAACAAGGTGTACAGCGGCACAGTCACCAGGAAACTTACCAGGCTGCCAGCCAATGCCAGCCAGCGGGTCAGCGCCGCTTTGTGGTCACCGCCCAGCAGCAATACCAGCACACCGGATAATATTGGCAGCCATATGGCCAGACTTAACCATGAAATACTTGTGAGGTCGGCTTGCATCATCAATTAATTTTTACAAAGAAAGTCATAAGGAGGAACACGCCAATAATCATGGTAAAAGCGTAGTGATAAATAAGTCCAGATTGCACATTGCGTAATCTCGCTGCAATCTTGCCCATGGCTTTGGCGGTACCATTGACCATGGCGCCATCAATCAGGGTGATATCGCCAAACCGCCATAACAAGCGACCCAGGCAGCGCGAACCACCAGCAAAGAACTTCTCGTTAATACTGTCGAAGCCGTATTTGTTTTCCAGTATGCGGTAAACCAGGTCGAAGCGCTGCTTGATCGCCGCCGGGATATCCGGGCGTTTCATGTAGAAGAACCAGGATAGCAATACGCCAGAAGCAGCCAGAATAAATGGCAGGCTGGCAAAGCCATGAATCGCCATGCCAGCCGGGCTGTGCATGAATTCATGGTAATGGTGTGCCAGGTGCTCCATCGCCGGATGCGCTTCAGGATTCACAAAAATAACGTTCTTGAAGAAATCACCGAACACCATAGGTTCCAGCGCGAAATAACCAATCACCAGTGATGGGATCGCCAGCAATACCAGCGGCAAGGTCACGACCCAGCCTGGTTCATGCGGATTGTCATTCGGGCCCAGGCCATGATGATGCGCATCATCATGTGCGTGATCGTCATGATGGTCATCTGCATGTGCATCCTTGGCATGTGCGACATGTTGATGATCTTCGTGTCCTGAATGTGCTGCATGGCGCCATTTTTCTTCACCATGGAACACCAGGAAATACAGACGGAAAGAATAGAAGGCAGTTACAAATACACCGACGATCACCGCAAAATAGGCAAAACCGCTACCTGGAATATGCGATAACTCAACCGCTTCAATAATGCTGTCTTTTGAATAGAAACCGGAAAAGAATGGCGTACCTATCAAGGCCAGCGAGCCTATCAACGACGTGATCCAGGTGATAGGCAGGTATTTTTTCAGGTTACCCATATTGCGGATATCCTGATCATGGTGCATGCCCATGATCACAGAACCCGCCCCCAGGAACAGCAAGGCTTTAAAGAAAGCATGTGTCATCAGGTGGAAAATCGCTACCGAGTATGCGGAAGCACCCAGCGCAACCGTCATGTACCCCAGTTGTGACAGGGTGGAATAAGCCACCACACGTTTGATATCGTTCTGGATGATACCCAGGAAACCCATGAACAAGGCAGTGATCGCCCCGATGACCATCACGGTCGATAGCGCTGTGGTCGACAACTCATATAGCGGCGACATACGTGCCACCATGAAAATACCGGCTGTCACCATGGTCGCGGCGTGGATCAGTGCGGAGATAGGCGTCGGGCCTTCCATGGAATCCGGCAGCCAGACATGTAGCGGCACCTGCGCCGACTTACCCATGGCGCCTACGAATAGCAGCAGACAGGTGACTGTCATCAGCGACCAGGAGGTGCTGCCGAGGATATTGACCTGGGCATCCGCCAGTGACGGTGCGCGTTCGAACACGGTCGCGTAATCGACGCTGCCGAAGTAATACAACACCATCCCTATGCCCAGCAGGAAACCGAAGTCCCCTACCCGGTTCACCAGGAAAGCCTTCAGGTTGGCATAAATCGCAGTCGGGCGCGTGAACCAGAAACCGATCAGCAGGTAAGACACCAGGCCTACCGCTTCCCAGCCGAAGAACAGCTGCATGAAGTTGTTGCTCATGACCAGCATCAGCATGGAGAAAGTAAACAGCGAGATATAACTGAAGAAGCGGCTATAGCCAGGATCTTCTTCCATATAGCCTATGGTGTACACGTGCACCATCAGCGAAACGAAAGTCACGACCACCATCATCATCGCGCTCAGGTTATCGATCAGGAAACCCACTTCAAAATGGATATCGCCGGAATCCAGCCAGGTGTATACCGCTTCATTCAGCGTGAAGCCATCCAGCGTCTGGCTGAACACATGCGCAGATAAAGCAAAAGCAGCACCCACGCCAGCAATGGTGAGCGTATGTGCCATCCAGCGCGGCAGGTGATTGCGGAACAGGCCGACAATGGCTGCCGACAGCAGCGGCAGCAACGGGATCAATATCAGGATTTGTTTTATTGTCATTCCATTAACCTTTTAACTGATCCAGATCATCGACGTTGATGGTGCGCAGGTTGCGGAACAGCACCACCAGTATCGCGAGGCCGATCGCAGATTCAGCCGCAGCCACCGTCAGGATGAAAAATACAAATACCTGGCCGGCGATATCGTTGAGGTAATGGGAGAACGCGATGAAATTCAGGTTCACTGCCAGCAGCATCAGTTCGATAGCCATCAGCAGGATGATGACGTTCTTACGGTTGAGGAAGATACCGATCACGCTGATGGCAAACATCAGTGCGCCCAGGATCAGGTAATGAGACAAGCCGACCATGATTATTTCTTCTCCTCTGTCGCCGGTGCGGGTGCAGGCTCTGGCGGCTCTACTTCAGCAGGCATGGAAACAATACGCAACCTGTCGTTACGCTTCACTTTCACCTGTTCGGACGGGTTCATGGATTTATTGTCCTGACGTTCACGCAGGGTCATGACAATGGCGGCGATCATCGCGACCAGCAACACCACGGCAGCCAGCTCGAACGGCAGCAGGTAATCGGTATACAGCACCTTGCCCAATGCAGCGGTATTGCTGTAATTGGCCGGTAATTCTACTGCCTGGCTGGGTTGCAGGTTCTTGTCGGCCAGCACCAGTGTCATTTCAACCACCATCAACAGACCGATAAAACCGGCCATGGGCAGGTATTCCCAGAAGCCTTCACGCAGTTTGTCTAGGTTGATATCCAGCATCATCACCACAAACAGGAACAGCACCATCACCGCGCCCACATAGACCAGGATCAGTGCGATGGCAAGGAACTCGGCTTCCAGCAACAACCAGATACCGGCGGCGGTAAAAAACGCCAATACCAGGAACAATGCGGCATGCACCGGATTACGGGTGGTGATCACGCGGATGCCGGAGAACAGCAAAATAGCTGCCAGCACATAAAAAACAATATCAGTAAATACCATGGTCTTTTCCTAGCCGCGCTTAGCGATAAGCCTTGTCCTGGGTGCGATCGGCAGCAATCTGTGACTCATATTTATCGCCCACTTCCAGCAACATTTCTTTGGTATAGATGAGGTCGCCACGCTTCTCACCGTGATAATCAAAAATACGGGTTTCCACAATGCTGTCCACCGGGCAGGACTCTTCACAGAAGCCGCAGAAGATGCACTTGGTCAGGTCTATATCGTAGCGGGTGGTACGGCGGCTGCCGTCATCACGCTGGTCTGACTCAATGGTGATCGCCATCGCCGGGCAGACTGCTTCACACAATTTGCAGGCGATGCAACGCTCTTCACCGTTCGGGTAACGGCGCAAGGCGTGCAAACCACGGAAGCGGTTCGATTGCGGTGTACGCTCTTCCGGGTACTGGATGGTGATCTTCTTGGCAAAGAAATAGCGTCCGGTCAGGGCCATGCCTTTCAGCATTTCCCATAACATCAAACTGCCTAATGTACTTTTAATCGCGTTCAACATGGTAAGGTTTCCAAAATTCTTTATCCGTGCATTCCCTGTTAATGAAACAGGTATGCCCACTGGGTCTGCATCATGGCGGCAACTACGACAATCCATACCAGCGTGATCGGAATAAATACTTTCCAGCCCAGACGCATGATCTGGTCATAACGGTAACGCGGAAAGGTCGCGCGGAACCACAGGAACAGGAACAACAGAAAAGCGACTTTTGCCAGCAACCACAGGATACTGTCCGGCAGGAAGGGTACCGGTGACAGCCACCCGCCCAGGAACATCAGTGCTGCCAGCATGGATACCAGCATCATGTTGGCATATTCCGCCAGGAAGAACACGGCGAACGCCATACCGGAATATTCCACGTGGAAGCCGGCCACAATCTCGGACTCACCTTCTGCCACGTCAAACGGGGCACGGTTGGTCTCGGCCACGGCGCTGATGAAATACACCACGAACAGCGGGAACAACGGGATAAAGTACCAGTGCCAGAAACCGCCCTCCTGCCCCATGACGATTTTGCCAAGGTTGAGGGAGTTGGCACACATCAGCACACCGACCAGCGTGAAACCCATGGCGATTTCGTAAGACACGATTTGCGCGGCAGAGCGCAGCGAACCCAGGAAAGCGTATTTGGAGTTGGAAGCCCAACCGGCAATGATCACGCCATATACGGCGACTGAAGTCATTGCCAGGATATACAGCAGACCGGCATCAATATTCGCCAGTACCAGTGTCGCATCAAACGGGATCACCGCCCAGGCCGCAAATGCCGGAGCAATCGTCAGGATAGGCCCGATAAAGAACAGGACCTTATTCGAAGCGGTCGGCAGGATGATTTCTTTAAACAGCAGTTTGAGGGCATCTGCTATCGGCTGCAACAAGCCGAATGGGCCGACACGGTTAGGCCCGATACGCACCTGCATGTAACCGATGACTTTACGCTCGAAGTAAGTCAGGTATGCGACACAACCCATCAGCGGCAGCACAATGGCTACAATTTTCACCAGTGTCCACGATACCAGTTGCACTTCTGGCCAGTAGGATCCAAATAAGTCAGAGAAGAATTGCATGTTATGCCATCTCGGTCAGTTGTTTTTCGTAAATCGCTACTTGCTCGACCGCCGCTTTTTCAATGGTGATATCACCCATTAAATCGCCCAGGCCCACGGTCAGCGGATGGGCAGCTGCCACACGCACGCAACCTTTGGCCACATGGTTATCCAGGCGCACTTTAAGGACTGCGCTGCCCTTGTCCTGGCGGGCCACGACAATGTCACCGTCCTGCAAACCGAGTTCAGCCAGTTGCGCTCCATTCATACGCGCCATAGGGCGGATGTTGTACTTGGTTTTCTGTAAAGGCGCCGAGCGGCGCACGATAGGATCAGACTCATACTGAGGCACTTCGCCTATGCGCTGCAAACCGTCTTTTTTGATATTGACCTGGATCTCCACCAATTCTTTCAGGTTGTTATTCAGGCTACGCCACACCACTGCCGAAGGTTTTTCACCATTGAAGAGTGCATTTTTCACCTCTTCGGAACTGTTGTAGTCGAACCCTGGCAAGCCCAGCGTATTTGCCAGTACACGCAGCACTTTCCAGCCTGGACGGCTTTCGCCTAACGGACGTGTCACTGCCTGGAAGCTTTGCACGCGGCCTTCCATACTCATGAAAGTACCGGAGCTTTCGGTGAATGGTGTAATCGGCAACAGGATATCCGCGTTATCCAACGCAGCAGACTTGTATGCGGTCAATGCCACCACACACTCGGCTTTTGCCATGGCTGCAGTGGCCAGGGCGGCGTGCTGGCAATCCAGTTCCGGTTCTATATTCAATAACAGGTAAGCCTTGCGGGGTACTTCCAGCATGGCGCGCGCATGCATGCCGGTAGCTGAAGGCATCACACCTACCATATGCATACCGGTACTGTTTGCCGCCGGAGGCAGAATGCCACCTTTACCACCAGAGATACCGCCAATCGCTTCAGCCATACTGTACATTTCAGTGAAACGCGGATCGCTTAATGCCATATTGCCAAGGAAGATACCGACCTTTGGCGCGATCAGGATCAGGTCTTCACGGATACCGGCCAGGCTTTCGGCAATCTTCTGCGTATTCGGACGTACCTGGATCTCTTCCAGCAGTTTGTTCAATGTAGGCGGCAGGCACAGCGACAGTTTCTGCAAGCCGGACATGGCTTTCAGTATCTGGCCAAGTACGTTCACCATATCGTTAGGACGCACGATCACTTTATGCGCGATATCCATCAACGGGTCATTGTCCAGCGGGCTGACGATACTAAGCTCAGCGCCATTGGCGACTGCCTTGCGGATACGTTGGGCGAGCAACGGATGCTCGTTACGGATATTGGAACCGATCAGCAGAATGCGGTCCAGTTCTTCGATCTCCTGGATGTTGCAACCCATCCAGGGCGTACCGGTACGCTTGCCATCCAGGCGGAAGTCGGTCTGACGCAGGCGGTAATCGACATTGCCACACCCCAGGCCATCAGCCAGTTGCTTGATCAGGTAGCCCTCTTCCATGGTGCTGTTCGGGGAGACCAGCACACCCAGCGCATCACCGCCGTATTGCTTGGTGATGTCTTTCAGCTGGCCGGCAGCAAACTCCAGCGCGGTTTTCCAGTCTGTCTCCTGCCATTGCCCATTGTGCTTGATCATAGGCACTTTCAGGCGGTCGGGGCTGTTCAGGCCTTCGTAGGAGAAACGGTCGCGGTCAGATAACCAGCATTCGTTGATCGATTCTTTTTCACGCGGCAACACACGCATGACCTTGTTATCTTTAACATGTACTTCAATATGTGAGCCCAGGCCATCATGTGGCGCAATCGAAGGCCTGCGCACCAGCTCCCAGCTGCGCGCCGAATAACGGAACGGCTTGCTGGTCAGCGCACCCACCGGGCACAAATCAATAATGTTGCCACTGAGTTCAGAGTTCACTGACTGATCGACATACGCGGTGATTTCAGCGTGCTCGCCGCGGTTGACCAGGCCCAGTTCCTGCATGCCGCCGACTTCCTTCAGGAAGCGCACGCAACGGGTACACTGGATGCAGCGTGTCATATCGGTGCTGACCAATGGGCCGATGTTCTTGTTGAATACCACGCGTTTTTCTTCGGTGTAGCGTGAACCGGATGCGCCGTAGGCCACCGCGATATCCTGCAGATCGCACTCACCACCCTGGTCGCAAATCGGGCAATCCAGCGGGTGGTTGATCAGCAGGAACTCCATCACGCTTTTTTGTGCTTCAACCGATGCCTTGCTGCGGGTGAAGATCTTCATGCCATCGGCCACCGGCGTGGCACAGGCAGGCAACGGCTTATTGAATTTCTCCACCTGTACCAGGCACATGCGGCAGTTGGCTGCTACAGACAGTTTTTTGTGATAGCAGAAACGAGGGATAGCGATCCCTACCGCATCCGCAGCATCAATAATGGTGCTGCCGTGTTCGACCTCTAGTGGTTTGCCATCAATTTCGATATTTAACATGTCTGCTATCTCTAAAATTTATTTGTTGAGGTGGTCTCAAAAATAGATTTTTATTTACCGTCAATCATGGATTTACCATGCTGTATGTAGTACTCAAACTCCGGGCGGAAATGCTTGATAAAGCTCAGCACCGGCGTTGCCGCCGCATCGCCCAGCGCACAAATCGTACGGCCGGAAATGTTGTTGCTTAAATCAGTCAGCAGATCCAGGTCTTCCATCTTGCCTTTGCCATTCACGATACGCTCGATGATACGGTAAACCCAGCCGGTGCCTTCACGGCACGGTGTACATTGACCGCAACTCTCTTCATAGAAGAAATAGCTCAGGCGCTTGAGTGTTTTAACCATGCAGGTGGTTTCATCCATCACGATCATGGAACCCGCCCCCAGGCTGGACCCTGCCTTGCTCAAACCATCGTAATCCATGGTGGCATTTTCAATCGCGCTGGCCGGCATCACGGCTGTAGAGGGCCCGCCGGGAATCACCGCTTTCAATTGGCGGCCTTTCCAGATACCGCCAGCCATCTCGAGCAAATCTTTAAAAGGTGTACCCATCTTGATTTCGTAGTTGCCAGGTTTTGCAACATGGCCGGATACCGAGAATAGTTTACTGCCGCCGGAATTAGGTACACCGAGATCGGCAAATGCCTGACCGCCGTGCTGCATGATCCACGGGATCGAAGTATAGCTTTCGGTGTTATTGACGTTGGTCGGCTTGCCGAAAACACCATAACTGGCCGGGAACGGCGGTTTAAAACGCGGCTGGCCCTTTTTGCCCTCTATGGATTCGATCAGTGCCGTCTCTTCACCGCAGATATAAGCGCCATAACCGTGTACAGCAAACAGGTCAAAACTGAAGTTGGTACCAAACAGGTTCTCACCCAGGTAGCCTGCTTCGCGGGCTTCAGCCAGGGCGGCTTCGAAGATTTCGTAATCCTGCCAAATCTCACCGTGAATATAGTTGTAACCCACGCGTGCACCCAATGTGTAGGCAGCAATTGCCATGCCTTCAATCAGCTGATGCGGGTTGTAACGGATGATATCGCGGTCTTTGAATGTGCCTGGTTCACCTTCGTCGGTATTACACACCAGATATTTGGTGCCATCGTAATACCGCGGCATGAAACTCCACTTCAGGCCGGTAGGGAAACCGGCACCGCCGCGTCCGCGCAAGTTGGAGACTTTGACCTGGCTGATGATTTCCGGCGCCTTGGTAGCTTCGGTGACCAGGCGTTTGAGCTGCGCATACCCGCCCAGTTTTTCATAGGTAGCCAGGGCGGCAGGGTTTTCTTCGGTCAATGTGCGTAAAGTGACCAGCGTTTGCCCGGTCAAATCGGTTTTGACGACAGGTGCTTTATTTACAGAGCTAGTTGAAGCCATTTCTTTCAACCTTTGTTCGATTCATTAGCAAGTGCATCAATCAGCGCATCCACTTTTTCAGTGTCCAGGAACTCATGCATCTGACTGTTGTTGACATGCAACAATGGCGCGCCGCCACAACAGCCCATGCACTCGCCCTCCTTCAGGCAGAATTTGCCATCGGCGGTCACTTCATTGAAGCCAACACCCAGTTTGTGTTGCAGGTGCTCAACGATCTCATCCGAACCGCGCAACATGCATGAAATATTGGTACAGATGGTGATCTTGTATTCCCCCACCGGCTCCAGGTCATACATGTTGTAGAAAGTCGCGACTTCCAACGCAGCGATCTCGGGGATACGCAGGTATTTGGCCACTTCGGAAATGCTTTCCTTGGATAACCAGCCGCGTTCCATCTGCACGATGCGCAATGCGGACATCACAGCCGCCTGCCGCCTGTCTGTGGGGTACTTGGACAGCTCGTATTCAATTTTTTCAATCGATTGTGCACTTAACATGCTTGTACCTTAATATCTTTTCGATCCCGGCTATGTCGCTATCCGGTTATCTGTCAATCTCACCGAACACAATATCTTGTGTACCAATAATCGCGACCAGGTCGGCGATCATGTGGCCTCTGGTCATTTCATCCAGCGCTGCCAGGTGCGCAAAACCCGGCGCACGGATCTTCAGGCGGTATGGCTTGTTCGCGCCATCAGAGACCATGTAAATACCAAACTCGCCTTTAGGATGCTCCACTGCCGCATAAGCTTCCCCTGCCGGCACATGGAAACCCTCGGTGAATAACTTGAAATGGTGGATCAAGTCTTCCATATTAGTTTTCATGCCTTCGCGGTTAGGCGGTGCAATCTTGTTATCATCAGTGATCACCGGTCCCGGGTTCTTGCGTAGCCAGTCTATGCACTGCTTGATGATACGGTTGGACTGGCGCATCTCTTCCACGCGGACCAGGTAGCGGTCATAACAGTCACCGTTCACACCCAGCGGAATATCGAAATCCATCTTGTCGTAGACTTCATACGGCTGTTTCTTGCGCAAATCCCAAGCGATACCGGAACCACGCAACATGGCGCCGCTCAGACCCAATGCCAGTGCACGTTCCGGTGACACCACACCGATACCGACGGTACGCTGCTTCCAGATACGGTTATCGGTCAGCAGGGTTTCATATTCATCCACATAGGTCGGGAAGCGGTTGGTGAAGTCTTCAATAAAGTCGAGCAAGGAACCCTGACGGTTCTCATTCAGTTTCTTGATCTCGTCAGCACTGCGGAATTTAGTGGTTTCATGCTGCGGCATTTTTTCCGGCAGGTCACGGTACACACCGCCAGGACGGTAGTAAGCCGCATGCATGCGCGCCCCGGACACTGCCTCGTAAACATCGAACAGGTCTTCACGTTCGCGGAAGGCATACAGGAACACCGTCATCGCGCCCACATCCAGCGCGTGTGCACCCAGCCATAGCAAGTGGTTGAGCACGCGGGTGATCTCGTCGAACATGACGCGGATATACTGCGCACGCACCGGGACTTCCAGCCCCAGCATCTTCTCTATGGCCATCACATAAGCATGCTCGTTGGACATCATGGACACGTAATCCAGGCGGTCCATATACGGTACGCTTTGCAGGTAGGTGCGGTTCTCCGCCAGTTTTTCCGTGGCCCTGTGCAACAAGCCAATATGCGGGTCCGCGCGCTGGATCACTTCACCATCCAGCTCAAGCACCAACCGTAACACACCGTGCGCCGCAGGGTGCTGCGGGCCAAAGTTCATGGTGTAATTCTTAATCTCAGCCATACTAACGGATTCCTTGCTTGCCAGATTCAGCATCAGACCTGGATGTAGCCAGGATCACTACGGAATCAAGCAGACAGTATGAACGAATACGGCCATCAGCCGTGCCGTATTGTGTTGAAGCTTGCCGGCGATCAACCATGATGAGTCCCTTCATCACGAATCAGGCGCGGCACATTATTACGTTGTTCAATCGACACCGGCTGGTAGATGACACGCTGTTGCACCGGGTCATAGCGCATCTCCACATTCCCTATCATCGGGAAATCCTTGCGGAACGGATGGCCGACGAATCCGTAATCGGTCAGCAGGCGGCGCAGATCCGGGTGGTTCTCAAACATCATGCCATACAGGTCAAACGCCTCGCGCTCGAACCAATTGGCTACCGGCCAGACATCCACCAGCGTGGGAAACACAGGAAAATCATCATCGGTGGCGAACGCGCGGATACGCACGCGCTGGTTCAGGCTCACAGACAACAGATGCAGCACCACGGCGAAGCGTGGACCTTCCCAGCGGCCGTCAGCATAATCAGAGTAATCCACTCCGCACAAATCGATCAGCTGCTCGAATTTGAGTTCTGCATGCGTCTTCAATTTATCGGCCACTGCCAGCAGGTGTTTCACATGCACTTCTACCGTGATCTCACCCAGCTTCTGCTCCAGCTTCACTACACCCTCACCCAGGGCCAACTTGAGTTGTGCGGATAAATGTTCTAGTTTTGCGGACATGATCTAGTTTCTTGGGCTAAGTTTTTCAGGTTCTGGCGATAGCGCTAGGTTCTGGCAATGGTGTTGGTGCGCTTGATCTTCTTCTGCAGCTGGATGATGCCATACAGCAAGGCCTCGGCGGTCGGCGGGCAACCCGGCACATACACATCCACCGGCACGATGCGGTCACAACCACGAACAACCGCATAAGAATAATGGTAATAACCTCCGCCGTTAGCACAGCTACCCATAGAGATCACCCAGCGTGGCTCTGCCATCTGGTCATAGACTTTACGCAAGGCAGGCGCCATCTTGTTGACCAAGGTGCCGGCGACGATCATGACATCCGATTGCCGCGGGCTTGGGCGGAACACGATACCGAAGCGGTCCAGGTCATAACGCGCCGCGCCTGCGTGCATCATTTCTACCGCACAGCATGCCAGGCCGAACGTCATCGGCCATAAAGAACCGGTACGCGTGTAGTTGATCACCGTATCCAGGGTGGTGGTGACAAAGCCTTTTTCCAATACGCCTTCAATGCTCATAGCATCAATCCTATTCCCATTAGTCCCATTCCAGGGCGCCCTTCATCCATTCAAAGATGAAGCCGACTACCAGCACAAACAAGAAAACCATCATCGCCCAGAAACCGGCAGGACCGATTTCCTGGATCACTACCGCCCAGGGGAAGAGAAAAGCAATTTCAAGATCAAACAGGATGAACAGAATGGCGACCAGGTAATAACGCACGTCGAACTTCATGCGCGCGTCTTCAAACGCTTCAAAGCCACATTCATAAGGAGAGTTTTTTTCCGCATCAGGCCGGTGCGGAGAGACCAGTTTACCGACGATCAGCGGCCCCAGGCCAACGCCCAAGCCCACCAGGGTAAACATTAGAATCGGGAAATAGTTTTCTAACACTGATTTGCCTTAATCGATCATGTTAACAAGTCACTTCACTGCAGACCTGACGGCCTGACATGACACACGAAACACGCCCAAGCAAAACACTTCCCATCCAGCCGACGCCGCAGAATCTGCAACAATTGCAAGATCACGCATTCACATCGCTGGTGCCGTCGGCGAGACTCGAACTCGCACGACTTTCGTCACTACCCCCTCAAGATAGCGTGTCTACCAATTCCACCACGACGGCTAAAAATTAATTGGGAATATCTTTGGGTGTATTTTCAACAGGCTTGGCAGGTACAACTGCTTCACCTTTGGCCGGAGCCTGTTGTGTCACCGCGGATTTAACCACGCTGCCAGAACCCGCTTTGTTGCTGGACATAAATGCCAGCGTCAAACTGGTTGCAAAAAATACTGTAATAAAAATCGATGTCAGCTTACTGAGCAAATTGGAAGAGCCGGAAACCCCGAACAGACTACCCGAGGCACCGCTTCCGAACGCTGCACCCATGTCAGCGCCTTTGCCGTGCTGTAATAAGACCAGGCCAATCACTGAAGCAGCTGCCAACACATGAATGACGAGAATGACGTTTTCCATAATCCTTTAATCCGATAATTTAATAACAATTGTACTTTTGGCACTTTCGTTATTTGCTAGAGGTACTATTTTACAGGAACGGCCTGACATATTTTTATAAATTGCCCAACATCCAGCGAGCAACGGCCGATCAGCGCACCATCTATTTCCTTCTGATTTAATAATTGTACCGCATTTTGCGGGTTTACGCTGCCTCCGTAGAGGATTTTTAACGTCTCCGCCGCTGATTTATCCGCATTCGCCACTGTCTCACGTATAAAAGCATGCATGGCTACCGCCTGCTCCGCCGTTGCCGCCAGACCGGTGCCAATCGCCCAGATCGGTTCGTAAGAGACAATGGTGTCGGCAAATGCCTCACCACCAAACAGGCGGATAATCGTTTCCAGCTGCTTGCCGACCACACGCTCCATCACCCCGGCCTCACGTTCCAGCAACGTTTCACCCACGCACAGGATAGGCTTCAGGCCATGACGCTTGGCCACCATCATCTTTTCGGCGATATTCTCGTCCGACTCGCAATACGCGGTACTGCGCTCAGAGTGGCCGATGATCACATACTGCGCACCGAAATCCCGCAGCATGCTGGCGCCAACTTCACCGGTATAAGCACCCTGCTCATACTTGGCCAGATTTTGCGCTCCCCACCTGACACTGGTGCCGGATAACAGCGATTGCGCTTGCGCAAGGTATGGGTAAGGTACACACACCACGACATCCGCTAACGGCAAAGAGGCCAGGCCTTGCAGGTAGCCTTCGATCAATGCCTGGTTAAAAGCGAGGCTGCCATGCATTTTCCAGTTGGCAACCACTAGTTTATGGGAAGGAGTATCGGAAACAGGATGGGACATGCGGGGAAATGAACTCACAATGTACGGAGCGTTAGCTCAATGAATTTGCTTTGCGCGAATTCTACGCCCGCACACTGTGAGCGACAAGCCCAAAGGGCAAAAAGCTGGTGGATTATGCGGTTAAGAACGGATAATCGGTATAGCCTTTTTCAGTTCCGCCATAAAAGGTTGAAGAATCAGCTTCATTCAACGGTGCATCTTTGGCATAACGGGATACCAGGTCAGGGTTGGCAATAAACGGCACACCAAACGCCACCGCATCCGCGTGGCCACTGGCGATCGCCGAATTCGCACGGTCTTTGTCATAGCTCAGGTTGGCAATATAGCCATTCTTGAACTGTTTACGCAGCGCATCAAAATCAAATGGCTCGGATTCGCCACCACCATGGATACCGCCTTCTACCGCATGCAGGTAAGCCAGGTCGAACTGGTTCAGTGCCTGTGCAACATAATTGAAAGTCTGTTGCGGCTGGCTGTCTTTCATGTCATTGAACGGATTCACCGGTGAAATACGCACACCCACCTTATCCGCACCTATGGTATCCACTACCGCCTGCACCACCTCCAGCAACAAGCGGGCGCGGTTCTCCAGCGAACCGCCGTAGGCATCATCGCGCTGGTTAGTGCCATCCCTCAAGAACTGGTCCAGCAGGTAACCATTGGCCGCATGCACTTCAACGCCATCAAAACCGGCTGCGATCGCGCAACGGGTTGCGTGTACATAATCCTGCACTATCGTTGGCAACTCATCCAGCTCAAGTGCCCTGGGGGTGACATAGTCCTGCAAGCCCTGGTAAGTGAATGCCTGCCCTGCCGGCTTGATCGCCGAAGGCGCTACCGGCACTGCCTGGTTAGGCAACAGGGTAGGATGCGAAATACGGCCTACATGCCAGAGCTGGATCACGATCTTGCCACCCTGAGCATGCACAGCATCGGTGATCGCTTTCCAGCCGGCGATCTGCGCATCGGTATAAATGCCAGGCAATGCCGGGTAACCATGCGCCATCGGTGAGATCGGCGTCGCTTCGGTAATGATCAGGCCGGCGGTGGCACGCTGCTCATAATAAGTGACGTTGATCGGTTGCGGCACGCCGCCCTCGCCTGCACGGTTACGCGTCAACGGCGCCATCACCATGCGATTCTTTAATGCGATTGCTCCGAGTTTTAACGGGGAAAATAAATCCAATGCCATACCAGCCTCCAGTATTTACAATTACAAATCACTAAAACGAAGATACGGAAGGCTGGCTGCAGGCCAGGCTTCCGTATTTATATTGATTACCGCGTTATTTGGCTTTGACGCCTTCGATCAGCAAGGTCACTTCGATCTCGTCACCTACCGGCGAATTGGCACCGGTGGCCCAGCCATACCCATAATCGGATGCTTTCAACGTCACATGACCTTCAAAACCGGCACGCTGGCCGCCCCATGGATCAGCGCCATAACCCAGCACACGTACAGGAATATCCACTTGTTTGGTGACGCCATGCATGGTCAACTTGCCTTGCAGGATGGCCTGGTTCTGGTTTGAAGCGGTGACCTTGGTACTTTCAAACTGGATCTGCGTATATTTAGCCACATCCAGGTATTTGTCCGCCTTGATATGTTCATCCCGCTTAGCGAACCCGGTGTTCACACTGGCGACATTGATGGTGGCACGCACGGTAGCGGTATTCAAATTGGCCGGATCCAGCGTGATCACACCCGTCACGTCATTGAAGGTACCGGATGTTTTGGAAACCACATGACGGATACTGAAATTGGCAAAACTGTGCGAAGCATCAATATTGTATGTTTCGGTGGCTGCCCAGACTTGTGAGGCTGCCAACAGGCTGATGGCTAAGAATAACTTTTTCACTTGAATGTCTCCCTAATTCGGATTGTTATTTAGATACTGAAAACCGTTTGGCGATAGTCGCCACACGCTCACCCAGGTGCTCGGCGGTCAGCAGGTCGCTTTGTATCGGACCAAACTCGGGGCCTTGGTCCGCATTCGCCTGCGCCAACGCGCCCAAAAACCCACCCAAACGATTTAAATCGTTGACCGACCCTTTGCTGTTATTGTTCCCCGGCAATAAATCCTGGCCGACCCAGATCATGCCGTGCTGCGCGGCAAATACCGCCAGCTGAATCAATGTATTGAGCTTGTCGCCGCTCTGGCTGGCAGAAGTGGTAAACCCGGCTGCGATCTTGTCTTTCCATTCACGGACATACCATTTCTCGGAACTGGCCTCCATAAACGCTTTAAAAGCGGCAGAGGCCGAACCCATGTAAGTAGGGCTACCGAAGATAATGGCATCACTAGCTTTGAGTGCATCCCATTGCTGCTGCGCTTCTTCGGCCGTAAAAATATGCAGCTCCACGCCCGCCACTTTCTCGACACCACGCGCCACCGCTTTGGCTTGCTCGGCGGTATGGCCATAACCACTGTGATACACAATTGAAACTTGAGTCATTTTGATACTCCCTTGTTAAGTATTCATGTCAAAAAACTATTTTTTATTCCCAGGTAAATCAAACCACAACACTTCACTTTCTTCGTGCGCGCGCATTTCCAGCCTGGTGGCATCGTCGATTTTCAACGCGTCGCCGGTTACTAATCGCTCACCATTAATCTCCACTTCGCCGCGTGCCACATGCATGTAAGCGCTCCGGCCTTCGCTGACCTCCAGAGGCAGGCTGTATCCAGCCTCCAGGACGGTGGCGCACAAAGTCACATCCTGGTGGACTTTCAGTGAGCCATCCCAGGCATCCGGTGAAGCGATCAAAGCCCAACGATTCAGTTTACTTTCTACAGATATCGTTTTTTCTTCATAGCCAGGCGCCAGATTCAGGGTCGCAGGCTCTATCCATATCTGCAGTAAGTGCGCCGTGGTTTTATCAGAGGCATTCATTTCACTGTGGCGCACGCCGGTACCGGCCGTCATGCGCTGCACGTCACCGGCACGGATCACTGAACCGTTACCCATGCTATCTGTGTGGCGCAGCTCGCCCGCCAGCATATAGGTGATGATCTCCATGTCCTGGTGGCCGTGCATGCCAAAACCGGTGGCCGGCGCCACTTTGTCGTCGTTGATCACGCGTAAAACCGAAAATCCCATATGGGCCGGATCGTAATAGCTGGAGAATGAAAAACTGTGAAAGCTCTCCAACCAGCCATGATTGGCGTAGCCGCGTGTGTTTGAAGGGCGGATATTCAACATTTGTTCACTCCGTTTGAAAGATTAAATGTATGATAAAAAAACACTTAGCCTATTGATAGCAAAACATTTTGCATCACTCGTTCAATTTTTTTGATTAAGAATTTATGAGCACTAAACTCAGCCTGGAAGCGCTGGAAGTCCTGGACATGATAGACCGCAAGGGCAGCTTTGCGGCAGCAGCCGAAGCCCTGTACCGGGTACCATCCGCCCTCACCTATACCGTTCGCAAACTGGAAGAAGATCTAGGCATTGAATTATTCGACCGCAGCGGTCACCGCGCAGCGCTGACCCAGGCCGGTGCAGAACTGTTGAAAGAAGGCCGTTATTTACTGGACGCAGCGCAGACGCTGGAATGCAGGGTGCGCAGGATAGCCACAGGCGTGGAGACCGACATCGCGATTGCCATCAGCGATCTATTCGATTTCCAGCCGGTACTGGATCTGTTGCAGGCTTTCTACCAGCAAGGCTTTGGTACGCGCGTCAAATTGTTGCGAGAGGTGTACGGCGGCAGCTGGGATGCGCTGCAAAGCAACCGGGCAGATATTTCCATCGGTGCACCGGGAGACTCCCCGCCCGGTAATGGCTTTGGTACACATTTGCTTGGCCAGCTGGAATTCGTGTTTGCCATCGCGCCACATCATCCGCTGGCATCCCTGCCGGAACCATTAAATGCCAATGATATTGTGCAGCACCGGGTGGTCGCCGCAGCGGATAGCTCACGCAATCTGCCGCCGCGAACATCCGGCATACTTTCCGGCCAGGATATCCTCACCGTACCGGATATGCAAACCAAGCTGCACGCGCAGATTTCCGGAATGGCCATCGGTTATTTACCAAGGCAAATGGCACAAACAGCTGCCGAAAAAGGCTTGCTACTGATCAAACAGGTAGCAGAACCCAAACCGGTGGCGCCGACTTTCATTGCCTGGCGCCAGCAACGCCCCGCCGATATGGGCAAGGCCATGCAATGGTTACTCAAGGAGCTCTCGCAACTGTCGCTGGAGCAATTGCTGACCAAATGATTTATCATCTGCTTTGTATCACGCGATGGGATAAGCATGTCACAAGAACAACTACCTGAAGAATTCGAACCACTCAACCGTTTTGCCATCAAGGCCATGCTCTGGCTGAATGGGCTGGCACATATCATCATCGGCCTGGCCCTTGCCATCTCGGTCATCATGTTCACCTGGCTGTTTTTTATAGACGTGAAAGAAGCCGCCTCGACCAACAACCTGGTACATGGCTTTTTACGCGCGCTGGGTACCTTGATGCTGCTGTGGTCCATATCTGCATTGATCTCAGCCGAAATCCGTTACCTGCGCGGACATAAATTACTGGTCGAGACCTTTGTGGAGGTGGTGCTGGTCATGTTCCTGCGCAAACTAATCGTATTACCGGTACAAGATGCCACCCCCACCTATCAGGAAATCGGCATCTGGCTGGCAGGCGCCTTTACCATGGGGCTGGTATATATACTCATCCGACTCGCGGATAAACCAGGCAACAATTAAAGACCATGCAAGACCAAGATTATATGCGCATGGCGATTGCGCTAGCTGAAGAGGCTGCTGGCCTGGGCGAAGTCCCGGTAGGCGCCTTGGTGGTAAAGAACGGAGAAGTGATAGGTCGCGGCAAGAATGCGCCGATCAGCCTGAGTGACCCTACCGCGCATGCCGAAATCCAGGCCATGCGTGAAGCCGCACAACACCTTGGCAATTACCGATTGGTAGACTGCACGCTTTATGTCACGCTTGAACCTTGCGCCATGTGCTGCGGCGCTATGCAGCATGCCCGTATTTCCCGGCTGGTATATGGCGCCAGCGACCCCAAAACCGGATGTTGTGGTAGTGTGATTGATTTAATGGCAGAAAATAAACTAAACCATCATTGTGTAGTGACAGCCAATGTCATGGCCGAGGAATGCGGCTCTCTTTTAAGCAGTTTCTTCAAACAACGCCGACTGGATAAAGCAAAAACATAAATTCTGATCTATGCCTGCTTTTTTCAATGCTATAGAAATTTGCAGCCCAATAAAAAACGAACCCGCCATTGGCGGGTTCGTTTATCACTGCTTAGCTTACATTAAGCAGATTTACGACGGCGAACGATGCTGCCGATCATGGCCAGACCAGCCATCATCATGGCATATGTTTCCGCTTCTGGAACCATAGTCACCGCAAAACCGCTCAGGAACATATTCTGACGGACACGACCGCCTTCAGACGAAGATGCACCTTGTACGATGTGCACTGCATTGGATGTCCACTCGACAATCGCGTTATCAGCACTGAACTTGATCAGATACAGGCCGCTGTTAGGATTATTCTCACCGATGCTTACATCGGTACGAATCGCTACCTTGTCAGGATCAAAATAAGCACCTGTCGCAGCTGTAGTCGCATTATAGACTGTCGCTGAAGTATCAGAAGAAGCGCTGTTCTGCAGATAATCGGAGCGTGACGGGTCACGCAAGCGATAGCCGGTTGTACCGGAACCATACACCGTTAAACCAGATGTCCATGCTGCTGACAAGGAACCGTTGTAGTCTTCGAAACCGCTACGAACGATAGAGTTGATTTCAGTAATGCCATTTGTGTTATTGAGCATTTTGAAATAAGAACCAATAATGTAAGAATTACTAGAACTTTCAAACCACACAGTATCAATGAACGAACCTACGGCGTTGTTATTTGTTGGAGAATACACTGTAGATGTAGCGGTTGCCAATTGTGTCCAGGTTGTAGGCAGATTACTGATATAAAAAGCATCTGTAGTCGTGCTGCTGGTACTGCCAGGCGTACGGGCGCCATTATCCAGGATTGTTGTAAAATTGCCCGCATATGCGCTATTAGCTACGAAAGTAATTGCAGCGGCTGCTAAAGTCTGTTTCCAAATTGCTGTTTTCATACTAAAATTTCCTCACGAAAGTTGATTTTATGAACGGCGGGGTAGCTTTGCTCCCCGCTCTTTTTTTTCATGGCGCTATAAAACGATTGCTATTTAGCAATCTTTGAATGACGGCGACGTGAAATCAATCCTGCCACACCTAAGCCGGCCAAAAATAATGCATAGCTTTCCGGCTCAGGAACAGGGGTAGTGACTGCAGTCGGGATGAATCCTGTGATGAATCCGCCCGCTGGTGTCTGCCCCTCTTCTCCGGTTTGATAAAAACCGATCGCCTTGCCTAATGTGTAAGACGTAGCATCAGTTTTAACCAGATACAAACCAGACCATGGGTTGTCTTCAGTCACACTGAAATCGCCTTGCTGACGAACAACATCACCGTCATAGGCAAAAGGACCTGAACCACCTTCGGTAGACTGTGTTTTCACTGCATTATATTGACGCAGATCAGAGTCGGTCAGAAAGGTCCAGGCAACTGAAGTACTGTATCCAGTAAAACCGTAACGATACAAAAAGTTAGCTTCATCACCCGTACCCTGCGGATCGCGGTTTAAATAACGGGTACCGAACACCAGGCTATTGTCAGCGCTATCCCTAAATACAAAATCATAGATATCAGCTTGCGCGGAACCTGCTGCCAGATCCACTCCTCTGGTAACGCTCCAATCCAGAAGCGTCAAGGTTCCGGTTGCGAGTTCAGTGTCTATGTCATAGGCCGGAAATGCACGGTATGTCAAGGAGGTAGGAACTACATCCCCAGTACCTCCGGAGGTGAATTGACTGGTATCGCTGTAACCAGCCTGGTAAGTCACATTTGTAGCTAGGACAAACATGGAATCCACAAATGCATCGTTGTCACCATCAACAAAATTGTTGGTCAACGTTTGAAAGTTACCAGCGCTCGCATGACTTGCTGCAAAAGCCAGCACTGTTGCCATTAAAACCCTCTTTAATTTCATCGCTATCTCCTCAGATTAACTTTTTAAAATATAAAATTCATGGCAATCAACTGCATCATGCGATGCAGTTTTGCTTTCATTGTTATGTATTTTTTCTACGACGAGAGAATACAGAAATCACACCCAGGCCTAGTGCCAGCATGGCATAGCTTTCTGGTTCCGGAACCGGAATCACGGTGAGCACGCCTGAAGCCCCATCATAGGTATAACCAAAGCCGTTACCGAGAGGGCTCAAAACCACGATTTTAGAGAAAGCACCGCTAGCACTTGTAAAATCAAACAAGTCAAAGGTGTCGCCCGCATTACCTGTATATCCATCAATGAATGAAAGCTGTAAAGTTCCGCCGAAAGTCAAATTGCCATTGACGGTCAAGTGATCATATTGGGTTCCCTGAGCGAGGCCGCCGATTTCGAACAAAGCAACGTTTGCATCACCGAAAACAACGTCACCATTAACGGTTACAGAGCCAGGACTATTACCAGGTGAATATCCTCCATTGAATACAAACGTACCACCTCCACCTAAACTGGCTCCAACCTGCTGATTGAATGAACCATTGAAAGTCGTAGTGGTACCGGCTTTGGTATTAATCTGAGCACCATTCAAGGCAGAGATCGAACCGGAATACTGAGCGTTACCATATTCATTGCTCAGGCTTCCACCTACATTCATGTTAGAAGTGTAGGAACCGCCATAGGTTTTAACAGTCTCCCCGCTACTAACACCACTTGCCAGTTTGGTCGGAGCATAGCCTGACAGAGATACTGATAGCGGCGTTTGACCCTCTTCACCTCCCTGACGCACTTTGATAGCGTTGTTGATCACCTTGAATGCAGTAGCATCTGTTCTAATCAGATATAAACCTGACTGCGGATTTCCCTCAGAAGCATTCACATCTGTCCTGAACCCTACGACATTAGCGTTGTAAACATCCGCGCCTTGTTTCAAACCGGTTTCTGATCTGGCGATACTGTAGGCTCTCAGATCGCTGCTGGATAAACGGGTCCACCCTGCTTCAACCTTGAAACCTTCATAACCATAGCGAAAAATATCATTTGCTTCTGACAAGTTACGTTGGCCGTTGAGAGGCCCAAATAGCAAACGCGAGCCAATGACGACGGAATTGGTAGTTGTATCCATGAAGACATAGTCGCTGAAAGTGCCAGCGAATTTTGAGTCCTGGGCACTGACAAAATTAGTGTCCACTTTACTGATCAGAGATAAAGTTGAAGGTATGTTGTAAACCCCGGCCTGGACATTCGCAGTGATGTAGGTTTTATCTGCTAAAACATTGGCAGCGCCTGCACAGCGAATGCCCGTTGCACTAGCTACCCCACAACCGGGCTGGCCTGCGGCACCTGGCAAAGTAACGAATGCTGCATTCGCATTAGATACAAGCAGCATCCCCCCGAGTAAAGCTGAAATCATGCTAGAAATGATTGTTAACTTCATAATATTTTCCTCATATGAAATAAAATTATTGTTTTTTCATACACTGCAAATGTCATACCAACTTCAAAAAAAGAAAATCTTTAAAAAATATACGTTTATTATCAATATGTTATAAAAAACATCCTAATAAAACCTAACAAAAAAATAACTTCACTTACATCACAAAATTGTTGAAGGTTTTAATAAACCATCATTAACAACCACATGGCTGTTAACAGCCACGGACTAATCCATTTTTAGTTTTCTTTGTTTCCAGTCCAGGTCATAGCTGATCCCGAACCAGGCCGCTCTTGGTGCACCAGGACCTATAAAGGTAGTGTTTTTCCATTGATCGGAATTGTAGTTAAAGCCTGAAGCATCACTGGCTGCAGCACCGCTTGTGGGAGTGAATGGGGTCCTGCCCAAATTACCGGCAGTGGCGTACTCTCTATCGAAAACGTTATCCAGACGTGCGAACAAAGAAAAACCGTTATCAAACTTATAATTAGCGCGGAGATTGAAAACGGCATAGCCAGGAATGCTGCCGCTACCGATATAGTCATATAAATCACCAAAAGTACCCGTTGCATTACGGCGCTTATGCTCATTATTTTCATTTCCTCTCACATACGAAGAGGAATGCATGACCATATTTAATGTCACATCAAACTTTTTATTGACTGCATAATTCCAGCTGGCCTGCACAATGTGGTTCGGCATCCCCGGCAATTCATCACCTGGCCTGACATATACATTATTCTGGGCACCCTCGACGGTATTACTGCTGTTATTAGGATTGATGATGGTTGATGGAGACTCGAATGTAGCCCGCATCCAGGTATAATTTAAACTTAGTCTATGCGCACCCCAGACGCCGGAAACACTTCCTTCGATACCCTGCCGCAAAGTTGCACCAAAGTTATCGAAGACACCGCGGTTTTTACGGCCTAACGGTACGAATAAAATATCGTCCGTTAGCTCAGTTCTAAAAAAACTTAAATTCCAGTTTAGATTCTCACCACCAAAGATGTTGCTCGAAATACCTCTGGTACCGGCTTCATACGAAGTTGATCTAACCTGCTTAAGATAAGGGTCTGCAGTAAGGGAAGTAGGAATAGCGCAACCAAATTGATAATTCGTGCTACCTACAATTTGTGTACGATCGATTGCACAACCCAACTCGATCACAGAAGGGGTCCGTGCGCCGCGACTGATATTTCCGTAAGCGATCAAACTGGGTTTAAATTCCCACGCGACACCTACTGAGGGATTGAAACTGCGGTAAGTGTAGTCACCCTTGGTACAAATATACTTTCCATTGTCAGTAATGTCGGTTACATCTGCAACGCAACGTTCCCTGGATGGATCAAAATAAGTCCCGGAACCATCATCCTCAAACTGATAAAGACTTAGGCCGCGTTCAGATTGCAAATCGTTTTTTACCCGGGTATGGTTGAACCTGGCGCCAAACGTGATATGCAGGTCATCTTTTGGTGACCATGTATCGCTCACAAAAATACTTTTTGTTTTGCTGCTACCCGTCAGGTTATTCCGGACGATTGGAAACTGCGCGGCAACAAGTCCAAGGGTAGGAACACCATTTTCGCCATAGTAACCAGGATTTTGAGACAACTGCCTGTCTGCTCCGATATCAGCAAACATCTCACTTTGCTTGAAACGGACATCATTGGCGTCATAGGTGATGCCAGCCGTAATCTGGTGATTTTCTGTTAAAAAGTTAAGTTGTAATGCAGACCCATCGCCGCCTTGTTTCAAGTCGGAAAAACTAGATACCCCATTGGGTAATTTTCCCGCACAACCACTGCCCGGGCTTCCTGAAAAAGCGCCTCCATCCGGATAGCTGCCATCCGGACAAAGCACTTCAATACCTCGTCTATCAGACAGCCCCGGAAAGTCATCATAAAAGTCTGACCCTATGGCCTTTTGCTTTACATTTCGCTTGTATGTCAATCCGGAGATGGAAAGATTTTCATTGATATCAAATCGCCCGGTCAGGTTGTAGTGTTCAAGATTGTTTTTATTTTCATCAGGCGATGTAAAAACGGCTTTTCTGTCCTGCTCATACATCTCATAAGGTACAACGCCATTTCCGGTTAAAGCTGTGTCGACATTCAAAGCTGTAAAATTCAACTCACCATAATCACTACGCATCGTTGCACTGGTAAAGAGCTGCCTGACATTCGAGGGAGAGTTAGTGCGCCAGCCATCTTCTTTAAAATGATTGTAGGCAACAAAAACGCCAAGGGTGCCATTATTGAAACCATTTGAAAACTGGGCTTGCTCCCTGCCCCAGGATCCACTCATCAATTCAGCACGCATCTGATTATGAGTAAACCCGTTCTTTGTGGTCAGGGCCAGAGCACCACCTAGCGTATTCAAACCGAACAGAGGATTTGAACCGGGTATCAAATCAAGGCTGGCAATGGCATTCATGGGAATAAAATCCCAGTTGACTACCTCACCAAACGCCTCGTTGACACGGACACCGTCCAGATACACGGAAATACCCTGGGGAGTTCCGATCTGCGGTGATGCTGTGAAACCACGGAAATTCAGATCTTGCTGGAACGGGTTACCCGCATAGTCATTTATCGTGACGGACTGCAGGGAGTTATTCATAAGGTCCGTGATATTGATAGACTTGGAGTCCGCAATTTCCTTGTCACTAATGCTTTGCACATTAGTCGTCATTTGCTCTTTATCAATCACAAGACCAGGTAAGGGCGTGATTACACTGCGCCTTTTGGCTTTGATTACGATTTCATCAAGCTCAACCGCACTTTTGTTATCGAGATTTTTCTGACTACCGGTTTTAGGCTCATCATTTACTTCAGCAGCGACTGAAACACAAGAGTAAGCTGCCAGAAACACCACCGACTTTAATTTTTTGTTTAACACACTATCTCCCCCGAGTTGGGAAAAGCAGTGCAAAAAACGAACCATCAGAACAATATTTTTTTATATATAAAAATCATACAGTTACATATTAATTTATCTTTACAGCCGCACTTTTTAGGCTGTATTAAACCAGTGCGGTTATAAATAACCACAAACAAAAAAAGAAGCATATGAACGGTTATGCAGAGGATTTGCCAATAAAAAACCCGCCAATCGGCGGGTTTTTTACTGCTTGAAATACTTAATCACGGTTACCCAGCAAAGCCAGCAGAATGTTCAGCAGGTTCACGAACAGGTTGTAGACATCCAGGTACAGATTCAGGGTAGCCATCACATAATTGGTCTGGCCGCCACGTACGATCTGGTTCACGTCATACAGGATGTAAGCAGAGAAAATCAGTACAGAAACGCCGGAGATCGCCAGTGATAAGGCCGGAATCTGGAAATACATATTCGCCAGGCCGGCAACAATCGCCAGAATCAGGCCAACCATCAGGAATTTACCCATGCCGCTGAAATCACGGGCAGGTGATGAACCGATACCAGCCAGGGTCAAAAAGGTGATCCCTGTACCCGCTGCTGCCAGGCCAACGATTTCTGCGCCGTTACGCAAATGCAAAGCGAACTGCAGGATTGGGCCTAACATGATACCGAAGGCAAAAGTCATCGCCAGTAATAGCCAGACACCGATGCTGCTGTTCTGGTTGACGGCAATCAGTTTGAACATACCGAACATCACGGCCAGGAAGCCGATGGCGAACATGAACGGATGCGCTGCCAGCCAGCCAAAATTCATTTGTAAACCGACATACGCGCCGATGACGGTAGGGATCATGCTCAAGCCGAGCAAGGCGTATGTGTTGCGCAACACGCGGTTCTGCGCGTCGGATACATTACCTTCACGACCTAAAACTTGCATATCTGACATAGTGTTTATTCCTCTCAATAAAACGTTATCACTTCAACTTCAAGAATATTTTTTGTTTTCAAGAGCTAAGATAAGGGCAAATGGACAAAGTTTCAAGTTTTAATCACATCTTTTGCACTTGTCCTGGCCGGTACCGAATGGTGCTTCAACCGCTGACTAAATCTTCCAGAGCGCATACACGACCAGCGCAATCAGCAGGATACGCGTGATCTGATACACGGTTTTATTCCAGCGTTTGAAGCGGCGGCGGTATTGCCCGACTACCCAGGCATAATGAAACAGACGGTTGATCACACCGGTCTGGTCACCGTCTTCATTGGGTGAACTGGCAGCAGTAACGATAGTGTTCGCCAGGAAACGGTTCACCGCCTGTGCCCAGCCATAACGCATAGGGCGTTCGATATCGCAAAACAGGATGATCCTGGTCTGGTCAGTCTTGTTATAGGCTTCGTGGATATAGGTTTCATCAAACATGACGGCCTGGCCGTCACGCCAGCTGTAGTCTTCACCATCCACCTTGATATAGCACAGGTCATTATTGGGGGTAGTCAGCCCAAGGTGATAACGTAATGAACCGGCATACGGGTCGCGGTGCGGGTTTAGATGCGCGCCCGGCGGCAGCTCGGCAAACATGGCCGCTTTTACGCTGGGAATGCTTTGTAGCAATGCCACGGTTTGCGGGCAATAGATACTAGCGGATGGATGTTCTGCGTCATACCATTTCAGGTAGAAACGTTTCCAGCCGGTTTTGAAGAACGAGTTGAATCCGGCATCGTTATTGTTCTTAGCGGCGGCGATGCGTTCCTGCTCGCGCACATGCAAGGCTTCCTTGAGGATATCCTGCCAGCGGTCGCTGATGACTTTCAATTCGGGGAATTCGCTGACTTGCACATAAGGCGTCGTCGGTGCCTTTGAGAACAGATACAAGAACACATTGAACGGCGAAACAATGCCTGAATGATCAAATATCTGCCGGTAGAACTTGTGCCGCACTTTGCCGCGAAAATGCACATAGCTGACCGACGATAAAAATACCCCTAATACAATCCATTTCATAGCGATTACCGGTGATTGATCTTGAAAAAATTACTTTTTAATTAAGCGCTTAGCTTACTTTATCCTGGCGTGATTAGAAAGCCTTCACGCAAACAAATCTGCTTCTTTCAGGCCAACCAGCGCTACCCTTTTCACTGCATCCACATAATCAGCAGATTCACGTAACGAAATCATATCCGCCGGATGATGCCCGCCGTGCATACGTGCTAAACGCGCAATGGACTGGGCTGAAATACTCCAGTCCAGGTTTTCCAGCAGCTCGTCTGCCAGATCCGGGCGATTGCACAGCAGTACCATATCGCAGCCGGCATTCAGGGCCGCCAGGGTGCGTGCTGTGACGTCACCGGCCACGGTGGCACCTTCCATACTCAGGTCATCACTGAAAATCACGCCATTGAACCCCAGACGCTCACGCAGCACTTTTTGCAACCAGCGCGGTGAAAAGCCGGCGGGTTTTTCATCCACTTTCGGGTAAATGACATGAGCAGGCATAATCGCATGCAATCCTTCATCTATCATCTGCCTGAACGGCTGCATATCGTTTTGCGCGATCTGGTCAAACTCGCGCTCATCGACCGGAATACTGACGTGCGAATCTGCAACAACGAACCCATGCCCGGGAAAATGCTTGCCCACTGCCGCCATGCCGCCTTTTTTCAGGCCCTGCATCAGGCTGAACGCCAGCTCATTGATTGCCTGCGGGTCGCGGTGAAAGGCACGGTCGCCAATCACCAGGCTATCGCCATAATCCATATCCAGCACCGGCGTGAAACTGAAATCCACACCATGTGCACGCAATTCGGCAGCCAGAATGTAGCCTGCTTCTACGGCCAGCTCTTTAGCCTTACGCGGATTTTTATCCCAGATATGACCGAATTCGCGCATGGGCGGAATCTTGGTGAAACCTTCCCTGAAGCGCTGCACCCGTCCGCCTTCATGGTCAACCGCAATCAGTAAAGGTGGCTGGCGTATGGCGTGGATACTTGCGGTCAGTGCTTTCAGTTGTTCGCAATTATCAAAGTTGCGCGCAAACAGGATCACACCGCCGACCAGCGGGTGTTGCAAACGGCGGATATCATCGGCAGTCAGCTCTTTGCCAACCACATCCAGCATTACGGGACCTAACGACATAATGTTTCCCAAGAAGTAATTTAGTCTAAACGCGTGTATTTTAAACGATAAAGGCTGGTCGCCTCTCTTGATCGCGCGGCAAACAAGGGATCGTCTTTATCTTGCGCCTTGCCATGTCTGGGCTGCGTGTCCAGCCGCTGGATGATTTCCAGCCCTGCATCCGCTATCCACCCCGCCAGCTCACCCGGTTTGCGCAAACCTATCAGCTCCGCCAGATCCGACATGATCAGCCAGGCTTCGCCATTGGCATTCAGGTGTGCTTTGACGCCGTTTAGAAACGCTTTCAGCATACGGCTATCCGGATCATACACGGCATGCTCGATCGGCGAATGCGCTTTTGCGGGCAGCCATGGCGGATTACAGATGATCAGATCGGCAGTGGAACCTGCCGGGAATAAATCAGCTTCAACCACCTTCACTTTGTCTGCATATCCCAAACGCTGCAGATTCTCCCTGGCGCAAGCCAATGCACGCGGCTGGTTATCGGTAGCCACGATCTTGCTCACGCCACGTTTCGCCAGCAGCGCAGCAATCACGCCGGTACCGGTACCTATATCCAACGCCGATTCAGCCTGTAGCGGCGCTTGTGCGATCAATTCCAGATACTCACCCCGCACCGGCGAATACACACCATAGTAAGGATGTATATGTTTGCCTAGCGCGGGCACCAACACACCTTTCTTGCGCCATTCATAAGCACCTACCATTCCTTGCAGCATTTGTAGCGAGATCAGCACTGACGCCGGCATCTGGTCATCAAGTGCTTGTAAAAGGGCTTCATGCACATCCGGCGAACGCTTCAGCGTGCTGCAGCCATTTTCCAGGTGAAGGATCACTTTGTTCAGGATATTTGCGCGCTGGATTTGCCGCGCGCGGTGCAAGTGGAAAGTCTCAAGCAAGGTCGGCGCCGCTTTCAGTGGCTTTTTATCTATCCGCCGTGCCAGGGCCTGCAACAACTGCCGCGCATTCTGATAATCACCGGCATACACCAAGCCACAGCCTTCTGAGGCGAGCCGGTAAGCAGTATCGGCACTGGTCTGGTCACCAATCACTTCAAACCATTTTGGTGGATTAGGTTGCAGTGCATGCAGCCACTCTGCTTCTAAAGTGACCCCGTTTTGCACCCAGGTAATGTGGTCTTCATTCCTTGCTTGCTTCATCGGGGGGTATCCAGTGTAAAAGGATTAAAGTTGGTATTGGTATCGTAATAATCCACGTCTTCTGCTCTTTTCAAAAATGCCACCACCTTATAAACCACCGGCGTAAACGCTACCTCGATCAGAATCTTGGAGATGATTTGCGCAACTATCACCAAGGGGATTTTATCGTTGGGGATAATGCCGGTGTTCCAGAACGCCAGCGGTACAAACATCACCGTATCAATCGCTTCACCAAACACGGTGCTGGCAATAGTGCGTTGCCATAAATGTCTGCCGGCGCTCCAGACTTTCATTTTAGCCATCACAAAACTGTTCACAAACTCGCCCACCGCAAACGCCACCAGCCCTGCCAGCGAGATGCGCCAGGTGCTGCCGAATGCCACTTCGTATTCGTGCTGGTTCTCCCAGAATGGTGCTGGTGGTAACGCGACTATCATCCAGGCCATGAGGCTGGCGAAGGCGAGACCGGCAAAACCGGCCCAGATCACCCGGCGGCTGGCGGCATAGCCGTAGACTTCGGTGAGGATGTCGCCAAAAATAAAACTGATAGGGAAAAACAGTACGCCGGCGCCAAACGTCAACGTGCCCAGCACGGGCATGCTTATCTGGGTGACTTTCGCCGGGCCGATCAGGTTGGAGCATACAAGCACGGTGACGAATGCCGCCATGATCAGGTCGTAGTAGCGATAGTTTCTTTTCATCAGCCGGCCTGCCTCATGATCCCTCTTTTCCCATTATCCAGCATCGCTGCGCACATCCAGTTTGTCGCGCAGCACATCCCCGCCCAGGTTGATCGCCAGGATCAGGCTCATCATGCATACCCCTACCGTCAACACATAATGCGGTGCCACCAGCATGAACCTGACCGCATCGCGCAACATCGCTCCCCAGGAAGCATTCGGTGCCTGTATGCCCAGCCCCAGGAAAGACAATGACGCTTCGGCGATCATGACGCTGGCCATGCTGTACGCGGCTTCCACCAGCAGGATGGAGATCAGCAGCGGCAATATATGCAACAGCATGACGCGTAATGCACTAGCCCCCAGCGATTCTGCGGCCAATACATGCAACCGTTGCCGCAATGCCAGTGTCTGGCCGCGGGACAGGCGCGCATAGGTGACCCAGCCGGTCAGGCATAGCGCCAGGATGAGGTTATTGATACCGGCGCCGAGCACGGCGGCAAACGCAATCGCCAGCAGAATACCGGGAAACGCCAGGAAGATACTGGTCAGCTGCATCAGTGCATCATCCACCCTGCCACCCTTGTATCCCGCAAACAACCCGATGCTGATACCTATGGTCATGGTCACTGCCGTGACAATGACGGTGACCATAAAGGAAACCTCCACGCCACGGATCACCCGCGCCAGGATATCGCGCCCGAGGTCATCTGTGCCTAACCAGTGTTGCTGGCTCGGCCATTGCAACACAGCGTCCAGGTCAGTGTGGTTGGGATCGGAACCTGCAAGATGGGCGACAATCACAGCGAGTAACCAGAAAGCGAGGGTAGCCAGTGAAAAGGTTTTCATCTCGCCCCTCGTGTACGCGGGTCCAGCCAGCGGTAAGCCAGGTCAGTAGCCTGGTTGATAAGCACATAGCTCAAGGCGATGACCAGCACGCATGCCTGCGTCACCGGGTAATCACGCTTCTCTATGCTATCCACCAGCAGGCGGCCTATGCCATTCCAGCTGAATATGGTTTCGGTGATCACGGCACCCGCCAGCAGGCTGCCCATTTGCAGGCCGACAATAGTGACCATGGGCAACAATGCAGCACGCAATGCATGCTTCAATAATATTTGCCGCTCGTTCAGGCCTTTGGCGCGCGCGGTGCGGATATAGTCTTCGTTCAATACTTCCAGCAGGCTGGTGCGTGTCATCCTGGTCAATATCGCGCTCAGGCCCAGCCCCAGCGTGACTGCAGGCAGGATGATGGCAGCAGGACTATCCATCCCGCTCACCGGCAACCAGCCCAACCACACAGCAAACACCAGCATCAGCACCGGCCCCAGCCAGAATGCAGGCATGGCGGCCAGACGGATGCTCACCATCGTCACCAGTACATCCTGCCAGTGCCCTGCTTTGAGCGCAGACCATATCCCCAGCGGGATCCCTATCACTAACCCTATGCTCAGCGCAGTCACCGCCAATATCAGTGTTGCCGGATAAGCCTGGGCCAGTAATTGTGTGATCGGGGTGCGGGTGTGGATGGAAACCCCAAAATCCCCCTGGAGTATATTCAACACATATTGGCCAAACTGGATATATAAAGGCTGGTCCAGGCCGAGTTGGGCTTTCAGCATATCGCGGTCTGCAGGGCTGGCGGATTCACCCAGCATCACATCTACCGGGTCACCCGGCACCATGTGCAACAAGGAAAAAGTAAGGCAAAGCACCCCGGCAATGACCGGCAACAATGTGATGATGCGTTTAATCATTCACCTCGTGCTGGATGGCCTGTGCAGTTACCGCCACATGTGTCGGCGCTGCTGGCAGCTGGTCCTGGATACTCACCGTTGTACCTACCGGCACCTGGTCGAACAGCGCGATCAAATCGGCATTACGCATGCGGATACAGCCATGTGATCCTGGCACGCCCCATTCGGTAGCATCCGGCGAGCCATGGATATAAATATAGCGCTGCATGGTATCGACATTGCCGAGGCGGTTTTTGCCCGGTTCCGTGCCGCTCAGCCAAAGAATACGGGTTAATATCCAGTCGCGCTCAGGGAATTGTTCCTTCAATTCTGGGGTAAATACTTCTCCAGTCGGCCTGCGACCTCTGAACACCGTATTCTCAGGCGCATCTGCACCAATCTTGGCGCGGATGATATGCTGACCCAGTGGCGTACAGCCGCTATCTTTCACGCAACCCACCCCGTTGGCCGCAGTGGAAACCGGGTAACGGTTCACCAGCTTGCCGGTGTCATCAAACAAAGTCAGCGATTGTTCAGGGATGGATACTTCTATATGCATAACCATTATTCTAAGCGATTTGCCGGGGATTTGCCTTGGGATTTGCCGGAGGGTCAGGCGCAGATTTAACTGCGTAGCCAACACCTGCGGAAATTACATTACAATCTTTGCCATCTTGTTCAATGAGTGTTGTTATGCCGCATCATGAAATGCATTTCTTACAGCGTAGCGGCTGGTTAAGGGCTTCAGTGCTCGGGGCGAACGATGGCATCATTTCCACCGCCAGCCTGTTGATGGGCGTAGCTGCGGCGGGCTCCGGCAATCAAGCCTTGCTAGTCACCGGTGTCGCAGGCCTGGTTGCAGGCGCCCTGTCGATGGCGACCGGCGAATATGTATCGGTCAGTTCGCAAACGGATATCGAAAAAGCCGACCTCGCGCGGGAAGCGAGGGAGTTGCAGGAAGACCCGGCCAGCGAACTGCGCGAACTGACCGGCATCTATATCCAGCGCGGCCTGTCGCCGGAACTGGCTGCGCAGGTGGCGCAGGCACTCTCGCGCCATGACTCACTGGGCGCGCATGCAAGGGATGAACTGGGGTTGCATGAGCTGAACCAGGCCAATCCTTTACAGGCAGCGTTGGCTTCCGCACTGGCATTTTCCAGTGGTGCCGCCCTGCCGTTGCTGACAGCCTGGCTGGCGCCTCATGCGCAAGTGCAATTATGGCTGATATGCAGCACCTTGCCGTTTCTGGGCTTACTGGGTGCAGTAGCCGCCAGGGCTGGCGGGTCTGATGTATGGAAAGGTGTCAGCCGTATCGTCGTCTGGGGGGCACTGGCGATGACGGCGACCGCCCTGATCGGGCACTGGTTCGGTGTCAATCCCTGATGCCTGATTATTCCTGCAGCGGCTGGAATACCACTGCCGTCAGGCCATCCCAGTTGCCGTCCGGCATAGGCTGGTAGGAAGCAATACTGCTGCGGTAAGCGGCGAACTGCCCTTCGTACCAGAGCGGGATATAAGGTAATTGTTCGTGGATACGACGCGTTGCCGCGAGCCAGTCCTCTTTTTGTAACAGCGTATCCAATACCGGGTCACGGTAACCGCCACGGTTAAAACCTTGTGGTGGCTTACTGCCGGAGCCGAACACCTTGCTGTAGATCTCGGGCGTTTTAATGCCTACCCAGGTCAGCCCGGATAGCTGGAAATTGCCTTTCTGCACATCAGCGAAAAAGGTGCCCCAGTCCAGGCTCTTGATCTGCAAATCTATGCCTGCCGCCTGCATCTGCGCCTGCAGGATAGTTGCCAGGCGTACGCGTTGCGGATCCGTGCTGGTTTTATATACCAGCGTCAAAGGTAACTTGATACCGGCCGATTGCAATAATTGCCTGGCCAGTTCCGGCTGGTAGCTGTAAGGCTGTAACCCGGGGTTTCCCGCATAATGTTCCGGCGGCAGGATGGCATTTGCCTGGCGGCTGTGGCTGACCATGACTTTGTCAATGATGGCCCGGGTATCGATGGCATGCGCAATGGCGCGCCTTACCCTGGCATCGCGCAGGAATTCTGCCTGCACATTCAGGCCCAGGTAGGAGTAATTGGCACCGACCACGGTTTGCACAGTGATATCCGGCTGTTTTTGCAGGTATTTGACCAGTTCCGGCGGCAAGTCACCCTGGATCAGGTCTGCTTCGCCGCGCTTGAGTTTAAGCACACGTACATTCGGATCCTTGACTTCATTGAAGCGCACTTTCAGGCCATCACTGCGCCTGACCAATTGTAAATCGCTGCTCCAGCAATCCAGTTTGAACGGGCCGCTACCGATGGGTGCATGGCCAAAGTCGTGGCCGGCTGCGATCAGGTCAGCAGGCAAAATACCAATGATCAGCCGTGCCGGGAAATGCGCATCCGCACGGCTCAGTTCAAACTCGATCGTGTGCGTATCCGGTGTGCTGATACGTTTGATATGCTTGAATTCGGCAGTATGTGGCGAATTTTTCAGTTCCAGCAAACTTTCATACGTTGCTTTTACATCGGCCGCGGTGAGAGGTTTGCCATTGTGGAAAGTCGCCGCCGGCTGCTGCAATTCAAAACGGTAATGCAAGGCATCCAGCATTTGCCATGAAGCCAGGCCATGCACTTCATGCGAGGCAGCATCGAATTCAACCAGCCGCTGGAAAAGCAGATGATTGATACGCTCGGATGCTGCATCGGTGGCATAGCGGGGGTCGAGATTGACCGGTGCCTGCGCCACGGCAAATACCAATGCGCGAGGCTCGTTACCGGATTGGCAGGCACATAGCACCAGCGCAATCCCTACAACAACCCAACCTGCGAATCTTCTCAACAACACGGAATGTTCTTTCAATCGGGCAGTTTTCAATCAAGCTCTTTCAAACAGGGCAATAGATTCAACATGCGCTGTATGCGGGAACATGTTCATCACTCCTGCTGACTTCAGCTGGTAGCCTTTGGATTGTGTCAGGATTGCGACATCACGTGCCAGCGTGGCCGGATTGCATGACACATACACGATACGCTTGGGTGCACCTACGCCATCGTCGGGCAAGGATTTGATCAGCTCCATCGCGCCATCACGTGGCGGGTCTATCAGCCATTTATCGAAATAACCCAGGCCTTGCAGCAGTTCCGGCGTCATATCGAACAGGTCAGATTCGGCAAATTCGACATTGTTGATGCCATTCAAACCCGCATTTTCAATCGCACGCTTCACCAATGCCTGCGAGCCTTCCACACCATAGACTTGCGCGCCACTCCGCGCGATCGGGAGAGTGAAATTACCCAGCCCGCAGAAAAAGTCAGCAATGCGCTCACCTGCTTGCGGTTGCAGTAATTGCATGGCACGACGGATCATCACGCGGTTGATACCCGGGTTCACCTGGGTGAATTCTATCGGGCTGAACGGATATTCAAGATTGTATTCCGGCAGGCTGTAATGCAGGCGATCACTGTGACCGAATAAAGGCCTGGCAGTATCAGGGCCCTTTGTTTGCGTCCAGAACTGCACGCCATGCCGGGCTTCAAACGCTTGCAGTAAAGGCAAATCGCGTTCTTCCAGGGCTTCAAGGATACGCAGTAACAACACCGTCGCATCTTCGCCGACGGCCAGCTCGATCTGCGGCAGCGACTGCCTGACGCTTAACTGGCCGATCAATTCCTTTAACGGCACGATCAGGTCAGAAATCGCTTTAGGCAGCACCTGGCAACTATCCATAAACGTGACATAGCTGGTGCCTTTTTCATTGAAGCCGACCAGCACGCCGCCTTTTTTCTCTACGTATTTAACCCGCAGTCGCGCTTTATGGCGGTATTGCCACGGTGTGCCCTGGATCGGTGGCAGTATTTTTTCAGGCCTGATACGGCCAATATGCCATAAGTCTGCTTCCAGCAAGCGTTGTTTGGCCGCCACTTGTGCAGAGAACTCAAGGTGCTGCATGGCACAGCCGCCACAGGTACCGAAATAAATACAGCCGGGAGTAACGCGCTGGCTGGAAGGTTTAAGTACCTCCAGCGTAGCCGCTACTTCATATGTTGGCTTTGAATGATGCGACGCAAAGCGCACCTTTTCAAACGGCAGTGCACCTTCGATAAAAACGACTTTGCCATCGACATGCGCGACTCCGCGACCTTCCTGGTCCAGGGATTCGATGACAGCTATACGGGGAGTTTGTTTCGCCATGGACGCTGGCGACATGCGGTTTCTTTGACGGTTGCTTCTCATAGCTGTCATTTTACCTGAATTGGGCTTACAATCTTCTACGAAGCACTGCAAAATAAGGGAGACCATATGTTAAAACAATGGAGTCTGTGTATTGCTCTGGTGATGGCGCTTTGCGCTTCTTCTGCCTGCCTGGCGGATGAGATCGCCATACAGCAGGATGAGCATGGTGTGGATTATGTGACTGGCGGCATTGGCTCGGAAGAAGTCGAAGCGCTGGAAGCGTTCAAGAAACAGTTCGCCCTGTATTTCCTGTTTTCTGAAGGTAAAATCGGCCGGCTGGTCGATGGTGTCGACATCACCATCGTTGATGCAAAAAAACAGACCGTATTCAGCCTGAACCAGGCCGCACCAAGGCTGCTACTCAACCTGCCTAATGGCAAATATACAGTGATCGCCAGCTACCAGGGTAATTCGCAGCGCTACACTCTCAACAATACCAAAAAGCATCAGCGCATCATCCTGAACTGGAAAAATGCGACTATCGACGAGGACTCGAGGGAACAGAACAGGCAGGAGGAAAATCCTGCTCAAGAGATCCCCAACGATACCAGGGCAGAGTTACCCGCCAACAGCTGATTCAGTTCCAGGCACTGGTGAATTGTTGCCAGTGTGTGCCATCGTAACCCGCTAACGTCTCACGCACCAGGCGGATCTCCTCTTCATAGGCGGCTTCGGTCAGGTGACCACGCATTTTCAGGTAACGCAGGTATACCAGATGGGTATTGGCAACGTCAGTTTCGCAGTAATCGCGTATGGCTTTGATCTCACCATTCAAAAATGCCGTCCATACCTTGCTGCCGTCCATACCCAATTTACCGGGAAAACCGCATAACTGCGCCATCTGGTCCAACGGGGCATTAGCGCGGCCGCTATACATCGCCAGCACATCCATCAGATCCAGGTGGCGCATATGGTAGCGGCTGATGTAGTTATTCCATTTGAATTCCTTGTCATCTTCACCCAGGTCCCAGTACCTGGGCGCGGCAATACCATGCACCATGGCACGGTAATGCAAGACCGGTAAATCAAAACCGCCGCCATTCCAGCTGACCAGGTTAGGTGTGTATTTCTCTATACCATCGAAAAAGCGCTGGATGATCTCGGCTTCAGTAGAAGCTTCATCACCTAATGTCCATACTTTGAACTGGTTGCCCTCACGCAACGCGCACGAGATCGCGCATACCCGTTGCAGATGGTGCGGTAAAAAATCAGTACCGTTTTGCTGACGGCGCTGGTGAAAAGCGATATTGGCGACATCAGCATCGGTGAGCGTATCAGGCAAATCCTGCAGGCGGCGGATACCGTCTACATCGGGGATGGTTTCTATATCAAAGACCAGGCTTAGCATTATTTACTCGTGAAATGGCGTGCGGCATACCATAGCATAGCCGTCACGCATTCAGCAATGAGGGTGATGTAGGAATACGGATGATGAGTCTGACCGGAGAGCAGATCAATACCGGTGACAGCTTAAACAGGAAATGCTACCACCGTGACAGTGGCAGCCATTTGAGTGAGAGTTTTACCTGAGAATCCAGGTCCTGCCAAACTAGGGTCCTGCCAAACTAGGGTCCTGCCAAACTAGGGTCCAGGTAAATTAGGGTTCAGGCGAATTCAGCGCGCGGCAATAACTGCTCCACAGCCGCCTCATCCTGCAGCCATTCAGCGGGTGCTTTATGCAGGCGGATAGGCGCTTGCATGTCATCGCCATCGAATCTGAGTATGGCATAACTTACTTCAGTGGGCGCATCTATAGGCGTGAACTTGCCAAAACCGAAATCTGCATTACGCATCACCTGCCATGCGCCTACCGGTTCGGTATACTCAGGTTTGGAGAAATAATGCGCGATCTGCTTATCGGTAGCCATTTGCAGTGCACAATCATTTTCACGCGACATGACTGACCAGCGGTAATCAAGACCGTCTGCGATCGGCTGCAGTTGCAGGATATACCAGTGCAGGTTCTCACGCACCAGCTGTATCAGCGATCGCACACGGCCAGTCTGCTGATTCAGGATATAGTAGATTCCCGAATCTTCCTGGCGGATAGTCTGGCCCAGACGGGGTAGAACGAAAAGATTATTTGCCACAACAAACTCCTTCCATCGCAATATGCATTTTATTTGCATGCAATGACCATGCCTGAAACATAAACCCGGCATATTTACCGCTCTGTTTTCTGATTTGTCGTGGCGGTAAAAGGTTTACATCTGGCTTCCCAGTTTTACGGTCATTTTATAAGTCTTGTAATAAAGCTAATGATTACAATAAGTTAGGACTATTTTCGCACCCATTGCCCATCGCGTTGCACTTGCCAGCCCGGCTGCGCCCGGTCTATCCAGCGCTGGGCGAATGTGCGTTGTATCTCGCCTTCCCATTCGGGGTGACCATTTGCGGCAGCAATCCCCTGGTATAACCTGCTACGGTCGGCATTTTCGTCTTTGACCAATGCCGACAACGCACTACGTTGGGACAAAGGCACCAATCCTGCGTCCTTCACTGCGACAAACCCGTCTGCGGTTAGCCCTACTGCGCCTGATTGATAATGCGGCGACAACAGCTGGTGGCGGCTTTGCATACTGGCCTTCACCGCAGCCACGGCGGGTGTGTTCACATCAAGGTCGGCAGCGGCATGCGCCTGCACAGACAACAACGCAACAATCACACCCAGTAACACCTTGTTAAAGGTGTGATAGCAATAAAGCTTAAATAGTTGCAATTGCGCCCGCCATGGGTAGCTTGTTTTGACGAAGGTTCTCATGGTGCAGGCTCCTGGTTAACAGTGGGTGTCGCTGCCGGCACAGCCGCAGGGACAGTGCTTTCTTTTGGCGCCGGGCTTGAGGCAGGCGTTTGGCCGGCAGGGGTTTGCCAGATCTCATCGATGACTTTATCTGCCGCTTTTTCTGCCGCCGCTGCCGGGAAATAGATATTGATGGTGACACACGCGGTCAGTCCGGTGGTTACGACGGCTAACACAGATGCATGCATCCATCGCCGATATGGGTTGGCAATATTCACTCTGGTTCCTTTCCGGCAAACATTCCGTATTTTATGAAGACACATATTTTGAAACCCGTCACCTAGTCGATAATGATTTTACTATTGCTGTCAGTCACACGTTGCATGCGGCTCAATACATCTTTCCAGCTGACATATTCCGTATAGCCATTCACATTGACCGAGGGCGCGCCCTTGCCCTTAACGATCACAAAACCACCCGGGATAGCCTCTACCCCGCCCATTTTGCAGATATCCCCGCGCAATTCGCAGCGCAAGCCTATCTTTTCATAACCGAACTCCTTGAAAAAACGCAGGAAAGTACGCTGCAACGCCGCAGCCGTGCCTTCGCCGCCCAGTGCGGTGATATTCTCCACTGCGCGTTGCGATATCTTTTTCTCAAACGGGCCATCCGCGGTCTGGATGACAGCATCCATGTAAACAGGCTTCCAGTTCTGCAACTTCAGATGTTTGATGTCGCCTTCAAGTTTGCCGGTGATAGAGCCAAAATTAAAGGTACGTGTGATCTCACCGAGGTCTATATCACGCATGGTGAAATTGGCATGCAGTTTCGGCACCGCGCCGAGGGGGTCATCAATATCCAGGTCAGACATGCCGACCATGCCGTTAAACAGTTTGAACTGCATATCACCGGTCATACGCAACTCATGATTGGCATACGTGATCAATGGCACCGCCCCGGTGATCTGGCCACGCATGGTCGGCCAGTCCAGGGCCTGGCTGAACTGCGACATGCTGATAGGCTGCATGTCCATCTTCACATGCCAAACCATGCTTTGATTGATCCAGGCGGCAGAAATATCCTGGAAATCCAGCATCCCATCAAGAATCGGCAGCTTCAGGCTAGGTGAAGTGATGGAATAACGGTTCACATCAGCCCACCAACTGGTTGAGCCCAGGGGGATTTTTAGAATATGGCCGGACTGGTAACCCATGGCTATCTGTGTTGGTTGCTCATAATCCCACGGGATATTGGCATTGAAATGACTAAAGCCAAACTTGCCTAATTGATCTTCCAGGTTGGCATCGGCAATATTCAGGTGGAATTTCAAAGGCTGCAACCCTTTGGCTTCAAACGACCAGTCGGCCTTGCCGGAAACTTTCAGATGCCCGAATGCTGAATTGGGAATCAGCGGCTGGATAAACGCCTGGTAGACGCCATTAAACTCCACATCGCTGGCATCGACCTTTAATAACTCGAACTCTTTGCTGACGAGATTGACGCGGCTCTGACTGCGTAATGTGCCTACGCCTGGCAAACTGAGAGTAGCCTGCTCTACATCCAGATAAGGCTGGCGGTAAAAGCCCCTGATCTCAAAGCGCTTGTGACCATCAGCGAAATAAAACGGTTGCCAGAATAACTCACCCTGCTGCCAATCAAAAACGCCCTGCCAACGCCAGCCGCCTGCTTGCTCATGTGCTGAAAGATTGACCTTACCGGTCAGCTTATCCGCTGCATGCAATCCTTCCGCGTCACTAAACTTTGCCTGGTTGACTGATAACTCCAGGTCTACACCTCTCGCCATCTCACCACTTTTACCTACTGCTTTCCAAGTCGGTGTCACCAGCAGATCAAACGGGATATGGGAACGAACATCCTGGTACAGGCCATCTTCGCAACGCCAGGTTTCAGTTGCGGCTTGTGCAGGTACCAGGCAATTAAGGTGAAACTTGCCCCATGTTTCATCATGCAAGGCCTTGACTTGGGCGTCCAGCGACAAGGTAGGTTGCAAGGTCTTTTGCCGGTAATCCAGGAAGATGCGTGGATGCCTGACCTGGTATGGCTGCATTTGCAGCTGGTCAGAGGTGATCAATAGGGTAGGCCGCTGGCTGATATCCAGCGAAATATTCGGTTTATCCAGCTTGGCTTCACCCAGCTGCAACTGTTCAGCATGGATCTTTACCTGCTGCCGGCCACGTAGATCCAGCACTGCGTCCGGTTTCACCAGCTGGAAAAGGTCACTGCTGATGCTATCTGCGCTCAGACTGATCTGCGTCACGGCACAGGCTTGCGCCGACCATAACAGCAGGCTCAGACACCAGATGCGCATCAGTCGGGGAAGACTCCGGTAGAAAGATAGCGGTCGCCGCGGTCGCACACAATGGCGACAATCACGGCGTTATTTACTTCTTTGGAAAGCTGTAGCGCGCTGTACAACGCCCCGCCACTGGAGATACCGGCAAAAATGCCTTCCTTGCTGGCCAGTTTGCGCGTGGTGTCTTCCGCGTGTTTCTGGCTGACATAACGTAACTCATCTACGCGTTTGGCGTCAAAAATGGTCGGCATATAGGCTTCAGGCCACTTACGGATACCAGGAATCTGGGCGCCCTCTTCCGGCTGTACACCGATGATCTGGATAGCGGGGTTTTGTTCCTTAAGGTATCTCGAGGTGCCCATGATGGTGCCGGTAGTGCCCATACTGGACACAAAGTGGGTGACCTTGCCAGCGGTATCGCGCCAGATTTCCGGCCCGGTGCCTTCGTAATGCGCCAGCGGATTATCCGGATTGCCAAACTGGTCGAGGACGATACCTTCGCCTTCTGCCTGTAATTTCATCGCCACATCGCGCGCCAGTTCCATGCTGCCATCCTTGGGCGTCAGCACCAGTTCTGCACCATAGGCCTTCATGCTTTGACGGCGCTCAACCGACTGGTTCTCCGGCATCACCAACACCATCTTATAACCACGCATGGCAGCCACCATCGCCAGTGCGATACCGGTATTGCCGCTGGTCGCTTCGATCAGGGTATCCCCGGGCTTGATATCGCCGCGCTGTTCGGCGCGCAGAATCATGCTGTAAGCAGGCCTGTCCTTGACCGAACCGGCCGGATTATTCCCTTCCAGCTTGAGCAGAATGGTATTGCTGGCGTTGGGATTGATGCGTTGTAAAGCGACCAGTGGCGTGTTGCCGACAAAGTCATCAAGGGTTTTATATGGTTTCATAACAGACTGGCAGAGATTGTTTTCCGGAGCCGGAATCACCCGTCATCCAAATGTTCAGAATTGATTTGATAATTTAATACACCCGCCGGCTTAATATATGTAAAATCACCCGTAGTATGTCTGAATAGTACTATGCCTGAATCAGGGGTATTACGAGTGAGCTGGCGAATACCGCATTTTACATAAACTGATCGCATCACAAAAACAATAATTGCCCAGGGAAACAAATATTGAAAAAGTGGATTAACAAGGTGCTTGTCGTCATGTTACGTCCGATCCAGCTTTTTCCGGAGTTAACAGACACCGTCAACGTCCGCTACAAAGTCATATTCCTCAACAACGTTTTCACTTTTGCCGGCCTGGCTTCGCTCGCCATGAGCATAGTACGCTGGGATATCAATCCCTTCCTCGGCAAAGTCGACCTGCTGTTCGCCTGCATCGCATTCCTGCTTCTATGGATTCTGCACCGCCAACATAAAATGGTGGAACTGATTGCCAGCATAGCTTTATGGCTGTGCTTTGTTCAGTTCCTCACGGTGTTCTTTGTCGGCAACGGCAATGCCACGCGTAGCGGTTTGTTACTGCTTATCCTCGCCGCAGCCTTTTACCTCAAAGGTCGCGTGGCAGGCTATTCCATGCTGGCCATATTGCTGTCACTGGTGATAGGCAATCATTTCCTTGAGTTGTTCCCATCCGATTACAGCCATCTGGATATGCTGAGCCTGGGCTTTTACCTGCTGGCCCAGTTTTTCATCATCCACAACTACGAAAGCCTGCGCGAAACGCAAACCAGCTACCTCAAGGCATTGAACACCGACCTGGAGGCGCAGGTAAAACAGCGTACAGAACAACTGGCTGCCGCCAATCAGGCACTGGAACTGGAAAAGCAGAACCTGACCAGGATCTCCAGCACCGACCACCTGACCGGCTTAAGTAACCGCCATCATTTTGAAATGGTATTTGCCGAGTACTCACCCATTTCGAACAAAAAAACAACCGATGCGCTGATATTGATAGATATCGACAACTTTAAAAAGATCAATGACACATACGGCCACGTGGTTGGCGATAGTGTGCTGAAAAGTGTCGCTGGCAGCATGAAAAAACATAGCCGCCGATATGACATCACCGTGCGCTGGGGTGGCGACGAGCTGATCATTTATGCGCCGCGCACTAGCCTGAAACAGGCTTACCAGCTGGCGGAAAAGATCCGCAAACAGATCTTCGCGCTGGAGATCCAGGACCTGGGGCCTGTCAGTATCAGCGCTGGTGTCGCCATCATGAAGACCGGTGATACACTTTCCCAGTTAATACAGCGTGCAGACAATGCCCTGTACGAAGCCAAACAGGCCGGACGCAACCATGTACATACGGCAGCATCGGCTTAATCGCCTTGCTTTATACCAATAAGTTTTCTGTGTTAGTCTTGAACATATGATGTTGAGAAGTTTTGTTTTTATCTGTGCCTGTGTATTACTCAGCCCGCTGGCACACGCCGAACAGTGGCAAACAGTTCAGGGCCGCGAAAAATTCCTGACCGTGGCTGTAGACCTGGATTCGTTACAGGTTGGCCAGCTTGATGACATGATCCGCTTCAAAGTCAGGGCAGATGATCATGACGACACGATCACCACCAAGTTTGTGCAGGCTTCCTGCAGTGAATTTTCAATGGAAGCGGAACGCGAGGTGGTGTTTCATAAATCCACCATGACCTCGGACACTCTGGACTGGAAAAACGACCAGTCCCTTAACAGCAGCCCGGAATCCGCGCAGGCCAGATTGTCTTTCTGGGGAATCACACAGGCGTATGGACAGGCGATCTCACTGGCTTGCCGCCGGGTCGGCAACCGGGCACCCGAGCGTTTACTAAGCATGCCTGCGCCTGTCGACCAGTGTGCACTGTCCAACCCGTTACGCAAAGTCGCCTGTGCCAGCCATGCCAGCTGGCGCGCGAATTACAAGCTTTATATGTCCAGATCGCACGATGTGATCCATAACTGCGGCATTTCAGAAGACCGCATGACCAAGCAGGCAGCCTGGCTGCTGAAGAATGTCATGCGCTGCCAGAACGAGAGTTGCGGTAACGAGATACTGGAGAACTGGATACATAAACGCGGCGAAGACATCGCCAGTGTCATCCATATGCCAAAGAGTGCCAGCTACAGCTGGGGCAACCAGCAAGGGCCTGTATGCAAATCACTGGGCCAGGCTGACCAGGCGATTGCCAGCATGCAAACCGAAGAGATTTATGCCAAAGCCAAATACCTGGGCTGCCTGAAACGTGAAAAAGGCAAATTACGGGCCTCTGGCATCCCTAATGACATGTTGCCGCAGCTGGCTGAGCAATCATGCGAAAGCCATTTCCAGGAATGGCACGACACGATTGCCCGGCAGTCGGCCATGCTGGATGCCCAGCTAACCGGAGCGAGGAAGCTGGCAGTCGATTAGCTTTTTGCTGGCTATCAGTTAGAGAAGCTTGCTGCGACTAAGACTTGCTGCGACTAAGGGTTGCAGCGTCGGGCGCGGAACAGGAATACCGCATACAAGCCAAACAGCACGAAGCTGATCAGGCCCAGCTGTGGCAAGGTCAACCCCAGCAATGTCCAGTCTATCGCGGCGCAATCCCCGGTACCGCGGAACACCAGCGTCAACGCTTTCTTCAGCGGGAAATTTTCAAACATATAGTCAAAACCGACGCCACAGTCGGCAATGATCTCGTCTTTATGTACTTGCAGCCACCAGTGACGGATCGCCACACCCACACCGCCCAGCGCAGTCAGCACTTCAACCACGGTTAAGCCATTGCTCAGCCAGGATCTAGGCGGCAGGAAAGCATGGACCAGGAACAGCACTCCCAGGCTCATGAAGATAATGCGCTGGGAGATACACAAGGGGCAAGGCTCCAGGTTGTAATGGACCTGAATTGCCAAAGCCAGCGCGACTATGCCGAAACAAGCCAGAAACCCTGATATATACCCGCCACGCCCTTTAAACCATTGACACATTGCCTGCTCCTGCGCTGAATAAAACTAAATGAGATTGGGATTGTAATAGATAACAGGTGTTTGAGGCCGCTGCGTAGACAGCTTTTGCCGCTTTTTCACAACTGATTTATTCAGGATGCAGCAGCGGCAATTTCAGTCTGGCGCATGGCCGTTTTCTGCCTGACCTCGTGATGTTTCTTTTTATAATAATGAGCGATGCGTTTTACATAGTCACGCGTTTCAGGATAAGGCGGAATACCTTTGTGGCGCTGCACCGCATTTTCACCGGCATTATAAGCAGCAGCCACCAACTCTACATCGCCTTTGAAAAAGCTGATCAGCCAGCGCAGATAGGAAAGACCGCCCTTGATATTCTGCTCGGGATCATAAGCATCCTTGACATGAAACCTGGCCTGCGTATCCGGCAACAGCTGCATCAGACCCTGCGCCTTCTTACGCGAAGTGGCTTTCGGGTTAAAGCCGGACTCCACCGCGATCACCGCCATGGCCAGATCAACGTCTACCCCATATTTGGGCGCATGCTTTTTCACCAACTGGTACACCGGCCCGCGTTTGCGGTACAGCACCTGTGCCGCAGAGTTCTCATGAGCATGCATACACGGCGGCAGTTTCGCCAGTTCGGCATTGCCTGGTTCCCTGTCCAGCCACTCCCTTGCCTCCCTGTGCCCCTGTATGGCAGCCAGGCTGAAGAAGCGCGCCGCAATATCATGATTCACTTCCACGCCTTTGCCTGCACTGTATAACCAACCCATTGCGAATTGCGCATCCGGATTACGGCCTTCGCCTGCCTGCGTACAGAAATGCGTATAGGCCTGCTCATAGCTGGTCAATCCCAGGGAGTTTTTTGTGCCTGAAGCCAGGCTGGTTTGCAGCTTGATAAACTGTTTATAAGCTTCATTCTGCATGGTGGATTGCTCCCGGCTGTAACCTGGAACAGGCTCGACTGTTGCAGTGTCAGGCACGGAAACCTCATCCGCAGGCTGATTCATGACGACTGCATCAGCCTCGCTGGTTAAGGCTTCCTCGTCAGCATGGGACGATAATGAGCACAGCGTAAAGTACGCTGTCACCAACCAGAATGAAATCAATAAGAATGTTTTATGCACAGAAGATATGTTGCCTGTATTTTTTGACACCAGCCCGGGCATGACGATAGCAACTTCTCAATGCCCTATCATTGACTGACCCTATCGCCACGAAAAAGTGCCCGCTGAGATATCCGGGTATTTGGTAAAGCATCGCCGGTAATGAGTTAGTTTTATGTCTGCTGCCTTACCCAGCGGCCAGAAAAAGCGTGGCAAACCAGCACGGGCTGTTGGATAATATGGCCCTATGGCTAGCTTATTACCGACTTCTTCCAAGCAACTCCTGAGTGTCAGTGACCTGACGCGACTGACCAAGGAGCTGCTGGAAACCAGCTTTCCCCTGTTCTGGATCAGTGGCGAGATCTCCAATTTCACGCGGGCTGCCAGCGGCCACTGGTATTTTTCACTGAAGGATGCCAAGGCACAAGTGCGTTGCGTGATGTTTAAAGGACGTAACAGCCTGGTAGAGCGCATGCCGCGTGAAGGTGACTCGATAGAAGCACGCGCAACGGTGACCCTGTATGAAGCGCGTGGTGATTTCCAGCTGACCATAGAATTCATGCAGCCTGCCGGGATGGGCCGTCTGTACGAAGCGTACGAGCAACTGAAACAGCGTCTGCAAAACGAAGGGCTGTTTGACCAGGCACGTAAAAAACCCATTCCTGCCGAACCACACAGGATAGGTGTGGTGACTTCGCCCGATGCCGCCGCCTTACGCGATGTATTGACCGCCATCCGCCGCCGTCATCCGGGCATGGCAGTGATCATTTACCCTACCCCGGTACAAGGCAAAGGTTCGGCAGAACTGATTGCAAATGCCATCCGCCTGGCCGACCAGCGCCAGGAAGTCGATACCCTGCTGATATGCCGGGGCGGCGGCAGTATTGAAGATCTATGGTCATTTAACGAGGAAGTAGTGGCGCGTGCGATCGCCGCCTGCCGCCTGCCCACCATCAGTGGCGTCGGCCATGAAACCGACTTCACCATTGCCGACTTTGTCGCTGACCTGCGTGCGGCCACACCTACCGCCGCGGCAGAATTGGCCTGCCCGGACCAGTCGCAATTACGTTCACAGGTGACTCAATTACAACTGCGGCTGGTGCGTGCCATGCAATCCATGCTGCAAAAACAGGCGCAAATGCTGGACTATCTGTCGCGCAGGCTGATTTCCCCTGCCCAGCAGTTACAGCAGCAAAAACAATCACTGGCGCAATGGCAGCACCGATTGCAGCTAGCCATGCAACATATCCTGAGTGCACAACTGCGGCGGGTCGGCTACCTGGCGACCAGCCTGCAACAACTGAATCCACACCAGGTACTGGCGCGCGGCTATGCCATTGTGCAACAAACTGACGGCCACACGGTCACAGATGCTGAGCAACTGACCACACAGGAAACCTTACGGGTGACTTTGTACCGTGGGTCAGCAGAAGTGGTGGTCACCCGGACCACCAGCACCGATGATTAATGTTTTTTACACATTCTTAACAAAAGGTATGCAGAAGCAGCGGCAAAAATCTTTGGTCAAGCTGTTAAATTGACAGATAATAAACGTTTGCTTTACGTCGTTCACACAATGGACAATACAAAAAGTCAGCCCGCGGCATTGCATACCATGGCACTTGCCGCACTTGGGGTGGTATTTGGTGATATCGGAACCAGCCCCCTCTACACCATGAAAGAAGTATTTGCGGTAGGCCATCACCCGTTACTACTGACGCAGGACAATGTATACGGTATCTTGTCCTTGATTACCTGGGCGCTTCTGCTCATCGTTTCCTTCAAATATGTCGCTTTTATCATGCGCGCAGATAACCGTGGCGAAGGCGGCATCATGGCACTGCTCTCCCTTGCCAGCCGCTACGCAGGCGGCGAGCCTGAGCAACGGAAACGCATCATGATGCTGGGGATCATCGGCGCGTGCATGTTTTATGCCGACGGCATGATTACCCCGGCGATCTCGGTTCTATCTGCGGTGGAAGGCCTGGAAGTCGCCGCGCCGCAACTGGATGACTGGATAGTGCCGATCACCTTGCTGGTGCTGTTTTTGCTGTTCTGGGCACAAAGCAAGGGCACCGCAGTCATGGGCGCGTTTTTTGGGCCCATCATGCTCACCTGGTTTGCAGTCCTCGGTATTCTTGGCGCCATCAATATCAGCCACCACCCCGAAATCCTCAAAGCCCTCAGTCCTTATTACGCCTTCCTGTTTTTCAGCACCCAACCCAAAATCGCTTTTATCGCCCTCGGCGCTGTCGTGCTGGCGGTCACCGGTGCCGAAGCACTATATGCCGACATGGGGCACTTTGGCCGCAAACCGATACGCCTGGCCTGGTTCCTGTTTGTATTACCTGCCTTGATCTGCAATTATTTTGGCCAGGGCGCCCTGATCCTGGCTGACTCCGACTCCATCCAGAACCCGTTTTATCATTTAGCGCCTGACTGGGCATTATTCCCGCTGATCATCCTGGCGACGCTGGCCACGGTGATCGCGTCGCAGGCAGTGATCACCGGCGCATTCTCCGTATCGCGCCAGGCGTTGCAGCTGGGGTTCATCCCGCGCATGCATGTGGCCCATACCTCTGAACAGACCGAAGGACAGGTCTACATGCCCCGTGTCAACTGGGGCCTGATGCTGGCGACCATGGGCCTGGTGGTGATCTTTGGCAGTTCCGGCGACCTGGCAGCCGCATACGGGATTGCCGTGACCGGTGACATGGTGATCACCACCTTGCTGGCAGCGGTGGTTTTCCATCACTTATGGGGATGGAGCAAGCTGAAAACAGCCTGCCTGATCACGCTGTTCCTGGCGATCGACCTGTCCTTCTTCACCGCCAATATCCTGAAGATCCCTGACGGTGGCTGGGTACCCTTGCTGATGGGCCTGATCATCTTCACCCTGATGCGCACCTGGAAAACCGGCCGTGCCCTGCTGTATAACATCCTCAAATCAGAGTCGATGGAACTGGTGCCCTTCATCCAGGCAATCGGTGCGCATCCGCCTGCCCGTGTCAACGGTGCCGGTGTGTTCATGACGCCTAACCCGGATGGCGTGCCGCATGCGCTGCTGCACAACCTCAAACACAACAAGGTGCTGCATGACCGGGTGGTGATCCTCACCGTGCGTTTTGAAGATTATCCCTACACCGGTGCAGAAGAGCGCATTTCGGTGGAGAACCTGGATTATGGCTTCTACCGGGTGACCATACGCTATGGCTATATGGATGAGCCGGACCTGCCACGTGACCTGGCATTGACGGAAGCCAAAGGCTTGACCCTGGATACCATGGATACCTCTTTCTTCGTCGGCAAGGAGAGTCTGATCGCCTCAGACAAGCCTGGCATGGCTTTCTGGCGCAAAAAGATATTCATTGGCCTGTTCAGGACAGCGGAGACTATCACCAACCAGTTCAAGTTACCGCCTAACCGGGTAGTGGAACTGGGGTCACAGGTAAAAATCTAGACATAAATCCAGCGGCAGTGGTGAGAACGCAAATCCAAGTTAAAATTTACATTGGTAAACATGCCGCTGTCACACTAGAATGCTATAAAAAATAACCGTATCCAGACCGGAGCCGCTCCGGTACCGAGAAAGGAACCTGATCCCCATGAATAAAATAACATCCATTAAAACCGTATCTGTCGCCGTCCTGTGCGCATTGCTCTCCGCCTGTGCCAGCACCACCAATAACAGCGTCTCCGGTGTGCAACGCAACCAGCTGCTGTTGCTGCCTACCAGCACGGTGAACGACATGTCCTCACAGTCTTACACGCAGACTTTGCAGGAAGCCAAAAAGAACAACACCCTGAATGCGGACAAGGCACTATTGACCCGCGTGACCACTATCTCTAACCGGCTGATCGCCCAGGTTGGTGTTTTCCGCCCGGATGCCGCCAAATGGAAATGGGAAGTGAATGTCGAAAAGAATGACCAGTTGAATGCCTATTGCATGCCTGGCGGCAAAATCATGGTGTTCTCCGGCCTGGCCGAAAAACTCAAGGCGACCGACGATGAGCTGGCGGCAGTCATCGGCCATGAAATCGCCCACGCCCTGCGTGAACATGGCCGCGAGCGCATGTCGCAAGCCTATATTCAGCAATTTGGCTTGCAGGCCCTGGCGACTGTGATCGGCGGCAATGCCGGCAGCATGGCGGCCCAGGGTGCCGGCTTGGGCAGCCAGTTGCTGTTCTCCATGCCTAACGGCAGGGAGCAGGAGCGCGAAGCTGACCGCATGGGGCTGGAACTCGCTGCACGCGCCGGCTATAACCCGGAAGCCGCTGTCAGCCTGTGGAAAAAAATGATGGCCGCTAACAAGGAAGCGCCGCCGGAATTTTTAAGCACTCACCCTTCCAGCGAAAACCGTATCAAGGATCTACAGGCGCTGACGCCTAAAGTCATGCCGCTTTACCTGGCAGCCAAGTCTAAATAAGCGGTCTGGCTACTTACATACTTTGCCATATGCAAAGCACTAAAAACCCGAAATTAGGTTAAAATTTCGGGTTTTACTTATTCCTATCATTAGAGAACATCATGGATCCACGTCAAAGCATTATCGAGGCGGCTTTTGAAGACCGCGCGAACATCAACCCTGCCAATGCTTCCGCAGAAATCAAGCAAACCGTTGCTTCCATTCTGGATGACCTGGACACAGGCAAACTGCGTGTAGCCAGCCGTATCGGTGACACCCAGCAATGGGAAACCCACCAGTGGCTGAAAAAAGCGGTGCTGCTGTCTTTCCGCTTGAAAGACAACTACCTGATGGATGATGGCGTTACCCGCTACTTTGACAAAGTGGACCCGAAATTCGCCGATTACACCGAAGAAGACTTCAAGGCCGGCGGTTTCCGCGTGGTACCGAATGCCATCGTGCGTAAAGGTTCTTTCATTGCCAAAAACACCGTGCTGATGCCGTCTTACGTCAACATCGGCGCTTATGTCGGCGAAGGCTCCATGGTGGATACCTGGGCAACTGTAGGTTCATGTGCGCAAATCGGCAAGAACGTGCATCTTTCAGGTGGCGTCGGTATCGGCGGCGTGCTGGAGCCTGTACAGGCCGGCCCTACCATCATCGGTGACAACTGTTTCGTCGGTGCCCGTTCTGAAGTGGTTGAAGGCGTGGTCGTGGAAGACAACTGCGTGATCTCCATGGGCGTTTACATCGGCCAATCCACCAAGATCTATGACCGTGAAACCGGTGAAGTGCATTATGGCCGCGTTCCGGCCGGCTCTGTGGTCGTCTCCGGCAATCTGCCTTCCAGCGATGGCAAATACAGCCTGTACTGCGCTGTCATCGTGAAAAAAGTCGATGCCAAAACACTGAGCAAAGTCGGCATTAACGAATTATTACGCGGTATCTAACTTAGTCGTCTCAAGCGGGAATCGCTTCAAATCATCACCGTGTAACCGACCAATACTCAAGCTATACAAGGTAGAGCTCAAGTATCGGCGGTGACGGTCGTTATAAAAGTGATTCTCGTTAATGGCTTTGCCAGGACGGGATTTTTAGTATGGAGAGAAAGTAAACAGTACCAGACTCACCCATCAGCAACTGTAGTAGTGTCACAACACCAACAATCAAAATAATCGTGTAATTACTAACTTATGACTACAACGCAATTCTTTATCCCGATTCTGTTCACACTCAGTGTGATCGGGTGCTATTTTGCGTTTGAACTGGTGGACCGCCTGCGCACGGTGGCTGCCAAGGATCATGACAGCCTGCTCAGGAAAAATTCGCTGATCGTTGCTGTAGGCGTTTTCCTGCTGCATTGCGGCTACCAGATGTCAGCGGACAACTTCCCGAAAATCGTCGAACATCCGGTCGACTTCGTCGGCAGCCTCTTGTGTGCGTACATGCTCGCACTCTCATTGCTGAGCACGGTCAACAAGAAAAAACTGCCATTGCGCGAGCTTCTGTATGGCTCTCTGGCGGCGGCCCTGAGTGGCTACCTGCTTTCCTATTTTTACCAGATCAGCGCCGGCGCCATCAATACGCGCATAGATACCTGGACTGCCCTGTTTGCATTCTTCCTGGCCTTCCTGACATCGGCGCTGGCAATCGTCACCATGTTATGGATCAAGGGCTACGAAGGCAAAGCCTTGCAGCGACTGAAGATCATGTTTTCAGTCGAGATCGCGCTGGGCTTCCTCGCTTCGCATACAGCCATCAACCTGAGCATATTGCATAACAATATGTTTATCGGCCAGCCTTCTGACCAGGCCGCGAACTACCTGACACTGTTACTGACGCTGGCACCGGTACTGCTGTTCATCACCTCGTTTATCCTGGTGATCTTTTACGAGCGCAATGTCGACCTGGCACAAAGTAAACTGACTTTCCGCAATACGCAAATCGCCAATAAAAAATTCCTGGCTTATGATCCGCTGACGCACCTGCCTAACCGCGATGCGCTTAACCAGCACCTGGCGATCAACGCCAAACGCTGCGACCGCAACGGTGAGTCACTGGCACTGGCCTATATAGACCTGGACCATTTCAAACCGGTGAATGACCAGTTCGGCCACCACATCGGCGACCTGCTGTTGATCGAGGTTTCCAAACGTATCAGTAATGCTATCCGCAATTGCGACTATGTGGCCCGCGCCGGTGGTGACGAATTTATTGCCGTGCTCAGTGAAATCGAGAACCACCAGAGCGTGGTGACGGTGATCCAGCGCATCATTGATTCGCTACGCGACACATTCATCATTGAAAACCATGTGATAGAGATCTCCTGTTCCATAGGCATCTCCATGTATCCGCAGGATGGCAATCTGCAAAAACTCAAATTGAATGCCGATGCAGCCATGTACAAGGCCAAGGAAAACGGCAAAAACCAGTACCGTTTCTTTGATGCCGAAATCGAGCAGGCGTCTGACGAAATGCAGCAAACGCGCATCGAACTGAAGAAAGCCATCACCGAGCAGGAATTCAGGCTGCTGTTCCAGCCCAAAGTGGATGCCGTCACCCGCCTGGTGCATGGTGCCGAGGCTTTACTGCGCTGGCAGCACCCTACCCGCGGCCTGCTCTCGCCTACCAATTTCATTGAAGCAGCCGAGCGTTTCGGCATGATCGAAGAAATCAATGCCTGGGTCATTTCGCAAACCTGTAGCACCATCAGCCAGGCCAGGGATAGAGGTATAGACCTGAGCATCTCCGTCAACCTGTCTAACCAGCAATTCAGGAACAAGCACCTGGATGCGCATATACAGGCCATCCTGGAAGAGCATAAGGTGGAAGCGCGCAACCTTATCCTGGAAGTCTCGGAAACCACGGCTATCCATCACCAGGCACAGTTCCAGGAAACCCTGCGTCACTTCAAGAAGCAGGGCCTGAAAATCTCGCTGGATGATTTCGGCCTGCACCCGTTCAGCCTGAGGCATCTGCAGGACCTGGAAATCAGCGAAGTGAAGCTGGACAGATCACTGACCAAAGGCGTAGCCGCTTCAAAAACCGCTTTGTCCATCGTTGAGGCCATTGTCAAACTGGCGCACGCGCTGGACCTGAATGTGGTCGCTGAGGGCGTGGAAGACGAAGAACAGCGCCAGGCGCTGGTCAGCATCAACTGCGACCAGATGCAAGGTTACCTGTTCTCGAAACCGGTGGAGCAAAAATTCCTGTTTGATGTGTTCAGTGAGCTACAACTGAAATCCACTACCAAAAGCCTGTTCTGATTCACGCCAAGCCTGCTCTAAATCACCTTAAGCCAGCCTAATAAATTCCAACGCCGTTGCAGTGGCTGGTAAAATGCTTTCTTTGACCAAGAATATCGCCATGAAACTTTACGGCATCCCCAATTGCAGCACTGTCAAAAAAGCGCGTGCCTGGCTTGAACAGCATGCTATCGCTTATGAGTTCTACGATTTCAAGAAGCTGGGCCTGGAGACTGATACCGGAAAACAATGGTTAACCCAGCAACCCTGGGAAAAACTGGTCAACCGCAGCGGCATGACCTGGCGCAACCTGAGCGACGCTGAAAAAAATGCGGTCGTTGATGGCCCTAGCGCACTGAGCCTGATGCAGGACAAGACCTCCGTGATCAAGCGTCCGGTGCTGGTCGACAATGACCAGATTCTCGCCCTCGGTTTCAATGAAACCGACTATGCCAAACTCTTTGCCAAAGAATGATCACCATGTCAAAAACACTGGAACTCGCTATTGATTTACTGAAACGCCGCTCCCTGACACCTGAAGATGCCGATTGCCAGGAAACCATGATCGCCCGCCTGGAACCACTCGGCTTCAAGATAGAGCGTATGCGTTTTGGCCAGGTGGACAACTTTTATGCCCGTCGCGGCACGACAGGCCCTTTGATCGTGTTCGCCGGCCATACCGATGTGGTACCTACCGGACCGCTGGATAAATGGCACACGCCGCCGTTTGAGCCGACCATTAAAGACGGCATGCTGTATGCCCGTGGTGCCGCCGATATGAAAACTTCTCTGGCGGCATTTATCACCAGTATCGAAGAGTTTGTAGCGGAAAATCCGGATCATCCCGGTTCTATCGGCTTGCTGATCACCTCGGATGAAGAAGGCATCGCCATTGAAGGCACCGTAAAAGTAGTGGAAGCGCTACAGGCACGCGGTGAATTGTTTGACTATTGCATCGTGGGTGAACCGACCAGTAACAAGCTGGTAGGCGACATGATCAAAAATGGCCGCCGCGGCTCATTATCCGGCCAGTTAACGGTAAAAGGCATACAGGGCCATATCGCTTATCCGCACCTGGTGAAAAACCCGATTCATTTAGTCGCACCTGCGATTAAAGACATGGTGGAAACGATGTGGGATAACGGTAATGAATACTTCCCGCCTACCTCCTGGCAAATCTCCAATATGAATGGCGGCACCGGCGCAACTAATGTGGTGCCTGGCGAAGTCGAGATACTGTTCAACTTCCGCTACTGTCCTGAGGTGGATGGCCAGGGAAGTTCAGAGGCCAGCCTGCGCTCACGCGTGCATGCCATCCTGGATAAACATGCGTTAGATTACGCTTTGGAGTGGGAGCATAACCAGTCCTACATCACACCGCGCGGCCAGCTGGTCGAAGCCATCAGCGAGGCGATACAGCAAAGCTATGGCATCACCCCTGAACTGTCGACCACAGGCGGTACGTCTGATGGCCGCTTTATCGCCGATATCTGCAAGGAAGTGATCGAGTTCGGGCCATTGAACGCCACTATCCACAAACTGAATGAATGTGTCGCGGTAGCGGACATCGAGCCTTTAAAAGAAACCTATAAGCGGACGATGCAGTTGCTGCTGAAATAACCTGTAAATAAACCCTATGACAGACACCTTACAAACGATACGTGACTGGCTGCGCTACGCAGTCAGCCGTTTTGAAAACTCCGATATCTTTTACGGTCACGGTACCGACAACAGCTATGACGAAGCGGTCTGGCTGGTGATGAGTGCCCTGCACCTGCCACATGACACGCTGGACAATTTCCTGGACGCCAGGCTGACGGCGGAAGAGAGCAGCAAGCTGGCCACACTGATCGAGAAACGGGTCACCGACCACACACCAACCGCTTACCTGGTCAATGAGGCCTGGTTGCGCGGCTTCAGATTCTATGTCGACGAACGTGTGATTGTGCCGCGCTCGTTTATTGCCGAACTGCTGGAAAACGGTTTGCAACCATGGGTAGAGTTTCCGGAAATGGTGGAATCTGCTGCGGATATCTGCACCGGTTCCGGTTGCCTGGGTATATTGCTGGCAGAAGCTTACCCGAATGCGCATATAGACGTCGTGGATATTTCGCCGGATGCGATCGAGGTGTGCAATATCAATATTGGCCGTTACGGGCTGGAAAACCAGATCCAGGCGGTGGAATCCGATATGTTCACCGCGCTGAAAGGCCGCAAATACGATGTGATCATCAGCAACCCGCCTTATGTGGATGCCCCGAGCATGGCGGAACTGCCGAAAGAATACCGCCAGGAGCCGCAACTCGCGTTAGGCAGCGGTGATGCCGGGCTGGACCATACGCATACGCTGTTGGGCCAGGCCAGTGAATATCTGAATGATGGCGGTGTGCTGGTAGTGGAGATCGGTCATAACCGCGATGCGCTACATGAAGCCTACCCTGACCTGCCTTTCACCTGGCTGGATACCAGCGGCGGCGACCAATTCGTGTTCATTCTGACCAGGGAAGATTTAATAGAAGCTGGCTTGCATACCGGGTAGCACTTGCCGGATGGCAGAAAACTTTACGCCTGGCTGATCCGCAGGAACTGTTTGAAGACACTTGGTGGCATGTATTCACCTGTTCAGTCCCGGCAAGAGAATCTGATTGATGGTTAAAGGCTACAGCCTTATCTGACTGATAAGCACTGGCATACCCAGTGCCATCCTCAGGTTCCCCAGACTTTCATCGCTTGCGGGTCAAAGCCATGGTTCAATGGCCCCACACCTTCACCCGTCCTGACCTGGGAACCGGCCTGCAAGGCTGAGCGCACATACGCGCGGGCTGCCTGCACTGCGTCAGGCAGGTTCAGCCCCAGCGCCAGATATGCGGCGATCGCCGATGATAGTGTGCAACCGGTGCCATGCAGGTTATGGGTAGTGATGCGTAATGAATTCAGGCGATGCGACTCGCCGACATCGCCCGGTGACTTCGATTGCACCAGGATATCCAGCACCTCATGCCCGGGCAGGTGCCCGCCTTTAAGCAATACCGCCTGTGCGCCCTGCTGTAACAGTTCCTGCGCTGCCAGTTCCAGTTCATCAGTGGCTGTCAGGGCGCGCCCCAGCAAAAGCGCGGCTTCATCCAGATTAGGCGTCACCACCAGGGCACGCGGGAACAACTCGGCCACCAGTACCGAGATCGCTTCATCGGAAATCAGTTTGGCACCGTTCGCAGCCACCATCACCGGATCGAGCACCACTTGTGTCAGTCCATGCGCATCCAGTGCCTGCGCAACGGTCATCACCACTTCCGGCGAATGCAGCATGCCTATCTTGACCGCATCTACACCTATGTCTTCCACCACGGCGTCGATCTGGTCACGCAACATGTGTGCGGGAACACTGTGAATGGCGCGCACGCCTTGCGTATTTTGCGCTGTCAGCGCGGTAATGGCCGTCATGCCATAACAGCCCAGGGCGGAGAAAGTCTTGAGGTCGGCCTGTATGCCGGCCCCGCCGCTGCTATCCGAGCCTGCAATCGAGAGCACGCGCGGATAGCGATGGGTGCCGGCAGGATTCGATAACCGGTAATTAGCCATGTATTTAACTTTCAGCTGTCAACAGCTTCAATCGATGCAGTTTGGTCACCGGCCAGCTGGAGTTGGTGCAGTTAGCCACGTCCGCGATTGCGGTCACTTCGTTTTTTTGCACCTGAGTTGATACGCGCGTTTTCGCGTGAAGCCTGTTTCAGGTCGGAATCCTGGCGGATCCGGCGGCTACCGCCTGGCGCTACCGAACGCGCCGGTTTGTCAGTGGCTGCTGGTGCGTTTGCCGTTTCCAGCAAGCTGCGGCGCTGCTTGCGCACCTTGGGCACGAATACACTGGTCGCACGGTCTTTTTCCCGCGGGCTTAATTGCTTGAGCGGCTTGCGTGGTACCGGCAACCCTGCCCATTCCAGTATCCCCACCACCTGCTTCTGCTCTAGCTTCAGCATGGTGCCGCGTTTGAGGCGTGGCGGTAAATTGATAGGACCGAAACGCACACGCATCAAACGGCTGACCGGCAGATGAAAAGCTTCGAACAGGCGGCGCACTTCACGGTTACGGCCTTCCTTGATCACCACCTGGTACCATTTGTTGACACCTTCGCCGCCATTGGCATAAATGCTCTCGAAATTGGCCGGGCCATCTTCCAGCTCAATACCATGTTTCAATTGCGCCATCTGGTCTTCGGTCAGCTCGCCTAAAATGCGCACAGCGTATTCACGCTCCACCTCATAACGCGGATGCATGAAGTGATTGGCCAGCTCGCCGGAATTGGTGAATATCAGCAAACCGCTGGTGTTCATATCCAGGCGGCCGATCGCGATCCATTTACCCTGTTTGATCTTGGGTAATTTATCGAATACGGTGGCACGTCCTTCCGGGTCATCCTGGCTGACCAGTTCACCTTCAGGTTTGTGGTAAAGCAGGATCTGCGGCAATTCCGGTTCGAACGGCAGATGCAGGATACGGCTGTCCAGGCGCACGATATCCTGTTCATTCACCGTAGCGCCCACCACTGCGACCTGGCCATTGATGGTGATCCGTCCGCTGCCGATCAGGGTTTCCATATCACGACGCGAGCCGAAGCCGGCCAGGGCCAGCAATTTGTGCAGGCGGTGCCCTGAGCGTGCGGTAGCCGGAGCGTCATTACCTTCTGTATCCGCTACCGGAGCTTGCGGCTCAATGGCAGCGCGTTTTGCAGAAGATGCTTTGGGTGTTTTAAATGGACGGGCCATGCTTAACCTCTTGAATGAAGGCTGTATTTTACCGTATTTAAAGGCTTGGCCCTAAGGCTAAATCTCGGCTGGCTGGAGAATCTGCTTTAAAAGCACCAATACGGGTTTCTGCAGTTTTAATTTCGCGTTATGCAGTTTCTGCATGCACAACTTGTAACTGCAGATTCCTGGCGCCATTGAATTCATTGATCTGCAATGCGTAAGCAAGTGTCACTTGCGCCGGCAGCAAAGTCGCATGCTGGAAATAAATCGCTTCAAACTGGGCACCCTGCTTTTGCAAACGCAATTTAAGGTGTTTCTCGCCCAGGATGCGCTGCTGCACCACCTCAAAATCGTCGTAAAACACCGGTGGCGGAAAACCCTGGCCCCACACCTGGTGACCCAGGATCTCGGCATTCTGCAGCGTCATTTCCTGTACTTCCAGTGCACCATCTGTTTCCAGTATCTGCTGCAGGGTTTCAGCCGTGATCAACTGCTGCACCACCCGTTCAAAAACCTCCCTGAAGCGTGTGAAGTCTTGCTCACGTATGCTCAGGCCGGCCGCCATGGCATGACCACCGAATTTGATGATCAGGTCAGGCTGCAATTTGGTCACCAGGTCCAGCGCGTCACGCAGATGCAATCCCGCGATCGAGCGCCCAGAACCTTTGATCAAGCCATCGCCGGCATCGGCAAAAGCAATCACCGGACGGTGAAAACGCTCCTTGATACGCGAAGCCAGAATACCGATCACGCCCTGATGCCAGTCCGGCTGGAATACACTGATGGTAAATTGCTGATCGCTGAACTCCTGGGTGAGGTCGGCCATGGCATCCCATTGCATTTCGGCCTCTATCTGCTTACGCTCGGCATTCAACACATGCAACTGCTGCGCATATTGCATGGCTTCCTGCGGTGTCTCTGCCAGCAGGCAACGTATCCCTATCGTCATGTCGTCCAGCCTGCCGGCGGCATTCAGCCGTGGGCCTACATAAAATCCCAGGTCCTGTGCGCTGACCTGTTCGGCATTCCGTCCGGCCAGTTTCAATATCGCCAGGATGCCGGGGCAAGCCTGCCCTTGCCGGATACGTTTCAGACCCTGTCGCACCAGGATGCGATTATTGGCGTCCAGTTTGACCAGGTCGGCTACCGTACCCAGTGCCACCAGGTCCAGCAAACTGCCCAGATGCACAGCTTCTTCTGCCAGCAAGCCGCGCTGCTTGAGCTCGGCACGCAAGCCTATCAGCACATAAAACATCACGCCTACCCCGGCCAGGTGTTTGCTCGGGAAATTACAGCCGCGCTGGTTCGGATTCACTATGCAATCCGCCTCCGGTGTTTGTTCTGCCGGCAGGTGATGGTCTGTGATCAGCACCTGCATACCCAATGCTTTTGCGGCCTTGACGCCGTCAATACTGGCAATGCCGTTATCCACCGTGAGAATCACATCCGGTTGCTGTCTGGCGGCCAGCGCGACGATTTCCGGAGTCAGGCCGTAGCCATATTCAAAGCGGTTGGGAACAAGGAAATCCACTTGCGCCCCCATCAGCTTTAAGCCGCGCATGGCAACCGTGGTAGCCGTCGCGCCGTCCGCATCATAGTCGCCTATGATCAGGATATGCTTACCTTGCTGGATAGCATTAGCCAGCAGCTGCGACATCTCGGCACATCCGGTCAGCACATCCGGTTTATGCAAATGCGGCATGTCCTGCAGGGTCCAGTCAGCCACTGAGACAGACCTGGCTGCCAGCAGACGGGCCAGTAGATCTGGCAAGCCTTGTGCTTGCAATGCCTGGAATGAGTCAGGAGTATAGGGTCTTTGCTGGATTTTCATATCAGGTGCTGGCAAATGCCATTAAGCAGCCTCCGGTAATTTAGAGGATGGCAGCGACGCTTCCAGCCTGGCAAACAGGCCTTGCAAAGTATAAGCTTTACGCCAGAACTGCCAGCGGTAGCTTTTTTTATAGATGACCCGCACACTGCGCTCGGCAAGCGGCAGGACTATTTCCAGGGCAGAAAGCCGGCCTTTTTGCAATGCCATCTGCAAGGCTTGCCAGTCAACTTGCTCTACATCATCAACCACCATCAATGCCTTTGTTATGGTGCTATCCTGCAATGCCTGAGCCAGTGATAACTGTTGCACAGCAGGTAGCTGGCTGGCCTGCAAGCACTCGAATACAGCGCCGTTACCATATACCGCTTGCCAGTCGTGTTGCCAGGCTGGCATATCCGGCACGCTGGCAAACCACAGGCTATTCAGCTTGGCGGGCCAGGCCGGCTGACTGTTTCTTTGCACACTGTCCTGAAAACCGTCTTCACTGGCAAGCTGGTGCATTAGCATCTGGCTTTCATTGGCCCACTGCCTGAGCAGTGAAGCATCCTTGCCTTGCGGCTGCCAGTGGAAAGCCTGCTGGTACAAATAATCCTGCGGCCATGGAGATTGCACATCCAGCGGTTTCCTAGGCTGTATCCACCAGAATCGCTGCCCCGGTGTCGCATGCACCAGAAAATCGTCCTGAAAATGTTGTTGCAACTGATGTGTCAGATAGGCATACACCTCTGCTGACAATGCTATGGTTCCCTGCAACGAAAACGTATCCCGCTGCAGGCCGAGATGCACCGGCAACAGGCATAACGCAGGCTGAGCATGCGTCCATCCTTTTCCGGCGTGAAGCACGGCAGCCACCGGGGAGGTGTCAGTTGACAGACCATGTATGGATAAAGTGGCAAACAATGCACGCAGAGGCGTCACTGCGCTGACTTGCCAGTCGGCTTTTAATAGCAGGGGGCACTGCCCTGCCAACCGTGAGATGACTGAGGCCATATCAGCCGCGGAATCTGACAGATAATCTGTGATATAAATTTGCTGTATCATGAAAAAACAAATACACTCTTTTTGCAAAAAACGAGTCAACAAATTGCAGCGCTGGCTTAAAGCAGGCCTGCAAAATATTACTGTTGAGATCTTGTGGACTTATACACGAAATCAGGGGGGATGTCATGACTTCAGCAATAGCCATATACGATAATGATCATCGTGCATCTTCCGCTGCATTGAATTAACCAATACCCGGAATCATGCAATTTTTCCAGCATTTAAGTATCCAGTCCAGATTGCTGCTTTTGGTGATCGCACCGATATTTACCTTATCCTGTTCACTGCTTTTGCTGGATTTCAGAGAGCAGCTGCAACGCGACGAAGACAAACTCAGCCAGCATGCGCTCACCACTGCGAAATTCCTGTCGGCAGTGGTGCACAATCAGTCCGAATTACATGGCCGCCCTTACATCGAACGCCTGCTGAAAGCCAGCCAGCTGGACCGCGAACCCTATCTGTCCCTGATGATCGCCGATGCGGAAAATCGTCCGCTGGCACAATTGGGCGCTTCTTTTATCGTCAGTGAGAACCTGCCGCGCCAGGACACCATGGTGATGCAACAGGCGACACATGACGTGACCATGGTGCGGATATTCACCAGCGAACCCAGGCATGCGTTGCTGGGCTTTGTATTTGTCGCCATTGATAAGGCCGCTATGGTAGAAGACCACAGGCAGGCGTTTATCCGCAATGTCGGCTACATCACCCTGGGATTGATGCTGTGTTCGATACTGGTGTACTGGGTCAGCCGTTCTATCAGCCAGCCTATCCGCGAGTTGACAACCGCGCTTAAACGCTTTGTTGTCGGTAACCAGCATATCAGCCAGGTGAAGAATACGTTGCCTGAGATCCATTCCCTGCAGTCCACCATCAATGATATCTCCAGGGAGATGCAGCACGTCGAAGCCGATATGCGTCATCGCATCCAGGACGCCCAGGCGCAACTGCGCTACCAGGCCAGGCATGATGCATTAACCGGCCTGGTCAATCGCCAGGAGCTGGAAAGACGCCTGCAGCAGGCACTGGAAGATGTGAAACAGCACCGGGCCAACCACGTCTTCTGCTACATGGATCTGGACCAGTTCCGCGTCATCAACGATACCTGCGGCCACCCTGCCGGCGATGAGATGTTAAGGCAGATCAGCATGATCCTGAGTCAGCGTATCCGCGCGGAAGACACTTTCGCCCGTCTAGGCGGCGACGAATTCGGCCTGCTGCTCAGTTATTGCCAGGTTGAAAAAGCGATTGAAATCGCCGCGCAATTACGGCAGATGGTGGAAGCGTTCAGGTTTATGCACGAAGGCCGCCTGTTCCAGACCGGCATCAGCATAGGCATTGTTGAAGTCACTGCAGATCTCAAGGACGTAGGCCAGGTCACCCGCCATGCGGATGCCGCCTGCTACGTGGCTAAAGATAATGGCCGTAACCAGATACACCTGTTCCATCCTGAAGATGACGTATTGCTTAAGCGGCACGTGGAGATGGAATGGGTATTACGCATCAACGAAGCCATAGAACACAATGATTTCGTATTGTATTGCCAGGGGATATTCCCCATGCAGCAGAAAGAGCTGCCGCCGTTCTACGAGATATTGATACGCAAGCGCGATGAGCATGGCGGAATCATTCCTCCTGCCGAGTTTTTACCGTCTGCCGAGCGTTATCACCTGATGACCAAGATAGACCGCTGGGTGATCCAGCATGCATTTATGGCGTTGCAGCCCTTGTTCAAAACACAATCCGGCAACAAGCCATTCATCGTCAGCATCAACCTGTCAGGCATGTCTCTCGGCGACCCTACCCTGCTGCCTTACATCAAGAACTGTTTAGCCACTTATGAGATTTCACCCAGCCATGTGTGTTTCGAAGTCACGGAGACATCGGCCATCATCAATATCGACCACACCATCAAGCTGATCAGTGAATTGCAACAAATGGGCACACGCTTCATGCTGGATGACTTTGGCAGCGGCATGTCTTCCTTCAGCTACCTCAAGCACCTGCCTGTGGATTTCCTCAAGATGGATGGGGCTTACGTAAAAGATATCACCATCAACAAGGTTGACCTGGCGATGGCCAAAGCTATTCAAAGCGTGGCCGAATCGATGGAGATTCAGACCATTGCCGAATATGTGGAAGACCAGGCCACACTGGATTGCCTGAAAGAGATGGGTGTGGCTTATGCACAGGGATTTTACCTGAATAAACCCATGCCGCTTAGCGAGGCGATCAGCCATCACAATGCTTCTGTTAATGCCGGTACAAGACAGCAGGCAAACCCTAACCGTACCACTTTATCTACCGATATCAGCGCCTGACATCCCTGTTTATAGTGGGCGGGTAACGCCTGCCCACTTGCCCAGTGCTCTTCTTTCACTGAGTGGCTTTATCACAACAAAATCCAAATCCAGTTAGTAATCGACTGAGTACGTAGTGGATATATTTTTCTCGAACTGATTCACTGCATAGGTAAGGCAAAATAGTCCACACATACCATTAGGAAGCAGCCTCGGAGGGAATTTAGTAACTGGTTAGAATTATGTAGAGCTTATGTCAGTAATTTCCTACAAAGATTTAAGTCCTCCCCCTCTAATTGATTGATTTCAATACTCCTAACATTAATAAACGTTTCCATATCTTTATTGGAAATGACATTTATTTGTTTGGGTAACAGCGCCCACTCCATCAAATATATGGAAACAAGAGGTCGCAAATGCAGACTAAAACCTTATTAGTACTAGATGGCGATAAAGAGAGTGCAAAAGCCATAGCTACTCAGGCAGAAGGTGTTGGATTCGAAGTCAACATATTCGAGGACCAACAAACGTTCATTGAGCAAAGTTTGAACAAAAAGCCTTCTCATCTTGCCATACATATAGAAATGCCCGGGCTGGATGGTACTTCACTCTTAGTTGAACTGGCGAAACAAAGATGTACTGCTTCCATCATCCTGACCAGTGATTTCGGCCAGCCTACTCTAGGCAGCCGGGCATTGATCACAGCGCAGCTTGCAGCAATTGAACACCGCTTGAATGTAAGGGGCGTATTGCCCAGACCCATCAACAGTTCTATTAACCATGTGATACTTAAAAATATGCTTACTGACCTCGTTTCTGTAGATATACATACCCCCACTACCGAGAGCGGCAGACAGTCATTCGTGGTGGACGAAGCAGCCCTTGATCAGGCTATCTCAAACAAAGAGTTTTTGTTGTATTTCCAGCCGGTGATAGACCTGCCTAAAGGCAAGCTGGTAGGATTTGAAGGACTGATCAGGTGGCGACACCCTGAGGTGGGGATGAAATTACCTGATGCGTTCATTCCCTTCGCAGAACGCACTGGGCAGATTGATGCCATCACTCACCAGGTGATCGCGATGGGATTCGAATTCCTGGCTAAACTCAAGCCTGAGCTAACGCTGTCATTAAATATTTCGGCTAAAAGTATCAAGGATGATCACCTGGTGAAAATTTTCAATGAAGCCTGTCAAAAATTCGAGATAGACCCGAAAAGAGTGGTGCTGGAGCTGACAGAGACTGCCACAATGAACAACCCCGATGAAGCCGAGAATGTGCTCTCCCAATTAAGAAATCTGGGTTTCAGGCTGAGCATTGATGATTTTGGCACCGGCTATTCTTCTATGGCGCAACTGGCAAGGCTGCCGTTTACCGAACTTAAAATCGACCGTTCGTTCGTCACCACTATGGAAAGCTCATCCAAATCCAGAAAAGTGATAGGTTCTACCATCACACTCGCGCAAAGCCTGGGGCTTTGTACGGTGGGTGAAGGCATTGAAAACAGCCTGGCAGCAATAGGATTAAGGGAATTAGGCTGTCAGTTCGGTCAAGGCTATTATTTTGCCCGCCCCATGGAGCCTGCTCCTGCCCTGAACTGGCTGGAAAACTGGCTGGAAAACTGGCAAAGCCAGTATTGATATAAAGGACTCCGATTCAAAGGCCAAAGGCCGCGCTGTGTTAGTGATACTGCTTTAGCGATGTAGTTACAAAACACGCATGGCTGATTGCTATTTTCTAATGCATATATCTGGCAACTTCGTCCTCACGCCGGTCTGGGCGGGTGAAATCCAGCTTTTGTGCAGCAGGATGGCTCTGCCAGTTGCTACCAGAAAATGTCCGTAAACAGGCTAGCGGATTGGCAATATTGCCTGAAGGATCCTGGATACAGATCTCTGCAGCAGCTGCCATGCAACGCGCCCCATATTCGAAGCCAAGCCTGATCTTGTCTACACAGACCGATTCACCGATGAAAGGACTCAACGCCGGATCATCGGCTTTCTGCCTTAGCCAGTCATAAGCATTTAATTTTGAAGTTATGCAATCGTCGGCAAGCTTAAGGTTTCCCGCCTTTTTGTGATTCTGGCAAGTACTCAGCTCTTTGGATAAAAGTAGTTTTGATGATTTGGAGAACCATGCGCTTTTCTCTGCGTGGGCTGAAACTGTGAATAGCAAAATAGTCAGTGCCAGGTATAACTTGTTTAACATCTAGTCACCTCAAACCGGCCCGCTCGTTATGGCCTATTGGATTAAGCTTAGTATCCTTTGCAAACGCATACCAACGGAACTCGCCTACAAGGATCCGAAACTTTGATTCATTTTATTAATCAATCAGTAAAGAGAAACATTTTTTCAAGAAGGAGGAACAATGTTATTTCTTAAATTATTCCTGGCCGCAACCTTTATTGGTTCAATCATCTGGCTGATCATTGAGCCTGATTATAAATCCATCTCGGCAGTCATTATCACCGCCGGGTCGCTACTGGCTATCAGAGTAAATGAACGCGCGCAGAAAGATAAGCGCGAATTCGAACCAAACAAACATTGACCTCACTGTTTATTCCAAAGGATATTGATCTGCCAGTCGGAAGCATGACCAATCAAAGGTGCTAGCATAGTTTCTGCAGACTTTCTGGCAGACTGGATGTAACCGGCACCTGCGCACTGCTTCTCAATGTCCTTTTGCGCTACACCCAATGCTTTATTCATCAATTCTGTTTGCCTGTGACCATCCGCAATAATTTTAGAAATGCCACTGTGATCCACAGCATAGAAATAAGAGCCATTCTTTCCGGCACTATGATCCAGCCTTGCTGATAGCACTTTCGGTTCCGGCAGAATCAAATCAACTGTTTTCCTATCCGCATCCGAATGCGCATAATTCGCCTGCCTCAGGTCTGTCCCAATAAGGCAATTCCCTTTTGCGAGCAATAACACGCGGGTGGCTCCAAACACCAGTTCCCAATTGGTTAAGGGAATATCCTGGGTGATGCGATCCTTGATATCGATGATATTTGAGTAAGAAACATTCAACGACACCAGATTGCCCATTTCCTGCACTTTCAAAATTGCTGGTGCCTGTGTTTCCTGCTCATTGACTTCGTGCACGGTCCAGAATGTAGTCACCAGTAAAACTGCAATCACTGCTGAAACAATTGTTTTCAACATGGATATTCCTCTTGAATGTTTCGATTCTTTTATGAATTAAAGAAAACTATTAAGCGCTGCTGTATGGACTGAAGAAATTTATTTGAATTCCGAAAGTGCATGAATTAAAGAGCCAGAGCAACCAGCCTTTGTTATTTCCATTTACTGATCTACACTGAAATCCCACACAACTGTATTACAAACAAGCTAGAGAGAGAGGTTTTAGAGTGATAAGAGTAATATTTTCTTTAGTTGTTTTATTAACAGCGTCTTGCGCAAAACAATCAATAACAACAACAAATACTTATGAAAAAGCATTGCCGTTTTCCAAGGCCGAAATAAAAAAAGTTGAAGCCAATCAAGAGGGAGTTTGTGCGAAATATTCTGCCAAAGCAAATATTCGAATCAAGCGGATGAAAGCAATCAATGCGGCAAAGGATGAACAAGGCCTAACGCAAAAGCAGAAAAAAGACAGATATGATTACTCAATGGCACACCTCAATGACGGATTAGAAGATTCCGAACAGTGGAAAGATAAGTGTGATGCCTTGAATAAACAATTGGATGAAATGTATAAGGCAAATCAAATAGCTGGTGATAGATATTTGGAACAGCGAACACGTAAATACTAGCAGCGGTTATTTGCTCTCATGTAGGCGAGCAATTTTGATTGCTCAGTATTATGCGCCTATCGCAAAGTGTTAAGGCGCATTTGATGACTCAGAGCCTTTTGATTAATGAGGATACTAAAACTTAGTAAGTTTGATTGGACGGAGAGAATAGAACTTTGCTTTGTAATGCTTATTTTATAAGTACATTAAAAATTAATCATAAATTGTTACCCCCAAAGTTACCCCAATTAATTTAATGCTAACACTCAATTTTCATCTTTGATCTGTATGGAATTGCAGTATTTCAAAAATTCAATCCAAATTAACTTTCACCTTTGTAGGAAGTGCTTGAACTTTTACTTCCTGTACTTCATGGACTGTTAGTGAGTTAGGTATTAATTCGAGCGTATATACAGTGTCATCCGGATATTCAAAGTCATCATCAATTGCAGGTTTACGATTTCTTGTAACCTCTGGTAAAAATACATCTACATCTACAATATCCCAATCCCACAAAAGTACATGTACTTCATCTCCTTTAAGTTTAAATGAAGGTTGTACATAACTAGCCTTATTGAATAAAGCAATATTTAAAGGTTGTACACCTTTGCTTGAAAACTGAATCGATCTATAAATGACACCATCCAAATCTAACTCAGGGTGCATCGATAAATAATCAGCAATAACCTGTGTTACTAAATAACCATCGTCGCTATGGTCAGGCATAACTGGCTTTACTAATTCAGCTTCGAGTTTTGAAATAAACTTTTGTCTCTGGGCTTTAGTTAAAGTTGAGGTATCGAAAATACTCCGTTGTGCAATTGGATCAATTTCATTGAACCTTGTTAAATCTAGCAATCTTAGCTCTCTAAGCAACTCAAACTCTGCAACTAATACTTTACTTCCAACAGGTGGGCGCACTTCAGCAATCGCAGCATCAGCCAAATTGGCACCATAAAATACTGAAATCCCTTTTGCATTCATTCGGCCGGCCAACGCCTTATCTGTTGGGGGAGGACCAAGCTCTTTTTCAGGATCCGAAAGAGCCATTTTGAGAGCTTCGTCATGTTGGAATGTCCGGGCTCTGTGCAAAGATTTTATTTTATGACCTGGGCCTGCCTTAACAATTAACGACTCACCAGTTTTTGTAACATCATGAACAACATCGTCAAATATCATTTTTAGCACGTCAAGTGCATCAGGATTTAAGAACCGTGCATAAGTGATCAGGCTATTAAGCATTTCTGACCATCGACTTTTTACCCAGTAATCTGATGCCCCCGTATAAATGTATAAAGTTTCACTGGAAAGTTCTTCATCACTAAACGAGTAATTTGGAAGAATCTCCAACACGAGCTCACAAATATCATCTGCCAGCTCATCATTTACTGGCTGAATCTCACGCCGAATTACTTCTAAAAGCTCTACCGCTTTGGAGGGATGTCCATGATCTTCAGCAAGTATGTTGTCTGCTAATTCATAACTATCTTCAAATGACTGACTAAACGATTCTGCAACCATGTACAAGTCCAAGGTAGTTTCGAGGCCATTGCAATATGAACATGGCTCTGTAACCCCAGGATAATTCCTCATTAACAACTTCAAAAATGGATTTGAGACACAATCAACGCATACAACGTTATTACCAAGGTCATAACTCATAAATTAATTACCCACTATTTGAAAGCTAACAAATTGACTCACAAGGGATACCATCATTATTCCGGTCAAGCCTGTAAACACCGCATACCTCAAGATAATATCTTGCCTCATCGCAACTGATCATTTGCTTGCAAAACCGCTTACCCGCACAGGTTAAGCCGCTATTAGTTGTTTTAACTACCGGAACAGTTGGGGCCGTGACTTTGTGCCTGAAGTCCCAAGGCGGAACTGGATTAGGGTCATCCCAAAGCCCTAAACCCATATTTTTGGCTTGAGCCTCTAATGTTATAAGCGTTGGGTCGTTGCTGTATTTACGATAAACCCATGCCATACCATTATCAACTTGGTGGCTGTTAGCGTTCACTCGATCGCAAGTAACATCACCAATGGTGCGGCCATATTTATCCAGGCCAAATGTCTCGACTGTTGCCCACTTTTTATAACAGATTGATGATAGTGATTTCTTCGAAGAGTTACTGAATGGCTGATTCTTCTCAGGTGCATCGATGGCATTTAACCTAATGATGAATTTCTGCTTGTTCTCAGTCAGCACAGTTAATGTGTCACCATCAGCGACAGACACGACTTGGCCAACAATCAAATCAGCTTTTGCTGTTTGGGTAGCCAAAAACAGAGTTAAGAAAGCAGCGATTCTTTTCATGCTTCCCCCTATTGTTATTTGAAATTCAGAGCCCTAAATTTATTGCTAGGCGTTAACTCAGCATACCAAAATTGCAGCTTTAATTCCCCTACTTATCTGTCCTGTTCAGACCATTTCAGCACAAGTGTTCGATAATTTTGGATGTCGTCACTATTCGCAATCGCTTCCTCTCTGTACGTTTGTTCTTTTTAAAAGTAAAAGCACAAACGCTTTTGGTAATGGAAGCACAAACGCTTAGCCAAAAAAGCACAAACACCTGGGGCGCGTAGCTCTGTTTAATGTAGAGGAGTTGACTTACTGATTGACCGTATTACTTGCTAAAAAACACCCAGTAAATTACCAGGCCGATAATATGTAATCCTTAGTTGATTCAAAAATTAACCACATCCAATTCAACCAATCAATAATTTCGGGCCATATTGATGGATATTTTTTATCTAAGGAAATCACAACCGATGAAAATCCTAATGCTAGAGGTAATCCACATTCGATAGTAATCCATCTGAAATTTTGGCTATTCCAAAAAGTTTTATTCCATTCATCAAACCTATAAAGGGAAAGTGTAATTCTCGGATCATTTATAGTATCTGCCAATTTCTGATAACCGCTCAGTACAGATTGAATCGAGTCGTCAATAATCTTGTATTGCTCCAAGGAATACCATGAGTTTATATTTTTAAACTCTCCATTTTCTAAAGCATTTTTCATTTTCAAATTCCAAGATATGTGGTCATCTAGGACCTTGAATGTGTCACTTAGCTTGTTTGCCCGATTAATCCACCAACTATATAAAGTTGCTTGACGGGGGTCTGTTGGATGATCAATGGGCCGATTCTCGAATGCCAAGGTAGATAGAGCTCGACTGCCTGTTATTCGCAATCTCCATTCATAAAATGCTTCGAAGGCATACCAAGAAAAATGCGACAGATGATAAAGATTTATGAATAATAAACCCAAATATAAATTGGCCTCATTGAAGCCTTTGAGCTCAAAACCTGTTAACGTTAGAGTTGAACCGACTTCAATATTGGTTAAATGCAGATATACAGTAATACTACTAAAAATGAATAAATTTCTTCTTACCTTCAAGGCGTTTTCATCAAATCCAATATCAACAGGGTTTCCAAGTAACTTTCGAGCAGCCTCTAATTCATTGTTATTAATTTGGGTCATTATTTTTTTTGCTTTCTTGTTCGCTTTACTAATCAACCTTTAATATTTCATCCCACCTAGTCGTATAGTTTGGGCTTTTCTTTTCCTGTTTTATCGCCCATGGCTGCGCAAATCCTTGACTGCCGGTGACCAATGTATTCTTTCCCATCTTACGGTTCACTGAATCTAATACATTCATGAGGTTAGCACTTTTGGCCTTTGGTTGCATGTCGCTAAACATATCACTCTGAACGCCGGCCGCGGGTACCAACTCGCCCAGCATTATCCCTGCCTTGACATATTTATAGCCACGCTCGTAAATCTCGCCAAGAACCAGCATTGCGATGCCAACCAGGGTCGTAGTGTCATCAGTGGCCGTCGAAAGCGCTACTGTCCGGCTCGGACCGTACTGCGGGTCTTGGTCCCTGAATGGACTGGTTTGAATAAACACTGTGATCGATCCAGCATAAGATTGCTGAGCTCTCAGCTTCTCCGCTGCCCGGCTGGTATAGAGCGATATCGACTGTGCCAAGCCTTTCATGCTGGTTACCGACTCGCCAAAGCTACGGGAACTCATTATTTGCTGCCTGGGTGGCGCTCTGCTGAAGAGCCAAACGGCTTATAGTCTGCAAGAACGTCTAATTTGTTTCAATATTTGCAAAAATACCAAAAAAAGTCCTTTGGACGAACATCCTTGCAATATTCATTCTCAAATTAACAATTATTTGAAAAATATTCACATATATTTGATATAAATATAAATGAAAGGCAATGCATTTTCGAATGTTAGTAAGCCTCTTTAGAAGACAACCCTTTCGTTACTAATAAACTAGAAGTCGAAGCTTGGCCCATTCATAGCTTACGAGTACCACCTGTTCTATAAATCTCAAAAGTAAAATTGATCTAAGTCGTCTCAATCCTGCACTTGTCTGCATTTGACTAGTTGTGAATCATCCAATGAGACATTATTTATAAGCAAAAATATATCAACGACTTTTTGAAATCTCGTTGATGTGTCGATTAGGCACTTAAGGGAACGATTAAGTAGAAAATCTATAAAACTCCAAAGTTTATTTCGCAAATTCATCGTATAGGAGATTGTTGCCATGTTTAAAAAGATATTGGTATTGATTACCCCGTTGTTGATGCTTGGTTGTGGTGCAAATTGGAACAGCATTTATAGGACTTTTGATGTTTCTAAGGGTGAAAGTCCGATGGTAGACATTCGTCAAAGATCAATTTTAATTGCTCCTAGGCCTGTAATAACTGAGACTTACGGCCCGGATGGCAAGTCGACAGGAAAGAAAGCTGATAAGGGGGTGTTTGTTTGCGCAGAACCTAGTCCTGATGCAATGGCCTCTGCAGCCTATGAACTAGCGGCAAAAGTTAGTGTTGCTGATAAAGCAAGCGGTGAGGTAGCGCTTGCGATGCAAGATAGTGCGGCATTTACTGGTCTACGTACTCAAAGCATTCAACTTCTTCGCGATTTTGGTTACAGACTATGCGAAAGCAGAATGTCTGGTTCTATCACTGATTCTCAATACGATCTCTTAATGCGTAGGTTCCAAAAAAATACCGTTGCTTTACTCGCAATAGAGCAGCTTACAGGAACAGCGAAAGCGCCACCAATTATATTAACTTCCAGCGGTAGAGCTGAGGCGACAAAATCGCTGGCTGATCAAAGAAATGAATTAGATAAAATTGGAGATCGCCTCACAGAATTAGAAAACGAAAAGAAGTCTAATGAAACTAAGCTAGTCGCCGCTACAACGGATCAAGAAAAGACAGAGCTGAAAGCTATAATTGATGGTCTAACCGCGAAAAAGACCCAGTTACAAAGTGATCAAAAGGCCATACAGAACTCAATTGAGCAGACTAAAGGCGTACTTGCGGATGGCAAAACGGAGGTAACAATTAAGACTGAACCAACTACTGGTCAGAAATCAGATCAATACCTCATAAAAGTAGCCGAGACCGTTGGAGAAATTGTAAATAATATTGTTTTGTCAGATGATGAAAAGCAATTATGCATGTCAGCCCTACAATCAGATGAAGGGGCTGCTACGCAAAGTGATTTCAAAGCATGGTGTAAAAAATCTTTGAACAATCAAGCAGACGTTACTGCGCTCCGAATAACAGATATGCAGGTAAAGACCAAGCAAGCAAAAGACGTCTTGGATTCTAATTCGTCCACCCCTGAACAAAAAGCCGAAGCTACTAAAGTAATTGAGGCTGTGTCAACAGACGCGAAAGAGATGCAGAAGTTAAATGGGACTTATATATACGGCGGTAGGCAGTATTCAAAGTGATTTAGATCTTTAATTTCACATAGGCTTAGTCAGAGAGAATTAACCCCTCTCTGACATTTTTTTTCACAATTATGTCCATGTTCCAACAAGTATTAATTACTTGGATTAACAATGAATGACGGAGCCTCATTATTCTCAAAGCTACTCTTTAGTTCGCTTCTAACGTAAGGTTGATGAATCTGCCTGTCTCGTTCTGTTATCTCTGTAGTTTCATTTCTTCCGCCAGCATACATTTCCGATGACACATCCAACTTCTTCATGTCGCAATTTAGAGGGTAAAGCGTTACTGCAAATAGACTGCAATCTAAACGACTTCCTTGCCTTGTCTTTGTGATAAGGCCAAAGCTTACCAACTCGATCATAGCTGCGTTCAGGCTGCTTCGACTTGTCCAACCGCGTGCGGCCATTAATTTTGGGGCTATCGATATATCTCCGTTTTTGGTTGCGTTGGGACCAAGAGTTGCCAACATATCGATTAATAACTTTAGCCCCAGTGGAGAGAGTTCTGCGCAAGCTCGCGACCTGAGAAAGTCCAATGAAACAGGCACCCAGGTAATTTATCCAAAACACTAGTCAGTGCTTTGTCTAAAGCACTAAATGCTGCAAGTGCATTATCTCGCTCTTGATAAACTCCTGTGATTTGTAGATGTATATCGCCAAGTTGATTTGCTAAGTTATTTATCAACTCATCATGGGAAGTTTGCTTTCCCTCTAATATTGAAACTAATCTTATCACTTCATCTGTTGTCAATATTGCTTTAGCTAACAAGTTTATTAGGCTACTTTTGTCGAGATTTTTGAGTTCATTTTCAATGAGATTTTTTTGCTTAAATACCCAGGGAAAGGAGTTTCTCTTTAGAAGCCAGGCGATACTTTAGACGCCACCACTTACCCCCGTTTGGGTTCACGATCACAAACAAACCCCTTTCGTCGTAAAGCTTATAAGGCTTATCGGCTGGCTTTGCATTGCGCAGTGAAGTATCTGTCAGTGCCATTTTGGGGTAACTCCCACAGGGGTAAGTTCTGTTACCCCGTAAGTTACCCCACTAAAATATGAGATGTCAAGATACGAATTGATACACGCTGATATGCGAAAAGGGCTTTAAAACGTGTCTTAATTGGGATTTTGATACTGAATGATACGAAGTGTAATGTTTGTTTGGTCGGGACGGTGTGATTCGAACACACGACCCCTTGCACCCCATGCAAGTGCGCTACCAGGCTGCGCTACGCCCCGACATTTGATCCCAGGCAGGAACCCGCCTGAAAAGAAGGCTGAATTATAAAACAAAACCGCATATTCGCTAAGCAGAATATGCGGTTTTGTCGTGCTTGGAGGCCAATCAAGCAGCGGTTTTAAGCAGGTTGATCACTTGCTGTAATTGCTCTTTGAGTGCCACGATATCCACAGAAGATAGTTTTGCTGCTTCCGCAGACAGTGCGGCTATGCTCTGGTTTGCTGGGGTGGTTGTTTCTGCTGCGGCACGTGCACCTTTATCCGCTTTTTCATCCACGCCATCGAGGCGGTTTCTTGCGCCGCTAATGGTGAAGCCTTGTTCGTACAGCAACTCGCGGATCTTGCGGATAAGCAGGACTTCGTGATGCTGGTAGTAGCGGCGGTTACCGCGGCGTTTAACAGGTTTTAGCTGTGTGAATTCTTGTTCCCAGTAACGCAATACGTGCGGCTTTACACCGCATAACTCGCTGACCTCACCAATGGTGAAGTAGCGTTTTGCAGGGATAGGCGGTAACGTGATTTTTTGCGTTTCGACCATGGGGTGGATATTATATTAAGCTTGGGCTTGTAACGGTTGTTCTGCGTAGTGTTCTTCGACGCGCAATTTCAATTTCTGGCTGGCATGGAAAGTCACCACGCGACGTGCAGAAATTGGTATTTCTTCGCCTGTTTTCGGGTTGCGGCCTGGGCGTTCGGATTTAGTGCGCAATTCAAAATTACCGAAACCGGAGAGTTTGACGCTGTCTCCTTTTTCCAATGCATTACGTACTTCTTCAAAAAATGCCTCGACCATATCCTTGGCTTCACGCTTGTTCAATCCGACTTGTTCAAACAACAAATCAGCCAAGTCAGCTTTTGTGAGTGTCATTAACGATCCCCTGAACCTTCTTATTATGTGAGATGACTCTAGTTTTGAATCAATGATATCTCTGGTTCTTGCCAGAGATATCCTGAATGATTATCTTAGTGCTGCAGAAAAATTTGATGACCAATTTTTGAGGATTCTGGCCACGATTGTGTCCACTTCCTCATCGACCATAGTTTTGCCAGTATCTTGCATAAGTACAAGAAATGCAAGGCTTTTTTTGTTTTCTGGCACCCCTTTACCCTGATAAACATCAAACAATTTTACCGTTTGCAACTGCGGAATTTGCTCTGCAATAATTGCTTCAATCATGGCTTGTGCGGAAACATTTTGATCCACTACCATGGCAAGGTCACGACGCACCGGCAGGAATTTACTTACTTCCTGATATGCCGGCACTTGCTTGGCCTGGATGGCTGCTGCATCTACTTCAAACAGGAAGCAAGCCTGGTTGAGCTGGTATTGCTGTTGCCATTGCGGATGCAGTTTGCCCAGCCAGCCTACGGCTTTGTCGCCGACATACAGTCGAGCCGACTGACCGGGATGCAATGCCGGGTGCTGTTCTGAGACAAAACGTACCGTTTGCGCGAATAATGCTTCTACATGTGCTTTGGCATCGTAGAAATCGAACTGGCGTGCGGCATTGCCCCATTGCTCCGGCAATGCAGGACCGTAACACAAGCCGGATAAGGTCAATGTTTCAGTATAGCCATGGGCATGGCGCAAATAGCGGCTTCCCAGTTCAAACAGCATGGCGCGCGATTGCTGGCGGTTGAGGTTATAGCTCAGGGTATCGAGCAACCCACCCCAGAGACCGGAACGCATGACGCTCAGATTGCTGGCGATAGGGTTTTTCAGGGCGATAGGTTGCTGGTTTGCGTATAAATCACGTTCCCAGGCGGCATCAACAAAGCTGTAGGTGATGACTTCCTGGTAACCCTGCTGCACCATGACATCACGCAAGCGGTCATGGCTGCGCTGCGCTTCAGGCGCGGCCAGCATGCCTTGTGACGCCACCGGCGTCAACGCCGGTATATGCTCGTAACCGTGCAGGCGGGCGACTTCTTCAATCAGGTCTTCTTCACGCGCAATATCAAAGCGGAAGCTAGGCGCGCTGACGCTGAACACACCGTTATTCTCACTGAACACAAAGCCAAGCTGCGTGAGCAGTTGGCCGACTTGCGCTGTACTGATCTCAATACCCAGCACTGAAATCAACCGATCGTAACGGAGGGTCACTTGCTTACGCGCTGGCAATTGACCAGTCGTTGCAGTGATCGGCCCGGCGCTGCCGCCACAGATTTCCTGTACCAGTGCTGTCGCACGTTCCAGCGCATGCAGAGTATTACCAAAATCCACACCGCGTTCAAAACGGTAGGAAGAATCGGTACTCAATCCCAGGCGGCGCGCTTTGCCAGCCATCGTATCCGGCGTAAAGAATGCGCTTTCGAGGAATATAGACTGCGTCGTATCCGTTACTGAAGACGGTTTACCACCCATGATGCCAGCCAGTGCGACAGGGCAATTGCCATCGGCAATCACCAGGTCATCGGTTTTCAGTGTGACTTCAGTATCGTTAAGCAGGGCCAGTTTCTCACCGGCCTGTGCGAAACGGACCTGGATATCGCCTTGCAGCAGGTTCAGGTCAAACGCATGCAGTGGCTGACCCAGCTCCAGTAATACGTAATTGGTGATATCGACCAGGGCGCTGATGCTGCGGATGCCGCTGCGCTCCAGTCTGCGTATCATCCAGTCCGGCGTCACCGCCTGTGCATTCACAGCTTCTACCACCCTGCCGTAATAAGCCGGACAGGCTACGCTGGCGCTAATCGTCACTTGTTTACGTTGATCACTATTTACTGTAGCTGACTGAATCGCAGGCACCTGGATAGGTGCGCCGGTCATGGCGACTACATCGCGCGCAATGCCGATGATGCTCAGGCAATCCGCACGGTTAGGTGTTAATTTCAGCGTATAAGTATGGTCGTTGAGGTCAAGATATTCGCGGATATCCTGCCCGACTGGCGCATCTGCAGGCAATTCCAAAATACCGTTAGCTTCAGCAGCAATGCCCAGCTCTTTCGCTGAACACATCATGCCAAAAGATTCCACGCCGCGCACTTTAGCCTGTTTGATACTGATACCGGGTAATTCTGCACCAACCAATGCACATGGTGCTTTCAGACCTGCCCGCGCATTAGATGCGCCACAAACGATTTGCAGGACTTCCCCGCCTACATTCACTTTACAGACCTGTAATCGGTCAGCATCCGGATGTTTGGCCGCTTCCAGGATTTCCGCCACCACGATGCGCTGGAAGGCCGGAGCCACTGGCGTTAACTCTTCTACTTCAAGACCCGCCATCGTCAATGCGTGACCAAGCTGCGCCGTATCCAGCGCCGGGTTGACCATGGAGCGTAACCATTGTTCTGAGAACTGCATAATCTTATCTATACCTATCTGATCAAGGAAAAATGGAGTAAGTGGCTACACGGGTAAATTGCTGCGTTGCGCGGTACTCGCAACCAAGCCGTACTTTATGTACTGTCTTGCTTTCTGCGTTCCGTGCGCCTTGCACTTTATCCCGCTCGCTCACTAATTCCACGATTCCTAAGGTTTAAAAGTGACGGGTGCTTATTTAATAAACTGCTGCAGGAAGCGCAGGTCATTATTAAAGAAATGACGCAAATCATTCACCCCGTAGCGCAACATTGCCAGGCGCTCTACGCCCAGGCCGAACGCAAAGCCACGGTATTTCTCGCTATCGATATTCACATGTTTGAGCACTTCCGGGTGCACCATGCCGCAGCCTCCGATCTCCAACCAGCCACCATTCCAGCTCATATCCATCTCGGCGGAAGGCTCGGTAAAGGGGAAGAATGACGGACGGAAACGTACGGTCAGGTCATCACGCTCAAAGAATTTTTGCAGAAAGTCCTGTACTACGCCTTTCAGGTTGGCGAAGCTGATCTGCTCATCTACCCACAAACCTTCCACCTGGTGGAACATAGGCGAGTGTGTCGCGTCGGAATCAACGCGGTAAACACGGCCAGGCGCAATGATCTTCAAAGGCGGCTTGTTGTTTTCCATGTAATGCACTTGCACTGGCGATGTGTGCGTGCGCAATACATGCTCCATATTGTCGCTGCCGTTATCGACGTAGAATGTGTCATGCATGGCGCGCGCCGGATGATTGTCAGGAATATTCAGGGCAGTGAAATTATAGAAATCGGTTTCGATTTCCGGGCCATTGGCCACGCTGAAACCGATAGAGTGAAACAGTTCTTCTACACGGCGCAAAGTCAGGGTCACGGGATGCAAACCGCCTGCTGACTGGGCTCTTGCCGGCAACGTCACATCAATGCTTTCGCTCGCCAGCTGCTTGGCCTGCTCTGCAGCCAGAATGCTGTCGCGGCGCGCATTGAGTGCCTGTTCAACAGCCTGTTTCACCACATTGATCGCAGCACCTGCTGCCGGGCGTTCTTCAGCCGAGAGTTTACCCAGGCCTTTAAGCGCTTCGGTCAGTGCGCCGGATTTTCCCAGGTATTTAGCTTTGGCATTTTCCAATGCAGGCACATCGTGACAGTTAGCAAAGTCCTGCTGTGCTTCTGCGATCAGGGGGGTAAGGTCGGCCATAATTATGTTTTCTTGCAATTGTTTTTTTGTTGCTGCGATTGAAATAAAAAAAGAGGCCGCAGCCTCTTTTTTTGTAAGGTCAGACTAGGCGCTTAAACCTGATTTTGCCAATTCTACGAATTTAGCGAAAGCAGCTTTATCAAACACAGCCAGGTCAGCCAGTACTTTACGGTCCACTTCTACCGCAGCTTTTTTCAAGCCATTCATGAAACGGCTATATGTCAAACCAGCTTCACGGGCTGCAGCGTTGATACGCGCAATCCACAGGGTGCGGAACTGGCGTTTTTTCTGGCGACGGTCACGGTATGCATATTGACCGGCTTTCATCACCGCCTGTTTGGCAACGCGGTAAACGTTCTTACGACGGCCGCGGTAGCCTTTAGCTGCTTTTAAAACTTTTTTATGTCTTGCGCGTGCAATGACGCCACGTTTTACTCTAGGCATGTCGGTCTCCTTATTGTGTTGGCATCATTGCGCGAACGCGTTTGACGTCAGTTGCAGAAATAATAGAAGTACCGCGCAGCTTACGTTTTTGCTTGGTGGTTTTCTTGGTCAGGATGTGGCGCAAGTGAGAGTGTGTACGCTTCACTTTACCGTTACCCAAGAACTTGAAGCGCTTTTTGGCGCTGCTCTTTGTTTTCATCTTTGGCATTTTTATCTCCTTAGAGGTTGAATAAAGAGTAACTAGGCAGCCAATTTAGCCGTATTACTCCAAAAAACTTTTGTTACTTTCTCTTACTTAACGCCTGAATATTATTCGGCGCCTGGTGTTTCTTTATCAGCAGGCTTGTCTTTCTTAGCCGCTGGCGGTGGCGCTTTTTTAGCCGGTGCAAGCACCATCACCATCTGGCGGCCTTCCATCTTAGGATATTGCTCAACCAGTGCATGTTCTGTTAAATCTGCTTCCAGGCGCTTTAACAGGGCCAGGCCAAATTCCTGGTGCGTAATCTCACGACCCCGGAAGCGCAAAGTAATCTTTGCTTTGTCACCATCACCCAAAAAGCGGATGATGTTACGTAATTTGATGTTGTAATCGCCATCATCGGTGCCGGGCCTGAACTTGACCTCTTTAATCTGCACCTGTTTCTGTTTAAGTTTTTGCTCGTGTAAACGCTTGCTTTCGGCATATTTGAATTTGCCGTAATCCATCAAACGGCACACAGGCGGTGCTGCGTTTGGTGCAATTTCAACAATATCAATATCGGCTTCTTCCGCTTTGGCAAAGGCCTCTTTCAGGCTCACAACACCTAACGGTTCACCATCCACACCAATCAAACGCACCTGCGGCGCGGTAATATCACCATTGATGCGCGTTTCTTTATCCTGAGCTATAACAATCCCCTAAACAATAAACAAAGCCGCACGGCACCTTGAAAATCAGACCTTGCTGTGGATGTCTTGCTGCACACGCGCTACAAACGCGTCTACCGTCATCACACCCAGATCTTCACCTTTTCTGGTACGTACGGCCACTTGACCATTTTGCATTTCCTTGTCGCCTACCACAATCAGGTATGGCAACTTCTGCAAACTATGTTCGCGTATTTTATAGGTAATCTTCTCATTTCTCAAGTCAAAATCGCATCGAATGCCATTTTTCTTCAAACTTTCAACCACTTGGCGCACATAATCAGCCTGGCCATCAGAAATATTCAACACCATGACTTGTACCGGTGCCAGCCAGGTTGGCATGGCACCAGCAAAGTTTTCAATCAGAATACCAAGGAAACGCTCCATGGAACCGACAATCGCACGGTGCAGCATAATCGGGCGCTGGCGGGAATTATCTTCTGCCACATACTCTGCGCCCAGGCGTTCAGGCAGGTTCGGGTCAAGCTGGATAGTGCCGCACTGCCACATCCGGCCCAGTGAATCCTTAAGCGTAAACTCGATTTTCGGGCCGTAAAATGCACCCTCGCCTGGCTGATACTCAAACTCCAGCCCGTTCGCTTTAATCGCATTTGCCAATGCGGTTTCCGCCATATCCCATGCCTCTTCGGTCCCAACGCGTTTTTCAGGGCGGGTAGACAATTTAACTATCACGTCATCAAAACCGAAGTCTTTGTAGACTTCGTAAAGCATCTTGATAAAGTCGGCCACCTCGGCTTCGACTTGCGATTCCATACAGAAAATATGTGCATCATCCTGGGTAAAACCGCGCACACGCATCAGGCCATGCAGTGAACCGGAAGGCTCATTACGGTGACAGGAGCCAAACTCTGCCAGACGCAACGGTAAATCACGGTAGCTATGCAGGCTGCTGTTGAAAATCTGGATATGCCCAGGACAGTTCATCGGCTTCACAGCGTAATCGCGGCTTTCCGACTGTGTGATAAACATATTGTCGCGGTAATTTTGCCAGTGGCCGGATTTTTCCCACAAGGTTTTATCCAGCACGGTAGGCGTACGCACTTCCTGGTAATCGTATTCCTTGAATTTGGCGCGCATGTATTGCTCGACTTCCTGCCAGATCACCCAGCCACGCGGATGCCAGAACACCATACCCGGTGCATCTTCCTGCATATGGTAGAAATCGAGCTGTTTGCCCAGCTTGCGATGGTCGCGTTTTTCAGCCTCTTCCAGCATATGGAGGTACGCTTCCAGCTCATCCTTGTTACGCCAGGCGGTGCCATACACACGCTGCAGCATCTCGTTGTTGCTATCGCCACGCCAGTAGGCGCCAGCCAGTTTCATCAGCTTGAATGCTTTTAATTTGCCGGTATTCGGTACGTGCGGGCCGCGGCATAGATCGGTAAAGTTACCTTCGCCATACAAGGAAACATCTTCATTGCTAGGGATGCTGGCAATGATCTCTGCTTTGTAATGCTCGTTAATACTCTTGAAATAAGCCACCGCTTCATCGCGCGGCAATACGGTGCGCTCGACTTTCTCATCTTTTTTAGCCAGCTCCACCATCTTCTTTTCAATGGCAGCCAGGTCATCCGGTGTAAAAGGGCGTTTGTAACTGAAGTCATAGTAAAAGCCGTTTTCAATCACCGGGCCAATGGTCACCTGTGCATCCGGGAACAACTCTTTTACTGCATAAGCCAATAAATGAGCGGTGGAATGGCGGATAACCTCCAGACCTTCTTCATTCTTGTCCGTGATAATCGCGAGATCCACATCCTGCTCGATCAGGTAGCTGGTATCCACCAGTTTAGCCTCTTGCCCTGGATGCGTGACTTTGCCTGCCAGCGCAGCTTTCGCCAACCCGGCACCAATATTCATCGCAACATCAGCCACGGTCACCGGATTATCAAAGCTTCTGGTGGACCCATCAGGCAAGCGTATTACAGGCATGTATTCTCTCTCGAAAGGTTAAGATATCACTGATAAAACAAGCGCATGGCGCCGTTTTGTGATCAAACGAACATTATCGCACAGCGCGTGAAAAGTCTGCAACGGAACTACTCACCAAAATTCCAGCAGCGCACAACAGCAGCATTCTGAATCAGCTGAGTAGCTGACACGGCAAGCTTGGCCAAAAACAAAAAAGCCACCTCGTTTGAGGTGGCTTTTAATATCTGGTAGTCGCGAATGGACTCGAACCATCGACCCCCACCATGTCAAGGTGGTGCTCTAACCAGCTGAGCTACGCGACTAAATAATTTGCAGTACTGCTTGATTGTGCAAATCAATAAGGTTGCGCATTCTATCCGAAAGCAGGCAGCTAGGCAATGGGATACGCTTTATAATCCGCGTATGAATACCCTCCCTACCGAGCCGGCATTGCCGCAACTGATGATAGACCAGGTGCTGAATGCGCTTGCAGAACAGTATTATTGCGTGATCGACCAGTTCATTCCTGATGACCTGGTGGCATCTTTGCAGAAACTGGTCCTCTCGCGCCAGCAGGATGGCCTGATGCATCAGGCAGGCACCAGCAAATCGGCAGTGACCAACCTGGCATTGCGCGGTGACCAGATCGCCTGGCTGGATGAAGCTGACCCGGATCCGGCATTAAAGCAATACTTTGCCGTACTCGCTGAATTGCAATTGAATGTGAATCGCCATTTGATGATGGGACTGGACAGTCTAGAAACGCATTTCGCGATTTATCCCGCGGGATCTAGCGGCTACAAAACGCATATCGACCAGTTCCATGCGCATAGACAGTCTACAGAAGCGGGTAGCCGAGCACTGACCCTGATCCTGTATTTGAACGATCAATGGCCGTCAGATGCCGGAGGTGAATTGCGTTTATATCTGGACCAGCATACAGAACCACCGGCGCAAGATGCACGATACATGGACATTGCCCCGGTAGGCGGCAGGCTGGTATTGTTCTTATCGGCCAGGTTCTGGCATGAAGTGTTACCTGCGAAGTTACCGCGTATCAGTGTGACCGGCTGGTTTAAAACCCGTTAGTTAATATCTGAATCATTTCTTAAAGCGTTACGGTGGCGGCGCAGTCAGCCGGTTGAACAGCTCGATACCGGGGTAACCATCCTGAGGCAGTTTCTGGGTAGCCTGGTAGCGGCGGATAGCGGCTTGAGTTTTGGCGCCGGGAAAGCCATCAGGTGATCCGCTATCAAAACCTTGGGCATTGAGTGCTTCCTGCAAGGCCCACATCTGCTGGTAACTGAGCGCAGGCGGTTCAGGCGGCATCGCCAGTGTATACATCTCCTGACGCAATTGCTGACTGAGCAGGCTGACACTCAGTGCATAATTGACCGAGCGATTCCACTGCATGATCACATCAAAATTGGGAAACACCATATAGGCAGGTCCGTCAAAGCCCTGTGGCAATATAATTGCCGCCTGCGGCAAACTCTTCACCTCTTCGGGAATACCCACCACGCCCAGCCTGACCCATTCACTGACCGGTTTATTCAGTTGCAATTGCGCCTGGCTGTAATCAAACGCCGGCGGCAGTGCCACCAGCACGCTGATAGGCTGACCGGGCTGCCAGCCGGCTTGAGATAGATAATTGGCAGCTGAACTGAACACATCCGGGTATGAATTCCAGATATCGACCCTGCCATCCACATCGGCATCAACCCCGTACTTCAGCAACGTGCTGGGCATGAATTGCATTTGCCCGGTAGCGCCCGCCCACGAGCCGGTGATCGGTTCTTCATACTGCTGTTCTCGCTCGACTACCCGCATCAGGTTAAACAGTTCGCGCTTGAAGAACTCGGCACGCCGCCCTTCGTAAGATAAGGTAGACAGCGCAGAGGCCAGCGGGATATCGCCCATATAGCCGCCAAAATTGGTTTCCATTCCCCAGAATGCCACCAGCACTTCCTTAGGCACCTGATATAACTCTTCCACCACATATAAAACACCGTGGTAGTCTTGCAGCATCTGCTTGCCCTTATTCACCACGCGCTGGTTGATGCGGCGGTTCACATAGGCTGAAAAACTGGTGACGAACTCCGGCTGCCTGCGATCCAGTTCGATGACCTTTGGCAGATAAGTGACCTGGTTGAGCGTGGCTTCGACCGCTTCTGGCGCGATATGCAAAGCCAGGGCTTCCTGCCGCACCGCCGATACCCAGGCCTGGAAACCTTCGCCGTCATCAGCAATGGTGACCACACTTGCCAGCAGCAATGCTGCAGACAACACTGCTTTTAGAATGGTGGCTGATTTTGCCTGCAAGCAGGAGTTATAAGTATTCATCATTGATTGGAAGCCTGCATGGGATTGGCTGCCAGTATCGATTCATAGCCAGCTTTGTAGTCGGCGAACAATAATTTGAAACCGCTTTGCGGCAGGAACTGATTGGTAATGCGTTTGCCGGTTTGTGGTTGCAATGGCGGAGTGTCCGGCAGCGGCACCTGCAACCTGCCTGCCATCCATTGCAATACTTCATGCTGCAAAGCCGGTACGCCATCCGTCACTATGCAATGCGCGGGCAATACCGCCTGGTTCGCCACCTGCTCATACAAATGCACCACTGCCCTGGCAACATCCAGTTCATGGATACGGTTGGTCCAGTGAGCCACCTTGGGCCAGCGCGCTTTATCCTGCACAGCGCGTAGCAGATACAGGCGTTGCGGACCATAAATGCCTGATACACGTAATGCCGAATGCGGACACGGCAAATGATAAAGCAGCCGCTCTGCATCCAGCATGACCTGCCCTTCAGCACCAGCGGGGACCACAGCGGTGCTTTCATCGATAGACTCGCCTTCATGCTCGCCGTAGATACCGGTACTCGAGATAAAGAACACATGGCGCAATGCCGATTTGGATACATGTGTCAGCACATGTTGCAGTCCCTGCACATAGGTTTGCTGATACGACTGCCCTTCCACCGGTGCCAGGCAATACAACAGGATTTCCGGCTGTAATTCAGAAATAGCGGACAACCCGTCTCCGGCCACCACATCCAGATGCAACACTTCCGCACCTTCAGGCACCGGCTGGCGCGAACGGCGGACTATGGTCAGCTCATGGCCTTGTGCCAGGGTTTGTTGCGCAATCAAGGTTCCTAACGCACCACAGCCTATTTGAAATACCTTCATTAACAACACTTTCTAAAACAGTTATCTTTATTGAATGGTTAGCACATTCAATCTATTGGCCTGAAAGGGCCGTCTGCTTAAACAGCGAGGCCAGGTTGCGGGTGTTTGCGCAGGTAGCGTTCCGCCAGCAACATGGCTGAAAGGGTTTTACTATCGGTGATCCCGCCATCCTCGATCGCCTGCATCACCTGGGCAAACGGCCAGACAAATACATCCATCGCTTCATCAATATCCCTGGCATGCTCCCCTAGCGTCAAACCGGTCGCCAGGTAGACATGGATCACTTCATTTGAATAGCCTATGCAGGGATGCTGGATACCCAGTTTCACCCAGTCGTTGCCGCTGTAGCCGGTTTCTTCCAGCAATTCGCGCTGCCCGGTTTGCAATACCGGCTCGCCCGGATCGATCTTACCGGCCGGCAACTCTATGAACACCTGCTTAAGCGGGTAGCGGAACTGCCTTTCAAGCACCACGCCGCCGTCCTGCGTCAACGCAATCACCACCACTGCACCCGGATGGGTCACGTATTCACGGCTACTGACAGTGCCATTCGGCAAGCGTGCCTGGTCGTAGCGCACGGTCAGCATTTTCCCTTGCGCCAGAAGCTCGCTGGAAACCGTGGTTTCGATTAAATGCTGATCGGCCGGATGATCGTTCACTGCTACGTCTGCTGAAGAATTACTTTGTTGGGTCATGCCTGCTGTTTCCACTGCTTACACTGAATACTTGAACCTAGGTAGACTGCTTGAAAGTGTTACAGTCATTGACACTGCCTGATTGCAGCCCGGTTTTAAACCATTGCACGCGTTGCTCGGCACTGCCGTGGGTAAAACTGTCCGGCACCGCATAGCCCCTTGCCTGTTTTTGCAGGGTGTCATCGCCGATCGCGGTGGCTGCGCGCAACGCTTCTTCAATATCGCCATCTTCCAGGATACGGAATTTCTGGTCTGCATGGTGTGCCCACACGCCGGCATAACAGTCAGCCTGCAATTCCAGCTTGACTGAATAGGCGTTGGCTTCAGCTTCAGAACCGGCTTGCTGCCTTGCCTGCTGTACTTTTTGCGAAATGCCCAGCAGGTTTTGCACGTGATGGCCGACTTCGTGCGCGATCACATAAGCCTGGGCGAAATCCCCGGGCGCCTTAAAGCGCTCTTGCAGCTCCTGGTAAAAGCTAAGGTCTATATATACTTTATGGTCTGCCGGGCAGTAAAACGGCCCCATCGCCGCCTGGCCCTGGCCACAGGCCGTTTTAGTGGCACCACCGAATATCTCCAGGTCGGGTGCCGTGTATTGTTGCCCGGCATTGGAGAACAGCCCCTGCCAGACCTGTTCGGTACTCCACAGCACGCGGGAAACGAATTTGACCTTGGGGTCATTACTATCTGCCGGAACCGCGGCAGTCTGCGCAGGTGGCTGTGCCTGTTGCGCAAGATTCAACACCAGGTTGGGATCAACGCCGAAATACATCGCGACCAGCGCGATGGCAATCGTGCCTATGCCTATGCTGCGGCCGCCGATCAGCCCACTGCCACGGCTGTCTTCTACATGCTGACTTTCTTCAAGATCATCCAAACGCATAAGTCACCAGGCCCACCATCAAAAGACGGATTATGAAAAATGTTAAGGGAATGTGGTTACTTTAGCATGCAGCACTGATAAAATCACACCATGTTCACTGGGATTATTCAAACCGTCGGCAACATTGCCGACGTAGTCACACACGGCGACGATTGCGCTTTACGTATCGAAGCTTCCGATTTAGGCCTGCAGGATGTACAGCTGGGCGACAGTATTGCCGTCAATGGGGTTTGCCTGACGGTCACCGGGCTGGAGCCTACCTCTTTCGAAGTCATGGTTTCCAAAGTCACGCTGGAAGTGACGACCGGCCTGGGCAAGCCCGGCCCGGTTAACCTTGAGAAAGCATTACGGCTGGCAGACCGGCTGGGCGGGCACCTGGTGACCGGCCATGTCGATGGCGTAGGCAGCATCACGGCACTCGAGCCTGTTGGTGAATGCTGGCTGCTGAAAGTACGTGCGCCGCACGCCTTGAGCAAATATATCGCGCAGAAAGGTTCATTATGCGTGAACGGCATCAGCCTGACGGTGAACGCTATCAGCCAGGATGAAGTCAGCATCAACCTGATCCCCCATACCATGCAGCATACCGTGATGCAGTTTGCCAAAGCCGGAGACGCAGTGAACCTGGAAATTGATTTGATCGCACGTTATGTCGAACGCATGCAAGCCTGGGAGCAGGAATAATGTCGGCCCAGATCAGTACTATTGAAGCGATCATCAGCGATATCCGCGCCGGAAAAATGGTCATCCTGGTGGATGACGAGCACCGTGAAAACGAAGGTGACTTTGTCATTGCTGCCGAATTCGTCACCGCAGAACATATCAACTTCATGGCGAAATATGGCCGCGGCCTGATCTGCCTGACATTGACCGAGCAACGTTGCCGCCAGCTAAACCTGCCGCCGATGACACGCAAAAACGGCACCCGCCTGGGCACCAACTTCACGGTATCGATTGAAGCGGCTGAAGGCGTGACTACTGGTATCTCAGCGGCTGACCGTGCCACCACTATCCGTGCGGCGATCGCCAAGAATGCCAGGGCCAGCGATATTGTCAGCCCCGGGCATATCTTCCCGATAGGCGCGATGAATGGCGGCGTACTGGTACGCGCCGGACATACCGAAGCCGGTTGCGACCTGGCCCAGCTGGCAGGTTGCGAGCCTGCCAGTGTGATCTGCGAGATACTGAAAGATGACGGTGAAATGGCACGCCTGCCGGATCTGATGCAGGTAGCGGCAGAACATGACATCAGGATAGGCACCATTGCCGACCTCATTCACTACCGTGCTGCGCATGAGACCCTGATTGAACGTAGTGCCGAGCGCAAGATCGAAACGGCGTATGGCCCCATGCAACTGATCGCCTACCGCGACAATATCGCCCAGGAAACACACCTTGTGCTGGTCAAGGGAGATCCGCTCACGGCTGCCGAAACTCTGGTGCGCGTACATGAGCCGTTATCGATGATAGACCTGCTGGATAGCAGCCACCAGTCACATAGCTGGAATCTGCTACACGCGATGAAAACCATCAGCGCTGCCCCTTGCGGCGTGATTGTGCTGATCAACCATGACGAAGACGGCCTGGGGCTGACCGACAGGATTTTACGTGCGGACCAGAAACTGACGTTTAACCAGGAGTTACGCAACTACGGTATAGGTTCACAGATCCTGCTGGACCTTGGTGTGAAAAAAATGCGCCTGATGGCGGCACCGCGCAAGATGCCCAGCATGGATGGTTTCGGGCTGGAAATCACCGGCTACCTCAATGAAGAAGAGGCACCACCTTTATGAGTGAACAATTGCCTTTGAGTGAACAAAGCGAACGTTTGAACCTGACAGGCCAGATCCTGATCGCGATGCCTGCCATGCAGGACCCTTATTTCAGCAAAAGCGTCATCCTGATCTGCAGCCACGACGATGACGGTGCCATGGGCATGATCCTCAACCATCCACTGCAGCTGAATGTAGGCGATCTGTTTGAACAGCTGGAGATGACATGCGATGCCCCGCACCAGCAAGACCGCCAGGTGCATTTTGGCGGGCCGGTACAGGTTGAGCGCGGATTCGTGCTGCATACACCCGCTACCGAATTCAACACTACACTCAGCCTGTCTGAAGGCCTGGCGATGACCTCTTCCAAGGATATCCTGGAAGCGGCAGCCCGGGATGAAGCGCCGCAGGACATGTTTATCGCGCTGGGTTACACCGGCTGGTCTTCCGGCCAGCTGGAAGACGAGATCCAGGCCAATACCTGGCTGACTCTGCCGTTGCAGGATACGCAGCACCTGCACACGCTGATTTTCAACCTGCCTAATGATGACAAGGTATTGTGGGCCATGCAAAAACTGGGCGTAGATTACGCCACCCTGTCCGAGGTTGCAGGGCATGCCTGACATCAAACACGGCAAACAACCCTTAACCCAAAGCCACCTGCCTATTACCGAACGCCGCTACCCCGATATCAGCGGCAGCGTGATCGCATTTGATTTCGGGGAAAAACGCATAGGCGTCGCGGTCGGTGAAACCCTGCTCGCACTGGCGCACCCCTTGCTCACCATTGAAGCGGAAGACAATGCGGGAAAATTTGAACAGATCGCGTCGCTGCTACAGGAGTGGCAGCCAGTCCTGCTGGTGGTTGGCCTGCCGATGACCCTGGATGGCGAAGCCCATGCCATGACCGCCCTGGCCCAGAAATTTGCGCAGCGGCTTGAGGGCCGCTTTAATTTACCTGTCATGATGGTGGATGAGCGCCTCAGTTCGGCCGAAGCTTCACAATCACTTCGTGAAGCCGGCATTAAAGGCCGTGCGCAGAAACAACATTTGGACCAGGTTGCCGCACAAACTATATTACAATCTTATTTTGACGCCTATCACTCACGTTCATAGCACAGGAACCTCATGATACTGCCTGACCCCGAACAGTTACTGGATCAGCTTTACGACCAATTAAAACCCCGCATTCAAGACAGCACCGCTTTGGTGGGTATCTATACCGGCGGTGTATGGCTGATGGAAAAACTCCTGGAACGCCTGCAAAACGAGCTGGGCCGTGACATTGCCCATGGCAAGCTGAATGCCTCCATGTACCGCGATGATTATGCAAGGCGCGGCATGAAAACCGCAGTCCAGCCAGGCCATATTCCTTTTGACGTCAATGACAGGCATATCATCCTGATAGACGATATTTTTTACACTGGGCGCACCGTGCGCGCGGTGATCAACGAATTATTCGATTATGGCCGTCCTGGCCTGATTGAACTGGCCGCGCTGATCAACCGCGGCGGTGCCCAGTTACCAATCAGCCCGGATATCGTAGGTGCCGACATTCCGCTTCAGCCACACCAGGCATTTGAACTTTCCATCAATACACAGGGACGCCTGAGCCTCAGTGTGACAGAGAATACCAGCGCGTCCAACCAGACTGCACCTGACAGTGGAGCTAATTAACATGTATAACCCGCAACTGAATGCGCAGGGACAATTACAACACCTGCTCAGTATCGAGGGGCTGCCGAAACGCATCCTGACTGATATCCTGGATGCTGCCGAAAACTTTGTTGGCGTGGCCGAACGCGAGATCAAGAAAGTGCCGCTGTTACGCGGCAAAACCGTCTGCAACCTGTTTTTTGAAAACAGCACCCGCACCCGCACCACCTTTGAGATTGCCGCCAAACGCCTGTCTGCCGATGTGCTGAACCTGAATGTCAGCACCTCGTCGCAATCCAAGGGCGAAACCATACTGGACACCGTCAACAACCTGATCGCCATGCATGCGGACATGTTTGTCGTGCGTCACCAGCAAAGTGGTGCCGCGCACTTTATCGCGCAACATGTACCGCCGCATATCAGCGTCATCAACGCCGGTGACGGCCGTCATGCGCACCCCACCCAGGGTTTGCTGGATGTGTTCACCATACGCAAATACAAACCCGAGATGCATAACCTGCGCGTCGCCATTGTCGGTGACGTGTTGCATTCCAGGGTAGCCCGCAGCGAAATCCACGCGCTGGCAACACTGGGTGTACCTGAAATCCGCGTCATTGCACCGCGCACCCTGTTGCCTGCCGGCGTCGAAAAACTGGGGGTACAGGTCTACCACAATATGGATACAGGACTGAAAGACGTCGATGTGATCATGATGCTGCGCCTGCAAAACGAACGCATGTCGGGCGCGCTGCTACCGAGTACGCAAGAGTTCTTCCAGACCTTTGGCCTGACACCGGAACGGCTGGCACTGGCAAGGCCGGATGCGATTGTCATGCATCCTGGCCCGATGAACCGTGGGGTAGAGATCGATTCCAGTGTGGCCGACGGCAAACAGTCCGTCATCCTGCCGCAAGTCACTTACGGCATCGCGGTACGTATGGCAGTGATGGCGATTCTGGGGGGAGGCAACGCCGCATGAATATAGTAATCAAGCAAGGCCGCGTGATCGATGCCAGCCAGCAGCTGGATCAAGTCAGCGATGTATATATCAGCGGTGAGAAAATCGTTGCCATCGGCGATGCCCCTGCAGGTTTCAAAGCCGACCGGACGCTGGATGCCAATGGCAAATGGGTACTGCCCGGCCTGGTGGACCTGTGTGCGCGTCTGCGTGAACCCGGCAGTGAATACAAAGCAACCTTATTGAGCGAGTTACGTGCGGCGATGGCCGGTGGCGTCACCAGCCTGGCTTGCCCGCCCGATACCGAGCCGGTGCTGGATGAACCAGGCCTGGTGGAAATGCTTAAACACCGTGCCAAGTCACATGCGCTGGCCCATGTATATCCGTTAGGCGCGGTTACCCGCCACCTGGAGGGCCATCTGCTGACCGAAATGTTTGCGCTGACCTCGGCTGGCTGTGTCGGCTTTTCACAGGCAGATACGGCGATCGTCGATACGCAGGTGCTATGGCGTGCCTTTGAATATGCCGCCACTTTTGGTTACACCCTGTTTATGCGTCCGGAAGACCCCTACCTGGCAAAGAACGGCGTCGCCCATGACGGCGAAGTCGCTTCCAGGCTGGGCCTGAAAGCCATTCCGGTCGCTGCGGAAACTATCGCGTTGCAAACCATGCTGCGCATCGCCCAGGATACCGGAGCCAGCTTGCATATCGCCCGTGTATCCACCGCCGAATCTGTAGAGCTGATACGCCAGGCCAAACAGTCCGGTGCAAGCCTGACCGCCGATGTCAGCATACAGCACCTGCACCTGACCGAAATGGATATCGGATTCTTTGACAGCATGGTGCACCTGAAACCGCCGGTGCGCACCCAGCGTGACCGCGATGCCTTGCGTGCCGGATTGCTGGATGGCACGCTGGATGCCATTTGCTCTGACCATACCCCGGTGGATGATGATGCCAAAGCCGTGCCATTCGCCGAGTCGCACCCCGGTGCTTCGGCACTGGAACTATTGCTCCCGCTGACACTGAAGTGGGCAGCACAGGCCAAACTTTCCCCGGCTCAGGCATTGCTCAAAATCACGCAGACCCCGGCCAATATCCTGGGTGTGCCTGCCGGTAACCTGAAAGTCGGTGCTACCGCTGACGTGGTGATTTATGACCCGGAAGTCGAATGGCGGGTGGATAGCCGCGTGCTGGTCAGCCAGGGCAAGAACACGCCCTTCCTTAACCAGTCACTGGCCGGTAAAGTGTCCGCCACCCTGACCAGTGGTGAACTGGTGTTCCAGCAGGAAACGTTACAGCTGAATTTTTAAGCTGGCTGAAAGCAAAAAAGCCGCCGCTAAAAATTCAGCGACGGTTTTTTGTTTTTTAGCAGGTTTAGCTAAGCAGGAATGACTTTATAAGATATCCAGGTTGGATATCTTGCTCTGGCCCTGATTCTCCGGATTCGCCAGCTTGCTGTTAAGTTTGATCTTCAGCCTTAAATCGTTGACCGAGTCGGCATTTCGCAACGCATCGTCGTAAGTGATCTTGCTGTCTTCATACAAGTCGAACAAAGCCTGGTCAAAGGTCTGCATACCCAGCTCGCGCGATTTAGCCATGATCTCCTTGATCGCATGCACATCCCCCTTGTAAATCAGGTCCGAGATCAATGGCGAATGCAGCAGCACCTCTACCGCTGCCACGCGGCCACTGCCATCCACTTTGGGAATCAGGCGCTGTGAAGCGACACAGCGCAGGTTCAGCGACAAGTCCATCAGCAATTGCTGGCGGCGCTCTTCCGGGAAAAAGTTAATAATGCGGTCCAGCGCCTGGTTGGTGCTGTTGGCATGCAAGGTTGCCAGGCACAAATGCCCGGTTTCCGAGAAGGCGATCGCATAATCCATGGTCTCACGGTCGCGGATTTCGCCGATCATGATCACGTCAGGCGCCTGACGCAGCGTGTTTTTCAATGCGGCATGCCAGTTTTCGGTATCCACGCCGACTTCGCGCTGGGTCACAATGCAATTCTTGTGGCCATGAATAAATTCCACCGGATCCTCAATGGTGATGATATGGCCGTAACTGCTCTCGTTCCTATGCCCCAGCATCGCCGCCATCGAAGTCGATTTACCGGAACCGGTACCGCCGACAAAGATCACCAGGCCACGTTTGGCCATGACGACGTCTTTCAATACTGGCGGAAGTTTCAAATCCTCGAATTTGGGGATATTGGTATTGATCACGCGGAACACCAGCCCGACAGCGCTACGCTGAATAAACGCATTGACGCGGAAGCGCCCTACCGAAGACATGCTGATCGCGAAATTGCATTCCAGGGTTTCCTGGAATTCCTGTGCCTGCTTGTCATTCATCACCGCGCGGGCGATCTCGGCAGTTTGCTGGGTATTCAGAGTTTGTGATGACACCGGCGTCAGCTTGCCATCTATCTTCATCGCCGGCGGGAAACCGGCGGTGATAAACAGGTCAGACGCTTTCTGGGTGACCATCAGCTTGAGCAGGTCATTCACAAACTTCTCGGTCTGTGCGCGGTCTGCTCCGGTTTGCATATTATCCATGCTGCACCTAGCCCATGATCGAATCGCGGTTAGCCGCTTTGGTACGTGCCTCATCAGCACTGATCACATTGCGCTTCACCAGGTCCTGCAGGTTCTGGTCCAGGGTCTGCATGCCCACGCTCTGGCCGGTCTGGATGGCAGAATACATCTGCGCGATCTTGTTCTCACGGATCAGGTTACGGATCGCAGGTGTACCTATCATGATTTCATGCGCGGCTACACGACCCTGCTCATCCTTGGTTTTACAGAGTGTTTGCGAGATCACGGCGCGCAAGGATTCAGAGAGCATGGAGCGCACCATTTCCTTTTCAGCTGCCGGGAACACATCGACCACACGGTCTATGGTCTTGGCAGCAGAACTGGTATGCAAGGTACCGAACACCAGGTGGCCGGTTTCCGCAGCGGTCAGCGCCAGACGTATGGTTTCCAGGTCACGCATCTCACCCACCAGGATCACGTCGGGGTCTTCACGCAATGCCGAACGCAAGGCGTTGTCGAAAGACTGTGTATGCGGGCCGACTTCACGCTGGTTGATCAGTGACTTTTTGGAAGTATGTACAAACTCGATCGGGTCTTCCACGGTCAGGATATGCGACATCTGCGTATCATTGATGTAATCGATCATCGCCGCCAGTGTGGTGGATTTACCGGAACCGGTTGGCCCTGTCACCAGCACGATACCGCGCGGGGTATCTGCGAGGTCCTTGAATACTTTAGGTGCATTCAGTTCTTCCAGTGTCAGCACTTTGCTAGGAATGGTACGGAATACCGCACCGGCACCGCGCTGCTGGTTGAATGCGTTGACCCGGAAACGCGCCAGGTCAGGGATTTCGAACGAGAAGTCACACTCCAGATTTTCTTCATACAATTTGCGCTGGCTGTCATTCATGATGTCATACAGCATACGGTGCACTTCTGCATGTTCCATGGCCGGCAAGTTGATTTTTCGCACGTCGCCATGCACACGGATCATCGGTGGCAAACCGGAAGATAAATGTAAGTCTGACGCTTTATTTTTGACAGAAAATGTCAATAAATCTGAAATATCCACAATTGACTCCAGTGATTTTTATATAATGTTATTTTGTTATTCAAGCTGTATCGGCATTCACGCTACACATCCATGACTGCACTTAATACTCCTGCTGACAAGCTGGCCGACAATATCGCGCTGATCCAGCAACATATTGCACAAGCCAGAACACGCTTTCAGGCGGCACAGCAGGTCACCCTGTGCGCAGTCAGCAAGTCGCAACCCGCCGCAGCCATCCGCCAGGCCTATGCAGCCGGTCAGACCGTATTTGGCGAAAACTACCTGCAGGAAGCGCTGGCAAAGCAGCAGCAATTAAACGATTGTGTAATAGCATGGCACTTTATTGGGCCGATTCAAAGCAACAAAACACAGCAAATTGCCCGTCAATTCGATTGGGTACATTCGGTTGACCGCCTGAAAATCGCCCAACGGCTCTCAGATGCCCGTTCCGCAGAGCTGCCGCCGCTGAATATTTGCCTGCAAGTAAATATCAGCGAAGAGGCAAGCAAGAGTGGTGCCAGTGGCCAGGAAATACTGGAACTTGCCTTAAATATCAAACAATTGCCACATTTACGGCTGCGCGGGCTGATGGCTATCCCGGCACCTCAACACGATTTCGACCTGCAACGTGACCAATTCCGGCAGGTGCGTTCGTTATTCGAGCAACTGAATGCCCATGGCCTGCAACTGGATACGCTTTCCATAGGCATGAGCGGCGATTACGAAGCCGCGATTGCCGAAGGCGCCACGCTGGTACGCATAGGGACCGCGATTTTCGGTGCGCGCCAGCCTAAACCCAATACCGATCCAGACTTAGCTACCAAAGGAGCTGTTTAACCATGTCCTCAATCGCATCACCCCGTATCGCTTTTATTGGCGGCGGGAATATGGCGCAAGCCCTGATCATAGGCCTGAAACAGCGCGCTTTCAACATGCAACAGATCACGGTGATCGATCCTGATGTCGCCAAGCACAACCAGTTGCAGCAGCATCTAGGTGTAGGCACGGCACAGGCGTTATCAGCAGAAGCCTTGCAGGTCGATGTGATTGTGCTAGCGGTGAAGCCACAGCAACTCAAAGCAGTGGCTGAATCACTCGCACCCTACCTGCAGTCCCAACTGGTGATCTCGGTGGCGGCCGGTATCCGTACCGCAGATCTAAGCCGCTGGCTGAATGGCTATAACACGCTGATCCGCACCATGCCAAATACGCCGGCACAGATCCAGGCGGGTGTGACCGGGGTTTACGCGCTGGACAACGTCAGTGGAAGCCAGCGCCAACTGGCAGATAGCCTCCTGCAGGCGGCTGGCGATGTGGTATGGCTGATCGAAGAAACCCAACTGGATGCCGTCACTGCGATTTCCGGCAGCGGCCCGGCTTATGTATTCCTGCTGATAGAAGCGCTTACTGATGCCGGCGTCGCATTGGGGCTGGATAAAGCCCAGGCATTGCAACTGAGCGTGGCCACTTTCAAAGGTGCCAGCCTGTTGGCAGCTGCCAGCGAGACGCCGGTCGCGACATTACGCGAGCAGGTCACTTCCAAAGGTGGCACCACCGAACAAGGTTTGCTGAGCCTTAATCAGCACAACATTCATGCCATCATTCAACATGCGGCACAACAAGCAGCCAACCGGGCAAAAACCCTGGGCGACGAACTGGGAGGACAATAACAATGTTAATGAAAATAACTATTTTTCTACTGACTGTAATTTTTAGTATTCTTACTTTCTTACTAATACTACGCTTTCTCATGCAATGGACTCGTACATCGTTCCAAAATCCGTTGGGGCAAATGGCAATAGCATTAACCGATTTCATGGTTAAACCAACTCGCAAGCTTATTAAACCAGTCAGGCAATGGGACATGTCTACAGTATTACTGGCCTTACTTGCACAGATTATTTTGTATGCTTCTCTTTCAATACTATCAGGGCTAATACCTGAACCAGCAGCATGGTTGTGGCTAGCTGTCATAGGAGTTTTGAGACAGATAGTTGATGTATTTTTTTATGCTATTCTATTGATGGCAATTTTGAGTTGGGTTAACCCATACAGTCCAATTTACGGGGTTTTGAATCAGCTTTCTTCACCAATTCTTGATCCTTTACGGCGTGTTCTGCCATCGATACAAGGATTCGATTTCTCTGCGCTAATCGCACTGATTCTGTTACAAATGATCAACCATATCATCTTGCCAGAACCACCTATTGGATTATTCTAGATCTTGCAGGGCGACTTATCGGTCGCCCTGCAACTTTTCTTAAATCTACATCCACACGATATCGAACTCTTCACGCCCGTACTGGGTATCCGGGTGCAGAGACACCGGCCTTTTAATAAAGTCGGAGAGGCTGGCCAGGCTTTGTGACTCCTCGTCACCCAGCATATTGATGACCTCAGGTGAGGCCAGGATCTTGAACGCATTGGCGCTCTTGAACTGCCTGGATTCGCGCAACAGTTCGCGCATGATTTCATAACAGATGGTTTGCGCTGTTTTCAACTCGCCACGTCCCTGGCATACCTTGCAGGATTCGCACAGCAGATGCGCCAGGCTTTCACGTGTACGTTTGCGGGTCAGCTCCACCAGCCCCAATGTGGAAAAACCGTTCACATTGATACGTGCCCTGTCCAGCGTCACTGCTTTGCGCAGTTCTTCAAGTACCGCTTCGCGTTGTGCGTCTTCATCCATATCGATAAAGTCGACAATGATAATGCCGCCCAGGTTACGTAACCGCAGCTGACGCGCTATGGTTTGTGCGGCTTCAAGGTTGGTTTTAAAGATGGTATCGGACAGGTTTTTGCCACTGACGAAACTGCCGGTGTTCACATCCACCGTGGTCAACGCTTCCGTCTGGTCAAAAATCAGGTAACCGCCGGATTTAAGCTCTACCTTACGTGACAGGGCTTTTTCGATTTCATTTTCAATATCATAGAACTCGAACAGAGAGCGCTCGCCCTTGTAATGCGTGAGCGGCTTGACGGCGTGAGAAACGTATAACTCGGCAAATTCCTTTAGCCGCTCGAACATCTCACGTGAATCGACGCGGATATTGGTGGTTTCCTTGCATACCACGTCACGCAATATGCGGCGCGGCAAACTCAGGTCATAAAAGATCAGGGATCGCTCGCCTACCGTCTTGCTCTCTTTCTGGATCTTATTCCAGACCTTGCGTAAATATTCGATATCGGCCAGTAATTCTTCATCAGTAGCGGCCTCTGACATTGTGCGGATGATGTAACCGCCTTCGCGTTCTTCCGGCAGCAAGCCTAACAAGCGGTTACGCAGGAATTCGCGTTCTTCCTCTATATCGATCCGTTGCGATACGCCTATGTGCTTCTGGTAGGGCAGATACACCAGGAAACGGCCGGCAATGCTGATCTCGGTAGTCAGGCGCGCGCCTTTGGTGCCGATGGCTTCCTTGATCACCTGCACGATGATCGATTGCCCTTCATGCAAAACTTCCTGGATAGGCCGGTCGGTTTTCACCTCGCCGTCTTCGGTATGGCATTCCATGATATCCGCCGCATGCAGAAAAGCCGCGCGTGGCAGACCGATCTCGACAAAGGCTGATTGCATGCCAGGCAATACACGGACGACAGTGCCGCGATAGATATTACCGACTATACCAAGGGAAGATGCCCTCTCGATATGCAACTCCTGGACAACCCCCTGCTCCAGAATCGCCACCCGCGTCTCCTGCGGCGTGACGTTGATCAATACTTCCTGCGCCAATGACATTTTGCTTTACCCGATCCAAACCATTATCTTTTTTCCAGAGTTTACCACGCGTGCAGCAACTGCGCCGTTTCATGCAAAGGCAAGCCCATCACGCCGCTATAGCTGCCATCAATGCGCGAGATCCACGCCCCCGCCTGCCCCTGTATGCCATAGGCACCGGCTTTGTCCATCGGTTCACCGCTATCCACATATGCCTGCAATATTTCATGGGGCACCTGCATCATTTCTACTTTTGTTGAATTTAATAAACACCGCACTTCGCCATCCTGGTAAACCGCCACCGCGGTATGCACCCAATGCACGCTGCCGCTTAGACTGGAAAGCATAGCCATCGCGTCCGCAGCATCTACCGGCTTGCCGAGGATATCCTGTCCCAGTGCAACCGTGGTATCCGCGGCCAGGATCGTTGATCCGCTACCGCCATGGCTTGCCGCGATCGCCAGCGCTTTCGCTTGTGCCAGGCGTTGCACATAGACCGCCGGGTCTTCGCCTGGCAGGCTGGATTCATCGATATCTGCCGGCACGATATCGCACTGCACGCCTAATTGTGCAAGCAGCTCCACCCGGCGCGGGCTGCGGGATGCCAGAATTATTTTTTTATGTTGCATAGTCATTCACAGTCATTCAAAACTCAAACACTACAAGTTAACACAAAGCCGCCTTTTTTCTTAGCCAGTGTCTTCGCCTGGCCACACACCGCGGAATGCCAACTTGCCTGACAGCCGCTAATGGCATTGTGTACAATAGCCGTTCACCTCACTCCATGATTTAAGATAAATCCCCATGAATTCGATTGAACACCTGCTGCAGCGCGCCGAGCATTTGATCACGCGCCTGGAAACCTTGTTGCCCGCCCCTTTAACTGAGCCTAACTGGCAAGTCACTGCCTGGCGCTGGGTCAAACAAGGCGCCCAGGGCCAGTTGCAAGCGGTAGAACACCCGCACTCTGTTTCGCTGGAAGATATCCGCTTTATTGACAGGCAAAAAACTGAAGTCGTTCGTAATACCCGCCAGTTTTTGCAAGGCCTGCCGGCCAACCATGTATTACTGACCGGCGCACGCGGCACCGGCAAGTCTTCACTGGTAAAAGCCTTATTAAATGCTTACTCAGATATTGGCTTAAGGCTGATCGAAGTCGATAAACAGGATCTGACCGACCTGCCGCAGATCACGCAACTGATCAGGAACCGTCCGGAAAAATTCATCATCTTTTGTGACGACCTGACGTTTGAAGCGAATGATACCGGCTATAAAGCCTTGAAGGTCATTCTGGACGGCTCGATTGAAAACGCCTCATCGAATCTGCTGGTATATGCCACCTCCAACCGCAAGAACCTGATGCCGGAATATATGGCGGATAACCAGCCGGTACTGGAGAAAACCGGCGAGATCCGCCCTAACGATACCATAGACGAGAAAACCTCTTTGGCCGAACGCTTCGGTTTGTGGCTATCTTTCTACAGTTTCGACCAGGATGAATACCTCAGCATTGCCGGGCACTGGCTGGACACGTTCGGTATCTCTATGGATGATGCGGCACGCCATGCAGCATTGCAGTTCTACCATACACGTGGCGCGCGCAGTGGCCGTGTCGCTTACCAGTTTGCCAAGGATTACGCCGGCAAACTGCAGCTGAAGTCCTGATCATGGCAAAACTGGTACAAGTCGCGGTCGCCATCCTGATACGACCCAACGGTGAATACCTGCTCGCCAGCCGGCCTGATGGCAAAGGCTGGGCAGGCTGGTGGGAATTCCCCGGTGGCAAGATAGAAGCCGGGGAAACGCCGGAACACGCATTGGTCCGTGAATCCCAGGAAGAATTAGGGATCACCCCGACAACAATTCAACCGTGGATAAAACGGCGTTACGACTACCCTGCCACGCACGATGCAGAAGCCAAAACCGTGTTGCTGCATTTCTTTTTTGTCAGCGAATGGCAAGGGGAATTGCAGGCACGTGAGGGCCAGCAGTTTGCCTGGCAACACCCGCAAAAGCTCAATGTCAGCCCGGTATTGCCGGCAAACGCTCCGATTATGCAAGCACTCTCATTACCGCCTGTGTACGCTATCAGCAATGTGCAGGAAATGGGTGAGCACGCTTTCTTGCAGGCATTGAGAAAGCAATTGGATCAAGGCCTGCAACTGCTGCAAGTCCGCGAGCCGCAACTAACCACAGAGCAACTTGCAGAGTTAAGTAAAAAAGTACTCAACCTTTGTAGTGAATACGACTGCCGTTCGTTGCTAAACGGCGAACCAGACCAAGCTTTACAGCTTGGCTACCAGGGAGTGCATTTAAATAGCCAGCGTTTAATGGCATTAAGCAATAAACCCGAAATTCTGCTGGTCGGTGCATCATGTCACGACCTATCCGAGCTGCAAAAAGCGCAAAGCCTGCAACTCGATTTTGCGCTACTCTCCCCTGTATTACCGACACGCAGCCATCCGGAAGCGACTAGATTAGGCTGGGAGAAATTTAGTGAAATAGTGAATGGTCTGGATATCCCTGTTTATGCACTGGGCGGCATGCATTTGGAACACCTATCCCAGGCCCAAGCCTGTGGTGGGCGCGGCGTCGCGATGCAACGGGCGATCTGGATGCAACCATGACTGGATCAACCTTGGATCGCATCTGTGATCAACATACATTCAAAGAGGGTTTAAATTGACAAGGTATCTTTTAATTTTTATCGCTTTCATTATTAGTGGGTGTAGCACAATCAGTCCAAGGACCGATGCAAACTGGGCTGAATACAAGGAAAGTGGTAAGGCCTCTTATTATGCCAACAGCCACCAGTCAAAAAAGACCGCTAGCGGTGAGCTATATAAACAGGAACTCAAAACCGGCGCTCATAAAGTATTGCCATTTGGTTCGCTGGTCAAAGTGACGAATGTCGATAATGGTAAAACGGTCACTGTCAAAATCAATGATCGTGGTCCTTACGTAAAAGGACGGGTAATTGATCTTTCAAAATCCGCATTCAGTGAGATCGGCAGCACTTCAAACGGTGTTATTGATGTGCAAATTGAGGTTATCGAGTAGCACTTTTCTACAGCCTTAGTTCTTTTATGAAATGTTTATTAATAACGAGGGTTAAGCAAAGGTTGTCGCTAGTCCCTTACTTCGAAAGTTAGGTTTCACTATGGCAACCGATTGGCTCATTTACTACATGACAAGGCCTCTTGGCCTTGCTGTCATCGTGCTTGTTATTGCCGCCCCATTCCTGATTTGGCGTGTCGTTTTAGGAGGCGCTGCTAAGTATGTAGGTTACAGGCCACTCGCTGCAGCTTATGTACTTGCTCTGCTAGGCCTTCTGCTCATGAACTTCGTCTACTCGAATATCGAATTTAGCTCCAGAGTTTCGAGTGGCGCGCTTCTAGAGGCCGAACGATGGAATCACGTCCCAGGCTGGAGCCTCTACATCAGCATCATTTCTCTCATATTTGTTCTTCCTCTTCTCGGTCTTGTTGCCACGCCGGCGTCGGCATTCCTCCTCAAGCGAGGAATCTTTTCTATCAAAGCAACATCCACGGCGGCAGTCATCATTTGGTTTGTACTCGTGTTGTGCATGTGGCTCTTTCCTTCAAATGAGTGGCACCGCACGCATCGCCTAGAGTCACTGCTGGCCTCTATCACTTCAGTAGGCAGCGGCCTCTTATTCGTCGCGCTTCCTTTCTGCCTTGGCATTTTCTGCATGTCCAGAAGGCGTAAATGTCGTGAAACCTAACCTCTTCAATCAAAAAAGATGTCAGCGAGTCATTAGATTCGGCATAACCCATCATTCAAGCGGGACCTGCTAAAGCAGGTCCTTAATTCAAACATTAGACGGCTTCAGCCACAACATGAAACTTAACAGACTGCTCATTTTTATTCCCTTTTTTCTAGGATCGCTTTTTGCTGGCATGTTGATACTTTTTTATGAGTCGCCTGTTAAAGAAGAGCTCACTTTCCCTCTGTTTTCAGAAGCAGAGTCATGTGTCCAAACAAAGCTTGAGAGCATCCGATGGATTAACAGGGATGATGTGTCAATTGTGACGTTCTCAAATAAACCTATGACAGCGATTCCAGTTAGTGGGTATGTTGTACTATCACTTGAGCATCAAAGCAAGAGTAAGTTAGAGCCTGTTATAAACGCAGTATTTCATGACTGCTACCCAGAGAATATTTCTGAATTTAAAATGACTGGAACTCTGACTCAGTCGTTGGAAGTTGCAACGTCAGTGCTTGAATCCGAGCTAAAAGGACAGAAGAAAAGGGCATCGATTGAAATCAATACTTCTAAGCACGAATTGAAGTATTCAATTTGGCCTTAGATTCAAAACCAAGCCTAACCCATCAGTCAAGTGGGACTGGCGAAAAGAGCTTTTATGAAATGTTTATTAATAACGAGGGTTGAGCAACCATTGTCGCCAGCCCCTTACTTCAAACGTTAGGCAACACATGAAAAAGCCACATACATTATTACCTGCGTTTGTAGCAATTGTGTGTGCTATTCCTGCATCAATAGTAGCCATTGTTTTTCTACCTTGGTCTGCCTTTGCTGCTATTGCTGCAATTTCAAATGAGCCTAAGTTGGCTTTATTTAATTTGGTTTTCCTTATAGCTTCTATTTTTGCATTAGTAAACTATTGGCGTTTGGCTGACCTAACTCTTAAAAGTCAATCTATGAAATTTGGTTTATTATTTTTGTTAGGTGTTGTAGCTGCAATTTTCAGTATTTGGGTTGCTTTTGATGCAATGCCAATCGGCGCAGCACTTTTTGTCTTTATACCAATAGTTATGGCTACTGGGTGGCTCGTGATAATTCAGCGTAACCTTACCAAAGGCTCAAAAGGCCTAACCCATCATTCAAGCGGGACGCCTAACGGCGCCCCTTAATTCAGACGTTAGGCATTTCAATGTCAGACCTAAACTTATTACCTAAACACCTAGCTGACAAATCAATCTCAGAGCAAGAAATTGTGCTTCCGATAGATGAAGCCATTGAAGCAATCGATATACTAGAATCTCAAGGCTATCACGTGCTAGGCTGGGAAGGGTGGATCAAGGCAAAGAGTGGCGTTATCGGGCATCAAAACGCTCCACAAGGCTCAATTAGCCTAGAAAATTTATCGGTAGCAAGCGCAGCCCAATTTTGCCGCGAAACAATAAACACTGAGGCAGCACAGTGGCTTCTATCAAACTCTGGAGCAAAAGATGAACTGCATATTTGCATTACTGTGCAAGCCTAACCCATCCATCAAGCGGGACGCGCTAAAGCGCGCCCCTTATGTCAAACGTTAGGCAACACAACGTGTCAGGTCAAAAAACAATGAATAATCGTTTACTAATAATTTTAGCCTCACTCTTTTTTATTGGGTGTAGCTCTACGCCCACCAGAAAAGATTTTACCCAAAAGTCTAATTTAGATGCCTTTGTAACCGCTGCTGACGAAAGTGCTTTTGATGTCGTTACCAGCAATAAAGCCACAACAAGAATTATCACTATAAATGGCGTCTCAACTGGTTCATCTCGGTTCAATCGCGGTGCTGGAATAGTGAGCCCTGGACTGGTAACGTTGAAGTTACGCTTTTGGGGAGAGAATAAAGGCATGGGATTCCCAATGGGAACGCCTGTTGGGAAGGTCGTAACTTTTGGCTGCATCTCTTTTGAAGCAAAACCAAGAAAAAATTATGAAGTTTCTACGATAGTGAGTGAAAAGTCTTACATAGTTTTAGTAACTGAGGCTTCTAATACCACTGGAATCGATAGCTATCAAATCAAAGTTCCATTTGATAGCAAAATAGAAAAAGACACATCTTGTGATGGTATAAAGTCAGATTGATGTACAGGTTATTTCATTCCAACAAATTAACTTTTATGCCTAACCCATCATTCAAGCGGGACACGCTAAAGCGTGCCCCTTAATTCAAACGTTAGGTACCTCATGCAATTCGTTACCAAATTATCAACGGGGATTGAGGTAATCCATCTCAAGTTTGAGAATAAAAGACCAGATTATTTATACGCTCACAAACCTTCGTTAAAAGATGAGAAGGGGCGTTGGAGAATCGATCTTGTGAAGTTTGACGAGTTTTTGTCTGAGGCTTTGAAAGACCAAAGTTTTGGAGATTCGATAGATAGATTTATGTTTGGGTTTGAAATGGCTGACTTCGATAGCTGGGGTTGGTCAAATGTTGCTACCTACGTGAGTTATCGGCCCAAAGATAAAACTTTACTGAGTGTTGGTAAGTTAGATTGGCTAGAGGTAAAAGACAAATCAGCACTAGAGCAGCTTAAGCTATTACAGTGCACTGTTATCGAGTCTATTAATCTTGCAATGCAAGCGAAGCGGAAACCAAAAAATTTTAATCATGTTGCGTTCGCTGAGTTTATGAAACTAATCTTTGATAATTTATTGTTGGAAAGCGTAGTGGCAACACCTATTTCCTAACCCGTCAGTCAAGTGGGACTGGCGAAAAGGTTCTTTTATGAAATGTTTATTAACAACGAGGGTTGAGCAAAGGTGGTCGCCAGCCCCTTACTTCCAATGTTAGGTACTATCGTGAACTCTCAAGATGCTGAAATTAAACCATCTCCATATCAGGTTGGTGAAATCATTATTAGCGGTTTGTTTGAATTCCCGTTCGACTCTTTTGTGACGCAAAGAGATGCAGACCTCTTTTCAGCGGCAACAATAACTAGATCTGATTTTTTGAATGAGTTGTTTCTACTGTCCGTTGCCGCAACAATGCATGCCGTCGAAACCGCGGGGATTTCATCAGATTTAGTTAATAACATATTGAAAGGGATGACTGGTAGACTGGCAGTTTCTAGCAATAAAATGGCAGCATTTGCCCATAAAAATATCGAAGAGGCATACCCTTACTATGTCGAGGCTTCTCAGCAACCTTTAACCAATCCTGAAGACGATTTAGACTTGTCAGAAATTGAGTTGGCTTTTGGAGATCGCTTATATTTCTACGGGGAGGAATCTGATGTGCGAGGCAATGCTTGCGTACTTTTGTGTGCAGTAACACCAAAAGCAGTTTGGCCTGCACAGTTAAATGGAGCAACTGCAACTCTAGCGTGGTCTGGGCTTGTCAATGCTCAATAATTTAGCTAACCCATCATTCAAGCGGGACGCCTAACGGCGACCCTTACTTCAAACTTTAGAGCGAAACCATGAAAGCTACAGAGTTGAAATTCCGTGCTCATGAATATACAGGGCGAGAAAAGGGGATGATGGTAATCGGAACCACTACTCAGCTTCACCAGTTATCCGAGCTTTTGAAAGCTCCCATTAACACTGAAGCAATCGAATGGCCAACACAAGTTACTTCAATTAATATTGGCTCTAAATCCAACCCATATATTTTGTCATTTCACATTGAAAACAACTCAAATAAACCGCTTTCAAATATACCGCGATGCTCAAGGTCATTTTGGCTCTTAGCAACATTAATACCCTTAGCTATTGTTGGTGTGTTAGCAATAATCAATTGGGGAAAAAATGCGCTCTAAACCATCATTCAATCGGGACGCCTAACAGCGTCTTCAAACGTTAGGCATACCATAATGGACAAGCAACGCATCAATATTCTCCTTGCTGAGTTAGAAGATTTGGTACCTATTGAAGGTGCAGAAGTGCAGTTTCTAAATGGGCCAGAGGAAGCATTGTTCAAAGCCACAGAGGCGGGTTATTTACGCTTTGGCCTCGAATTCATGAAAGGCGCATTTCTGCCGAAGCAGAATGAGAAAGTGTCTGATTTCATTCCAATGAATCTAGAGTCTATAGTTACCAACGACTCAACAGTGGCATTTGATTGTTTTTTGCGTGTTGATAGCTTACAAGAACCGGATAAACCTTCCCCATCAAGCAAAGTTATTGGCTGGGCACTCGCAATTACAGGGAGTCTCCTAGTTGTCATGATCTTAATCGGTGTGTTCACTACAATTGGTTGGCTTTTCAAATGACATCTATGCCTAACCCATTATTCAAGCGGGTAAATCAAAATATTACAAATATGACTCAAAAATTTGACGCCGATCACAATATGAATGCTTACAAAATTGGGCAGATGAAGCTAGGCGTTGCCAAAACCCTGGGGCTTGGTTTTGTTTTCGTATGGTTTTTTATTGGTGGGATTGCGCATTTTGCGTTCACTGAACTTGAGATGAAGATTGTACCTCCATGGTTGCCTGCACATAGGGAGCTGGTCCTGATCAGCGGTGTATTTGAGTTGATAGGCGCTATCGGAATCTTATTTGCTCGCACTAGGCGTATTGCCGGTTGGGGACTGATTCTTTTAACTATCGTATTGACGCCTGCCAATGTGTTTATGTTGCAAAACGCTAGCCAGTTTCCCGAGGTCCCTTATTGGGCGCTATTTGCCCGCCTGCCTTTACAGCTTCTCTTGTTATTATGTATCTGGTGGGCGACCAGTCCGCCCAGACCTCATCGTACGCTAGATCCAGGGAATTAAATCCATGCTGGAGCCTTATACACTGCTAATGCCTGATTAGCCAAATTCAACACCTTCGCCTACAATCGTCACCATGTACGAATCAAAAAATAAGCCACCTATCCCAAAAAGACTATTCGCCAGGCGGGTTGCACTCCATGCTGTGATTGCTACCGGTTTGCTGCTGCTTTCACTGGCTATCGGCATGGCGGGCTATATGCATTATGAGCAGCTCGCGTGGCGTGATGCTTTCTTGAACTCGGCGATGCTGATGGGTGGCATGGGGCCTGTGGATGCGCCAAAAACAGATGCTGGAAAAATATTTGCCGGACTGTATGCACTATATGCGGGACTTGTTTTTATCGTCACCGTTGGTCTGGCTCTCACACCGATTGTGCATAGAATAATGCACAAGTTTCACTGGCAGCAAGATAGCCAGGCTTAAATACAAACCAGAATATCAGTATTGACCCGAATCGCCCCAAAGATGACTATTGCAAAACCTTCGCAACCCAACAATCCCTTACATGGCGTGACGCTTGAACATATCGTGACCAGGCTTGTCGATCATTACGGCTGGGATAGGCTTGGCGATAAGATCAATATCAATTGCTTCAAGAATGACCCTTCTGTGAAATCCAGCCTCAAGTTTTTGCGTAAAATGCCTTGGGCTCGCGAGCAGGTTGAGAATTTATATCTCTCTACCTTCTGAATCCCACCACGATTCAGTGTTCCTGAATAAATTCAGTAATCGTATTTAGCATACGTTTGTCACGCAGCGGTTTTGCCAGCTTGCCTGCCATATCGACATGACTGTAACCTTCAAATTCCGCGACCTCTACCGGGCCGCCTGCGGCTTTGATCTTTGCTGCCAGGTTATAAGTGTTTCTGGGCCATACGGTGTTGTCATTGGTGCCTACCATCAATAACATGGGTGGATTTTTACCGGTGACAAAGTTGATCGGTTGAGAGCTTGCACGTTGCGCCTCAGGGCCAAAAATTGTTTTCAAACGATTGCTCTTGAGTGGCAGGAAATCGTAAGGTCCGGCCAGGCCTATCATGCCGGCAAAGTCTGCCGGTGTGCTGTTCTGTTTGGCGAGATACTCAGGGTTTAATACCAACATGGCAGCAATATGCGCGCCGGCAGAATGACCAGCCAGGAAAACGCGATCCGGGTCGCCACCGAATTCTGCTGCATGTGATTTGACCCATTTGGCGGCTATAGCCGGGTCTTCCATGAATCCGGGGAACAGCACCTCGGGATAGATGCGGTAATCGGGAATGACTGCGATAAATCCCTGCGAAGTCATGGCTTCGCCTATGAATTTGTAACTGGCGCGATTGCCGGAATCCCAACTGCCGCCGTAAAAGAACACCACTACCGGCAGGCGTTTGTTTGCCGCGGCATTCTGACCACTATTCGTGGAAGCATCTGGTTGTTGCGGTGTGATTGCCGATTGGCTTTTAGGTACATACACATCTAATTTTTGTCTGGGCAGATCACCATAGGCAATACCATCGCTTAAGCTGTACCCTTTATCAGAAATCACCGCATTAAGGATATTGACCGGTGAACAGGCGCTGGTGAGCATGCCTATAACGATCATTAGCGTGGTGTATAAACGGGCAGACGGCTTCGCAGGCAAATTAGGCATAAATCATTGTTAGCATTGGCATACGCATAGTTGGGTGAATGATTATCGTGAAAAATAATCACAGGTATGAACCTGAACTGCGGAAAAAATTCACTGCTACCAGACTGATACGTGGATTGTAGGTGTGATGAATATTGGATGACCAGCCAGTGTTAGCTATATAACACCAATGATTATGCACTTAGCTGCTGATCAATATATTGAGAAGGGGTTGCCTGCTTTTCCAGCCATTCCACAAACTGTTCAAATGGTAATGGCCTGGAGAAGTAATAACCCTGTATTTTCTCGCATTCCAATGCCTGGATGATCTCCCGGCAATCGGCATCTTCCACACCTTCCGCCACCACTTTCTTTCCCAGGCCGTGCGCCATGGTGATGATGCCTTGCAGGATGGCTCTATCTTGCCTGGAATGCGCCACATCCCGCACGAAAGACTGGTCGATTTTCACCAGGTCTATCGGCAAGTTACGCAAACGCGACATGGAAGAATAGCCGGTGCCAAAATCATCCAGCGCCATGCGGCAGCCCATGCTGGTAAACGCATGCATGATCTCGATTGCCGCTTCTTCATCGACCAGCAATCCGTTCTCTGTGATTTCCAGTGTGAACGTGCTGGCATCAACATTCCATAGTTTTAGTGCTTGCGCCAGCAGGTAAGGCAGCTCGCGATTGATCAGATCTTCGGCAGTCAGGTTGATCGACAGAAAGATGGGCTGGCTGGTTTTCTGTTTTAAGGTGCTGGCTAAGCGGCAGGAAGTATTGATCAGCCAGCGGATAAACATGTGGCCCAAGCCCTGCTGGTACAACACGTCTATCACTACCGGCGGCGGGATGAACTCACCGTTTTCTTTGCGGCATCTTAACAATGCTTCAGCACCCATGCATGCTCCTGTCCCTGTATCTACAATGGGTTGCAGATACAAGCTCATGCGGTCATTCTCGAAGGCATCCAGTACATCCTGGCGCAACTGTGCGTTGTCATCTGCAGCCTTGCTTAACTCGTCGGAATAGGTTGCATACGCCTGATAGGTGTTATCAGCGTGTTCAAGGGCCAGCCTGGCTTGCGCCAGCATATCGTCGGCTTTTTTATGGGAGCCATCACGGCACACACCACCAATGACCGGACTCACTGAAAAAGGCTGATGATTGGCATGTACAGTGAACTCAAACGGCTGGCGTAATTTGGCCGAAAGCAAATCCAGCTTGACGGTATGATCGAGCTGCGGTGAAAGTACCGCAAACTCATAAGCATCCAGGTGAAACAAGGTATGGTCTTTGGGCAGGCTGAGTTGCAGGCGTTTGATGATCTCCACCGCCACTTCAGGCATCCGGTGGCGGTGGCCATCCATCATGGTAGAAGTCAGTTTAAAGTTGATGAGCAACAGACCCGCCTGCACCTGGCTAAACACCAGTATCTGCTGTAATTGCTCCTTCAGCAGGCGCCCGTTTGGCAACTGGCTATGCTGATGATGGCGCCTGGCGAACTCGAGGGCGGTATGGTCGTACCTGGCTGCAGACTCCACAAACAGATGCGAAAGGCAGCGTTGAAACGCCTGTGTTTTGGCTTGTGACAACCATTGCGGGACCGAGATGGGGCTTATTAATCCCTCAATCGCCGCAAGTGGAACCCCAGCCGCATACAGATTCACCCAGATAGCAGTCAGATGATTGACTGTCTCGACCAGCGTCTCCGCATCATGCGGCTGCCCGAGTTGCGTAAGTGCCTGCTGGTATTGATGTGTTAATGCTTCATCTACATGCGACTCATTGATCAGCCGGGATACCTGCGCCAGTTGTAATGGATGCAAGCGGATAGGCTGGCGGGTCAGATCACTCGGCTTTAACCCGAATTGCAATAAACGGCTGAACAATGCATCGGCTAAAAGCGGCTGGTAGCGCCTGAATGCTCGTTGTAATTCAGGCTTGTTATCTTCCAGCGGTGTGACTTGATCAGTTTGCTGCATCGTTAATACCAATTAATCATAATAATGCGCCGGGTTAAGGCCGTAGCAATCAGGCGGTAATCCGCGCACAATCCTGTAAGCCTCACCGGCAGGTGTCAGCGGCCCATGGATCAGGTCAAGAGTCACCGGAGAAGTCATGCGTTCTTTTTGCATATCCAGCAAGATCATGACGCGAGGTTGCAAACGCCGGATCTGGTTCTGCTGGATGACCACGGCGACTTCGCCACTATTCAGCTCCACCAGTGAACTGACCGGATAAATGCCAAAGAACTGGATCAACTGGTCAATTAATGACTCACTGAATTTTTCATTCTTGGTGGTGTATAGCGCTTCAAGCACCTGGTGGCTAAACATGCCTTTGGCATAAGGCTTGTCGCTGGTCATGGCGCAATAGGTATCCATAATTCCGGCAATTTGTCCGAGTAAAGAAATACCACTGCCAGCAAGCTGGTTCGGATATCCGCTTCCATCAAAGCGCTCATGGTGTTCAGCCACGATCTGCATGACGTCCTTGCTGATATCAGTGTTGGACTGCAAAGTCTCCAGGCTGGCATCGACGTGTTGCTTCACCAATTCGAATTCACTTTCTTCGAGGCGGCCTGGTTTCTGCAAGATTTCAGCAGGAATCTGGATTTTGCCTAAATCCTGGAACAGTCCAGCCATGCCTAAATCCTTCACCTGCTTCCTGGGCAGCGACAAGAAGTGGCCGAATGCCATCATATTGATACTGACATACAGGGCTTTGTTGTAAGCATAGTCATCGGTTTGCCGCAGGCGTGAAAGCCATAACAACACATCCGGGTTGCGCTCTATGCTTTGCAGCATGTTATCCAGCGACTGGCTGACATGCACGAGATCAACATTGGTACCTTGTGCGATCTTCTCAAACACATCGCGGGTATCCGCTTCGGTTTTAGCAAACTGCGGATAGACTTCAACGATCTCAAGCTCCACCGGGATACTTGCAGTCACTTCAATATTAGCCTGCGCCGCTTTTTCATGTAGTTTGATCAGGTCTTTATCAGCTTGCTTTTGAGATTGTGTTTTTAAGCCATAAAGCCAGTTGCTGAGCCTTTTCCAGAATGAGGCCGATGCCTGCTGGTAATGTTTTTTCTCAACTGCCTGGCTGGATAATGGCTTTACCTGCCTAGGGTTGACTGTGGATTCAACATCGGTTGCAACGTATTGTTCCAGATTGACGGCAGGCGGAGCCTTGCCATCACGCAAGGCGTGTACGACCTTGAGGAAACTGTTATCGATTGTGCTGGAGGTTTTGGCCGATGAGGTGATTTTTACGGATGGCGTAGAGGCATGACGCGCAACACCAGCAATTTTTTCGCGCTTCTTGGAGAGGAAATGCTCACCGGTGGACATCTGTTTATCCACCACCACCTCGCGGCATAGCATGCGCAATTCACTTAATTGCGTGTCATTTTCTATCAGGAAACCCTGCAGGATAAATGGACTATCCAGCCAGGGGATATCCAGCTCAGCGACGAACATACCCACCGCAAGCTCTCCTGTGCGCATTCGTTGCAATGTATTTGTTGTCATTGCTTTACAACCTGTTTTATTTGTCTTATCACGTTATCAATAGGCGCTCAAATACTTTGAGCCTCATACCATTAACGGGTGCTACTGGCAGGAAGTGAAGGATTGCGGGCGCAAAGGTATGTTAATTATTTTCGCGAGAATTAAAATAATTAAGCGCGATTTTTTAAAGAAGACAGTTGATATTAAGTATGACGAGTGTCTTAGAAAAAGCTTAACTCAACCGAGAAAATGAGCGTTGAAGGTAATTGTTAGAAGTGAATTGCGGGTTTTATCTACTTTGCCATCAAAGTTTTATTCAGGCTCATTGAGATCGGGGGGTGTCGTATCAGGAATCCTGAATTTTTCTGTCGCCCAATCGCCCAGATCCATTAATTTGCAGCGTTCGCTACAAAACGGTCTGTAGGCATTGGCGGTGGAATACTCGGTCATTTCGCCACAGCCCGGGCAAGCAACCATGCGTGGCTTTACTGCTGTTTGCATCAATTGTGTCCTGGCCCGGTAAAGTTGCAGATAATCATTTTGAAAGGAATATCTTCCTCGCAGGCTTTAGGACGCTGTACAAAATCCAGTTTCTGGAAACGGATATTGATGGCGTATTTATTGGCGCTCACCTCGGGGAAACACTCATCATGGCCAATCTCGATCCTTAACAATTGCGCAGGTTTATGGCCTGACAACTGTTGCTGGTAAGCACCTTTATGCGCCAGCAAAGACATGACCTGGCCGCTACCGCGTAACAATTGCAGGAGCATGCGTATTGCTTCATACATAGGCATGAGCTTGGATAGCCATTGCGAGAAGTCGGTTCTGCGACGGTCTACACTCAAGTACAGCCAATGACGGTAAGAAGGCAGGTCAAACTCGCATACACCACCGGGGATACCGGCACGCTGTTTCACACTCATCAACCAGTCATTATCACGTAGCGATTGGCCCAGTTTCTGGTGATCTGATCTTAATAGCGTGGCACAACGGTCCAGGCTAGCCAGGGTTTCACCTAATGCATTTTGATCAATGTTTGGATTGCCCTGCAGGAATGAAAGCTGGACTTTATGCCTGTCCAATTCTTGTAGCAAATCGACTTTTAAATCACCACGGTTAATCAGATCAAGGATCTGTAACAGCGTTAGCAGCGCCACATGATGGTTAACCTCATGGCCTACTTCAATGTGATGCAGCATCTTTATGAACAAATCTTCCAGGCGGAGATAAGTCCGGATGCGCTCA